>VOFG01000159.1_pt1 | contig 757699 bp, 562 predicted proteins | sample 5384171 | NCBI WGS metagenome assembly VOFG01 (sample SAMN12384726, study PRJNA508395) | human gut metagenome | isolation source: healthy gut F | host: Homo sapiens | reverse complement strand
GAACGAAGATTTTATCGAGAAGTCAAGAAAATACAAGCAACACAAGATTTTATCAAAGTGTAAAGTCAAAACAGCTTCATACAGCATTAATTTAAGCGCTTATACTTACATTTAGTCAACACATGCATCAGTAGAACAAATGATAATATGCAACTTTTATTCGTTCAAGTCAGACACATAGTCAGAGTTTTGCTCACTCCAAATATCAAAAAACACTCATTTCTCAATTCTTTTAGAACACAATCACAGATTAACTCAAAAAGATTTTGCCAAGTCGCATAACTTTCCGACATTTGCAAACGTGCCTATAAAAAGCGTAGTACTTTTTGTAAGTACCCCAACCAACATGAGAACAGATTTTAAGTGATCCTATAAATTAATCATAGTAATACGAAATTATGGCAAACGACATGATGGTAAAAGAACTGGATCAAGTGGTAGTCCGCTTTTCCGGAGACTCCGGCGATGGTATGCAGCTCGCCGGCAACATCTTTTCAACAGTATCGGCTACGGTGGGAAATGACATCAGTACTTTCCCCGACTATCCCGCAGATATCCGCGCCCCGCAAGGCTCTCTGACCGGCGTATCAGGTTTCCAGGTACACATCGGCGCCAGCAAAGTATTCACCCCGGGTGATAAATGCGATGTATTGGTAGCTATGAACGCTGCCGCATTGAAAACACAGTATAAGTTTGCTAAGTCTACTGCTTGTATCATCATCGACACAGACTGTTTCCAGGCTTCCGATTTACAGAAAGCCGCTTTCAAGACTGACAATCCTATCGAAGAAATGGGTATCAAGCAAGATGTTATTGCCGCTCCTATTTCTCAAATGGTGAAAGACTGTCTGGCAGAAACAGGTATGGACAACAAAGCAATGCTGAAATGCCGCAACATGTTCGCTCTCGGCCTGGTATGCTGGTTGTTCAATCGCGACCTGAAGATTGCGGAAGATTTCCTTAGAGAGAAGTTTGCAAAAAAGCCGGAAATAGCAGAAGCCAACATCAAGGTAATTCACGCCGGTTACGACTATGGTCACAATACACACGCTTCCGTAGCACATACTTATAAGATAGAAAGTAAGATAAAGACGCCCGGAATATATATGGATATCATGGGCAACAAAGCTACAGCCTACGGTTTCATTGCTGCTGCTGAAAAAGCAGGTCTGAAGTTATTCCTGGGTTCTTATCCCATCACTCCGGCTACGGACGTATTACATGAACTCTCCAAACATAAATCCTTAGGTGTCATTACCGTTCAATGCGAAGATGAGATTTCCGGCTGTGCTACGGCTATCGGTGCTTCTTTTGCTGGTGCATTGGCTGTAACTACCACTTCCGGTCCGGGTGTCTGCCTGAAATCAGAGGCTATGAACCTTGCAGTGATTACAGAACTTCCCTTGGTTGTTCTGGACGTACAACGCGGTGGTCCTTCCACAGGTTTGCCGACTAAATCGGAACAAACGGACTTGTTACAGGCTTTGTTTGGTCGTAACGGTGAGAGTCCAATGCCGGTTATTGCTGCAACCTCACCGACAAACTGCTTCGATGCAGCCTATGCAGCTTGTAAAATGGCATTGGAACACATGACTCCGGTAGTTCTGTTAACAGACGGTTTCGTGGCCAACGGTTCCGGTTCATGGAAGCTGCCGAACCTGGATACATATCCTGAAATCAAACCTCAGTATGTTACTCCTGAAATGAAGGATAACTATACTCCTTATAAACGCAATCCTGAGAACCAAGTACGTTACTGGGCCGTTCCGGGACAAGAAGGCTATACTCATATCCTCGGTGGTCTGGAAAAAGACAGCAACACTGGTGCGATCTCTACCGATCCTGAAAACCACAATCTAATGTGCCACCTGCGTGCAGAAAAAGTTGCAAAGATTGCTGTACCCGATGTAGAAGTACAAGGCTGTGCAGATGATGCAGACCTGCTGATTGTAGGTTTTGGCGGTACTTACGGACACTTGTATTCTGCTATGGAAGAGATGAACAAAGCCGGACAAAAAGTAGCCTTAGCTCACTTCTCTTATATCAATCCTCTGCCTAAAAATACGGCTGAAGTATTGAAGAAATACAAGAAAGTGGTAGTTGCCGAACAGAATCTGGGACAATTTGCCGGTTATCTCCGCATGAAGGTGGATAATTTCACTCCGTATCAATTCAATGAAGTCAAGGGACAGCCGTTCGTAGTAAGCGAATTAGTGGCTGCCTTCACCGAGATTTTAAATAAATAATAACCCCGTAAAGTATCGAAAGACATGAGCGAATATACAGCTAAAGATTTCAAAAAAGGACAGCCTCGTTGGTGTCCGGGTTGCGGTGACCACTTCTTCTTGAATTCACTGCACAAAGCGTTGGCAGAAATCGGTGTTAAGCCTTGGGAAACTGCCGTTATCTCGGGTATCGGTTGCTCCAGCCGTCTGCCTTATTATATGAATACGTATGCGATGCAGACTATCCACGGACGTGCTGCCGCCATCTCTACCGGATGTAAAGTAACCAATCCTAACCTGAGCGTTTGGCAGGTTTCAGGTGATGGTGACGGTCTGGCTATCGGTGGTAACCACTTTATCCATGCTATCCGTCGTAATATAGATATCAACATTCTGTTGCTGAACAACCGCATCTACGGTCTGACAAAAGGACAATATTCCCCGACGTCTCCCCGTGGCTTCGTCAGCAAATCCTCTCCTTATGGTACAGTAGAAGATCCGTTCCACCCAGCTGAACTCTGCTTCGGTGCCCGTGGACGTTTCTTTGCACGCTGTGTAGCCACAGATCGTCCCGGCACAGGAGAAGTTCTGAAGGCTGCTGCTAACCATAAAGGAGCCGCTGTGTGTGAGATTTTGCAACACTGCGTTATCTTCAATGACGGAACCTACGACTCTGTATACAACAAAGACGGACGTGCCAAGAATGCTATCTACCTGGAACACGGTAAGCCAATGCTTTTCGGTGAGAACAAAGAGTTTGGATTGATGCAGGAAGGTTTCGGACTGAAAGTTGTAAAGTTGGGCGAGAACGGTATCACAGAAAAGGATATCCTCATTCATGATGCACACTGCATGGATAATACATTGCAACTGAAATTGGCTTTGATGGAAGGTCCTGACTTCCCGGTTGCTCTCGGTGTAATCCGCGATGTGGAAGCTCCGACTTATGACGATGCTGTAATGGAACAGATTGAAGAAGTATCAGCAAAGAAGAAGTATCACAACTTCAAGGAACTGTTGATGACGAATGATATTTGGGAAGTAAAGTAAGCGAATACACTATTCCTTTTCTAAAAAGCCTCATTACCGCTACTATTATATAGTACGGTAATGAGGCTTTTTAGAAAATAATACAAATCAATAGTTGAAGACGGGTTATGAATAAAGTGTGATAAAGTGGTAGTGTGATAAAGTGATAGCGGGATACCCCAAATGGTAACTTTGTTCACTCCACACGGTAACTCCATTTACATGCAGAGGTAAAGACCGTTACACGCCGAGGTAAAGGCCGTTACAATAAGGGGTAAAGACCGTTACATACGGCGGTAAACGCTTTTACATCTTATGATAAGCACACGGTAAATACTATTAGCTGATTATCAACAAACTAACAAGAAAGTCATCAGCAACCTTTGATTCACATCTTTTCCGCAAAGAATCAATTCCGTCAACAGATAATCCCAAATATCATATACAATTTTGGGATTTAAACTTTAAAAGCCTATATTTGCCCTGAAATAAAGCAAGATGAAAACAAAACACTTATTCTGGATATTCCTGTTAATATCCGTAATCAGCTTCACGAGTTGTGATGACGACAAATTAGAGAACAACACTCCAACACCGTTCCGGATTGGAGTGCTATTTCTTCCCTTACGCTGATTCAAAGCACAAAGTTTCGGATCACCTCATTGCCAAAGGTATCTACAGCTTTTCGTCAAAAACAGAACATGTCACGGAAGCTTCATCTTCTACCGATGCCATACCTTATCTCACATTGAACTATTCGGCCGATACAAAAGGAAACTTTACAGATGCAACAATTCCGCCCACACCGCATAATTTCAAGTTTGAAATGGAAAACGGTATCACGAGTTACGCTATACTTGGCCTCATACAACGCTACCTGGATGTAGATTGGAAAGAACTTGTCCCCAAAGACGCCTCTACAAGAAATGACATTATCATAAAACCACTTTTAACAATGACAGTGGATGATACCGACTATCCCATTATCGGGGCATTCAATACCATTCCGGCAATTCCAGAAGGAGTATTAGAATAGCTGCGCCTTCAAAGTTTTTTCTGCCCTTTCTCTTTGATAATAAAAGAATTAGTGTATATTTGCATCAGGCATACATTAACCTTTAACATCACTGTACTATGGGTAGAAGATTAATCTTTGACCGGTTTTCCCAGCAAGCTCTCCAGACCTTGCACCGGTATCGTGCCGTAATGTTCAGTCCCACCCTTTATTCATGTTTTTAGTTCGCGAGTGATATTTATTTTCAGTCATTTACTAAACATGAATAGATTATGGATAATAAACCTACCATAGCCGAAGTACAAGAATGGGTACTGAAGCTACACAACACGTGTGAGCAAACCATCACAAACGAAGAGCGCAAAGAACAGCACAAGTATGCCGTCATGGTGCAACGCCCGCAGGACAAGAAGTTCCTGGTGAAAATGCTGGATGAATCTTCGCAGATACGTGATCGCAAAAACTTGCCGCCCGCATTAAGACTCTGATAGACCGCTATGGAGTACCTGAATTCCTGAACAAGCGGGATACTTTCCTCTTTAAAATGTACCAGGTCTTCGGACATCATTTCGACTTCATCGCCATACCTATTATAAAGAAGCGTTTACGCATGGATACGTCTAAAGTCATCCTTGACGAAGCCCGTCCCAAGTTAACCCGGCACCTGTCTGAACGTGCACAGCAAAAGGTTGGACAAAATGTGAACCTACTGGGTGAAGTCGTTTTAGGCAATGGGGAAGCAGATCACCGTTACTATCATTACCTGGAAGCATTGGAAGCTCCGGATATTAACTATATCTCCGTAAAGATATCCGGCATCTATGCCCAGACGCATGCTTTGAATTATGAAGAGAGTTTCCCGGAACTGGTGAAACGCATGTCCGCTCTTTACCAAAAAGCAATAGACTTCCCGCATACAGATGAAAACGGAGTGAAACATGCGAAGTTTGTCAATCTGGATATGGAAGAATATAAAGATTCACACTTTACTTTACGCCTGTTTAAAACTGTACTAAGCAAACCGGAATTCAGAGACTATTCAGCCGGTATCGTTGTACAAGCTTATCTGCCCGATGCCTATGATTTCCAGACGGAATTGTTGGAATTTGCAAAGGCACGCGTGGCTGAGGGAGGTGCACCACTCAAAATGCGCCTTGTAAAAGGTTGCAATCTGGAAATGGAAACCGTGATTTCTTCCTTGCGCGGCTGGCCCAACCCCATACTTTCCACAAAAACGGAAGTAGATGCAAACTACCTGCATATTCTGGAACGCGCCCTGCTGCCCGAAAATGCAAAAGCGTTGCACATCGGAGTGGCTTCGCATAACCTGTTCACAATAGCCTACGCTTACCTGTTAAGCCAGAAAAACAACAGTTCAGAGTATATGACATTTGAGATGTTGGAAGGTATGGCCGACCATGTATGGCGTGCACAGTCGCAACTGGGTAATCACATCATACTATATGCACCGGTAGTGAAAGATGAACACTTCCTGAATGCAATCTCTTATTTGGTACGCCGCATGGACGAAAATACAGCTCCGGATAACTTCCTCACTCATTCATTCAATCTGAAACCGGGAACTGACACCTGGAATTTCCTGCAAAAACAGTTTGAAGAAGCATATCACAAGAAAGATAGCGTTTCTCATATTCCTACGCGCACGCAGAACAGGCTTTTTACCGTATTCTCCCGTCCCCCATCCGACGTGATGAAAAACGAACCGGATACGGATTTTGATCTGCCTCAAAACCAGAAATGGGTACGAAAGATCTTTGCCAAATGGAAAAAGTCTTCCGCCGATACTCCGGAAATCATTCCTCTGCAAATAGGAACCGAAGACATCATCTGTGAAAAACGCCATAAGTACATGGACCGCTGCCAGAATGATGAAGTATGTATTTGCGAAATGTCGCAAGCCAATACGGAACAAATAAAGCAAATCATCGGCATTGCAGAGAAAGATCCCGCAAGCTGGCGGAACACTACCTTAGAGGAACGTCATAGAATCATGTTCGAAGCAGCCAATCGCCTGGGTGATATGCGCGGAGACCTGATAGGCAGCATGTGTGCTGTAACAGGTAAAACAGTGGTAGAAGGCGATGTAGAGGTATCCGAAGGTATCGACTACGCCCGCTTCTATACCACAACAATGAAAAAATTCGCCGCACTGCATGATGTGGACATCACCTCCAAAGGAACAATCCTCGTCATTTCGCCGTGGAACTTCCCATGTGCCATTCCTATCGGCGGCATTGTAGCCGGATTGGCCGGTGGCAATACCGTGATACTGAAACCCGCAACAGTAGCTGCTCCCGTAGCATGGCTATTTGCCAAGGCTTTCTGGGATGCAGGAGTGCCCAAAGAAGCATTGCAAGTCATTATAACCGACCGTGAAGCACTGAAAGAATTGACCACAGCTCCGGCTATCAAGCATATCATCCTAACAGGAGGTACGGATACAGCCCAAAGCATTGCACGTATCAACCCGTCTACCCCACTTTCTGCCGAAACCGGTGGAAAAAATGCTATTATCCTCACAGCCTCGGGCGACCGTGATCATGCCATCATGAATATCGTTACTTCTGCTTTCGGAAATGCCGGACAAAAGTGCTCAGCATGTTCCCTACTGCTTGTAGAACGCTCTGTATACGAAGACAAGAACTTCCAGGATAAGCTGAAGGATGCCGCCACCAGTATAAAAGTAGGCAGTGTATGGGAAGCCGGTAACGTAGTAGGCCCCATGATTACCAACCGGAACGACAAGTTATTGCAAGCCCTTACACTGGAACCCGGCGAGTCCTGGTTGGTTCCACCTAAGTTTATTGACGAGAAGCAATACATCCTCGCCCCTACCGTGAAGTGGGGAGTAAAACCGGGCAGTTATTCATTCCGCACCGAATTGTTCGGTCCCATGTTAAGTGTGGCTTGTATTGACAATCTTCAACAGGGAATAGAGTTGGTGAACAGCCTGGACTACGGTTTGACTTCCGGTCTGCAAAGCCTGGATGAAAACGAACAAAAACTCTGGAAGGACTCCATTCTGGCAGGTAATCTTTATATCAATCGTGGTATCACAGGTGCTATTGTCAACCGCCAACCTTTCGGTGGGATGAAACTATCTGCTTTCGGTGGTGGTGTAAAAGCAGGCGGACCGAACTATTGTGCCTGCCTTGTGAAGATTACCGACAAACCGGAAAGTAATACGGATTATAAGCAAAGTTATCCTCATGCTTATGAAGAAGAATTTGCGCATGCACGGGATATCAATAAGTTATATGGCGAACAGAATGCATTCCGTTATCTGCCATTAAAGAATATGGTACTCCGCCTTTTCCCGGGAGATAGTAACGAAGAAGCGGAAATGATTGCACTTGCCACAAAGCTCTGCCACACACCACTGACTATCAGCTTTGACCCGAATGATGATCGCACGACTGCATTATCATCTACCGGCTGTACACTAAAGAAAGAAACATTGGATGAATTCCTCAAAACAATGAGGAGCTATGAACGTATCCGCACTTGTGGCGCTGATATTCCGATGGAAATGTATGAAGAGGCAGCCCGTAGAAACAAATACATTGCCACGGCAAAACCTGTGAAAAACGGACGTATAGAGTTAATACATTATATTAAAGAGCAAAGCATCTCCTTCGAATTCCATCGATATGGCAGCATTCTGGATGTGCCTCCCGTAGAATAACAATTAAAAAAACGTGGTCCGGCTTGCCTATCGAAAAGCGGACAGGTCAGGCCACGTCATTCCTCGTTCTCCACCGGCAATGGCAAAGAAACCGTAAATTCGCTATATTTTCCTTCCACACTCTCCACACTGACGTATCCTCCATGTTCACGAGCCACATTCATCACATAGTTCAGCCCCAAGCCGAAGCCGGATACTTTCTTCTTCGCATCCTCATTCCGGGTAATTACGCGTTCAAACTTATCAAATACAATCCGTTGAGCCGCAAGCGGAATACCGATACCATTATCCCGCACCTTGATCTGAGTATACTGTCCGGAAAGACAGGAAGTAATCTGTATATCTATCGTATCCTTAGAGTATTTCACCGCATTGTCTATCAGGTTACTTAAAGCCTCTTTCAGATACTCCTCATCAGCATAGCATAGGGTTTACCCCAACCCGTCCAATCCCATTGAAGTTCTATCGGGTATCCTTATTATTACCGGGCATCTTATTGGGAGTGATGCCTGCAATCCATGGATTCTGTACAAGAGAAGCCAACATATTCTTTCTGGGATTATTTGGCGTTCTGGGTGGTACGGGAGATATTCTTTTTTGGTACAGCCTTCGTGCCTTTGATGATGAAGATCTGCTACTGGCCGATAAAAAAAGCTTTTCAGGCCACTATTATAAAGCGCAATTACGGAAAGAATGACTAAAATTCTTCTCCCAACGTATAACAAAAAAGTTCCCTCATACCCAAAGAGTAGAGAGAACTTTTAATCATTAGAGAGGAAGACTTATTCAACCTCCATTGTCAATCTATTAACATTCTTATTTAAGGACTTTAATCATTTGTTCTCCACTGGTAAGTACCCCTCGTACAACATATACTCCAGCCGGCAAGTCCGACATATCTACAAACTCAACATTCATAACTTGCTTTATCAGAGTACCACTAACAGAATAGATATAAGCAGTTCCCACCTCTGGTAATACTACTTTCTGAAGTTGGCTGTCATAATATGCTTTCACACTGCCATCTTCTACTTTATCAATACTTGTCGGTACACCTACAATAACAGCATTAGATGCAGCCGTTTCTACACCGCCAACCACCGCAGTTACTGTATATGAGCCGTCTGCTGCATTTTCAACTGTATAATTGGTAGCTTGAATACCTTCTTTCAAGAGTGTACCGTCAATGTAAAGATTATAAGTTGTAGCAGGTTCTTCTGCACGAGTAACAGCTTGCTTATCGGCATCCTGCAGAACTGCGGAAATTCGCCAGTTGTAATCCAAATCCTTATTCATAGACTTCAACGTTCTCCAAGTAGTTCCATCGGTAGTAATCAGATTACCTTTTCCATCCACTGCCGGTCCTTCATCTGTCATATTGGGCTTCACTCCATTAATGTGGCTAACATAATATCCTACACAAACTTCATGACCAGCCGGAATTACTACCGGTTTATCCAAACGAACAACATTTTCTCCTGCTACCAGAGTCTTCACATCAACTTCTTGTTCATAAACTAAATTACGATCATAAAAGACAGCTATGGCAGAAGTCTGCAAATAAACATCACTCAAACTATATTTAATGTGAGTTATATATTTACCTACCTGATCAACCAAATCATCAGCATCATAAGCAATTACAAAGTATCCATATACCCCGCTACTCCTAGTCAATCCAATTGCTTTACTACCGGATGTCTTATCTTGATAGTTCATTTCATTAGCAGCTTCAGGCGATTGCCATGTCAAAGTCAGATTCTTATTCTCCAATGTACCGCTCAAACCGTAAGGAGCAGGTGCAAGATTAGGTTGCTTGTATTCAACAGTATAAGTATCAGAAAGAGCGGATTCCCATCCATTTGTATAAACAGCGGATACAGCATATTCATACTTACCGTAGTTCAACGTTGCAGTATACTCCGGATCTTCTGTTTCAGTAGCCAATGAACCGTTACAATAAACACGGAAGTTCTTTATAGTAGGCTTATTATCAGTTGCACGAGTCGCAACAACACCATTTACCCCAAAGGCTATTGCCGATTTCAAGTCAGAGAATGATCTGCCTGACATTCTTTCAAGCGGAACCATTTGATTATTAACAGGTGCTGTCTTTCTAAGTGTAGTCGTAGCAGCCTTTTGTGAACCTTTCAAACGTACCTGTGCTCCTACTACAAAGTTACTATTAAATTCTGCATCGATCCGGCTGTAAGCAACCCAAGTTGTTCCATCCAAACTAAGCATATCACCTCCAGTCACACGTGGACCGGCATCAGCAGCAATAGGTTCTTTTCCATCAGCAAACAGAACAAAGTATCCCACATAAATAGAACTTCCTACAGGTACAGCTACCGGCTCATCGAATGCAACACTAAACATTTCACCTGTTTTAATAGAAGTAGCAGTCTTAGAAGCTAAGATTTTCTTATTGGCAGAGCACAGCATAACTTTCAGCTCTTTAACATCATCCGTTAAGTACAGATTAACACCTGTTATCTCATAATCTGCATAAAGAGCCAACTCTTCTTTGGTAAATTGTGCTCCGACATAAAGATCCACATCTTTTCCATCATTGGTCATGCCCCATTTATATTTGGGTTCACCATAATGTTTCAATTCCATAGGCAAATCCGTATATACATCCCATTTCAAAGATAACTTTCCTTTATCGAAATCAGTTTCGGTAAAGGTAGGACGTACATATTCAGCCGGCAATTCAACTGTAGCTGTAGCAGAAGCGGAAGCCTTTGAAGAAAGACCATCTGTATAATTTGCCACAACTGTATAAGTATATGTACCTGGAGCTAATTCCTCCGTATAAGTTAAACCTGTTATTCCGGATTTGACTTCCACGCCATCACGATATACGGTATAGTCTTTCACTACCGGAGTCTTAATCTCACTCTGAGCTTCCACATCAGCACTTAGCATCCAGTTTGCATTAGCTGCTGCCTCAATATTAGTCCAACTGGGCACTGTAGTATCAAAATCAGATTTTGCCGTAGAAGTTGAAATAAAGCATGCACCGGAAATAGCCGGTCCACTATCCAACAACCCAGGGAAAAGATCTGCTGCATGAACCACATAATAACCATAAGACAATTCTGCACTCGGATCAATAACGTACGGAGTTGTTAAAGCCATTTTAGCCCATTTATGCACTTCCAGTGCAGCAATTTCTTCAGCTGATACCTGCTGAGAATATACAATTTTACTATTCTCAAGAATCACTAAACGCATTTCCGTTACTGCGGAATTCAGCATAACATTAATGGCTGTAATTTTATGATCAGCATAAGAAGCCAATTCATCACTGGAAAATGCATTTACTGCCCATATTTTACGCACTGTACCGGAAGTTCCTCCCATGGCCTTACCTTTTTCCCCATTACTCCAAGTCAATGTTTTATCAGCAAGAATCGGAGATTTCCAACTCAACGTCGCATTCAAACCATTAACCGCAGCTCTTACGTCCACTGCAATTGGGCGGGCATCCTCTACAGGAATATTGGTCAATGACAAAGGGAATGACTTTTCTTCCTTATCACCATAAACAGCCGACACACAATAATCATAAGTGCCCTTAGGTTCGTCTTTCAACAAGGCAGTTTTTTCCGTCAGCAAAGCTGTATTTACTTTAGTATCGCCACGATATACATTATATCCGTCAGGTTCTCCTGCAGCAGGTATATCAATATGAGCAGATACCAGGAAATTACCTTTCACCACATTTTTCCAATTCTTTCCATCATACGAATATAAGTCACCCTTGCCCGTAACACCTGGTACGCGGTCCATAATGCCAACAAAAGTAAGGTTCGTACCATGAACAAATTTAGCAGCTACAGTCAATTCTACATCGTCACGCACAGTATAAGGTTCGTCCAACTTGATAGTCTGCATTTCTTTCAGTTTCAGATTCTCAAGATTCACCTTCTGTTCACGTACTACTTTATCATTCTCATACAGTAAAAGGCTAACCTCAAGCACTGCACTGTAATTACAAAATGAGATGGCATCAATTACTGAACCTTTATATTCTTTAAGATCATCCTTATCAAAACGGTTAGCAATATAAAGAACAGGAATCTCCCCATTCAAGCTTACTCCGCTCACACCGTTATAAGGTGTATCATTATGCCATTGCATTGTTTTAGCCTCGGCTGGACTTTTCCAATTCAATGATACACTTGCAACCTGACTTTCTCCTCTTAGAGTATGAGGAGCCCCCGTCTGCGCCATAGCAAAGTTGTAACCCAACAATGCAGTCAGCAGAAAAAACATTTTAAAAGTAATATTTCCCATAAGCAATCATTTTATTCCCAAAGAGAGAATACTCCTTTGAGATCGTTAAACAATAATAGGCAAAATTAATGGAAGACCCCATTTCATCGAAAAAAACCGAATAGACAAATGATGTACAAAACCCTTTTTTGTTATCTTTGTAGCATGAAAAATGCATTTTTAATATATTTATGTATATTCTTATTACAACAATCTGTTTTAGGAAGTAATTCATATCGATGGAAACCTATCGATGCTTCTTTTGACTCTTTAGGAAAGCAACTCGAACTGGTGGACTATAAGAATAATGAACGAATGCAGTTTTATCCACTTGTCACACGCATGTACCAGATAGCAAATCTAAAAAACAATAGAGACCTGCAAGCGCGTGCCTTATATTGGGATGCCTGGCTGAAATTTGAAACAAATACAGAAGAAACAGAAACCCTTATAGAAGAAGCATTAGAAAAAGTAGATTCCGTTAATTACACTTATGATCACGCCCGTATTTTCTTCGTTAAGGGAATGCTTTTGGCAAAACATAACAAATACCCACAAGCTTATCGCACATTTAAGAGACAAGAAAATTACTTTAAATCCATAAATGATTTATATAGTCTTGGTTATACATATGTCAATATAGGTTCGATTATGAGAAGAATCGGAGAATACCAAGAAGGATATAAATATTATCTGCAAGCCGACGAAATATTCAAGAAAGGTGGATTCATTGATGATAAGATTAAGAATCGACACAATATAGGAATCAGTCAATATCATCTTGGACACCCACAAAAAGGCATAGAGATATTGACTGCTTTACTCGATGAGAGAATAGCGCAAGAAGACCTTCCTTTCAGAACCGATGTACTGACCTCACTCTATTTTGTTTCGCAAACTCTGCCTGATAAAGAAAAGTACGCGCGCGAAGCATATAAAACCGCTCAAAAAATCACAAGTAAAACATCACAAACTTATACTCTCATTAATATGGGAGCATTATACATTTATAAGAATGAGAAAGATTCTGCTCTTTTTTATTTTCAAAAAGCACGCCATTCTGCCGAGGCCAACAAGGATGCCTTTTCAGCCATTCACACTCTATATGGTCTTGCGGAAATATACGATAGGAAAAACTTACCTGACAGTGCTTATCAGTACCTAAAACAATATTTGCAATATAAAGAAGAAACAACCGGATATGCCAAATCAAATGAAATCAATCAGTATGAAATGAAAATGGCAATCGAACAATATGAGAATGAATTGCATGAAGCTTCCGAGCGTATCGAACTCCATAAAAATTAACTATAGCCAGCTTCTTAATAGGTTTAATGATTTGCTGTATTATTGGTTATATATTCTGGTTGTCACGAAAGAAGGAAAAGATTGCCAAGCAACTGAAAGAAGCAGAAAACCGCGAACTAAACGAACGCCTTCAACGCCAACAATTACAAAATGAAAAATATCATCTGGAGTTAGATCTAAAAAACAGGGAATTGACTTCAAACTCCATGATCTCTATCGAAAAGAATCGGGTGCTAAAAGGTTTACTAAAGCAAATAGAGGAACTGGAAGGTAGTAAAGAACTGTCTACGCCAGGAGGAAGAACACTAAAACAACAAATTAAATCACACTTGGATACAGAAGACGAATGGATGTTTTTCAAACATCACTTTGAAGAAGTACACCCCGATTTCTTTAAGAAATTATGTTCCATTCATCCCAATTTATCGGAAAATGAACTACGTTTATGTGCATATGTACGCACCGGTATGGAAACAAAACAAATAGCACAAATGCTTTCCGTCTTACCGGAAACAATAAATACAGGCCGATACAGAATTCGTAAGAAGATGCAACTCGGGCAAGATGTTACACTGGAAAACTATTTGCGGGATATCTAACTCAGATTTTATTCATTCTGCTTACCACCAATTTCTGAAGATTGGCAGTAAGCAGCTTGATAATATCTATTCTTTTTCGCCGAATGCCAAATCTCCTGCATCCCCTAACCCCGGAACGATATATGAATGCTCGTTTATCTCCGGATCAATGGCTGCACACCATATTGTAGTCTTGTCTTCAGGAAATGTTTCAGCAATGTGTTCCACAGCCTGACGGCTGGCAATAATGGAAGCGACATGTATCTCCGACGGGTGCCCTTTCGTCAGCATAGCCTGATAGCTCAGTTCCATACTACTACCCGTTGCCAGCATAGGGTCGGTAATAATCAGTGTCTTTCCATCGATGCGTGGTGAAGCGATGTACTCAATATGAATATCAAACTTCAGCGTATCCTTATACTTTCGGTAAGCAGAAACAAAAGCATTTTCCGCACCATCAAAGTAGCTTAGAAAACCTTGATGAAAAGGTAATCCGGCACGCAGAATGGTACTTAATACCAGCTGATTATCCGGGGTCTGCACAGGTGCTATCCCCAGCGGAGTCTGGATATTCTTCAAAGAATAAGCAAAGTCCTTACTCATTTCATACGCCATAATTTCCCCGATGCGTTCAATGTTTCGACGGAAGCGAAGGCGGTCGCTTTGTACTTGTACATCCCGGATCTCGGCAACATACTGGTTCAGGATGGAGTTTGTCTCGGCAAAATTGATAATTTTCATGATGTAATTTGAATTTATATGCGCAAAGTAAACGATTTCTTGTGCAATTTGCAACATTCAGTTTGCAGATATTGTTATGGAGTTATAAAAGACTTCTCATTAAAGAAAAATTTCTCTAATCAGGTGTTTGTTTCGAAAGAAAATACTACTTTTGTACGCGAAAAACAAGGGGCTGTTTGGAACATAACCCAATTCATACCAATTTCCCCTTGAAAAGAGAAGGTAAAAGATATTAGCAAGAGATTAATAAACCAAATACCAAAATTTTAAATCATTAAAAGAAATGGCAAATTTAGATTTAAGCAAGTACGGTATCAAAGACGTGAAGGAAATCATCCACAATCCGTCTTATGATGTACTGTTCGCAGAAGAAACCAAACCAGGTTTGGAAGGTTTTGAAAAAGGTCAGGTAACTGAACTGGGTGCTGTAAATGTTATGACAGGTATTTATACCGGTCGTTCTCCTAAAGATAAATTCTTCGTTAAGAATGAAGCCAGCGAAAACACTGTATGGTGGACTTCTGACGAATACAAAAACGACAACAAACCTTGCTCTGAAGAAGCTTGGGCTGACTTGAAAGCTAAGGCTGTAAAAGAATTGAGCGGCAAACGTCTGTTCGTTGTTGATACTTTCTGCGGTGCTAACCCTGCTACTCGTTTGAAAGTACGTTTCATCATGGAAGTTGCTTGGCAAGCTCACTTCGTAACTAACATGTTCATCCGCCCGACAGCTGAAGAACTTGCTAACTACGGTGAACCTGACTTCGTATCTTTCAACGCTTCTAAAGCTAAGGTTGACAACTACAAGGAACTGGGTCTGAACTCTGAAACAGCTACTGTATTCAACCTGAAGACTAACGAACAAGTTATTCTGAATACTTGGTACGGTGGTGAAATGAAGAAAGGTATGTTCTCTATCATGAACTATCTGAACCCGTTGCGTGGTATCGCTTCTATGCACTGTTCTGCCAACACTAATATGGAAGGTACTGACTCTGCTATCTTCTTCGGTCTGTCTGGTACAGGTAAGACAACTTTGTCTACCGACCCGAAACGTCTGTTGATCGGTGATGACGAACACGGATGGGATGACGAAGGTGTATTCAACTACGAAGGTGGTTGCTACGCTAAGGTTATCAACTTGGATAAAGACAGCGAACCCGATATTTACAATGCTATCAAACGTGACGCTCTATTAGAGAACGTAACGGTTGCCGCTGATGGTAAGATCGACTTTACAGACAAGAGCGTAACAGAAAACACTCGTGTTTCTTATCCTATCTATCACATCAACAACATTGTTAAGCCGGTTTCTAAAGGTCCTCACGCTCATCAGGTAATCTTCCTGTCTGCTGACGCTTTCGGTGTATTGCCTCCGGTATCTATCCTGAACCCGGAACAAGCTCAGTACTACTTCCTGTCTGGTTTCACTGCTAAGTTGGCTGGTACAGAACGTGGTATCACTGAACCGACTCCGACATTCTCTGCTTGCTTCGGTGCTGCTTTCTTGTCATTGCACCCGACTAAATATGCAGAAGAATTGGTTAAGAAGATGAATAAAGTTGGTGCTAAAGCATACTTGGTTAACACAGGTTGGAACGGTAGCGGCAAGCGTATCTCTATCAAAGATACCCGTGGTATCATCGACGCTATCCTTGACGGTTCTATCGACAAGGCTCCGACTAAGGTTATTCCTTTCTTCGACTTCGTTGTTCCGACTGAATTGCCTAACGTAGATCCGAAGATCCTTGACCCGCGCGACACTTACGAATGTGCTTGCAAGTGGGAAGAAAAAGCAAAAGACCTGGCTGGCCGTTTCATCAAGAACTTCGCTAAGTTCACTGGCAATGAAGCCGGTAAAGCACTGGTTGCTGCTGGTCCGAAGCTCTAATCTGAATAAAACCGGTTTAGATATATATGCGAAAGCAGCTCTTGGTAATCAAGAGCTGCTTTTTTGTTTTTATCCGTTTCACTTGTTCTTCATGATTATTTTCCTACTTTTGCGCTATACGTAATACCTAAGAATATGACTTATCTAGATACGGACAAGCAAACGCAAGCCGACTTGAGCATTACAGAAGGAATATATGACGAATATCCCCTCTACTCTTTATTCTCCAAAACAGAGACCAAAAACGGGAAACGCCTGATGCTCGATTGGATCACCTCTCCCTGAATGACATATCCGTTATACGGAAAAGGCAAGAGGCAATCGCCTGGCAGGAACTACCCGAGCTCCCCCTGGATGAAGAAGAACTTGACTTCATCGAATATTATTTGGAATATCGCGACCAGATCAGAAGACCTAATATTTTAGTTTCGCTAACATCAGCCTTCGACCGTCTATTAAGACACGATGCTCAACGTTATGTCATTAAACGAGGTGTTACTTTGACTATCCGATTGTTAAATCAACTGGAATCATTACGAACAAATCTCCCGGAAAATGCCCCTTTACTTCTAAAAGAACTGGCACAGAGCATTCAATACACGATATATAGTAGCGAGTTGAAAGAAGTAGTCGAACTCTATAAAAAAGAAAAATCCCCTTCCAGCTATATCATCGATAAGTACGATTATCTGTTCCGCTGTATCCACTTAGAATTGATAAGAGGGCTGCTTTCCCATATTTATATACTGGATGTATGCCGTACTGCACACCGCATAGCAATCAGCAAAGGTTTCTGCTGCCGCCCGGAGATGACTGAAGCAATGGATTTGTCCATCACGGGCTTTGTACATCCATTTACCGAAGGAGGACGGATGAATGATTGGAAGATGACGAACGGTAATAATATATGTATCCTCACAGGTTCTAACATGGCAGGTAAATCAACTACCCTCAAAGCTATTACCATCTCTGTATGGCTGGCACACTGCGGATTGCCAGTTCCCGCCCGTTCAATGACCAGCCCTGTATTCGATGGGATCTATACCTCCATCAATCTTCCCAGACTCCCTGCGCGATGGCAGGAGTCATTTTATGGCGGAGATTCTGCGGATAAAAGAAGTACTCCAAAAAGCGAAATCCGGCAAACGATGCCTGATAATACTGGATGAAATGTTCCGAGGAACAAATGCACAGGATGCTTTTGAAGCCTCTATTGCTGTAAATGAATTACTCAGAAAATATCCACATTGTTCCTTCCTTATATCGACTCACATTCTAGAATATGCCAAACATTTCGAAAAAGATAATACATGCTGTTTCTATTATATGGATTCAAGAATTGAGGATGACCAATTCATATGTCCTTACCAACTGCTTGAAGGTATATCCGAAGCACAAGTCGGATACTGGTTGGTGAAAAAAGAGCTGGAAGGCTTAATATAAAAAAGGTTCTTTTTTCCAAGTAACTACTTCATTACTACGCTTTTTTTGTTAGCTTTGCGAAAACCAATATTAAACAAAGCAATATGAAAAGTATCAAATTGATGTTGGCAGGTGTCAGCCTGTTGTTGCTCTGCGGATGCGGTACGCAAGTACAAAAAGAGAATGAAGCCACATGTGCAAATGAAAGTAAAGAGAATGCGGTGATTGAAAACATGATGTCACGCCGCAGTATTCGTAAGTACAAACCGCAAGCGGTAAACCGCGATACAATGCAGATTATACTGAACTGCGGTATCAATGCTCCTAACGGACAAAACAAACAATCCTGGGAAATACGGGTAGTGGATAATCCGGAATTCATCAACGGTATTACTGAAGTTTACAAAAAGCAGAATCCTAAAGCAGCGGAAGATCCTAATTTCAAGAATATGTTCCGCAATGCCTACCGTAGTGTTTATTGCCAATGACAAGTCTTATGACCTGTCGCAAATAGACTGTGGCCTGTTGGGCGAAAATATGATTCTTTCAGCCTGGTCTATGGGCATAGGCTCCTGTTGCCTTGGCGGGCCGACACGATTCATGACATCAACACCGGAAGCAGCCGAATATCTGAAGAAGCTGGATATTCCCGAAGGATATCAATTACTCTATTGCATCGCATTCGGTTATCCGGATGAAACTCCCTCTGCTAAACCTAGAAATGCAGAAAAGATCAGATTTATAGATTAATCATTTCCTGTAAGTAACGTATAAATGAAAAGGAGTGCCACCATTACAGTGAAGCACTCCTTCTCTATCTATTTACAAACAACTTTAGTTCTTATTTGCACGCTTACGTTCTATTTCGTCCAGAATCACTTTACGCATACGCATCGCCTTTGGCGTAACCTCTACGTACTCATCTTCCTTGATATATTCCAAAGCCTCTTCCAGTGAGAACTGTACGGGTGGAATCAGACGAACTTTATCATCCGAACCGGAAGCACGCATATTCGTCAACTTCTTGGATTTCGTAACGTTAATTACCAAGTCATTATCGTGAGAGTGTTCACCTACCACCTGTCCGGCATACACATCTTCTTGCGGGAAGATAAAGAACTTACCGCGATCCTGCAACTTGTCGATGGCGTAAGCAAAAGCCGTTCCTGTTTCCATGGCAATCATAGAGCCGTTGGTACGACGTTCGATGTCTCCCTTATGCGGTTGGTATTCTTTGAAACGGTGTGCCATGATAGCTTCACCGGCAGAAGCAGTCAGTACATTCGTACGCAGACCAATGATACCACGTGACGGCATATTGAATTCCAAGTTCACACGTTCGCCTGCATTCTCCATTTTCACCATTTCACCCTTACGACGGGTTACCATATCAATAATCTTGCTGGCATATTCTTCGGGCACATTCACAGTCAGCTCTTCAATCGGCTCACATTTCACACCGTCAATCTCCTTGAAGATAACCTGTGGCTGACCTACCTGAAGTTCATAACCTTCGCGGCGCATAGTCTCAATCAATACGGAAAGATGGAGTACACCACGACCGGAAACCACCCATTTACCATCTTCCTCACTCTTACGCACACGCAGAGCAAGGTTCTTATCCAGTTCCTTCATCAGACGGTCGTGAATGTGACGAGAAGTCACGAACTTACCATCACGGCCGAAGAAAGGAGAATCATTAATGGCGAACAACATACTCATAGTCGGTTCGTCAATAGCGATAGGTGGCAATGCTTCCGGGTTTTCAAAGTCGCAGATCGTATCACCGATTTCAAAGCCTTCGATACCTACCAACGCACAGATGTCACCGGAAGAAACTTCCGATACCTTCGCACGTCCCATACCTTCAAATGTATGCAGTTCCTTGATTTTGGATTTCACAAAACTTCCATCACGCTTGGCCAAAGATACATTCATACCCTCTCTAAGCGTACCACGATGTACACGACCTACGGCAATACGTCCGGTATAAGAAGAATAATCCAGAGAAGTTACAAGCATCTGCGGAGTACCTTCCAACTGCGTGGGAGCCGGTATATTCTCTACAATACAGTCCAGCAATGCGAAGATATTATCAGTAGGAGTCTTCCAGTCCGTACTCATCCAGTTGTTCTTTGCAGAACCGTAGATAACGGGGAAATCCAGCTGATCCTCTGTAGCATTCAGACTGAACATCAGGTCGAACACCATTTCATATACTTCTTCCGGACGACAGTTCGGTTTGTCTACCTTGTTCACTACAACAATGGGTTTCAGACCAATCTGCAGAGCTTTCTGCAACACGAAACGTGTCTGGGGCATCGGACCTTCGAAAGCATCCACCAACAGGATACATCCGTCCGCCATATTCAACACACGTTCCACCTCACCTCCGAAGTCGCTGTGTCCCGGAGTATCAATGATATTGATTTTTGTTCCTTTGTAATTGATAGAAACGTTTTTAGAAAGGATCGTTATCCCTCGCTCACGTTCCAAGTCGTTGTTATCCAGCATTAATTCACCTGTGCTCTGATTACTGCGGAAAAGATTTCCTGCCAAGAGCATCTTATCGACAAGCGTCGTTTTCCCATGGTCAACATGGGCAATGATTGCAATGTTTCTAATATTTTGCATACAATACCTATATATTTGGGTGCAAAGGTACGAATTTTGCATTAGATATAGTTGCAGCAAGAGAAAAATTTCATTGAATATCATTGCAGTATAAAAGATTATCTCTATCTTTGCAGCCTCTTTAAGAGAATATTAATATATCAATTTAATTAAAAGTTATGTATTTAGACGCTGCTAAAAAGCAAGAAATCTTTGGCAAGTACGGAAAGTCTAACACTGATACTGGCTCAGCTGAGGCCCAGATAGCTTTGTTTTCATACCGTATTTCCCACCTGACTGAGCACCTGAAGCTCAACAGAAAAGATTATAGTACTGAAAGAGCCTTGACAATGTTGGTAGGAAAACGCCGTGCGTTGCTGAACTACCTGAAGGATCGCGACATCGCAAGATATCGTGCCATCGTTAAAGAGCTCGGTCTGCGTAAGTAATCCGTTACTTGCAGCAAAGCATTAAAGAAGGGAAGCCGTTAAAAAGCTTCCCTTTTTTGTTTTCAAATGTCTCTGATCCTTATACAACCAATAAGTACAAAGACTATACAAGACATATTTCCTTTCTATTATGACTTCCATAGAAGACATATTTCAAGCAAAATATGCATTTTATAGAATTATTTCCTATCTTTGCATATCAAGCAAGCTGAAGTATGGAAAAAGACATCATCAAACAAATCATTCTGAACCAGCAAGAGTTCATCAGCCAAGTGAAGCTATTGCCCCGCAAAATATCCATTGAGGAAAATGGTAATTATGTATTTGTAGGTATCCGTCGTGCCGGCAAAACCTATATGCTCTACCAGCATATACTGCAACTGCTAAAAGATGGACATAGTAAACAAGAAATTCTCTTCATTAACTTTGAGGACGAACGCATTACGGATATTAAAAAGGAAGAACTTCATCTGATTGTAGAATGTTACAAAGAGATGTTCGCCTTCGAGCCTATCATCTTTCTGGACGAAATACAGAACGTAGAAGGATGGGAACACTTCGCACGCCGACTGGCAGATGAGAAAAGACGGGTTTTCATCACGGGTAGCAATGCCCATATGCTCAGCCGTGAAATAGCCTCTACATTGGGGGACGATACTTGATGCAGGAAATATACCCCTTCAGTTTCACGGAATATCTGGAATATCACCATATTACACTGGATGCCCACTGGCATCTGGCTCCCATCAGGACCGACGTAGTGCGCCTGTTCGAAGGTTACTTCTACAATGGAGGCCTGCCCGAAAGTTTCTGCTACACAGACAAGCGCGCCTGGCTCACCTCCTTATATCAAAAAATACTCTATTCGGACATTGTCATAAGAAACAATGTAAGAAATGAACAAAGCCTGCGTCTGTTAGTACGTAAGCTGGCCGATAGTGTACTTCAACCAACAGCCATCAAAAGGCTACAGAACATCTTGCAAGGAGATGGAAGCAAAGTGACCCGCGAAACAATCTCCAGCTATTTAGGTTATCTGCACGACGCTTATCTCATCTTCTCTCTCTGTAATTTCAATGATTCCATCCCACAGAGAGAAGGAACAAAGAAACATTATTTCTACGACAACGGCATCCTCAACCTATTCCTCTTCCAGCCGGAAACCAAACTACTTGAAAATATTGTAGCTATCCATCTCTATAAACAATATGGAGAAGCACTCTTTTATTACAATAAGAATGTAGAAGTAGATTTCGTAGTTCCCGACGCCGGGCTGGCTATTCAAGTTTCCTATTCTCTCCGCGACGAGCAGACGCGAAACAGGGAAGTCAATGCCCTTGTCAGCCTTTCCCGCTTCATGAACATAAGTACTGCTTTGATTATCAGCAAAGATCAGGAAGAAACTATTGAGCAGGATGGAATAAGCATAAAAGTGATTCCTGTGTGGAAGTGGCTGGCAGATTAGTTAGTAATTTACAACTTTCCGTATCAAATTAACGCTATATGCCCGATTAATCTAACGCATGTCTTTTAATAAAGTTGCATTCCAGAGTATTCGGCGAATAAATAAAGAATAAGAATACCCTATTTTCGCATATTCTTCCGCATTTCCGGGCAATTTATGCAAAAAAGGGTTACTACTTATGGGTGAAAGAGTTACTACTTATAAGTAAAACACTTACTACTTACGGGTAAAAGACTTACTACTTACAGACAAAACACTTGTTTGCTTCATGACGAAGACTTATAAGTGTGCTTTGGCGTAGATATTTCAACCTAAAAAAATGTAAACATTTCGATATTATACTATCAGCCTGTCATTTGCGGCTTTTCGTTTGCTTGCTTTGGTGCGTAGAGGTTGCTGGACGGATATAACACACTCTCAGCCAACAGAAAATACAAATTGTCAAAATGATAAATCGCTCCTTCTTCGCTCTCTTCTTCCTTCTTATAGAAACAAGAGAGACATGAAGAAGATACAGTCTCTTTTTATCCGGACGCGAAACTTTTCATTATCAAATCGGATATCTGCAAGTTCATCCCTCCTTTTATTATAAGTTCCTGATCTTTTTTTTTGCATTTCTTCCTCTAAATGAGTATATTTCAAAAAACGTCCCGTTATATACGCAAAGAAATACAATGCTTATATTCATTATAAGGTAATATTAATTAATTCTATGATGAAACAAGAAGAAGATTTCGCTTTGTGGAATCAGTTCCTTGAAGGTGACGAGAAAGCCTATCTGTACATATATAAATTATATGCGCAAGATATGTATTCGTATGGTATGCTCTTCACTGCTAACAGTGAGTTGGTAAAAGACTGCCTGCACGATGTATTTGTAAAAATACACCGTAACCGAAAAAAGCTGTCGCAAGTAGATAATATCAGACTGTATCTCCTCAAAGCCATGAAAAACTATCTGTTCGATGTTTTCGACAAAAAGAAAGAGCTGTTCCACAACGATACCATTGAGCCTGTTTTCTCACCGGAGTATACGATTGAAGATAAAATAATCCGCCAGGAAGAACTGCACTATCAATCAAGAAAAATCCGTCAAATGTTAGAATCACTGACTCCACGCCAAAAGGAAGTTCTATACTACAAATATATGAAAAATCTGACTTACGATGAAATTGGTGAAATTATGCAAATGAACTATCAGTCTATACTCAATCTCATTCAACGATCGATAAAAAAGCTACGAGAAACCTTCGCTGAATCAAAAGTCTACTTATCAATTATTATCCAGCTCATTCTCATCAGCTTTCTTATCTTATAGAGTATTATTTTCTCTCAAAATTGAGTATAAACTACAAACGAGCCCGTTAATACAGCAAACCATCTATAAAGGATATTTACATGAAAACCAATTATACAAACTATAAAGCAGAACAATTATTGGAAGATGATTTCTTTATCAACTCCATACTGCACCCAACGGAAGAAACCGAACTGTTCTGGGAAATACAAGTAACCGACGGAATCATCGACAAAGAAGAGATGATGACAGCCATATACTTTCTACGGAGCATGCAAGTGAGAAAAAGAAGAATGTCCTCATCTGAACTTTCAGAGGTATGGGAACGGATAGAAAATACAAACAGAATGTCTATTTCCCATAAGGCAAAACCATTATATAAGTTAATCATTGCCGCCTCGTTTGCATTACTGATAGCCAGTAGCATTTTTTATGTCTGGGAAAGAAATAAAGAAAATAACGAGTTGTTCATGATTGCCCAATCCATAAAGCCTGATTCAGTAGTCAGCGATGTACAGTTAGTATTAGCAAACAACGAGTACATCTCAATAAACAATAAAAAGATAGATATACAATATGACCAAAAAGGAAATATCCACATCAACGACAAAAAGCTCAAACAGGAAAACAGTGCAACCCCGCAAAAGGAGAAAGATGTTGCGCTGCTCCATAAAATCAACCAGTTAATTGTACCCAAGGGAAGGCGTTCTACCCTGACGTTCTCCGACGGTACTGTGCTTTGGGTAAATTCCGGCAGTCGTGTAGTATATCCGGAACAATTCGAGGCCAAACAGAGGGAAATATATATAGACGGAGAAGCATACCTGCAAGTCAGTCCGGACAAAAGCCGTCCTTTCATTGTGAAAACAAACAAAATAGATATTAAAGTATTGGGAACTACTTTCAATATAACCGCCTACGAAGAGGACGACCGGCAGGCCGTAGCCTTAGTCGAAGGAAGTGTTGAAATTATCTCGGACAAAAAGAAATTGGCCGCTCTGACTCCCAATGACCTGTTCCAATATAAGAATGGGCAAATAAATATCGAACAGACTGACATTACACAGTACATTTCCTGGGTAGAAGGATGGTACATCTTCGAAAGCGAACAGCTTCCATCCATTTTAGACAGATTGAGTCGGTATTATGGAAAAGAGATCAAATACCATAAAAAAGAAATCGAAATGATACGGTGCAGCGGAAAGCTAGATTTAAAAGATGATCTGAACAAAGTTCTCGATGCATTGATAAATACCGCCCCTATCCGCTATGCAACGGACAAAAATGTCTATTCGGTTTCTTACAGGCAAGAATAATACAAAGAAGTACTACTTGAGAAATATAGATCGCGATTTAAGTAATCCCTAATTAATCACTTATATCCATATAGCCTATGAAATATACCTTATAAAACCAGGCATACCTATACTATGTGTTTGCCTTTTCATACAATCAAGTATTTACAAGAAACAACAGTTTAACTTTAAAATCAATATATACATGGCATTCATTGAAAGCACATTTATAAAAGAGATTAGAAACATCCGGCTTCCTCTGTTTATAAAACTATTCGCATTGTTATTGTGCACAACGATCGGTACATATGGTACAGAAAAGGTCAATCTGCAATCCTCCAATCTTTCAATCAATATGACTAACTGTACATTGAAAGATGTCCTCAAGGAATTAGAGAATAAAAGCAAATACATTTTCTTTTATTACGATAAGAATATCGACCTGAAAAGGAAAATAAATATCAATGTAAAGAATGAAACAATCGAGAACATTCTGGATAAGCTATTTGAGCATACCGATAATACTTACTCAATCCATGAACGGCAGATTGTTATTTCAAAAAGAAAAGTAGTTGCAGAACAGAATAAAGAGCAAACTGTCGTTCCGGCAAAGAAAATGCTGAAAGGGAAGGTAGTGGATAACCTTGAAAGTCCCTTGCCCGGAGCAACCATTACCATCGAAGGCAGTACACGCGGAGTCACAACAGACATAGACGGCTCTTTTTCCATAGAAGTAACCCCTACAGATAAAATCATCGTTCAGTTTTTAGGAATGGAATCGCAAACCATCACCGTAGGAAACCAAAATGATATCACAATTAAACTGAAAGAAAAAGCCGACTTGCTGGACGAAGTCACCGTAGTCGCCTTTGCGAAACAGAGAAAAGAAAGTGTAATCGCCTCTGTTTCCACAATCAAGCCATCAGACCTGAAAGTACCTTCCAGCAACCTGACCACTTCCTTTGCCGGACGTATTGCCGGTTTGATTTCTTACCAACGCACCGGCGAACCGGGACAGGACAATGCAGACTTCTTCATCCGCGGCGTAACGACATTCGGAAAGTCAAGCAGAGCCAACCCGCTCATATTAATCGATGGAGTAGAAATGACAAGTGATGAACTCTCCCGGCTGACCACTGATGACATTGCCAGCTTTTCAATCATGAAAGACGCAAATGCTACAGCACTATATGGTGCCCGCGGAGCAAACGGAGTAATTCTGGTTACAACCAAAGAAGGGAAAGAAGGCAAAGTGCACGTACAATTGCGTTTGGAAGGTTCTTATTCTACACCTACCGAACATATCAAATTAGCCGATCCCGTCACCTACATGCGATTGCACAACGAAGCTGTACGTACACGCGACGCCATGGCTGCCCTGCCCTATTCGACAGCAAAGATCATGAATACCGAGCGTGGACTTGACCCTTTGCGTTACCCGGCAATAGACTGGCAAGATATGTTATTTAAAAACCATACCTTCAATCAGAGATATAACCTGAATATCAGCGGAGGCGGAAAAGTAGCCCGCTATTATATCGCTGCCTCTTACTCAAAAGATAACGGTATCCTTAAAGAGGACAAACGAAACAATTTTAATAACAATATCAGCATTGACAAATATCTGTTACGTGCCAATGTAAACGTAAACCTGACTAAAACGACCGAAGCTATTGTCCGCTTATATGGTTCTTTTGAAGATTACTCAGGCCCCCTAGACGGCGGTTCGGCATTATACAAGAAAGCTATGCATGCCAACCCGGTGCTGTTTCAGCCTTTCTACCCGGCCGACCAGGCTAACGAATATACCAAACACATCCTTTTTGGAAATTACGATACCGGTGATTACCTGAATCCCTATGCCGAAATGGTAAAAGGATACACCACGAGAGACCGCTCAAATATGTTCGCACAGTTTGAACTAAAACAAAATCTCGATTTTATCACCAAAGGATTATCAGCCAGAGGTTTGTTTAACGTCAGCCGGTATTCTTTATTAAAAGTGAATCACTCTTTCAAACCTTTCTATTATCAGATAGCCAATACAACAAATCTCAATGACTATACGTTGATTCCGCTTAATCCGGACGGTGGCACAGATTATCTGGACTACAATAAACAGCCTCAAACATTAAACAGTACCATGTACTTTGAAGGTGCCATCCAGTATAACAGGGAGTTTGCCGATAAACACAATGTATCCGGACTGATGGTTTATACAATGCGTGAATACCTGGATGGCAATGCCAATAATCTACAGTTATCTTTACCGTATAGAAACATCGGATTGGCAGGACGCTTCACATACGGATATGACAAACGTTATTTTCTTGAAATGAATTTCGGATATAATGGTTCTGAACGGTTTGCCAAGAACGAACGTTTCGGCTTCTTCCCGTCTGCCGGGTTAGGGTGGGTAGTCAGCAATGAAAAATTCATGGAGCCATATCAGAAGTTTATCAGTAAACTCAAACTGAAAGCAACATATGGTCTGGTAGGAAATGATAATATCGGGGAGGAAAGTGACCGTTTCTTTTATCTATCACAAGTAAACATGAACGACTCCGGTAAAGGATTTACATTCGGAGAAGACTTCAACTATACGCGGAATGGCATATCCATTTCAAGATATGCGGATTCCAACATAACATGGGAAGTCAGCAGAAAAATGAACTTAGGTTTTGAATTAGGATTGTGGAACAGCCTGGAAGTTCAGTTCGATTACTTCACGGAGAAAAGAACAAACATCCTTCAAATCCGCCAGGACATTCCGCCTACTATGGGGCTGCAAGCTCAGCCGCAAGCCAACATAGGTGAAGCCAAAGGACATGGAATAGACCTGTCCGTCGATTATAACAAAAGTTTCACCAAAAACTTTTGGGCAATATTCAGCGGCAACTTCACTTACGCAACCAGTAAATATCTGGTTTATGAAGAACCGGATTATGTGCAGACACCTTGGAGATCACGTATAGACCAAAAACTCTCACAACGCTGGGGATATGTTGCCGAACGGCTTTTCCTCGATGACGAAGAAGTTAAGAACTCTCCCAAGCAAATGTTCGGAGAATACGGAGCCGGAGATATCAAATATAAAGATATCAATGGAGATATGAAGATTGACGAAAATGACCAAGTACCTATCGGCTATCCTACAACCCCTGAAATCATTTACGGCTTCGGATTAACAACCGGATACAAAAACTTCGATTTCTCATTCTTCTTCCAAGGTTCAGCCCGCTCTTCTTTCTGGATAGATCCTACAGCTACAGCACCGTTCGTTAGCGATAGTTCATTAGGAGGAAACAACCAAAGGGCATTGCTAAAATACTGGGCTGACAGTCATTGGTCTGAAGACAACAGAGACATCTTCGCCCTTTGGCCGCGCCTGTCTAATGTAGCAAATGAAAATAACCAGCAGACCAGTACATGGTTTATGCGGGACGGCTCATTCCTACGTCTCAAATCAGTCGAAATAGGCTATTCATTGCCACAAAAGTGGATTCGCCCGATATCACTGCAAAATGTCAGACTCTACGCAACCGGGAGTAACTTACTTGTTTTCTCTAAGTTCAAGATGTGGGATCCTGAAATGGCCGGGAATGGTTTCTCCTATCCTTTGCAGCGTGTATTCAATTTCGGTATAAACATTGAATTCTAAAAATAACAACATATTATGAAATACATTAAATCCATATTTTTACTTGTTTGCATAACATTTGTGACAAGCTGTGTCGATTATTTAGACATCGTTCCAAACGATGTGGCAACCATGGAGAATGCTTTCACGAACAGGACCTCAGCCGAAAAGTATTTATTTACCTGTTACAGTTATCTTCCTATTCCCGGACATCCCTGGGTTTCCCCGGCCATGGTAGGAGGAGATGAAATCTGGTGGAACACCAACCAAGCTTTGTTTGCAGACATAGCAGCTACCAAAATAGCCCTTGGCTACCAGAACTCTAATGACCCATATCTCAATTTCTGGGATGGTAGATACAACGGTACCAACCTGTTTATAGGAATCCGTGACTGCAACATTTTTATTGAGAATATTCATAAACCCAGAGATATGGAAGAGTATGAAAAACAACTGTGGACCTCCGAAGTGAAGTTCCTTAAAGCATACTATCATTTCTTCCTTATGCGGTTGTACGGGCCGATACCCATTATCCGCGAAAATCTACCCGTATCAGCATCGGTAGATGAAGTACGCGTATATAGAGATCCGATTGACGATGTGGTCAATTATATTGTTGAATTGATAGATGAAGCCGCAGCAGGTCTTCCTGACAAAATAGAAAGCATGATTACAGACGCCGGACGAATAACAAGACCAATTGCCCTGGCTACAAAAGCAGAAGTGCTGGTTTGGGCTGCAAGTCCTCTATTCAATGGCAATCCCGATTACCTCAATTTCAAAGATAAAAGAGGTGTCCAGCTGGTTCCGGCAGAGAAAGACAATACAAAATGGGAACGTGCCGCTACAGCAATAAAAGAAGCCATTGAAACGTGCGAAGCTGCCGGACACGGCTTCTACGAATACATACCCCCCGTACTATGTCAGATCAAACTAAATTGAGTTTTGAATTACGAGGTGCTGTTACCGAAAAATTCAATAAAGAGATTGTATGGCCCTCCACACAAGACGTTTCCTCTCTACAGTTGCTTGCCATGCCACATCTTGTACTGGGCAATTTAGGTAATAAGGGAAATGAACTCTGCGCCTCCCTAAAAATAGCGGAGCAATTCTATACTCAAAACGGCATTCCTATCGATGAAGATCCGGCATGGGATTATCAGAATAGATATAAAACACAAGAAGCAGGAGTCGACCACATGTTCTACATAAAAACAGGTGAAACCACGGCTAAACTGAATTTCAATAGGGAGCCCCGTTTTTATGCCTCACTAGGATTCGACCGCGGCATCTTCGAAGGTTCCGGCCAGACAGAAGAACTCAACTTCTGGTATCTGCAAGTGCGCAAATCGGAGATAGCAGGCTTCAGGGGAAGTGGCGAATACATTCCTACCGGCTACTTTATGAAGAAACTGATTAATGCGGAAACCGTAACCGGAACAGCTACCACCTCCACTTATTCGGGCAAACGTTATTCTTTCCCCATCATACGAATGTCCGGTTTATACCTGTTATATGCAGAGGCTTTGAATGAAGCAAAATCCACTCCTGATGAAGAAGTTTATAAATGGATTGACAAAGTGCGCGAAAGAGCAGGCCTGAAAGGAGTGGTAGAATCGTGGAAAAAATCGGCAAAACCCGACAAGCCCTCTACGCAAGAAGGTATGCGTGAGATCATTCACCAGGAAAGACTGATCGAATTAGCCTTTGAAGGTCAACGTTTTTATGACCTGAGAAGATGGAAGAAAGCCCTGAAATATCTGAATGAGCCCATACAGGGATGGGATTATAAGGGTGAAACAACTGACACGTATTATACAGTTTCAACTTATATGAATACCCGTATTTTCACCATGAAAGATTATCTGTGGCCTATAAAAGTCAGTACTCTCATCAATAATTCAAACTTAGTACAAAACCCTGGCTGGTAACAATAAAAACTAAAATATAATAGTATGAAAAAGATATTTTTTTACAATAATGGCCCTTCTAATAGTCAGCATTACATCTTGTGATGAAGAAAAGATCGGGCAGACTCCAACAGATAATATTCCGCCTCAACCCATTAGCAATGTGTCAGTTGAAAGTCTTCCCGGTGGAGCCAAAATCAGCTACGAACTACCGCAAGAAACGGATATCTCTTATGTAAAAGGAGAATATTTATTTCAAGGTGAAAGACGTATCACCCGTGCTTCTGTATATAATAATTACATGATAATAGAAGGACTTGGCAACACCAATCCGGTGGATATCACCTTATATACCGTCGACCATAGTGAGAACACATCTACCCCTGTAAAAGCATCTTTCACACCGGGTATCCCTCCTATCCACAATATCTTTACTTCAATGGGGCTCAAAGCCGATTTTGGCGGCATTAATATCACCTGGAATAATGAGAATAAAGTAGAAATAGGCTTCACTATTTATGCCACAAACGAAAAAGGCATCTTTGAAGAAGGAGAAACGTTCTATACTAACCAGAAAGATGGTAGTTACTCTTTCCGCGGTTATGACTCATCCGAACGGATATTCGCTTTTACCATCACAGACAAATGGGGAAATATATCCGATACCCTGAAAGCGGCATTCACTCCACTTTTCGAGAAAGAATTAGACAAATCTAAGCATAAGAGAGAAGTATTGCCTGTAGATAATAATACAGACTATAGTTCCGGCTGGCTATTCTCAAAATTATTTGATGGCGTTGTCGGAAACAATGGCTGGCATACGAAGCAAAACGACCCTAACCAGAAAATACCGCTATACTTTACCATCGACCTGGGAGTAGAAGCTACACTAAGCCGATTTAAGTTATGGCACCGTTTAGGTAACAACGTCTATAAGAATCATAACATCAAGACGTTCGAAGTATGGGGAAGCCGCAACTATAAAAAAGGGATGCAGGAAAATTACTGGTCTGAAGAATGGAAAAACGACTGGGAACTTTTAGGCGATTATGAAACATTCAAGCCTTCGGGAGAGGATAACCCGTCTGTCACAAACGAAGATATAGCCTACGCCGAAGCAGGATTTGAATTTATGGTACCCATTGAAAAACAGAGGGTACGGTATGTACGTTTTGCAATGAAAAGCAATTGGTCAGGAAGCAATGCGCTGCACATTAGCGAGATTACATTCTATGGAGATGACAGAATTAACGACATAAATGAATGACAGATATGAAAGCAATAATCAAAATTACCGTCTTAATTTATTCATTTATTTCCCTTATAGCATGTGACGACATGAATAGTCTGCATGAAGAATACCTTAAAAAGGGGAAATTATTTATACCGGGGTTATCGATTCATTAAAAACATATCCCGGAAATAACCGCGTAAGGTTTACTTGGGAGATCAATTCCGATCCACGCGTAACCAAGGTAGTCCTTTACTGGAATGAAAGAAATGATTCCACCATCGTACAAGTGAACCGTACTACTGCCGGAAAGCTTCCTATGGAAACAATAGTGAATTTGCCGGAGGGAACATATATTTTTGAATTCGCAACAAAAGACGATGATGGTCACCAATCACTATACGTAGAGCAATCCGTCGAAATATATGGAGATAAACTTATTCAGACTCTTCGTAACAGAAATGTTGAAGACATATCCGATATTTCCGGTAACAGTACAAAAGTTTCTTGGTATCCTATAGAAGACCAGACTATCCAATATACGACCATAAAGTACCTGGATTTCTCTGATCCCGACAACCCGACAGAGAAAAAGCTGCGAATAGAAAATACCGAAATGGAAACCACATTATCCGGTATCCGCTCCGGTGAAATTCTGGAAGTAGTTTCATCTCATCTGCCAGCCAATGGACTCGATATTATTGATGCCTTGCCTAAAGGATATGAGTTCCCCTGATTTACATGAAACTGAATAACTGAATATGCAACCCCAAACCTCAATTCATATTATGACTCGAATAGTAAAAATGATAATGAGTTCTTGTTTTTTATTCTACCTGTTCTTTACGATCACAGCCTGTAATTCTTCGGATACAACAGTCAAGATTGAACAGATAAATGCAGGAATATGGAAAATATCAGCAGGAAAACCGGAGATAGTCAATCTATTGAGTGAATTGGATATTACTCCACGGGACGAGGCAATCCGAAAGATAGGAAAAGCTGCTTCTCCTGTTGCAGCAGAAGCAATAGAATTCAAAATTATCGATGGGAAAACCTACATCCGCTTTCCACTGGAAAAAGATGAAAAGATTTTCGGTTTGGGGTTGAACTTCAAAACCGTTGAACAACGGGGACGCGTAATGAGGCTACATACCGACCACTATAGCGGACGGGACGACGGAAGAACACAAGCTCCGGTTCCCTTCTTTGTATCGTCCAAAGGATACGGAGCCTTGATTAATTCTGCACGTTACATTGACGCATGGATTGGAACAGGTGTACGTAAAGACAGTAAGAATCCGCCAATTGCCCGTGACAGAAATACCGACCCTCGCTGGAGCAGCCGTCCTTATTCGGACAATATGGAATTTCTGATACCGGCAGAAGGAGTCGAAATTTTATTGTTTGCAGGACCGACTATGTTGGAAGCTGTACAACGGTTTAATCTCTACAACGGAGGAGGAGCACTCCCTCCCCGTTGGGGATTAGGCTTTTGGCACCGTACTCCCACTCTATATTCTGATAAACAGGTAATGTCGGAAGTAGAAGAATTCAAAAAAAGAGAATTTCCACTAACTGTTATCGGCTTAGAACCCGGATGGATGTCACACGCTTACCCTTGCTCTTACGAATGGGACACCACACGCTTTCCCGATCCGGCTGGTTTCGTTAAAAGTCTAAATGACAAGCATATTAAAACCAATGTATGGATTAATCCATATATATCGCCCGCAACAGAACTTTATGAGAAAAATGGAACCCTATACAGCCTCTCATTCTGTCTGGTGTGGTATCGTACCTGATTACACCCTGCCTGAGGCACAACAAATCGCTGATAATCATTTCAAGAAAAATCAACTGGATATAGGTGTCAGTGGTTACAAACTAGATGAAAATGATGGCTACGACTATTGGCTATGGCCTGATGTGGCAACTTTCCCATCCGGAAATGCAGCCGAACAAATCCGGCAAATATACGGATCACTTTTACAAAATATAACCGTCCGAATGTATCATAAACAAAATAAACGTACTTATGGGCTGGTGAGATCCGGTAATGCAGGCACCTCCTCTTTCCCATATGTAATCTATAATGATTATTACAATCACAAAGATTTTATCACTGCCCTAATAAACAGCTCTTTCATAGGTATTTTATGGACACCGGAAGTCAGAGCCTCCCAAACCGCAGAAGAATGGTTAAGAAGGATGCAGACCGTCTGTTTCTCACCTATTGCCATGCTCGATGCCTGGGCAGATGGTACCAAGCCCTGGAGCTTTCCTGAAGTGACACAACAAGTTAATGATATTGCCAAACTAAGGATGCAACTGATACCTTATTTATACACAACTTTTGCCAATTATGCTTTTAAGGGAATACCGCCTGTACGCGCCATGAACCTGGAAGAAGGTTATCAGGAAGAAAGTAAGCTGGAAGAAGGTAAACTTGATGCAACTGCAAATCCCTATGCAATGGCATTGAAGAAAGAGGCCAAAGACCAATTCATGGTCGGTGAATATTTATTGGTAGCGCCCCTTTTTACCGGAGAAACCGAACGCCGTGTCATACTTCCAAAAGGCAAATGGTATGATTTCTATACCGGCAAGTTGGCTGGTGAAGGAGAAATTATCACAGTAAGCCCCGGGTTAGACAGGATACCGGTATACGTAAAAGATGGTGGTATCATTCCTTTATGGCCAGCTATTACGGAATTGGAGAACAGGCAATATCCATTGGAAATACGGCACTATGGAGAGAAAACGTCCAACTACAATCTGTACGATGATGATGGGGAAACATACAATTATGAAAAAGGAGAATGTACCTGGATATCATTAAAAGTAGATACTGACACAAAAGGTGGAAAGAGAGGTATTGTCATCATCCCGGAAAACTCAAAAGTATGGTCATTCAGCGACTATAGGTTTCGGTTCATGTCTTCCGAAGAAACAAAGTAACTACAAAAAATAGAAACTTATGAAAAAGCAATTTATATTTATCTTCACTATTCTAATATGCTCCATCTTCCAATATAAGGGCATAGCAAAGAATACCGTGCATGAAGCCATATTAGAAAAATCATCCGAATGGAAACTATTATCTCCCGACAGCCAAATAGAGTTTGTGCTTTCCTTAGATAAAGAATTCGGCAAACTCTTATATTATGTAGTCAATAATGGCAAACAAATATTGCTGCCCTCCCCTTTAGGTATTGACAGAGAAGATGAAAAGTTTTCTTCGGGTCTTCAATTCTGTTCCCAAAATGAGGTTAGCCTTATCGATGAAGAATATGAATTAAAATCCGGGAAAAGATCGCTCTGCCATAATCTGGCAAACGAACAAATCTATCAATTCAGGAATTCTAATGGCAAAGTGGTCGAACTCATTCTGAGGGCTTACAACGATGGAATTGCTTTTCGTTATCATTTCCCTGAAAACAATTCCAAATCCCATAAAGTAATTAAAGAAAGTACAGGTTTCAAACTGCCAACTGAGGGAAAAGCCTGGATACATCCGTACGATTGGAATTCTCGGTTAAAGCCAAGTTATGAGCAGTATTGCAGAAGTGGTATAGCTATCGGAAGTTATTCTCCTTACAAACAAGGCTGGGCATATCCCTTATTGTTTAACACCAACGGGCATTGGATAATGATAACAGAAGCAACCCTGGACGGTACCTATTGCGCCACACATATAAAGAATGACGAAAGTGGCTTGTATACGGTAGCATTTGCAGAGAAAGATGAAGCCATCATAGAAGATGATCCCGAACCTATATCGACACTACCATGGTCCACTCCCTGGAGAGTAGTCATCATAGGTGATCAGCTATCGAATATAGTAGAAACAAACATTATACAAAACCTGAATCCTCCATGTGTCATTACAGAAACAGACTGGATTAAACCCGGACGCTCTGCATGGAGTTGGTGGTCGGATGCTCCCTCCACTTACGAATACCTGAAACAAATAGAATATATCAATTTTGCTGCCAGTATGGGCTGGGAATATATATTGCTGGATGCAGGATGGCATCGGATGGCAGAGAACGAATTGAACTATATCATGCAATATGCTCAAAATAAGAATATAGGAATCTGGTTATGGTATCACTCCGGTGCCGGCAAATCAACCGAGACCATCGACATATGGAATCTGATGTCCGATCCGAAAAGCAGAAATGCTGAATTGGATAAAATACAATCCTGGGGAGTAAAAGGTGTCAAAATTGACTTCTTCGATACCGACAAACAAGGAATTATACAGATGTATAAAACTTTCCTGGAAGAGACAGCGCAACGAAAAATTATGGTAAATTTTCATGGGGCTACTCTGCCCCGCGGGCTGGAACGAACTTATCCTAACCTAATGACCACTGAAGCTGTAAAAGGAGCTGAAAGTTTCACGAATCAGAATGCCTGCAACAAAGCTCCGGAGCATAATGCAACGATTCCTTTTACCCGGAATGTAGTAGGTTCAATGGATTATACCCCTGTCACTTTTTCCAATAAGATATATAACGGAGTAGAATCTCAAAACATTACCACCTACGGACATCAACTGGCGCTCTCCGTCATTTTTGAATCCGGCATACAAAACTTCGCCGACAACCGAAGCGTCTATGCAGGATTACAAGCAGAAGCCCGAACGTTTCTTGAGAAGATACCGGTAGCATGGGATGAAACCAAATTGGTTGATGGTTATCCAGGAGACTATGTTATCATAGCCAGAAGAAAAGCTGATAACTGGTATATCGGAGGTATCAACGGTATGAACAAAGAACGGGAAATGCAGATGGATTTGTCCTTTCTACCTAAAGATAAAAGAATAAGGATCATAACAGATGGAAAAGAAAAAGGACGTTTTATCGTCAAAGATGAAGATATTACAAATCAACTATCTATACCGGTAAAAGCTTATGGAGGTTTTGTCATAACCACCGAAGGTGTCCACACCCACCAATTAGTATCGGAAAAGAGTTCCATGAAAATGAATGCTTATCCCAACCCATCGAATACCGGTGAAACAATATCCGTGAAACTGGATATCGGACAAGAGTTATTAAACAAAGCCACCATAGAGGTCTATGACCTCTGTGGAATCAGTCTGAAAAAGACCCAGGCAACAGGATTAACCACTTCCATAGCAATGCCTTTGCAAGCAGGAACATATATACTCAAGGCACGGGCAGAAAGCTTTGTTGATGAAAAATTACTTATCGTAAAATAACAATATATTTTCAAATGAAAAATTACAAAAGAATAGCCAACATCATTTTACTCTCCTATTGTATAACCTCTCTTTTGTCCTGTCAGAACAATCCGGATACAACAATCTGGCGACTGTGGTATGATCAACCGGCAGAAAAATGGGAAGAAGCCTTACCTATAGGAAACGGACGCATCGGTGCTATGGTATTCGGTGGTATCACGAAAGAAAAGATACAATTGAATGAAGAAACGGTCTGGACAGGAGAACCAAACAGTAACTCGAACCCAGATGCTCTAAATGCAATTCCTGATATCAGGAAACTTATTTTTCAGGGTAAATACAAAGAAGCACAGAAACTGGTAGATGAGAAAGTCATATCAAAAACGAACCACGGAATGATCTACCAACCTGTAGGAGACCTCAACCTCACCTTCCCGGGACATGAAACGGCAAAAAACTACTACCGTGAACTGGATATAGAATCCGCCATAGCCAAAACACGCTATACAGTCAATGATGTCGAATATCAACGGGAAATATTTACGTCATTCACCGATCAAGTTATCGTAATACACCTGACCGCATCCCGGAAAGGTAAAATTGTTTTTTCGGCAGAGTTGAATAGCCCTCAAAAAAGCCAGACAATAACATTAGAAAACGGCCTTTCGCTACAAGGTTCTACGGAAGGGCACGAAGGTTTAGAGGGCAAAATATCATTTAGCACTTTGGTAAAAATCGTACCAGAGAAAGGGCAAATGAAAACGGAAGCCTCCAGAATAACCGTATCCAATGCTGATGCCGTAACAATTTACGTCTCCATAGCAACAAATTTTGTAAATTATGCTAATCTGAGTGGTAATCCGGATCAAAAGGTGAAATCATATCTTCAGCATGCAACTCAAAAAGATTATGCAAAACTGAAAACAGACCATATGGACTACTATAGAGAGTACTTCAATCGGGTGAAATTCAAACTAGATGTCACTGAAGCAATTCAAAAGACAACAGATGTTCGTATCGCCGAATTCGCTCAAGGCAAAGACCCGAATTTGGCAGCACTTTATTTCCAATTCGGACGTTATCTGTTAATTTCTTGTTCACAACCCGGAACACAACCGGCAAACTTACAAGGAATATGGAATGAGAGGATGAAACCTGCCTGGGATAGCAAATACACCACCAATATCAATCTGGAAATGAACTATTGGCCGACAGAAATCACCAATCTCAGCGAATTACATGAACCTTTAATACAAATGATCAAAGAACTGGCTGTGACAGGTGGACATACTGCCAAAATCATGTATGGAGCCCGGGGCTGGATGTTACATCACAATACCGACCTATGGCGAACTACCGGTGCTGTAGACAGATCCGGCCCAGGAATGTGGCCTACCTGTGGCGCCTGGCTGTCAAGACATCTATGGGAACATTTTCTCTACTCCGGCGACAAGACATATTTGGAAGAGGTCTATCCCATTATGAAGGGAGCCGCCCTTTTCTTACTTGATTTTGCAGTTGAAGAACCGGAACACCATTGGCTGGTTATTGCCCCATCCAGCTCTCCGGAAAATACTTTCGACAAAAAGAATAAACTTACAAATACTGCCGGAGTTACAATGGATAATCAACTAATGTTCGAACTATTTTCTAATCTCATATCCGCAACTGAAATATTAGAAAGAGATCAGCATTTCGCTGATACTTTAAGACAAATCCGTACACGGATACCTCCAATGCAAATAGGTCGTTACAGTCAGCTACAGGAATGGATGCATGATTTGGATGATCCTAATGACAAGCACCGCCATATCTCACACTTATATGGATTATTTCCCGGAAACCAGATTTCACCGTACAGGACACCTGATTTATTCAATGCTGCACGTAACTCTTTAAATCACAGAGGAGACGCATCTACAGGATGGTCAATGGGATGGAAAGTTTGTCTATGGGCCCGTTTCATGGATGGTGACAGAGCATATAAGCTCATAACAGAACAACTGCGATTAACCGGAGATAAAAATACGGAATATGACGGTGGAGGAACTTATCCTAATCTACTGGACGCGCATCCTCCTTTTCAGATTGATGGTAATTTCGGGTGTACGGCCGGTATAGCCGAAATGTTGTTACAAAGCCATGATGGAGCTCTCCACATACTTCCGGCACTCCCTAGCGCTTGGAGAAATGGTATAATCCAAGGATTAAAAGCAAGGGGTGGTTTCTTAACAGACATTGAATGGAAAAACGGACAGGTAAAGACTATAAAAATAAAGTCTAACTTAGGAGGTAACCTGAGGATACGCACCTCCACTCCGTTACAAGTTGTCGGTGAGGCAAATTTAGTAAAGGCTCAAGGCGACAATCCTAACCCTTACTACAAGGTATATGAAACCCCTCCTCCAATCATATCCTCAGAAGTCGTATTAGCCTCTTCGAAGATACCCGATACGATCGAATATGATTTATTGACTCAACCTGGAGAAGAATATATTTTCTATTGCCAATAAAGTAGCTACATCTACAATTAATATATTATAATCTGTAGAACAATTATTTTAATTTAAAATCGTTTCATTATAAAACAAAGAATCTATGAAAAGAAAACACATTATCGCTATTATCTGTCTGTTTTGTTTGTCCTTTCAATATGAGATCACAGCTCAGAACAAAAGCAAAGTAGACGAAATACGGGACGAATTACTGAATCCCAATAATAATTCTGTATTGGTAGTCGCCCATCGGGGAGATTGGCGGTATGCACCGGAGAATTCATTGGCTGCCATTGAGAACGTCATCAAAATGGGATGTGATGTGGTAGAAATCGACATCCAAAAAACCAAAGACGGGCATCTCATACTTATGCACGATAACACATTGGACAGAACAACTACGGGACATGGTAAAATAAGCGATCAGACTTTGGATGATGTCAAAAAGCTGAAACTAAGAAATGGTTTAGGCATACATACAAGGCATACCGTACCAACATTGGAAGAGGCATTACTCCTGGCAAAAGATAAGATTATGATAAACCTGGACAAAGCATACCCCTTGTTTGATGAAGTATATGAGTTATTGAAAAAACAGGAACGACCAAACAGATCATCATGAAAGGTAGTCAGCCTGTGGAACAGGTAAAAAAAGAATTTGGTAAATACCTGGACAAAGTTATTTTTATGCCTGTGATTAATCTGGATAAAGCCAATGCACAGCAAATGATTGAAGATTACATGAAAAAATATCCTCCGCTTGCTTTTGAGTTCTCCTATGTATCCGATACAAATACATTACCCAAAGAAATGGGCAAACGGTTAAAAGGGAACTGTCTTATCTGGTACAACACATTGTGGGATACAATGTCCGGTGGACATGATGACGATATGGGTTTGAGAGATCCCGACAAAGAATACGGATACCTGATCGATACATTAAATGCACGTATCATCCAGACGGATGTACCGGAATTTTTAATTAAATATCTGAAAAACAAAAATATGTAGTACATAATAATCCCATCAAAAAAATGAAAAAATTACTATCCACCATCAGTTTACTTTTTATCGTAATCACCTTATGGTCTCAGCCAAAAGAGCAGATGATAAAAGTATTTGTTTCTCCCGACCATACAGACTGGCTGTATAAACCGGGAGAAACCGTAAAGTTCAATATCAGGATAACAAAGAACAATATTCCGTTGCAAAATGCAGATGCCTATTACGAACTTTCGTATGACATGATGCCTCCACTGAAAAAAGAAAGTGTGAAATTAAAAAACGGAGAACTAACAATTAATGGAAGCACCATGAATATCCCTGGATTTATGCGTTGCCGGGTATGGACTAAACACGAAGATAAGACATACAGCGGATATGCAACAGCCGCATTTGCACCCGAGGACATAAAGCCCACCACTACTTTGCCTACTGACTTTGAAGCTTTTTGGGAGAAAGCGAAATCAGAAAACTCCAAAATACCCATCGATTCACGGCTACGTTTACTCCCGGAAAGATGTACAGGAAAGGTTAATGTGTATGAAGTTAATATACAGAATTACCGTATAGGAAGCCGGCTTTATGGCATACTGTGCATTCCTAAGGCACCAGGTAAATATCCAGCAGTACTACGCGTACCGGGCGCAGGGATACGTCCTTACAATGGGATGATTGTAGAAGCAGAAGACGGCCTGATTACACTTGAAATAGGAATTCATGGAGTCCCTGTCACGATGGATCCGGTCATCTATAATAATTTACTATATGGAGGATTGAACCAATATCAATATATGAATTGGGACAATAGGGATGAAATTTATTTTAAACGGGTTTATATAGGATGTGTCCGTGCAGCAGACTATATTTTTTCAATGGATGAATTCGATGGAGAAAATCTGATCGTGTATGGAGGCAGTCAAGGCGGTGCATTAGCTATTGTTACTGCTGCTTTAGATCCGCGCATAAAAGGTTTGGTTTCCTTCTACCCGGCCCTCTGTGATTTAAACGGCTATGTACATGGTCGGGCCGGGGGTTGGCCTCACCTCTTCCGGAATTCAACAGAGAGTCCGGAGATCTTGAAACAAAAAACCAAAAATACACCTTACTATGATGTCGTAAACTTTGCCCGTAAAATAAAAGTTCCAGGATTCTATTATCTGGGATATAACGATATGACATGCCCGCCCACTTCTATGTATTCAGCATATAACACGATTACAGCCCCAAAAGTATTAGAAATAATGGAGGAGGCCGGACATTTTAGTTATCCGGAATTATGGCCTAAAGCAAAAGCTTGGATCTATACTCATCTTCAGGTTAATCAATAAAGAAATTATGCATAGGTATTAATTTTACGAGGATTTGAGACTGTTTTCCTTTTTTAGGGCTGGCTGGATAAGTCAGCCCTAACATCGTATTAAACTGGAAATATATTTTTTCAATCTGAAAAACAGACCAATCGAAACTACATCACACTTAAACTATACTTGCGTCATACCCTCTTCGTACCTTCCTCGTACCAACTTCGCTATTTTCTTTCCACTATAGAAGCGAAGAAAACGCGAAGAAGGTAAAAATCAAAAGAGAAAAAGAACAAAAGCCAATAATGACAAATCCCTTCTCTTTCTTCTCACAGATGAAAACTTTTCCGCACGGATTGTTGCACCAAGTAAAAGTTTGTTTTATTTTTGTGCCTTAACAATACAATTTATAACCTAATAGGCGAAAAACATTATCAATTATGGATACAAGCAAGATTGTCGGAGAAAAAATCAAGTCGCTCCGTGAAAGCCAGTCAATCAGCATTGAGCAGTTGGCCGAACGTTCCGGTTTAGCCGTAGAACAGATTGAACGCATTGAAAATAACATTGACTTGCCATCACTGGCTCCACTCATCAAGATAGCCCGCGTACTAGGTGTACGCTTGGGAACTTTCCTTGACGACCAGGACGAAACGGGTCCTGCTATCTGCCGCAAAACGGAATCCAAGGACACCATTAGTTTCTCTAACAATGCTATCCAGAGCCGCAAGCACATGGAATATCATTCCCTGTCCAAGTCGAAAGCAGACCGCCACATGGAACCTTTCATCATCGACGTAGCCGCTACGGAAGACAGCGATTTCGTACTCTCCTCACACGAAGGTGAAGAGTTTATTATGGTTATGGAAGGTATTATGGAAATCAGTTATGGCAAAAATACATACTTGCTTGAAGAAGGAGACAGCATCTATTATGACTCCATCGTTCCGCACCACGTGCATGCTTACGAAGGCAAAGCAGCAAAAATTCTTGCAGTAATCTATACACCCATTTAAGGATGGTAGGATGGTAAGATGGTAGAATGATAGGATTACTATTCTAATCTTATCACCATACCATCTTACCATCCTATCACTTTTATAATATTATCACTTCATTTATGCTTTACGAAAGAACACTCGGCCAATGGCTGGAGCACTGGGCAGAGACTACGCCCGATAAAGAATACATTGTTTATTCCGACCGCAACCTGCGCTTCACCTGGAGCCAGTTCAACCGACGGGTAGACGACATGGCGAAAGGACTAATCTCTATTGGTGTAGAACGCGGAACCCATGTAGGTATATGGGCTGCCAACGTCCCCGACTGGCTTACGCTACTGTATGCCTGTGCCAAAATCGGTGCCGTCTATGTAACCGTAAACACCAATTACAAACAAGCCGAACTGGAATACTTGTGCGAAAATTCAGATATGCATACCCTCTGCATCGTGAACGGTGAAAAGGACAGCGACTTCGTGCAAATGACATATACCATGCTGCCGGAATTGAAAAACTGCGAACGCGGACACCTGAAAAGCAAACGTTTCCCACACATGCGCAACGTTGTTTACGTAGGCCAGGAGAAACATCGTGGTATGTACAATACGGCTGAAATTCTCCTACTGGGTAACAATGTGGAAGACGAATGTCTGAATAATCTGAAAAGTCAGGTAACCTGCCATGATGTGGTAAATATGCAATACACATCAGGTACCACCGGTTTTCCGAAAGGAGTTATGCTCACCCACTATAACATTACCAATAATGGTTATCTGACGGGAGAGCATATGAAGTTCACAGCCAATGACAAACTATGTGTCTGTGTAGCTCTGTTCCACTGTTTCGGTGTAGTGCTTGCCACAATGAACTGTCTGACTCACGGTTGCACGGAAGTCATGGTAGAGCGCTTCAACCCGCTAGTAGTTCTTGCCTCTATACATAAAGAACGCTGCACAGCTCTATACGGTGTGCCCACCATGTTTATTGCCGAGTTGCATCATCCCATGTTCGATATGTTCGATATGTCCAGCCTGCGCACAGGCATCATGGCAGGTTCGCTCTGCCCTGTGGAACTGATGAAACAGGTGGAAGAAAAGATGTATATGAAAGTTACGAGTGTATATGGTTTGACAGAAACATCGCCGGGTATGACAGCCTCACGCATTGACGACCCATTCGATGTGCGTTGCAATACTGTAGGACATGATTTTGAACATACCGAAGTCATGGTTATCGATCCTGAAACCGGAGAAGAATGTCCGATAGGCGTACAAGGTGAAATGTGTAACCGGGGCTATAACAATATGAAAGGGTACTACAAGAATCCGCAAGCCACGGCCGAAGTCATTGATAAGAACGGCTTCCTCCATTCCGGTGACCTCGGAGTAAAAGATGAAGATGGTAACTATCGTATCACGGGACGCATCAAAGATATGATTATCCGTGGTGGCGAGAATATCTACCCACGTGAAATAGAAGAATTCCTTTATAAACTGGAAGGCGTGAAGGACGTACAAGTTGCCGGAATTCCATCAAAAAAATATGGTGAAGAAGTAGGTGCTTTCATCATACTGAAGGAAGGGGCAGATATACACGAATCGGATGTACGCGACTTCTGCACAGGCAAGATCTCGCGTTACAAGATACCGAAATATGTATTCTTCATTGACGAATTCCCGATGACGGGAAGTGGTAAGATACAGAAGTTCAAATTGAAAGATGTAGGATTACAACTTTGCAAGGAACAAGGAATCGAGATAATCTAAAAAATTCAACATAAAGAAACAGGCTGCAACTTAATAGTGCAGCCTGTTTTTTATGCTTAATTTCGTAATCCTCAATTATCCCAGCGGTAGCGTAAAGAAGAATGTCGTTCCTATTCCTTCGCCGGAACGTACCCAAATGCGTCCACCCATCCGTTCCACCAACATACGGGAAACAGTCAGCCCCAGCCCGGTGCCTTGTGCAAAGTTATTAATCTTGCCGAAGCGTTCGAAAATCTTCGCCACCCGGTTGGCAGGAATACCAATACCCGTATCTTTTACGTAGAACTGTACAATATTGCCGCGTAACTGATAACCAAAATGTATTTCTCCGGTAGGAGTAAATTTAGCAGCATTACTCAACAGATTCATCAATACCTGCATAATGCGCATTCGATCTCCCATCACACACAACTCCTCATCCACATCGTCCAGTATCAAAATCACGCCTTTATTTACTTTCAACCGATGACTGTCATATTCTTCAAGGCAAGCATGATAAAGGTTCACCTTCTCACGAACAAATTCCAAAGTCCCTGATTCCATTTCAGACAAGTCCAGAATATCATTAAACAAACACAACAACAATTCCGAATTTTTCTCGATAATATTGCAATAATCCTCCTTGTCTCCTTCGTGCCCCGGATCGATAACCAACCTTGAGAATCCAACAATCGCATTCAATGGAGTACGGATTTCATGACTCATATTTGAAAGGAACGCAGATTTTAATCGATCGGACTCTTCTGCCTTTACACGGGCAGCAGCCAGTTCACGTAGCGCATTCACCCGGCTCGTCACATCCCGACACATACATAATAAATATTTATCTCCCAAAGGACATACCAGATTTTCATAATGATGCATCTCTCCTTCAAACCACAATGAATGTTCTCCTATGCTGGTACAACCGGTACGCATCACTTTCTCCATATTCGCCCGGATTTTGCGGTATTCTGATTCCGGTACTATATCTTTCAGATTAGGATGTGACTTATCCTCACCGGATAATCCCTCTACATGATTGGTATCAGGAGAGGACAGTAGTTCTATATAATCCAGATTATAATCAAAAACAGTCAACATATCCGGGATAGCGTCCAGAATTTCTTTACCGTATTGCTTACGGAAGCGCTCCAAGTCTTCATCCTGGCATGAAGAATCCGGAAGAGTACGATTTTCCAATTGCTCCTCTAATTTCCGGATAATCTCCAGTAGTTCTTCTTTTGTTTTATCTTTATAGTCCTTCATTTCAAGGCCGATATGTTGTTGAGTGTTACATTCGGGCAACAAATATACTATTCTTTTCAATTATATCAACATATATTGCGAGCTTTTATTTAAAAAAAACCAATAGCTTTTGCCCTACTAATCAGAATGTTCTATCTTTGCATCACTTTTTATTTTAAATCATTGATTAATATGTCTAAAGAATTATTCTCTACTCTGCCCTACAAGGTGGCAGACATTACGCTTGCCGACTTCGGTCGCAAGGAAATCGATCTGGCAGAACAAGAAATGCCCGGCCTTATGGCTCTTCGCGAAAAGTATGGAGAAACAAAACCGTTGAAAGGCGCTCGTATAATGGGTTCCCTGCATATGACCATCCAGACAGCGGTACTGATTGAAACCCTCGTGGCACTGGGCGCCGAAGTACGCTGGTGCTCATGTAACATATATTCGACTCAAGACCATGCTGCTGCTGCTATCGCTGCAAGTGGTGTTCCCGTATTTGCCTGGAAAGGTGAAACACTGGCTGATTACTGGTGGTGTACGCTTCAGGCGTTGAACTTCCCCGGCGGCAAAGGTCCTACGGTAATCGTTGACGATGGCGGTGACGCTACCATGATGATACACGTAGGGTACGAAGCGGAAAGCACTGCCTCTATTCTGGATAAAGAAGTCCATGCGGAAGATGAAATAGAACTGAATGCTATCCTGAAGTGTGTATTGGCTGCAGATCCTACCCGTTGGCATCGCGTAGCTGCCGAAATGCGTGGCGTTTCAGAAGAAACTACGACAGGTGTACACCGTTTGTATCAAATGCAGGAAGAAGGGAAATTGCTGTTCCCGGCATTCAATGTGAACGACTCAGTGACGAAGTCTAAATTCGATAATCTTTATGGTTGCCGTGAATCTTTGGCCGATGGTATCAAACGTGCCACAGATGTAATGATTGCCGGTAAAGTAGTAGTGGTTTGCGGTTATGGCGATGTAGGTAAGGGATGTTCACATTCCATGCGTTCATACGGTGCCCGTGTACTGGTTACGGAAGTAGACCCGATCTGCGCCCTGCAAGCTGCAATGGAGGGCTTCGAGGTAGTAACTATGGAAGAGGCTTGTACACAAGGTAATATCTTTGTTACTACAACAGGCAATATCGACATCATCCGCATCGATCACATGGAGAAGATGAAAGACCAGGCAATTGTCTGCAATATCGGCCACTTCGACAATGAAATCCAAGTGGATGCTCTTAAGCATTACCCCGGCATCAAATGTGTGAATATCAAGCCACAGGTAGACCGCTATTATTTCCCCGACGGACACAGCATTATTCTATTAGCCGATGGTCGTCTGGTGAACCTGGGTTGTGCTACCGGTCACCCGTCATTCGTTATGAGTAACTCATTCACCAACCAGACATTAGCTCAGATTGAGTTGTTCAACAAGAAGTATGAAACCGGTGTTTACCGTTTGCCTAAGCATCTTGATGAAGAGGTAGCACGTCTGCACCTTGAGAAAATCGGTGTGAAGCTGACGAAGCTGACTCCCGAGCAAGCTGCCTATATCGGTGTAACTGTAGACGGACCGTATAAAGCCGAACACTATCGCTATTAAAATAACGAAATTGACAATTGACAATTGACAATGGCTATGCAGAATGACAGCGCAGCTTAATTGTCAATTGTCAATTGTCAATTTCATAAAAACCCCGTTTTTATGAAAAAGCTCCTCCCTGACCTCCTGGTCATTCTTACGTTTGCAGTACTTTCGTTCGCCTACTTCTTTCCGGCGGATATAGAAGACCGCATTCTTTTCCAACATGACACGGCTGCCGGTGCAGGTGCCGGACAAGAAGCAAGCTTGTATCGTCAGGAAACCGGTGAGTATACGCGCTGGACTAACTCCTTATTCGGTGGTATGCCAACTTACCAGATAGCCCCCAGCTACGATTCAACTCAACCGCTGACATGGGTGCAGAAAGTGTACCGACTATTTTTACCCACATATGTCAACCTGACGTTTATTCTGATGCTGGGCTTCTTCATCCTGCTGCGTGCATTCGGCATACCTACATGGCTGGCAGGGTTAGGCGGATTAATGTGGGCATTCTCGTCCTACTTCTTCATTCTGATATCTGCCGGACACATCTGGAAGTTTATCACGCTGGCTTATATACCACCTACGATAGCAGGTATCGTACTGGCTTACCGGGGTAAATATCTGGCAGGAGGCATCGTTACAGCACTGTTCATTGCCCTGCAAATTCTGTCGAACCACGTACAGATGAGTTATTACTTCCTGTTCGTCATCCTCTTCATTGCAGGAGCCTATTTTGAAGATGCATGGCGCAACAAGACCTTGCCACAATTCTTTAAAGCTAGCGGTGTGCTTGTAGTAGCTGCATTGATTGGCATATCCGTCAATCTATCAAACCTGTATCACACTTACCAGTACAGCAAAGAAACCATGCGCGGTAAAAGCGAGCTTGTAGAAACCGGTGATGCAGCCAAACAAACCAGTAGCGGACTGGATCGTGACTACATCACTCAATGGAGCTATGGTATCGGCGAAACCTGGACCTTGTTAGTGCCTAACTTTAAAGGTGGTGCCTCCGTACCTCTCATCCTGAATGAGACAGCCATGGAAAAAGCCAATCCAACCTATTCCGGACTATACCAGCAATTACCCCAATACTTTGGTGACCAGCCGATGACCTCAGGTCCTGTATATGTAGGTGCTTTTGTACTCTTCCTCTTTATCTTGGGTTGTTTTATAGTCAAAGGTCCATTGAAATGGGCATTAGTCGGAGCTACATTCTTCTCCATTGTTCTTTCATGGGGCAAGAACTTCATGCCACTGACTGATTTCTTCATCGACTATATACCTATGTATAGTAAGTTCCGTGCCGTATCGTCCATTCTCGTTATTGCAGAATTTACAATTCCACTACTAGCTATCTTTGCGCTGAAAAAGATTCTGGATGAACCAGAGATACTCAAGAAGAAGATGAAGTTTATAGGTGTCAGCTTGGCACTTACTGCCGGCGTAGCCTTGATATTAGCCATTATTCCCGGAGCTTTCAGCTCAACTTTCATCCCTGCAAAGGAAGCACAAATGCTACAGAATGCGGTCAATCAGCAAATGATTCCTGCAAACGAGTTGTCCGGCATCCTCTCTAATATGGCGGAAATGCGTGCTGCAATGGTTAGTGCCGATGCACTGCGTAGCTTTATTATTATCGTAATTGGTTGTGCACTGTTGTGGCTTTACTATAGTGGAAAATTAAAGAGACCCTATATTATTGCAGGCATTGCCATTCTTTGCGTGATCGATATGTGGGGAGTCAACAAGCGCTATCTGCACGATGATCAATTCGTTCCACGTTCTACCCAAGTTGATACTTTCAAAAAACGAAAGCTGACGAAATCATCCTGCAGGACACTGATCCGAACTACCGTGTACTGAATTTCTCCGGAGATGCATTCAACGAGAATAATACTTCCTACTGGCACAAGAGTGTGGGCGGATATCATGCTGCCAAGTTGCGTCGTTATCAGGAGATGATCGAACGGCACATTTCTCCTGAAATGCAAGCCACCTATCGGGTTATTGCCACCGCAGGCGGAGAAATGGACAGCGTAGATGCTTCCAAATTCCGCATCCTGAACATGCTGAATACGAAGTATTTCATCTTTCCTGCCGGACAAGGACAGACAGTGCCTATCGAAAACCCGTATGCTTACGGTAATGCATGGTTCGTAAATAAAGTGGAATATGTGGATAATGCAAATCAGGAAATAGATGCATTGAATACTATACTTCCAACGGAAACTGCCGTAGTAGATACACGCTTCAAAGATATTCTGAAAGGTGTTACCACCGTTCATAAAGACAGCCTTTCCAGCGTACGCCTGACGAATTACGAACCGAACCGTCTGGTTTATGAAACAAATAATTCAAAGGATGGTGTAGTCGTATTCTCCGAAATCTATTATCCGGATGGCTGGATAGCTACCATCGACGGAGAACCTGCCGACATTGCCCGTGCAGACTATATCCTGCGCTCCATGTATGTACCTGCTGGAAAACACACCATTGAAATGCGCTTTGATCCGAAGAGCTTGCATGTAACAGAAGGTATTGCTTATGCAGCACTGGCTCTAATGGTGATAGGTATTATGATAATGGTGATTGTATATAAAAAGAGGTTAAGCTCTTCCAAAAGCTAAAGCCTAGCAAAACTAATTTTTCTTTATTACAAAATGCGCCTTAAAAGTCTGTAGCAAACTTTTTAGGGCGCATTTCACATTATATCCGAAGTTATTTATACCCGTTGGCGGAATTAACGGCCTCCTCCCCGTGCCCGAATAGAGACCAGGACCGGGTTTGGGCAGTATCCGATCCGTACCAACTCCGTAGTAAATTCGGTCAGAAGTACCTCTATCCGAAGATGGTACGGAGCAAATAGGGATTTGATTCCTCTCTGATACGACTCTGACAGGATGCTGACAGCCTCTAATCCCGCCAACGGGTTATTTATATCTCCTCCTATATTCTTTAGGAGTAATTTCCATCTCTTTATTAAAAGCTTTCGAGAAATGGAATTGATCGTAATACCCTAAACGGAAAGCAATCTCTTTGATTTTTAGATCGGAGAATTGCAAGAACGAACAAGCACGTTGAATTTTTAATTGGTTATAATATTCCATTGGAGCATAAGAAGTTCTCTCCGAAAACAATGCACTGAAATGAGATGCGGAATAGCCCACATGCTGAGCTATATCCTCCAGCGTAATCTTATTCTCCATATTCTCTTTCATAAAGGAAATGCTCTTCTGTATAAAATCCGTTTCTCTCACCTTCTTTATTTCTCTGAACTGATTAATATACTTCAAAGAAGCCAGAAAATGCATCAGGCAAAAGCTAACATATTCCAAGTTCTCAGGACTATATCCCATTTCCAAGTTCTGATACATTTCTTCAAATAGTTGAAAGCGATCATCATAACGGCTCTTATCCGACTCCTCCAAAGATATAGCCTTACCTATTATAGAGGAGAACATAGCCACGCCCTCGCCACAGAAATGTAGCCAATAGATACTCCAGGGATTCACTTCGTCCGCTCCATATGCATGTTGCTCATTAGCCGGTAATATAAAAGCCTGATTTTTAGTCAGGATATACTTCTCACCTTTATAACTAACCCAACCGCAACCACTCTCACAATATATAAAGACATTCTCGTTAGTCCCTTTTTCCCTTTCCCTAAAATGATTTTCTGCATGAGGATAGTATCCAATATGACTGACGAATAATTGTTTTGTAATATTATTCTCTCGTTGAAGGTTACGTATATTATATGGTGTAACGATAGCCTTCTCTCCTTTAAAACCTTCTGCAACCTTTTCCATAGTATCTGATTTTGGTAGTATTTTACATATATATCATAGTATTTTACATGAATGCTTATTCAAGCAATGCATTCAAGCATTTACAGCCATAAATATAATAAGATTATACATTAAATTGATAACAATCTGCATTTTTTTATTAAGTTTAATGGCATACATTTGCCATACAATAAATCGTATATCATGAAAACAAAACCATTTAGCAACAATTTTTACCTATTACTTATTTCGCTGGTATCTGCCATGGGAGGGCTACTCTTCGGATACGATTGGGTAGTCATTGGAGGTGCCAAACCATTCTATGAAATCTTCTTTGCAATTGAGAATTCTCCCGGTATGCAGGGATGGGTCATGGGCAGTGCCATTCTCGGCTGTTTAATAGGGGTAACAATTGCAGGTAGCTTATCTGATAAATATGGGCGCAAACCCTTGATGATAATAGCAGCTATCACTTTTACCGTTTCTGCAATAGGTACAGGAGCTGTCAATGACCTCAATTGGTTTATCTTTTACCGCATATTCGGTGGTATTGGCATCGGCATTGCTTCCAACTTATCTCCCATGTATATAGCCGAGGTATCACCCAGCCATGTACGAGGGAAGTTTGTATCGATCAATCAATTGACAATCGTATTAGGTATTCTGGCAGCCCAGTTCGTCAACTGGTTGATCGCTGACCCGGTAGTTCCCGGCGAAAACATTCTGGAAACATGGAATGGGCAAATGGGATGGCGTTGGATGTTCTGGGCAGAAGTAGTACCTTCGGGACTCTTTTTTATCCTTATATTCTTCATTCCCGAAAGTCCCCGTTGGCTGGCTACAAAATTACAATACGGTAAAGCTGAAAATATCTTGAGCCACATAGGTGGAAAAGAATATGCCAAAAAAGAAATTGAAAGCATTAAAACAGTTATAAATGTCACCAAAGAGAAGTTAAATATCCGCCTGCTTTTTCAAGGCAAGATACCGGGAATATTATTAATAGGCATCGTTATTGCAGCCTTCCAGCAATGGTGCGGACTAAACGTAGTGTTTAATTATGCCCAGGAAATCTTTGCAGCTGCAGGTTACGGTGTTTCTGATATCCTATTCAATATTGTAGTAACAGGAGTGACGAACGTAATATTCACTTTTGTAGGTATGTACACTGTAGATAAGTTGGGAAGACGCTCCCTTATGTTATTCGGAGCTTCAGGGCTTGCCATCATTTATATCATCATGGGCATATGTTACTACCTCAATATAACCGGAATGGCCGTACTAATTATGGTTGTATTAGCTATAGCATGCTATGCAATGACACTTGCTCCCGTTACATGGGTCGTATTATCTGAGATCTTCCCAAACCGTATCCGTGGTATGGCAATGGCAGTATCCACCTTCTCTCTTTGGGCAGCTTGTTTTGTACTGACATATACATTCCCTTTATTAAATTCCGGATTAGGTGCCTATGGTACTTTCTGGTTGTACGGAATCATCTGTATTCTCGGATTTGTATTCATCAAAATCAAATTACCCGAAACAAAAGGGAAATCACTGGAAAGCATTGAGAAAGAATTAACTAGTTAAAAACAACATATCATTTATTGAATTACATCTTACTTAAACGATGACAAGAAATCATCGCTTAACTTACCCTTATTGTCTAAAAAAACAATAAATACCTTATGGAGAAAATTACAGAATATTTAATTAAACCGACCCTCTCAGAAAAAGGAATTGTGAAAGTTTGGAAAGAAACAATCAAACTTCCGACTTATGAAATCGGAGAGGAAGAAAAAAATCCCATCTTTCTGGAAAAGCGTGTTTATCAAGGAAGTTCAGGAGTAGTTTACCCTTATCCTGTCGTAGAAAAGATATGCGACGAGAAAAAAGAAAAAGACTATCAGGCCTACTTCCTCGAAAACGAATACCTTAAAATTATGATCTTGCCGGAATTGGGAGGGCGAGTACAAATGGCTTATGACAAAGTGAAGAAACGTCACTTTGTCTACTACAACCAAGTCATTAAACCAGCCTTAGTAGGTTTGACCGGTCCTTGGATATCAGGCGGAATTGAATTCAACTGGCCTCAGCATCATCGTCCAAGTACATACTTACCTACCGACTGTATGATTGAAGAAAATGCAGACGGTAGTAAAACGGTCTGGTGCAATGAAGTAGAGCGTATGTTCAATACGAAAGGGATGCAGGGATTCACACTTCATCCGGACAAAGCTTATCTGGAAATTAATGTAAAGGTTTATAACCGAACTCCGTTCCCCAAACTTTCCTTTGGTGGGCGAACCCTGCCGTTGTTGTGAACGACCACTATCACTCGGTTTTTCCACCCGATGTACATGCTGTTTTCGATCATGGGAAAAGAGATGTATCCAATTTTCCTATAGCTACAGGCATATATTACAAACAGGACTATTCGGAAGGTGTCGATATTTCCAAATATAAGAATATCCCTGTTCCCACTTCATACATGGCCATTAAATCACGCTATGACTTTGTAGGCGGATATGAAGAACATATACAGGCAGGATTATTACATGTAGCCGATCATCACCTCTCACCAGGAAAGAAACAATGGACTTGGGGAAATGGTGATTTTGGTATTGCATGGGACAGAAACCTTACTGATGAAGATGGTCCTTACATCGAATTGATGACAGGTGTTTATACAGATAATCAGCCTGACTTCACATGGTTACAACCTTATGAGGAAAAGTCATGGAAGCAATATTTCCTGCCATATAGTGAAGTGGGATATGTAAAGAATGCGACCAAAGATTTCATTTTGAATCTGGATGTTGCAGATAACACCGCATACATCATTGTATATGCAACCGGTAAGCAAGAAAACATCAAAATAGAATTAAAAGATATAACAGGAAAGGTGTTATTTGACAAAATAACCACACTTTCGCCAGAAAATATCTTTAAAAGTCAGATAAATATAACAAAAGAGTTACCCGAAAACCTTATTTTATCCTTGTATGATAACAATGGCAAACTACTTTTGAAATATAAAGCTGATAAGCCTGAAATAAAACCAACTCCGGATGCTGCTAAGGCAGCCAAACAACCCAAGGAGATAGCTTCCATAGAGCAATTATTCCTGACTGGGTTACATCTGGAGCAATATCGGCATGCGACCTATGACCCAATGGCTTACTACATGGAAGCATTGGAAAGAGAACCGGGAGATATACGTTGCAATAATGCCGTAGGGTTGCTGAATATGCGCCGAGGTAAATTTGAAGAAGCTGAACAGTATTTCCGTACAGCCATAAAAACATTAACAGAGCGTAATCCTAATCCTTATGATGGAGAACCCTATTATAATCTGGGGTGGAGCCTGAAGATGCAGGGTAAGTATGATGATGCATATAGTGCCTATTATAAAGCCACATGGAATGCGGCTTGGAGAGATGCAGGCTACTTTGGTGTGGCACAGATAGATTGTATCAGAGAGAATTGGACTGCCGCTTTGGAACATATAGATCTGGCTCTCATCCACAACTGGCATAATCATAAAGCACGCCAGTTAAAAGCTTCTATCCTGAGACATTCAGGAAAGACTGAAGAAGCCTTGAAATTTATTGAGGAATCATTGATTGTCGATAAGTTTAATTTGGGATGCCGATTTGAAAAATATTTCATTGAAAGCAATCCGGTAGAATTGCAGGAAATGCTAAGTATCCTCAACGGTAGTGTACACAACTATATTGAATATGCATTTGATTTTTCATCTGCAGGAATGTATGAAGAAGCTTCCCGGATTATGCATACTTATATAGACGAACAAACCAATATTTATCCAATAGCTGCTTATATGTTAGGATACTTTGCATCAATGGCAGGAGATAAAGAAACAGCCCAGAAATGGTATAAGAAGGCACAAAGCCTATCTCCTGACAAGTGTTTTCCAAACAGAATCGATGAAGTCAATGTACTGGCAGATGCTATGAAGATGAATCCAGAAGATTTCAAGGCTCCTTATTATCTGGGGAACTTCTGGTATGCACACCGCCGTTATGAAGAAGCTACTGTATGCTGGGAGAAATCAGTAGAGATAAATAATCAGTTCCCTACAGCTCTGCGCAACCTTTCATTGGCTTATTACAACAAAAAAGGCAGGAAAGAAGAAGCATGCCGATTGTTGGAGAAAGCATTTGAACTGGACCAAACGGACTCACGCATCTTTATGGAGCTGGATCAACTATATAAGAAAATGGGACGAGCCCATGCAGAACGCCTGACCTTTCTAGAGGCACATTTGGAACTGGTGGCACAGCGGGATGACTTATGCATAGAACGAATAACCCTCTATAATCAATTAGGCAACTATGAAAAGGCAAGAGAACTGATAGCCGCACGGAAGTTCCATCCGTGGGAAGGTGGCGAAGGTAAAGTTACAGGGCAATATATTCTCTGTCGGGTAGAACTTGCCAAAAAGCTATTAAGGAAAAGCGATATCTTGAAGCCATCAGTCTTTTAAAAGAGACAGATCATTATCCGCATAATTTAGGTGAGGGTAAACTGATCAACGCCGAAGAGAATGAGGTAGACTACTATAAAGGAATAGCCTACCAAAAAGCTGGGCAACGAAGCCGAATCCATAAAATACTTAATGAAAGCAACACAAGGTTCCAGCGAGCCTCAACAAGCATTCTATTACAATGACCAACAACCTGACAAGATTTTCTATCAAGGACTTGCCTGGAGGGCATTAGGAGAAGAGAGCAAAGCACGTAGCCGCTTCAACAAGCTGATAGACCACGGCAAGAAGCATCTCTTCGATGAATGCAAAATCGATTATTTCGCAGTATCCTTACCAGAGCTTGCGATCTGGGAGGATGACCTGAATGTACGTAACAAGGTTCATTGCTATTATGTTATGGCATTAGGATATAGTGGTATAGGAGAGGAAGAATTAGCAGAAGAATATTATGAAAAGGTGAAAAGACTTGATGTGAATAAACAAGTGTTCAGGATGTGATTGCTCTTATTGTACGGGAATGTGCCAGAATCGACACATTTCCCTGTACAGTAATTCACTTAGAAATAAACTATTAGTTAACAACAATATTAATATTATGAAAAGTTTATTTAGATTATCAGCATTATTAATGCTGCTTTGCTTTATGGGATGTTCGGACGATGAGGGTATCTCCTATCCTACATCTGATGCCCCGGAAATAAAAGTGTTGCGTGATGAATTGTATTCTAATCCCAACAGAAAGTTTGTGATTAAGGCTGATTTAAAAGATGATTTAGGCCTTAAGTCTTTGAAAATTGTGATTCCAGAATTTTATCTGGATAAGGAAATTGTATTCCCGACAGATACTTTAGTTACAGAATATGAGTTGGCTTATGAGTTTCTGGCACCAAAGGATACGAAAAATGAAGATGTATATAAAGTAAATCTTGCACTGGAGGATGTTTCTGGAAATGTTGTGACCAAAGAGCTTACATTACATTTGGATGGAGACTTTAATGCTCCTAATTTTTCAAATGTATCACCACAAGACGGAACAGTACAGCTATTGGAAAGCAAGATGGAATTGTCACTTTCCTTTAAAGTCACTGATGATTCAGGCTTAGATTCAGTATATGTGGAAGAACCGATATTGGGTATCATGGAAAGAATCAAATTAAACGGCGAGAAAGAGTACTCTTTCAACAAAACTTATTCTTTACCATCCAAACCGGAAGAGTATGAACTAAAAATAACAGCAATTGATAACTTTGTAGAAGCTAACAGGAAAACACAGAAAATTAAATATATTGTTTCCAGTGAAATGGTTACTTTGTTCCTGGCCGATGTTCCTAAGGGAACTGATTTAACAGCCGATGTTTGTGGAGTACCGATGCTCTATCATAAAAAATCAAATGGTATATTTACTTTCAAATATTATGCGGATTGTGATAATAAGGAAATCTACTTTTTGGGACAGGAGAGCGCTTTTGAACCTCACTGCTTTGGCGTATCAGAAGAGAACGGTAAATTGCTAAATAGTCCTTCTGCCGCACCAATAGTGCTACCAACAAAGGGATACTATGAGATTGTGGCAAATACCAAAGAGCAAACATATACTGTGACTCCTTATATACCTTCTTCAGCTGTGCACGATTCTCCTGATATCACGATGTGTGGTTACGGATTTGAAGGTGCCGGATGGGATCCCTCTAATAAAAACTGTCTACTCACACCGGACGCGGAAAATCCATATATACTTGGACGGACTCTTATATTGAACGAAACCCAGCTTAATGTAACCATTACCTATCCGGGCTGGAGTAAATATTGGCGCTTACTTGAAAATGGTATTATTGATTATATGGGTTCAAGCCAACCTTACTTGAAGGTAAATCAAAAGGGAAGTTATAAATTCATTATTGATACTGAGATTGCGCGTGCTAAATTATTGAAAGAATAATCATTAAATCATGTATATAGTCATGAAAAGAAATATTATATTTTCTCTTGTTGTTTTCTTCTTCTGCCTTACAGCTAATGCGCAGATAAAGGTTCGAGGAACTATTGTTGACGACAAAAATGAGCCTCTGATAGGTGTTAATATCCAAGAAGAAGGAACTACCAATGGTAGTATATCTGATGTGAATGGACAATACAGTATAACAGTAGCTGGAATAGATTCCAAACTGTCATTCTCTTTTATCTCTTACAAAACCATTGTAGAAAAGGTAGGGAATAGAACTGTCATTAATGTAACTTTGGTAGAAGATTCAGAGTTGCTTCAAGAAGTGGTGGTAGTAGGCTATGGCGTACAGAAAAAAAGTGATTTAACAAGTTCCATCTCTTCTGTGAAAGGAAAAGAAGTGAGATCAATGAATGTAAGCAATGCTACCGAAAGTCTTCAAGGAAAGGTGGCTGGTGTAACAATTGTAGGAGCAGGGAATCCAGGTGGTCAGCCAAAGGTTTTGATTAGAGGTTTCTCTACCATCAACTTGTCCACTGACCCATTGTATGTGGTTGATGGGGTTCCTATGGGCGAAGGAATCAATTTCCTTAATCCTAATGAGATTGAGAGCATTGAAGTCTTGAAAGATGCTTCTGCCAGTGCCATTTATGGTAGTCGTGCCTCAAATGGAGTTATTATGGTTACTACTCGTAAGGGAGTGGAAGGCAAACCTTCATTCTATCTCGATATGCATTATGGCGTACAAGAAATGAAAAATCCTTATAATATGGCAGATGCTGTGGAGTATGCTGAAATATTGAATACAGCCGCCCGCCAGGCCGGCTATCCGGAGGAATTTGAAAATCCCGCTTCTTTTGCAGGTAAAACAACAAATTGGTGGGATGCGGGTATTCGTCAGTTTACCCCTCAATTGAATGCAAGTTTGGGTGTACAGGGTGGAACGGAGAAGAATAAGTATTCGGTTAGTTTAAATTATTTTCAGCAAGATTCTTTCTACCAGAAGGGAGGATATAAGCGATTTACAGCTCGTTTTACCAATGATTATAAATTTAATAAGTATTTTTCAGCTGGATTCTCATTAAATCCGCGTTATGAATCATGGGGGAATCCTACTAATTGGTCGGACTTTGACAGAGTGGATCCTATTACCCCCATTTTTAAACCAGAGGATGAATTAAATGGTACTGAAAATGAATATAGTGTATATTCCCGTTCTCCTTCTCAAATTTGGAATCCAGTTGGTTATGTTCACAGATGGAATCAAAGTAATAATTCTTATGCTTTGTCATCTTCTGCCTATCTTGAAATTAAGCCGATAAGAGATTTGATATTTAGATCTCAATTCTCTATAGACTTAGATACTCGAATTTCCAATACGTTTGCACCGGATTTTGTTATTGATGCAGCTCATGAATTTCAGACGAACAACAAGTTCACGCGTAACAAACCCACTTATCGTAATTGGAGTTTGCAGAATACATTGACATACCTAAAAACTTTTGCAAATAAGCATAATTTTTCTTTTATGGTAGGTAACACCTTGGAAGAATGGAATAGTACTACTTTGTGGGGAAGCTATGAAAAAATGCCCAACAACTCAGATAATTTACATGAATTGGATGCTGGTACCGTCAATCCACAGACCGGAGGTAATTCTTCTACCACTTCTATTTTGTCTTATTTAGGTAGACTAACTTACAATTATAATGATAAGTATTATCTTACAGCTACTTATCGCGTGGATGGTTCTTCCAAATTCCTGTCCAAGAATAAATGGGCTTCTTTCCCTTCAGCTTCTATAGCTTGGCGTATGTCTAATGAGCCGTTTATGGAAAGTATAAAATCTGTACTTAACAGCCTTAAACTTAGAATAGGTTGGGGGCGTGTAGGTAATCAGAATCTACCTTCAGGAGTTTATATGTCTCAATTAGGACAAGGTTACTATGTATTGGGCGATAATGTGGTGAATACTGTTTACCCCAGTTTGGTTAAAAATGAGGATGTGAAATGGGAAACTGTAGAAGATTATAACTTTGGTATTGATTATGGATTATTTGATAATCGTTTAACGGGATCTTTTGAGTATTATATAAAGAATACTAAAGATATGCTTTTTCAGAAAGCTTATCCCAGTTATTCCGGCTACCCGGGTGATGCCAAGATTTGGACAAATGTAGGTTCTATGCGTACCAAAGGTTTTGAAATGGCAATCAGCTACAATGACCGTTGGGGAGATTTTACCTTTGGAACTACTTTAAACTTGACTACTTTCAACGTCAATATGACAGAGTTGACAGGCGATAAAGACCCATTGTATGGAAATGGTGAAAAGACAAAGACAATAGAAGGTGAAGAGCCTGCTTTCTTCTATGGATATGTGGCTGACGGTATCTTCCAGAATCAGGCTGAAGTGAATCGTCATACTAATAACAAAGGACAGTTCTTACAACCTAACGCACAAGTTGGCGATATTCGATTTAAGGATATAAACGGAGACGGACAATTGAATGCAGATGACCGTACAAAGATTGGTTCTCCATGGGCTGATATGACGATGGGACTTAATCTGAACTTAGGTTATAAGAACTTTGACTTAGTGGCAAACTTCTATGCCAGTATCGGTAATGATCTTGTCAATCAGAATATTCAAGAATTGTACAATGCTGCCGGCAGTGGTGGAAAAGTGAATAAGGTGAGCGGTTTACTTGATATGGCTTGGCACGGTGAAGGAACTTCTAACTATGTTCCTCGCTTATCTACTCAAGATCATAATGAGAACTTTACCAAATTCTCATCTTTCTACATAGAGGATGGTTCTTACTTAAGACTAAAGAATTTACAATTGGGGTATACTTTTAAGAAAATCCCTGGCGTCAATAAACTGAGATTATATATAGCAGGACAAAACTTGTTTACCTTAACTGGCTATAATGGCGTTGAGCCCGAAGTTTCAGGTAGTGTGTTGAGTTTTGGATTTGGCGGATGGACTTATCCAGTACAACGTATATACTCAGTAGGTGTAAATGTAACATTTTAATAGATTGTAAATCATGAAAAAGAATATATTTGCTTTCATAATAGTGGCTTCATTGGGATTTATGTCTTGTGAAGATTTTATTGAACACGAAAAAAGAGGTGTTCAAGATTTGGATAACTATTTTAAGACAGATACAGAATGTCGTGACTTTGTCATTGACTTGTATAAGCGTGCATTGCTAAATAATGACTGGCAGCCGATAGCTCATACCAGAATAACGGATGAAACGGCTACCGATGATGCTTGGATGGGAAATACCGGACAATCTGCTGATGGATTCAGTCCAGCTTCGGAATACTTGATCACTCCCAATAGAATGGGATATCTTACAGATTTATTCAAGGAGAGATATAAGAATATTATGGCATGTAATATTGCCATAAACTCTATTCCCGAAGCTCCTATTTCTGAAGACAAAAAAAAAGTCCTATGTCGGTGAAGCTCTATTTTGTCGCGCATATAATTACTTGGATCTTGTAGGCAATTTTGGGGTGTACCATTGGTACTTAAAATGCTTTCATCCAATGATATGAATCTAGGGCGTTCTAGTAAAGAAGAAATATATCAGCAAATAGAGAATGATCTTAAGTCAGCCGTTCACATGGTAAATACTACGTATGGAAGTGAAGGAAAAGGTAGGGCTACTGTATGGACTTGTACTGCATTATTAGCAAGAGTTTCATTATATCAAGGAAAATGGGAAGAAGCTTATCATTATGCAGATACCACAATCATGAATAGTGGCTGTAAACTCGAACCTGATTTTCTAGATATTTGGAACGTCAATAATCACAATGGCATAGAATCGCTTATTGAAGTTCAGACAAGCACTGAAGTGGGTAAAATTTTGGGCAATCCCCTTTCTACACTTTGTGGAGGACGTGGTGAAAGTTTGGAAAATTTCCCCAGTAAAGACCCCAATGACATTATGGATGGTTGGGGATGGGGAGTACCCACCAGCGATTTGGAAAATTGTTATCTTTCGGAAGAAGATGAGATAAGAAGGCGCAGTACAATAACGGTTTGTGGTGACGCTGTATATGGTGATGAGGATTTAAACCCTACTTATGTATTTGACTTAGCACAAAATAAGTCTGGGCGTGTAATTCGTAAGTATTATATTCCCATTGCTACTCGTAGAACATTGGAAGATAAAAGATATAACGCTCCTTTGAATACTCCAATTATCCGTTTGGCAGAAATGTATCTGACGCGTGCAGAAGCAGCTTTTCACTTGGGTATGTTTGATGAAGCAATGGATGATGTAGACATCATTCGTGCTCGAGTAAAACTTTCTCCGAAAAAAGGAACTGTAACCGGTAACGAAATACTTTATGCTATTTGGAAAGAGCGCAGAATGGAATTGGCATTTGAAGGATTGCGTCTGTTTGATATTAGGAGACAGATAGATCCGGTCACTAATCAACCCGTTATAGCTGGTTTGTTCGGTCCGAATGGAAGTTTTGTTCGTTACAATATGTATGAATCAACGGATCAGTATGAAACGAGCAACCTTAAAGAGCTACAGAACAAAGGTATCAACTTCGATATCAATAAACATTTGGTATGGCCCATTCCTCAATCGGAAATAGATCGTAGTTTTGGTACTGTAACACAGAATCCTAATTACTAATAAACATAAGAGATCAAACTTAAATTTTATAGAAATGAGAAATAGCAAATATTTGCAGATATTAGGTATCTGTACACTGTTTTCAGTTACGGCATGTAGTTCCAAATTGGAGATTCCAGAACCGCCTGTTTACAATAAGGTGAGAAATATTTCAGTAGACTTGAATCAGGAAATGCAGACGATTGACGGCTTTGGGGCATCAGATGCTTGGCGCTGTCAGATGGTAGGAAAATATTGGCCGGAAGAGAAGAGAAATCAAATTGCCGATTGGCTGTTTAGCCAGGAAGTCGATGAAAATGGAAATCCAAAAGGCATCGGCTTGTCCATGTGGAGATTTTACATTGGTGCAGGAAGCACAGAACAAGGACTTGATAGCGACATTGCGGATGAGTGGAGACGGTCTGAATGCTTTTTATCAGCTGATGGTACTTACAATTGGAATAAATATGAAGGACAGAAATGGTTTTTAAAAGCCGCTCGAGACAGAGGGGTTGAACATTTTCTTGCTTTTAACCTAAGCGCTCCGGTTCATATGTCCATAAATGGGAAAGGCTTTTCAATTAAAGAGAAAAGGATGAATATCAAGGCAGGTATGATGCCTGATTATGCAGACTTTTTAGTAGAATGCATTGATAACTTGCAGAAGAAAGAAGGAGTTAAATTTGATTATTTAAGTCCTGTGAATGAACCACAATGGGATTGGAGTAAAGGCAGTCAGGAAGGGACTCCCGCCACTAATGAAGAAATATCTCAGTTCGTAAAATTACTATCAGAAAGACTCAGCAAAAGAGGATTGGCTACCAAAATAGCATTGGGAGAAGCTGGGAGTATTCAATATTTGTATAAAAATGTAGATAATGAGAACTTTGATAATCAGATTGATGATTTTTGGAATCCATCATCTCCGTTGAGCATTGCTTCTCTGCCCAATGTAGAGCGAGTAATGACTGGACACAGTTATTGGACTGTTTGGCCCGTCAAGGATTTAGTATCACATCGTAAAGCCTTGAATGATAAAATAAAAGAGCACAGCGGCTTAAAATATTGGCAAACTGAGTATTCTATCCTCGAAAGCCCCGGAGAGTCCGAAATTCCTAACGGAAACGGAAATAAACGCGATTTGGGTATGCAAACGGCACTTTTTGTTGCACGTACTATTCACAATGATTTGACATTGGTAAATGCTTCCTCTTGGTCTTGGTGGACAGCTCTTACCCGTGCAGACTACAAGGACGGTTTGGTATATCTGGATGATGGAACAAATAATGGTTCACAAGTTACAGACTATTGCAAAAAAGATGGATTTGCCAGGGACTCTAAGCTTATGTGGATGCTAGGTAATTATTCTTTTTTTGTCCGTCCGGGTATGAAACGTGTTGCCGTTATTACCGAAAATCCAGACCCTGAGAAAGAGAGTAAAGATGTTATGATTAGCGCATACAAAGACGGTTCTTCCAAAAAGATAGTTTTGGTAGCAGTTAATGTCGGTTCTGTCAACCGAAAATATAATCTTCAAGATTTGAAACTGAAGAATCAGACTTTAACTCCTTACACCACTTCTGAAACATCCAATTTAGGAAAGGGAACGACAATAAAAACTAATGAGATTGTTGTTCCGGCAAAGTCTGTCGTAACTTTTGTTGGTGAACTAGAATAATGTAATGAATAACTTGAAATATTGACTCTATGCGTAATATTTTCTTTCTCATATTAAGTTGCTTTTGTCTGCTTTCAGTACACGCACAGAATGAAACGTCAAAAGATCATATTTCATTAGCTGGTATCTGGAACTTTAAATTGATCCTTTGAATGTTAGTATTCCGGTAAAAGGAAGTAATTTTGTATCTAAGTTTCCAGAAGAAATAACTCTGCCGGGGTCTACAGACCAAGCTGGAAAAGGATTTAAAACGCAAGATATGAGTTCGCTTCGGCTTACTCGCATGTTTGAATATAGTGGAGCAGCTTGGTATGAGAAAGAAAATATTTTTATTCCTGAATCTTGGAAAGACCAACAACTTTTTTCTGTTTTTGGAACGAGTACATTGGGAAAGCCAAGTGTGGATTAATGGGAAATTTGTCGGAAAAGAGGAAAGTCTTTCTACACCACATTTGTATGATATAACTTCTTATGTAAAGTTTGGAGACTGGAATACTGTTCGCATTAGAGTAGATAATGGGAACATCCATGATATAGCCTATACACATGCCATCAGTGCTGAAACACAGACTAACTGGAATGGCATTATTGGACGTATGGAAATCCAGGCTGTAAGTAAGGTACATATTGCTGATGTACAGATATATCCTTTACAAAAAGAAAAAAGGCTAAAGATTGTGGCGCAGATTGTGAACTATAGTAACCTGCCGGTTAAAGGCGATATACGGATAAATTGTCATTTTTTGAATGATTCTCAAGATTTGCATCTAAAGGAGAAAAATACAACTTTTAATAGTTCGGATTCTTTAATACACTTGGTACATTACTATGATTTGGGAGATAAGCTATACACTTGGGATGAATTTGAGCCTAATCTGTATGAAATTGACTATGAGATAAAGTGTTGCGGTAAGAGTGATGTGCGAAAAATAAAATTTGGTATTCGTGACTTTGGAACAAAAGGTACGCATTTCACGATAAATGATATTCCTACATTTATTCGCGGTGCTGTAAATTCTTGCGAGTTCCCCATTACCGGTTATCCTCCGATGGGTTATGAAGAGTGGAAAAAGGTAATGAAGGTATATAAAGATTACGGATTGAACTGCATTCGTTTTCATTCTTGGTGTCCCCCTGAGTCCGCATTTCAAGTTGCAGATGAATTGGGCTTGTATTTACAAGTCGAAATCTCGGACTGGCGTTTTACGGTAGGGGAAGATGAGGCAACCAACGCTTTCTATTTAGATGAAGCTCAACGCATTATTAAGGAATATGGAAATCATCCGTCTTTTGCCTTCTTTTGCGAAGGCAATGAATTAGTTGGAAAAGGTTGTGTGGATTTTCTAAAAGAAATGCTAACTGAATGGAAGAAAGACTCACGTCATCTTTATGTGGCTGCATCTGGTTATCCTACAGTGGAAGGAAGTGATTTTTTCGATTTTTATGGTGCTCGTCCACAGCGTTGGCAGGAAGGCCTGAAAGGACGTTTTAACTCGCAGCCATTAAACACAAGATATGATTACATAGATTATGTAAAAAAATTCTCAATACCTATGGTGACTCATGAGATAGGACAATGGTGTGCTTATCCTGATTTTAACCAAATATCTAAATATATAGGGGTTTTAAAACCTTATAACTATGAACTTTTTAGAGAAGATCTCCGTAATAAAAAAATGCTTGATCAGGCTCATGATTTTCACATCGCTTCAGGTAAGTTCCAAGTTCTTCAAAAAAAGGAAGAATTTGAATCTTATTTCCGCACCCCTGGTTTCGGAGGCTATCATTTACTTCAACTAAATGACTTCCCTGGTCAGGGTACTTCACCGGTCGGAGTTGTTGATGTTTTCTATGATGCTAAGCCTTATGTGGATGCCCAAACATTCAAACAGATACAAAGTCCTTGTCTTCCTTTATTACGTACTGATAAGTTGGTGTGGAGTCAAAATGAAACTTTTGAAGGAGATGCCCAAATGGCCAATTTTTTAGAAAGAAAAACTAAAAGGAGCAGTAGTGGACTGGAAACTTGAATATCTGAATGGCAATGTTTATAAAGACGGCTCCTTTAAACTAGATATTCCGAATGGTGGCATTACTGACTTGGGAAGAATTTCTATTCCCTTGACCGAAATTTGTCAAGCTGCAAAGATGGTATTGAAGATGGAAATTAGAAACACCTCATTTTCCAATAACTGGGCTATATGGGTTTACCCAGACAAGCTACCAGAAATATCAGAAAAAAAAGTAATGTTGGCCAGAGAATGGAATAATAGAGTCAAACATTATTTGCAGAAAGGAGGAACGGTATTGTTACTTGCTGATACTGCCCAAGTAAAATCTGACGTGCCCCCTTGTTTTTCCAGCATATCCTGGAATGCAGTCTGTCTGGTACACCTCCAAATACTTTAGGTATTTTATGTAATCCCAAACATGCCTTATTCAGACATTTTCCTACAGAAGAACATTCAAACTGGCAATGGTTTGACTTGGTGCGTAATTCGAAACCTATGTTGCTTGATCATACTACTTATGAATTTAAACCCTTAGTGCAGATTATTCCAGATTGGAACAACAATCGAAAGATAGGCCTAATTTTTGAAGCTAAGGTAGGTAAAGGAAAACTAATGGTTACTTCTATCGCCTTTGACCGGATTATGGCTCATAGCCCTGTTGCACGGCAGATGTATTACAGTCTGGTAAACTACCTTAATTCACCCGATTTCTCTCCAGAAGTGACCCTTACTAACGAAATGATTGACAAGATATTTATTCAGCCATGAAACACAAGAATATCCCTTTGATATTGTTGATCCTTTTTTCAGCCGTGACATATAATTTATATGCCCAGCAGAAATACTGGAATGAGCACACTCAACTCACCCCATGGCGTTTTCCATTAACGGCAGACAAGGCTGGACTCACTTATGAAGATCTCACGGGAGACGGTACGCCAGATATCATCCGTGCTTTCGTCCTCGACAGCATTCCCGTCATGTGGATTGATGACGACGGAGATATGAGATACGATGATTTGGAAGGTGATACAGATAATGATTGCCTGCTGATAGACCTGAACAAAGATGGCATCTTCGGTGGTCCGAAAGACCTCTGCATAGACTGGGTGGACACAGACGAAGACGGAATAGCCGATATGCAATTGGTTATTTATAACGGCAGTGCCGATGCTCGTTGCGGCTATGACTGGGACTCTGATTTCATTATTGTTATAGATATTGAGAAGGATGATATCAAAAGTTTCATCGACTGGAACCAACTACTCCCTTTATGCTGGGAACATAATGGTCATTCTAATTTCTTTCAAGATTATCATGGGAACACACTATTGCTGAAAATGCATTCATCTAGTTTCAGAGTTGCCGACACTCGCTTCAACTGCGAAAATCCTTTTATCTTCTACGATCACGACAATGATAACCTGACTGAAATGTCTGTCCGCCTAATGGATATTCCACACGTTCGTCCCTGTAACGGGGACACTCCCCATGAAACATTCAGAAAAGTGTCTGATGAAATAGATGTTGTGTATAGCGGCCGCATTCCTTGGGCAAGTATCTCTTGGGATGTGGATAATGATAACGGGCAGGGCAACGAATTCGATTTTGATATGACTGTCCATTTCTATGGAAAAGGATTCGATTATTCTGATCAGATACATAAATTTAAAAACCTGCGCGGACTTCCGGAGGCTGACAGATATATTTACGACCCACGTTGGCGACAAATGTCCGAACTTATCTATCCGGACGAAAAAGTGGCTTATAATATGATTTTCCGAAAAGGGAAGTGGGATTACTGCTGGTTTGTCTTTGATGAGGACGACGACTGCAACCGTTGGGAGCGTGTAGAGTTCTACTATCCATACGACCTATTCAAAGTAGGTGCTGCACAAGGCGGACTCGATAGCCACAAGCAAGCTGATGCAGCTGGTGACCGTGGAGAGTTCGATCAGGATAACTCTGGAAAAGGGAAACTATACCTCTCCCCCATCGACGGAAAGATACATCTTTTCGGTGCTGAATGGGGCGCCTGGCGCATTGACCAAAATGCAAAATGCTTTCAGGGATACGGCGGATTATATCCCCCAGGAGAAAAAGAGCAACGTTTACACAAAGACCCAGAGTCTTTCGCAACAGTCAAGTATACGGATACCGATAACAATGGATTTTTCGACTTGATAGAATATGACCTTAACGGAGACAAAATATTTGAAGAACGTGTATCTTTGCTCGAACTGAATATCGATGATTCGGGGATGATTTATGATACCTCTGAGATGAAATATGAAGATGTCAAAGCATTATTTGATATATGTACAAATGGAATGTGGGAACGGGGACAAGAGGCCATAGAAGTAACAGGACAATATAACCTGAACACAAGCTGGTACTCATTCTGGAAACAACCTCACACTCCGTTCGAACGATATTCATACGGATATTGGCTTAATTTCTATATTTATAAAGATCTTTGCCATCTGGCAGAACTGAACAAAGATACTAAAATGCGAAAACGACTGGATAAAGCATATTATTCAGGCAATTGGAAGGAGGTACTAAAATGAAAAAGATCTTGATACTTTCCTGCGTTGCATTATTGATGCTTTCCTGTACACCGACAGAGTCAGTAATAGATTTGTCTGGCGAGTGGAAAGTAAAAATTGATTCTGTACAATACAAAATAATGCTGCCGGGTTCTCTTGCCGAAAATAAAGTTGGTTTTCAGCCTAAGGATTCCGTAACCAATATTCTGACCGAAACCTATAGCTACCAAGGAGTAGCGTGGTATGAAAAAGATGTTGAAATTCCGGCTTCATGGGAAAATCATCCCGTAGAGTTGTTTATGGAAAGAACAAAAGTTTCCGAAGTATTTATCAACGGAATATTTTTGGGGAGCCAGAACAGCGTGTCCACTCCACATATATATATGATTGATTCGCTGCTTAAAATCGGCAAGAACAGTATCAGAATCAAAATAGACAACACTAAAAGTCTGCTCCCATTGGGCGGTTCGCATGCATATTCAGAACATACTCAAAGCAATTGGAATGGCATTCTCGGTGATTTTTATTTAAGGAAATTACCTGATATCTGTATCCGGCAAATACGAATAGACAGTCCATCCAACGGTAACTGCCTCGTGACGGTATCACTCGCCAATTATTCAAAGGAAACAGATATAGGAATAAAAATAGTGGTTGTAAATTCCGATGACAGCAAGGTAGTAGAAGAAACTGTAAAAGCATCTGTTCCCCAAGGTAAATCGGAACATACAATAAAAGTAAGAATTCCCGTTCCGCAGTTATGGGATGAATATACCCCCTGCCTATATAACTTCCGAATAGAGATACCCAATTATGATTCCCAATGTGTTCAGACCGGATTCAGAGACTTCAAAACGGCAGGGACACAATTCATAAACAACGGAAGGGTTGTTTTTTGCGTGGAAAAAATGAAGGTGGAGTTTTTCCATTGACTGGATATCCAAGTATGGAAATCAATGACTGGAAACGATACTTCGAAACCATCCGTTCCTATGGTATCAATCATGTACGTTTCCATTCATGGACACCTCCCCAGGCAGCTTTTTATGCAGCTGATGAAACAGGTATATTTCTCCAACCCGAACTACCTTTATGGGGAACATACCGGGAAAAAGACACCATTCTCATTTCTTATATGAAACAGGAAGGCAAAAGAATCATTCAAACATATGGAAACCATCCCTCATTTGTCATGTTCAGTTTGGGCAACGAGCTTGAAGGAGACACCGCTATAATGGCAAGTATAGTGAAAGATTTGAAGAAATATGATAAACGCCATCTCTATATTTTAGGAACCAACAATCATTACTGGAATCCTCAAACCCATACAGAAGAAGATTTCTTCGTCGCTATGCGACATGGGAAAGCGGCCAACAATAACAGTACAGACCTACGCGGTTCTTTCTCTTTTGCCGATTCCAATCAGGGAGGTATAATAAATTGCAACGTTCCAAACGCCATGCGCAACTTTACAACAGCCATACAAGGTATGAATAAGCCAGTAATAGGACATGAAACCGGACAATATCAAGTATATCCCAATTTTGAGGAAATAGACAAATATGCAGGAGTATTACGTCCACTGAACTTCATAGTATTCAAAAACAGGCTGAAAGAGACCGGTATGAGTACTAAGGCAAAAGCTTTTCTGAAAGCATCAGGCGCATTGGCTGCATTGTGTTACAGAGAAGAAATCGAAATGTCGCTCCGTACTCCACAATTTGGTGGCTTCCAGTTGCTCGATCTGCAAGACTATCCAGGACAAGGCACTGCCTTGGTAGGTATCCTTGACGCATTTTTGGAATCCAAGAATGTTATCTCCACAGAAAAATGGAATGAATTCTGCAATGACATAGTCCCATTGGCACGTTTTTCTAAATACTGCTGGAACACGGACGAAACATTTATTACAGAAGTCCAGATTGCCAACTATGGACAGTCCGATATAAAGGACAAAATCATATCATGCACATTGTCTACCGAAGACGGAGAAATTCTTTATTCAGAAGATATCGGAAATACAGCCATTCCGCAAGGCCAATTATCAACTTTCAAAAGTTTACATATACCACTTAACCACGTAAAGGAATCCCAAAAGCTGACTTTCCGCATTGCCCTAAAGAATACGTCTTACCACAACTCATGGAATATATGGGTATATCCCCGTTATGATAAAATAAAAGAAGGAGTCATAGACGGAGTGACCGTGACCCGCGATAGTAAAGTCTTCGCAAAATTATATCAGGAGAAAAAACCGGTTTTATATATCCCCAAAGAAAAGGATATCAAAGATAAATCGGTAGGAGGACTTTTCATAAGTGATTTTTGGAACTACAAAGTCTTTGACAATGTAACCAAAAAGCCTTGGAAAAGAGTCTTCTCCCGGAACACTGGGATTACTAATTGAAAGTCCGGAACACAGTATTTTCAATTCTTTTCCAACGGATTTCCACTCTAACTGGCAATGGTGGAATATTATAAAGAAATCCAGCCCTATAATACTAGATGAAATGCCAAAAGATTATTACCCGATTGTACAGGTAATCGACAATTTCGAACGAAATCATAAGCTAGGGTTAATATACCAATTACCGGGAACAAAAGCATTAGTATGTTCTTCCGACTTGTTTGCAATAGCTGACGAACCGGAAGTTAAGGCACTTTTCCACAGTTTATTAAACTATTTGAAAACAGAGAAAAACAAAAATAAAAAGAATATGAAATATCTGTATCTACTATTATGCACATTGTTAGGGTTTGACGTCATGGCACAGACCGGTCAATCCTTCGAATTCACGCAAATCCGCCAAGAACTGCAAAAAATGGCCGGATAACAGAACTGTAAACCTTGTATTTCATGGACACAGTGTACCTTCCGGCTATGCCAACACACCTAATGTAAAAACGCTTCAAGCTTATCCCCATCAAGTCTTGGAAGCTGTCAAAGAAATATATCCATACGCAGTAGTCAACTCTATCACCACATCCATTGGTGGTGAAAATGCCGAACAGGGGGCCAAACGATTCAAACAAGAGGTCTTACCTCATCGTCCGGACATTTTATTCATAGATTATGCTCTGAATGACCGTAGCATCGGACTGGAAAGAGCTTTGAAAGCTTGGGAAAAAATGATAAAGGAAGCACAGAAGCAAAACATCCCAATCATTCTCCTAACCCCAACACCCGATTTAACCGAAGATATATTGGACGATAAATCTCCACTTGAACAGCATAGCCGCCAGATACGCCGTTTAGCCCACGACTATAAAACAGGACTGATAGACAGCTATGCAACCTTCAAGGAGAAAAGAAAAAATGGAGAAGATTTAAAAATATATATGAGCCAGAGCAATCACCCCAATGAGAAAGGACATCAGGTGGTAACCAGACTCATCTTGAACTATTTCTTCGAAGAGGCACAATGGAATGAATACTGCCAAAACCAAACCATGACGATTATGAAAAAGGTAGCCAACTGGCAACTGATGAATTTTGAAAATCAGGTACGAAAAGGTTCTCAATGGGCCAACTCGCATGCTTACTGGGCATGGACTAATGCAACCATGTATATCGGTATGGCAGAATGGGCGAAGATGTCTGATGATCCTAAGTATTGGGACTTCCTGCTCACCATAGGCGAAAAGAATCAATGGCAGACTGGCCCTAGTATCTATTTTGCCGATGACATCTGCATCATCCAGCCTTATGCTATGTTATTCAATAAATACAAGGAACCACGCATGATCAAAAAATCCGTTAAGACCTTGGATACTCTCATTGCCAACCCCAGACACAACAGCCTAAGCTATTATGCTGACGGTTCACATTCCCGCTGGTGTTGGTGCGATGCCCTGTTTATGGCTCCGACTTCTTTTGCCCGTATTGGAAAAATAACAGGAGAACCAAAGTATTTTGAGTTTATGGATAAAGAATTTCAAATCACTTACGACAGTCTCTACTCAGTTGCCGATAGTTTATTTTTCAGAGATACCAGATATATCAATATGCGTGAGCAAAACGGGAAGAAAGTATTCTGGGGACGAGGAAACGGCTGGGTAACAGGGGCACTGACCTTCATTATCGACAACATGCCTGCCCAACATCCCTCACGCGTTTTCTATATCAGTCTTTTCAGGCAAATGCTGAAAAAGATATCTACGCTTCAGGATAAACAAGGCTTCTGGCACTCTTCTCTACTGGACACAGCTTCCTATCCCATGCCGGAAACCAGTGCATCAGGTTTCTTCACATATAGCCTGTTCTGGGGCCTTAATCATGGATATCTTGAAAAAGAAGAATATCTGCCCATTGCAAAAAAAGCGTGGAATGCATTAGCTTCCGTCGTACACGAAGACGGCAAGATAGGCTATGTACAACCAATAGGAGCTGACCCGAAGAAGGTAGATATAAACGACACAGAAGTGTATGGTACGGGGGGCTTTCCTGCTAGCTGCAACCGAATATGTCAAATACTTAAAGCATACAAAATGAAAAATAGACTTTTACTCGTACTGATCTTTATCCCTTGCCTGCTTTCAGCGCAAAACGGATATTATTTCTTCACTGAAAGCGACATCAGCCAAATACGCTCAGCCGCAAAAACGGAATGGGGAAAGAGCATTATAGAATCACTGAAAGATACCGTGGAAGCCCGGCGAGAATATCCCCTAACCGTACCTTTACTGGAAGGAGGACATATACACGATTATTTTTGTCCCGAACACAAAGTACGTTTTTCATTCGACTGGAATAAGCCGGAAGCACATTACTGTTCACAATGCAAGCATTATTGGACAGGAAATAAGCGTTATGATTGGGCATGGGTAAATGTGGCGCATACTCATAATTATACATATTTGCGCAACTGTATGTATTTATACCTTGCCACTGGCAATAAAGTCTATGCTGAATACATCCGGAATATGTTATTGGATTATGCATCCAAATATATTACTTATCTAGACCACGACACAGCTAGGAAAGTAGGTCCCTGGGGAGGCAAAATGTTTGGTCAAAGCCTTGATGAATCTGCATGGGCCAGTGATGTCTGCCGAGCCTATATGGTAGCCAAATCCATAATGACAACTAACGAAATAAGAGAGATAGAAAAAGGTTATCTTATACCCTGTTCCGAGCTTTTGCTGAGAAGAAGAGGAACTGCCAATTGGCAAGTATGGCACAATAGCGGTCTGATAGCATTAGGAGTAGCATTACAAAATGACAGCATCATCAACGTAGCTATCAATGATCCAGAATGTGGATACCATGCCCAAATGGAGAGATACGTTATGGATGACGGCTGGTGGGGCGAAGGTTCTCCTACCTATCATTATTATCCTTTACGAGCTATGCTTCTGTCAGCTGATGCCGTACGTTGCCGTAATATTAATCTATATGACAGAAAACTATATAAAATGCTTGCTGCTCCTGCATCCGGAGTATATGCAGATCTATATTTTCCAGCCCACAATGACGGATGGTATGGAGAGTCTTTAATTGCTCAGGTCAGCCTATATGAAATTGCCTACCAACGCTACAACAAGGATCCATTTTTCCTGAGTGTACTTCAACAGTGCTACCGATATACAGACAGGAACTTCGGTGAAGCATTACAGAATAATATAGAAATTCCTCAAGTAACAACAATGGCAGCATGGCCATCCGTTCATTTTAAGGAAACTGGCTATGCTGTACTCAGATCAGGCACAAAGACGGTAGTCATGAAATACGGTCCACATGGTGGAGGACACGGTCATCCAGATAAACTATCCATTTCCATTCATGACGGTGAAAAGGAGATTGTATCTGACATGGGGACATGTGCCTATGGAGTACCTGCATTTACGAAATGGTATCGGAAGACTTTATCACACAGCACACTAACCGTAGATGCTAAAGATCAAAAAGAATCAACCGGCAAATTGTTAGCATTCAAAGCATATAAGGACGGAGGAGAAGTTTCGGCTGAAGCTCTGGGGGCATATTCTGGAGTCGCAATGGAAAGAAGGTTAATTTTAAAAAAAGAATAAACTTACAGATATACTTACCGCCCGTTCTGATGAGCAACACCTCTATGATTATGTCTTGATACTTACAGAGAAACCGGTATTCAGCCAAACCGGAGAAACTATCATCCTCAATGACTCGCCAAGCTACAACTATATAAAAAACGCAATAGTGCGAAAGCAATCATCGCCCCTTAGTTGCAAAATAGGAAAAGCATATATGAAGATCGAAGTGCCCGATGGACAAGAGTTTGAAGTTATTACGGGGAAGCTCCTGGCATTCCACCGGGAAACGGAAGTGTTCTGCCAAAATATGATTCACCTTTTTGCTATCCTTTGATTGTAAGAGTAAAAGATAAGAAACTGAGAATTAAGACAGAATGGAAATTTTAATTTGATATTATGAGAATAAGTAAAGTTTTAATCGCTTGGGGCATCATGGCCCTATTAATAACCTCGTGTAAACAAGTAGTATGCGAGATGGATCTCTCCGGAGAATGGGAAGTAGCATTGGACAGTCTGGATAAAGGCATTTCAGAAAAATGGTATATGGAATCGTTTCCAGATAAGATCACCCTCCCCGGAACACTTTGTGATGCCGGCTATGGAACTCCATGTACCCTCGAACCTACCATGGACAAGGAGATATTCTTAAATTTGAAACGTAAATTCGACTATCTCGGCCCAGCCTGGTACAAGAAAGAATGCTTCATCCCGGCAGAATGGAACGAAAAAGAGGTCTTCCTTACTCTTGAACGCGTGATATGGAATTCGCAAGTATGGATCAATGGTACTAAAGTAGAAGGACTCAATGAAAGCCTTACCACTCCTCACTACTTCAATTTGAGTAAGTATCTTGTTCCAGGAGAGAATAACAAAATCGTTATACGCATCGATAACCGGAGACAGCATGATATATCAGTCAAAAACCTTGCACATGCTTATACGAACGATACCCAGACTATGTGGAATGGCATCTTGGGTAAAATAGCATTAACAGCAAAAGACAAGGTACAGATTGAGGAATTGCGCTTAACACCCGATATTGATAACCAAACGGTCAATGTCTGTGTAAAAATCGGAAGTAACGGTTCATCCCCGGTATCCGGTAAACTTCTGTTCGCTGTCAAAGACCCTAAAGGAAATAAACTGGCAAATAAGGAAGTACAGATAAACAACACTGAAATAACATTCACTTATCCCATTAACAACCCAATGTTGTGGGATGAATTCAATCCTAATATCTACGAAGCAACCGCAACTCTTGAAACGGAAGGTATGACTGATTCGAAATGTGAGACATTCGGTATGAGAAAACTGACGAACCAAAATGCTCTCCTACAGATTAATAACAGAAGGCTCTTCCTCAGAGGAACACTGGAGTGTTGCATTTTTCCGCTAAAGGGATATCCGCCGATGGACGAAGCCAATTGGGAAAAAGTATTCAGTGCAGCCCGTGATTATGGCATGAACCACCTGCGCTTCCACTCTTGGTGTCCTCCGGAAGCAGCTTTCAACGTAGCTGATAGAATGGGATTCTACATTCAGGTTGAATTGCCTCTATGGACACTCAACGTAGGTGAAGATAAAAGCACTGTCGATTTTCTGTATAACGAAGCTGCCCACATCATGAAAGAATATGGCAATCATCCATCTTTCTGTTTCTGGAGTTTGGGTAATGAGCTGCAAGGAGATTTTAGTGTCATGGATAAATTACTCACCACCATTAAGCAGCAGGATAGCCGTCATTTGTATATGACTACTACATTCACTTTTGAACCAGGACATGGCAGTTGGCCCGAACCTAATGACGACTTCTGGGTTACACAGTGGACTAAAAACGGCTGGGTACGCGGACAAGGAATTTTCGACGATCAGCCTGCAAGTTTCAATAAAGACTTCTCCAGTGCTATAGAGGGTTTGTCTGTCCCACTTATTACACACGAAATCGGACAATACAGTGTATTCCCAAATCTAAAAGAAATTGATAAATACACAGGTAATCTGATACCATTAAACTTTAAAGCCGTAGCTGCAGACCTTAAAAAGAAAGGACGGCCCCATCTGGCAGAAAGCAACCTGATGGCAAGTGGCAAACTGGCAACTATCTTATACAAAGAAGAAATAGAACGGGCACTAAAGACTCCCGGATTCAGTGGTTTCCAACTATTGGACCTGCATGACTTCCCCGGACAGGGCACTGCACTCGTCGGAATTATCGATGCATTCTGGGAGAGCAAAGGTTTAATCACTCCTGAAGAATTCCGGAATTTCTGTTCTCCGGTAGTACCGTTAGCACGCTTTGAGAAAGCTACCTATGTGAACAATGAAACCTTTAAAGCTCAGTTTGAAGCTGCAAACTTCAGCGATAAAGTCCTGAGTGATATTCAACCGGAATGGACATTAAGTGATTCAAAAGGAACGGTCATTGCACAAGGCAATCTGGATAAACAAGAAATACCTGTGGGGAATGCATTTAATCTGGGAAGCATCTCTGTTCCTCTGGAATCCATATCCGTTGCCGACCAATTAACTTTATCCATCCGTTTTACAGGAACCCAATATCAAAACTCCTGGAATGTTTGGGTATATCCTCAGGAAGTACCGGAAGTTGGTAAGGAAATCTTTTACACCCGTAGCTTTGCCGATGCAGAGAAAGCATTAAGTCAAGGGAAAAAGGTATTGCTGAACCCGGAAAAAGAAGAAATTAATGGGCTGGAAGGCAAATTTGTACAAGTATTCTGGAGCCCTGTACACTTCCCTAACCAACCGGGAACAATGGGAATCTTCTGTGATCCCACCCATCCGGCATTAGCAGACTTTCCAACTGAAATGCACAGTAACTGGCAATGGTGGAATATCTGCAAGAATGCTACAACCATGGAACTCGACAGTTTAAAAAACAATATGCAACCGATTGTCAGAATGGTAGATAACTTCTATAAGAACAGAAACTTAGGTTTACTATTCGAGGTAAAAGCAGGATACGGAAAGCTATTAGTATGTAGTTCAGACTTGGCAAGGGATCTCAATACCCGACCTGTAGCCCGTCAATTACGCTATAGCCTCCTGAAATATATGGAAAGTGATAAGTTCAATCCACAAGAAGAGGTTGCATTTAAGCAGATAAAACAAGTGCTCCATAATGTGAACCGGACAAAAGAAGAAAAGAAATCAATCTATGAGTAATTTAAATTTCTAAAATCAGATAAGAATATGGAGATGCGACCAAAACCACATCTCCATATTTTATAAATGATTTCTATATAATATCCTCAAGATAAGGATACCATATACTAAAATTACAATTTAACCGATTTCTTCTTCCCGCCATATGAAACCGATTTCGTGAAATTCGTCGACTGAACACTCCCTGTCCCATTCTCCTTATCCACCACAACGATATTGAACTTACGTGATTTCAACATACCGGGGAAAGTTCCTTCCCGATCTGCGATATTCAATGTCCGCTTTGCATCATCCCAAGTAAACTTAATGATTGAATAGGCACCTTTCTCATAGTTATAATTATCGTTTTCATCTTCATACAGCACAAATTCGCCATCGGCTCCGGGATAAATGCGTATCTCCAGATTATTCCATTTCTTCTCTGTAGAATACTGTACTTTCGGTCCAAAAGGAACAATGGAACCCGCACGTACATACAATGGAATAATATCGATAGGAACCTCTTTGGTAACCAGCTGTCCGCCATTCAATGCTTCTCCCGTCCAAAAGTCAAACCATTTGGTGCCCTTAGGAAGATAAACATCCTGTGTTCCTGTCTTGCTAAAATCTTCATACGGATCTTTCCACTGTTCCTTATCAGAGAATACATACATATTCCTGGTTACAGGAGTCACAAGAAATGCCTTTCCGAACATATACTGATTACTGATAGTGTGTACCTTCTTATCTTCGTTGAAGTCCATGAACAAGGCACGGAGGAAAGAACCTGCATTATCAGTCACCTGCCATCCTGTTGAATACAGATACGGCAGCAGTGCATAGCGCAGGTTTATGTATTTCTCTTCCGAATCATACACCCAGTCACCCTTTTTACCCAGATTGTAGATTTCCTTTTTCACGCCACTTCCATGCGAACGCTGCATGGGCAGGAATGTACCATATTGAAACCAGCGGGTATACAGTTCATGATAAGCTTTATTTTCAGCCCCACCATGATAAGGCCAGTTAAAGAATCCACCTATATCCGTATTCCAGTAAGGTATTCCCGATAGAGAAAAGTTCAAACCTGTGGGAATCTGCTTACGGAATGTTTCCCAATTACACATAACATCTCCCGACCAGGTATTCGCCGCATAACGCTGTTGTCCGGCAAATGCACAACGAGTCAGCAGATACACGCGTTTATCAGAGGTTACAGCACGCTGATGCTCATAAACTCCCTTGTTGCTCATCAACGGGAAAGCATTTACTACGCTGCGATAAGTTCCCATTGCCGTCGGAATATCAAAGTCTCTTTCCTGAACATCCAGATGATCAGGTTCCGTTGAATCTGTCCACCAGGCATCAATACCTTTACTGAACAGACCTTTATTCAGATGCTCCCAATAAATATCGCGTGCTTTTTCATTATAAGCATCATAAGCTTTCACTCCCCCGTCTGCAGGCCATGTCTTGAAGTTGAACAGGGCATTGATTTTCTCCAAGTCCTTGTACGGATTCGTATCCGGCCCGAATGAAGCCCATATAGAGATCATAATCTTCGCATTTTTCTTCTTCACATGATCGATCATCTTCTGAGGATCAGGGAACTCCGGATTATCAAAATTCATAGAGTTCCAGTTAGAGTTCGGCCCCCAATATTGCCAGTCCTGAATAATTCCATCCAAAGGAATCCCTAACTCACGATACTTATCCACGACTTCCATCGTTTCCTGTTGTGATTTGTAACGCTCACGCGATTGCCAGAAACCGAATGTCCACAACGGATACATAGGTGCCTGTCCCGTTAAGTCGCGTATCTGCGCTATCACGCCATCTGCATTGCCGCCATACATAAAGTAATAATCCATACACTCTCCCACTTCCGAATCAAAGGACATCTCTTGCGGATTATCTGTATAAGTGGTTGGGGAATAATTATCCCAAAACATTCCGTACCCTTTTGTAGACTGAATAATTGGAACACTGGCATACAATGCACGCTGACGCATGAAATGTTTATGATTGCGCTGATTCAGATCATCAACCTGCTGCTGTCCTAGACCATAGATAGCCTCATCCTTATCCAACAAAAAAGCTTGACGCACACTAAAAGTCGGATTCCCCGCATCATTGAACGGAGTAAACTGAGCACCATAATCTTTCTCGGTAAATAATGCCTTTCCTTGCTTGTCAAAGAAAGAAATCCGTCCGGTCCTCACATTGAAATCAACGCGTACAGCATTGCTTTTCAGGGAAACGGTTTCCCCTTTCTTCTCGGTCGTTACAGACATGCTTTCAGGGCTTTTAACCACAGAAAAGCTTTTCTTTGTAAAGCTACGTCCTTCGGGCGCCTTCACCACACGTACAATTTCAGGGCTGACGAATTGGATTTCAATATCCATTCCCTGCGTAGTACCCGTTATTCCCTGCTTAGTTTGCCGGAAAGTCTGAGCCTCGACAGGCAAGGTCGATAAGAAAGCTGCAGCCACCAGTATACTACTGATTTTTAAATAAAACTTCATGTTCATGATTTCTTTTTTACTTGTTTATATTATGAATTACCTAATGAAAATAATCTATCTCAGTTGAGTGACCTCGGAAAATATATAATCATTTCCTTCCCGTGCCTTAACCCCGATTCTTGCATATAAAAACTTGGCAGCATCAGTAACCCCATTATCATTCAGGTCGAAAGTAAACTCATGCTCACCCGGAGTCAGATTGGTGAATGATTTCTCCGCTATCTTCGCAACATTATCCACCAGTTTCGTTTTGGATATATAGATCACGGCCCTGTCAATAGAAGCAGTCTCAACCACCTGATTTATCTTGCATTTCACCTTTACCACCTTATTCTGGAAATCAATTTCAGTATCCTTGATAAGAAAATAAGGAGTAACCTCAACATCCAATATCTGATTACCTTTAATGTTTACTTCAATCGTATCCTTCCGCGGAATCCACGGGCCTCTGTCCTGCCTCAACACAATCTTATAGAAGCCGTCATACATCAAAGAATTAAATTCGCCATCAGAGTTAACAAACAAATTGATAGCACCTCGATCTTCATACTCAGGTCCTTCCTGATAAGCATACATCATACAATCATTGTCATAGGCAGTCCCTCTTAATTGCAGTGCTTCACCCTCATAGACAAACCTGCCCTTAAACTCACTTTTAGGCTCATCGAAATTATCCAGCTCGCAACCGGTTACCAGAAACAAACCAAGAATTAATATAAGGCTATTGATATTTTTCATTTTATTTAATCTAATCGTTAGTTACTATATTACTGTAATGGGTTCTTAACCAGCTTCGGGTTCTTGTTAATCCAGCCATCATCAATCGAACCGTAATAACATCGCATGGTGAAGTTCCTTGCATTCGGCGCCATGTAAGATCTGCTTTTCTCGAAAGCCCACTTACCATCATATGGCGAACCGGGTGCATACACCTTATAGGGGAAAAGGGAATACATCTGTGCAGTCGGACTGTCAATGACTCCATTCCATACAGTATGGGCAAGTCTCCAACGTTTCAAGTCCCACCAACGATGATCTTCAAAGGCAAACTCAACCCTATACTCATTCACAATGTGCTCAAAAGTAATCGTGGATTCCGTCAATTCTTTAATTCCACCACGAGCACGAACTCTGTTTATATATTCGACGGCTTTCACCTTGTTCACTCCCCTAATTCATAAGCTGCTTCCGCTGCAATCAGCAAAGCCTCTGCGAAACGGAAACGGGGATACCACATCTCACTATTCTGCGTATCCGATCCTGCATTGGCGGCTTCATCCAGGAATTTACGTACCAAAAAGCCGGTCTTATTAAATCTGTCGCCTGCCGTTGCTAATGGTCCGTCCAGTGCAGTAATTAGCTGCCCGTCTTCAGTGGTTGCACCTAAAGAACTGATCTTTGTTTTCCATTGGCTCGGATTTTCTGTATCCTTAATCAGCAAACCAGCTTGTAGAGCCACCGGCTCACTTCTATAAAGTGCATTAGGCCATATCACAGTCCCCCACAATCGGGCATCTTTCATTTCGAAAGGCTCTTCCGGATTATCATAGAACACAAAGTCGCCATTAGCATCATGCGTCTTTATCTCGGAGTTGCTTCCATCCTTGTTTTCAAAAAGATTCCACTAAATTAAGAAGTGCTCCCAGAGCATTTCCCTGTATTCCATCCTTCAAAGAGAAAGGCATACACCAAGCTGTGAAGTTAGTCGTTACCTTATCCGTCACAGATCTGTCCAAAGCCCAAATAACTTCTTTATTATTCGATTTCTGGCATACAGCCTTATAAAAGCTCAACCCTAAATCCTGAGGATCGGAAATCTGCAATTCATAAGGGCTGCTTTCTATAACTTCCTCAGCAGCAGCCAATGCAGTCTCATAGTATTTGGTTGCTAAATCAGCCGGAATACCAACTTCTCCATTATCAGTCTTCAGAGTCGGAGTAATCTTATTACCATAATTTGCAATGGAACCTGCATACACGGCAGCACGTGCCTTCAACATTAAAGCCGCCCATTTATTGGCCCGAGCAGAATTTATAGTCATTTGTTCGGTTAGCTGGCGGGCAATTTCATCACATTCGCTGATTATATAATCATAGATTCCCGCCTCTGTGGAACGTGGCATCTGGTAGGTTTCCACATCTATTCCCGATTCATAATTAAACACTTGGTCTCCAACAAGCGGCATACCACCCAAAGTACGGGCCATGTGGAAATAATGCCAGGCACGCAGAAAACGAGCCTCTCCCTCAAAAGCCTTTTTCTCACTATCCTGAAGTGCACTACTGCCTCTGACGCCCTGCAAAAACAAGTTTACCCGGCGTACAAAGTCATAATCACGGACTCTCCATGAGTTCCGGTCATACTCCGTAAATATCACCCACGGACTTCCATAACATTTATTAGCTTCGTCCAACTGGTCGTAACTTCCATAATCCCCATTATTCTGTCCCCAGTTTACTCTGCCATACAAATTTGAAAGTACGGATAATACAAGTTCCTTATCTTCATAAATCATGCTCTCAGGTATCACATTTTCAGGTTCCTGATCCAAAAAGGATTCCGAACAACCGGCAGCCCCCATTAAGAAAAGGACGGATATGATTATCAATTTTATTTTAGTCATCTTGATACGTATAAAGGTAATTAAAAATCAACGGAAAAACCAAAGTTCACTACTTTCATATTCGGATAAGCCATACCGTTCTCCGCAGTAATTTCAGGATCAATATCAATATCAATATTCTTCAATGAGAACAGATTCTGTCCTGAAACATAAAAACGACACCGAGATATCCCTACCTTTGACGTCCATTTCTGAGGCAAGGTATAACCGACTTCAACATTTCTCATCTTCAGATAAGTCATATTGGTATACCAGAAATCACTAGGCCAATGTGTACAATCACTGCTATTCCGGGTACGTAAAGCCAACGGATATTTACCAATATTAAAACCACTGTCAGCATCCCAGATATCCACGAGTCTGGTTGAATTATTCCAAAGATATTGAGATAGATTTTTATTAGAATCAAAGTATCTCAAAAAACCTTGTTGAACATAAGTATAGGCAGTCGCACCTACGAAATCTGCACGGAAGTCAATCCCCTTCCAATCTAAGGCCAAATTAAATGCAAAATTAACCCACGGAGTACCTCCTTTACGATAACCAATTGCACGCCAGTCAGCATCATTAATTAAGCCATCTCCATTCATATCTTTATATTTTGCATCACCGGGCTTCAAAGTTATATTACCTTGATGGTCCTGATCAATAGGGTGATTTGCTATTTCTTCCCAACTCTGGAATTGTCCATCCGAAACGAGCGAGAACTCCACATCCGTATAGCGTCCTGTTATATTTCCTGCCTGATAACGGAACTTCTGCCATTCACTGGAGAATCTGGGCTTGTACCGGTCTCCCACATACCAACGTGAATAAGTAACATTACCTCCTACTGTATAATTCACATCTCCGATTCGGTCTCTCCAATTCACAGAGGCATCGAATCCCCTGGCATAATTAGAGTTCAGGTTTTCCTGAGGCAGTGAGAATCCCACTTCTTCCGGGATCTGCACATCATAACGGCTTGCCAGCAATCCAGTCTGATCTCTGTTGAAATAGTCAAAAGAAGCATTCAGGCGATTATCCAGGAAGCCCAGATCAATACCGATATTCAGTATCTTCGATTTACCCCATGTGATATTATCGGTCGCTAATCCTGTAACAGTACTACCGGTAACCAGCCCACCGTCAATCACAGCACCACCGTCATTATAATTATAGCCAACAATATGGCTTAAAGCCGTACCCAATTCTTCACCTAACACACCATAAGAAGCACGGATTTTCAGATTGGTGATATTGTCTTTCAGGAAATCGACATCCTGCCAGAACTTCTCTTCCGTAACCCGGTAACCGATAGAAGCCGATGGGAAGAATCCCCAACGTTTCCCCGTTTATACCGGTAAGAGCCATCATATCTACCGGATAATTCGATGATGTACTTATTTGCGTAGTCGTAGTTCAGGCGACCAATATATCCCATACGTGTCTGCGGGTTACCAATACCATCGGTAAAAGTAGACAGACTGGTTTTATCAATATAAGGAATTCCGTTTGCCGGAGGATTTCCCAATGCATACATTCTTGGATAAGTGCCTTTCTTTGCCTCAAAGCCCACAACCGCATTCACATGATGAAGTGCAAACGTATTTTCATACGACAGTTGAATATTGGAAGTCAGTTCTTCTTTCATCTCCATACTTCTTTCCGTATAACGTGCCGTACCTGTTTCCACAACATTGTAGACATCATTCTCCTTGTCATACTCATAGAATTTATAGGAGTATTCCCGATTCGACTGTCTTCTGTTTGCCAACCAATAGCTGAACAGTCCTCTTGCTTTCAGGCCTTTCAGTATTTCATATTCGGCAGTACCGTTAATCTGAATGACCTTCCACTGGTCTTTATATCTCCCCGCATGTTCGTAATTCATCCAGCCGAAACTGTCTTGAGCCCAAGGTGCCGATATAGCCGGATACTTAGGATTATTATTGGCATAAGGCTTTTTAGTCGGCAGGTTGTTATAAGCCCCATAGATAGGCAGATTATAGTCGTCACCCGGCAATCCCGGATTATCGGTAGTCTCTATGCGTCCGTTAATTGCTACACCGACTTTGAACCTATTCGTAATATCAATGTCGATATTAGACTGCATATTGGTTCTGTTGAAACCGTTAAAGCCTCTGATATTTCCTTCCTGATCAATATGTCCTAAACTTAAATAATATCTAACTTTCTCCGTTCCACCAGAAACATTGGCATTGATATAGGATTGCGGAGCACTTACCCATATGTATTTATACCAGTCGAAAGAGGTATGTTCTTCGTCAACCTTATCCACCCATTTCTGGTATTCTTCTTTCGTAACGGTTCTCGGAGTTCCATTTATAGTTTCAGTTTGTATGATAGCTGCCAGATAATCTTCTGCCGAAGCGGGTTTCGGATAGTTAGAAGGTAACTGCCATCCATAATACCCATTCACATTGACTTTCAACTTTTGGTTCTTCTGTCCTCTTTTGGTAGTAATTACCACTACACCATTAGCGGCCTGCATACCATAAATAGCCGCCGAAGCATCCTTCAATACAGAAACAGATTCGATATCATTAAAATCCAGGTTATTCAGGTTACCGGAATCTTTCTGCACACCGTCAATAATGATTAAGGGCGTTCCCATGTTTCTGATCTGGATATTGGGAGCGGCACCCGGACGTCCGTTATCCTGACGGAAATTTACACCGGGGAGCTTACCTACCAGTGCACCTGTAGCCGTTACCGACTTTGCATGCGCCAATTCCTGTGCACCCACAGAAGAAATTGCACCCGTAACAGAAGCCTTCTTCTGGGCAAGTCCAAAACCAGTGACTACTACTTCATCCAGCAACATACTATTTTCTTTCAGTGTCACAACAATATTGTTTTTGCCGGACACCGGAACTGTTTGGGTGATATATCCTATAAAAGAGATAGTCAGGACATCATTAGAACGAACCGACAGTTTAAAATTACCTTCCACATCGGTTATTGTACCATTCTTACTTTTCTGAGCAACTACACTGGCTCCTATCACAGCTTCCCCCTGATCATCCACAACAGTTCCACTGATATTTATATTATTCTGTGCTGCCACATGAACAAAACTCAGAAGGATAATCAGTGAAAGTATTAGTTTCTTAAAATTAGATTCCGGTAAACGATACCGGTAATCTGGTGTTAAAAACAGATTATGATTTTTCATGCATTAAATAATTCATAAAACGGTTAATTAATTAAAGTTAGAAATAAAGGTAAAAAACATGATACGACTTTTAAGGTGCATTTTCCATGGCAATTGATTTATGGGTTAATACTCGGTTATTTCAATTGCAAAAGTACCGGGAAGACGACTCTGAGTAGGGGTCAGCTTGTTGCTTTTTAGGGTACATTTCGTTGTTTTCAAAGGAAAAATGCACAGTAGGCAAGGGGTTTACCTGAATCTTGCCAGTTAACTGGCAAAAACCGACATTCAATAAGATACGACTAATTACACTAATCGGAAAAGAAAGGAATAAAAGAGTGATAAGGCGGTAAGGTGATAGGGTGATAAAGTGGCTGCGCTATATATCACAGAGCGTTATCCCGCTATCACTTTATCACCCTATCACCTTATCACATTTTGCTCATAACCCGAAAGTTATGAATCAACTCTCCCCAGTCATATTAGTCTTATACTGCGAAGGCGTTACACCAAACGCCTGTTTGAAGTACTTTGTGAAATATTTAGGAGTATTAAAACCAACCATATCAGCCACTTCACCTACCTGATATCCTTTATTCAGCAATTGAGCAGCATGCTTCAAACGAATGGAACGGATAAAATCAGAAGGAGTCTGGCCGGCAATAGCATTCAATTTACGATATAGTACCGTACGCTCCATCCCAACATCAGCACTCAGCTTCTCTACTGAATATTCGGGATTATCTATATTCTTTTGAATCAATGCGCAAACCTTCTCTATAAACTGTTCATCAATAGAAGTGATGGTAACCTCTCCCGGATTAATATTTATTCCCTGTGAAAAAGATCTCTGACGGGCTTTCTCTTCGTTTATCAGTTTCTGTATTCTCAATAGCAGAATATCCAGATTAAACGGTTTGGATATATATTCATCCGCACCGGATTCGTACCCGAACAATTTACTTTCGTCCGTAGAACGGGCAGTCAGTAATATGACAGGGATATGCGACACCTGTATATTGGACTTGATGCGTTTACATAACTCCAGACCATCCACCTTCGGCATCATGATATCACTGATTATCAAATCGGGAAACTTTGTAGTAGCAATCCGTTCTCCTTCTTCCCCATCACCGGCTTCCAATACATTGTATTTCTTGGAAAGCAGTTCAAACATGTAATGCCGGAATTCTTTATTATCTTCAACCAGAAGTATAGTGTACTCTTTATCCGTTTGCAGGTCCTGATCACTTTCCGCATCAGGATTCAATTCATCCCCGATGAAAGTATTTTCCTCTTTCGGTAACTCCGTATCCACTTCTACATCAGTACGCACAGGTAGATATACAGTAAACAAACTGCCTTTATTTACTTCACTCTCCACTTCTATCTTTCCGGAATGCAACTCTACATACTCTTTCACCAGATGAAGACCGATTCCACTACCTATTTTATCTTTTTCCTCTTTCACTTGATAGAAACGTTCAAAAATATGGGAAAGGTTCTTTCGTGGAATCCCTGCTCCGGTATCTTTCACGCAAAGACGGAAATACTGTACCCCGTCCGGTTCCTTACAGGTATCAAGCGTTATCGTCACCACACCACCTGCAGATGTGAACTTGAATGCATTAGACAATAGATTATTCAGTACCTTTTGCATCTTCTCACGATCGAAACTTACGTATAAATCTTCTGCAATCTTATCATCCATCTCAAAGGAAATCCCTTTTTCCTGAGCCAGATAATCAAAAGAGGACTTTACTGAAGAAACAAACTCCGCTATATTCCCCTTAACAAGAAACAGCTTCTCGCCATGAACCTCCAAGCGCCTGAAGTCCAGCAATTGATTGACGAGGTTCAACAGTTCTTTGGAATTACGGTAAATGGATTGTAATCTCTTTTTCAAGGCTATGTCGCCGACTTCCTTAATAAGAGATTCCAATGGGGTTATGATCAGAGTCAGCGGTGTGCGGAATTCATGGCTTATATTGGTAAAGAAGCGGAATTTCATTTGATTCAGTTCTTCTTCCTGAGCTTTTTGCAACTTCCTCTTATTCATTCGCAAATAACTGTAAAGAGCCCAATATATGGAAAGGGCAATCAACAGGCAATAAATGAAATAAGCCAAAGGAGTTTTCCAATACGGGTCCTTTACAATGATTTGTATAGTTGCACAGTTACTTCCCCACTGCTTACTGTTGTTTGCCGCATATACTTCCAGATCATACGTACCCGGAGGAAGATTGGCATAAGAGGCAGTTCCGGTCCCTGTAGGAGAAACTATTTCGTGCCACTCCTTATCCAACCCCGTCAGCCGGTAGCGATAGTGAGTCTGTGATCTATTGATATAATTCAATGCAGAGAAATCAAACGATACAAAGTTCTGGTCATAATTCAAGATAATCTTTTGAGTTGCGCTTACAGGCTCGCTCAATAGTACATTGCCATCATAAGCCTTATCCATCTCCACCTTTTTCCCGAAAAGATGAAAGTTCACGAAGAGAGGCTTCATATCCTGTTTCACCGAAGGCAGTTTATTAATTCGGAATTCGTTGAAACCATCAATTCCTCCCATCAGAATTACATCATCCTTCGTTACATATACGGATCTTTCCAGGAATTCCCGTTCTATCACTCCATCGCTATGATTAAAGTTGGAGAAAAGAGTATTCTGTTCTTCCTCCTTCCTGAACTACATTCACACAAGATATTCCATAAGAAGTAGTAATCCACATCACGTGGTGACGATCTTCGGATATTGCCTGTATACTATTGTTTACCAAACCGTTTTCCATATAAAACATCCTGATCTCTTCATTCTTCGGATTCCAGACTATCAGGCCATCCTGTGTGGCAAGCCAAATCAAATTACGGCTATCTACATACAGATCGGAATAATGATGAAGATCGTAGAAATCTTGCCAGGCCTTTTTATCTTTAAACACCGGTGCCGTCAGAACCTGCTTTTTATAATCATAGGTAAACAATCCTAAATTGCAGATTCCTATCAGCATGCCCTCTTTATAATTCCTGATCTGCGAAACGGAGTTGATTTGTCGCCCTTCACTTTCCTCTATCTTCTTAAGTTCTCCAGTATCAGGATTCAAAAGACACAGGCCATCTATATATGAACAGATGTACAGCTTCTTATCCGGTGCTTCAAATACCTTTGCTACATCACGTACAGGATAACTTCTGCTCTTTCCATTCTGAATACAGAACAGTGCCTCAACCGATGAAAGCCATATCCGCTGCCGGCTATCTTTAGTTAACCCGTTACACCGTAAATTGCGGGGCAATCCTGCCTCAAAAGATAATTTGCTCTCAGATAAAGAGTACCGTAAAAGTCCCTGGCGGGTACCTACCAGGATTCCACCATGAGCATCTTCTACAAAACACGACACACTAACTTCCCCATTCTGATCAATATTAGGAAAAAACACTTTACCTACATTTTTAAATTTGAAACGATTAGGATGGTAATAACATATTCCTCTGTCCAAAGTCCCGATCCAAGTTCCTCCCTGGTTATCATTAAAGACTGTACTGACTTCCGTTTTTATCTCTTTACCATCTACAAATTCCAGCGTAGGGATAAATTGTTTGTTTTGCAGTTTTTCGTCACACACCCACAGGCCAGCCTGACTAGTTATCCATATATCGTGCTCTTTGCCTACAGAAAGCACATTCAGCCTATATTCAGTTTCTAATATTACTTCCCACTTACGCAGTTCAATATCAAAACGTAAAGCTTCAGTCTTTCGTCCATTCATCAAATAGTACAAGTACTTTCCCCGGGGACAACCAACAGAGTAGCAGACCTGTCCTGCTTTTCATCCAGTGCATATTCCCGATACAATTCTCTGGATGTTTCCAGATCATAACAGACCATGAGACTTGAATTGTAGAACAAAAAGACTTGTTGATTTACTACCGCTATATCCAAAAGCCTGTCACGTTCATCTCCGTTCATTGAAACATTCTTCAAAAACTCAACAGTCTTTCCACTGGCATAATCCCTGTACAGCAGTACATCATCATCCGTCAGCATCCAATAATTACCTGCCTCATCCACAAAGAAGTTCACCAACGCCCCCTTTACACCATAAGACTTAAACAGACTGTCCAAATGCTGTTCAAAGCGTTCTTCATTAATGTTGATGACCATCAGTTTATACCAGTCTTTGATATAAAGATAATCCTCATTCACATAAATGCGATGGTGTCCGACATAGTCATTAAGCGGGATTATGTTACTTTTATTATAATGGAAATATTGAAAAGAAGTTCCATCGTAGATGCTGACGATCTCATTAGCATTGATTGCAATACGCCCATCCCGCAACTGAATGATATTGCGTACTCTGTTGCCCGAAAGTCCATCACTGCAATCGATGGGAGTAAACGCATAGTGATCTTGTGCATGAAGCGGGGAGTTAAGCAATAAGACAATAAACAGCAAAAGTCTTATCACTTTGATCGTTGACAATTTCATTGTTATGTTTTCCATATTAGATTATCAGTGATGCAAAGATATAGAAAAAATATATCTGATAAAGATTCCCATAAAAAGAAAACCGTCCCCTCCCTCACGGGGGTGGAACGGCACAGTCAATAATACATGAAAAAACGCTATTTAGAGAGAGTCTCTACAAATTTATAAACTTCCGGTACTTTTCATTTTACGTCAGTTTATATTTTGATGCAAATGTAAGGGGTAAAAAAGAAGAGCAGAAAATAAAATCTACGAAAGGGGAGGTTTTGTCGACGGAATAGCCAAATGGGAAAACAATTATGCTGAGCCATTAATCCGACAACATAATAAATCCTCCCCCCACTGTCCGCAAAAATTTCATATCCCTCAAGAATTTCCTGCAATCCGCCTTGCACAATATAAAACAAAGCAGGGGCGTTTGCATCTTCACAGTAAGCGCTACCAGGTATTGACCTAGGCTAATAAGCCTGTCAACCTAGGTTAACCGGCCTGTTAACTAGGTTTGATAGGCCAGTTAACCAAGGTCAACACCCAACTATCCCTAAGGGGGAAAGAGATATACCACTGGCTCTCAACAGAATAACACCTAATATAAAGTAAATAGATGCATCGTCCTGATATAGGTTGACTGTGCTAGTGAGAGTAACCCTTTACTCTCACTCTTAAAAGTTACTCTCACTAACACTTAAAATTCTTATTATTACTGCTTTATATACAAAGTGAGAGTAGTGAGAGTAACTTGATCCAACTTTTTATTGAGCTTAAGCCTTAGCCGATTATCTCTTCAGCAGCCTGCGCGTCAGATAGTGTACCGGATACCATACTGAAAGGAAGCCAACGGTAATCACGGTAACAAATACCAATATAACGTCCGTTACATGAACACTGACAGGATAAGCATCCACAATAAAGCCACCGCTACCACCGCCCAAAGAAATAATGCCGAAACGCTGCTGAATATAGCAAAGCAGCAAACCAAGGATAATGCCGGAAAGTGCACCGAACAAAGATATAAGCCGGCCTTCAAACAAGAAGATGCGAGCGATTAGTCGATCATCCGCTCCAAGATTACGTAAGGTTTCCACGTCCTCCCGCTTATCAAGAATAAGCATAGAAAGAGAACCAATCACATTGAAACAGGCTATAGCAAGGATAAACGTAAGGAACAGGTAAGATATAAACTTCTCTATCTCCATGATACGGAATACATCAGCCTGCTGCTCATAACGGTTCAAGACCACAAAATCATCACCTAAGATGCGGGAAATCTTTTTCTGTACGGCAGAGACATCTGTATCCGATTTCAACTTCAGTTCAACAGCAGATACCTCCGTATCATAATTAAAAGATTACGTGCAAAATCAAGAGAAGTGAGAATATAACGAGCATCATATTTTTGCTGGTTCACCACAAACACAACTCCGGGAGAAAAGAGGTAATCGCGATTAAAAGAAGCAGAAGGATTAGCCATATTCACACGTACATTCCGCTTAGGAGCATATACCTGAAGCGGATCGACGAACTGAAGACCAGTCCCCAGTTCAGAGATCAGTTCCACCCCCAAAACCCCGTAATCCACTATGGAATCGTGCAAGATAAAATCCCCTGCACCGTATAGCAAACTGTCGATAGACGTCAGTTGTTCAAAATTATCTTCCACCCCTTTTATGACTGCCATAGCCTGACGGTCTTTATACTGCACCATGGCGTTATCTTCCAGTGTCTCTGTCCAGACATCAATTTCCGGCAAAGAACGCACCTCTTGAAAAGCAACTCCATTCGGTTCAAAGACTTTTCCCTCACGAACCATAATCTTCAGTTCCGGATCGAAAGCCGTAAAAAGACCTGCCACCATATCCTGAAAACCATTGAACACGGAGAGTGTACAGACCAACGCCAACGTAGCCAATGCCACTCCACACACCGAAATGCCGGAAATGATATTGATAGCGTTGTGTTTCTTCTTAGAGAAGAGATAGCGCCGGGCTATGTAGAAGGGAAGGTTCACTTCAACAATTCATCTATTTTCTCAAGATAATCCAGTGAGTCATCCACAAAGAACTTCAGTTCGGGGATGATACGAAGCTGATGACGTACACGAGTTCCTAACTCATAACGAACAGACTTCATGTTTTCATTGATGTTCTTAATCATCTCTTCTGCCTTTTCCGAAGGAAAGATGCTGAGATAAGCACGTGCAACACTCAGGTCAGGACTGATACGCACAGCACTGACTGATACCAATATGCCCGGCATAGATTTTGTTTGTAACAAGAAAATTTCGCTCAATTCCTTTTGAAGTAAACGACATATTTTGTTCTGTCTGGTAGTTTCCATACTATTTATTCCTTTATTTAGAGACAAAGTTACTGAAATATCTGGGTTAGTTGACAAATTATACTTTTTTTAGCACGATTATCGAGCCAATCAATTCACAATAGAATTATCTTTGCAACAACACTAATCAAAAAAACATGAAAAGACTCGTCTTCATATTGCTATTCCTGCCTCCCTTGCTTCTTTGCAGTCAGGCTAATCAGGACAGTAAACAAGATAGCCTCCGAAAAGTTGCGGATCAATATATGAAAGAGCAGCAGTATGAAAAAGCTGCCAATCTATACAAAGAATTAGGAGAAAAGATTGATGCTGACTACAAAGAAATCAGTACTCACAAAGTAAAAGATCTACGTAATACATATTCTATTGACGAATTACAACTGGCCAATAACCAGCAACAGAATCATTTGTTGTTATTAGCCCTTATCGTATTGCCTTGCCTTATCATTATCACGATTTTCGGCTTCCTTTACCTAAAAAGAAAAGCAAAAAAATTAATGCTTTCAAAACGGAAGTTACAAAAGGCAGAAAAAGCCGTGGAAAACTCAATACGCAATAAAAGCTTGTTCATATCAAATATGAGTCATGAAATCCGAACACCTCTAAACGCTTTATCCGGTTTCTCTGACGTACTTACTACTCCGGGCATTGATGAAGAAACCCGAAAACAATGCAATGACATCATCCAACTAAATTCACGCCTCTTACTGAATCTCGTAAATGATGTAGTGGACATCTCTTGCCTTGACGTAACAAACATGAAATTCAATCTCAAGCAGTGCAATGCAGTAAACTTGTGCGAAGGTATCATACAAACACTGGAAGGTATCAAACAAACACAGGCTGAAATATTCTTCAGGACAGAACTTCCTTCTTTGGAAATCGAAACTGATACACTGCGGTTACACCAGGTACTAATCAATATATTGGTCAACGCAACTAAGTTTACAAAAGAAGGAAGCATCATTCTGCAATTGGAACAGAATGAAGAAGGGATGGCTCAATTCTCCATCACAGATACCGGTTGCGGTATCCCGTCAGAAAAACAAAGCAGCATATTCGAACGTTTCGAAAGAGTAAACGAGAAATCTCAGGGAACAGGTCTCGGATTAGCTATCTGCCAGCTCATCATCAGCCGTCTTGGCGGAAGAATATGGATAGACCCGCAGTATACCGATGGTTCACGCTTCGTCTTCACACACCCATTAAAGCAGGAGGGCAGAGCATGAAGAAAATAATATTTATACTTTTGTTTATAATAGGAATACTTTTCCAGATAAGAGCAGAATCATCTATCTCAACGGACAAGCAATTCCGTGACAGCATCTTTCAGACCGTCAAATTTGAGTCAAACGATACACTCCGCTCAAAGATATTGAGAAATGCATTCCAGCAATATATGGGCAAAGATATAGCTTTAGAATTCCTGGACTCAGCTCTTGCGCTATCCAGACAAAAAGGGATACATGAAGAAGAGTTATACGTCCTTTTTGATTACTGCCGTCACTATGAATTCCGGGCTGAAGCGTCTGAGATGGAACGATGTTTTCTGAACCTGAAGGAAGCCAGCTACCGATATAAAAATTACTCACTCTATTATACCATCTGGTTATCCATCCTACAAGCCAGGTGTGCCCAGGGAGATACGGAATACGCCATTATGCAGGCCAAAGAAATGCAAAAAGAATCCATACGGATCAAGTATGACAGGGGAGTATTCGTTTCACTCATAGCCTTGGCGCAGGCACAAAATTTTGCAGAGCAATATGATGAAGCGATTGCAAGCTATAAACAAGCTTTGACTATAAATCCGAATGCCAACAATTATTCTCTCCTACTGATACACAAAAGCCTAGCTGAAATATATCTGTCGCAACAGAAATATATAGAAGCCCTCAGCGAATTAGAGCAGCAACAAAAGGTAGTGGAAAAGTTGATAAAAGAGGACACACAATCTATCAATGTACTGAAAAACATCTATTTAGAAATAGAAGTATCTTTCGGTATGGTTTATGCTAAAACCAAAGACAAAGATAATCTTAAAATGCACCTGACAATAGCAAAGAAATATTACGATAAAGAAATATATTTCAGCTACTATATTGATTACCATGCTTTATGGGGGGGTATATTATAAACTTATAAAAGACTGGGACAAATGTTTCCAAGCCTTCGATCTGGCCTTATCATCCTGCCAAGGAGCAGAACCCTTTCACGAAAATAGTATCCTTAAGATGAAAGCAGAAGCTATGCTAGAAGCCGGTCGATATGAAGAAGCAGCCAATATTTATAAAACAGCAGCCCTAAAAGGAGATTCTCTCAATCAGGATATGCTGCAACGCCATGAAGAAGTATATCAGGCCAACTATAAAATCCAGAAAGCGTTATTAGACAAGGAACTACTGACCAAACAATATCGCTGGATATACGTCGGAGCCTCTGCCATCATACTGCTCCTCATGCTTCTTGCCATCATACGTGCCTTTCGTATTCACCGGCAACTACGTCGTTCGGAGGAAGAAACCCGGCAAGCATTAGAAACGATAGAAGCAACAGATAAAATGAAAGAGTATTTTCTGAAAAATATCACTTACGAGATCCGTATACCACTGAATACCGTCGTAGGCTTCTCTGAATTGTTGTCCACCGAGAAAAACCTTTCCGAAGAAGAAATACAGGAATACTCGGTTACCATAAAGCATAATTCTGAAAAGTTACTGGCCTTGATAAACAATATCCTTGATTTATCACGTCTTGAAGCAGGAATGATGCGATTTAACGTACAAGAATGTGATGCCGTGGAACTCTGTCGGGAAGTAAAAATGATGGTAAATATGCAAACAAAAATGGTGAATGCATACTTCCATACAGATTTAGAGATATTACCCATTCAGGCAGATAGCAGATGGTTCCTCAAAGTACTGTCATCACTATTGTGCGTACCCAAATTGTATACCGGAGATATTTGCCAAGTAGAATATACACTGACAAAAGAGGGGCAATACCTCAGAATTACTGTCACAGGAAGTCCACTTTACCATATATGGAAAGACGAACAGGAGCAACGCATCCTGCATGACATCAACAAACTTTGTCTGGAAGCATTTAAAGGAAGCTATCTGGTTTCGGAAGGAGAACAAAAAGTGGTTACAATCACCTATCCGCTGGCTTAAATATCATTTCTTACGTATAATCGTCAGTCCGTCACGCAAAGGAAGGATCACCTTTTCCACCCTCGAATCTTGTGCAATAAGGTCATTGAAAGCCTTGATGCCGATGGTTTGCAAGTCGGTGCGATGCGGTTGTTCTTCAAGCACATGTCCATCCCACAAGGTGTTATCAGCAAGGATATAACCACCATCAGACAGACGTGGCAGCACCATTTCATAATAGTCTATATACCTGCGCTTATCACCATCAATAAAAGCAAGATCAAAAGTGAGATCAAACTGTGGGACCATTTCCAAGGCATTACCTATATAAAACTTAATTTTATCTGCATAAACAGAATTTTCCAGCCAAGGGCGTGTGAAGTCCTCCTGCTCATCATTAATCTCAAACGTATACAACATTCCGTCTTCCGGCAACCCTTCGGCCATGCAAAGAGCTGAATAACCGCTATATGTACCGATTTCCAATATTCTCCGGGGACGAATCATCCTGACAAACATCTTCAGCATCCGACCCTGCAAGTGTCCTGACGCCATACGCGGATACAGCAATTTAAGGTGCGTATCCCGATAAAGAGCTTTCAGATAATCGCCTTCATCATCGATATGCTGTAAAATATATTCGTCTATGGTCATAACAATCGACAATTAACTATTGACAATTGATAATTGACAATTGACAATTAGCTGCGCTGTCACACTGCATAGTAATTGTCAACTGTCAATTGTCAATTAATCAAAGGTATCTATTCTTATTGGGCAATACACTTTCTTCTGCATACTTCAAAGCATCTCCCACTACGTTAATTTCAAGGAAAGAAGTATGTGTACCGGCTTTGCCGCTACTTAGATAACCGACCATATCAGTCTCGCACAGACGGCCTTCTTTCAGCAGACGGCGCAAAGCTGCAAAGTAATATTCTTGTCCGTTAGCAAGCTCCGGCATATAAATGGCTTCCACGCCATAAGAAAGTGCCAGATGACGCATGGTCTTTTCCTTATAACAAATAGCCAACACCGGATATTTACCACGGAATGCAGCCAGATTACGGGCTGTACGTCCACTGTAACTGTCCGTAATGATAGCACGTATCTTCAACTTTGAAGTAGCCTTTACTGCTTGCTTTGCGAGGAAAGCTGTCACATCATTGCTGTTTTCATCCAACGGAATTCGGATATCATTATCAGCCAATTTATCTTTTTCTGCCTGTGCGGCAACCTTTGTCATGGTTTTCACAGCATCCAACGGATATTTACCATAAGCTGTTTCACCGCTCAGCATCAAAGCATCCGTACGGTAATAGATAGCATTTGCAATGTCCGTTACCTCTGCACGGGTAGGACGCGGATTCGTAATCATCGTATGAAGCATCTGAGTAGCCACAATTACCGGCTTCTTAGCCAGAATACATTTACGGATGAGCATACGCTGAATGCCGGGAATACGTTCTTGCGGAACTTCGATACCCAAATCTCCGCGCGCCACCATCACGCCATCCGCCACTTCCAGAATCTCGTCAATGTTGTCAACACCTTCCTGATTCTCAATCTTGGCAATAATCCTGATATCGCTGTTATGGGCATCCAGTATTTCCTTTATATCCAGAACATCCTGTTTATTACGTACAAAAAGAGTGAGCAATAAAATCAATATCTTTCTCAATGGCATACAGGATATTTGTACGGTCCTTCTCCGTCAGAGAAGGAAGATTGATACGTACACCCGGTACATTTACACTCTTACGACTTCCCAGAGTAGCATCATTTTGTATCTCACACACCAGATAATCATCCGTCTTTTCCACAACGACCATTTCCAGATCGCCATCATCTATAAGAATATGTATGCCGACAGCCACATCGTGCACAAAGTTCGGATAAGAGACAGAAATACATTCGCGCGTAGTGTCCAAATCGGGATTACCTACTACTTTTACCTTATCCCCTACTTTATACGGAATAGGTTCAGCACAGATGGTAGTGCGCACCTCCGGTCCCTTAGTATCCATCAGGATAGCTATGCGATTAGATACAGCACGCACATTATTTATCAACATCTCCGAGCCTTCGCGGCCGAGATGTGCCGTGTTCATACGCACCACATTCATACCGGCTTCAAACAAGCCTTTTATAAAATCAACGTCGCAGCGTTTATCAGAAATGGTTGCAACGATCTTAGTCTGTTTTAATAACATAATCTTATACCTATTTATTTAATCATTTATCACTTATCAACGCTTCCAGTGCCAGGCGGTAGGAGTTCAACCCGAAACCGCAGATAACGCCTTTGCAGGCGCAAGCTATCATAGATACATGACGGAAAGCCTCACGAGCATGCACATTAGAAATATGTACCTCGATAACCGGAGAAGTAACCGAACGGATAGCATCCTGCAGGGCGATAGAGGTATGCGTGTAGGCACCCGCATTCAGGATAATTCCGTCTACATCAAAACCGGTTTGCTGAATCTTGTCTATCAGCTCTCCCTCGATGTTCGACTGGAAATAGTCTATTTGTATATCAGTATACTTCTTACGAAGTTCGACAAGGTAATCTTCAAAAGTAACACTGCCGTAAATGGAAGGTTCACGTTTGCCCAGCAGATTGATATTCGGGCCATTAATTATTTGTATCCTCATAACACAATTTTTTATACCTTTGTCCCGGAAGTACCTGCTCCGTACCAAGTCCGTACCAAGTCCGTACCAAGTCCAAGTGTATAGATACGGAGCGAATACGGAGCAGACACGGCTCAGATATGCCCTAAGAAATATTTAAATCGAGTTGCAAAGATAGTGCAGACCGTACGCAGAAGCAAATTTATCAGTATTCTGCTAAAGTGCAGCCTATTTTCGCGGAGCAAAGGTAGAAAAAAGAAATGAAAACAGAAGAAAAATCAACGAATAACGAGAGACAAGCGTTGATAATCAGAAAGTACCAGCAATATTTAAAGTTAGAAAAGGCTCTTTCTGCCAATACGCTTGATGCCTACCTGACCGATCTTAACAAACTGCTGTGTTTTCTGAAAACAGAAAACATCGATATGCTGGCTGTGACTCTGGATGATTTGCAACGCTTTGCTGCCGGATTACACGACATCGGTATTCATCCCCGCTCGCAAGCACGTATCCTGTCGGGAATAAAATCTTTCTTCCACTTTCTGGTCATGGCAGACTATCGAGAAGATGATCCCAGCGAACTACTCGAAGGTCCTAAAATCGGATTCAAACTACCCGAAGTGCTTACCGTCGAAGAAATAGATACTATTATCTCCACCGTAGACATGAGCAAGAAGGAAGGACAACGCAACCGTGCCATCCTGGAAACCCTATACAGCTGCGGATTGCGTGTCTCGGAACTTTGTAACCTGAAGTTATCCGAGCTCTACTTTGACGAGGGTTTTATCAAGGTAGAAGGAAAAGGCAGCAAACAGCGTTTAGTCCCTATTTCTCCCCGTGCCATCAAAGAAATAAAATACTGGCTGCTCGACCGCAATCTTGGTAAAATAAAGAAAGGATTTGAAGATTACGTTTTTCTTGCCCGATGGGGAAATAGCATTTCCCGCATCATGGTTTTTCACCTGATTAAAGAGCTGGCAGAGAAAGCCGGCATCACCAAAAATATCAGTCCGCACACCTTCCGCCATTCCTTCGCCACCCACTTGTTGGAAGGAGGTGCCAACCTCCGCGCCATCCAATGTATGCTGGGACACGAGTCTATTGCGACCACTGAAATCTACACCCATATCGACCGGAATATGTTGCGAAGTGAGATCATTGAGCACCATCCACGGAACATTAAGTACAGAAAAGATACAGGATTTCATTAAATTATAATAAAATTGGCTATTCGTGTTAGATTGTGCCGATAGATTTAATATCTTTGCGAGGCTATTATTATGTGGTAATAGGCACTAAGAAAAACGAGTAGACTAATTTCAATTACAAACAATTAATTTATACCTAAGATGACTAAGAAATTGTATCTGCCTTTGTTAATGGCACTGGTTGTTGCTCTTTCATCATGTAGCAGCAAAATGGGTGAATTATCCTCTGATTATTTCACCGTGACTCCTCAGGTTCTTGAAGCCATAGGCGGCAAAGTACCGGCCACGATTAATGGAAAATTCCCTGAAAAGTATTTTAACAAGAAAGCCGTAGTGGAAGTAACCCCGGTTTTGAAATGGAATGGTGGCGAAGCTAAAGGTCAGCCTGCTGTATTCCAAGGTGAAAAAGTAGAAGGTAACGACCAGACTATCTCTTACAAGATGGGTGGTAATTACACAATGAAAACTTCTTTCGACTATGTTCCGGAAATGGCTAAGTCTGAATTGTATTTGGAGTTCAAAGCTACAATCGGCAAGAAAACAGTAACTATCCCTGCTGTAAAAGTAGCTGATGGTGTGATTTCTACTTCCGAAATGATTGGACAGACATTGGGCAGTGCTAATCCTGCTAATGGTGACGATGCTTTCCAACGTATCATCAAGGAAAAACACGATGCTAACATCATGTTCCTTATCCAGCAAGCTAACGTTCGCGCCAGCGAATTGAAGACCGCTAAGGAATTTAATGAAGAAGTGAAGAATATAGACGGTGCTGTAAACAAGAAGATCAGTAACATTGAAATTTCTGCTTATGCATCTCCCGATGGTGGTGTAAGCCTGAACACTAAGTTGGCTGAAAACCGTCAGGATAACACTGCAAAAGTTATCAACCAGAACTTAAAGAAATCTAAAGTTGACGCAGCTATCGATACTAAATACACTGCTCAGGACTGGCAAGGTTTCCAGGAATTGGTATCTAAATCCAATATCCAGGATAAAGAACTGATCCTTCGTGTTCTGTCTATGTATTCTGATCCTGAACAAAGAGAACAGGAAATCAAGAACATCTCTTCTGTTTACAAGAACTTAGCTGACGACATTTTGCCGCAGTTGCGTCGTTCACGTCTGACTTTGAACTATGAAATCATCGGTAAGTCTGACGAAGAAATTGCAAGTCTGGCTGCATCTGATCCTAAGCAGTTGAATATAGAAGAATTGCTGTATGCAACTACACTGACTAACGATCCGGCTAAGCAAGAAGTCATCTTCACTAAAGCTACTCAAATCTATCCGAACGATTTCCGTGCTTACAACAACTTAGGTAAGTTGGCTTATCAGGCAGGTAACCTTGACAAAGCTGAAAGCTACTTCAAGAAAGCTGCTTCTATCAAAGATGCTCCTGAAGTTAATATGAATCTCGGTTTGATCGCTCTGACTAAGGGTGACAAAGCTGCTGCAGAAAGCTATCTGAGCAAAGCTTCAGGTGCAAAAGAACTGAACGAAGCACTGGGTAACCTGTATATTGCTCAAGGTCAATATGACAGAGCTGTAAGCGCATTCGGTGACACTAAGACTAACAGCGCTGCTTTGGCACAGATCTTGGCTAAGGACTACAACAAGGCTAAAAACACTTTGGCTAGTGTAGCAAAACCTGACGCTTATACTGACTACCTGATGGCTGTATTAGGTGCAAGAACCAACAATGCTTCTATGGTAACCAGCAGTTTGAAGAACGCTGTTGCTAAAGAACCGTCATTGGCTAAGAAAGCTGCTTCTGACTTGGAATTTGCTAAGTATTTCACGAATGCAGAATTTATGAGCATCGCTCAGTAAGGAGCTCTTAACTCATATTAATTAGTTCCTATTAAAAAAACTATAGGGTGCCCGACATTGAGAAATGTCGGGCATTTCTTTTTTATTATCTGCAAAAGCCGTACTTTCGCGGAAAAGTATTTCAAAATGAAGAAAGTCTGTCTATTATATTTTCTATTAATCGCCCTTTTTGCCTGTAGTGAAAAGAAAACCGACAGTATCAGTCTCAACGGAGAAATCAAGGGATTGGGCAATGATACCATCTATTTATATGGTTCGGATAGAATGTATGACCGTATGGATACACTGATTGTCGAAAACGACAAATTTTCTACAACGCTTTCCGTTGATACATTAGTGAGTACAATCTTATTATTCAGTGATGGAACGGAATACCCGCTCTTCCTGGATAAAGGACATAAAATACAAATAAAAGGATCCGCAGCTGAGCTGTCCTCATTGCAAATCAGCGGTAATGCTCCTAACAAAGATCTAACAGACTTCAATCAAGAACTGAAAGGTCTGGGTACACCTTCCGAGAAAGCTTTGGAAGAGAAAGTAGAGAATTTTATAACCAAACATCCCTCTTCATTAGCCAACATTTATCTGTTGGATAAATACTTTGTACAGAAGCCCCAGCCCAATCTGGAACAAATAAAACAATTGACCGACCGTATGACCGGTGACCTGAAAGACCGCCCTTACATGGAAACATTGCTAAAGCGTATTGAGGAAGAAGAAAAAGTAGATATAGGAAAAACAGCTCCTTATTTCCGTATACGCAATACAGAAGGCAAAGATATCAATCGTTCCGATTTCAAAGATAAATATCTACTGATACAGTTCTGGGCTTCATGGGATACCATCAGCCGGGAAAAGAATGCAATGTTCCGCCGTATTTATAAGAAAGAACAAAAGAACAAAAACTTCGCATTAATGGGTATTTCCCTTGACTTGGACAGGGAGAAATGGTTGGAAGCAGTTAAACAAGATACTTTGAAATGGGAACAGACTTGCGAATATTCTGGATGGGATGGAGATGTTGCCAAACTATTCTCCATACATACTCTCCCAGCCAATATCCTAATCAGTCCTACAGGTAAAATAGAAGGAAAAAATCTAGATGAAAAGGCTATTGAAGATAAACTGAAAGAAATAGCCCGGAAAGAAAAAGAAAAGTAACCATTAATCACTAACCACTAATCACAAATAAGCACGTGTTAATCAAAGTTTTCGGAGCGGCTGTACAAGGCATTGACGCAACCCTCATCACCATTGAAGTAAACAGTTCACGAGGTTGCATGTTTTATCTTGTCGGGCTACCGGACTCTGCTGTAAAAGAAAGCCACCAACGCATTATATCCGCACTACAGGTAAACGGATACCGGATACCTACCAGTAACATCGTGATTAATATGGCTCCTGCAGACATCCGTAAGGAGGGATCCGCATACGACCTTCCACTTGCCATAGGCATGCTTGCCGCCGGAGAAGTAATTCAGTCCGATAAATTGAACCGTTATCTGATGATGGGTGAACTGAGCCTGGACGGTAGTTTGCAACCTATTAAAGGTGCTCTGCCTATTGCCATCAAAGCACGGGAATTAGGCTTCGAAGGCATCATCGTCCCTCGGCAGAATGCTCGTGAAGCAGCGGTGGTCAATAAAATTCAAGTATATGGAGTGGAGAACATCAAAGAAGTCATAGAGTTCTTCAATGGCAATCAGGAACTAACCCCTACCATCGTCAATACCCGTGAGGAATTCTATGCGCAACAAAGTGACTTCGATCTTGACTTCTCGGATGTAAAAGGGCAGGAAAATGTAAAACGTGCATTGGAAGTAGCCGCAGCTGGTGGACACAATATTATTCTCATTGGTGCGCCAGGCAGTGGAAAATCCATGCTTGCCAAACGCCTGCCTTCGATTTTGCCTCCTCTCTCACTGGGAGAAAGCCTTGAAACAACCAAAATACACTCAGTGGCAGGGAGATTGCAGGCAAATGCAGGGCTTATCTCCAAACGCCCGTTTCGTGATCCTCACCATACTATTTCTACAGTAGCGATGACAGGAGGCGGCAGTTATCCACAACCCGGTGAAATAAGTCTGGCACATAATGGCATTTTGTTTCTGGATGAACTTCCGGAATTCAATCGCAGTGTGCTGGAAGTTCTCCGCCAGCCACTGGAAGACCGTAAATTACTATCTCCCGTGTAAAAAGCAATGTGGAATACCCTGCCAGCTTTATGCTGGTTGCCTCCATGAATCCATGTCCCTGCGGCTACTACAACCATCCCACTAAAGCTTGTGTATGTAGTCCGGGACAAGTACAAAAATACCTGAACCGCATTTCCGGTCCTTTACTCGACCGTATAGACCTGCAAATCGAAGTTGTCCCCGTACCTTTTGAAAAAATGTCCGATGCACACCCCGGAGAGGCAAGTAGCATCATACGAGAGCGCGTAATACATGCCCGTCAAATTCAGGAAAACAGATATGCCGAGGTTGCTGGTGTCTACTGCAATGCGCAAATGAACAGCAAACTGCTGTCGTTATATGCCCGTCCGGACGACAAAGGACTCATATTATTAAAAAATGCCATGAACCGCCTAAATCTTTCTGCCCGCGCTTACGACCGCATATTAAAAGTAGCACGTACCATCGCCGATCTTGAGAATAGTGACCTAATACAGACTTCGCATTTAGCAGAAGCCATCGGCTACAGAAACCTGGATAGAGAGGACTGGGCAGGGTAATTCAAGGAAAAAACGATAGTTCACTATTTTCCCCCCTAATTTGCATCATTTTCCCCCCTGACTCCAATAGTATTGGTGTAGATTTGCGGTAATCAAAATCTAAAATACTATGGAGGCAAAGACATTATCCCGTTTTTTCCCAAAGTTGCCACTTATAAGAAAGGGCAGCACGGAAACCTCACCTTTATTCTTTACATTACATCTACCCAAAGATAGTAATATAAAGCAAATACCCTTTTTTATCCTTTATCTTATTCAATCAATTATATATCAAAATATTACAATAATTCCGTAATATACTTGAAATATATCTGTAATAGGCACAACCTACTTTTGCAGCCAGAATAATATTTATAAATATATAGAAAAGGACATAATTCATAACTAAAACTTTATTTTATGCTGAATGTACAATTAAAAAGAAAGAGAACATTTGCACAAAGCATGCTCTTTGTAGTGTTCTTGCTAAGCAGTACCTTAGCATTCGCCCAGAACAAGGTGACCGGTACTGTAACAGACAAATCCGGTGAGCCGTTAATCGGTGTCAATGTATTGGAAGCCGGTACCACCAACGGATGTATTACCGATGTCGACGGAAAGTACTCCCTGAACGTAGAGAGAGGAGAAACCCTTATCTTCTCTTTTATAGGTTATAACAAACAGGAAGTAAAAGTCACTCAAAACATCATCGACGTGACAATGAGTGAGGATACAGAGTTACTGGACGAAGTAGTGGTCATCGGTTATGGTTCTATGAGCCGTAAGGATGTAACATCTTCTATTACTACAGTTAAGGCTGACAAGTTGAATGTCGGTGTATTCTCGGATGCAGCAAGCATGTTGCAAGGTAAGGTAGCAGGTCTTACTATTACATCTTCCGCCGACCCTAACGGTTCACCCAGTATTACTCTTCGTGGTGCTTCTTCTCTTCGTGAAGGTGCTGCCATGAGTCCTTACTATGTCATCGACGGTATTCCCGGAGTGGATATTTCCATGGTTGCTCCTGATGACATAGAAAGTATCGATGTTCTTCGTGACGCTACTGCTACTGCAATCTATGGTTCTAAAGCAGCAAATGGAGTTATCATCATCAACACTAAGAAAGGTAAGAACGGCATGGAACGTACCAACGTAAGCTATAGCGGATACGTTGCTTTCGACAACATCTTGAAGAAGATGGATATGGCTACCGCAGACGACCTGCGAGCATACGCAAAAAAGAACGGACTAACACTTGCCAACGACCAAGGCGCAAATACAAACTGGCAAGATGAGGTTCTTCGCACTGCTATCAGTACAAACCACAATATCTCTATCAATGGTGGAGCACAAAAGACTACCTACATGGCAAGTCTTAACTATATGGATCGCCAAGGTGTAGTGAAAGGTTCTAAAATGAACAGACTGAATGTGCGTTCCTTAGTTACCACTAAGGTATTGAAAGACCATCTGGACCTTTCGGTAGGTGTAAATGCAAGATATGGCAAGGCTGTAGGTGTTCCTATGAATAACGAAGGTGCGTCCGTCCTTGATGCGATGAACTACTTCTCACCGACTCTTCCTGTTAAGAACGAAGACGGTTCATGGACAAAAGGTTCAGGTTCAAAGAACTACAACCCATTGTCTCTAATCAATGAAGATACGTCTGAAACTATCTTCAAGAATACTCAGGTGATTGGCAAGGCAACTCTGAAGGTTATTGAAGGTCTCAACTGGAATGCCAACTACTCATTTACAAACAACCAGCGCACATATAGTTCATACGATACACACAACACTCAATTAGAGGGTGTAAGTGCATACAATGGCCGTGCAACCCGTTCTACATATTTCGGTCACGAACATTCATTCGAGACTTACGGTAACTACGATACTACTATCGCAAATGTACACAAGCTCTCTCTTATGGCTGGTTACTCTTGGGAAGAGAAGATGAGTAACGACGGCTTTGGCTTGACAGTTCACGACTTCTATGATGATGTCTTGAAATGGAATCAACTGACTTATGCAAGTACTATTGATGGTATACCTGCTGTAGAGAGCGGAACAAAAGAGACTATACGTAATATATCATTCTATGGTCGTGCAAGCTACTCTTACAATAGCAAATATATGATTCAAGCAACGATACGCCGTGACGGTTCTTCTGTATTCGGCAAAGACCACCAGTGGGGCACATTCCCTTCCGTATCTGTAGCATGGAACATCACAGAAGAAGGATTCATGAAGAATCAGAACCTCTTCAGCAACTTGAAGCTGCGTATAGGTTACGGTGTCAGCGGTAATGCCCTTGGCTTCGGTGCCTATACAGCAGTTGCCACTTACGGTGCATCCGGCTTCTTCAACTACAATGGCAAGGACTGGCGTACACTGGCTGCGACAAAGAACGCCAACCCCGATTTGAAATGGGAAAGCACAGGTATGCTCAATGTCGGTATTGACTATGCTTTGTTCAATGGTCGCATCAACGGTACTATTGAGGTCTACAACAAAAAGACCAAAGACTTAATCTGGGATTATCCGGTTTCTACAAACATCTATCCTTTTGGAACAATTGCAGCCAATGTAGGTAAGATAACCAACAAAGGTATCGAGTTCTCTATCAATGCTACTCCGGTACAGACTGAAGACTTCACTTGGAATACAACATTGAACCTTTCTCACAACAAGAATACAGTAGACAAATTGTCAAACGACAAATATCAGGTAGGTACATTTACACAAGGCGACCCCATGGTAGCAGGTGTATCATCCAATGGTTACACTCAACGTATTATAGAGGGCGAAGCTCTGGGTACATTCTATACTTATGAATTTGCAGGCTATAAAGACGGTAAGGCTACTTACTATGTAAGAGATGAAAAGACAGGTGAACGTACTGGCGAGACTACAAGCGAACCTGCATTCAAAGACCGTACTATCACAGGTTGCGCACAGCCTAAGCTAAATCTTGGTTGGAACAACTCATTCAACTACAAGAACTGGAACGCTACCATATTCATTACAGGTGTATTCGGTAACAAGATCTACAATGGTGCACGTGCCAACTATACAAGTCCTGAAATGTTTGCAAACGGAAAGAATGTACTTAAAGAATTTATAACAGACCGTCCTGCGACAGATACCGGAGGTAATGTTCCTTCTGACCGTTTCATCGAGAATGGATCATACCTTCGTTTATCTAACTTGACATTAGGTTATACTTTTAAGAATCTTGACGGTTGGTTACAGAATGTTCAACTCTATGTTACTTGCAACAATCTGTTCACTATCACAGGATATAAGGGACTTGACCCTGAAGTAAACATGGGTGGTCTTGCTCCGGGTGTTGACTATCGTTGGAGTACATACCCTCACTCTCGTACAACAATGGTCGGTTTAAAGGTTAACTTCTAATTATAAATAGAGATGATATTTATGAAAACTAATATAAGATTATTATTTACGGCTTGTGCAGCTGCTTTAGTAACCGGCTGTACTAATTTAGATGTTGATGTAGAATCTCAATATACAGAATATCCTACCAATGAGATTGCTGTTGAAGCAAAGATGGCTGATGTGTACTATCAGATGCGGGATGTATTCGGACGTAGATACATGGAAGCACAAGCTTTGTCAAGTGATGAATATACAGCTGTATCATACGGTGGTGGATGGTATGACAGTGGTGCATACGCACATCCAAGTCTTCACAACTATACATACGAAGATGCAACCATCGACTGGATGGGACAACTTACATCAGGTATAACAAAAGCAAACAAGATTATTATTGAATTGGGAAGCAATGAAGCTGGTGCAACTGTCGCTCCTGCCCGTGCAATGCGCGCTTTCTTCCATTTCATATTGATGGACTGCTGGGGTGATGCTCCAATCCTTGACCATGCAATGGCTGAAGGTGAGACTATAGACCGTTCACCTCGTGCTGATGTAGCAAGGTTCATAGAGAGCGAACTTAAAGAGATTATCCCTCAACTTACCGATGAAGTAAATGCAAATACATACGGCAAACCGACAAAATGGATGGCAGAGGCTCTTTTAGCAAAGATATACATCAACTGGCCTGTATATACAGCAGCTTCTGTTGATCTATATGATGCAGCTACTGCAAAAAATGAAAAGCTGAATGATTGCATTGCACTTTGTGATGATATAATCAAATCTGGCAAGTTCAATCTTGGCTCTATGTCGTATAGCAAGAAGTTCGGTCCGGACAATGGTTCACATGTTGAAGATTTCATATACGTTATGCCATACGATACATATACAGCACAAGGTATGCAGTATGGCCGTTCTCGTTGCTGGAAAGATATCAAATCATGTGCAAAAAGCTACTTCGGTATGAAACTGAGTCAGTCCGGCGGTGGTTACATTACTATGACTCCTGAGTTCGCAAGTTTGTTCAATCTTGAAGGTGATCAACGTAACAATTGCGTAATAGGTGGCACTGTTCATGTATATGATCCTAAGACTTATCTTCCAACAGATGAAATTGCCGTAGATAAAAACGGTAATCCTATTGTACTTACTAAAGAGATTACCCTTGTAAAAGAAGGAGATATTGAGCTTGGTGTAGGTGATAATATCAACGGTTATAGCCAAGGCTATCGTTCTGTGAAGTTCTTCGTTATAGACGATGATTTCAAGAATGGCAGAAATCAGTCAAACGACCTTCCTATATTCCGTTATGCAGACATCTTGCTAACTAAGGCTGAAGCTATAGTACGTGGAGGTTCCGCAACCAACGGTGATACAGCGATGAGCCTCTTCAATGAGATTCGTAGCTACGTTACTGCTCCTACAATTGACCATACTCCATCGCTTCAGGAACTTCTTGATGAGCGTGGACGTGAGTTCCTTGATGAGAACTGGCGTAGGAACGACATGATACGTTTCGGTACATTCGAAAGCGAGTTCTTCCCACATTATAAAGGATTCCCAACTGCCAACTTCGATAAGACACGCCGTATATTCCCACTTCATAAGGATATAATGAATACGAATCCCAACTGGAAACAAAATCCAGGCTATTAATTGAATCCATCAAGGTAAAATAAACTATTGTTTTCTTTTAACTCAAAGCCCCGCATTGCAGCCGATACACCCAAATCAGTCGGTTGCAATGCTCGGCTTTTCCATTAAAAAAACTCCGCCAATGAAAAGCAAAATAATCACACTATCCGTCCTGCTACTGTTCTCTGCAAATACCTTTGCACAGGACACCAAACTCACAGATTACGTAGATCCCCGCATCGGCTCCGAAGGACTGGGACGCGTCTTTATCGGCCCCTCCTGCCCCTACGGGATGGTGAAACCCTCACCGGACTGTACTCCACGCCCTAATAGCGGCTGGCTACCCATGCCCGAACAGGTAGACGGTTTCTCGCAGGTACACGTCAGCGGAACAGGTGGCGGACCTAAATATGGCAATATCCTTGTAATGCCTTTCGGCGACGGAATGGACCGAACAAAGCATATCGATCACCGCAAGTACGAAACTATTAAATTAGGATATTATACCACCCAATTCCAAGCTTCCGGTATACAAACAGAAATAACTACCGCACCTAAAGCCTCATTCTATCGTTTCACCTATCCCAAAGACTCTCTGAAGTCACTGGCCATCGATGCCGGATTCTTCTTAGGTGAAAGTCCCGTACCCGATGCACGCGAAGCACAACAATTTGTAGGCTCCGAAATACAAATCATCTCCGACCGAGAAGTCATCGGATATAGCCGTATCCGTGGCGGATGGAACAATGGTCGTGCCTACACTGTCTACTTTTATACAGAAACGGATAAACCTTTCGTAAATACAGCTACCTGGAAAGGTGATAAGATAACAAATGAAAAGTTCCAATACGACTCACATCAAAAGACCGGAGCATTACTACGCTTCAATTCATCTGAAGAAGTAGTGCAGTTGAAAGTAGGCATTTCCTTCCTCAGCTCACTGAAAGCCCGCCAGAATGCTCATTCCGATATTCCTCATTGGTCATTCGAGACCGCACATCAGCAACTTCTGACCCAATGGGAGGACTTACTCCAAAGAATTGAAATCTCTCCCCGTACCCCCGAAGCACAAAAACGTATGTTCTATACCGGCCTCTATCACACCATGATTATGCCTGTAGACCGTAGCGGAGAGAATCCTCTCTGGGCAGATAATGAACCCTATTATGATGACTTCTATGCCATCTGGGACACTTATCGCACTTCTTCACCACTTATTACCCTGATAGATCCGAAACGTGAAACAGACATCGTCCGCTCACTCATCAACATCTACAAACGAGACGGTTACATGCCTGATGCCCGGAGTGGCAACTGCAACGGACGCACACAAGGCGGTTCCAATGCCGAAATCGTAATAGCCGATGCCTTCGTAAAAGGCCTGGAAGGAATAGATTACGAACTCGGCCTGCAAGCCATGCTGAAAGATGCCACTGTAGACCCCGGCGACCGCCATGAGGCGGAAGGACGCGGTGCCCTGACCCATTACCTGCAACTGGGCTACATCCCCTACGGCATTCCTCGTGCCGGAAACCGCACCGTGGAATACTCCTATTGCGATTATGCCATTGCCTCAGTTGCCAAAGGGCTGGGAAAAGAAGATCTTTATCAGCACTATCTGAAGCAATCCGGAAACTGGAAGAACCTCTGGCGTGACGATTATGAACATGCCGGTGCCAAAGGTTTTATCCTGCCCCGCGATGAAAAAGGCAACTGGCTCGATGAAATCACTTTCGGAAAGTCCAATATACAAAAACCGACCTTTACCTATACCCCCGTCACTTTCGAAGGTCCCTGGTACACACCTTGGTGGAACATGTTCTTCTACGAGGCTTCCTCATGGGAATATTCCTTAAGCATTCCGCACGATGTTCCCGGGCTGATAGAGAAATGCGGTGGTGCAGAAAAGTTTGAAGCACGCCTGGACATTTTCTTCGACCGGGGATTCTTCAATGTAAACAATGAACCTTCTTTCCTCTCCCCTTGTCTTTACCATTGGTTGGGAAAGCCCTACCGCAGCAGTGACCGTATCCACGAAATCATTGCCAAGAACTATAATGACGGACCTATAGGACTACCGGGTAACGATGACTCCGGTGCCATGTCCTCATGGCTTGCCTTCCACATGATGGGACTATACCCCAATGCCGGACAGGACTATTACCTGATCAATACTCCTTTGCTGGAAGAAACAATCTTCCGGTTAGATAACGGAAAGACTTTCAAGATTTCCACTCAGGGGCTTTCGGATAAGAACAGATATATACAATCCGTTACATTGAATGGAGAAACTTACCCCTACTCAGCCATACGGCATAAAGACATCATTACAGGTGGTGAACTGATCCTGAAGATGGGAAAGAAACCGAGTGAATGGGGCAAACAATTATTGTTGAACGAAGAGAACGAGAAGTTATGAAGAAATATATGATTCTATCCGTCTTGCTATGTCTGGGCTTCACCGGAAGTCTATTTGCACAGAGCATTCTTCCCGACACATTGCTATTTGTATTCAAATTACACGGGCAGACACGGAAATACGAAATGTCTTTCCAGGAAAAGCAGGATTCCATATACCTGCATTGGGGAATAGAACGCAATTTGAAATGGCAATCGGGAAGCTATGCCATGGGACCCGAATCCGTAGAACAAGCTACACGGCTCAGCTTCCTGCAACCGGAAGATGGTAAGCATGTACAGCTCTCTCCGGAGGAAACTGTTTATATCCTTTCCCGTTCCGCCTACAAGCAACTAAAGGAGCAGCAAACACTTGTCTACAATCAAACGACGTACTCCGTTCTGGACAGTAACGAACGGGCTTTAGGTTATCCGCTTATTCATGTGAAGGATGCCGCGGAAGGATGCGAGATGTGGATACTGGATAATCCTAAGTTAGCGTTAGTATGGAAAACTTGTAATAATCCGTTAGGGGTTAACTGGGAAGTAGAATAATAAAAGAATCCCCGTCTCTGCATTTATATTCAGAGACAGGGAAAATTAAATTCATGGATTGGAAATTCTAATCCTCAAAATCACTAGATAAAATATTAATTACGCAATATAATTACCAAACTTCAAGCCAATAGATTACATAATTCTTATAAATAATAAGACCTTTGGTATAGCCATGTAGCCACTCTTCAGGTAAACCAACACCGGACCTTGAAAGGCAATCATCCGATAAGAAGCGACCTTTCTCTGCATCAAGAAGATAAATAACGTAAGCATTCTATTTTCCGCCTTGACACCCATGATTGTAAATCCAGATGAACGAAGTAAGCTTTTAAGTCAAAAATCACTAAGAAATAACCCCTGACCAGACTAATTATTTATAGTAAAGGTCAGGGGTATGTAAGATTAGCAGATTAAAAATTCCAATACTCCGTTCAATCAGATTGAATATCCAGTTGAACAAAATTCTTAAAGACTATTTATCCAAGCTAAATTCTTGTTCTAATTCCATCTTACGTTTAAAATAAATCTGATATGCAACTTTTTCCACATCTACCAGTTGTTCATAGTGCATATCATCAAAAACCAATTCATAATACCCCCAAACAGCTTCTCTATAAGGGTACTTTTCATCCGCACAGCAAAAAGCTTTGTAATACCAAAAGGAAGGAATTTTATTATCAATGATCTCAAAAAGCGGATAAGGATATGCCGAAATATATCCTCCGTCATCTATCAAATAATCCAAAGCTCCTTCACCAAACAGCATACCCATCACTAGAAATTCTTTACCAATTTCCAATCCGAATTGCGTATATTCAGTAGCACCAAATCGACCTAATTGTTCTTTTTTTAAAGACTTATACTCGTATTGTCTTATACTCTTTCCTGTATTATTAATGCAACGTACTTTCATGAATCTATTTAAATTTAAAATCATCAACTGCTTTCAAAACACCTTCTTCCCATTTTCCGACATAGTGTATCACTGTTTTACTTCCATCTAATCCGGTATGTATATATTGCATCTTTCTCCAACCAAACCAACGTGGGTCATTTATAGGCTTCATTCTTTCAATTATTTCACCTGCAGCAGGATTTGCTAGAATTTCTTGCATCGCTAATTTTTCTGTTAGATTTCTTGAAATAGACCTACCTGTGTTTCCAAGTCCTAAAGGACGCAATAACGGACTCACTTTAACCATCATCTTCCTGAGTATCCACCCTATAGCTTTACCAACCAGAGGTCCACCAAGTTCACCTGCGCCACTCCAAACTAAGAACTCTCCTATCGGTCTTGCAATAGCATCCGTCCCTCGCGATACAAGTCCATTTAACAGCCTTGACTTGAAGCCTCCGATAACAGACTATTCTCACCAAGAAAAAGATTCTGCAACTTAGGGCTGGAAGCGATCAGATCAAAAGCATTGACCGGCTTATTGGCTACAATACCACCGTTCTCATAATAATTGACATACTTACTTTTACTGATTTCTATAGAGACTGAAGAACCGACCCATGTCCAGCCTTCAGCGATGTCGCCACCTCTTTCAGCCCAATGATAATTGCCGTCACTATCCTTATACCAATCCGCTCCCGTAGGATCTATCCTATTTATAGGATTACCTCCACAATAAACATAAGGAGAGGTCGGGTAATACTTTTCGGATGAAGGATCTACCGTAGTAAAGATTCCCAGTGCCGCATCATACTGCCTTGCCCCATAATCATACCAGTTCAGCCCTTTCTTAGTATCCAGTTCCTTACCATTATACTTATAAGGCTGCACATTCTCTTCACTTGCAAAGACACCTCCGAATGGATAATAATGGTTGATTTCTTCTACGCCACCGTTCTTGTTAACCAGTACCCGGTTGTTTCCCTGATGGTCCTTCAGGTAATAGTGATATTCCCGGTCGTCTAAAGAGACATAACCTTCTTCCGTTAGTAAACACTTGGCTGTACCATCCTCATAGATCACATTACTGCAGTAAGTCGTCCGGGTAGTGCTATTTCCTATCTTATGTTCCACACGGAGCTTTGTACCGTCCGCCGCATAAGTATAAGTAATAGTACTCTGATCCTTAAACTTTACCAGTCTTGGCAAATTTAAGCAATTGTATTGAATATCCTCTATACCTTTGTTTAAATCTTGTGTTAAATTACCATTGGCATCATAAGCATATTCATTATCCTGTTTCACGGCATCTTTAAATTCGAATCCACCACCATAGGCGGAAGCTGTAGAGGCATCATCCACACGGTTCAGCCGATTACCGGTCAACGTCATCGTAAGGTTGTCAATCACACCGTAGGAATTGGCACCTGTCTGTCCGTAACGTACCAACTTCAGGATATTTCCATTCTTATCATATTTCGTCACTCTTTCCGTGAAAGCGTTTTCTCTGGCAAGAGGCGTCTCTTCTATTTGCCTTCCGGTTTGAATACTCATAAGCCCGGTTGTCACTCCCCAGTCGTCATCATCTTCATCCTGCTGGCCCAAGATTAAATGATCAGCATTCAACATGCGTCCCAGTCCGTCATAGGTAAATGTATATTTCTGTCGGCCTTCCTCACCGCTTTTCCAGAACATTGAAGCGATATTCCCTCCACCGGCAGAATAACCATAATTCAACTTTAAAATAAGGTTGGGACTTTCAATACGGGTCAGCCAGTTCCGGATGTTATATGCATATCCCATTATGTCAGCCGAAGCGCCATGCAAGGACCTGTTTACCAACTGGCCCAATTTATTATAGGTATTCTCACTAAGCACCACTTTGGTATCGTTCAGCGTATGTTCCACTTTACTGATTCGGTCGGCATAATCATAAGTATAAATGTAAGTTTCGGTAATAGACTTTTGTGTTCCGTTCTCCTTATACGTATTTTTATGAACCACTGTCTGTCGATTGCTACTGAAGGTAAAAAGTCGTTTCAGTCACATCCAGCCCGTCCAGCAAGTTGTTCTGTACAGTCTTCACCACACGTCCCTGAATGTCATATTGATACATCAAATATATCTTCTTGCTGTCACCGAATATACTGATGACACTACCGGTCTGATAGCCTTTGCCATAAGCTTTCTGAGCTTCTGTAAGTTTATAGTTGGAATCAGTAAAGCCTGTCCCGTTTATAAACCCATATCCATCATAATAATTATGAATATACACCACCGGGCTCGAAGTGGCACTCTTGTTCGTGCATTCCCCTGCTCGGTCAGACGGCCGAACTTATCATACAGATAATAAGTCCATTTCTTGGTAGCCTGCGCCCGCTGGTTGCCATCCTGGGAGAAGACCAGCTGGTCCGCGTCATTGTATGTATATTCCACAAAATCAGCCCCGGGTAATTTCTTCTTCGTACAACGTCCGCGAGCATCATATTCATATTGAAAAGCATATTTGCCAAGATCCGCCGACTCCTGATATTTGGGCTGAAGCACAAAGCAAAGATTCCCCTTATCATTATATATATAATAGGTGTCATGTTCCTCGCTGTTGTTCATCTGGCGGGTAAGCACCGTGCGCCCCTGTTTGTCGGTGAAGGAATAGCTTACGTTCAGGTCTTCGTCCGTAGTCTTCACTACAGAAAGTTCACCCGAAGTATAGAAAGTAGTAGAATTACCGGTCAGCCCTCCTGTAGAGCTTACGTCATACTTGATACACTTCAATGGAGAGGCATTCGTATTCAGCAGATACTCCGTCTTTACCGGGCGCCCGGCATTGTACCAGGCTGCTCCCGGGCCATATTGTGCTGTAAGGCGGTTTAGCGGCGAAGCTTTATAAACCGGCTGGCTGTAGGGCCGGCTGTCATTGTCGTAATTTCCAGGTGCACTGCTCTTGATACCGGCAGGAGCAAGATAATCGGAAGAACCGGCAAAGGTAGGCAGCCAACTGTTCCATTCGCGTCCGGCAGCATCATATTCCTGCAGGGTGGCAAGGTTCTTGTTTACGGGCAAACCACTCTGCACCGCTTTCTGTACCGTCTGGAAAGGACGTCCCAGTCCATCGTAATAAGTGATATTGTCCAGATAGGACGTTCCTGTCCCATTCAGCATCGTGCGACTGAGCACGTAGTTCCGGTAGTCATCCTGTGCATTCAGGGCACAACCGACTATCAGGAATAATAGGAATATACTAAATCGTTTCATACGCATTGTTTCTTTTTAGGGTTAGTCGTAAAGATTATATTTATACTGCATCACAACCTTGCTCTCATGGTTCTTTACCAGAGACAGCCTCCGGTAATCATCATATACGTAGCCGGTAGTTTTACCGTTGGCATCCGTCATACCCGTCATGCCCACTTGTGGCAGATAAGTATAGGTGGTGACCAATACGTCTTTGGAGGCAAGGGCATTTCGAATGGAAGCCAGCCGGCTCTCAATATCCGAAGGGCGGGTCAGCGTGTTTGGCAATCCGACCGAAGCACTGCTCAACCAGCCGGTCACATCGCTGTAATCCGCACCTTCTATCCGTGCTACAGGATACTGGTTGCCGTACGACCACAAGTAAGTATACTTCAGGCCATTCTCACGTGTCTCCTCGGATACAAGCAGCCGGTTAGCATCATACGTACGCCACAGGTAGGGCGTGAACGTGAAAGGGGTATTCCCGTTGAAAGCAATCTCCGCAGCCGTGGTTTCCGCACGGTAAGCAGTCTCCGGCTGGCCGTATGCATTGTACTTGGTCTGCTCACCCGATACCAGGCGGTCACCTTTATACGAGCGTACATCTACCGGAAGGAGGATGTGCTTATCCTTCATTGTCTGAAGGGCTGCATTGGCAGTAGAAGTGTAATCGTGCGGATAATAATACTTCGTCACAATCCCGCTACCATCGCTTGCCGTTTCCTTCACTTCCGACACCAGCTTATGATAATCCGGGGCATACGTATATTCTTTCGTGGTACGTAAGACCCCACCCTTGTCGCCATAAACCTCATGAGTCTCCTGTGCCAACCGTGATCGTCCGGTTGTCAAGTAATCTCGGGCAAAGAGAAACTCGTATTCATTGAATTGCACCGCCTTGCCTCCGGCTTCCACGCCCAGCAGACACTCCTCATAGGTCATATAGTCAGCCTCCACCAGCCAGCCATCTTCGCCATACACCTCACGCTTCTCCAACTGCCCGCGCATCCAGCCCAGGTCGACGTCCGTCATGAAAGGGAAAGTGTAAGAAGTAGCCGTGCCCCCCAAAATCGTGGAAGGGATTACCCCGCCCGAATTTATGTAGATGTAGGAAGAGCGGAACCAGTCGGGAGCCGAGACGCCATCCCCCGGTCGGATATAGGGTTCATGGTTCGTTTCATAAGTATAGGTATACTCTGTGCGTCCCTGCCCGCTTATGTATTCCGTCACATTGGGGTACATGAAGTCACCTTCCACACCCAGCGTCAGGGCGGGGAAAGATGTGATTTGCAGGATATCCGGTGAATCAATGAGATCGGTAGGAACTCCGTAGCCTGCCAGATAGTCCCTGCATCGCCCCAGATTAGTGTTCGAATCAAGCATTTGATGATACCAGACATGATACAAATTTTCCACCAAATGATACTTGCTCTCTCCCCACGAATAATAAGGATACTCGTAATTACGGATTTTCTGGTTGCCATTCTCATCATTGTCTGTTATCTTCTTGACGCGCAGGCCGCCGATGCCGATTTTCCCTAACGTATAGTTGACATCATGCGTTTCGAAATCAAAGTCCGTATAACCGCCTGTGGGATACACAATCCTTTTCAAGGTACAAGCCTTAACAGCCTCGGTATCCATTTCGCGATTACCGCCATTTGATATTTTATAACCCTTTATGCCTGCCAGTTCATAACTGTTGGACAATTCTCGGAACCACGGGTCAATGTAGAAAGGTTCATTCGCCGCATTATTCGCAAAAATGGTCTTGTTATCCGTATAATTATAGTATCCCCAGTGGTCCTGGCAAGGCGACAACCGATAAGGTAATGCATATATATTATCGTCTTGGAACCACCGTCTCCATAATATGAAAAACGATAGGGAGGAAGTGCCGATGTGCCTGTAGACGGAAGTTCCTGTACTTTCTCCAGACGCAGGCGATAGTTCAGGTATTGGTAATATGAAGCGGCTATTTTATGCCTTTCATCCGGTTCAAAGTAGCCATAGAACAGTTTGTACTTTTTATAAATGTCGTTTGCCGAATTATAAGAAGTGATACTCTCAAGCATGCTCCCCCGTATGCTGTGGGCATCCTTACGGTTCTCGCTGCTGCACGTAAAGTCGATGTGTGCTCCCGAAGAAGCAGTAATGCGGCTGACCACAAGTCCGGTTATCCCTTCATTGGAGTTATCGACAATGGCAGGCCGCAGGTAGCTGGGGGAATCTCATGCGTATTGAGATCTTTATTGAGGGTCATATAGCAAGAATCATCAATGCGGTGGATGACGCTCGTTCCCAGCGTACCGCCACTTACATAAGTAAAGTGATGCTGCCCCGGCAGGACTTGTAATAGACGAAAGATACCATCCGGAAGTGCAGTTATCCTTTATCGCACCGTAATAAGCGTATTCCTTATCCTTAAAAAGATATACTACCCCTTTTTCGTCCGTAATCTTGAAAGTGCCGTCCGGTTGGAACTCTATGGTACAGTCATCCTGATTGATCATACGCCCTTTTCCGTTTTCATCCAGGTAGAACTTTCCGGTTCTTCCGCAGAAATTGAAAAAAAAGATATCCGGTGCAGGATCGAAGCTGTTAGGTCTCAGGTCGGCCGCACTCACCCAGTTGCTCCTTTCGGCTTTGATGTATTGGTCCATGGTTTCCGAAGGATAATTCTGAAAGCGCAGATTCACACGACGCATTTTTCCTGTCTTGGCATCCATCTCGTCGGGCGCTCCCCGAAGCTGGCAAGTGATCATGCCGCCTGCATTCAGGCTCCATCCCAGGCCTACCCACGAGGCTTCCTGGTCTACCTTGATACCTGATGCGTAATAGCTTAGTGAAACGTCCACCTTGATGTCGCGGTCGCTGATGGAAGTCAGTGGAAGGTTGATTTGCGGAAGACCGGTGCTGTAGTCAACGGGCAGGTCGCCGTAGCGGGCAAAGGCATACGTATTGGGGGTGTAGAACTGTTGCAGTTCCTGCCCCCTTTCTGCATGGGCGAGGGTGCCCAGAGTTAATAATAGAATAAATAGAATATTTCTCATAATGATTGTCTGTTGTGAATGAATAATTGATTGTGATAAAAAATATCCCACCATTGCATCATTTTCTATGTATCGAATGGCGGGATATCTTTATGAGATTAAGGCTTTACAGCGTCATCGCATTTGCCCCCAACGCCCCCGCAATAGCCGAAGCCACCGCGATAACCATTTTCAGGATCATATCCCATACTGATTTCTTGATTGCCATAGTTTCACACCTCCTTTCGTGTTCTTTTTTGGATGATTTCAGGCTCTGAATAATAATCAGAGTTCCTTTCCTACCTCGAAGCACGGGCATACTTTCACCCACTCTTCCGGTTCTATCACCCCGTTCCCGTTCAGGTCCGGACTAAGGTCGCGGTGCCCACAGACATAGCTGTTCCGGAAGCGCTTCAACAACTGGTGCACCAGCAGGCGGAGCGCACTTTTTTGTTCCGGTGTACGGGTATCTGCAGGATGTCCGTTACAATCCAGTCCACCCTCATAGCAGATACCTATCGAATGGGCGTTGTGCCCTTTGGCATGTGCCCCTATCTGTTCCAGGGGGCGGGTGGGGACGACGGTGCCATCCCTGCGGATGTAGTAGTGATAACCGATGCCATGGAAGCCACGGCGGCGATGTTCTGATTCCAGATTCTCTGTGGTAAGGGCATGATCCGCCCGGGTGGCGCTACAATGCACCACAATTAAGTTGATACTTCTCATGTGTTGAATGAATAGTTTAGTTAATTAAGAATGAATGGTTTTGCCGTTAAAAATGAATAGTTTAGTCAGTTTCCGGTTTAAGTTTTTGGTTGAAACAGTTTAGCCCAACGGATCGTCTTCTATGCCTCCGTCTCCACCGCCGCTGTTGCCACCGCCACTGTTACCGGAATCAGTTGTTTCGGGTTTGTAAAGTACACACTTCACACCGGTCACCAATGAACGGGTAGCCACGGTACGGTCCGAATTGCGGGTAGAAGCCGGACTGAAGTGTACCTGCAGCGAGGCCTGCGCGGCGGATACTTCTTCTTTGGTCTTTGCTCCCTTTCCCCTCGATTTCATGGCAAGCCTGAATGTTCCCAGGCCGTCCAGCATCACCACTTCGGATGATTGCAAGTGTCTGGTCATTACGGTGACAAGGTTGTCGATGGAATTCTTCACATCACCTTTGGAGAGGGAAGAATATTCTGCTATCTCCTGGGCAATTTTCTCTGTATTTACGCTACCTACGTATACGGTGCGCGGATGATAAAGTTTATCACCATCTTTAGTTTTCATGGTAGACTGAATAGTCTTGTAAAGTACTGGCATAATAAATTAGTTTTTAAATGTGAATATTTTATTGTTTTGTGTATTAAGCTTAACCACACTGCAAATATACGGCTCTTTTTGTTGCTAAACGAACGAAAAACAGAAAAGCGTTCAAGAAAAACATTTTATTATTAAAACAAGACTCTAATTTATTGTTTTTGAATTGTTTATTTTTACTTCTGGCAGAGGCTCAACAAATAGCGTCCCGGCAGGCGGATCTTTCCATGGCAGTTGCGCAGCTCATAAAAGCCATTCCATACAGGATGCCCGATGATACCGAAATTACTCTTGCAGACAATGGCATATTGTTCGGCGGGTGGAATGGGATAAAGTCCAAGATTGTATATGAGGCCGTCGAAGTTGCGATTCATCCCGTCCCGGGGTGGCTGTAGAAGGGCTATCTCTTCGAGGGTCCATTCTTTTCGTTTGCTGCCGACTTCGGTGGTTTTCGTATCATTGACCGCCACTCCTTTTTTCGGAGAGACTTCCTCCTTCTCTTCCTCCATATTCTGTGCTATGCTATGCTGTGCTATGCTATGTGTACCAAAGTGCATATTTTTGCTATTTTTGGGAGAAAATGTTGCATTTATGGGGATAACTGCAGCATTTTCGTCCTTTGGGCATTCCTTTTCTTCCGCATCTTTAAGAACCGGCGTGCTGTTTTCTTTCTCTTCCGGTGTCGACGGGGTGAGCTCGTTTGATGACAACAAGCAATAGCGCGTATCTATCAGTGAGGTGTTCCGACGCTTGGTTGCAAAGAGGAACTGACGCTGGATATCTGCTGAAGTCAGCAAGCCGTACTCTTGAAAGAGTGCAGAGTCGAAAAGACCATATTCTACAGCAAGGGCAATAACACGCCGCACGTAGTCGGAGTCCTCCTGGTAGAGGTTGTCTGCCAGGTCGTCATAGAAGAGGTCGCCCGCCATTACGTAGTATCCTTCGTTGGAGTAGATACTGCAAAAGGCCTGTACAAGTACGGTTACGGCGGCATCTCCTTCTTTCTTCATAATTCGGCGTACAATGCGGTCGTGTATAAAATCGGTACTTATGGGGAAGTAGTCAAGTCCCCGTTTTTTATTCTGGACATGTTTTTTAGTGGTTAATGGTTAGTAATAGATTGTTGATAATTCAATCGCTCATCGCCTCCCTGAGCCTTTTTTGTTTGCGTGCTATGCTTTCACTCACTACTTGCTTGGCGTGGCGGATAAGCTTTATCCGTTGTTCGCGGTCTTCGACCCGGGTGAGTACCAGGTAGCATTTAGGCTTGTCCATGATCTGTGGATGATCATGTTTCTTACGTGCCATACGATTGCTTTCTCCGCGGCATTTCTTGCAATAGTAGTCCGGATACCGACTGTTTTTGTTAATATAAAAGGCATTGAGGGGAAGCACTTGGAGACATTTTCTGCAAATGCGGGTTGGTTTTAAAGATAATTGGTTCATGATTCTGACTTTAATGGATTGATATATGATGGATGCTTGTGTCTTATGTATGTATGGCTTGCATTCCATAAATGTAATACTTGTATTCTGCGTGTGAAACACTTGTGTTTCATAGGATTGATATTTGCTGTTGTTCACAACTTTAGTGTATCTTTATAAGGGAGGAGCTCTGTATTCTGAAGTAAGATCTTGTTTTTCCATGATTTTCACACTTTTAATTTCCAAACAGAAAACAATTTATTTATTTTTCCACTCGCAAATATATTATATTTTAATATAGAAAACGAATAGTTTTAGATATTAATTTTCAGAAAATACATAAGTGTATGTCAATGAGGGATTAACACATTCTTATTTATTTACAATAGTAAATCCGGAAAGAAAAAGAAAACTATCTGTTGATCGAAAGCAGTGCTTTCTTCCATCCGGAACATTGCTGTTATAAAAACAATTATTATCTTTGTACTGTTACTAAAAGCAGAAAGGAGTTTAGCAAAAGATGAAACGTCCCGATATCCTCCACCACATCGCAGAAGCCATGCGGAATATTGCCCCTACAGCCCAGACCATTGTCTATGGCTCGGAGGCTCGTGGGGACGCACGTCCCGATTCAGACATTGACCTACTTATTTTACTTGATGATCAGGAAGAACTTACTCCCGAAAGAGAACTTGAACTTCGTCGCCCTCTCTCTGAATTGGAAGCCCAAACCGGGGTAGCTATTAATGCACTTGTCGTTCTTCGTCGTGTATGGGAACAACTTATCAGCCCATTTACCATAAATGTAACTCGGGAAGGTATAGCATTATGAAACAGCAACTTGATCCCGAAACACGTGCCGCAATGGTTGATTACCGTTTGGAACGTGCACACAGCACCCTTGGAGAAGCAGATTTGCTATATAGCGGCGGATATTTCAATGCCGCTGTTAATCGCTTATATTATGCTTGTTACTATGCTACTACCGCACTTCTGTTAAGTTATCAAATAGAAGCTAGTACTCACAATGGCGTGAAAACACAACTTTCTATGCACTTTGTTCGTAACAATCGCCTCAATTTAGAACACAGTACTACTTTCGGTTTACTTTTTGACAAAAGACACAGCAGTGACTACAGCGATTTTGCCTATTGCGATGCCCCATTAGTAGATTTACTACGTCCTCGAGCTGAAGCTTTCATCCTTGCTGTTGAAACTTTGACAAGAGAAAAAAAGACAAACCCGGCTAATAGATATTTGCTATTTATAAAAAACAATTCCCCCACGGCTCATTTTTAATTTGTTCCGGTCCGTTTTTCCAAGAAGTCTTTCACCACATTCCATGAATAATAAGGACCAAATTCACTCTTTATCGGTAAAGTTACTTCATTCTCATTCAGCAACAGCTTCACCAGTATATCATTCTTCTTATCACGATAGAAAATGATTTGCAGATTGGCTCCCATAGGAGAGACCCGATAATCTTGCCAGGCAAGATGGAATTTTTCCATATCCGCCTCCTGATTGCTACATCCTTCTATTTGCATCAAAGCAAGCAGACGAATGAGGTGGGTATCATGCCCGAAACGGAGATCGGCCGCAGGGGTACCTTTCTTTATAGCAACATCCGCACTTTCCAGAATATTGCGCAACAAAGGCACAGCACAGCGAGGCATCAGACCGCTATTGAGCGGAGCAGCAGCATTACACACGTACATACGAGCATTCACCGTCTTCCAAATACCCACCAACTCCTCGTATTCAAAGATATCATAGAAAGACAAATCCAACTCTACATTCTGCATATCGGCAGCAATCCAATAGAGGCTGCGCATCATGGCATCTGGATCAGCTATCGCATCAGGTTTCACAAACAGGGAAGCCATCAGGCGTCCGGGACGAACATTCTTCTTTTCAAATTCCCTGAACCCACGTCTCCATGAAGCTTTCTCTGAAGAAAACTTCTCACCTTCGGGAGAGGTGTAAGCTATATAATCCATATACCGATAGTAAGCCCTACGCTCCACATGCAAGGCAGGATTCAGTTCTTTCAAGCGTTCCGTAAAATAGCTCATGCTCATAGCACAACGCAAAGAAGTGGACGAACGGGCGGTCTACGAAAGCATCTTCCCGGAATACTTGCGGAAAATTGTGATACATGCGTTCAGCTATCTCACGATGTTGACGTTCGCCAAGGGGAGTAATACTTCCACTACATCCGCGGGCATCTTCCCAAACCTTGTGCAGACGCTGACGGACATCCATGCCAAGAGGAGTAAGCCCAGAACATTGATAAAGGGAATCAAAAACACAGATGACTTCCGTATAACGTTCATCCGCTGTCATCCAACGGGAGCCATGACGACCGTAGTGACTGATATAGAAAGGCTCGTATCCTGCCGGAGCAGGGGTATGGACAGATGGAGGGGCAGGATAAGCATAATAAATACTTCCTGCCTGCTCCGGCGTCAATACGGACTGGGAACGGGCGGTGAAAGTACACAGTAAATACAATATAAAAATTATGCATTGTCTCATCTTCGTGACGAATTTAAGTTATCACTCTTTTATTCCTTTATTTTCAGATTACGAACATCCTTCTGTCCAATGCCTTCAGCTGCCTGATCGGGACGTATATCTCCCCAGGTAACAGTACAATCATCTATCAGGATATCGGATGCCGTATCGATATAGAAGCCATACGTCTTATCATGGATGAATCCTTCGCCTACGCACGGACGTTTATCATAAATGCCGCCCTCATAGGCAGTACGTTTCTGCAACAGCAGGTCCACGTCTTCAAAGTAGATATGGTTCACCTTGTCTTGTGTATCCCCGCCTACAAAAAATACCGTTCTCACTGGTACACTTGATATTTGTGAAATAAATACGGCTCACTTCTCCGCAACGTCCTTCGGTAGCTCCCTTCGGAAAACGCCAACCGGCATCCTTATGATTACCTACGGCACGCGGATAAGAAGTCACGTAAATAGGTTCCGCTTTCCCCCACCAGACATCCGAGTAGAACATGCAATCCACAATCATATTAGAGAAAATTACGTTAGTAACCGTTCCTTCATCCCGGTTCTGAATACCGATGCCGCGATTGCTATTCTTAATGATACAGTTATTGAACAGTACGTTATTAATCTTATCCATATTCTCTGAACCGATCTTGATGGCACAGGAACGGGAGACCATGGTACAATTGGTCACCACAATGTCTTCGCACGAACCGTACTCCTCAAACTCGCGGCGATTCTTCAGGCAGATACAGTCATCACCCGATTCTATATGGCAATTGGCAATACGCACATTCTTGGAATGGTCTACATCGATGCCGTCGCCATTGCGTATCTTCAGATTGTTCAGAATAGAGATACCATCAATGGAGGCATCATTGCAACCAATGAGATGAACCGTCCAATAGGCACTATTGCGGATGGTTACATCACGGATCACTGTTTTCTCTATATTGATAAGCGTCAGCACATGCGGACGGGGATCAAAGTCGGTCACCGGTTTCAGCTCGTAAGAATCTTCCAGTTCTTTGCCCATAAAGGAGACACCGTTTCCGTCTATAGTTCCTGTTCCGGTGATAGATACCTCTTTCAGGTCTTGACCATAAATCCACATCATGCCTTCACCACGGTTATCGCGGAAAGCGCTCAGGGTATAGGCAGCCTCATCGGGATTGGCAAGCAGACAGGAATTAGGTTCCAAGTGTAGTTCTACAAACGAGGCAAGATGGAAAGGACTGCACATGAAAATACGCCCCGCCGGAACAAGTACCGTTCCACCACCCGACTTGGAACACTGGTCGATAGCGGCTTGTATAGCTGCGGCGTCATCGGTCACGCCGTCACCTTTGGCTCCGTAGTCCATAATATTGTAGACAGTTCCTCCAGTCTTCGGAGTGCCGCACGCCCCTAACAGCAAGATGCTGCATAGGGCAAACAAGAATGCTTTTACTCTCATAATAAGTATATCTTTCTTAAATTAAACTACATAACTTCCGGCGGACAGTCTTCTATTCCCGCTCCCCATTCTTTATTCGGTTCATCCCCCATTATAAACTCCATCACACCGCCGTTCACTATATCCTGATGGGTAATATAATTCCGTGTATAAGGCTTTCCATTTAGTGTTGCCGACTGAATATAAATATTCTTCTGCGACGCATTACGGGCTTTCACGGTGAATGTATTTCCATTCTCAAGATTCAGCGTAAAGCTGGGGAATGAGGGGCTGGCAAGTAGATAATACGGGGTACCGGGACATACCGGATAGAACCCCATAGCGGCAAATATATACCAGGCCGACATCTGTCCGGCATCGTCATTACCGGAAAGCCCACCCGGTTCATTCAGATATTCCGTTTCCATAATATGCCGGACGGCACGTTGAGTTTTCCAAGGCTCGCCTGCATAATTGAACATATAAGCAACCTGATGACAGGGCTCGTTTCCATGCCAGTAACGCTGTTCGCTGAACATGGAATCCAGTTTGGCTACATATTTATCCTTGCCTCCCATACAATCCATCAACCCGTACGGATCTTGCGGCACATACCAGGTATAATGGCAAGGAGCGCCCTCAGTAATGAAACGGGCGAAATTGAAAGCATTGGCATCATTCAGGAAAGTACCATCGGCATGACGTCCCTGGGCATATCCGGTACGGGAATCAATCACATTGCGATAATTGGCAGCACGCTGTATCAATGCCTGGTAATCATCTGTCTTACCCAGAGCTTTCGCCATCTGTGCAAGGGCAAAGTCATCATAAGCATATTCCAGGGTACGCGACACTTGTTCTTTTGTATGGAATGCATCGGGTACACCGTCTTCAAGAGGAATATATCCATATTCCAGATAAGAAGCCAGGGCACGGCGCCCCATACCGTTTTTATATTCATCTGGGTTGGAAGGAGCTTCAAAAGCATTCTTACGCATTCCTTCATAAGCCTTATCCACATCGAAATTACGAATGCCCTTACAGTAGGCATCACTGATGGCGGAGATACAATGATCGCCTATCATAGCGGCGGTATAGCTATTCCAGCAAGGGAAAATGGGTAGCCACCCGCCTTGCTCATATTTATGCACCAAAGATTGCATCATATCTCCGCCCTTGGCCGGGAAAAAGCAGATTTATCATTGGATGCAGGGCACGGTAGGTATCCCACATGCTGTAATCTTCATAATACGTTTCTCCTTCAGGAAGTTTCCGTATCGGGGTTCCATTTGCAAAAGAGGGATAACGCCCATCCACATCATTGAATGTATGCGGCAGGAAAGAGGCACGATAGAAAGCACCGTAAAACATTTCCTTGTCCGCAAGCTGTTCGGTTTCTACATCAATGGCAGAGAGGTGTTTTTCCCAGATCTGTCTCAAATCTGTGCAAGTCTGACCGAAATCCCAATGAGGGATTTCAGCCTTCAGGTTTTGCAAAACACCGTCCCGGTCGGTAAAGGAGGAAGCAGCTTTTACCAGCACTTCTTCGCCTTCAGCTACATCAAATTCTACATAAGCACCTATCTGGGCCGCATCACCTATCCGGATGACACCTAGAGACAGGGAATCTCCCCTAAACACACCGTACCCCGTCAGCTTCTTTTGCAGCTGAACGATGAAATGTCCGTTATACCCTGCCGGTTTTCCCCAGCCCTGATAAATGCGGTGAACGGGATTGTATCCGTAGATCTGATTGTTGAGGGTATCGATGCAGATGTATCCCTGACCTTCATCACTGTTGGGATTCACCACCAAATAACCTTTTCCTGCTTTTCCGTAGGTGAAACGAAAGATAGCGGAACGCGAACGGCCCGTCATTTCAGCAAAGATATTCTCATCCGGTAGAGAAACCCTATAATAGGCGGGAGTCGCCATCTCCTCGGCATGCGAGAAACGGGTGGAACGTGCTTCCGGCTGACAACGCAGTGTACCGAAGAGGGGCATCAGGGTCATAGAACCGTAATCCTGCGTGCATCCACCCACAATCCAATGGGAGTTACGGAAACCTTGCAGCAGGGAATCTGCATAATAATAGGGAGCTATACATTTTTGTTCCGTATCACGCGTCTGCGCAGTCCAGAAATTCATTCCGTTGGGTTCGAGTACCGCTGGGAGAGTTTGCCCGTATTCTTCGGTATCTTTGCCGAACAATCCGGCTGTATGGGTGGCACTGGGGGCAGTGCCGACGCGGGTGTCGATATAGGATAACCGCGACTCATCATCCGTTCCACAACGTCCGGTGCACGAAGTGGTACCCGGCAGCAAGGCAGCTGCCAATAATAGGGAGCAGTATGTATAGATCGTCCGTTTCATGTTATATTTTTATATAGATTTTCTTTTTATACAATGGATAGCCACATGCTCCCATCAGCAACGTGAAAGCAAGAGCATAAACGGCAGATGCCAGATAAGGATCGGTTATCAATGAATGTATCCCTTCGTAAACAATCGATTTGCTTCCGGTGGCACCGATAACAATAGCCGCCACCTCACTGAGTACATAGAGAAACAAAGGGTTGACTCCGAATACCTCAAAAAAGCGGCACCAGTTCTTCTTCTCTTTCATATCGATGAAGTAAATAAGTACAGCCTGAAGCATGGCAGCCAGTCCGCAAGTAACCAATACGAAGGTAGGCGACCAGATACGCTTATTCAATGGCAAAGCCTCCGTCAGCACAAAACCGCATGCCATCAGAATAAAGCCTGCCACAAACAGTTTCAGGGTTTTCTGTTCCAAAGCTTCCTTAGCCAGTATGATCCTCCCGCAACAAAAAAGCCAATCAATGTATGAGCAATAGCTGCAAGGGTGCTGGTAAGTCCTTCCGGATCTATCGGACTTTTATGATAAAGGTGGTCTGCACCCAATACATTCTGGTCTATAATTGCCAGAATATTTGTGCTATCAGGGGTGTATCCGTTGCCAATGCCGAGCAAGACGGCATATCCGATAATAAGGAAACCGATCATCCAGCCGATATACTTAGGCTTGACATACAGAGCTACGAAAGAAACGGCACAATAACATAAAGCGATACGTGGCAACACCCCCGTAAGCCGGAGATGGGCAAGGGGAAAGAAATCACCCTCACAGATAAAGTGAAACCAATGAATGGCCCAGCCGATGCACAGAATGACAAGAGTACGTTTCAGTATCTTACGGATCACCGGGCCTGATGCCTGGAAATGAAACTTGCTCAGAGCAATGTAAGTGGAAATGCCCATGATGAACAAAAAGAACGGAAAGACCAGGTCACAAAGCGTCAGCCCATTCCATGCAGAATGCTGCAAGGAGTCGTAGGATAGCTTTCCACCGGAATTATTGACGAGAATCATTCCGACAACAGTAATTCCACGTAACACGTCGAGAGACAAGAGTCGCTTCTTCTGCGGATAGCCGGAAATTGGGGGTTGAATATTTTCCATCATCTGTAGGGTGTTAATCACTAATCACTCATTCTCAAACACTTTCTCAAATGCTTCCTTTGCCACATCCACACAGTTTCCTTCGGAAGTCGAACCATACGGATTCTTCGCCAATGTCCAGGGTTCTTCCATTGCATAATAATCCAATTTCACTTCGGGTTTACCATCCAGTTGGTCTTGGAGGGTTTGCCAATAAGCCGCCCAACGTTTATAGTAAAAATCGCGCAGAATGCCGTTCCATTCCTTATGGGCATAGTCACGCAGACCGCCGTCGTCAGCACAAACACGATTGCCCCAGGTAGTTATCTGCACACGGGCATTCCATTCGTACAGGTCTTTCTCTTCGGGAGTAGTGCCCAGCTTGCGTGCCTGCTCTATCCAGCGACCTACACGGAACTCACTGCGTGTACCCAACAATTTATCCTGCAACAGCAATATATCCAGGAATTTCCGGGAGTCACGGGCAAAACTGCGTTTATCAAAGCTTTTGAAGTCAGCAATGGTCCGGTTATAAACAATACGTCCTTTATCCGAAAGGGACTGGCGGACAATATCTACTAAGTCATATTCAAAGTTATTATTACCACGATATTTATCGGCTACCTCCAGCATCAGCCGGGCAGCTTCTTCCGTAACAGTGGGGTCGTAATAGTTCTTCATCTTCGACCAGCTCGATGCCTGAAAGTTGTTCAGTGAAGGACGTCCACAGAAGATGGATTCATGAGGGCCTTGCTGATTGTTTCCAAAGGGACAGTTATAAATGGTATTGGCAAGCAGAGTCCATGCCTGTTCTATCTTCTCGTCACGCACGCCGTAACGGGCAAAGAGATAATCTTTCAGCCATTCCTCTTTCGTGAATTTCTCCGGGCGCCAAGGCAGCTCACACATCAGTTCGAACATCATGGGGTTATTCTCTGAGCCTTCCATGGTGAGACCGATACCTTTCAGATGAGTTGCCAACGGGTTGTTCTTTGTCAGATAGAAGTTGTTGAGCAACTGATCCATACGGCCGTGCAGACCGACATTGCCGCCGAAGTTGAGCAACATACAGAAAAGCCAGTCGTGCTGCTCATAACCTTTGTCGCGCTTCCAAATAGAAGGGATTCCCCACATAGGGCGACATTCACTGAACAAGTCCAGTATCAGCAGATCTCCGTTCTGCATATTCTTTATCATTTCAGGGCGAGGATTCTCCGTCCAACCCTGTACTACCCAAGTGGCTTTCGGATTCACTTTTTTCATAGCCGCCATGATGGCCTTTCCGGCTGCATCGAAATCTACCGAAGCGGCATTTTCTGCTTCGTGGAAGGGGTCCATAGAGTAATAATCCGCCTTGCCGAAAAGCTTCTCCTGCTCCCGGTAATACAAATCTGCTATCTCGGCAAAACGAGCATCAGTAGGCTGCAAAAAAGCCGGACGGGTAAAGCCATTCCACAGATCGGACTTGGTCAGGTTCAGTCCCAACTTCTCGTCAGCATCATGCGGAACCATTCCAGAATATCCAGGAAATACAGGTTTGATGCCATACTCACGCATCCGCTTCAGTATTTTCTTCTGCAGAGCTTCCTGCTGTGCGTACCAAGAGTCCGGATTGGGACCGCCCCATCCTTCCAGATTATTCATGGCCCACCAAGCCAGAAAGGCGGGACCAGCTATAAAACCGTTTATTTCTTCTTTGGAATATCCCAGCTTTTGGAGCATATTGAACCAGATACACTCCTGCCCTACAGCGGCCAAAGGAAGATTGATGCCATGCAGAGCCATCCAGTCTATTTCTTTCTCCCAGCGCTCCCAATCCCAGAAAGCCATCGTATAAGAGTAGGTGCAATAGTTGAAATCATAACGAAGTGAGAGGGACGTTTCGTGACGCTCTTTCCGAGTAACGGGAGGAAGTACCACGGGGAGCGATGCCTGCATACCGTTCCATGATAGCTGGATACCGGCATAATATTTCAGATACCAGTTGATACCTGTCGCTATATTCACATAGTTATTACCACGGACAACAACTTTACTACCTTTCTGATCCAGTTCAAAAAAGTCGTCCGCACCTTTATTGAGTTCAATAACAAATTTCTTAGATGCTCCCTTATCAATTCTTTCAAGCAAGCCATTAACAGGGTTGGCAGATAAATAAGTAGACAAGCCACTACTAACAAAATAACTAAATAGAGTTTGGTTTTCATGGTATTCATTACTTCTGGGTGATGTGCAAAAGTAGGCGTTTATTTTATTATATAAGGAGAAAATAGAAAAGTTTGGGACGAATATAGTAAACGAGCTACCTTACCCCTTCTTTCCCAGTTTCGAACTCGGTAAATACCCAAAGAACTCTTTGAAGCACTTAGTGAAGTACTTCGGGTCATTAAAACCTACAGCGTATGCTATCTCCGAAACATTGATGTCTCCAGATCCTTCCTGTATAATCCGTTGCGCCACGTTCAGACGGTAATTCTTCATAAACTGTCCGATAGGTTGCCCTGTGAGGTCCTGCATTTTCTTGTTGACGAGCGTCTTGCTATATCCCATATCACGCACAAAACGTTCCAGGTTATATTCCGCATCGGCATAGTGCTCCTTCATCAGGTTGACGGCATTCGTAATGAATGTCTTGTCCCGCGACTCTTCCTTTACATGCAGCTCTTCCACATTGCTGCTGGATGAGAACATCTTCTTATATTCCCTCCGTAAATTCAGGATATTGCGAATACGAAGCCGGAGCACTTCTTCATCGAAAGGCTTACAGAGATACTCGTCCACGCCTATTTCGAAGCTCCTCTTTTCCTGCACATCCGAGCGAAGTGCCGTAAGCATAAGGAACGGAATATGCGAAGTGGCCAGATTCTCCTTGATGCGGCGGGACAACTCCATACCATCCATCACAGGCATCATCAGGTCGCTAACTATTAAATCTATCGTATGCTTCTGAACTATTTCAAGAGCTTCCTGCCCGTCGCCTGCCTCAAACAAACGGTAATCGCCTACAAGCAACGTACGGATATACGAGCGCATATCCTTATTATCTTCCACAATCAAGATGGTCTCTTTCTTCTGTGTATCTTCCGGCTGTAAGGTATCCGGCAGGTATACAGTACCGGGATCTTCCACTATTTCTCCTCTTGTTCCCACTTGTTCACCGGAAACCAACGGCATCAACATACGGAATGAAGCCCCTCGCCCGGGATTATTACGGGCAAAAATTTCTCCCCCATGCAAGTATACAATCCGTTTACACAGGAAAAGACCGATACCCGTACCACTCTGCCCGTAAACCGGATATTTCATACTCTTCTTAGATTGATAGAAACGGTCGAAAATCTTCTCCATGTCTTCTGTCACAATACCGTGTCCCGTATCACATACATTCATATAGAGCAACTTCTCTCCGCCTTCACCCTTAATGGATGCCACAAATATATCAATGCGACCACCATCGGGCGTAAACTTAATGGCATTCGAAACCAGATTAACCAGCACCTTACGCATATATCCGGGATCAATCATCAGGAAAGGATTCTCCAATCGGAAATAAGTGCATATATCAATCTGCCTCTCCTTTGCAAAAACCCTGAAAGGTATCAGCAACTCAGATAAGAACTCGACAAAATTCGAGGAGCGCTTATCCAACACCACTTTATCGATGTCCAGTTTTCGGAAGTCCATCAGTTCATTGACTAGGGAGAGCAAATACCGTGAATTCCGTTCAGCTATCTGTAACTGTGCCTTCACCGCCTCGTCCTGTGTCTCCTTCAGGGCATGCTCAATGGGACCGTGAATCAATGTAACCGGAGTGCGGAACTCATGCGTGATATTTGTAAAGAAGGCAATCTTCTCTTCCGTAATCTCTTTCACGTGTTGGGCCATGGTCTCCAATTGCTTGTTTTGGACAGCCAGTTCCTGCGTACGCAGTTCCACTTCCTTTTCCAGTCGTGCTTTCTGTTCACGATAGCTCCGGGTCTTGCGCTTATAGAATAAATAGATAGCAATGCAAATGGCTATGGCAAGAAGCAGGTAGAACCAACCGGACTTATAAAAATAAGGCGTGATTCCGACTTTTATTTCGGTCGTTTCTTCCGACCAACGTCCCAGCTCATCCGTTGCACGAACCTGCAATGTATAGTTTCCCGGTGGAACAGCCGTATACCGGGCCATGCCATCACCCGGCTGAGTTTCGTTCCATTCCTCCTCATACCCTTCCAGACGATAAGCAAAACGGATACGGCTACTGTTTCCATAATTCTGCGTAGTAAAACCTATGGAGAAACGGTTCTCCCGTTCATGCAGAAAAATACCGGAAGCAAGAGTGATATTTTTTTTCAGATAATCACCACTGGAAGGATAAATCATATTTCCACCAATGGCCAGGGAAGAAAGTTTCACATGCGAATCCGCAGGCTGTGAAGCCTCATCGTCAGGGTGAATAATAACCAGTCCGTCTATGGTTGCCATATAAATAAAATCATGCCTTTCCGAGTAATGGATACCATTCCAATAAAACTGGGTAGCAGGCAATCCATCGGCCTGCGTATAGTTGCTGAATGTCATTGACTGGATATTCAACCGGGACACTCCATCGTTCGTAGTCAGCCACAAGTTTCCCTGTCCGTCTTCCGCCATGCCGATAATGGTATTATTAGGCAGCCCGTGGCGCGTCGTATAGTTTCTGAATACAAAGTGATTATTCTTGTCACTCGTCAACTGATACAAGCCGCTTCCATTACCACCCAGCCAGATGGTACCGTTTTTGTCTTCCAGAATACTGTTGATCTTTTCCAGTTGAGTGGACTGCGGATTATCCAGTTTATACTTGAGATACTTATAATCAAAACGTTTATTTGACTTGGCAAAAGAAGCAAGGTCCACGATAAAGACACCTTGTGTAGTACCTACCCAGAGGCGTTTCTTACTGTCAATCAGTAAAGCATAGATGGCCTCAAACTCATTATCAGACTGATCGAACAGTACACGAACGAAAGTATCCTTCCGCTTGTCGTAGAAGTGTACTCCGCGCGTGGAACCGAACCATATTCCATGGTTAATCAGATCTTCACAGGCACTGTTGATAAAATCGCCTTCCAATTCAGGAATATTCTCGCGGGTATAGCGTTTGAAGGTACGGTTATTGGGGATATTCAGGTCGATCCCATTAATCCCCACACCCCAAGTATATGCCCACAGGCGGTTATCGGAGTCTATCAGGATACCCATCAAGGTATTGTTGCTGACAGAGGTTATGTCATTAGGAGAAAAGAGGTGGTGGACACAAGATTTACTATCTTCATTCCACTTCAACAAACCGCGCTCTACCAGGGCAACCCAAAGATTTCCGTTTTTGTCTTCATCCACCGCATTCACAGGCGTAGGGGCATCGTTTTCGGTATCCGCACTCCCACACGTCCACAGTTTTGTCTGAAGCCGCTTCGGAGAAAGCAGGTTGATGCCACCGGTTTCAGTACCCAGCCAAATGGTCTCACCATCGGTAAACAGGCAGTTGATGGCATTGCAGTTGATGGTAACTCCCACTCGTTCACTGGTCTGACGAATGAACGAGAAAGTATCCGTGTCTTTATCATAGACATTCAGTCCGTTAAGGGTGGATACAATCAGGTGTCCCCGTTCCGTCAGTTTGATATCCGTTATATAGGCCTGGCTCAGCATCCCGGGGCGGTGGGTGGAGTAACGATAACGTTTCAAACTTTGCCCGGCATGGTGGTATTTGAATAAGCCACGGTTAGAGCCAATCCACAGCAAATCGCCGTCTACCTGCATACAGGAGATCCGCCAGTCTTCACTGAAAGAAACCAGGCTGTCAGACAGTTTCTCCACTTTCAGGAGGTGTCCTTCATGTTTCGTGATGCGGCACACTTCATTGTCAATACCTGCACAAACTGTCCACCCCAGATCGGTGACAGCATGCACCGGAGAAGCACACTCACTCTCCAGATGATAGTAATTCTTTATAGCTCCTTCGGTATCCAGCTCTATACACCACAAATCCTTGTTAGCGGAAATCCAGACATCACCTTGCTTGTCTTTGTAAACCGTACTTACGTTTTCATTCATCAACTTTTGTAGCGGACTGTCTGAGGGAACAGACAACTCCACCAAAGCATAAGTATCCAGGCTGAGAATGTCAATGCCACCCTCGGAGGCTATCCAAAGGCGCCGGAAGTTATCTTCGCAGACCTTATGAACAAAGTCGTTCTTGAGACATATCGGTTCCGTTTGAGTGCCATAGTTCAGGAATTGATAACCGTCATAGCGACCTATTCCGTAATGCGTAGCAACCCATACATATCCTTCGGAGTCCTTGAAGATATCACTCACAAAACTATAGGGTAACCCTGCAGTTTCAGTAATAAACTTAAAGTTGTACTGGCTGAAAAAACGATCCATGCTTTCCGAAAAAAGCGGGGGAAGCTGCATCAGACAAATGAGGAACATCAGGATACGCTGTTTCATATGAATTCAAGTTACGAGCTACTTCTTTTCTATCCGGATACGGGCATCCACTGCAATCACATGTTTCTCCGTAGCCAAAAGCGGATTAATATCCATTTCTTTAATCTCCGTAGCAAAGCGTAGTAAGGTAGAAAGGCGTACGATAATCTCAGCAAACTTATCTTCATTCACCCCTTTCTGTCCGCGCGTTCCCTTGATAATCTTGTAAGCGCGGAGAGAATGAATCATAGAGTAAGCCTCTTCGTACGAAAGTGGTGCCAAACCGGAAGAAACGTCTTTCAGCACTTCCACAAAGATACCACCCAAACCGCAGAGCACCACATGACCGAATTTAGCTTCATACTTGGCACCTACAAAAAGTTCCGTACCTGCCAGCATAGGTTGTACCAGTATCCCCGTCACTTCGGGAATTTGCATCATACGTTCAAATTCAAACGCCAGATGCTGTTCTCCTTTTATATTAAGCACTACGCCACCGACGTCGGATTTATGAACAGGCCCCACAACCTTTGCCACCACGGGGAAATCTGTACGACGGGCAAAGGCCAGTACTTCGTCTTTATTAGAAGACACAAATTCTTCAACGATAGGAATACCGGCAGCATGAAGCAACGCCTGTACATAATGCGGCTGGATATATCCGTCTTCGGGAATAGAATCTATAATACGGCGAATACGCGGCACATCCACACCAAAGAGTTCGATCTCATTGGTAGCAGGGCGGGGAGCATTCATGATACGTGACAAGGCTGTGCCCAGCGTCACTTCATCGGCAAAGTTCACATGACCTTTAGCAAGAAAAGCGGCAACTTCTGCTCCGGCGGTATTAATAGAAGGGAGAATGGGGAAGATAGGTTTACTGCAACTCTGCATTTTCTCATGCAGCACATCGTACATCTCGAACATGGTAACCAGTCCCGGCGTACCGAAAATAGCCAGAACAGCATCTATCGTATCGAATTTCTCTTCGCAGTATTCCAGACAGAGCCGCAGATGATCGGGAGTTCCCGTAGCCAGGATATCAATCGGATTTCCTACAGCCGCACCGGGGAAGAGTTTTCCTTTCAGTTCATCTACAACCGGGCCTTCCAGTTTTGGGACATTCAGTCCGCCTTTACTCAATGCATCAGTCAGCATAACGCCCGGACCTCCGGCATGAGTAATGATAGCGAAGTTCTTCCCTTTCAATTCCGGAAGGGTAAAGATACATCCTACTGTAGTCAGCTCTTCGCGTGAGTAGCAACGTACAATACCGGCTTTACGGAACAGAGCTTCCACTGCCGAGTCCGAACTGGCAATGGCTCCTGTATGCGAAGATGCCGCACGGCTCCCGCTCTCGCTACTGCCAGCCTTGATGGCGGCAATCTTACAACCTTTCTTAATTAAAGAAGAAGCATGAAACAACAAGCGGTCGGGGTCACCGATGCTTTCGATATAGAGTAATTTGATTTTAGAATCTTTGTCCGGTTGGAAGTTCTCGTCCATATACTGCAATACGTCTTCCACACCTATCTGCTTCGCATTTCCCACAGACCAGACGGAGTTGAACTGCAAACCTTTCGTTACGGCACTCTCCAGAATGAAAACAGCGGTCGCACCGGAACTGGATATCAAATCGACTCCTTGTGGATGCAGTTGCGGGATGGGTTGGCTGAACACACTATGATGCCAGGTATTCATCAGTCCAATGCAATTCGGCCCTATCAGGGAAGCTCCATACTTATTCACCGTTTCCAGAATACGGTCTTCCAGCAACGCACCCTCATGTGTCTCCTCACCAAACCCGGCGGAAAGGATGATAAACGCACGTACCTGCTTTTCAGCAGCAAGCACCTCCACAGCATCCGGACACATCTGTGCCGGAATGGCAAGTATAGCCATATCCGTATCGGGAATATCCTTCACATCGGCATAAGCTGTTACACCTTGTACTTCTGTCTCTTTGGGGTTTACGGCACGGAGTTCTCCGGTATAGCCACCGTTAATAAGATTACGCAAGATGGCGCCTCCCGGCTTGTGCACATTATTGGATGCTCCCACCACTACAATACTGGCAGGACGAAGCAATTGGTTTGTTATCATAGTTTATTCACTTTAAGTTCAGGATACGATGTCACAAATATACACCTTTTATGCAATCCTGCAATCGGAAAACAAAAGAAATACGAAGAGGAAGAATAGACTGATTTATTTTTTCCCAATAGGAGAAAAATAATTTAGTAATAGCCGATAATAAAATGGGAGATAAATTATCATTGATGTACCAAACTATTTTTAAGCGTTACTAAAATAAATCAAGGAGCTAATCTCTTTGAATGACAAAACAGGAGATTACCGTTTTCATCACGAAGATGCATCCCGTTACCCTCGCAATAACGGAAGAAGGAACAATCGCCACAAGCATCTTTTTTCATCCAATCGCGGTTACGGAATGGCTGGAAGCGTTCTTCCCATACCTGCATAAAATTGTCCCGATAGATATTCCCTTGATGAAAATCACTCCGGATACTGGGACAAGCAGAGATAGAACCGTCTATCAGGATAGAACCGACAGTAACACCGGCATTACAAGCAAAGAAGCTATCGCGTACTTCTCCTTCGTACTTGCCGAGAAAGCCTTCGCAGCCATAACTCAAATGTATCTTTCCCTCCTTACGGATTTCTTTAATGAAGTCCATAAGTCCGGTAAATTCTTCATCTGTCAGCTGGAACTCAGGATGCGAAGCAGCACGGCCAACCGGAAAGATAGTAAACATCCGCCATTGGCGAACGCCTATTTTATAAAGAGATGTTTTTAATTCGTCCAGATAAGGGTAGTTACGTCGGTTAACGCAGGTCACCACATCCCAGGTCAGCTCCGGTTCATGTACCAGCATCTTTATGGCTTCCAAAGCATTATGATGGCTCTCAGGATGTCCCCGCAACCAATTATGATCTTCGGCAAAACCATCCAGACTGATAGTTATGGAATGCAATCCGGCAGCCATGAGACGTTGCAAGCGTTCCTTTGTCAGATAAAGTCCATTGGAGACCATGCCCCACGGATAACCACGACGGTAGAGGGCCAGCCCGACTTTTTCCAGGTCTTCCCGCATCAGGGGTTCTCCACCAGTGATGATGATACTTACTTTATTGGGATTTACATAAGGAGTAATGGAATCGATAGTACGCAAAAAATCTTCAGCAGGCATATCTTCCACTGCCGCCATTCGTTTACAGTCACTTCCGCAATGCTTGCAGTGGAGATTACAGCGCAAAGTACACTCCCAGAAGAGCTGCTTCAGAGGGTGCAGTTCTTTCAGGTTATTCCAGATCTTCCGGTTTATTTCCAGAGCAAGCTGTTTACGTAATGAAAGATTATTCATTCTTTTTCTTCAGTACAAAATCTACTTCTTTAGTGTCACTGCCTTGATACCAGCCTTTACCACCTGTCGGCTCCATTTTTATGTCAGTTGAGTCTGCTTTATAAATACCCGGTGAATCTTCACACACTAAGCGGTATTTACCATGGCCACCTGCCTGCTCATTTAAAAATCGGAACTCTCCATTCTCTTGAGTATACAGAGTATCAGTGTAATAAGCTCCCATCGGTTCTCCATCCGACGTAAGTTCCTTTACGATAACCCTTGCATCCTTTACAGGTTCGCGTAGTTCATCGAGTACCTTACCTTTAATCTCAAAACGACAATAAGGTGTTCCATATTCATCAGCCCCCGTCCCGTCACATGCATTAAAACCGAGTAAGACCAATACTCCGGACAATATACGGTTGTAGAAATGTAACCATCGTTTCTTCTCTTCCTTTATTTTCATAGCATTTCTCATGTTCATTCTTAAATTAGATATCCTTTTTGTAAAATGCTGTTCTTTTGGAAATACTGCACCAAAGATAACTTTTTATCTGCAATAATTCAAAATATTTGTCAGTATTCCGTATAAAGATTTCATATCTTTGAAGCTTCATACCTAAAATGAAGTGTAAACAAGAAGAATTATGGACATCAGAAACAGAATACAACAACTATTAACCGCCATCAACCAAGGGGTTTACGAGAAGGATACTGAACTCAGCTTGTCACTATTGGCAGCATTGGCAGGCGAAAGTGTTCTCTTGCTGGGTCCTCCGGGGTAGCTAAGTCCATGGTGGCGCGTAGACTAAAATCTGCCTTTAAGGGAGCAAAAGCTTTTGAATATCTGATGTCACGCTTTTCTACTCCCGACGAGATATTCGGTCCTATCAGCATCAACCGACTGAAAGAGTTTGATAAATACGAACGTGCCATTGATGGGTATCTGCCTACGGCAAGCGTAGTGTTTCTGGATGAGATATGGAAAGCGGGACCTGCCATACAAAATTCATTGCTCACCGCCATCAACGAGAAAAATCTATCGGAATGGCGATAGCGAAATTAAGTTACCACTAAAACTTCTGATTGCCGCCAGTAACGAGTTACCAGCACACGGCGAAGGACTTGAGGCTCTGTGGGATCGGTTCCTGCTGCGTATCATCTGCACCTGTGTAAAGGACGAACAGACTTTTTACAACATGCTGCTCGATGACAACGATAAAGAAATAAACGTGCCTTCAGAACTGCAAATCAGTGAAGAAGAATATGCAGACTGGCGCGGACAGATCAACCGGATTTCACTATCTGCCGAGATTCTGCACTACATTACGAACGTTCGCCGCCAACTGAAACGGCTTCTACTGGATGATGAAGGCACTGCCCGAAACGTATATATAAGCGATCGCCGCTGGAAAAACATTGTACAATTGCTGAAAGCCTCAGCTTTCATTAACGGACGTACAGAGGTCAACTCATCAGACTTGCTGCCCCTATACCATTGTTTGTGGAATGAGGTAGATGAATGTGAGCCGATTCATCAATTGGTCATCCGGGAGCTATTCACCTCCTGCCTGGAAAAAATGGAAGAAATCACTGAGGCGATTAAAAGCGACATCCGGATCAGCCGTGTACGCCAGGCTTTGGAAGACTTCAAGAACAACTGTTCCCCCAGGAATGAACTGGAAATTACAGACTACTTCTATTACCATGTAGAGGAACACGGAACAGGCCATACATACATCTTTGCCGTAGACTATCTGGCTCTGAAGGAACAGAAGAAAGAAAATGCACCGAAACAAGCTGTTATCTATCCCGACCCATTGAATCCGGGACGTTCCATCATTCGTTGTTACCCGGGCGGAACGCCCTCATCATCTGCCTCCCAGCAACGGGTAAACCTGTACAGGGAAGGAACAGAATACCTGTTGATAGACGGTGTGCGATATCCGATGAGGCAAAGGAAAAAAGGAGAAAAAACACTCCCTACATCCGGCAAATCTTCCCAAAACCTGTTCGACAAATTGCCTCAGATCACTCTCCGCAATTACCGGAACGAGTTGAATCAACTCTTCCAACAACTATCAACCTTTACCAGTTCCTTATGTACGGACAATCTGTTCGTCACACCGGCTGATAAAGAGTTAATCACCCGCTACTCGGACGAAGTATTAAAAAGACTGCGGAATGTAGAGATCGAAGAGGAAAAGTTACAATTCAATTTGCAGCAATATGGCGGGGCTAACCAAAAAGAAGTATGACATCCACTTCTATACAAAGATAGTCGAGAAATTTGTGCAAACAGGAGAATGCGCCAAGACTCTATACGGCGAAACGGAAGATCCCCTGTTGCTCTATCTACTGGCCATCATGAACAATCCTTCCATCAGAGTTCTGGTGTTAGGCGATGAGGTTCGTGCACGCATATTCTATGACATCACCACACAGTTTGTCTGGCAGTTTCTTGAACAGGAAAAGTTCCAGATGCAAAGAGCTCAATCTGAACTTGGAGAGATGGAAAGTGCCTTGAACTGGGTTAAGGAGAAGCGGGACGGTTGGCAAGCATTATTAAGAAAAATCAAAGACGATTATAAAGAAAATGCTTTCGATGAACCGTTCTACGAACACATGTTCGGAGATAAAGATAAGCAGCATGACTCTACTGTCTGGGAGAAAATGCTGAAAGATTGGGAAGATTCTTTTCATCAAAAGCAACAGGAGCAGAAAGAGAAAAACCTGGATATCAAGAAGGACTTTCTGGAGAAGAAACTAAAAACCAGCCTGAATAAGATACCGGAATATCTGAAAGAGCACCAAGTGGATAAAGAAGAGTTCTATCAGGCATGGAGCATGATGAACGGACTATGGAATACCATAGATTTTGAGAATATCCGGAAGATTGTAAAACTGCAAAAGGAATACCCCGAACTGCTGAAAGTAGCCAACCGCATGGGCCGAATAGCCGACGATGAGGGTAGCAAACAAGTATATGTGACGGAAGGCAGTACCTACAAACTGGCTCACTCTCAAAAGAGTGATATTCTGGGTGTCACCATCGGCAACGACCTGAATGCCCTGCTCCCCTCGGAACTGCTATACTATGCAGACAATGAGCTGCAAGATGTCTTTATGCTGAAATACTTCACACAGAAGTTGCAAACCTTCCGTTACAAATCGGAAATCATGCAACCCTCCAGACGTCTGGAAGTAAAACCGGCAGTCCTGAAAGGCCCTATGATTGTATGCCTCGATACCTCGGGCAGCATGACCGGAAAACCGGAGAAGATGGCTAATTCCCTACTGATAAAGCTCATAGAGATTGCAGAACTTCAAAACAGGGAATGTTTTCTGATTTCATTCTCTGTGTCTACCAAAACCATTGATATACGACGCGACCGATTGAAACTAATGGAATTCTTCAGCCATCCTTTTAGTGGAGACACAGATGCCACCCAAATGCTGAAAGACACTTTCAGAATGCTTGATGAAAACCGCTACATGAATGCAGATGTCTTACTTATCAGCGATTATCGCATTCCCGAATGTAAACCGGAATTATTAGAACAAATGAGTGTACACCGTGAAAAGGGTACTCGCTTTTACGGCCTGCAAATCGGCATTGCCCCGAACGAATGGACGGAACATTTCGATCATATCTACCGAGTAGAGTATCACGTAGACCGTAAATATTAGACCGGCTCGTCAGTTCCGCAACAGCCACATCCCCATAAAACGGTCGTAAACCATATATCCGTCAGCAGATTTATAGACAAGCTCTTTCTCCACCAACGATTTCAAAGCTGCATTGACACTGCTCGGAGTCTTCAGCCCATGCCCCAAGATAAACTCTCCACTATTGGGTGCCGTTACTTTCCCTTCATGCGCGATAGCTTTCATCAGCGCCAGCTGATTGTCCGTCAACATAATGATCAGATTCTGATAAACAGGCGTATTTTCTTCAAGGAGTCCCATCAATACTTGTTCTGCCTGAGTGGCATCTACAACCGATTCATTTCGCTCATACAACCGATTCAGCATTGCCTGCATATACCAGGTATGTCCCTCAAAGCGGCTATATATCCAATGAAATACAGATTTATCCAACTTTTGCCCCTGCAACTCAAAAAAGTTCCTTGCAAACCGATAATAGGACTCTTCATCAATCTCACGAAGCACCATCAATTGAGTACTCTGATAGAAAGGACGCTTGGCGGAAACAAACATCTCCTGCATCAAATGCTGGCTGCTACCTGCAAAGATGAAACGGACATTCGGGATAAACTGGATATAAGAACGAAGCAACGCTTCCGTGCCTTCCTCAGGATAAGAAGTGATTTGCTGAAACTCATCAATAGCCAGATAACAATTCTTACCGGAAGCAGCCATATAATCGAAGATTTCCTTCAATGTCTGTTCAGACTTATCGGCAACAAAGTCTAACGTAACTGTAGGAACTCCCGTCAACTCATCCGCACTGATCACCGGACGACAGGAACGAAAAAAAAGGAGGTAAGTTTATGCAAAGCACTCTCACTGAGTGTATCAAGTCGCCCTAATACAGTCTTTGCCAACAAACGAACCAAAGAGGATAAATCGCGCGTAGCAAAAATATCCATATAGAAACAGGCAACTTCCAGCTTCTGCTCTTGCAGGGTATAGAAGACATTTTTTATCAATCCCGTCTTACCCATACGGCGAGGTGCTATCAATGTCAGGTTTCGTTCATTCTCCAAAGCCGACAATATCTGTTGTGTCTCAGCTTCACGATCACAGAAATAACGAGGACTCGCATAACCATACACTAAAAAAGGATTCCGGGGTTGTATCTTCTGAGCTTTCATAAGCAGTATTACATATTTTACGTTACACTTTTTACGTAACACAAAATACGGAATAAATATTGGATAAAGCAAATAGGCGCAAACATTTAACCTGTATTATTAAAGCCAGCCCAACAATTCCATCGGATTTTTCATCTGTTTCAGTCTGGGATGGTTGAATGTATCCACCACCTCATGCTGCCACATCACCTCAAAAGGAATGTATACTCCGTATCCCCCGATAGCCAGTACCGGCTTAATATCGGATTTCAAAGAATTACCGATCATCAGGAATTCTTCCGGAGCGACCTGAAGGACTTGCAGCAGGCGAGTATATTCTTTCTCCGTCTTATCAGACATTATTTCAATGTGATCAAAATAAGGCATCAGTCCGGAACGTTGCAATTTACGCTCCTGATCCAACAAATCACCTTTCGTAGCCACTACCAGGCGATAGTCCCCTTGTTCTTTCAAAGCTTTCAGAGTTTCTTCCACACTGGGTAGCAATTCAATCGGCATCTGGAGCAGAGATTTACCTAAAAAGAATTATTTGCTGTATCTTCTCTGCTGAAATCTTCTGTCCACTCACCCGCAAAGCTGTTTCAACCATTGAGATGGTGAATGCTTTGGCACCATAGCCCAAACATTCCAAATTTCCCATTTCTGTCTTAAACAACTCTGCCGAAATCTCTTCAGTACTTCCGTATTCACTCAGTAAGTCTGTATATTTTCGTTCCACTTCTTGAAAAAAATGGCTCGTTACTCCAAAGGGTATCATCTGCATCGAAAGCGATGACTTTAATAGCATGTTTCATCTTCTCTATTTTTATAAATAGTATTACGCACTTTACGTTACATGTTTTACGTTATACAAAACACGGAATAAATATCGAGCAAAGCAAATGAGGAACATTTTTTAACGCCTTTCTATCCAAAAGATAACTCAAAAAGCTGCACGGAACATACTTGAGACATACTTGCTCCGTACCAACCCCGCACTTTCTCCACTCAGAGGTACTTCCAGATGGAGAAAGTACGGAGCAAATATGGTTCTGATATAGCTCAGGTACGGTTCAAATATGATTGGAAGATAGCTCTAATAATACTTATATATATATTTTAAAATATAGTTACATTATCATAAAGAAGTATTATTATCCTGTTTTTTATAAAAAGCTATCTATTTTTGTATAGGCGAAAGCATTAGCAACGAAATTACACACAAATATAAGACTTATTAAACTATCACGAATCATTACCTTTATGAGATCGGGATGCTATTCTTGCAATAACATACAAAACTCAATCTATGGAGCATCGCATTAAAGAATTAGACTATCTGAAAAGCATTCTTATCCTTCTAATGGTTGCTTTCCACCTGGTATATATAGGAGATAAATATCCTTATATCAAACAGATCGTATACACGTTCCACATGCCCGCTTTCCTAATCATATCCGGTTATTTGACTAATGTACAGAAAGATATCAAAAGCTTTATGAGAAAACTATTATGGATTTTCATTCCCTATCTGTGTCTGGAAACAGGTTACGTACTCATGTCGCATATCTTACCCGTGAGAGAAAATGTACCGGAAATCAGTTCAAGCATTTTATTGCATAAGATATTTATAAAGCCATTGGGTCCCTACTGGTATCTCCACACGCTTATTATCTGTAGTCTACTATATTACCTGACTTTCCGCTATACCCGCATGAAAACAATATCACAGGTAATATTATTGGGTCTTGGTCTATTCGCAGTATCATACTGGGGTGGAATTATAGTGCTTGCCAATGCCATTTACTTCCTTGCAGGGGTAATCATTAAACAAAGCAAATTACCATTTATCCGCATCTTTCAGCCATCGCTTCTTGCCCTTGCCCCCATGATACTACTCTGCTGTTTTCCAGACAATCTGAACAGAGGGACGCTGGCAGGTATCACTATTACTTATCTGGCTATCATTATATCACTATATGCACACAGTTATCTATCCAAGGGGATCAGGCAATGCTCTTATTTTATAGGTAGAAATACTCTTGTCATATTTCTCTTCTCCCCTCTTTTCACAATATTATGCAAGATGTTCCTACCATTTTTATTCTTTGAACCCACCGGAATACTTTTTATGATCATATCCGTTGCAATCACCGTGAGTGGATGTATAGTAATAGCATGGAGCATGGATAAACTACATTTTTCACGCTTCTTCTTTGGACAAGATGCAATATTAAATTAACAAGAAGAAATCCAGGATTGAAAAACCAATTCTGTAATATTGCAATCATTGATAAAAAAGCCTATCTTTGAGACAAGAAATGATGGAGCGAAGACAGTAATCCGATATTGATATTATTCCAGTTAAGCCACCAATAAATATAAATTTCTGCCACATGTAGTTGGATATTTCATTGTCTTCTCTTTTTTCTTTGAGTGGAAAACTGCTATCTTTGCACACCAAAATGCGCTCATAACAAAAGAGATACATATATCACAATGGAAAAGAAATTCAAACGCACTACCGTTACGTCGGCATTGCCCTACGCTAACGGACCGGTTCATATCGGACACCTGGCAGGAGTTTATGTACCCGCTGATATCTACGTTCGCTATCTGAGACTGAAAAAAGAAGATGTAATCTTTATCGGAGGTTCGGACGAGCACGGAGTACCCATCACCATACGCGCCAAGAAAGAAGGCGTGACGCCGCAGGATATAGTAGACCGTTACCATACACTTATCAAAGAATCATTCAAAGAGTTCGGCATTTCATTCGATGTATACAGTCGTACGACTTCAAAAACTCACCACGACACTGCTTCGGAATTCTTCCGCAAGCTGTATGACAAAGGTGAATTCATCGAGAAAACCAGTATGCAGTATTACGACGAGGAAGCCAAAACTTTCCTTGCCGACCGCTATATTACGGGCGAATGCCCCCACTGCCATGCAGAAGGTGCCTATGGCGACCAATGCGAGAAGTGTGGTACAAGCCTCAGCCCCACAGACCTGATTAATCCGAAAAGTGCCATCAGTGGAAGTAAGCCTGTAATGCGTGAAACAAAGCATTGGTACCTGCCGCTCGACCAACACGAAAGCTGGTTGCGCCAATGGATTTTGGAAGACCATAAAGAGTGGCGTCCCAACGTATACGGTCAATGCAAAAGCTGGCTTGACATGGGTTTGCAACCGCGTGCAGTAAGCCGTGACCTCGACTGGGGTATTCCGGTGCCTGTAGAAGGTGCAGAAGGAAAAGTGTTATATGTATGGTTCGATGCCCCTATCGGTTACATCAGCAATACGAAAGAATTGTTGCCCGACACTTGGGAAACCTGGTGGAAAGACCCCGAAACACGTCTGATCCACTTTATCGGTAAAGATAATATCGTATTCCACTGCATCGTATTCCCTGCCATGTTGAAAGCGGAAGGTAGTTTCATCTTACCGGACAATGTACCGAGTAATGAATTCCTGAATCTGGAAGGTGATAAGATTTCTACTTCACGCAACTGGGCTGTATGGTTGCACGAATATCTGGCAGACTTCCCGGGTAAGCAAGATGTGCTTCGCTATGTGCTGACTGCCAATGCACCTGAGACAAAAGATAATGACTTCACCTGGAAAGACTTCCAGGCACGCAATAACAATGAGTTAGTGGCTGTTTATGGTAACTTCGTGAACCGTGCCCTGCAACTCACCAAAAAGTATTTCGATGGTGTAGTGCCTGCTGCCGGTGAACTTACGGATTACGACCGCGAAACATTGAAAGAATTTTCTGACGTAAAAGCAGAAGTAGAAAAGCTACTGGATGTATTCAAGTTCCGCGATGCACAGAAGGAAGCCATGAACCTGGCCCGCATCGGAAACAAATACTTGGCAGATACCGAACCCTGGAAGATCGCCAAGACGGATATGGATCGTGTAGCCACTATCCTGAATATCTCCCTGCAACTGGTTGCCAATCTGGCCATTGCATTCGAACCGTTCCTGCCGTTCAGCAGCGAGAAGTTGCGTAACATGCTGAACATGGACAGTTTTGACTGGGCGACTCTGGGCAGCACTGATCTATTGCCGGCCGGTCACCAATTAGCGACACCTGAACTACTGTTCGAAAAGATAGAGGACAGCGTTATCGAAGCACAGGTACAGAAGTTGCTCGATACCAAGAAGGCCAATGAGGAAGCCAGCTACAAAGCCAACCCCATCCGCCCGAATATTGAGTTCGATGACTTTATGAAACTGGATATTCGCGTAGGTACCGTATTGGAATGTCAGAAAGTTCCTAAAGCCGATAAATTACTGCAATTCAAGATTGCCGATGGATTGGAGAACCGTACCATTGTCAGCGGTATTGCACAGCATTACAATCCGGAAGAGCTGGTAGGCAAGCAAGTATGCTTCATAGCCAACCTTGCACCGCGTAAGTTGAAAGGTATCGTCAGTGAAGGTATGATCCTTTCTGCCGAGAATTTTGACGGTTCACTCTCCGTGGTTACTACCATGAAAGAAGTGAAACCCGGTAGCGAAGTGAAGTAATTAATGGAAGCGTCACTCAAAGAGAAAACAGCAAAAGGATTATTCTGGGGCGGAATAGGCAACGGGGCCATGCAACTGCTAAACCTCGTCTTCGGCATATTCCTTGCCCGGTTGTTATCTACAACAGACTATGGTATGGTGGCCGTATTGACCATCTTCTCTGCCATGGCCGGAATTTTCTCGGAGAGTGGTTTCATCCTGGCACTTGTCAATAAGAAGGAGGTAAAGCATGAAGATTATAATTCCGTATTCTGGTTCAACATCAGTATCGGTGCATCACTTTACCTCATACTTTTTCTTTGTGCCCCCTTTATCGCTGACTTCTACCATACCCCCGAGCTTACCCGGCTGGCCCGTTTCCAATTTCTGAGTTTCTTCATCGGAAGTTTCGGTACTGCCCCTACGGCTTACTTTTTCCGTAATCTCATGGTAAAAGAGCGTAGTCAGATACAGATAGCCGCCATCCTCATTTCGGGTATTACAGGTGTCAGTTGTGCCTACCATGGCTGGGGATACTGGGGAATTGCCGTACAAACCGTTGTATACGTCAGTACCAACACCATCTTGCTTTGGATATTCTCTCCTTGGCGACCTACTTTTTCGTTCCGCTTTCACCCATTGCGGGAATTATTGCCTTTCAGCAGTAAATTACTCTTTACCTCGCTCTTCACTCATATCAATAACAACATCTTCTCTGCATTGCTGGGACGTTTCTACACCATCCAGCAAGCCGGTTACTACTCACAGGGAAGCAAATGGACAACAATGGGATATTCCACCATTTTCGGAATGATAAACAGCGTAGGGCAACCTGTATTCAGAGAAGCCTCGGAAGATACGCAGCGTTTGCAAAACATATTCCGCAAGCTGATGCGCTTCACCGCCTTTGTCAGTTTCCCCGCTATGCTGGGGCTCGCCATTGTTTCGCAGGAACTGATTGTAATAAGCATCACAGAGAAATGGCTACCCTGTGTACCCGTCATGCAGATACTGTGCGTATGGGGGGCCTTCATGCCTATTTCAACTCTTTACTCCAACCTGATGAACAGTATCGGCCGACCGAACATATACATGTGGAACACCATCGCACTGGGCATCTTCCAGCTATTATGCGTGTGGGGTAGTTACCCGTACGGACTGAATGTCATGCTGATAGTCTATACAGCAGCCAATATCTTCTGGCTACTTATCTGGCATTATTTTGCTCATAAACATATCGGAATTTCCCTGTTTAATACACTGAAGGATATAGCTCCCTACCTCATTATATCTGTAGCCGTAATGACTTTTACTTACTGGGTGGCAGGTTATGTGAAGAATATCTATCTCTCCTTATTAGTGAAAGTCGCTTTAGCCGCCTCACTCTACATATTCCTGATGTGGAGCCTGAAGTCGATCGTATTCAGGGAAAGCCTTCAATATCTGTTTAAAAAGAAAACCATACAATAATGACACTGCAAAATGTAACTGTAATCATCCCTGCGCACAACCGTCCCAAGCGCTTGCGCAGATTGCTCGACTACTATAGCCGCACAGATATCAAGATTCTTGTTCCCGACTCATCCGACCATCCGTTTGCCGATGCGGAGAAGTACCCGGACATCACTTATCTGCACCGCCCTAAACTGCATTTCCTACTGAAACTGAAAGAGGTGCTCCCCATGATTAGTACACCCTATGTACTTTATTGTGCTGATGATGATTTCGCTGTCCCTTCCGGCATTGCACAAATGACTGCCTTTCTGGACGAACACCCTGATTACAGCACTGCACAGGGACATTACCTGACCTTCACTCCCCGTAAAGGGAAAATATCATTCTACCCTCGCTATATCCGCTACTTCGATAAACAAGTAACGGGCGAGACTCCCCGGGAAAGACTTTTGCAAGAGAAGAACATGTATGCCTCATTGCTCTACTCCGTCATCCGGACACGGGCTTTTCAAAGGATGTATGCAGCTTGTTTCAACCCGGATGGAAGCCTGCGCTTCCGCAACCTTTTCCTGGCGGAAGAGTTCTTTAATCACGCTGCGCTCATCTTCGGCAAATATGCCACACTGCCCTACTTCTACAGTGCCCGCGAACATATTACAGGTTCCGCAGCCGAAACCACCGTACCTGTTTCAGTTATCAAAACTTCTCATAAATATCGGGAGGAATATCAAGGTTTCCTTCTGGCGTTATCAGAATTACTGGCAGCCCGGGAAGGTGACACGCTTGAAGATGCTTTCTCCTTTATTTGCAGCATCAGCGACATGCCTAAAGACACTGCCGAAATCTCCGGCAAAAGGAAGATTATGGAGTTCACTCATAAACATCCCCTGTTACGTTGGGTAAACAGACTGGCTAACTGGAGATATAATCAGAAAGGATTGAAAGCGGTACGAGGTATGCAAAGCTACCCCTGTACATTCTCCACACCGGAAAAAGAAGAAATTATCAAGGCAATTGAGCATTCTTAAAGACACGCAAAAATGACAAATAAAACTGTTTCCATTGTAATGTGCACTTACAATGGAGAGAGATATTTAAAAGAGCAATTAATGTCTCTCCTAAACCAAACCTACTCTCCCATAGAAATCATTATCCAGGATGACTTATCTACTGATAACACCCTTGAAATCATTCATGATTATCAGGAAAGATACCCTGGCATCATTCATTTGTTCCAGAATTCAAGGCGACTGGGATATAATCAGAATTTCCTGTCAGCCTACCAAAAGGCAAATGGATACTATATAGCCAGTGCCGATCAGGATGATATATGGGAAACGAACAAAATAGAAATCCTGATCAGAGAGATCGGAGATTCCACGCTTATCTTTCACAATTCGGTATTGTTTAATCAAAAGAATCCGAATATGGGACTGCTGCACAAAAAGGATTGGGGAGAACATCCGCATCCCCTTAGTGTACTTGTCAACCCTAAAGCATACGGGCATCAGATTCTTTTTCGTCGGGAAGTGCTTCCGCTTATCCATCAGTTCGAAACATACAATGTATCATACGATAGTCTCGTTTACACACTATGCAGCAGTATGGGAGATGTAAAATACATCAACCAAGTACTTGTACACTGGCGCAGGCACGAAAACGCAAGCACCTTTACGAGCAGACAGGCAAACAAGAATAAGTTGTATGGTTATTATACTGCATTATGTGCTTTGCACGACCACACGAAGCGTCAAATCAGCCGCGAGTATTTTCGTCTGTATCAACGAATTCAATTTAAATTTGAACCGGACCGCCAGGTAATTGCATGCATGAAAGCAGGAACCCTGTATGAGATAATCAGAGCCGGATTGATTTGTGTCCATTACAGAAACGAACTGTTCCCGCAGAAAAACAAAGGAGTTCTCTGTATCTTAAAAAGTTTCTTCTTGCCCTTATTCTTTATTCGCGATTACGGATTAGGAATTATTCGTCCTTCCAAAGTACAACTCAACGCTCCAGGCAAGATGCAATAACCGACTGCAATGCTCCATTGTCTTGCAATATCTTTTCTACGAACTCACGGAAAGCACCATGCCCACCGTGAGCAACCGTTACGTATTTTACTTCCTGTTTCACATAGTCAGGAGTATTGCAAGGAGAGGCACTAAAGCCTACTTTCCGCAGTAAAGGCAAGTCATTCAAATCATCACCGATAAAGGCAACCTCATCCAGTGTGATACCCAGTTCCCGACAGATTTCTTCGGCCTGAGCGACTTTATCTTTCACGCCTATATAGCAATGGCTGATCTTCAGCTTATCCGCACGCTTCTGAACGATTTGTGAATTTTCTCCGGTCATAATGGCAACAGGTATGTCCAATTTATGCAGGAATATCACCCCCCAACCATCTTTCACTGAAAAACGTTTCATAACATCTCCCTCAGCAGTATAATACATTCCGCCATCGGTCCACACACCATCAATATCGGTAATCACTAATTTCGGCAACATAATTCAATAACAGTTAAATGATAGAACTCGGATAAATGATCTCATTACGGGGAATTTCTTTCAATACTTTATGCCCTACTACCTTCTCACGTTCGGCCCATTTAAAGCCATCACCGGGACTTAACAAATGGATATCATCTTCAGTAATAATGTCTCCGGGATGCAAGGTTTTATTCGTTGCAATAGAACGTTCCAGTTTCACTTTTGCCGAAGTCACCGAGGAGTCGATATACAATTCTTCTTTTCCCAGCCAGCGTTCGGCAATACGGATATCACGTATCATGCGGTTCACACCATCAGGTCCGAGCGAACCTTGCTGATCGGTTCCTTTCATGCGACGGTCGATAGTGACATGCTTTTCGATGATCTCCGCACCCATACCTACAGCAACGATAGGGGCAGCAATGCCAATGGTATGATCTGAAAAACCAATACAGTATTGACCATAATGCTGTTTCAGATAAGAAATCGTCTTTAAATTCAGATTATCGGGCTGTGTGGGATACTGGGATACACAATGCAAGATAGAAATGTTATCATGATAGCGAGTGATAACTTCCAAAGCATCATCCAGTTCCTTCTTGCCTGCCATACCGGTAGACAGGATAATAGGTATCTTCGTTTCGGCCATTACTTCCAGCAACGGCAAGTTGGTAAGGTCACGGCTTGCCACTTTCAGGCGGTCGGGAGTGAAGAGCTTCAACAAGGAGAGACAGCCTTTGGAACAAAGCGTTTCCACAAAATCGAGGCCTAAAGCCTTGGCATGCTTATAGATTTCCAGATGCTCTTCGTCCGTCAGTTCCAGGAAAGCGCGATGCTCGCCATAGGTGCGTCCGAAAGAATGGGGAGAATCATACGGACGGTTCATCTGCGAGTCCGTCAGTTCCTCATTCAGATCACGCTTGGTCAGTTTCACCGCATCCATCGGACGGAGTTCTATATTGAACACTTCTTCACGAACAGGGCGGGACACCAGGTCTACGATCAACTTGGCTATGTCGACGGAACCGTTATGGTTCTGTCCGATTTCTCCTATTATATAAGTACTCATGAAATTATGAATTATGAATTATGGATTATGGATTGTGAGCGTAGCGGAAGATATTCATCACTCACTATTCATAATTAATTTCCTATTTTTCATTTCTTGCAATATTCTCCAGCATCTTGGCACGATATTCGGGATGCGATTGCACCAGTTGCAACAGGGCATGAACACTACGATCAGTCTTTTCATAGAAAGTAGCATAAAGCTCTTGTAGCAGGGTAAAGTCTTCCATCGTATCGAGGGTGAAACGAAGATCGAAACGGCCCTCCAACTCGGCAGGCAAAGGAAGCAGACGCACCTTGAACTTTTCAGGATGTGTATAAAGATAGATGGTGACATGCTCGATGTGGAGTTTCTCTTGTGTGGAAACTGCCGCACGACGCAGAGCATTGATCGTTGTCAGCTCGGAATATAAACCCAAGTGAGATTTAATAGTAGGGCGTCCGTCAGCAAAGCCATAGGCAATATAATCTGCCGGACAAAAGGCATGTTCAGCAAAGAAAGTATTGAAAGTTTCGGGACGCAGAAAAGGGTTATCCGAACAAACACGGATAAAGCGATCCACACCGAAGACTTCGGCAGCACGGATAAAGCGGTCGAGCACATTGTCCTCATCACCACGAAAACTGAGGATGCCTGCCTGATGAGCTACTTCGGCAAGTATATCATCCTGCGGACGGTTGGTTGTGGCAAGTATGATACACTTATCCGGACAAGCCTGTTTGATATTGGCTATCAGAATGTCGATAATCCGCTGTTCGCCATAGAAAGGGAGCAGTATCTTATTGTGCAACCGGGTGGAACCGGTACGTGCCTGAATGATTATTCCATCTTTCATAGTTTCATCCGTTTAAAAGCATCGATATAAGAGCCGGGGGTAACGTTGATTACTTCCTTACCCAATTTGCGGGCGTAGGCTTCGAGAATAAAGTAAGACTTGAAGGCTACATGCATGTGATAAAGAATCGTATAAAGTCGTGCGCTATTCAGATTCTCCTGCTTCACGGTGTCGGCCTGCGATTTGTTCTGGTCGTAGAAGTGCTTCTGGTGCATCAATACTACGTTATCATCTGTTACTGTGATTTCCGGCAACCAAGAGTGATCGGCACCTGCCAGATAAGTCTTCCGGAATGGCAGACGCAACCCCATGGCAATAGAAGGTATCAGCACATTGTGCGGACGGGGAACACCCCATCCTTTACGGAAAATCCAGTTACAGAAACTCTGGAAGCCTTCAATGGGCGTTGTGTTATAAATATAGAGTTTGATATGAGGATTACCGGCCAATAAGGGTTGCCATTCTTTATCTTTCAGAGCACGGGCAGGAACAAAAAAATTCATGTCCCAGGTAGTTTTCTCGGCCATTGTCTTGAAAAGCTGCACGCGCTTCTCAGGAACAATCCAGAACAACGGATCGGCAATCAGATAAAGCTCAGGGCGGAGACGCTCGAACATAGGTGAGCTTACACAAAAGTTCACAGCCAGTAAAGTTTTTCCTTGTATGAAGTCCGCGGATTCTTCTACGGTACGGTTCAGCGAAGGACCGTTAGCCAATATCAGCAACTCATCCGGATTGCTGAAAGAAGACGGTAAACGTGTACCCCACTTGGACTGCAACAGAATCTTCACTATACTGAGAAAGCACTGCCAGAGCTGTTCCAACCATTTCAAACCTTTTTCCCCATATTCATTGTCAAATGATAATAAAACTTCCTCTGCAAAGATAGATACTTTCGCCTTTATTGGCTAAAAAACCGCGAATTTGTGGATATAAAGCGGTAAAAGCTGTACTTTTGCCAAAACATTCCGCAACATGAGAGTACTTATAATCAATACGTCCGAGAAAACAGGCGGAGCCGCCATTGCTGCCAGACGCCTGATGGAGTCGCTCTATACAGCGGGAACAGACGTGAAGATGCTCGTCCTCCACAAGGAAAGCCAATCGGAACAGGTGATTTCAGTAGGTAAAAACTGGCAAAAAAAATACACCTTCTTATGGGAAAGAGTGGTTATCTGGACAAACAATCTCTTCAGCCGGAAAAACCTCTTTACCATATCCATAGCCAACACCGGCTTCAATGTAACCAAACTACCCGTATTCCGGGAAGCTGATATCATACACCTCCACTGGATAAACCAGGGAATGCTTTCACTGAGAAACATACGGGAAATCATCGAATCGGGTAAGCCCATTGTCTGGACATTGCACGACATGTGGGAATGTACAGCCATCTGCCACCATGCCCATACCTGCAGCCTGTTCAAAAGTGAATGCGGAAACTGTCCCTTCCTACGTTTCCCAGGCAAAAACGACCTGGCACACCGGACATTCAAGAAGAAACAGAAACTGTTCAATGCCACCAATCAACTGAATATCGTTGCGGTTAGCAAATGGCTCTCCTCACAAGTACAGCAAAGCACTTTGCTCAAAGAGAAGCCGATATCCGTTATTCCCAACACGCTTTCACTTGCCGACTTCCGGATCATGGACAAGGAACTGTCCCGCAAAGAACTGTCCCTGCCCGACAAATATATCATTCTGTTCGGAGCCGCCCGTATCGACGATCCTATCAAAGGAGTGGAATACCTGATTCAGGCAATCCGGCTATTGATTGAAAAGAAAGAATTCCCGCAAGAGAAACTCCATCTGGCCTTATTCGGCAGAATCAAATACCCGGAGAAACTATTCAGCACCCTCCCCGTCAGCTACACCTACTTTGGACGAATAGGTGATACGGACAAACTCTCACAGCTGTACTCCGCTGCAGACGTCATCGTATCCGCATCTTTTTATGAAACATTCGGTCAGACATTAATCGAGGCACAGGCCTGCGGCTGTGTCCCCGTGTCTTTCGGCAATAGCGGACAGGCCGACATTATTCGTCACAAGGAGAATGGTTTCTTAGCCGATTACCTCTCCGCGGACAGTCTGGCGGAGGGTATCCGATGGGGAATAACCGAAGCCCGAGCCACCCTATCGGAAGAAAATATGCGAAACGAAGTTTCCGAAAAATATTCTGGTGAAGTCGTTGCCAAGCAATATCTCGACCTCTACCAGAACTTAATCAGAAGAAAGGTAACACAATGAGAATACTACTTATTAATACTACAGAGAAGATAGGCGGTCCGGCTGTAGCCGCCAGCCGCCTGATGGAAGCCCTGAAGAATAACGGCATCAAAGCCAAACTACTGGTGCGCGACAAACAAACCGAACAGATCACCGTAGTAGAATTGCCCCACAACCTGCGCATGGTATGGAAATTCGTATGGGAACGAATCGTTATCTGGAAGGCCAATCACTTCAATAAAAGACATCTCTTTGCTGTAGACATAGCCAATACCGGTACGGATATCACCGCTTTGCCGGAATTCCAACAAGCAGACGTCATACATCTTCACTGGATCAACCAGGGAATGCTTTCTTTAAAGAACATCGAAAAGATTCTTGCTTCGGGCAAGCCTGTAGTCTGGACCATGCACGATATGTGGCCATGCACCGGCATCTGCCACTACTCCGGCGGATGCATGCATTACGAAGAAGAGTGCCATCATTGCCCTTTTATCCATAACGGAAGCAGAAAGAAAGATCTCTCCCACCGTATATTTCTTAAAAAGCAGAAACTGTACGAAGGACGCCACATCAATTTCGTTGCCTGTAGTCATTGGCTGGAAGAACGAGCCAAGAAAAGTGCCCTTTTCAGCGGACACGTCATTACGAATATCCCTAATCCCATCAACACCAACCTCTACAAGCCTCATGATAAAAAGGCAGCACGGGAGAAGTGTATGCTTCCGCAAGACAGTAAACTGATTCTGTTCGGTTCGGTGAAGATTATGGATACCCGCAAGGGGGTAGATTACATGATTAAGGCGTGCAAACTGCTGGCAGAGAAATATCCGGAGTTGAAAGAACAATTGGGTGTTGTGGTCTTCGGTAACCAGTCGCAACAAATACAGAACATGTTGCCTTTCAAGGTTTATCCGCTCGCCTTCGTCAGCAACGAGCATCAGTTGGTAGATATCTACAATTCCGTAGACCTCTTCGTCACCCCATCCCTGGAAGAAAATCTACCGAACATGATTATGGAAGCCATGTCCTGCGGCATACCTTGCGTAGGTTTCAACGTAGGCGGCATACCGGAAATGATAGACCACCTGCACAACGGCTATGTGGCGCAATATAAATCGGTTGAAGACTTCGCCAACGGCATCTACTGGATACTCACTGAACCGGAATACGCCACCCTCGCCGAACAAGCCTGCCGGAAAGCTGTTTCCAATTATTCGGAACGCGCCATTGCCAAAAGATACATTGACGTTTACAACAAAATAACCGGAAGACATGCATAATCGCCTTACGCCCAAGTTCAGCATCATCACCGTGACTTACAATGCCGAAGCCGTATTGGAAGACACGATACTAAGTGTGATCTCCCAAACCTACCACCACATAGAGTACATCATTATAGACGGTGCTTCCAAAGATCGCACCCTCGCCATTGCCGAAAGGTATCGCGACCGCATTACGCAAATCGTCAGCGAACCGGACAAGGGACTGTACGATGCCATGAACAAAGGCATCAACCTGGCAACCGGCGACTATCTCTGTTTCCTCAATGCCGGAGACAGTTTCCACGAAGATGACACTTTGCAGCAGATGGTACATACCCTGGGAATCGGTGAACTGCCGGACGTTATTTATGGTGAAACGGCTCTGGTTAATAAAGAGAGGCACTTCCTCCGTATGCGCCGCCTCTCCGCACCCGAAGTGCTGACATGGAAGAGTTTCAAGCAAGGGATGCTTGTTTGTCATCAGGCTTTCTTCGCTAAACGAAGTCTGGCCATACCCTACGATATGCAATACCGCTTCTCGGCAGACTTTGATTGGTGCATCCGCATCATGAAAAAAGCGCGGACGCTGCATAACACGCATCTCACGCTTATCGATTATCTGGAAGAAGGTATGACGACGCAGAATCAGAAAGCCTCCCTACGGGAACGCTTCCGCATCATGGTGAAACATTACGGGCTGGTAAGTACCGTGGCACATCATACATGGTTTGTATTGCGGATGATATTAAAGAAGTAAAACTCAAAGTAAGCCTCACACTTTCCACCTAATACAGTGCCAGAGTTGTGCCACAGCCTTGGCAAGACTATGCCATGCCTATGGCACAACTGTGCCAAAACGATGGCAAGATATGGCAAAAGTTTCAGTCTGTAGACAACACAAGGAGTTAGTGAAGAATCTCTGTCTTCAGTTCTTTCACTCCTTCCGAAGCTCCTTTCTGAATGACATGTATCTGCCTCATCGAGTGCGTATCCACCGGTTTCGGATCAATCAGATACACCTCTGCCGTCCGCGGTACATAATTCAGCAAACCTGCTGCCGGATACACATTCATCGAAGTACCTATGATTACAAAGATATCCGCCTTTTCCACATAGCCGATAGCCGTTTCTATCTCCGGTACAGCTTCACCAAACCAGACTATAAACGGGCGCAACTGAGAACCATCGCCAGCCTTGTCGCCCATCTTCACTTCATACTCTTCCGGTTTCAACTCCCTTACATAACGGGGATTATAAGGATCACGGCTCGAACAAACCTTTGTCAACTCACCATGCAGATGAATGACGTGCGTACTTCCCGCACGCTCGTGCAGATTGTCCACATTCTGCGTAACTACCGTCACATTAAAGTCTTTCTCCAACTCGGCAAGCCCTGTATGTCCTGCATTCGGTTCCACATCAAGCAATTGTTTACGGCGTTCGTTATAGAAGTCAATCACCAACTCCGGATCACGTACATACCCTTCGGCACTGGCTACCTGCATCACCGGATATTTATCCCACAGTCCGCCTGCATCACGAAACGTACTAATGCCACTCTCGGCACTCATTCCAGCACCGGACAAAATCACTAAATTCTTCTTCATTGCCATATCTCCTTTCTATTTATCGCAGTTTCTTTCCTACAAAAATACAGAAGATTGCCGAAGTTGGCACAGATATAAGAAAATTTAAATCCTAAAAGCATAAATCATTCAAATAAAACCCTTACTTTTGCAACTTGTAATTTTGCAACTGATTGAAAGATACATCACTTTCAGTCGCAACCCAAAAGATATATGGATAAATTCAGTTACGCTATCGGCCTTGGAATAGGTCAAAATTTATTAAGCATGGGTGCAAAAGGCATCGAAGTAGATGACTTTGCACAAGCTATCAAAGACGTATTAGAAGGAAACAAAACCGCTATATCGCATGCAGAAGCCCGCGATATAGTGAACAAATACTTCGCCGAACTGGAAGAGAAAATGAATGCCGCCAGCATAGAACAAGGCAAACAATTCCTGGAAGAAAACAAGCAGCGTCCGGGTGTTGTTACCCTGCCAAGCGGTTTGCAGTACGAAGTCATCAACGAAGGCAACGTAGGCAAATATGCAAAAGCTACCGACCAGGTGAAATGCCACTACGAAGGCACACTGATTGACGGAACCCTGTTCGACAGTTCTATCAAACGCGGACAACCCGCCGTATTCGGTGTGAACCAGGTTATCCCCGGCTGGGTAGAAGCTTTGCAACTCATGCCCGAAGGTGCCAAATGGAAACTCTACATTCCTTCCGACCTGGCATACGGTGCACAAGGTGCAGGCGAAATGATACCGCCTCACAGCACACTGATCTTCGAAGTAGAATTACTTGAAATATTATCCCAAAAATAAAAAATAAACAGTAAAAGCAAAATGAAAAAAGTAACATTGATCATGGCTCTTGCAGTAGGCGCAGGTTTAGCTTCCTGTACTGCACAAAGTCCGAAAGCAAATCTGAAAACAGAAGTTGACTCATTGTCTTATGCCATCGGTATGGCTCGTACAGAAGGCTTAACTCAGTATCTGATGCAACAAGGTGTTGATACTACTCAGATGGCTGAATTCATCAAAGGTTTCAACGAAGGCGCTGCTAAGACCAGCGAAAAAGACCTCGCTTATATGACTGGTATGCAAATCGGTCAAATGGTAGGCAAACAATGGGTAGAAGGTTTCAACCAACAAATCTTCGGTAGCGACTCTACTCAGACTATCAGCCGCGAAAACATGCTGGCAGGTTTCATTGCAGGTATCACAGGTAAGACTGGCGTTATGACTAAAGAAGCTGCAACAACTTACATGCGCGAAGGTATGGAAAGCATCAAAGAGAAAGCTTTGGCAGTTAAGTATGCTGATAACAAAGCTGAAGGTGAAAAATTCCTCGCTGACAACAAAGGTAAAGAAGGTGTTGTAACTACTCCGAGCGGTCTGCAATACAAAATCATCACCAAAGGTACAGGTGAGATTCCTGCTGACACCAGCAAAGTGAAAGTAAACTACAAGGGTACTTTGATTGACGGTACTGAGTTCGACAGCTCTTACAAACGCAACGAGCCTGCAACTTTCCGTGCTAATCAAGTTATCAAAGGTTGGACAGAAGCCCTCACTATGATGCCTGTAGGTTCTAAGTGGGAACTTTATATTCCTCAGGACCTGGCTTATGGTGGCAGAGAAACCGGCGGTCAGATCAAACCGTTCTCTACTCTGATATTCGAAGTAGAGCTCGTTGGTATCGAAAAATAAATATCAGCTGAAGATTTCTTCTTCACCTGCATAAACTTAGCGGACAAAACGGATGTAAACAAAAACATCTGCTTCGTCCGCTTCTTTTTTACTCTTTCCCTATTTTTTCCTCCATTTTTATAGAGAAATTAAAATAAAGTCCTATATTTGCTTACTATTTGATAAAAACAAGAACTTACATAAATTGATATTATGGAAAAAATAGACAATCTTGACCGGCAGATTCTGGAAATCATCTCTCAGAATGCCCGCATTCCTTTCAAAGATGTAGCTGCTGAGTGTGGCGTATCACGTGCTGCCATTCATCAACGTGTACAACGTTTGATTGATTTAGGCGTTATTGTCGGCTCCGGTTATCATGTGAATCCTAAATCTCTGGGATACAGAACCTGCACGTATGTAGGTATCAAGCTTGAGAAAGGTTCCATGTATAAATCAGTGGTTGCCGAAATGGAAAAGATACCGGAAATCGTGGAATGCCACTTCACCACAGGTCCTTATACAATGCTGACAAAGGTTTATGCAGGTGATAATGAGCACCTGATGGACTTGCTGAATAACAAAATGCAGGAAATTCCGGGCGTAACCGCTACTGAAACTTTGATTTCACTGGAGCAAAGCATCAAAAAGGAAATTCCCATTTGCCCGGAGAAATAACAGATAGTTTATGGAATTCTTAAACGAATATCATCTTTCGGGACTGTTCATCGGCATTTGTACTTTTCTTATCATCGGGTTGTTTCACCCTGTGGTAGTAAAGGCCGAGTACTATTGGGGTACCAAGTGCTGGTGGATTTTTCTTGTACTGGGCATCGGAGGTGTCGCTGCTTCACTTTGTGTAGAAAATATCCTGATTGCTTCCCTCTTAGGTGTATTTGCTTTTTCCTCGTTCTGGACGATCAAAGAAGTCTTTGAACAGGAAGACCGCGTAAAGAAAGGATGGTTCCCCAAGAACCCCAAACGTACGTATAAGTTCTAAAAACAAAGCAGCAAACAGTATATTTTGCCCGAAAGGTTTGCATATTTCAACTGAATATACTATTTTTGTGCCCGCTATCCGATGAGGATAACACCGGACTTGTAGCTCAGTTGGTTAGAGCAACAGACTCATAATCTGGAGGTCCCTGGTTCAAGCCCAGGCTGGTCCACTTTCAAAATCAAGGAGTTACGAAATTCGCAACTCCTTTTTTCTTGCCTTTGCGTAAACAATGCGTAAACAAACTGTTTGAGTTGACCGTGTTTTACACATAGAATTTCTATGATGCTCCATGCAATCCTGTAGCATCTTTACCCGAAGTTTTGTTAGTGTGACGACACTTTACGATTAAATAATTAAATAAACTCAAATATACTCCATTTGTATATTGATTTACAGAATAATGTTGTAACTTTGCAAATGCAATGCATTTATGGCGAGCCATGACCAAGATGTGCTCTTTCCTAAATAAAAAGGAAAAGTGAGTTTGCCTAACCATCGTGGGAGGGTCATCCCATTCCGATGAATCGAAGCGTAGAGGGAGTATTAGTCGGAAGATACTCTATTTCAAACAATACGTGAGAGTTGCTTCAGGGGTTAAGACCGATTAGCAGAAGCCCGGTTACCAGTCAGCGACAGAAGACAACGAGATTGCACCGCTGCATATAACGACAATGTTTTTATCCGTCAAGGGATAGGGACTCAGTGGTTATATGCAGCGTTTTGTATATGTACGCCTCACATTGCAAAGCGGCTGTATTCAGAGGTTATGTTGAACATAAACAATGAATGCAATGGAAAAATTAACCAAGTCATTGTCTCTTTTCAAAGAGCGTAACTGTTCTGTCTCTATCGTGTTGGATTCACGTACCCGCAGAAAGAATGCGTGTGAGTTTCCATTATCTCTTCGTTTCACGATTGACCGCAAGTTCTTCTATTTTACAGTTGGAAGTTCTTTTACTGAGAAAAAGTTCTCGGACATCTGCAATGCGACGAAATGTAAAAGCGAGAACTACAAATTTCAGAAGGAGTGGAAAGATACCATTGCCCCCAAGTACAAAGAAATCTTGATGAACCTGAACAAAGGCGGCATCCTGACATTTGAGATGGTACGTCAATGTATCATGGGTGAAGAAGTGGGGCTATCCAAAGAGGACACAACCCAATCACAATCCTTTATTAGTATATGGGAGCAAGTCATTCACGAATTGCGTACAGAAGACGGAGGAGCACGTTTCACCACGGCAGAGAGTTATGAGTGTTCGCTCAAATCATTCAGAAAGATTCTTGGAGAAAATGCAATTAAGGGCTTTTGTATCTGTGCGGCATGTAATCGGTAACTTTGTCTCGTCAAAAATCGGAAAAGTAAAATCGACATGATTAGAAAAAATAGCATTGTAATTTTGTAGTGCCAACTATTAATTACAATGCTATGACCGAGACTTCCAAATTAAAGAAGTATCTAATGTGGAACAAAGTTAAAGAATTATTTTCATCCGGCCTAAACAAAAGCCAGATAGGTTTGTCTTTAGGCCTTCACCGTCAGACGGTGTCCAAGTATCTGTCTATGACAGAAGATGAGTTCATATCTAGCCAGAGCTATGACCGGCATTACGGGCATAAGCTTGACGCTTACGAGACTTATGTAGTGGAGGAGCTTGTTAAATGGCCTTTTCTGTCCGCCCCTCAGATCCATGACAGGTTAAAGGAGAATTTTGTGGATCTTCCGGCAGTTACTCCCAAAACGGTTTTCAACTTCATCAACCGAATTCGTTTGACACATAATCTGCCCAAAGAGGTGGAAAAGAGTTACCGTCCCTATGAGAAGCAGCCTGAGACTCCTTATGGAGAATACGCCCAATGTGATTTCGGCGAGCGCTGGATGCGAACCTCTCAGGGGCAGTCTCTAAAAGTCTATTTCTTTGCGATGTCCCTGAGCCGGAGCAGGTACAAGTTCGTGTATTTTAGCCGGACACCGTTTACCACCGCACTTGCTGTCTATGCCCATGAACTGGCCTTTGAGCACTTCGGAGGTATACCCCGGAAAATCATTTATGATCAGGACAAGGTATTGCTAGTTAAGGAAAACCTTGGCGATCTGGTGCTTACCAGCAGCTTCCGTGCCCTGGTTCGGGAACATGGCTTCGAGCCCGTATTCTGCCATAAGTGCGATCCCCAAAGTAAGGGTAAGATAGAGAACGTGGTCAAATATGTGAAGTACAACTTCCTTCGCGGTCGTGAGTTTATCGACATCGACCTGCTGAACAAGGATGTCCTGAGCTGGCTGGAACGTACAGCCAACGGTACGGAACACCACGGCATACGTCGTGTCCCTTCCGATGAGTTCGAGAGGGAAAAAACATATCTCATGCCTTATAAAGGAGTCCCTACAGTACCTTGTGAAAAGCTCGTGCCACATCATGTGCGCAAGGACAACGTGATAAATTACAGGGGCAACTATTACACCGTTCCTACGGGAACTTACCGCGGCTATCAGACGCTTGTCTATCTGGAAGAAAAAGAAGGCAAACTGCACATCTATAGCCATGATACGGGCAAAACCCTTGCCAGTCACAAGATAAGCGGTGACAAGGGACGCCTGATCAGCAACACCTCGCACCGGCGTGACCGAGAAGCCTCACTGAACGACTATGAGGCTTCTGTGCGCAAGGAGTTCCCCAGAGCGCAGTGGTTGACGAATACCTCTCACAACTGCGCGTACATAAGGCTCGCAACTATCGCGACAACCTCCAGTTCATAGCCCGCCGGCATGGGGCATACTCCAATGCCACACTTACCCGATCTTTCACTCAATGCCTTGAGGCAGGCGTCTTTAACGGATGCCGTCTGATGGAGGTAGCCGAGTACCTTAGAGTCCATAATGGGGAGGCTCTTATCGAGGTGCGGACGGAAACGGAACCTTTACCCCAGGCAGACACCTCCGGCATGACCCCTGAGAAAACAGATATATCAATCTTTAATACACTCTTCGTATGACAATCAACGAACAAATCAGAAGCTTGTGCTCACGCCTGCGGCTATACGCCCTTCCACGTCTGTTGGAATCCGAGGCTCATCTGGCACAGGAACAAGGAAAGACCCATGTAGAGTTCCTTCATGACCTGCTGGCCCGTGAGGTGCAAGAGAGGGACAGCAAAGACTTCCAACGACGTCTGAAAGCGGCGGCTCTGCCGGCAAGGCATGATCTCGACCTTTTTGACCACAACTACTCGCAAGGTATAACCGCCCCCAGACTACGCGATCTGCGCCGACTTGGATGGCTCGAGCAGAATTACAACCTGATACTTATGGGACCATCGGGTACAGGCAAGACCTTCATCGCCGCAGGCCTCGTATATGAGGCCGTAGGACAAGGATACAAAGCATATATGGTTACGATGGAGGATGTCATAAACACCATTAAGATGAAAAGCCTGATGCCTTCAGCCATGAGTGCCTATAACCGTCTGCTCAAAGCCGATCTGGTAGCCATCGACGACATCATGCTCTTCCCGGTGAAGAAAGAAGATGCTGCAGGATTTTTCAACCTAATCAACACGCTTCACGAGAAAGCATCGCTGATAATCACTACCAACAAGGCACCAACAGAGTGGGCAAAAACACTGGATGATGAAGTACTCGCTTCCGCTATACTTGACCGATTATTATATCACTGCGAGGTAATAAAACTCTCGGGACAAAGCTATCGGATGGGAAATCGAAAATCTATTTTTGAAACCGGAAAAGACTCATCTTTGGCTGGGGGTACCCCCAGCCAAAGATGACCAGTATCCTAAGACAATCAATATTATAAACGGAGGGTCTCGAATATCATATGTCGATTTAACTTTACCGAAAAATGTCGATTTAAAATTTGCTTATTACACGGCAGAACTTCAGAAGTGGAAGGATGGTATGCACAATGGAGTTAAAGACGAAAATGGTGCGATTGTCGGTAAAATCAGTGACACTACGGCCGGCATCTACTTGCGCTGTTGCCGTGCCGTATGGAACAGGTGTGTGCATGAGGGCTACCTCAAAGATGTTCCCTATCCTTTTTCCAACAAAAAAGAGAAAGGACTTGTGAGCATTCCCAAGAGTGCAAAACGCAAGCAGAGCTTCTTGAACGTAAACCAGATGACGGAACTATACAACCTTTTCGTATCAAAGAAGTATCCAGAACATTGGTCGGAAGAATATGTGCAACGTGCGCATTATTCATTGGGATTATTTCTTGCCCAATATCTTTGCAACGGTTTCAATATGGCTGATGCTGGCCGCTTGACCTATAATAGTTATTATTATCAGACAAATGGCAAAGCTTTCCGCTTCAATCGAAAGAAAACATCCCGACGGAGTGCTGATGGCTCAGAGGTGATAGTCCCTATCATCCCTCCCTTACGATATATCTTGGATGAGATAGCCGCACCTCAGACTCGGGACAGTTTTGTGTTCCCCGATATATTAAAAGGAGCGGAAACGGAAGAGTTACGCCGCAAATACACCATGCAAGAGAACTCAAACGTGAAAGACCGCGTCATTAAAATTTGCCATGAGGCATTGAATTGGGATAAGTCCATCTGTCCGTCCGGCACATGGTGCCGACACTCGTTTGCTACTAATCTGCATAATGCCGGAGTGGATATGGATTATATCTCTGAAAGCATGGGGCATTCAACTTCTGATCATGCCATTACTCAAATCTACATTGAGCATTATCCTCTTGATATACAGATGCAGAACAATTCAAAACTACTAAACTTGGAGAATTCTTCTGAAAGGGATGCTCTGTTGGCGAAGCTGGCAATCATGTCCACAGAAGAACTGCTTAAATTATTCAGACAACCTTAATCCGTAATGCTGATGATAAACTTCATAGAAAGGATAAAATCCTATTCCAAAAGAAAGGATACTGCTGATATAGCTATCCGTGCGTGGAAATCGGCCAATGAGGAAGCGTATGCCAACTTTTGTAAGCGCATAGATGCTGTGGCTAAAGGTAACATATCAGTTATGATGGACATGTATCTGATGATGCGGGATTGCGTACCACCTGAAGCCTTGATGATGTATAACTGGCTCTCTGATTTTGTAAACGGCAAGGATGTGTCAGACATTGCAAACCAACAATGGGCTGGCCAATATACCGAGACCATTGCCCGATGTATCACCAACAAGTGTTTGTGGATAGGCATCAATGTGAAAACAGGTACGGTAGAATTGTTTCCTTCTCCGAAATCGGGACTGTTGATGGTGCATTCTGAAACGCCTATTGAAATATGGAATCGTCTGCCGCAGGGGTTGAGGTCCTACTTGATTGGGCAATTAGATATGTTCATGAGAAACAGCAAAGGATGTTATCTGTTGAGCAAACTGGAAAGAAAAATGGTTTATCAGTTCCTGACCTATATCTCTCAAATTATTTTCCTCTCTTATGCGGTGTTCATTGGTGGGTTCATGGCTAACCTGTATGACCGTGTAATGGAAAAGAAAGAGGATTTGGTTTATTGTATGTATTATTTCGTGGTGTTTGACCATGGCTTGTCCCGTATGGCCAAGTTACTCAACCGTCTGCTGAACAGCGAAGAGGTTGACCATGGCGATATGCTTTTGGTAAAATCATGTGTTACCATGCTTGCCAATAGAAGTATAGAGATGGGTACAGAAACCAAAGCAGACTGGGAAGATACCATAGAAGGCTGTACCCCGGAATTCTGGAAGGAGGTGATGTTTGCCTTACGAAAATTAAAAAGGCAGGCGTGGAAATAGAAAGGTGATACAGTCATTGGACGATATTCTTTTGGGCGACAAGGAACGTATCAAGCAGGGTATCCTTTTGTTTCTTAAAGAGAATACAGAGGACATAAGTCTTGCCTATCTGTTGAAATCATTGGTAAAGTCCGGCAAAATAAAAGCGTCCACAAGATACATGACATTCCACCGTGCCATAGAACAGTTCTCTCAACGACATTACGGGCACGATATACCACAGAAGCGATACGGGGAAATCAAGGAACTTACTTTAAACTCGCCCCAAAGAGGAAGCAGTTACACTAAGGCAAAACGAATAATAGACCGATGGACGGATTATTTTATCAATAACGGGTAGTTGGGAAATCCAGCTATCCGTTTTTTCTGCGAACAACTGTTGTAATACGGTCGGTTAAATTAAGGTATAAATAAACCGACCAACACACAGAGTTTCATACACTACCTTTGCTTGTGAAATCGGTTTCACAGAGTTGAACCGAGGCTTAAAGTATTTAATCATCAAACAAGTAAAGGTATGGAAGAAAAACTCAATCTTAACCAACTACTCCAAAAGCCCATCGCCATGATGACGGGTGAGGAGCTTTGCTTTCTCATCACTAAAAGTGTGGAGAGTACAGAAGCGGCCACTCCCCAAGTGGCATCCAAAGGCAACTACTATGGCATAGAGGGTATCGCCCGTGTATTCGGTTGTAGCGTACCCACCGCCAACCGCATTAAGAAGAGCGGCATCATAGACAAAGCCATCACGCAGATAGGACGAAAAATTGTAGTGGATGCAGACCTTGCATTGGCTTTGGCAAAGGAATCTGGTGGCATCCATATCAAAGAATAGCGGTATGGAAGAGAATTGGAAAAAGAATCTGGCAACAGACAGTTACGGGAATCCGGTTCGTTCCATCAGTAATCTCCGGCTTATTTTCACACTGGATGAGAATCTTAGTCAGATAAGGTACGATACCTTCTGTCAGGACGATGTGTGTTTCTGCCCTTTGTTCCGCAATGTCAATGGTAACAAAATTGATGAAGAATCAGCAGGAAAAATACAGGACTATCTGGAAAGAACATACAGAATACGCCTGACGCAGAACAAAGTATTTGAGATACTGAAGACCACTTCTTCTGAACGGAGTTTCAATCCTGTACAGGAATTCATCACACAAGAGACATGGGACGGACAACCTCGCATAGCCACAACCATCATAGATTATCTTGGAGCCGAGGACAATCCGCTTGTCAGGGAACAGACAAAACTTTGGTTTGTGGCGGCTGTAGCCAGAGTATTCAATCCAGGTTGCAAGTTTGACAACGTATTGACCTTGCCCGGTCCCCAAGGTATCGGTAAAAGCACCTTCTTCAAAGCCATTAGCGGTAAGTGGTTCAACGACTCATTTTCTTTTGCCAGCGGTGACAAGGAGAAAGTTGAAACCATAACCAATGGCTGGATTATTGAAATCAGTGAGCTGAACGGTTTGAAACGGGCGAATGACGCGGAAGCTGCCAAGGCTTTTCTAAGCCGTTGCAGTGATTATATGCGTCCGGCTTATGGGCATAAGGTGGTGGAGTTCATGCGGCACAATGTTTTTGCGGCTACCACCAATGAGGCAAACTTCCTGCAAGGAGATAATGGAAACCGCCGATGGTGGATTATCCCTGTCAAAGGCAACGGTCATGTGTCAGATTGGCTGGATGATTTGCAGTGTTCCGTTCCTCAACTTTGGGCAGAGGCATATACATATTATAAGCAAGGTATGAAACTCTATTTGTCGCCGGGCATGGAGAATGAGGCCAACGAAGTGCAGATGCAACATTCCAACATTCTTGTTGACCCCATTATGGAAGATATTGAAATGTATCTGGAACGTGAGGTTCCAATCCAATATGCAAGCTGGATGATTCCGACACGACTGGCTTATCAGAAAGGGGCATACTCAGAGCCAAATTCCACAATGACCTCACTCAATATGGTTTGTGCCCGGCAGATTATAGAGGAACTGCCCAATGATTTAGTCAGACGAAATCCATCCAAATACACTTCGCAATACATCAACCGCCTGATGTCCATGTTTCCCAATTGGAAACGGAGTGAACAGGAGAAGGTCAAGGGGCTGCATCCAGCCTACTGCGATAAGACGGGACGGACGAAATACCCATGGGTGAGGGTGGACGCTCCAAGTGAAGAGTCCTGCGCAACACTGCCAAGTGAACAGGAATTGCCATTCTAATTTCAAAATAAGGGAAAAGAAAAAACTAATGTCCCCTTGTCCCCCTTTTGCCCTCGAAAAAGAATAAAAACAGGAAGTAAGCAAAATAGAAAGTTATAAGAAACGCTTGGGACACGAGACAATATAAACCAACAACATGAGAAAAGAAGAACTTATCAAACAACTACAAGAACGTGCCCCGTTGTTGGCAAATGCGGTCAGCCACATGGTTACGTATGTTCAAGACCGTTATCCCTCCACCTTTCCAAGCAAGGAACAGACCGAGGCGGTGAACAATTACCTGCGAAGTGTCCATGCCGATGGGGACGGAAGTACATCAGAACGGAATTGTGAACACCGCCGTATCGCTTCACAGAACATTACCATTGCCGCCATCCGTATATTAGACAGCCGTCAACTTGACAGGCTTCAAGATGTGCTTGACTACATTGCATACGACAAGGAGTATTATATGCCGGAGAGAGGATGCGGAATGCACCGATGACTTTCTCTTTTGGCTGCACCATTTATAAACCATCTTCAAAATTGACAGACGATGAAAACAAACTTGAATTATTGTATAGTGCTTTCGTCAGAGCAACTTGCATATCTGGCAGGGAGCAAGTATGGCATTGACCGCATGAAAATTCTACACCAACTTATCGAAGCGGCAGTGCTGAAAGAAAACGATTATGCCATAAAAGGATTTTCCACAACCTTACAAGTGGGGCAAGCCATCCTTTCGGAAGTGGATTTATCCTGCAAGTTAGGCTATGACAAGAAGACCATATCCCGTGTACTTGACAAGATGAACCAATTGGGAATTGTCGCATCCACGCAGAGCAACCGAACAAGCGTCCACACGCTGAAATGTATATCGGCATGGATGTTGGATGGCAACCGAATAGACAATCCTTTCTATGTTCGACTAAAAGACCGGCAAGAAAAAGGAGCAAATGATTACGCACAATCTGATGATATGGTAACCGTCTTACCAATGACTCCACAGGAGGATTCGGATAGCCATATGGAGAGAAATTTACCCAACTCGAATGAGTGTAGACAAACAGAAGTAATGAATGAAACCTACGTTTCTGATGCAGTTTTTTCCTTCGTAGGCAAAATGCCTATTATATCAGACGAAGGCTAACTGCTCTCTCCATTTTCTTCTGTTCCTACCAATTCGGCTCCTCCACAGCCTACGGCAGGGGAAGAATCTAATGAGGATATTTCGGCAGATAGTCAGATTTAGTCATATTGGATATGGCGATGATGCCTATATTTTTGTGTGGGGTCTTGCAAGAAGTTCCTATGTCGCACAAATTTGCTTCGCTTATTCGTACCACATAGGCATATTCCGGCAGTCGCAAGCTCCCACCGTGCTATCCCTTTTTAGATTGATGTCTCACCCATAACATAACAAAACATGAAGAAGAAAAAGAATACCGACAACGAAGTTGATGATGAAAACGACAAGAAAGTTATCAGACGTACCCTGCGGCTTGAAGCCAGAGTTACGGAACAGGAATATGCAAAGGCGGCAGAACTTGCCAAGACCTGCGGTTTGTCCATGAGCAACTATGTGCGCCGCACTGCTTTAGGGCAGCACCCACGGCAACGGCTGTCTGAGCGTGAGGTAGAAGCCTTATGCTGTCTGACGGATGCAAGGGGTGACCTTATCCGTATTGCGGCAGCAGTAAAGTCCATTCAAGCGGATAAACGTGCAATGTATTTCAGCGATACCCGGTTTGTGGAACAATGGATGAGAGCTGCTACGCAACTAATCAACCGCTGGAGCCAAATAGAGAATTATCTTACCGAATAAATTTCCTTACCCGTTATGATAGCAAAAGCCAGTACCATAGCGCATGGCGCAAATGCCATAAGATATTCCGTCAATAAAGACAGAGCGGATATAGTCAAAGCCAACCTGTTGCCCGATGACATTTCACCGGAAGCGATGTACGGTCGGATGATGCTCATGCAGAAAATGTTTGCCGAGAAAATCAACAAGGGCAGACCTCTTGGCAGAAACGTGATAAGAATTGAAATTTCCCCATCCGAGGAAGAGAGCCGAAACTGGACGATGGACGACTGGGTACGTTTGGCAGATGAGTTCATCCGGGTATTCGATTTCATAGACCTTTCCCAAAAGACCAAACGGGCTTCCTCAAAGCAGACCAATCTCAAAGGTTCACAATACATAGCCGCCCTGCATCGTGATTCTAAAAGTGGCATTCTTCACCTGCACATTGATGCCAACCGTGTGGATATGAACGGAAAAATCAACGATAGCCATAAGATTGGTGAGAGGGCTGTCATGGCTGCGAATATCATCAACGAAAAACGAGGATGGGTACAGTCCAAAGAAATCGGCATACGGCACAGGCAGGAAATCTCAAACTGTTGTATGGAGATACTTCGTGCGATGGACAAATTCAGTTGGGGACAATACAAAATGGAACTGACAAAACGGGGTTACAAAGTACACATACAAGAAAATGATAAGGGAAAAGTTTATGGTTATTCCATCAAACGGGGTAACTCAAATTATAAATCATCCGTGTTGGGTGTCGGGAGAAATCTGACTCCATCAAAGATAGAAGCTACTTGGGTAAAACTGCATCCGCAGGAAAGGAAGTCGGAGCCGACAAATTCTATTCTCCAACAAACACGGACAGCCAACGCTGATTCTGTTGTACAACCCAAGATGACTCCACAGCCTGTTATAAGGCACTATGATATAGCAACAGACGAATATCACAGCTACCATGTGGAGATACCCGAAGCCGCTGACAATATCATCAGGCAGGAGTGTTCGTTGGATGAAGTTCATCCGTTGGCTAAGATTGAAGAGATACAACATACGGCTCTTTTACTCTTTGCAGGGTATTTAGATGCAGCTACAAGTATGGCGGTATCAAGTGGCGGTGGCGGTTCTGACACAGGAGGCTGGGGACGAGACAAGGATGAGGATGAACTTGAATGGGCACGCCGATGTACAAGAATGGCAAACAGCATGTGCAAACGCAGGAAGGGGCTTCACAGATAATTCACTATTATAAATATAAGAATATGGGTATAGGAAAATCAAGGGGTACTTCCCTCTAAATGTCAGCAATATGCTGGAAGAAGTTGAAATCAACCAGCAAATTGAGACTGAAAAATCAGAAGTAGATAAACTTCTCGTAGAAATAAGAGAGGCAAAAGAAACGCTGATAAAGTTCAATGAGGATTTGGAGAAAGCTATCGCTGCCGAATGTCACATTGAGGGTGCGCTCAAAGCGGCAGCTGGCAGTTGTGACAATATTGTCAACGGCATCTGCAATGCCATTGTGAAAGCAGAACGAGACACGAAATTTAAAACAACTATTACCCCTGACCAACTTGCAAAGCTTAAGCAACTTATAGACCGTTCTGTAGAAAGTTGGATTTCGGTGTTGGCAAATCACCGTGCCGAACAATCAAAACTTATCACCGAACATGAATCCAATATGCGCAAAATCCTCAAACGGAATGAGGGCGTTTGGTTTTCCGACTTCTGGATGAAAGTCTTGCTGATATTTTTGTTCGTTTATATGATGGGATTGGGAGTAATTGTATGTTATGCCACATAAATAAAGCATCATAGTTATATTATGACGTTGTTTATTATAATCATTTTACTTTTTCTTCATGCAATAATTGACATGTTACCAAATAAAAATACTGTCAAATAAAAAATTGGTTTATGATTTCTGTTTCCTTAGGGTGTATTGTTCCATCTGCTTCAGCCATCCCAACGAATAGAACCTTAGCTAGAATTTTATTCTCATCAGTCATTCCACTGATTATAAGTTTAGTTTGTATATCATCAATATTGGGGATGTCCTCTATATCATTGATTGTTATGGAAAAATCACTATATGTTTTATCCATGTATCTCTCCTCTTTGGGATGAATGATACCATCTGCTTTCATAATGTGTGAAAGAACTTTTATGATGGCGTATTTTTCTATTGTTGTGAAACTATTCATAATGTCTGATTGTAGAAGAAGTTGTGATAAGTATCATTACCAATGTTAATTATATACATGTTTTCCCTTGCACGAGTTATCGCCGTATATATCGTTTGTGGCGACATTGGGCGAAATGTCGTATTATGCAAAACAATGTCATTCTCTAGAATAACTATAACGGAAGGAGATTCCCAGCCCTTGAAACTTTGTATGGTAGATATTTTCAAACAACGTTTGTCTGTCGTAAACAATTGCTTTCTTGTTCGTTCAAGAGCTTCAAAATCCCTATTAAATTTCCAATTGGCTGCCTTTTCATCAGTAACCTGATGTATTTGCTTTAACCGTTCAAGGGTTTCGTTTGAAATAAATGTTATTTCTGTTTGTTCGTTTGTTCTTTGTCGATAAAGAATGTCAATATTGCGAAGCAATTTTGTTGAAGAAGCAAGTACAGCAAAATCTCTTGCTTCGTTATTGTCATTGGAAATGATATTGATTATATTAGTTATTATGGATTCAATGGAATTGTTTTGTCTCAGATCAATATAAGTTACAATTTGGAAATTGAACGTATTTGATATGGTATTCTCCGCAACTATATCATCGGTAGGTAGATTTGCCATAAATTGTGTTTGAAATGCAGTGGCAAGATTAGCAAGACGTGGATTAGTAAATCTTCGACTGGTTGTTAATTGTCTATTCCATTGTCCTCCAATAATACCTAAGCGGATGTCACCATTTGCATCTAAAGGTCGTTGATATACATTTTGTTTGGGATCCCCAAACACTACCAGTTCACCATTAGGCACCAAAAGGAAATTCTGCATGATGATGCGAAGCCATTCCGTAGTATAGTCCTGAACCTCGTCAACAAAGATTGCAGAATACTTCTTATGACCTTTGGAATTTTCAAAGAAGGCTTCGTTTTGATATGAGCTAAATTCAACATGCAACTGACATTCTGCAGCACGTATTCTAAAGAATTGATGATAAGGATATACGTCTATTTTTTCCCAAGAGAAATCCTCCCGAATCTCGGAAAGCCTAAACTTCAGGTAATTGGCTAATGTAATGTTATATGTCAACACTAAGACATCACCTCCAGTACGCTTCATGGCATTTACTGCTCTAAAGGCAAGTACTTGAGTCTTTCCAGAACCAGCGACACCACTTATTTTCTGTTGTGTTATACTACTTTCCGATAGTCGCTTCTGTGCACCAATAGGTTGCATATCAATACGTCCTTCCTGATATGAATGCCAGGATGGAGATATCATCCTAGCCAATTTCCTTCTTACAACATCGTCAAAAGCATTGTTGTTGTATAAGAAACCTATGGTAGTATACAAATTTTGTGATATATCTCTATTTTCAATAATCTCCTTACCGAAGATAAAGGTAAAATTAAAGACGTTATTCTGATATTCAAAGATTTTTTTTATTTCGTCAATAGAGTTTTCTGAGAACACAACCGCCTTTTTGATAAGACTAAAATTCCGATTATCTTCAATAGTACTCATCAAAAGTTCTTCTATACCATCCTTAATGCTCAATTGACATAGGTTTATAAGGTCAATAGGAGATTGATATAGTTGCCCATGTACATTTATTTCCTTTTTATCCTCTGATAATGTACACTCATTAAGGTTCTCCTCGAATATGTTCAGTAGAAGAATCCCCTTATTAGGTCTAACGATAATAAAATCTACAGCCACTTCGTTTACTGCTGCATCAATATACATTATGTCATCCACAGACAAAATATTTTCGAGTCTCCATGCGACTCTTGCTTTTTGAGATGATAACACATGATTCTGTATCTGCAAACGTAAATCATATTCATTATATATTGCCTCATGTCTTTCATCCACCAAAGCTAATTTGTTAAGGTCAATTGTTGCACCATTGTATTCAAAGCATCTTGTCATGCATGTATAGGGATGTGCTGTTCTCCTTGTGCGTGCATAACGTACACTATTTATCTGGCTGAAATAATTCTGTTCTCCAAAAACAGAACAAAATTTCTCAATTCTATACGCCGCACCATTTTGGGGACCAATACATAGAACAAAGTGTTTCCCTTGCGCAGATGCCACCATCTTTGCAACTATTCCCAAATCGATAGCAGTTACATCCAAGATATTAGAAAAAACATGGATGATATTATTATATCTATATCCAATAGAATTAAGAGTCTCTCCTTCAACAATGTCGTTTGCTGGAAGAAAAAGATTCTTCACATCTATTTTAACTGTGCCGTGCGTAAGAGTTCGGATATTATCGTTGGCGCGTTCGATGGCACTATGAGAAGGCTCAATAAGCGTTATTTTACGTAGCCATTGAAATAAATTACGCTGTCTTAATACTTCAATTATAGTAGCAGAGCCTATGCCTTGACCACATCCCCAATCAACTATCTCAATACTTCCCTGAATATCGTTAAATGGGAAATTCATCATTGCGGCACGACACTTGGTTACATGCATATCTCCATATGCAGACATATAACAATTTAGTGCCACATCACTTGCTAATAGATTTATGCCATGATTCAACTCTGGATGTGTCCAAGGTCTTCCCTTATATTCTTCGGGCAAAGCATTGTGACAATAATCAATAATGTCATCAATACTATTACATTGTTTTATATCTTCTGCGTATGGCATAATTATCTTCCTGCTATTGTTTCTGCAAATCTATTCTCTATATGCTGTTTCCAATTTTGCAATGCCAATTGTTTTGTGGTGTTAGCATAACAGTATTCGCAAAGATGCGGACAAGTGTTGTATTCACCAATGTCCTTAGAGGCCATGCATTCGCAGAATGGTCGCTGCCCCTGGTCTTTCTTGTGCTTACTGATGAAGTAATGGTTATGAGGCAGAAGTATTGCTCCTTGGGGCAATTGGGACTCGCCAAAAAGCGTTGGCGCAGGAACTTTCTCTATCTTTACTTTCATGAAGTCCATCAGTTCCTCGTCGTCCCAAGCCAAACGAGTGATAAGGTCTCCATCTATGCAGCGATTATGCTGAATGCCATATTTTGAGATGTCAATCTTCTCACCACAAGTAGCAAGTTGGAAGTTCCAACTGCGTTCACGATTCATAGTAGATAGCTTGTCAGCAAACTCTTCCATTTGCCCTGTATCCCACTCATGGTATGATATACCACTTACTTCAAGATTATGTTTCACCTTCCTGTACATAATAATATCCGCATAGCTGAATACCAACTTTTCTGTGTAATCTTTTAGTTGGTCACCAATATTCTGAACTTTCCATAGCAAGTCATCCACAGATATGTCATCTGTCAGCATCATGGGGTCAAACCGCCAAATAACAGCACCCTTACCAAGTTGCTCAACAAGTAACTTGAATGTTTCTATGCGTTTAGCAAGAGAAGGTACTTTCTCTAACTTCTCCTGTTCGTAATCATTCAGGGTATATTGAACATAGCACTTAATGTTACGCTCTTTGAGGATATGCAGATATGGCAACAATGGTAGTGGATTCTTTGACCAAAATACAATGAAGCGAGTTTTCTCATACGAGACATACGACTTTATGCCATTGAACGGATTCGTCCATGCTGAATACCCTTTCTGTAAACGATGGAAAAACCAATCAGCATAGAATGCCGGAATGTCGGTACTCCTACTTGCAGAAATAATGAGGGGAGTCTGCGCTTTTACAGGTAATCCATTAATAATAATGTCTGTACATTGCCACGTTGCCATAATACATTAGAATTTTTTGAATGTCTCTTTTATCTTTTTTTTGTTTTGCTTCCTTTTCTTATGCTCTTGATATACTCTTGAGTAGGCTTAGAAACAGCCTATAGTATGCCTTCACTCTTCAAATGGATACGTTTCGTCATAGACTTCACTTAGAAGACGGTCGTTGAAAAGCCAGTGTGGTGTGGGCTGTATATGTTTGACCTTGTAGCCTTTTAGCTTAGCAGAAAGTGCACTAATAGAAGTTTCTTCTCCTTGATAACACACTTTGCGCTCTGAACGAATGGTGACAGAAATTGACGGATCATCTTTCCAGATGAGAATATCACCTTTCTGCAATCCCATCTCGTAGAAATTGAGCGGTGGACGTTTTGCTTGTGCTTTTGTGCTGGCAGCTTTATCCTCATCAGTGAGGTCGTTCTGTATCTCATCTGTCACTTCTTCCGTCACATCTTCATGATGGAAAAGTTCGAGGATGGATTGTGCCTGATCCACGTTGATACGGAAGAACTCACGATTCTGATTGATGCGCTGAGGTTCAAAGGCTTTATGAAGGGCTTTCTCAATTTTGAGACAATCACTTTTCTTGACCTTGCACGCAAATTTACACTCAAACGGAACGGGAACTCCTGTGGTATATAGTTCCTTCATCCGTTTATCAATGTCTTCCTGTGTGGTCATGCCTATTTTTACCAGTCCTGGCATCACAGGGTTTGTCAGAAGATAAACTATTCCGTATTCCATATCGTTGTGTTTTTAGAGACTATTGTACAGTTTGTCTTTGTTTGTAACTCTTTCAAATTCGTGCATCAGTGTATTGCCATTTCTGTTGGTAAATATATGTGAGTTCATTTTTTACTCCTCCTATATTTTTGATTGCTTGCATTGGGATGCTCGGGATTGGTCATTTCAAGATAACCTACCTCTACAAGTGACATTATATATGTTTGTCTATTCTTGCTATGATTCGTTACTCCTATTCTATCAAGAATTTCCTTGCTGCTGCGTGGCACACTACAGAAGTTTACAATGTCCTTTTGCTTATTTGTTATTTTAGGATGCTTGGTGTCTAAGTAAGCATTGAGAGTGTCAGAGTTAGTGTCTAAGTCTGTGTCAGAGTGTCCAAGTCCAGTGTCAGGGTTGGTGTCCAAGTGTCTAAGTTTGGTGTCTAAGTTGCCATTAACTTGGTTACTTTTCTCGTTGACTTGGTTACCTACTGGCCTATTTATAGTAATCACAAACTCATTCGTCCTATCGTTATTGGTGAACGAGACATTCATATTCTCAGACAAGGCACGAAGCATACCACTACCTGCTCCTGTGTAGGGGAGCAAATGAATGGCATTTGTGAAAAGGAACATATTACGAGGCATAGAAGTTCCCACAACAATATCATCTACAGAAAGCCCATTGGGGAGTGTTCCGGGACTGTGTATCTCCACCCTGTCGTCAAAGATGAATATACGGATAGGGGCTGTCGCATTCAGCGAGCGATGCACTAAAGCATTTACGGTGAACTCAACAAGGCTGATGTATGGAATCTCCAATACACCTTGCGAGTTAAATTCATCCCCAACCTGTATATGGCGCAAGTTTCGGGTGAAGAAATCCATAATAGTCTCAAACTGATGAAGCAGATTGCCCTCAATGTCGGCATCATTCACCTTATCGCGGAACTGCGTACCGCCAAGATTGTTGCCAACGAAGCAGATACACTTTGCTGTCATTACCGGAAGCCAACGCTGGGTATACTTGCCAAACAGTAGCATTGCTGCCACTGTGATTTTTCCGTCAGGACGAATGAAGCGTAGGTTACGCAACAGCTTATCTCCATCGTGACCACTGGCGATAGCGGAGCATACAGTATCTAAAGAGGCTTCGCGGAATGCATCACCCACCAAACCTTTTCTCACTAATACTTTTTCAAACTTGTTGCTTAGGAAGGTTTTGATGGTGTTCTCGTCCAAATCCTTAATCGTAGCATCTCTTACTCCTGCTTCATCAGGCGAGAAACTGCCGCAGTCGGTCATCATTTCGGCAAGCTCGGCATTATCGAACACTTTGCGCTTGTCGGCACCGTTCTTCACCCACACAATGCCACGATTGTCATGGTAAGGTTTATTCACTCCTTCCTTAATATGAGCCACAACAAGGCTTCCACCATCTACGGGAATGGTTTCTACATCAACAAGGATGGCAGGAACAACATTCTCAGATGCGATGTTGCCAAGTGTATTCGTCGTTTCCTGTACTTCCAGATACGACAAAGGATTGACGCTGCCAGTTTTGTCCTTCACACCAACGACCAGTGTTCCACCACGTGCATTACTGAATGCCACCAATTCGCAGCCGATGTCGTAGCTGTCAAGGAGCCGTTCTTTGAACTGCACCTTACTGACCTCACCTGACTTTATCTGTTGGATAATATCTATTTCCTTCATTTCTTCAAATGTTTTTGGTTGAGCAGTCTACCTGCATCAATATTCAAAGCCTCTGCTATACGTAGGAGGTTTCTTGCGTCAGGCTGCATGGTATTCGTCACCCATTTGGAGACAGTAGCCCTGTCTTTTCCTAATTGTTCTGCCAGCCACTTACTGCTTTTTTGTTCTTCGGCAAGCACAATCTTCAGCCTGTTAATCATTTCTTTTTCCATAAAAGACATTCTCTTCGGTGTAAAGGTACAAATAAACCCTGAGAATCCCGGAGAAACACGTCAAAAAAGAGCGTCTTTTTTATAAATAATTGGTTATATCGTCAATATGTAATCTGCATTTGTTCCTTTGTGAGTAATAGATCTGCAACAAAACGCTTTTCCAAGACAGGGAGGGGATATAAAGGTTTTCTTAGTTGAATGGCATTCCTAAAAAATAGTGGAACCGACTCGGTTGAGATGGTTTCTAACGGCTCATTGTTTCCTGTGTGGACACAACTTGTTGGTGGCGGCTTATCCTTAGTAGAACTTGTTTTCTCGTCGGGCTGCTACGGCTCTTTCATTTAACCTTGGCATTGTTTGATAACAATTTGAATAAGTTACATTTACTGCAAAATCAACCTTTATAAATATAAGGAATGCCTTGTTGGGGTAAGTTAAAAATAGCTTTTAACCGCTTAATACCCACAAACATTGAAAATTAGAGGCATTTTTAATGAAAGAGCCGTGTCCGGCTGTAACAAAAATTGGCATTTATGATTGAGTTGATAAAAAATTGAATTAACTTTGCATATTCACTTCTGAAACAAACTAGTTTCAGACACACTTAAGGAAACACTGCCGTTAAAAAACAAGCGTTTAGGCAAGATATATTTTAAAGTAGAATGAAACTCATTAAGGCCAATGACCTCAAACGATGGGCAGACACGTTGGAAATCCGTGGTTTGCTTCCTGAGTTAATATGCCGATTGGTGCATGCAACTAAGCCGCATCTTTCAAAGGTGTACATACCGACTGAAGAAAGCACTCATTCTGCCGGATGGGATGGCATTGTTGTTTCTGAAGACAATGACCCTTATCTGCCAGCTGGTACATGTCTTATCGAGATGGGGACGAATGAGAAAGTGGCAACAAAAGCTAATGACGATTATACAAAACGTACGAATGGCCCATTAGAATTTGAGAAAGGAGAATGTACCTTCGTTTTCATCACTCCTCGCGAATGGCCCAAAGCGCCATCTTGGGAAGTAGACAAAAATAAACTGAATAAGTGGAAAAGGGTTAAGGTGATAACAGCCGTAGAATTAGAAGATTGGCTATCTTATTATCCTTCTGTCGCTTTATGGGTGGCAGAAAAACTTAACATCTCCCACAGAGAGAAAATTCAGAGTATAGAATCGTATTGGCGTCAATGGTCAACTAACGATAAAGGACAACAACTTTGCTATAGTGTTGCCGTTGGAGGACGCGAGGAATCTGTCAAAGAACTTCTGGAGAAAACAGAAAATCATATAGCAATAGATGTTTGTTCCCATTCTGTAGAAGAATCGCTCGCATTTGTCGTGGCTGCTATATTACAATGCGGAGATGACAATCTTAAAAACAGAGTGGTTATTGCAAAAGACAATGAAACCACAGGCTTATTGGCTTCACAATGTTCCAATATGGTTATTATCTCTAGCGGAGATGATAAAAACATTAATCCAAACGAGAATTGCTTGGTGTATGTTACACATCCATCTGCAAGAAGCAGAAGTGGAGTGTCTATCATTCTACGAACACCAGAGCCTGATGATTTTATTAATGCTTTAAAAGAAAGCGGATTTAATGAAACGCAAGCAAGGCAGCTTTGTTCTGATACAGGGCGAAGCACAGCTATCTTGAGAAGGAAACTTGGTTTTGAACGCAACAACCCTGATTGGGCGAAGCCTGAAAATATCAACCAATTGCTTCCGGCTCTTCTGATAGGACGTTGGCTGAATAATTTGGAAGGGGACAAAAAACTAATTGAAGAGCTTTCTGGGATGGAATATTGCCAATTCGAAAATGTTATTCAGACATTTGCTAAAGGCAACGACAGCCCTTTTGGACTTATTGATAATCTATGGTATGTTATATCTCCATTTGACGCTATAAATTATGCAATAGATTTTATCACACCCCAATACTTGGATAGACTCTCTGTCATTATTGACAAAGTCGCAAATGATATTGATTTTGATGACAAAAAGGCAGCCACGACTGATTCTTTATTTTGGCAAAAACATAATACGAAGTATAGCTATTATGCTAAAGAAGGGTTATTCTTGACATTGGTGTTATTGGCTCTTCGAGGTAACAAAAATGCTCAACTGATTCCGTGGGTCGACGAAAAGGTTAGAGCAATATTAAATACAAACACTTTAGAATGGTGGTTTAGTTATTGCAAACATAATCTGATATCTCTCTTAGCAGAAGCTTCACCTCAGGTTTTTATTCAGAAAATTGAAGATGATGTGATGAGCGATAATTCTATCATCCGTGAGATGTTTCGAATCAATTTTGAGCATACCTCCTTGTGGGGTAATAGTTCGCACTATGGATATGTTTTATCTGCATTGGAAGATTTGGCCTGGTCTGCTGAGAATCTTTCCAGAATTAGCCGAATCCTGTTTGAACTCTCGTCTTTAGGGAAGAAAAAAGGGTATGCTGGAAATCCGTTTGAGTCGTTGTGCAAAATATATTGTCTCTGGATGCCTAAAACAAAAGCAACCATAGAGCAATGTTTTATGGTATTTGAATCCATGGTAGAGGAGTTTAGACCATTTGTTTTCAGACTTTGTAGATGTTTAGTGAACTATAGTCATCAATCACAAAGCATTAATGGCCGTATAATGCGGTGGAGATATTTCGGAGAAGACGTTAAGACCGTGACAATGGATGAGTTTTTGACAGCATTAACAGCTACAGTGAGGATGTTGATAAAAAATTGCGACTATAGCAATGATGCTATTGAATGCATGTTGGAAACAGCGACTGCTTCTGACTTGCCTGCTCATCTTAGGAAAGAAGTCCAAGATGCGATTTCTTCAAATATAGATTTTCTGAAAGGTAAAAATAAGTTCTGTAATAAAATAAGAGAAAAAATATATCATTTTGAAAAAGCTCGTAATTCAGATTGGTGTATAGGTGATGATGAGATGAACTGGCTAAAAAATCTCTTAGAAGCCATATTGCCAGATGATATTATTGAGGCTAACTTGTGGAAATTCAAGGCTTTCTTGCCTGTACATGAATTACATCTGAGAGAGGATGATATACGTAAGTGGACAGAAAAGCAGTTGAGTTTCAGAGTAGCCGCCGTGAAAGAACTGTACAAGCGGATAGGATTCGATGGTTTAAGAAAGATTGCAGAGAAATCTGAAGACAAATATCAAACAGGTCTTGCATTTGCAAAATTCAAGACCACATACCCGATGATTGATTTTGTTATAAACAAAGATTTTGACAATCAACTTTTAGCAGGATTCTTTGTCTCTTTATTCAACACAAACAAAGAACGCTATTGGAAAGTAGTGAGGAAATATAATAATCGGAATGATATTCTTATTAGCATCGGAACAAATGAAGAATTAACTAGATTTGTCGAAACTCTACCAGAAGAAGCTAAGGAAAATTATTGGAAGACCGTATCTGTTTGGTGCTATTCTGACGATACACTGAACATAATGGCAGAGCAACTGCTTAAAGTGGGTAGGTCTGGCGATGTATTATCTTTGTTGTGCCGTGTTAATTATGGTGGGAAGGACATACCTGTTGCACCAGCCTTTAATGCCTTGCAAGGATGGCTGAATAATATTGAAACACCAGAATTTGAGCAGTACAAGCATGATGCAGAAGAAATACTGGAATATCTTGATAAAAATCCAAATGTCAAAGATGAACAAATAGTTAGTTTAGAACTTTTACTTAGCGAAATTTTCCATCTGGATTCTGATTGTCGCCTGTATCATTCTATTTACACAGAGCCAAAAAGTTTGTTAGAACTAATATCATTTGCATACCGTGGAGATGAAGATTTTGACGATAAGACTTATTCTGATTCAGAGAGAAACATCGGGTTGCTTTCACTGCGTTTTATCACAGGTCATGTAAAAAGTTGCCCTGGATTGACAAAAAACGGGACATTAGATGAAGATGCTTTGATGAAATATGCCGACGAATTTATGTCTCTTGCAAAAAGAGAGAAGTATTTTCGTGCTGCAAAGATAGTGTTTGGTCAATTGTTAGGCAACATTCCTGACAGGAAAGACTACCCACAGGATGTTCTCTGTAAACTATTAACGAAATATAGTGAACATGGTCGTGACAAATCAATCCTAAATTCTTTTCGATGCCAGTTCTTTAACAATTGTGGTATGACCTCACGTCTGCCCTACGATGGAGGACGAATTGAAAGGACACGAAGTGAGAAATACAAGAAATATGCAGATAAGACACGCTACACGTACCCAGATGTCGCATCAATCTTCGACTCATTGAGCCGAGATCATGAATATGATGCACATCGTATGGACAATCAAGCTGAATTGGCAAAAATTGGGTATTAAAATATGAGGCGATATTTACATTGACTATTAATAAAAGTAATAGTACTGTATGCAATGGGTTCAACGGCAATATGCAATCTCTCAAATTCTGCGTAAACAATGCGTAAACAAACGGTTTCAGTTAGGGGTATTTAATGAGTCTTATAGAGGATAGCGAATTTTGCAACTAACTGATACTCAATCAAGATTGGTTAAGCGAGCTGTCACGAAATATCATCTTATCGTTCTCATAATCTGGAGGTCCCTGGTTCAAGCCCAGGCTGGTCCACAAAGAAAAGAAGCGTTAATTGCAATAAATCAAGCAGTTAGCGCTTTTCTTTTTGTTTGCTTATGATGACTGCCCACTACCGAAATCGGCTGTAATATAGGTCTGAAACGCTATTTGTTGACTAATTAAATAGTGTATAACATACTGATTATCAAAGCGAAAATTAAGAAGCAAGAACAAAAGTTAGATGGTACTTACAACGTAAAGCTAAGATTCACGCTTGACAGAAAAAAATGAGACGGCTGGCAACAAGTCTATTCCATCCCCCCCAGAAATATTTTTATGCCATATACTGAAATTTTATCCGTACATTCTATTTACATTATACAGAGTTGGTTACCATTGCACCACGAAAGATTAAATCAATGGAACAATTACAAGTAATTTAAAGCAAAATATATAAAATCAGAGGTCAGAAAGTAATGCTTGACTTCGACCATGCAGAAATGTACCAAGTAGAAACTCGTGTACTTAAAGTCAAGCGTAACATAGAACACTTTCCTAAAGGCTTCATGTTTCAACTTACATTAGAGGAATGGGACTCTATCTCATCACAATTTGTGATGAGATAGCGAATGAAACGACCTAAATCCGCTATGCCACTGGCTTTTACGGAGCATGGAGTTTAATGCTTTCAGTGTATTAAGAAGCGATATTGCCATTCAGACAAGTGTTCTGATGGTACGTGCTTTTGTTGCCATGCGACAACTGATTACAGCAGTTCCACAGATAGACAGAGTAGAGCAATTAGAACAGCAAATGAAAGAGTTGAAAGACTACATAGAAGAAGTGTTCGCCGATTACAACGATATTAATGACGATACGCGGATGCAAAATGAATGTTTCAGTAAGCCTTAGGTTTACTCTTAACAGACGAATGAAAAGATTATCTACAAGTCTGTTTGCAACCTCTAAAGACTTAACTAAGGACTTAAGAATCAAACAATCATCTCCCTTGAAACAAGAAGTAAACTACCTCATACAATGCTATCAAAACAAGTGTAACAAACCCCAAATTAAATTGAGCAACTACATGGCAATGTGATGGACTTTCTGGAGAACTTCAAAGCATTCTTGAATAAAGAGTGTGAAGCACGAATCATGAAATTAATACGACAGGGTAAGCATGTTCTTCCTTTTAATCGCTTCCCATCTCTTAACTTGGTAAGTATTAAGAAACTATTCAAAGAAACATAGAAGATGTACAACACAACTCTCTGTTTGTGAATTAATAGGAACATATTCTAATGATATAAAAAGGGCATCTAATTTTATCAGATGCCCTTTTTATACCTATTGAAAATAAGAAACTGTTATTCCAGATACAATGGCTCCACCTCCGTCACATTATCATGGAACCACTCATCGAGTTTAGCTTCCACTTTATCTTTAATCTGGGGAGTGATATATTTCTTTACCTTCTTATAAGCATAGACAGCAGCAAAACCTTTACCTACCATAAAGAGTTGTCCCAGAACATCCTCTATACTGGTAGGGAAGACAATGGCTACCAAAGCAAGCATTATATTGGTGCGCTCACTATCGGGAGTCGTATCAGCAGTCATTACATAATAGACTGTAAGCACAGGACGACCTGTAGCACGGCCTGCTTTCTTTATATACTCTTCTACTTTTGTACGGATATCATCCATAGATAAATTTACTTTCATAGCTCTTCTGTTTTTTATTTATCTATTAGACGCAGAAAGAGAATCACAGGTTGCAAAAAAACATATCTTTTTTCATTAATGATACCCTAAAAGTCTATTTTTTAACTTTTAAAGCCTGGTATAGCTGCATTACTTCCTGTAATTCTTTCACCTTTTCTGGATATTCCAGATGAAGATTATTAGTCTCTCCAATATCCCGTTTTAAATTAAACAACTCAGGCACATCACCTTCCTTAAACTTACTATTTCCCGTTTTAGGCAAATAAACCCAATCTCCTTTACGTATTCCATGCACCTCACCACCTTTTACATAGACATACTCATCACGCAACCGCAAAGAAGGGTTTTCAAGAATGATGATATATCCACTCCATCAATCTCCTGCCTGAACGATTTGCAACCGGCATAATGCATTATTGTTGGGAATAGGTCAATACTGGCAATTATCGCATCACTGGTTACTCCTGCCGGGATAGTACCCTTCCAACGCAGAATACAAGGTACACGTACCCCGCCTTCATAATACGAGAATTTACCGCCACGTAACGGATCGGCAGAACCGCTATTTTCTTTGTAACCTAACCACGGCCCATTATCAGATGCAAAAATAACCAACGTGCTTTCCGCCAATCCTTGTTGATCCAGATAGTCGAGAAAGCGTCCGACATTCCAATCTATTTCTTCCACAACATCTCCATAAAGCCCACGTTTGCTTGCCTCTGAACTGCTCGGATGCAAATAAAGGAATATGGGGCATCGAAGGAGTAATGTAAACAAAGAAAGGTTTCTCTTTATTCTGCCCTACAAACTCAATCGCTTTATCAAAATAACGACGGGTAGTAGTAGACTGATCACAGGGGTATTCTATGATTTCATCTCCTTCAAACAAAGGAGATACACTATTGAGTCTCTTTTTTATCGTCGCTCTGTTGGGAGCATTTCTCACAAAGTCCTGATCCGCTTTAGCTTCAGACAGAGTATACCCTTCTCTAAACACAGCATTAGAAGCAAATTTTTGAGAAGGACCGATATACATATCGTTACTATAAGGAATACCGAAATATTTATCAAACCCCTGATCTGTGGGCAGATGACCTTTCAAGTCACCCAGATGCCATTTACCGAAACAACCTGTTGCATAACCTTGTTCTTTCAATGCTTCTGCCAAGGTTATCTCTTCGGAAGACATACCTTCGGATTCCGGGAAGAATACTCCTTTCACTCCATTCCGGGTATTCAGTCGTCCGGTTAAAAGACCCGCACGTGAGGCACTGGAGACAGAAGCAGATACATAGAAGTCTGTCAGTTTTAGTCCTTCCCTTGCCATCCCGTCTATTGCCGGGGTTTGTATCAACGGCGATCCATAGCAACCAAGGTCCTGATATCCCTGATCATCGGTAAAGATGATAACAACATTAGGCTTGTGCTGAGCTTGCATAAGCCCAGCACAAGTCAACATAGGAAGAAGAACCAAAGTCCTACTCCGAAATAACATTACCTTCCGTAATTCCACTGTCATTATAGGTATCCACACGATAATAATACTTCACGCCTTTAGTGAGAATATGCAGCAAAAGTTCAGTGGTTTCATTTCCCTTCACCTGAATACATTGATTCAGAAAGTCGGGTTGATAACCAAAGCGAACCAAATAACCGTCGGCACCGAATGCTTTATTCCAGGCAATCGAGGCGTATCTTCCATCTTCCTGGTTTCTTTTCACAGAAAGTTCTTTCACCTGTCCGGGCTTATCCGAATAACCGGAACCGAATACCCGCAAATCCAACAGTGCAAATTTACCTTCTTTGGGAGTATGTACATTCTCCACCTTCATATAAGAAGCTTCTACAGGTTTGGAGAGTTCCAGATATTCATGAGGAACCGCTGTTTTGTTTCCGGACTTATCAGCAAGCAACTTCCAGGTATGTCCATCGTTCGAAGTATATAGTTTGTAGGCATGATAGTCTGTCTCTTTGGGAGCCTCCGGATTTATATCCTGTTCGGCAAAGTTGATCTGAACAGAGTTAATCTGCACTTTCTTACCAAAGTTCATTACGAAATGCTCACCTGCATTACCGCTTTCTGCCGACCACCACGTCCTGACATTCTCATCCGCTGCTTTCTCCGGTTCAAAACCCGAAAGCGAAGAAGAAGCCATACAAGCTTTATTGAAAGACTGGAGCATCCAGCCGAAAGCAGAGATGTCCTGCGGCTCAAACTTCTTCTGAGGCAATAGCATCGGATAATCACCCAATACGGTATGAGTTCTCATCCGCCCTTTCGCATCAAATGATACTGGGAACAATCCGATTCTTCTTTCAAATTCATCGTGGTTACCAATCCACATGGAAGTTGCCTGCCACCAGTTACCATACTTATCTTTGAATACACAACTATGGCCTGCCCCACCAATAAAACCACCTACCTTCAACGAAACAGGATTGTAAGGCTGTTCAATAAAGCCTCCATTCGCGCTATCACTCTCCATAACGATATCGCAATACCAGTTACAAATGGTTCCCGGTGTGGCATATTGCAGGTAATACTTATCATTGTTCTTCACAATCCAGGCACCCTCAGGGCAAGGTATCTTCTGGAACTTACCCATCCAGGCAGAAGCGTCGATTTCATCATACAGTTCTCTGCGCCCGAAGTGATAACCGGAAGTGCACTCTTTAACGTCCGTAATATATTCACGAAGCACCTTCTTCGTACCTTCTATTTCCTCAAAAGTCTCAGGATTCACTTCAAAGAAAGTAGTAGATTGTTCTGCACCCAACCCATAATAGAAATAAAAGCGCTCATCATCAATGAACAGACAGGGATCGGCCATACGTCGTACCTCCCCGCATTTTTCCCATTTTCCATTTTCCGGGTCAGCAGAGCGAATCACGTCTACTTTCTTTTTGGAACGGTCGCGGGTAAAGTTTATAAAATAGACATAATTATCATCCGCAGCTACAGCAGGTGCCACATAATGATCAATATCAAGGGCAGATGCATGTATCTCCGGATTAAAATAGACATCCTTCCATGTAATCAAGTCGTCGGATACACGATAACCGCCGATATCCATTGTAGTAAAGAGATAATATTTGTCTTTGAACAATACGATTACCGGATCGGCAGCCGTACGGGCTTTCTTCTCTCTCTTCTGGAAACATCCCCAACCGTAATCCAAATTCATCGGATTACAAAACGTTGTCTGCTGTTCCGTTAGCTGTTTGTTCTCCGCACAGGAGAAGAGAAAAAAAGACACCAATAAAAGGGATAATTTATTTTTCATGCCAATACTGAGATTAATAGAGTTTCCGGCTTATTTCTCTGCCGGAACCTGTTCTGTTATTTTTTAATTTCCTTCATCAATAAACCGTGCAAGCGTTCTTTCTCTGCTACATAAGCCGGATCAGCAACTTTATCGGACATTTCGCCAGGATCAGCCAGAATATCCATCAAAGACGCTTCCTTATCTCCACGCGTAAAGGCTGTATACTTATAACGCCCGTCATTAATCTGATAGCCTGAACTAGACTCTACGATAATATATTCACGGTCAATCTTATCCGTTTGCCCGGTCAGAACCGATTTCAGTGACTTACCGGACAAGTTCTCCGGTACGGGAATTCCTGTCAGGTCGCATAACGTAGGTACCAGATCAATCCCGCTAGTCAGGCTTTTTGAGTCTACAGCTCCTTTCTTCACTCCCGGACCGGAAATAATAAGCGGTGTACGGGTAGCTTCTTCAAGCAAGCGACTTTTAAAAACAAGGCCATGAGACTGTCCCATTTCTCCATGATCTGAAGTAAAGACAACGATCGTATGATCTGCCAGACCGGAGTTTTCCAACGCAGCCAGAATACGTCCGATCTGTTGTTCCACATCTTCTACAAGCCGGCAATACATCCAGCGATAGAAATCCCACTGCTCTTCTGTCCAGTCACGGGAACCGGAACCGATTGCTTTCATTTCGGCATACGTCCCGTTGGGTTCCACATTGGCAGGTACGGGAGGTATCTGTGCACGATATTCTTCATCACTTAGTGTCTTACGCAAATCTATGTACTTCTGCGTAGCAGCTATCTGATGAGGGCGCAGCTCATCGGGAAATCTCGGATCAAAACCTGCCCCATAACAAATATCATGAGGATTCATGAAAGAGAGATATAGGAAAAAAGGTTCATCCTGAGCCGGATTATAGCCAGCAAGAAAGTTCTCGGCAAAATCGGCAGGACCCTCGTAATAATCCGTACCATTCTGGGTAAAACCATACTCCTCCATGTGAGTCCTTCCACAATAAAAGCCCGGATAACCGGAATAGACAGTCTGATAGCCGGCATTACGGAAAAGATTTCCAACCGAACTTTCACGGGCAACCGGCAAGACTCTTAAAGTATCCGGCTTAGTAAAGTTATTTGTATAACCTATTTCGCCGGCATAACGTCCTGTTGCCATTGCAAAACGTGACGGCATCGATACCGGATTTGCACAATAATTATGTTCAAACCGGACACCGTTCTCAGCCAAACGATCTAATGAAGGAGTACTGACATAGCGATTGCCTGCACAACTCAGCATATCATACCTCTGCTGGTCGGTCATGATGAAAAGGACATTCAGCTTCTTTTCTTCAGCTTTCTGCACACAAGAGGAAGCAAACAATGAAATGCCACATCCATACAACACGACACTTGCGAATTTCTTCATAAGCAATTCTTCTTAGAATTCATCCTTATTTCTTCAAGGCCTTGTCCACATTCAGATCGACGCCTGCCCATCCCTTCTTGCAAGTCCAGTCTGCTGCAGGCGAAGCCCAAAACTCATCTGATTCCGGCAAGCCGAGGGCTACGAACACAGCAGAGCACAAGTAGAGGCTACCTGTTGAAATATAACTCTCTCCAATATGAGGCTGATAGCCGGCAAAGCCCACCCGCAGCCATCCTTCGGGGTTGAATGTTCCGGGAGCTTGTGTCTGCCGATTGATAATTGCTGTCAGTGCACATCTCACTTGTGCAGGTTTCACTCTTTCCGGAAGCAATTTCCGGTAAGCAACGTCGGACAAAGCATGGAAAGCCCCGAAACGGTAAGCCAATGAACGACCCACTATCGGAAAAGTCCCTTCGGGAGAAATCATTCTTTCCTGTTGCTCTGCATAGCGGGCATAGCGTTCGAGTTCAAGTTCGTAAGGTATGGCACCTTCTATCTGGTGTTTCTTCATCACACCCAGCACTTCCGCCATCATCGGGTGGATAACGAAACTGTTGTAATAGTCCAGATGGAAATCGGCCCCGTCACCGTACCAGCCATCTCCTTTATACCACTGTTCAAAGCGGTCACAGGCATATTTCACCCGGTCATACTCCCACTCGCCGGTAAATTCCTTTAAGGCAGCCTCCACCATTGCCGAGAAAAACAGCCAATTGGTTTCGGAAGGTTTTATCACTCTTGATGATTTGAGTTCCTTGATTACCCGTTCCTGAGTGGTCTTATCCAGTTTATCCCACAGTTGTGTACGGGCTCTCAACAGCCCGTGAGCCAGGAAAGCGGCATCCACTAAGGGTTGACGTCCGTTATTGAAGTTCAGGTAGTCGGGCGATTCCGGATCAACTCCATTGGCAATCGACTTTAACGCCAGATCGATGTACCGGGCACGCAGTTTACCTTCTATCGTATTGTCGGGACCTAGTTCCAGCCAAGCCGAAATACCTGTAATCAGTCTGCCTAAAGCTTCCAGATGTGTCACTTCTCTTCTTTTCTGCATATCAGCGGCGATAGATTCAACCGGCATATTTTTACGAAGTTCACCTTTCGCCATATTCGTCAGCAACGGATAGGAGATACGATGGAGTGAACTCAACCAGGCAGAACGATCCGGATTTTCAGAGAAAGCCGTAATCGTCTCAACTACCGGACGCCCTTCCAACAAATTCTTATAGCGAAGCAAAGCCTCTACAAAATAATAATCGGCATACGTCAATGGAGCATCTATCTCATACTGCTTTGCCATGAAACCAGTGCAATGCTTGATGATAAAATGATTGTTATCGCCTACTTTCCTGGCACGATAGGCCGGAGAAGCCAACGACTTTATTTGCTGTTCACCTATTGCAAGGAATTGCTTGCCCAGTTCGCCTTCTACATAAGTACTCAGCTCCACATAAGCCGAAGCCATAATGGCACCGGCCGAAGCATCTCTATCAGCTTTCGGAATGTCGGGAGCATCAAAGTCCCAGTAAGGGATTTTATCTTTAGGCAAACGCGGGTGATTCATAATGTACTTACCGATTTTAATAGCATGGTCCAGATACTCTTTCTTACCCGTTTGTCGGTACATCATAGTAAATCCATATAATCCCCATGCCTGACCACGCGACCAAGCAGATTGATCACCCACGCCCTGGTGTGTCACTTGGTTCAGCACTTTTCCCGTAATCGTATCATAACTAACCACGTGGAATGAACTGCCATCCGGACGGAAATGATTGATCATTGTACGGTCGGCATGAGACTTTGCTGTATTATAGTAAGAATTATCTCCCGTCATGGATGAGGCTACCGTAAAAAGTTCCAGATTCATCATGTTATCGATGATTACGGAGAACTGCCATTTCTTGCTGTTCCACGAGCGAGTGCAACCCGTCACCGGATGGAAGCGGGTGGATAAGGATTTGGCCGCAGTCTCTATCACTTCCCTGTAAGCTTCATTACGGGTAAGGCGGTAGCCATTGCCGAAACTGCAATTGATGATAAAGCCAACATCGTGATTGCTGGTCGTATACTTCTGCTTTTCTACACGCGAAGTCATTTCTTCGGCGGCTGCCCTCACCTGCGGATCATTGCTATACTCATAACAATACCATAACGTACCGGGATAGAAACCACTTGTCCACCAACCGGAATCGCAGGTAATCATCTCTCCATCCTTCGCCGTTCTGGGCAATATGCCTTTCTGGTCTTTCATCTCACCGAACATGGACATTGACTGTCTGACAGAGAAGTCGAGCGCATCCTCAACAACCTTTTTCATACCTTTTGTCACTGCCGATGCCGAAGAGGCGAATCCTGCCAACAGAACCAAACCTATAACTAAAACTTTATTTCCGTTTCTCATCATCATCCTTTTAAAGGTTTATACTTATTATTTTATTTCTTATAATATCTGAATTTCCTATTTGTCTTTACAAAAAGAGAGGGAAACAGGCTTTTGCCTTACAACGCATTTTATCCGGCCCCCCCAAACAGACTATCAATGCCTCTTGAGTTTGAATATAAATGCGGAATATTGCATAATATACACCCGTTATACATATTCTATGTACAGGAACTCTATATTCTGCAGATTGCATCTATAGTTCTGACGTATCAGATATATAGTTCCAACGCGTCAGATATATAGTTCCTGCACATTAGGTATATAGTTTCTGTACCAAAGAAGCATACATTCTGCAAAAGCCTTATAGTCAAAGAGCCCGAACAAGCTATTTCCCGTTTTTTTAGAGTTGTACGTATTTATATATCCAACTCATAATCTGACAAATATAGATTTTCATTCGCGAATTTGCAAGTCTCTCTCCCCGGGCTGCAAAGCAGAGGCTCCCGGGGCTTTAGAAATGCAAAATGTCAATCTGATAAATCTGTTTATTTATCAAAATACTCAATAAGGTTGTAAACATTGTAATTCACTTCCTTCATGAACTTACTCAGATAGGGGTACATCTCGTAATAGTTGTCATACACCCCTTTATTAGCGGGCTTACTGCTATTATCCGTACCATCATCATCCTGATACTTGAACCAATGCCAGCCGACACAGTTCTTGGCTTCCAACAAACCCAAAGTGAAATGCTGGTATGCGTACGCCCTGTCATTCTGAGTGGGAACAGAGAATCCGGCACCCGACTGGTTGTTCAGGTCAGAATCTTCCACACCTTTTGTATAAAACTCAGTAACCATAAAGGGAGCATCCGCCCAATCTTCACCCCACTGCTTCACATAGGTAGTCAGCTCCGGACTCCAACGACTATAGTAATTGATAGAGATGATATCACAATACTTGCCCGCAGCAGCCACCACATGTTGCAGATATTTCGGTGTTCCATGCAGACGGGTTCCCAGATACATCATTCCCGGATCAATCTCCTTGATGGCTTCCTTAACTCCCTTGTAATAGAGTTCGGCCAACCTGCCGGCAAACTCACTATTCAGGTTATCGGTCACACTTATTGCATTTTTCTCTTCCATAAACTTCTTAGCTTCCAGATAAGCGATATCCGTCCGGTCTGTCAGTTTCAGAAAACGGTCCAGAATTCTTGAATTCTGTGAAGAGAAATTTATCTCATTGTCCGAAAAGAATCCCAATACATTTGCATCATTCAAATAAGACGCCATAGCCGAACGGATATAAGATTTACAGAAGTCCGCCCAATCACTGTACAACACAAGCCCCAATTCATTATCAGAAGTATTTCCTGGATAGGCATGCCCATTCTGCGATCTGAACTGGCTGAGGAAGCCAAACGAAGGTGCAAGAGTCATAGGTGCATTGGGATTACTTTGATTATGCGCCTGAATTTTACTATATGTATTGGTACAAAAAGCACCGGTGCCATGAAAGCCGATAGAGGCCAGTTCTGCCTGCGTCTTCGATAACCACATATTATCATTGCCAAAACGCTCGTTCCAAGCTTCCTTATTACGCGAAGAAGAACCATACCTGAGGGAAGTCACACTTCTTTCATAGTGAGGATATCCCTCGGGATCGATAATCCACCAACGACCGTTGACTTTCTTCACATAAAAGCGTCCTGTGGCTTGTTGCTTGGCACCTGTGGTAAGGCTACCATATTTATTGGTGATAGCCTTGTAGTCACTCTCTGTTTTTATGCTTGGCTTATACTCGCCCATATAAGCCACGATGCGGGTATTTGCTTCAGTCCAACTGGCAACCGGTGGAAACTGGCTCGAATATTTCACTTTGATCGGACGATACGGTTTACCCAGAAGTGAAGGACTGTAAGCCTGCATTTCTCCGGGAGTCGGCAACCCCTCTATAATTTCATCGTCGTCACCTTCGTCCAGAACAACGTCCGGCGGCATGAAGTTAGGATCTTTCACTTCATAGTCTACACATGAAGTCAACATAAACAGACACGCAAAGGATGCCGTTATATAAAATGATTTTATTTTCATGATATTTGCCTTTAAAGATTTTATTTGGAAACACTTCTCACACAACGAACATAACGCGCACTTCCGGTCTTGGCGTTATTAGTACTGACATATTTACCAAAACGTATATAACAAGCTTTCTTACCGTCGGTAGTCTCCGTACTTGCCCAATAACTGTCACCGTTTTCCGTATCCCCCATTGTATTCAGGAGAATGCCGCCATGATCGGTGAAGGCCTTATCGAATGCAGCACGTGCAGCCTGTTCTTCCGCCGGAAGCTGACCGGGAAGCAAACTTGAACTATGATTTCCGTTGTAGGCATCATACAAGGCTATCAGCTCGTCTCTTGCCGGCCAATACCAACCTTCTCCTCTCCCTTGCAATATTGTATAGCCGGAATATCCGCTGCATGTTCACTCTGCGCTATAGTCTGCGTATTGGCATATCCATTTTCACCGTCCGTTACCCCAAAACCTTCTGCAAAACCGTTCGTCCACTTCAGGCTCTCTCGTTTCAAAGATACGATCTTGGCTTTGGAAGGATCTGCCGGGTCCACCCAGAACACAATACCGCCTTCAGCAAGTTCCGTATCCCCATCTTTCGTCACATACTCGCCTATCTTGAAAGGTTCCACAGCTATAGCTTTCTGCTGGCTTACGGTAATGGTAGCCGTAGCCTGGCCTTCACCGGAACCGGCTACGACGGTCACAGTCGCCGTACGCGAACCATCCGTGGTATTCTCCGACAAAGCGGTGAATGTAATCTTGTTTTCTGCCTTGCTTACGGAAAGCCATGTGGAGCCATCACCTTCAATGGTTACCGTATATGAACTCTTATTCGTAGTTACGGTAGACTCTGCCGTGGCACCGGCTTCACTGGTCAGTCCAACCTGGGTAGGGGTAACGGTCAGTGTCGCAGGTTCTTCGGGGAACTTATAGTTACCTATCACTTTCATGGCACGTACGAAGCGGCTTGTACCTGTCTTGGCACCAAAGTCAAATCCATACTTACCGAAGCGGACGTATCTTGCTTTCTGCCCATCTTCACTTTCCGTACTTGCCCAGTAGCTTTCACCATTACCCGTATCAGCCGCTGCATTTATAACAGCTCCACCCAAATCGGTCAGGTACTGGTCGAACATGGCACGGGCCGCTTTTTCCGTATCGCTGATATTGGCAGGCACTGCATTGGTGAATGCCGGATCTTCATGCCCGATACCATTGTATGCGTCAAACAAATCGAGCAATTCATTGGATGCCGGTAAATACCAACCCTCTCCCAATGCTGTACACAAGGCGGCAGCATCATTAGGGCCTGCATTTACAAACAGGGCTGTATTCGCCGGGCCGTCTACTGCTGACAGAGCACCATGTGGCATGATAGATGCTTCATACGGATTGCCGCCCCAACGTTCCAGTGAGATAGCCTTTCCGGATTCCGGATCAGACGGGTCAACCCAGAATATCATACCAAGTCCGTCTTCTGTCACTTGTCCCACTTTCAATGCCTTCTCTTCCGAAGCATCTTTATCTGATTGAGTCACTGTTACGTCTACAGAGAACTCTCCGGAAACCAGCTTCACGACAGTCGAACGCGGTTCACCTGTTTCATTGGCAGCCGTAGCTTTATAAATGGCACGTTTCGGATTCACATCTACCGAGAGCCAGTCTGCCGTATACTCGGCGGTAACCTCACCCTCCGTCGTATAAATAAGAGCCGTTACAGAAGAACCTTCATTCTTCGATATGTTTATAGTGGTTTGGTCATAATTAAATTCCGGCATGATACGCACTTCCCCACGCTCTTTACATGAAATCAGTATCATACTCAAAATCAATGAAACCAGAGTTAGTTTTTTCATATTATGATTCTGTTTTTAATTTATAATTTAAAGTCAACTCTCCTATTTCCACGGATCGCTCTGCGGGAAGTTTTCTGCTCCCATCAGGTCTATCTGCTTCTGTGGTATAGGCCATATTTCGTGTTTGCCTTTCACGAAGTAATCACGACACAAGGCATAATCGGTATCCAGATACGGGTCTTCCGACTTCAAGTCGCCCGAGTGTTCACGAGCCCGGTCGTAGAGAAGTCCAAGACGTTTCAGCAATGGCCAGCGTACTCCTTCGAAATGCAGCTCACGGGCATATTCATCCAGAATCATATCAAGGGTAAGCGGACCGTTCTCACGAGCATTACCTGCCCTGCTCCACGTCTTGTTATAGTATTCGATGGCTTCGGAACTCGAACCGCCGTCGCGATGGAAGTAAGCCTCACAACACATCAGGTAGGTCTCTGCCAAACGGTAAACGATCAGGTCTTTGAAACTGGAAGTCCTGTCAGGCTGTGTAGCATTGGTCCATTGGTCAAAATGCTTCTTTGACATCGGATGCAGTTTCTCTAGGTATCCGGCAGAACTGCCATACAAATCGGCTGGTATCTCTTTGCCATAATTGGCATTAGTGGGATCATTGTAATAGAACTTGTGGATGAAGAGCTTTTCATAGCGAGTGTCCTTTTCCTTATCATACAGACCGAATAAGTAAGTATTCGGATAAACACGTCCCCAACCGTAACCACCCTGAGCTGCTTCAAAGGTACATCCGGCATTAGACTGATAGCGGGTAGTGGTAATAATGGCAAGACGGTGTCCCATCAATGGAGTACCGCTTCCGCCACCTCCCAGGTTCTCTGAGAATTGGTAGGACCACAGCACTTCGGAGTTACGCAGGTCCGCCCCGCTGAAAACATCTTCCGTCTTCGGCATCATGGAGTACATCGTGCCATCCCTGAAGATATCTTCACACTCTTTTATTGCTTTATCATAGTCCTTTTCCCACATGGCTACCTGCGCTCTCACATGTTTGGCAACCGCCTTAGTGATACGGCCATAGTCCTTATTCGGAATGTCCCAGGCAAGAGTGGCTATTGCATCTTCCAGGTCACCTTTAATCTGATTGAATATTTCTTCCGTAGATGCCGGTTTATAGTCACGCACCAGATTATCTACCGTAGTAGGAAGTGTATTCAGATAGAGACGTTCAAAACGTTTCCATAGCTCAAAGTATGCATGCCCGCGGAAGAACTTAGCCTCAGCCCATGCTTTATGGACAACTTCGTCATCAAGCCCCAAGTTCTCGGCGCTTACAATGATTTCATTGGCTTTACCAATAATGGAATAATGGTGTGTCCAGAATGATTCGATATCACTATTGTTAGGCAATAGCGTATTGAGACGGGCAATAGCTGCACTGGTTCCGGCACGGAATACCATGATGTCCGTATTATAGTCGCACATATTTACAACGTACAGGTTACCTCCATCTCCATTGGCTATCTGTCTCTCCATATTGTATAATCCTATCACGGCGCGGCTCAGACCATCGGGAGTACTTATCAGATAGTTGTAAGTGATGTCTGTCTTCGATTCAGGATTAAGAAAGTCTTCACAGGAAGGCAACGTCGCAATTGCTGCAATTGCTAAAGCTGCTATATATAATCTTTTCTTCATTTTTTCGGTCTTTAATAATTAGAATGACAAATTTACTCCAAACACAAACTGTCTTGACTCAGGATATGCACCGGGAGTCAACTCCGGGCTATACGACAGGAAGTCTGTGAACGTAAGAAGATTCGTAGCGGTTGCATATACTCTTAACTTTTGAAGCTGGATTTTCTTAATCCAAGCGGTGGGGAATGTATATCCCAGTTGCAAAGTACGCAAACGGATGTAAGAGGCATCTTGTATGGCCAAGGCACTCTGATACGTCACATTCGAATTATGGGTAGGACGTGGGAAGTCATTTGAAGGATTAAACGGAGTCCAGTAATTCACCTTCACACCGTTCAATTTTCCCTGTAATGAACCACCACTGTTTGCATCCGACAGATAGGCATTCTGAATCTTGCGTCCGGATACTCCATACCAATCCATAAAGAAGTCGAAGCCTTTCCATTTAAGACTTGTGTTCAATGACAGGGTAAAGTCCGGGTCTTTGGAGATGGGTGTACGGTCGTCTGCCGTAATCTTCCCGTCACCATTCAGGTCTTTCACTTTCACAGAACCCGGCGCCACTGCATCCTGACGTACCAGAACTTTGTCGGGTATACCGTCTCCATCCGTATCAATGGTTGGTTTTAAGGTATATGTCAGTTTGCCATAAGCATCACGGGTAATATCAAAATCAGTGTATTGATAAATACCGTCCGGTTCATAATTGTAATATACATTGATAGGTTTACCTACAAACCAGTTATTTCCAGGCTGGCTCAACGGTTTTCCATTCTCATCCACCTGATCGTCAATCTTAACGATCTCATTGGAGTATTGACTAAAGTTAGCTCCCAGGCTCCATGTGAAATCTTTCGTACGAATCACGTCACCGCTAACACTGATATCAATACCGCTCGACTTCGTTTCTCCCAGATTATCAAGCATCTTTTCGTAACCTAAGGCTGAATTCAATCCACGATAAACAAGCAAATCGGTAGTCCGGGTTTTATAATACTCAATGGTACCCGACAGTCTGTTTCGGAACAAACCAAAGTCCAAGCCCATGTTGACGGTTCTGGATTGTTCCCACTTCAGGTTAGGATTGGTAAGTTCTGCTCCGGGAAGATAACCCATATAGGAATTATCACCAAACTCATATCTGAGTTTGTCAGTCAGACCAAGAGTTGTATAATTACCGATACCGTTCTGATTACCTACAATACCATAACTCAAGCGTAGTTTCAGATTATCGATCCAGGTTGCATTCTGAAGGAACTTCTCCTGATTCACACGCCATGCAAGGGCAACAGACGGGAATGTACCCCATTTGTTATTTTTTCCGAAACGACTGGAACCGTCTCTTCTGACTGCAACATTCATAATATATCTATCCATCAGGATATAAGAAGCACGTCCCATGAAAGAAACCAGATTATTCTCGGTAAAGGAGCGTATGGGAGAACCTGTAAACTGTCCGTTTGCTATGAAGTTCCAATCCATATCCACCGGTAATTGGTCGGTAGCATAGCCCAACTGCTTTGTCTGCTTATGGTCAACAGACTGTACTGCGGTAATCGTCAGTTTATGCTTCTGGTCTTTAATAGGGACATTGTATGTAAAGATGTTCTCAATCAGATAACTTCTGTCTTCCCTGTCAGTCAGTTTAGCCGTAGCTCCACCACCCGGATAATTCACTCCTTTTGCTTCGCCATCTTCCTGTTCTCTGTTATAGAACGATGTATTCAGGCGGTAATTGAACCCTTTGAAAGGCTTCAACTCCAGAAAGACATTCAAACGGTAACTATTGGTGGAAATCTCACGCTTATAGTTTTCCGCTCTATAGAACGGGTTGACATCATTATTAGAATTAATATAGCGTGAATAGCTACCATCTTCATTATAAATCTGTGCAATCGGAGTACGGGTGATAAACTCGCTGAAACTACCGTCTTCACGATCGGATTTGGTAAGAGCATAAGACGAGTTTACACCAAGGCTAATCCACTTATTAATGTTATAATCCACATTCAGGCGAAAAGCCGCCTTCTGATAACCAGAACCTGTAGTTACCATTCCGTCCTGATCGAAGTAATTGACACCGGCAGCCATCCGTATCTTATCATTTCCGCCACGCAATGTTACGTCATGATTGTGATAGAGTGCATTCTTCAACATCTCTTTCTCCCAATCTATAAATTGTCCGCTTGCCCACACTTGCTGCATGACATCATCTCCCAAGGCTTCGGCAATGGATATTTCGCGTGCATCAATCACACCTTTATCATTGGCTTTTGCTTCACGCCGTAACATTACATATTCTTCGGGTGAGTAGAAATCAAAGTTGCGCCATAAAGACTGTATACCTACATATCCGTTGTAACTTACCTCCATCTTACCCTGGCTACCACGTTTCGTTGTCACCAAGATAACACCATCGCTGGCACGGGCACCGTAGATAGCCTGCGAAGCGGCATCTTTCAGAATCTCGATGGACTCGATGTTCTCCGCACTCAGCGTACTGAATTCTTCACTGTCTGAGATAGAACCATCGATAACATACAAAGGAGTATTGGATGCACTGATAGAACGGTTACCACGAACCGTAATATTAGGATTGGAACCCGGCCTTCCCGACGAACTTGTTACATTAACACCGGCCACGCGTCCACGAAGCATATCAGCTACGTTTCCTGCCGGGTAACTTTTCAGTTCATCCGTCTTAACCGAAGCGACAGAAGTAGCGACATCACTTTTCCGCTGATAGCCATAGCCCACGACTACAACTTCTTCCAGTTGTTTGGTGTCCTCTACCATGACTACATTAATAACACCTTTATTACCTACCTTATGCTCCTGGTTCAGATAACCGATATACGAAAACACAAGTGTAGAATTCGAAGGTACCTCAAGAGAATATTTACCGTTTATATCGGTAATCACACCAGTTGCAGAATCTTTCACGCGAACATTCACGCCAATCAACGGACCTTGCGTATCAGACACAACACCTGTTACCCGCACGTTCTGCGCATGTACATCGGTCATAATCAATAGAAATACAACCGATAAGATTAGTTTAAAACAACAGTTTTTCATTTAATACATTAGATTTATATATTACTAAATAAAGGAACAAGACAAAATTCGCATAAAACACAGAATCGGAATCTAAAAATCATACGGAAAGAAAGCACAATCGTACGAACGAAATAAATCTTTTCCGCTTACCACGCTATCAGAACCGGTTTATTCACAGATTCCCTGGTTCCGAAAGAACTATTCTTATTATTATCAGAATCATCTCCCAATTGGCGGACTTCCCTGATCAATACAAATGTAATTTCCGACTGCCGGCATTTGCGTATCAATGAAGTGACATCAAGCTGATGCCAAGATGCTGTTTCAGTAACAACTATCTCACCGGCTACATGTGCCGCATTACCTACATCGGTTACGCGCACCTGGTCTTTTTCCAGATTGGGGGCATTCTTCCAGTTCAGGGTACTTTCGTCCCAATTACTATTATCCAGCGCGTAGACATGGAAGCGATAGGGAGATTTGGTTGACGAACTGCCATACAACCGGAGTATAGCGGCATTCATTTCCTCTTTATTCATACCCGACAAGTCGAACTTGAGATAGCTAACCTGATTGCCATTGGCTCGGGAAGCATTCATTTCTATATTCATCACTTTGGCTTTACCAAAGTTTTTCTCACTATTTGCCCCGGCCTTAACGGTTGCATCCGCCGTTGCCACCAGTGTCTTTGTAGCATTGGAACAGATAGGAATGGTAAGGAGCATTACACTCTGGGCAGGAAGTTCAAACGAAAGCTGTCCTTCTTCTGAGGTTTCTTTTATCCAGACCACTTCACCATAAGCATTTGCACTTACTTCCTCGGCAATCACCTTGGTTCCTACCGGAAGGTTCAGCGACTTCAGGTCCAATGTGAGATGGTTTGAAGAGAGTTTCCGTTGTACCAGCCATACATAATATCTCATTTCTTCCGGATTAAAAGAAGTTATTGCATCCACATCATTATCAGCAACCGACTTCACAGTATTCAGCAACGGGCGTTCTTCCTTAAATCCTTTTGCAAATAGGCGAACAACTTCACCCGTACGCTGAATGCCACTTATATCAAAAAGAGGAAGGAATCTCTTTGACGGACTCCGCATCAAACAGTTTGATTTCCCTCACTTTGATACTCCCCTTATCCATTGCAACAAAGCGGACTTTGGAAGTAGTTACAGGAGCATCGAACAGAAAAAAGGATTGAGCATAACGTGCATCTTTCTCAACGGTTTCTTTTATATCCGCCCATCCGGTACCGTCCCAATACTGCAAACGGAATTTCTTCACCCGGTCGGGAGCCGTATAAACTCCATATGCCGAACCCGTATAGACTACAGCCCCACCCAATGAAGTACTTTTTCCCAGATTGATTTCCAGGCATTTCTCTGCATCTGTATCTTGAGACACCCACATGGAAGCATCTGCCTTATTACCATCGGTTACTACTTTCACCGCTACTGGGCGAGATGAAGTCAGATCCATTACTTTCTTACCCAATGCCACATTGGTATAGGCATCCTCCACAATCCGTTTGCCTTGCCAGATAAAGTGATGTCCTGACTTAATGCCACGCGGATATGTTCCGCTGGTAGTATTGGCAAACTTAAAAGCCCACATTCCATACCCTTGATTGAGCGTATTGTTTGTATATTCACCGGCCCACTCTGTGAACAAGGAAGGAGAATCCATCGTCTCTTCCTTATCGATCAGATATGCATTCATCCAACGCCCTGTTTCCGTATAAACGATCGGAAGCGGTTGTTTCAAAGGATGATTTTCCACTATAATCTTTCTTATATCAGAAACCTTGGACGCATAACCTGCTGCCGGAAGATTATAAGAGTGGGTAGAAAATATATCCATCAAGTCCCTGTCCGAAGGCAAGCCTCGATAGTCAATACGCAGATTCTTCACGACTTCGGCCCACCAGTTTGTATTGGAACCCGCTGTAACCGGACTCACAAAACGTGATTTCAGATTCTTCCCATACAGCCTATTCACATCCTGCACGGCACAATAAACAGCATCCGAAACTATTTTCATGGCATCTACATACTGGGTGATCTTCATTGGTCCGGCATGGCGATGATTCGGTTCGTTGTGCATGGCGTACATGGTTACATCCCCTGTCTTAGCCGCATAAAAAGCTAATGCATAGAAACGCTGCCACTGCTTCCATTTATTACTCCACGTTCCATCAAAATCGGTGGAATTTATCTGAAGAATAGCATCGATATTCAGGCGTTTCAATTCTTTCAACGTGTATTCGAATACCATGGAATTGGTAGAAAAATGTGCTTCCCCACACTTCGCCAGAATAGTTTCCCATTGAATGAAACGATTATGCTCCGGATTGTTTCGCAACTCATTCTTACAGGACTCAAAAGCCTCCAATGTAGAAAGCTCTTTATCATTGAGCACAACGGACTGGGGAATATAATCGTTCAGAGAAGTCCATACGCGCACACTGTTCACATTAGAGTATTCAAGCCAACCGGAAACATTACTTCCGGGTAAATAATATCCTTGATTGTAAGCCACATATTTCATGGACTTACCAATAATTTCTTTAGCCACCGTCACCTGCATTTCCTTTTCCAAAGGTTCCTGGAAAGCTCTTGGAGCTTCACCTGTAGTAACAGGAATCGGCATACCCGCCTTTTCCTTACCGTATACTTCAAACTCATTAATCCGGATCGGTTCACCATCGGTAGATACCAGACGAATCTGGAAAGTGAGCAACTCCGGATGAAAGGTGAACTCAAGCTTATCCAACCTGTTCTCCGTGCATTCCGTATCCGGCAGGTCCGTCCAATTGGCATCATCCCAGTATTGAATCTTAAAATTCTTCACCGACCAGAATCCCGGTGCTTTTCCTTTCTCCTGCTCTGTTTGTTCGGCATCCGGAATTCCTGTATAGATAACAACCCGGTTTATATTATAATATCTCTCGAGATTAATATCCAGTGTATGGGGCGGACGCGCACTTTTACCACTCATCCAGGTAGATTTACGCGAAACGATTCCATCCGTCACATTGGATGCCGGAAACTCTTTCTGCTGCGATGAGGCAGTGACCGGTTTGTGTAATGCTACATTGACATTATCTGCATGTAGCCCTAAAAAGGGCATAACAATAGCACCACAGACTAAAAATAGTTGTTTCTTCAAGCTCATAAATTATCTTTTAATGGGTATTTCTATTCTTTAAAGTAACAGGCTTTATAAGCCGCTTCAGCATATCTCCTACCAAGGATTATCTGACTGTCAGCACTAAAATGAGGGTCATTTTCATTGATCAGGGGCACCAATTCCCGGGATGACACACAATAGGAATAGGGAATATGCCGGGGAACCGTACGCAACATCTTATTAAATGCATCCGAAGTCCCATTCACCCGCCATTCGGCAATCTCTCCTACAATGACGGGGAGCTTTGTATCTCCCAGATCTTCCCGCAAATCGGCAACCAGCTTTTGTAACTTCGCCATATACGCTTCCGGATTCCGACTATCGGCTTCACCCTGATGCCAGATAATCGCTTTCAACGTTCCGTACTTCATGGCCTGGCGTATACGTGACAAAGCTTCTCCATAATAATCATCCTTAGCTCCTTTCAACCACGAATTTATAGAACTCCCCCGCGTGCATTAACCACTAACCCAAGTTTATGCTTCGTTTTGTCTGCAATGGCCTTTGCAAAAAGAATAGGCCGGGCCTACTCCTTGCAGATCTATTTGCTTGCGGATAGTAGAGTACTTATTTAAAGGATTCCTTGCAGGTTCCATATCACCGTTCGGAGTCAGCAAGTATACATCCTTTATACTGCCTTTATAGTTATCAGTAATATATCCCCGTCCTGCCATGTTGGACTGGCCAATGAAAAGGAACAGATCAAGCTGGGGTATCATCGGTTCAGGATTGACACATACGCCTTCCGTTTCCAACCTGTATTTATCCGTGCGGAAGGGAAGGGCGGGAAAGCCTTCTTTATTAAAGAAATTCATGTATCCACTATTCACCCAGAGATAACGGACATCTACAGGATCATTTACCTGATTGCTCTTTACACGTACCCGATTGTTATCGACAATCACTGCTTCAGCCGGATAAAACTGACCGTCTTTACCGGCAACCATAAATCCGGAAAGCGAGGAAGAACCGTCTTTGACAATAATCCCCGTACCCGCATTCGCAAATTCCAGAAGTAAACTGCCGTCTCTGGTTTTCGTTTTCTTTCTAAATTCAGGTCCCTGATAAACGATCTTCTTACCATAAACTTTACCCAAAGCCATCTGTGCAAGGCGCCAGCCAACTGTGTCTTTCACAATCGGATGAATATCTTTGGGATTTCCCTGGTCAAAAGCAACGGCCATACCTGTATTCTTCACATGCAGTGAGGTGAGGTATTGCGCCTCACGCAACTCATTCCAGTAACGGGTCTTTGTTTCAAATCGAGGTAACTGTACAAACAGGAAAGGAATATCTCCCTGTCCCCACGATGCCCTCCACTCCTTTATCATAGCGGGGAACAGTTTACGATATTGTGCCCCACGTGCTGTATTCGACTCTCCCTGATAGAAAATAAATCCTTTCAGAGTATATGGACTGACAACGTTCAACATCGTTTCGGATAAACCAACCGGACGACGAAAGTTCCATTTTCCCATAGGCTCCGTAGGTTTACCAATGTATTGTTTCTTTTCTGCTGATAATTTGTTATACTCTGCCAAAGACTTAATATAACGGTCATATATCTTCTCGTACTCTCCAGACTGATAAGCATCAGCAATACTATCATAACGCTCTATGATAGGGCGGAAGTCTTTATCGGACAACAGCAACTTCCGGCTCGTCCACGCCTCAACCGTCGTTCCTCCTACGGGTAGCTGAATGATACCGATAGGAATATTCAAATCTTTATGCAGATTCTTCGCAAAGTAGTAAGCAACAGCTGCAAACTCTGGTGCTGTCTCAGGAGTACAAGTCTTCCAGGATGTTTCAGGTACTTCGTGTTCCGGATAATATTTTCTCGGTACTTTATAATAACGTATCTGAGGATAATCAGCCAAATCGATTTCCGCCTTCGCATCCTTCACCCTGCGCAAAGCAAACTCCATATTTGACTGACCACCCGCCAGCCATACGTCACCTACGAAAACATCTCTAAAACTAACCTTATTATTACCATTTATAACTTCTAATTTATAAGGTCCTCCGGCTTCTCCGGTCCTTAGTGTGACCATCCATTTTCCATCAACAGCCTTACTTTTCCGACTGTGTCCTTCAAACAACACTTCAACCTGCGAACCGTCTGCCGCCTCTCCCCAGATCTTCACGTTTGCATTACGCTGCAATACCATATGATCCGTAAAAACATCGGCAACCGTAAACCCACCGTCAGCAAAAACAACGATGCTGGCCAGAAATAAAAATAAAGAAAATAAAATGCGTTTCATAGTTCAATTCGGTTTAAAAATGACTCTGCAAAGATGTCCGTTTACCGAGTGAAGACATATAACAATCGTTCTTTTATGAAGCAACTTTGTACAGTCGTGTTTAATACTGGCATTTTGCCATCGGATTGGCAAAGTTTTGCCAACAGGGTGGCAATATGTTGCCAATACGGTGGCAAGGTCTTGCCTCCTTATTGGCAACTATCAGAAACCTTATTCTGCATGATCCGGACGCTCTGTACTTAATATTGTTTTCAGTAATATCACCCGACGGTCTCCTTTCAGGGAAACTTTCATTGTATTCTTTATATGCGAGATATCTGTTTCGACACTTAACTGTTGCTTGGGTTGAAGCACATAGTTCCCTGTTGTTTTGTCATTGACGGTGATGCTGATGTAAAGAGGCTCGTCCACAGGATTCTCCAATATGGTAATCATGGTTTTCTTCTTCCCGGACAATGTCATGTAGAAATATCCTTCACCGCTGGTAGATGATTTACTGATCAACGGGCTTCCTCCTTTTGAAAAAGTGAATGGAGCCATAGGTCTTCTTCCATAAGGTACATATTGCACACCCGGTTTTGAATTCCACCCACCATAAGCACCGGCGTACTGGTAACCATATTCATCAATCTTCACTTCATATCTGGGGTCATGCTCCTGTCCTTTTGGAATGATAGGAACAGTGTTTACCATCAGGCCATTACAAGGTGCGTTCACGATTCCCCGTTCGGAAGCATAGTCTCCCCAGATAATTGAGTCAGTTACTTCCACATACGGTTCATGCTGCTTGTCGACAGACATATAACGAAGCATATTAAAAAGAAGTTTATCAGCTACGGGGTCTACTCCGCAATGATTAATCAAATCGAAACCAGACAACAGTATGGAGCCTTCACCCATAAACATCTCCGACAAGGCTGTCGCAGCCAAAGCACGGCTATAGTTGGCAAGGACGGCTACATTCTCCATCCCGGATTCACGAAGATCATATCCTTTGTCCACCGGATAAATGGCAGGAAAGCCTTTCTTCGATTCATTATAGGAGGTATAGTCGGACCAAAGGCGGAACTGCTTAGGGGTTAATCCGCTAAAAACCGGATGATACGGACGTTCGAGATTGATATTCATACCATCCGCATAGGCCAGAGACGGTGAAAGATAAACCGGATCATTATTGCTGTCTTTCAGAAACTCCACGGAAGTTGGCAACCACGATTGATTGAATGTTGTAGCATCTTGTTGCAGGCAAATAATGCGTCCACCCTTACTTACATATTCTTTCAACTGCCCTGACTGATTATCCAGTGAATCATCCCATGAATTCTTAGCCAGAATTAAGGTAGAGTTCCGGGGTAATTCCTTAACCATACGAACCGCTTTTACAGGGTAACCGAGTTTTTGCAAACAGTTCAAGGTTTGCTCTCCTGCCGAAGAATCGTACACATAAATGGTTTTCTTCATCACCTCTGTACCCCGCCAGTCTTTTCCGGCTATGAACAGTTCACTCTCATTATAGGACACCTTACTGCCTTTCGACCAAATCTCACCTTTCAGCATATAGTCTCCCGAAGGCAGATTCTGAGGAATATCTATCGACAAAGGCCTCTTACAAGTGCCATAATAAGGAACAGATGGAAGATCGATCTCTCCCGCCAATACTTTCTCACCTTCCTTTTCAATCCACCACTGCAAATGAACTTCATCCAAATCATTGCCATAATCATCGTCATTGACAACATGGGCTACCACCGCAAGCTTACTCCCTGCATAAATCTGCGACTGCCAATTCTCCCAACTCAGTAATACAGGCTGATAGCTGATCTGATATTGCCAGGCTACAGGTTTCGGTTTCATCTCAGCAAAGGACTTTACCCCATCCCAGTTATGAAATATAATTGTAAAGGGCATGGTACCTGCCAAGCAACTATTTTGACTTCTCAACCGACGGAACAATTCCGTTGCATTCTTCAGTACAAAAGCCTGATAGGTCATAGCTGCTCCAGCTTGTTCATCATCGGGCAGATGTCCTGTCCAACACTTCTGCGAACCCGGTTGTTTGGTTCTGGAACAGAGGTTGAAACGCCCGTCTATTCCTGTATAGTTTCCTACACATTCGGTAAAAGTAATCGGTTGTACTCTTCCCGGATTTTGCCACATCGCCTTATCACGCATATTGAGATAAGTAAGGAAAGTATTATAATACCATCCCCAATACCTATGTACATCATAGATATCGCCCGAATGTCCCAGTCCATAACCGGTATTGCCTATATACAATCTGGTATCATCCCATTTCTTGAGTTCACGACACATCTTTGTCAGGAACTCCCGATACAGATCGCCCGTTTTACCTTCATAAGGCATTTCATTGGATAAAATATAGATGACTACGGAAGGATGAGGAGTGAACGGTCCCAGATCAATCTCCTTATAGGTTCTGAGTGACAGGTCAAAGTCTGTCGGTGGTGCAGTCTTGGTTGCATGTTTGGGGCGACCATACCGACCGGCAAATATCATCATACCTTCTTCATCGCACACATCCATCCAATTCTGATCATCGGGAATACGGATGATATTTATGTTCAGGCTCTTCATAAAGCGAACATAATCACGTGCAAAGTCTTTGCTTCTTTCCAGCTGTTCGGGTATTCCCCGCTCAGGCGGATTAATGGCATTACCCCGCAGATAGATAGGTTTATCATTCAAATAAAATACACCATCCCGCATCTCGAACTTTCTGAACCCAATCCGCTTATGCAAAGTTTCAGTACCTGCCTTTACTTCCAAGTCATAAAGTGCAGGATTAACAGGACTCCATAGTTCAGGAGTCAATTGGTCTATTTTCCAGACCACCGTTGTATCCACTTTATTCTTAAAATAAAATTCTCCGGAATGGCTGCACAATATCGCCTTATTCCGGGCATGCGTAATTACAGCATCAAGGGACAAACTTTCGTTCGCCTCAGCAGACAACATTACTTCAATCCTGATATCCTTATCGGTAGTGATAGGAGTTATCTTATGAACCTTTGCCGCCAACAGAGACAACGGAAAGAATGCACATAAAGCACACAATAATCTTGTTTTCATAGTATCAATTATAATAGTAAACTTATTCTTCTCCTTTCTGATATTGGGCGGAGTCACCCCGAACAACTCCCTGAAACGTTTTATGAAATAGCTTGGGGAGTTGAAGCCAACTTCATATGCTATCTCCGAAACAGTCTTCGTATCCATCTGTTTCAGTAGCATCTGCGCCTTCTTCAATCTGATATTCAGAATGAAGTCATTGGGTGTCTGCCCTGTGATACCCTTAATCTTCAGGAAGAGTTTGGTACGGCCGGTATTCATGGCCTGAGCAAACATATTCACGTCAAAATCCGGATTATCCAGATTTTGTTCAATACACGCTACACATTGTTCCATGAACTGATGGTCTGCGCTATTCGTTGCCAGTATATCCACATTGTTATCCATTTGTTTTGCATATTTTTTCTGTAACAGCTTTCTGCTGTTTACCAGATTGTTACAACGCATAAACAAATGTTTCACATTAAAAGGTTTAGTCACATAGTCATCTGCACCCATTTTTAACCCTTGCATTGTATATTCTTCGGCTGTCTGGGCCGTCAGTAATATCACTGGGATATGGGATGTTTCGAAATTACTCTTTATCTTCCTGCACATTTCTATACCGGACATCTTGGGCATCATGATATCGCTCAGTACAATATCGGGCTGTATTTCTTTTGTTTTATCCAGTCCTTCTTCACCATCCTGCGCTTCGCAAACGGAATATACTTTGGAGAACAGACGAACCAGTAAACCTCTGAGTTCTTCATTGTCTTCAACAATCAGGATTTTACTCTTTGTATCTTCCGATTCATTAGCAGGATTCTCATCATCCATCACATCAGTCAGTGCCTTGTCACCATACATGGTCAACTCTGAAATGCATGATGAATCGATATCGGGAGTTGCCACTTTTTGTGAATCGGCAATGTGACTATCTCCCAAAGGCAATTCAACCACAAAAGTGGTTCCCTTTCCCTCCATGCTCCGCACACTGATTTTGCCTTTATGGACTTCAATTATACTTTTAGCAAGTGCCAATCCTATGCCCGTACCTTTCTGGTTGTCCGTGCTGTCGACCTGATAAAAACGATCGAATATCTTATCCAGACTCTTTTCGGCAATACCGATACCCGTATCTGAAATAAGAATAACCACACTATTTTCATATTCCTGTACTGATAAGGAGACTGTACCACCCAGAGATGTATATTTGAAAGCATTGGACAGCAAGTTATAAATCACCTTTTCAAGCTGTACTACATCAAACCAGACTTCCAGATTCCTATCCTTATTAAGAAATTCAAGATTAATCTGTTTACCCCGTGCATACTCTTTGAAAGACAGATAGATTTCATCCAGGAACGCATAAATATCCTGCTTGCTGTATTTGAACTTTTCGAAACCCTGTTCTTGTTTCCTGAAATCAAGAAGCTCGGTTATCAGGCGCTTCATACGTAAGGTATTCCGATGAATATTTACCAGTTTATTGTACACTAACGGCTGAATATCATTCCTTTCCATCAACATCTCCAACTGACTCACAATCAATGTGAGCGGAGTACGAAATTCATGTGAAATATTGGTAAAAAAGCGAAGTTTGGACTGGTTCAGTTCTTCTATCTGTTTCTTCTCTTTCTTCTCGTATTCAAGTGAAGCCCGCAACTTTAATTTGGAAGAATAGAAACTAACCACTATATAGACAGATACAATCACAATAATAACATAAATACAATATGCCCAGACAGATTTGTAAAAAGGTGGCTTCACCACAATATCGATTTCCTTAAAAATACTTTCTTTACCGGAATATTCCTCAGAGCTCTTTATCTTTAGCTTATACCTACCCGGATTCAGGTTGGTGTAAGTAATGCCTTTACGATAACCTGCACTCATCCAGTCTTTATCAAATCCCTCCAATTTATAGTAAATCCGGTTTCTCAGTACCGATACATAATTGGACAACGAGAAATTTATAGTGATGATGGAATGGTTATGATTCAGCGTAATTTGTGGCTGATACAAAATAGACTCAGAGAGAATATTGGAATCATCATTCGGCAATATAACCTGGTTATTCACTTCCAATGAGGTAAAGTTAAGCTGATAGGGCTTTACATAAGAATTCAATTCTTTTTCAAAGAAAGATATCATCATCTTGGGACCGGAAAGGAATATCTCATTATCGCTGGCCACAAACAATCCGTAAGGGTTCAATGCCGTCATCGGAAAACCATTCTGTTTATTATAGTTATAAAAGCGCTGGTTCTCCATATCAAAACGTGAAAAGCCCTGATTACTGGCTATCAGGAGATAGCCGGACAAAGACTCTTTTATATCAAGGATATAATCATTGATCAGGTCCGAATTGTGTGAGTTAAACGGTTTGAATGAATTGTTATCCGGCTCATATAGGAATATACCATCTCCCGAAGAACCTGCCCAGATATTACCTTTCTTATCTTCAAAAAGTACATTTATCAAATTACTGCCTATAACCCGGTTTGAACTATTAGGAACGAAATACTCATCTCGTTTCCGGGTTTCAAGATTATATTTAACCAGTCCCAATGAATAAGAGAACCATAAATTATTGTTCCTGTCAAGAAGCATATCAATGATCTGTCTATTATTGAGTCTACTATCTTTCAGTAGCTTTGTGCACTCTCCTGTTTGAGGATCAAACAAACCTATTCCGTTATGGGTTGCCAGCAAAAGATTTCCTTTATACGGAATAACTTTGCGTACTACATCATTGATCAACGAATTCTCTTTCCCCGGAATATGCCTGTAATTGGTAAACTGATGCGTTTTCAAGTCCAATTTATCCAATCCTCCTCGTAATGTACCTACCCACAGAGTCTGGTTTTCCTCATCCAAATGCAGAGATTGTACCGTATTGGATGCAAGGGAATTCTTATTTATATCATGCTTAAACTCTGCGAAGCTTCTTGTTTTTCGATCGAGATAGTTCACTCCACCACCTTCCGTTGCAATCCAGATATTTCCTTTAGAGTCTTCTTTCATTCGTCCGGCAAAAGGAGAGGTCAGCTTTCCTTGCTGAGATTCATCGGAATAATAATAGGTATAAATCTCATAGTCCGGATTAAACAGATTAACCCCACCGTAATAAGTGCCAATCCAGAAAGTTCCTTGCTGATCCTTCATCATACAGATGATGGAAGAATTACTCAAGCTATAAGGTTTATTATCTTCACTGTAATTGGTGAAAGTATTGGTGGTGACATCCAATTTATCCAAACCTTTAAAAGTTCCCACCCAATAGTTACCCAAGTTATCTTCGACCACACAACGGACGTAATTGCTGGAAAGTCCATTCTTATAAGGTGCATGCACATAGTTTGTTTTTCCACCGTTCCTGTCCAGTCGGAAAAGCCCGTCATCTTTGGTACCTACCCAAATATTCTTTTTGGAGTCTTCATAAATACAGGTTATATCCTTTGTTGGGAGATAATTAAGCCATTTCTTATTACTGTCCAGCATGTACAAGCCATTATTCATGGTTCCTACATATAGGTTTCCTTCATGGTCTTCGGTCACACAAGATAGGCGTACATCCTCTAGGTGATAATAATATTCCAACTTATCTTCCGCACGGTTATAGGTGAATAAAGAGTCCCTAGTACAAGCCCACAACCGAGAGTTACCGTAACTAATGGCTTGAATGTTATTATCGCGAATTGTATGAAAAATATTCTTCTTAATATCATATTCAACTACGGCATACTTGCAACGAATATAAATATGCCCGTCCTTATCACCACAAATCGTACCTATATTATTATTATAAAGACTATGTTTATCATTCTCAACCGGACGGAATATATAAAAATCAGTACCGTTATAACGATTCAAACCATCTTTAGTACCTATCCAGATTATCCCGAATTCATCCTGATAAATAGATGTAACTGTTGGTTGCGAGATGCCATTTTCTACTCCGAATGTTTGAAAATGGATATCCTGTGCGAACAACAATCCGGGAATCAAAAATGAGAGCAGTAACAACATCCGCAACACTATTATTGATAAGGGAGTCTTTTTCATCATCGTATACTTCAGTTATAAGGTTCCTTTTTTTATAGAAACAAAAATAGCGGAATCTATGTACAACCTATATAAAAATTGGACTAATCTGTGTCGTTATCGTACGAAAGCCCTCCGAATTCACCGATTCATACCCGGAACTCATCGGCTTTTCTACCGGAAATCACCCGGAAGGGTTATACAGGGATGAATAATTCGCTTACCTTTGAGCCATCAACCCATAACAATGGAATATGAATCAATAACAATAGAAATAATGGAAAAGAAACAAAACTTCCCGTCTCATGCAGGCTTATCGGGCAAAGCACTGATAGCTTCGCTCTTCATCATCTCCGGAATATTACTGTTTGCCCGTAACGTAGGTTGGATTACGTATGACTTATTTAGCATAGTGGTATCCTGGCATAGTCTTCTCATTGTATTAGGTATCTACACGATGACGCGCCGCCATTATCTGAGTGGTTCTATCCTCACCCTGATAGGCGTCTATTTCTTAGTTGGAGGATTATCGTGGTTACCGGAGAACTCACAGACCTTTGTCTGGCCTGTTGCACTGATTGTGGCAGGTATCCTGTTCTTTGTAAAATCCCGCCGTAGGGAACGCTGGATGAAAAGTCATATGAGCGGCCGTTATCAGGACTGGACTAAAAGAGGAGGTGGACATATACACATGAATATGGAAAACAAGGAGCAGCAATGCGATTCGGAAAACGGTTATCTGCGTTCCGACAATGCTTTTGGTTCTGTACGCCATGTCGTATTGGATGAATTGTTTAAAGGAGCCAGTATCCGGGCTTCATTCGGAGGGACTGTCATCGATCTGCGCCACACGCATCTTGCACCAGGAGAAACATATATTGATATCGACTGTACTTGTAGTGGAATAGAGTTGTACATTCCTTCAGACTGGAATGTCGTACCTCAATGTAATGCTTTTGCCGGCGGATGCGAGGATAAGCGTTGGCAGGGAGCGAATATTAATAAAGAAAGTACACTCATAATCCGTGGAAATATTTCCTTCGGTGGATTAGAGATTAAAGACTAATCCTATGAGAGCACATCCAATTATAGATTATCCTTATCGTTGGTTTCCGATGCTTGTGCTGGCATTGGTTCTGGCAATCATCCAGGCAACTCTGTTGTGGGGATATACCGGAACAGACTGGCTACCTGCCATCATCGACGGAATCACAACAATCGGATGGCTTGCGGCACTGGCATACCTAGCTTGGTTTGTAGTAGGCCAAGTATCCATTCTCCAGACAAATGTCATTACGCTTGTATCAGGAATATTGCTCTGGATTGCGGGCAGCTTCATGGTCTGCGACATTATGGTAAGAATTGCAGGAATACCTTATATCTCTTTTGCCTCTACCATACCTTTCAGGCTTCTGTTCGGCATACCGACATGGATAGCCATTATATTGTGGTATCACCTGATAGTAGTGAAAAATCCGGAAGCACAAGAAGATGAATTCATTGTACCGCAAGCCGTAAAAGAAGAAAAACCGGAAGAGCAAGAGGAAACCATTAATCGCATTACTGTAAAAGACGGGTCACGAATACATATCATCAAAGTAGATGAACTTCTATATATCCAGGCGTGTGGAGATTATACGACTTTGATCACCCCCACAGGAGAGTACATCAAAGAGCAAACCATGAAGTATTTTGAAAGACATCTGCCAAGTGATAACTTTGTACGTATCCATCGTTCCACCATTGTAAACGTGACACAGATATCGCGGGTAGAACTATTCGGAAAAGAAACCTACCAGGTGTTATTGAAAAACGGAACTAAATTACGGGTTAGCCTGACGGGCTATCGGCTATTGAAGGAACGACTGGGAATATAAAGACCTAAACTATTCTATAAAACAAAAGCGAAGAATCCGCCCCTTTGTGGATTCTTCGCTTCTTTTTTTGATAGCAGATAAGGTTATCTGATTATTTCTTCTTATCGTCTTTCTTTGGTTCCTCTTTTTGGGTTTCCTGCTTATCTTCCTTTCCTTCCGGGTGGATGATTCCCTTTACGGTCTCGCCAATAGGCAGTTTGTCCAGTACACCGAGGCTCGGAGCAACGGTCTTCACCAGCGAACTCAGGAAGTTGCTTGTACCTCCGTTTCCACCATCGAATACAGTAATGTTTCCTAAATTCATATGTTCGAATGCTTTCACCTGTTCACCGGCAATTTCTTTCCATTGATCTACCATCTTATACTGGATGGCGATAGCCGGATTAGATTCTGCCGCACGTACCATAGCCTCAAAACCTTCAGCTTCAGCAAGCAATGATTTCTTCTTACCTTCAGCCTCAGCTTCCAACTTCATCTGGATGGCTCTTGCTTCAGCCTCGGCCTGTGCCAGAGTCGCTTTTGCACGAGCTTCCGCCTCACGGGTAATCTTTTCGGCAACAGCATCAGCCTGAAGAATGGCTTCTTGCTTTGCAACTTCAGCAGGTACAATCTTTTCAGCCTTCAAAGAAGATTCCACTTTACGGGCTTTAGCCTCTTCCACTTCTTTTTGAGCTATTTCGCGGGCAGCTTGTACGGCAGCTTCCGAACGTGCTTCAGCTTCACCGGCCTGTTTGTCGGCATTGGCACGCGTTACAGCCAGCTCCGCATCAGATTGTGCCACGGCTTTCTGCGCCTCATTTCGTCCGATGGCAGCTTTCTTTCCCGCTTCCGCCTGCTTAATCTCCATGTCAGAATTCAGTTCAGCAATACGGCTTTCCTTTTCCGTATTAGCCTGCTCAATCCTGATATTCTTTTCAGCTTCAGCCTTTGCCACCTGCGACTCTTTTTCAGCGTTGGCAATAGCTACCTGCGAGATTCGATCCTTATCAGCATTAGCCACAGAGATTTCCTGCAATTTCTTAGTTTCGGCAATGGCAATATCCTGGTCTTTACGCGTTTCGGCAACTTTCGTCTCACGTTCCTTTATTTGATTGGCAATCTTGATGGCACCCAGTTTCTCCTGTTCCTCAATGTTTGCCTGAGCCTCATTCAACGCCTTACTTTCAGCTTCCTTACCTAGGTTGACAATATAATTGGCAGCATCACGGATATCGCTGATGTTGATATTCATCAGATACAAACCAAATTTACGAAGTTCCGTATCGATATTATCCTTTACCTTTGAAAGAAATTTATCGCGATCGGAGTTCAGCTCTTCAATCGTCATATCGGCAATGACCAAACGCATCTGACCGTACACAACATCCGTTATTAGGTTCTGTTTATCATCTATTGTCAACCCCAACATACGTTCAGCAGCATTTTGCATTACTTCCGCATCAGTACTGATGGCAACTGTTATCGTGGTCGGTACATCCACACGGATATTCTGGGCAGACAGTGCACCAGTCAGTTTACAGTCTATCTGCATCGGTTTCATGGACAGGAATTCATATCCCTGGATTATCGGCCACACAAATGCAGCACCACCATGATACAACTTGGCAGACTTCTTATCACCGCCCGTTTTACCATATACTACCAGTACTTCGTCACTTTTACATTTCCGGTAGCGGGAAAGTATACCAATGAAGGTAAGTAAGATAACCGCCACGAGTATGGCGGCCATAATCATCATTTCTTGTGTCATAAATCTATGTTTTTGAGTTTTGTTTTACCGAATATACAATGTTCCGTCCTCGTAGCCCGTGATGATGGTTTTATCACCGGTCTGATACATTATGTCCATTTCAGATACCACATCAACCTCTCGCATGGCTCCGTCGCGACTTACTTGTACGGTAAACCGGCTGCCTCCCTGTTTAAAGTAGATGGTACATTCACGCCCTACAAGCTGTTCCGTCCTTTCTGTCTTATTTACCTGCTGTAACTGATAGGCTTTTTTATAAAGAAACCACACAGCGAAAACGAAAAACAGACCAATCAAAATGGCAATGGCATAACTCTGAATGTCAGTATTTCCAATCAGATACATGTACCATCCAAAACCGATACCGAAGTGCGTCAATCCCTTAAAAGACACCACACTGCTGATGTCGGCATCCACATCTGTATCCGCATCAATGTCTCCGAAAAAAATGGAAAGAATGAACTGTATCACAAAAATACCAGTTGTGACCACGGCGATAATCAGAAATATATTACTGCTCATAGGAATTTGAATTATTGTGGTTTACAATATATTTAGATATATTATTCCAAATATACACATTTGCAGAACATACACAAAGAAACCGTTCTCTATTTAACAAAATTTTCTTGAGGAGGAAAGCAACATTACACAAAGATATTTGTTATGTTTACGGACGCTATGATGAAACATCTACACTATATATTTCTGTTTATGTGCCTCTCATTAGGAATGTCTGTCATTCTGCAAGAGGAACAGCCGGCACTTCGGATGATTACCGAAGCCTCGACAGATACTTCCGTCACCCCTACACAAACAGGATGTTTCATTTCAATGTCAGCAGATTGTTACTCAACCATTGCTCACCGCCCGTTCTTTAATGATGAAAACAATGAACGTAAAATCAACGGCATCCTCTTTCAGGAGAACTCTTATAATCAAGCTAACGCTCCATCGAAATTACTGAAACTTAAGATCCATCCGTCTGTAGGACAGATGCAACGTATATTCTCCACTCATTTACCGGTGGAACAAAATGCCAGCCTCTCTTTCACTCCCAGCGCTATCCGTTATTCTTACGGATATTACGTCTACGAGTTGAAGCATATTCTGATTTAAACCACCACTCTACTTGTTACTCCCCCCTTTACCGGAGGTATGCCATTGGCATGTCTTTGGTCAACCTATTGTTTATTCACATCTAAATTTAATGTAATTACTATGCTCGATTTATTAATAGCTACCCTTGAAATGATGGGGCTTACATTCGTGATCGGCTTCTTCGTGGCTTTCATTATCAAAATGATTGCCGTTGCTGCCAACTCATTCGACTTTTACAGTTCACACCAGAAAGAACTGCTTCGCCTGCGACGCCTGCGCAAGTTGCGCCAGAAGGTGGAGCTCATGATACGGGATATCCCTATAGAAGAAAATGAACTCTATAACGATAAACGCGAAGAATTCAGCCGCGGAGTCAACCGTGAGCTTTCCGATTATCGCGGATATTATCATGGAGTAAGCGCCGGAGTTTCCAACGCTAACCTGATGGATTACTACTATCCCGAAGATACGCACATGATGTATCTGAAACAACAAGAAGAGATGTTATATCATAAGAAACAGTCCGGAAAATCTACCGGTAAGACCAAATAAGAAATAGTATGGAAAATATAGATTTCGCGACCCTATTCCAAGGTTTTGGAACAATGATGGAAAGTGGCTACCTACTTGCATCAGCCCGTGTGTTTTTAATCCTTTTAGGTTTGTTACTCATATATCTGGGCTGGAAAGGAGTGCTTGAGCCTATGGTAATGATTCCGATGGGGCTGGGTATGATTGCCATCAATTGTGGAACACTTTTCATGCCGGACGGCACATTAGGCAACCTCTTTCTCGATCCGATGCTTTCGGATACGGACGACCTGATGAATACGATGCAGATAGACTTTTTGCAACCTGTCTATACACTGACGTTCAGCAACGGATTGATAGCTTGCTTTGTGTTTATGGGGATAGGCACGCTGCTGGATGTGGGCTTTCTGTTGCAGAAGCCTTTTGTCAGCCTTTTCCTGGCGCTGTGTGCGGAACTGGGGACTTTCCTGACTATACCCGCAGCTTCTGCCCTTGGACTGACATTGCAAGAAAGTGCTTCTGTAGCTATGGTAGGAGGTGCAGATGGTCCTATGGTTCTGTTCACATCACTGGCTCTGGCCAAACATTTATTTGTACCTATCACAGTAGTGGCTTATCTGTATCTGGGACTAACGTATGGCGGCTACCCGTATCTGGTGAAGTTACTGGTTCCCAAACGCCTGCGTGCCATCAAGATGACTTCGAAGAAAGCACCTAAAAACTACGATGCCAAGGTGAAACTGGCATTCTCGGCTGTGCTGTGTGCAGTGTTGTGCTTCTTGTTCCCGGTGGCTTCGCCGTTGTTTTTCTCTCTCTTCCTGGGAGTTGCCGTACGTGAATCAGGCATGAAGCATATTTATGATTTCGTTAGCGGTCCGTTGCTTTATGGCTCTACATTTATGTTGGGCGTATTGCTGGGCGTGCTTTGTGATGCACATCTACTGCTCGATCCGAAGATTCTGAAATTATTAGTATTGGGTATAGTGGCACTGTTGCTTTCGGGTATCGGCGGCATTATGGGAGGATACATCATGTACTTCATTAAGAAAGGAAATTATAATCCGGTAATCGGAATTGCAGCTGTCAGTTGTGTGCCGACTACGGCAAAGGTAGCTCAAAAGCTGGTTAGTAAGGATAATCCTGACTCGTTCATTCTGGGGGATGCCTTGGGAGCAAATATCTCCGGGGTTATCACTTCGGCTATTATTACGGGTATTTATATCACAATCATTCCATATCTCTAAGATAATTATAAAGTAAAGGTACATTGATTTGAGGTTGTGTCGAAACTCTGACAAGCGTATCATTTTGTCATCCTGAGCTTGTCGAAGGATCTCTTCTCTGTGCATTCAGGGGAGCAGATCCTTCACTACGTTCAGGATGACAGAGCGAAATGATAGTGATTCTTACTTTTGACACAACCTCATTATTATTATCTTTGGGCTGAGAAACATCTTATACATAATGAAAAAGCCGAATTTAAACCTGAAGCGAGCGTCTTTGCTGACCTCATCACTCCTGTGCAGCGCCCTCCTGATAGCCGTCCCCTGCGCAAAGAACTGAATGAAGGATGGAAGTTCAAGCAAGCCAGACTAAGCAACTGGTATCCCGCCACCGTGCCCGGAGTGGTGCACACCGACCTGATGGACAACAAAATCATCGAAGACCCTTTCTTCCGCCTCAACGAGCGAGGCATGCAATGGATTGACAAAGAAGACTGGATATACCAGACCACCTTCCAACTCACCCCCGAAATGATGGGAAGGGAGAACATCGACCTCATCTTCAAAGGACTGGATACGTATGCCGACGTATACCTGAACGAGAAGAAGATACTGGAAGCCAACAACATGTTCCGCGAATGGAAAACCAGCATCAAGCCCGACCTGAAACCCGGTGAGAACGTACTGAAAATCTATTTCCACTCCCCCATCAAAGTGGATATTCCCAAGTGGGACGCCCTGCCTTACCAGTATGAAGCCGGCAACGACCAGTCCGAGAACGGCGGAGTATTCAATAAGAAAGTCAGCGTATTCGCCCGCAAAGCTGGTTACCACTACGGATGGGACTGGGGCCCCCGCCTCGTCACCTCCGGCATCTGGCGGCCTGTATATGTGGAAGCCTGGGATAATGCCCGAATCAACGATGTCTTCATCCGCCAGCCGGAAGTCAGCAAAAGCCGTGCATCCCTCATCGGAGAAGTGGAGATACTGGCAGACAAGGAGATAGACCAGGCAAACGTCACCATCACCGAAGCCGCTTCCGGCAGAGTACTGGCGGGGCAAACCGTTTCCCTGCAGAAAGGCATCAACAAGATTTCCCTACCCTTCTCCATCAAGAGCCCGAAACTATGGTGGAGCAACGGACTGGGCGAACCACATCTGTACAGTTTCCGCACAGACCTCACCGTCAATAATCAGACATCCGATGCCTGGACAGAAGAAGTGGGCCTGCGCTCACTCAAAATCATCAACCGCCCGGACAAAGATGGAAAAACCTTCTACGTAGAACTGAACGGCATCCCCGTATTTGCCAAAGGTGCCAACTATATCCCGCAGGATAACTTCCTGCCGCGCGTCACACCAGAGCAATACGAAAAGACCATCCTCGACGCCGCCAACGCCAACATGAACATGCTCCGCATCTGGGGCGGCGGCACCTACGAAAGCGACCTTTTCTACCAACTTTGCGACCGCTACGGCATCCTCGTCTGGCAGGACTTCATGTTTGCGTGCAGCCTCTATCCCGCCGAAGGGGAGCTTCTGGAAAACATCCGTCAAGAAGCCATCGACAACGTGAAGCGGCTCCGCAACCATGCCTGCATCGCCCTTTGGTGCGGCAACAACGAATGTAACGATGCCTGGTTCAACTGGGGCTGGCAGAAGCGGTATAAAGCGCAGAACCCCGAATACGAACAGAAAATCTGGAAACAGTTCAACGACCAGTACAACGTCACACTCCCTCAGGTGGTAGAAGAGTATGCTCCCGAAAGCTTCTATTGGCCTTCTTCCCCCTTCGCCCGCTATGATGGCGGCAGCGACGACCGCAACGGCGACCGCCACTACTGGGAAGTATGGCACGGCAAGAAGCCGATTGAAATGTATAATAAGGAGAGAAGCCGTTTCTTTAGCGAATACGGTTTCCAGTCCTTCCCCGAATTTGAATCGGTGAAACGCTATGCACCGCGTCAAGAGGATTGGGACATCTATTCGGAAGTCATGATGTCGCATCAGCGGGGAGGTATGCATGCCAACGAGTTGATTGAAACCTATCTGCTGAACGAATACCGCAAGCCCAGAAACTTCGAAGCATTTCTTTATATGAACCATGTGTTGCAAGGCGACGCCATCAAAACCGCCATCGAAGCGCACCGCCGGGATATGCCTTACTGTATGGGAACGCTCTTCTGGCAGCATAACGATTGCTGGCCCGTGGCTTCCTGGGCAAGCCGCGACTATTACGGTCGCTGGAAAGCGCAGCATTACTTCGCCCGCAAAGCCTACCGGGACATCCTTGTATCTCCCATAGCCGACGAAGACGGGCAGTTGAAAGTTCAGATTGTTTCCGACCGCCACAAGGCTTGCAACGGTAGGCTTGAGGTAAAAGTCATGAAGCTGACGGGGGAAGTTCTCAACAGCTACAAGCGGAATGTGATAGTGGATGCCAATAGCAGCAAGGCGCTTTTCTCCGTCCCACTGGATGAAGCCCTGAAAGGAGTACGCAAAGAAGACGTCTTCATCCATGCCGTTCTCTTGACGGATAAAGGGAATAGCAACTATACCAACAACTACTTCCTGGTGAAGCAAAAAGAGGTGAACTATCCCAAGGCCCAACTTGCAACCAGTGTACAGCCCATTGAAGGAGGTTTTGAAGTAACGCTTAGTAGTGATAACTTCGCCCGTGCCGTCTTCATTGCTACCGGAGACGCAAACAGCTCCTTCAGCGACAACTATTTCGATATACTTCCCGGAAGTTCAGTTAAGGTGGAAGTTTATACAGACTTACCGCTGGCGACGTTTGAAAAACAGTTGAAGGTGGTGTCTCTGAGCGATGAATACTAAGACACGCAAATGAGTAGTTGGATTTGATTCATAACCCTACAGAAATGAATTAAAGATTGCTAATGGGCTTTTTATTAATCCACTGATAATCAACAAATAGCATTTACCGACTGTTTACTGTCTTAGACTGATATAGGTAGACACATTAACCAACTAATAAATGTGTTACTATTATGAACTCTAAACGAAAGCTTTACCTTGAAGAAGAAAAACTGTTTTTTCTTCACTCTTACTACCAGTCCGGGATGAGTAAGCATGCCTTTTGCCGGGCACATGGCATTTGTTGCCCTGCCTTGCTAAATAGTTGGATTAAAAAGTATGATAATTTTTCAGAAAAGCTATCTTTGCTTTCTGAACAAGAATCACCAGAGATGTCCAATCGCAGTAAGGAAGCCTACAAAGATGAAAATGCACAATTAAAAAGCGCATTAAAGAGCTGGAGAAGGCCCTGTCTTTCTCCAAGTTGGAAACAGAAGCTCGTGAACTGATGATCACACGTGCTGAAGAACTCTTCAACATCCCTATCAGAAAAAAAATCTGGGGCCAAATCGTAACGGAACTGGTCAGTCAGCGCAACCTGAAAGTTGCGCTGGCCTGCCGTCTGTTTGGCCATTGTCGTCAAGCCTACTACCAGTCAAAGGCTGACATTGAGAGTCAGATACATAGGGAACGTCTCATGCTGGATGCTGTCCGTGATATCCGTATCGAAGATCCGGGTATAGGCTGTTACAAACTGTGGATTATGCTCACCGTGCTTTTTGGAGCCGAGTTCATGCCTGGGCGGGACAGCTTTTATGCATTGCTCCGGCAACACCGCTTGATGCTTCCTGCCCGCAAGACCCGGCATACAACGAACTCCAACCATCGCTACCACAAGTGGAAGAACTTAATCAAAGGACTGACCTTGACTTCAGCCAACCAGTTGTGGGTCAGCGACATTACTTATATACCACTTGCCAATGGTGAAGTCTGTTATCTGCATCTGACCACTGATGCTTACTCCCATAAGATAGTGGGATGGGTGCTTGCCGACACTTTGCGGGTATCGGCTACCATCAATGCATTACAACAGGCTATAGAACAGGCTGTTGAAATGACAGGAGGTGAAAATCTTACAGGCCTGATACATCACTCGGATCGTGGCGTACAATACTGTTGCGACCCATACGTGGCACTTCTTCAGAAACATGGCATTGCCATCAGTATGACGGAAGACTACAAACCCACCGACAATGCCGTTGCGGAACGTATCAACGGAATTATTAAGGCGGAAAGTAGCCATCCTCGAGGCCGTTTCAATGACATCGGGCACGCAAGAAATGCAATAGGTCGCTACATACATTTCTATAACTATCGCAGGCCGCATATGAGCATCGGGTACAAAATTCCTGCTGTGGCGCATCTGGAGAAGGGAATACAGAAGAAAATGTGGCAGAAGAAAAAATATCCTTCTACAAGTAGCAATAAAAAGAAGGATGCAATATCTTTGCAAAGCCGAACAGCAAGTCCGGGCGAAGGCGTATGCCAGCGCACCTGACAAAGACAGAATGCCCCATCCAGGGGCACCCTGTCTTGCCGAACAAGCAAGCACGGGCTCTGCAAGTCCAGCAAGGCGACTGTCAACAGAATCAGCACAACTCACTTTGCTGTGTCTACTATATCAGCAGGACTTAGGAAGAAGTGACTACTGAAGCAGTACAATATTCTAAAGAACAGTCTACTGATATCGTTTATAAAAAGAAAAAGCGTCTAGCTAAATCAGGAAAAGACATTTACTGCCGTATGTAACGGCCTTTACTCCTTATTGTAACACCATTTACCTCGGCATGTAACGAGCTTTACCTCGGTGTGTAAATGGAGTTACCGTGTGGGGTTAACAAAGTTATCATTTGGGATAAATAGAATCTCCATGAAATGAAACAACGATATACTTATCGTTCACCTCACATAAGTAAAAATCGGCTTGCTCTTACAGATTGGTCAAATGCTGTTGTTTTCTGAAAAATTAGCATCATTCCAAAAGGAAAGTTTCGCCTACATTTGCATCGAACTTAAATATATAATATCATGAATATACAACGATTATTAATCTGCATCTGTGTGGTACTAACTGCCGCCATCTCCGCTACTGCTCAAAGCAAAGTATGGAGTACAGAACAAGCCCAGAAATGGGGCAAAGAAAATCCGTGGTATTGCGGAGTAAACTACATTCCCGCCACTGCCATCAACTACACTGCCATGTGGGATAAAACGTCCTTCTCACCCGAAGTGATAGAAAAAGAAATGAAGTTAATGAAGAGTTTAGGTATGAACTGCGCGCGCATAGTGATGCAATATGCGGTATATGAAGAAGATCCCGCATACTTCATACGTACACTCGACCGCTTTCTAAGTATCTGTGATAAGTACGGTGTAAAAGTAATGCCTATTTTCTTTGATGATTGCGCCTTCGGTGTCAATACAGACCCGACAGTAGGAAAACAACCCGAACCGCTGGAAGGCTGGTACGCCTGGGTCTGGTCTCCATCTCCCGGCTACTCAATGGTAGTAGATGAACGGACTCACGGTAAACTGGAAAAGTATGTAAAAGAAGTAATGAACCACTTCAAGAATGACCCGCGTATCTTTGTATGGGACTTATACAACGAGCCTACCAATACCACCATGCCGGAAAGAAGCTGGCCACTCCTCCGTAAAGTCTTCACATGGGCGCGTGAAGTGAATCCGAAGCAACCCATCACATCAGGACTCTGGAACGAAAACAAAGAGCTAAATGACTTCCTGGCATCAAATTCAGACATCATCACTTTCCATTGCTATGCTTCGAAAGAAGAAACTGAAAAAGTGATGAAAGAGCATCTTAAACTAGGTCGTCCTACCATCTGTACCGAGTGGATGAACCGTGTAGCTCACTCCACTATCCCGGAAATCCTCCCAATGTTGAAAGAAGCACATGTAGGCAGCATGATGTGGGGACTGGTAAATGGAAAGACGCAGACCCATCTATGCTGGGGACACCGTCCTGAACAATTGCCTTACACTGGAGTATGGCAACATGACATTTACAAAGGAGATTATACCCCGTATTCTGCTAAAGAAATTGAAATAATCAAGAAAACAACCAAGTAGATAGAAAGATTGTTTTTAAACTGAGGTTGTGTCAAAACGTTGGCACAACCTTTTTCTATAATTTATCGTCCTGTTATCTTTTCTTTTGTCTACGCCGCTTTTTTCTCATTCATTTGGTAACAAGTTGCTATATTCCCGTTGTATCGGGTTATAAATAGTCCAATAAATATAGATTTAGTAAGTGTAATGAGCTCCTTTCCTGTTTTTCTCAGTTTTGCACACATCTTTTTGATATTAAAAGCTATGGCAAAGAAGGCAAAGTCCATTGTCACCTTGTCTTCTCCCACATGCCGGAACCTCCTGTATGCCATGTTGTATTTCATTTGTCCGAACACAGCTTCCGGTTCTATACACCGCCTGCCCCTATGCCTGACTCCTTCTTCTGAGACTAACCTTTCCCGTGCCTGCCGTTTGTATTGGTTTAACCGGTGGTTGACTTCTATAATACGGTTCCCCCGTGCTTTAAAACAACTTCCATGCAAAGGACAACCTTCGCATCTTTGTGCTTTGTACCGGGCACTTTCGGTGATGTATCCGCTCACTGTTTTGTCATGTCTGGTTCCTATGCGGTTCATGTGTTGCCCCATCGGACAAACGTAATAATCCTCCCCGCATTGTAATGGAGACTTTCCGCATGGAACGGGTTGGGAGTATAACGGGGACGCTGCTCTTTATGGAAGTAGTTGTACTTGACAAAGGCCTCTATCCCGTTTTCCTGCATGAACCGGTAATTTTCTTCCGAGCCGTAACCGGAGTCTGCCACACCGATACCCGGTAAGCGGTTATAGCGGTGCTGGAAGGAGTGGAAGAAAGGGATCAGGGTCAGCGTATCGGTGGGGTTGGGAAACAGCCGGAAGTCTATGATGAATTGGTTTTCAGTACCTGTTTGTAAATTATACCCGGGCTTGGTCTGCCCGTTCTTCATGGCGTCTTCTTTCATACGCATGAATGTAGCATCAGGATCGGTCTTGGAATAGGAATTACGTTCTCCAAGGACTTCAAGGTGATTGTCGTATTCCATCAGCTTGTCACGATACCCTTCAAGTTCCCTGACCTGTTTCTTCTTTTCGCGCAGGGCTTTCTTTTGTTCCTTATCCTTTGTCGCAGGCTGGTGTTCTAGGACTTCTTTAAGTTCATCCACTATGTCAGAGAGCATGGCGGGAGTGAATTGGGCGGGTGTGTCTTTTACGGAGTTCTCTTGTGCAATGGCTTCGTCCACCTGTTCCAGAAGGATACGAATCTTGTCCAGCAACTTCGTGCGGTGCTTTTCAACACTCTTGCGCCAGACAAAAGTATATTTGTTGGCTTTGGACTCAATCTTGGTACCGTCGATATACTCCACGTCAAGACTGATGAAACCCTTATCGGCAAGGACAAGAACCAACTGCGTGAAAACGTTGTTTATCTCCTCCTTTACACGGTTACGGAAACGGTTGATGGTGATGAAATCCGGATGCTCATGACCGGCAAGCCAGATATAATGAATGTCACGCAAAAGAAGCTTCTCTATTTTACGACAGGAATAGATATTATTCATGTAAGCGTAGATAATTACCTTGAGCATCATTTTAGGATGATAAGCTGAGCGCCCCGTTTCTTTATAAAGCTTCTTGAAATTATCAAGATTGAGATTATCAACAACTGCATTGACTATGCGGACAGGGTCGTCCGCAGCTATGTTTTCATCAATTCTTTGTGGAAAAAGAACGGTTTGGTTGGGAATGTAAGGACGAAAATGTAACTTTGCCATAACGAAAAAATGATGCCTAAAGTTACATAAACTTTGGGTAATAACAAAGCCTGGGCTTGGGAAAGTCCGGGCTTTGCGCATAAAAAAAAGGTTGTGCCAGCATTTTGACACAACCTCTTCTTTTATCACTGCTTCACATGACTCTTAGCAAAGTCTTTCGGCAGCACCCCAAACTGTTTTTGGAAGCTCTTTGAGAAGTACGACAACGAGCGTATTCCCACAATCATACAGATTTCATTAATCCTGTACTCCCCTTCCAGCAACAACTCAGCAGCTTTTTTTCAAGCGGATAATACGAATAAAGTCACCGGGAGTCAATTCCGTAATCCCCTTTAGTTTCCGGTGCAGACTGGTACGGCTCATATTCACCTCCCGTGCCAAATCATCAATATTAAACGTATCATCATCCAGATTCTGCCTGATAACTTCCGTCAGTTTATTCAGGAAGTCCTCATCCGCTTTATTCTGTACCATACTATTGGTAGCAATATACGGGCTATTAGCAAAGTTCTGCCGGAGTTTACTTCTGTTTTCCAATAAGTTCTTAATCTGCACCAACAGATGAGGCATCGCAAATGGCTTCTCCATATACGCATCCGCCCCACTATTCAACCCTTCAATCTTATTGTTCAGTGTAGTCTTCGCCGTCAGCAGAATAATAGGAATATGGCAGGTTTCAAGATTCGATTTAATCTCATTACACAGTTCCAGTCCATCCTTCAACGGCATCATGATATCCGAAACAATGAGGTTTACAATATCTCCCTTGAGTACCTCCATTGCCTCCTCTCCATTATTGGCAGTGAGTACCTTGTAATATCTGCTCAACTGGACAGACAAGAAAGATTGGAGTTCTTCATTATCCTCAACCACCAGTATGGTTTCCTTAGCAGAGAAAGAGTCTTCAAGTACCACAGTCGAAATATTATCTTCGTCAGTTATTGCATCTTCAATCAAAACATCTTCCTCGGCCTGTTGAGCATCAGCCGATGCATTGGTAGGTATTTCCACCACAAAGGAAGTATCTTCCGCTTCTTCATCCAGATACAACTGTCCGTTATGCAGCTGCACCAACGAAGATGCCAACGTAAGTCCGATACCCGAACCCGGTTGCGTAGGATGAGCGCCTTTTATCTGGAAGAAAGCTTCGAAAATACGCTCCCGCATATCCGGTGGAATAGGCGTACCGTCATTCTTCACGGTAATCCGGAAAATACGACCATCCTCACTCACCGACAGTATGGCTTTAATGTATGTAGACGAATATTTAATAGCATTATTAAAGAGATTACTACATACCTTCGTTATAGCTTCTTCGTCCACCAGTGCCATCACTGCATGATCGGGACATTCCAGTATCATCTCCAGCTTCTTCCGCTTACCTGTCGGGACGAAGCGATTGAATGTATTAGCCACCAATACATTGATATTCCGTATCTTCAGAGACAACGTAAACGCTTTAGACTCTATCTTACGGAAATCCAGCAACTGATTCACCAATACCAGCAAACGGTCTGTATTCCGTTCCTTTGTTATCAGGTTCTCCTTCGTTTCGTGCTCATCCGGATGGGAAGTCAGAATATAATCGAGAGGTGCCTTAATCAATGTTATCGGAGTTCGTATCTCATGTGCAACATTCGTAAAGAAGTCTATTTTAGCCTTATATATTTCCTCTTTCTTCTGCTGTTCCTGATGGGCCATTTTCTCATCTACCTGCCTCTTCTTCTTCCGTACATAGAATCGGATGACACCGAAAGACATACCCAGAATCAGCAAGGTATATAGTGCGTAAGCCCAAGAGGTCCGCCACAGCGGAGGAATGATATTGATATTCACTACAGTATTCGTATCACTCCAATCATGGCCATCCCTCGAGTATTTGATATGAAGTATATAATCACCGGGAGGAATACTATTATACGCTATTCTAAAGATATTGTCCACGTAATTCCATTTCTTATCAATCCCCTCCAGCATATAAGCATACTTCCCGTTTCCTTCGGTAGAATAATTCAATGCAGAGAAGCTGAAGCTGAAAGTAGCCTGGTCATAATTCAGGTTAATCGTATTTGCATACGGTATAGCCTTGTCCAATACATGATCAGAAGTTCCCACCTGAACTTCCTGATTGAATATGTAGAATCCTGTCAGGACAACGGAATACTTGTTTTCATTCGGATGGAAGTTTTTAGGATTGAAAGCTACAAAACCATCTATACTGCCAAAATACAGTGTACCATCTTCTGTCTTGATGCCAGAATTGTAATTGAACTGCTTACTCCGCAATCCATTAGGAAGATTATACAGCGCCTCAACACTCATCGTTTCAGGATTGAAGTTCGCCAACCCGTTACTGGTACTCAACCAGAAATGCTGATGATCATCTTCCAGAATCTTGTAGACCACATTGCTGGGAAGTCCTTGTTTCGTAGTGATACGCGTAAAAGTATCATCCGTCTCATTGTAACGGCAGAATCCACCGTCCTCGGATGCAAACCACAGGCGCTTTTTACTATCTTCAAAAGCACAGGTAATCCGGTCGTAACAGAGACTGTTAGGGTTCTTCACATCATGACGGAATCTCTTTATTTCCTTGGTATCCGGATTATATCTAGCTACTCCAAGGTTATAAGTTGTGAACCAGATATTTCCGTTCTTATCTTCCAGGATATCGCTGATGAACATGCCATTCATAGGCATGAATACCTTGAAACCATCTATTTCGGGCACATACGTATAAAGTTCCGTAGTCGAACTCACCCAAGTAGTATTCCGGCTATCTGTATAAATGGCAAATATATCATTATTGAGGATCGAATTTGGATGTCCGTCCTTCTCGTAATGTCTGCAATGATTTGTTTTTAAATCCAGTACATCTACTCCTTTAGTAAAGGTTCCGATCCACAACTTATCACCTACCAGATTCAGACATTGAATATTCGTAAAAGAAATATTCACCGGTTTAGTCTTATCGGATATATGTGTAAATAGCCCGGTATGGGTATCGTAGTAGTTCAACCCGTTATCTTCCGTAGCAATCCACAAATAGCCTTTCCGGTCACTCACAAATTCTCTGACTCTGTAACCGCTAATAGAGTTTTTATAGGCAATGGGATAGAAGTTCTCAAAATAAGAATATTGCTTAGGAATATACTCCACACCGCCGAAGTAACTTCCAACCCAAATCCCCCTTCCCTATCTTTAAAGAGGGCATAAATGGCATTATCAGAAATAGACAAATCATTGTATGCTTCATAAGTGATATGCTGAACCGCCCCATCCTTCAAGACGTAAATGCCGCTTTCCGCACCTACCCAATACTCATCTTTCGAGATCTTTTCAATATGCCGCACATAAATATCAGAATTTCGCGATTCGTCAATCTGGAGTTTCTTAGATTCTCCGGTTTCTTTATTGATAAGAAACAATCCCTTGTCCAGAGTACCCAGAAGAATATACTGTTCCTTATAAGCACAGATAGCGGTAGGAGTATTATCATTCCGCGCTAAAAAGGTTGTTTTATCTCCATCGATATCATATTTGATAACCCCTATATCGGGAAAGGCAAGATAAGCGGTTCCATCTTCATCCAGAAATAACGCCCGGGGGGCATAAGCTGTGTAGGGTGCAAACCTATCATGCATATTATAAAGTTTATCCTCCGATGGCTGGTAAATGAATAGTCCGTCACCGGAAAGTATCCATACCCTATCCGACTTATCAATATAAATCTTATTGATAAATCCGTCTACCCTTTCCTGCTTATCTGTTTGCTTATTGAAATTCGAGAAAGTCTCCGTAAAAGGATCATAAAGAGAAATCCCTTTATCCGTGGCAATCCACAAGGTTTTGTCCTTATCTTCAGTGATGCAGTATATCATACTGTTCCGAAGTTCATTAATAGAGTCACCACGTTGGTAGACCTTAAAGTCATGTCCATCGAACCTGTTCAGACCGTTCTTAGTTCCCACCCAGATAAACCCTTTGCTGTCCTGAAACAAGCACATTACCGTATTATGTGACAAACCGGAATTATTATTATAATGTTTAATCTGTTGTGCCCAAAGGTTCCCCAAACAGAATATCCCCAAGAATAATATTAGTATAATCTTTCTCATAAGAATATGTTTTTCATATAGCTCGAACTACTGATGCAAATTTAGGAATTAAAATCAATTCCGGCATAAGAAGAGCATAGAATAAAGCCCAAAAGGCCCATTCTGGTCGAAAAACGCTAAAAATGGCAAAATAGTATCTTTTCAACACCTCCTGACCCTTCTCATTAATATATAGAATGAGTGAAAAGTGTCATTTTTTGGTGTTGTATTGCCAAGGCTTTGGGCTAATCTTCAGTATGTTTGCAGCAGGCAGAGTTAGATTTGTTAATCACTAAATTTATGTAGTTATGCAAAACTGTAAAACCAAAAGAGAAGTAATAAAAATGGTGCTGGATGGTCAAAAACCTCCTTATGTACCTTGGTCTTTCAAATTCACGCAGGAGCCCAAAGAACAACTGCAAAAGTACTACGGTGTAGAAGATCTGGACGTAGTATTAGGCAACCATGTTCTTCAGTTAGGTAGCGATATCGGTTTCTTCGAATACCTGGGCAATGACCTGTATCAAGATGTATTTAAAGTAGTATGGGATCGCAGCATCGACAAAGACATCGGTGACGTAAAAAGTATCGTGTTGCCGGAACCCACCTTGGAGAGATATACATTCCCCGACCCACTGGATCCCCGCTTCTTTGCAAACATCGAATCGGAAATAACAGCCAAACCGGATATGTTCCCTTACAGGACAGAATCACAGTATCCGTAGATTGGAACAAGGTACCTCAAGGTGACGATGTTGTAGGTGTCATCGAGTTGACTTTCGGGAATCAGACAAAGGAAGTATTCGTTCCTGTCTTCAATCCGGCAAACCCCACAGTTGAGGAATTGAGAGGAATGTATGTAGAAGACAACGGATGTGTTTCCATCAATGCCGGTAAGTTCCACCGGAAAGTGGAAAATAGCGGTATAAAAATCAGAGCTATCAAGGGATTGGGATACGAGAACGATTGTGTTCAGTTGGGAGAAGCTACCCAGAATGTGCCCAATATGTGGTTCACTAACAAGAGCCCTAAAGCCGAATATGACTTTTTATACATTCAATGGTGGCAATGCAACCGTACACGTTTATGCCCTGCCTTTGTTCCCTGTCGACTCCAAACATGATACCCGCTACGGCATTATGATCGATGACGACATGGTACAATGGATGACTACTTCGGCTAAAGAATACTCCAGCCAGTGGAGACTGAACGTGTTCCGCAACAGTGCCATCAGCACTATCAATGTAAATGTCGACAAGCCCGGTAAGCATACCCTGAAACTTATCTGTGCCCATCCGGGTATGATTATCCAGAAAGTAGTCATCGACTTCGGTGGAATGAAACGCTCTTACTTAGGTCCTAACGTAACATACATAAAATAATAATTATGGAATTAAAGAAAATCTTAATTGCAGCCGTATTGATTGCCGGCATGGCATTTCAGACAAATGCCGCAGATATTCCGCGCAAGGAATATCCCCGTCCTCAGTTTGAACGGACGGCATGGGTGAATTTGAACGGTGAATGGGATTATACATTCGATTTTGCCAATTCGGGTATGGAGCAGGAGTATCACAAAGCTACTTCCTTCTCAGGAAAGATAACAGTACCTTTCTGTCCGGAAAGCAGTTTATCCGGTGTAGGGCATAAGGACTTTATCAATCATATCTGGTATCATCGGGAGATAAGTATTCCGCAGGATTGGAGCGGCAAGAATGTATTGCTGAATTTCGGAGCTGTCTACTACAATTCTGAGATTTACATTGACGGAGCTTTGGCAGGACGTCACTTCGGCGGTAGTTCTTCTTTCAGCATCGATATCACCAAGTTAGTGACTCCGGGTAAGGTACACCACCTAGTAGTACGCGCATCCAGTGATTTGCGTTCGGGCATGCAGAGTGCCGGTAAGCAGAGCCTGCAATTTGGTTCTTACAGCTGTAACTATACCCGTACTACAGGTATCTGGCAGACTGTATGGATGGAAGCGATCAATCCTTCCGGCTTAAAATCCGTACAAGCCGTTGCAGACGTCGATCAGGAGCAATTGGTCGTATGGCCTACATTCTACAGTGACAGTAACAACAAGCTGAAGATTACGCTGAAAGATGGTAATAAAGTCGTTGCTGCTGCCACAGTGAAAGGTACCAACAGTTCTGTGGCCGTACTTCCGGTAAAGAAAGCCAAACTTTGGTCACCGGAATCACCTTTCCTATACGACATTACTTATCAGATGATTGATCCGGCAGGAAAGGTTATCGATGAAGTATCATCTTACATAGGTATGCGCAAAGTGCATATTGAAGGAAATAAGATTTATCTGAATAACAAGCCTTACTATCAACGCCTGGTACTGGATCAGGGTTTCTATCCCGATGGCATCTGGACAGCTCCTACCGATGAAGCATTGAAACGCGACATCGAGTTATCGATGGCTGCCGGCTTCAACGGAGCACGCCTGCATCAGAAGGCATTCGAAGAACGCTTCTATTATTGGGCAGATAAACTGGGTTATATTACTTGGGGAGAGGCTCCAAGCTGGGGTATGGATGCCAATAACATAGAGGTGGCACGCAATTTCCAGGTTGAATGGTCGGAACTGGTACTTCGTGACCGGAACCATCCTTCTCTATTGATCCGGACACCGATGAACGAAGAATGGTGGCCTGATTTGGTTCAGTACCCACGTTTTACGACCGATTTATACAATCTGACGAAGTCACTCGACCCTACCCGCCCGGTGAACGATGCCAGCGGTGGTTGCCACATCAAAACAGATATATGGACTGTACACAACTACGAACAGGATCCTGCCAAGCTGAAAGATATCATCTACAAAGATGGTAAATTCTTCCAGGCTCCCAACTATAAGATTGGAGTACCTGCAGCCAATATTGGCTTCAACGGTTTACGCCAAAATGCAGTATATGACTTCCCGGTATATGATGGCAAAATGCCATATCTGATTGATGAAGTAGGGGGTATTAAATGGGTGAAAGACCAGGATAAGACCAACTCAAGCACACAATCATGGGGTTACGGCACACCTCCGAAAACTGAAAAGGAATTCCTGGAACGACTGGAAGGTCAGATGAATGGCATTCTCGAATTGAAAGATCAGGTTTGGGGATATTGCTATACTCAGCTGACGGATGTGGAACAGGAACAAAACGGTATTTATTACTATGACCGTACTCCTAAGTTTGATACGAAACTTATTCACAGTATCTTCAGTAAGAATCCTGAAGATCTGGAAGGCACTTATACCAATCCATTATGCAATTATGGTCCGGATCCCTGGGCTATCTGGCACGATGGTTCCTACTATTACATGCATACCATGGTCGACAGCCTCGTGTTGTGGAAGACGCAGGATGTGACCGACATTCGTAATGCAAAGAAGAAAACAATCTGGATTCCGACAGACCCGTCTAATAAGCATAACCTGTGGGCACCCGAGATTCACAATATTGATGGAAAGTGGTACATCTATTATGCAGCCGATGACGGTAACTCCGACAATCACCAGATGTATGTACTGGAAAATACAAACAAAGATCCGTTCAAGGGAGAGTTCGTGATGAAAGGCCGCATCAGTACGGATAAAGATAACAACTGGGCTATTGATGGATCAGTATTCGAAAACAAAGGCAAATTATACATGGTTTGGTCCGGTTGGCAAACCCGTCGTGTGGATACCGAAACCCAATGTATCTACATTGCCGAGATGAAGAATCCCTGGACACTGGGTTCCGAAAGAGTCCTGATCTCTAAACCGGAACTGGAATGGGAACGCCACTACATTAACGAAACCGGTTGGAATCCTCCACACAAAGTATTTGTGAACGAAGGACCTCAACCGTTGAAGAGCCCGAAGGGTAAATATATCCACGTTGCTTATTCGGCAAGCGGTGTATGGACTCCGTACTATGCTTTGGGCATGCTGACAGCCGATACGAACGCAGACCTGTTGGATCCGGCATCCTGGAAGAAAGCTCCCCAGCCTCTGTTCCGCCAGTCTCCCGAAAATGGTGTATACGGTACAGGACACAACAGCTTCTTCAAATCACCTGATGGCAAAGAATGGTATATCCTGTATCATGCTCGCGACACTCAGGTAGATCCTCCGGGCATGGGCGATACAAGATCTCCCCGTGCTCAGAAGATAGAATGGAAAGCTGACGATTACCCTGTATTAGGTACACCTTATCCAAAGACGATGCGGTTGAAAAAACCGTCAGGGACAAAGGTTAAATGATTAAACTGAAACTCTGAAATCAACAAACAATAATGAACAAAGCATCTTTATGGATAAGTTGCCTTGTGCTGTTTCTCCTTGCCGGCTGTACGAATGCCGGCAAGCAGGCAGCTGAGGAAGAAACAACTTTCACCAATCCGGTCATCTATGCTGATGTACCGGATGTTGACGTTATACGCGTAGGTAGTGATTACTATATGATTAGCACTACCGCACACATGTCACCCGGAGCGCCTATCATGCACTCCAAAGACATGGTTAACTGGAAAATCATCAGCTATGTGTTTGATGAACTCAAAGAGAGCCCATACAATGATCTGGAAGGCGGTAATATCTACAGCCGCGGACAATGGGCTGCTTCCTTACGCTATCACGACGGACTTTTCTATGTATTCTTCGGTACAGGAAACAAATCCTACATTTATACGGCAAAAGATCCGGCAGGAAAATGGGAACAGAAGCTTGTGATTGATGAGTATCTGCACGATGCTTCCATGTTGTTCGACGATGATGGACGCATTTATCTGGCTTATGGTGCACGCCATATCCGTATCATTGAATTCAATAAGGATTTGTCTGGAATCAATCCTAACGGCTTACAGGTAGAAGTTATCCCCGGTGAGCCACAAGGGTTACTGGAAGGCACTCACTTCTATAAATTCAATGGTAAATATTACCTCACTCTGATCTGGTGGCCGGAAGGCGGCATACGCACACAACTCTGCTTCCGTTCCGATAAAGTGTCCGGACCTTATGAGATGAAAACCATTCTTTCGGATGATCTCGGATATGCCAATCACGGTGTAGCACAAGGATGCTTCATCGATACAGAAGCAGGCGAATGGTATGCTATGTTGTTTCAGGACCACGAAGCCGTAGGCCGTGTACCTGTGCTGATGCCTTGCCGTTGGGAAAATGGTTGGCCCATGCTGGGGGACGAAAATGGCAAAGTGCCTCCGGTAATGAAAGTACCCGTACAAGGATATGATGAAAAGACGGAACTGGTAGTCAGCGACAACTTCGACGAAGCTCCCAAGCTGGGACTGACCTGGCAATGGAATCATAATCCGGATAATTTGCTATGGACTCTCACCGAACGCCCGGGCTATCTGAGACTGAAAACCGGAAAAGTAGTAAAGAACCTCTTCGAAGCCCGCAACACACTGACGCAACGTACTGAAGGTCCCAAATGTAGTGGTGTCGTTTCCTTAGACCTCACCTTCATGAACGATGGTGACTATGCAGGATTGGCAGCATTCTGTTCTGAACCGGGAATCCTCTCTGTCGTGAAAGAGTATGGAAAAAAGTATCTGGTGATGACCGACCGCAATGTAGAAAAAGCACGGCGCGAACTGAATCAGGATATCGTCTTCCTGAAAATGGAGTGTGATTTTACCACTGACTATGCCCAATTCTCCTATAGCCTGGATGACACTAACTGGACTCCGATAGGCGACAAATTCCACATGATATTCAGTATGGCGCACTTCACTGGTAATAAATTCGCTATATTCAATTATGCCACAAAGGCTGCCGGTGGATACGTGGATGTTGATTTCTTCCGTTACGAAAAGCAATCTAATTAATAGAATATGAATAAACTGATGATTTTGGTATGTGCCATCCTAGTGGTTGGATGTACCGCAACAACAAAAGAAGAACTGACTGAATCCGGATTGAAGCGAAGCGATTTCCAGACAGAAGTCGATGGTGAAAAGACAGACCTGTTTGTGTTGAAGAACAAAAACAACATGGAAGTTTGCATCACTAATTTCGGAGGCCGTATTGTATCGGTCATGGTTCCCGATAAAGATGGTAACATGAAGGATGTGGTTCTGGGATTCGACTCTATACAGGACTATATCAAATATCCGTCCGACTTCGGAGCAAGCATTGGACGATATGCCAACCGCATCAACCAAGGGCGCTTCACACTGGATGGTGTGGAGTACCAGTTGCCACAAAATAACTATGGTCATTGTCTGCATGGTGGACCGAAAGGTTTCCAGTACCGTGTATACAAAGGAGTACAAAAGAACGATCAGGAGGTACAACTGACTTATCTGGCAAAGGACGGAGAAGAAGGATTTCCCGGTAACCTGCAGTGTACGGTTACTATGAAGTTGACGGATGATAACGCCATCGATATTCAATATGAAGCCGAAACGGATAAGCCGACTATTGTCAATATGACCAATCATTCTTACTTCAATCTGGATGGTGATCCCACAACTGATAACTCTGCCTATCTGTTAACGTTGAATGCCGATAACTACACCCCGATAGACAGCACTTTCATGACAACAGGCGAGATTGCAACGGTAGAAGGAACTCCCATGGATTTCAGAAAGCCTACAGCAATCGGTGCAAATATCAATCAGGAGTTTGAACAGCTGAAGAGTGGAAACGGAATAGACCATAACTGGGTACTGAACACTCAAGGGGATGTAACTAAAGTATGCGCTACTCTTGAATCACCCAAAACCGGTATAGTTCTGGATGTTTATACCAATGAACCTGGCATACAGGTATATTGCGGAAACTTCCTAGATGGTACTCTGACGGGGAAGAAAGGCATTGTTTATAACTTCCGTGCAGCAGTTTGCCTGGAGACGGATAAATATCCCGATACTCCTAATAAACCGGAATGGCCGTCGGCAGTGTTAAGACCGGGAGAAAAGTACCAAAGCCAATGCATCTATAAATTCTCGGTACATAAGTAATACAAAGAGAATCTGGTCTCTATTATCCTGATATAAAAGAAGAATCTGCTTTCCCTGTGTATGAAAAAGAAGCAGATTCTTCTTTTTGTTTCGTAGAAGAGAGTGTATGGTGAACCGGATTAATGGTAGGAGTTCCGATACTCCTGCGGAGTAAGTCCTGTTGTCTTTTTAAAGAGCCGATTAAAATAAGAATAGTCATCAAAAGAAAGGGAAAAAGCCACGTTCTTTACAGACATCTCATCTGTTACCAGGATGAGTTGTGCTTTTTCTATTTTCTTCTGATTGATATATTTTGAAGGAGTCACACCAGTCTCTTTTTTGAATAAACGGATAAAATGATCTTTTGACAAACATGAGTTCTCAGACAGAGTTGTCAGGTCTATAGCCTCATAGATATGTTTGCGTATATAAAGAATAGCTTTCTCTATTCGATCGTCTTTCGTCTCTACTTTAACTTGCGCACGCTTTAAGAAATGTGCCAGTAACTGATATACAATACCACGTGATTCAACCTTATCACATAACGCACGCTGCTTGTTCTTCAGAAGATTCTCCATCAACGTTGAGTTATTATCATAAGTCGAAGGGTCCGACTTAGGCAAACTCATGTGAGGGTTTATTGCACATAGACGCTGAAATAGAGCCAAATCTAAATCACCGGCAGGTATCTCTACCGGAAATTCCCACTCATCTAATAAATTGGAATCTGACTGATGCTCTTCATAAACATGCAGGTAGTAATGGCAAAAATAGGAATTGCATATATAACTATGTATAGTAAAAGCTGGAATAAAATACAGATAGTTTGGTTTTAAAATTTGTACGCTCCCCGATAACTGTATTTGGGCAGTCCCTTCCGTTATATAATATAAGCGCGTAAACGGACTATTTACATTCTTCCAGTTCCAATCTGCATTATGCACAGCTAAACCGACATTCAACACAAGAGGGTGTAACTTATCAACCAATGAAACCATAGTATATAGTATTTAGTAACTCGATAAAGGTAGGTGAATTTCTTTATCATTCAAAACGATTATCGATATTCTCAATATAAAAATCGTTTTTATCCTATCATATCAGATATATCCTATTTATATAATCGATATTTTCCAATACAAACACTTTTTAATCCTATTATAACTATTAATTAATCCATATCTTTGCAATGTACAATAGAAACAAAATTAATACCTATGAGAACCAGAATTTTATTAGCCTCTTTAGTTCTTTCAATAGGAACCTTATCTGCCCAGAACTATCAGGTTCCGGTTTCAGAAAAGAACGAACCTATGATGAAAGGTAAATTCCAACCTACATGGGAGTCTTTGGAGAATTACCAAGTTCCCGAATGGTTTAGGAACGCAAAATTCGGAATATGGGCGCATTGGGGACCTCAGTGTGTAGAAGGCTCGGGCGACTGGATGGCACGCTCCATGTATATGGAAGGAACATCAGAATATAAGCATCATGTAGAGCACTACGGTCATCCTTCTGAAGTGGGATTCAAAGACATCATCCCTTTATTTAAAGCAGAAAAATGGAATCCGGATGAACTGGTTGCATTCTATAAGAAAATAGGAGCGCAGTATTTCTTTGCTTTAGGTAACCATCACGATAACTTTGACCTTTGGGATAGTAAATATCAACCATGGAATTCAAAGAACATGGGTCCGAAACGTGATATCTTGGCAGAATGGGAAAAAGCGGCACGCAAATACGAGCTTCCATTTGGTATCAGTTTCCATGCTGACCATGCCTGGACCTGGTATGAACCCTCCCAACGTTATGACAGACACGGACCTAAAGCCGGTGTCCCTTACGATGGCACTTTAACAAAAGCGGATGGTAAAGGCAAATGGTGGGAAGGATACGACCCTCAGGATTTATATGCACAAAATCATCCGATGAGTAAAGGTAGCTGGGCGGATGGCATGATTCATAGCCAATGGGCTTGGGGAAACGGGGCATGTTTGCCTACTCAGGAATACTGCACAAACTTCTATGACCGTACCGTAGATGCCATCAACCGCTATAATCCCGATCTGATTTATTTTGATGTGACTGTAGCTCCATTCTATCCAATCAGTGATGCCGGACTGAAGATTGCGGCTCACTTCTATAACCACAATATGGCGACCCACAAAGGCAAGTTGGAAGCCGTCATGTTGAGTAAGATATTGGATGAAAACCAACGCAAAGCCATCGTCTGGGATGTAGAACGCGGTGCACCCAATGAAATAATGGAGCGACCCTGGCAGTCCTGTTCATGCATTGGCGGATGGCATTACACTACATCTGTCTATGAGAATAACTGGTATAAATCAGCCTCGGATGTCGCAAAACTGTTGATTGACATCGTAAGTAAGAATGGTAATCTGCTTCTCAGTGTTCCATTGCGGGCCGACGGTACGTTTGATGAAAAAGAAGAAAAGATACTGAATGAATTCGGCGAATGGATGAATATTAATAAAGAAGCTATCTACAGCACCCGACCTTGGGAAGTGTTCGGCGAAGGTCCGATAGCCGAAGCCGATATTAAAATCAATGCACAAGGATTCAACGAAGGAGCATATAGCAAAGCTACGGCACAAGAGATCCGTTTCACCCAAACCAAGAAGGATTTATATGCCACGGTTCTGGCTTGGCCGGAAAATGGAAATGTAATCATCAAATCATTAGCTGCCGACAGCAAACTATTTCCGCAAAAGATAAGGAAGGTAGAACTGCTCGGATATGGCCCGGTACGATTCAACCGCACAGCAGAAGGGCTTTCCATTAATCTGCCGGAGAAAAAGCTCAACAACATAGCTCCCGTCTTTAAAATAAAGAAATAAAATCATAAGGAATAAGAGAGTATTTATCGGCTTTTTTTAAGTCGATAAGCTCTCGCTATACCTTAAAAATAACCCAATAATCAATTAAAATTATGAGAAACAGATTAACGTATGGACTTATGCAACCAATGAGATTCATAATGATCCTATTGGTTTGTCATCTTAGCAACGCTACTTGGGCACAAGTGCAAAGCAATGTGAAAGGCTTAGTTACCGATTCTTCTGGCGAACCCCTGATTGGGGTAAGCATATTGGTTAAAAGTACCAATAATGGAACTGTCAGCGATCTGGATGGTAAATTTACCGTAACAGCTAAAACCGGAGATATTCTCCATATCAGTTATGTAGGTTATATTTCTCAGGAGATAAAGGCAGAAGAGAATAAGCAGCTTCGCATCATTATGGAAGAAGATACGAAGAAGCTGGAAGAAGTTGTAATCGTAGGTTATGGTACACAAAAGAAGGTGAATCTGACAGGATCTGTATCTTCCATATCGGCCGAAGACTTAGCCAGCAAACCTGTGATGAGTACTGCACAAGCATTGGCAGGTTTAGCACCGGGACTGAGTGTTTTACAAACTTCCGGTCGTCCGGGAACAGGAGCAACGGTCAAAATACGTGGTACAGGTACCTTCTCCAATGCCGGAACAGATCCGTTAGTATTGATTGACGGTTTATCCGGGAATATAGACGATATAGACCCCAACGACATTCAGAGTATTTCTTTCCTGAAAGATGCCGCCTCAGCCTCTATTTACGGTAACCGTGCCGCTAATGGTGTCATCCTGGTTGAAACCAAAAAGGGAGTACAAGGAAAGACTACCATCACATACAGTAATTCTTTTGGTTGGCAACGTCCCACAGAGTTACCGGATTTCCTGCCATCATGGGAATATGCAGAATACTACAATATGGCTATGCGCAATATGGATAAGCAAGATGCCTACCTCCCTGAAGAGATACAGAAATTCAAAGACGGCTCAGACCCCGATAATTATCCTAATGTAAATCATCTGAAATGGCTATTGGAGTCAGGTTCCGGTTTCCAACATCAGCATAACGTCAGCATACAAGGCGGTAATGCCACAACGAACTACAACTTATCAATAGGCTACCGCAACCAGGAAGGTATGACGGCAAATACTTCTAACGAACGTATGACAGCATTATTCACTATGAAAAGTGAAATAGCTAAAGGACTTACCCTCAATCTGAATATTAACGCCTATAACAATAAATACAATGCTCCCAATGGAGAGCCTCAAAGTATTGATGGGATGATAGGATATGCCGTACGCCAGGGTCCTATCTATGCAGGCCAGAAGTCTGACGGCAGTTTTGGGTATCAGGACAATTACAGCCCGGAGGCATGGCTGGCAAGTGAATCTTTCGTGCAAAACATCAATAGAAATATCAGTGCTTCCGGTCAGTTGAAATGGGACACTCCTGTTGAAGGACTCTCTTTCATCGGAAAAGCAGGGGTTAATTACTGGACTAAGTATGACAAAGCTTATCGTGCGGATACTTATTTTGATGAAAGTAAGACTGTGGGACCGGCTTCTTTGAACGTCTGGACAGCCAACAATACATACACTACTTTCGAAGCATTGGCTACTTATGAAAAGCGGATAAAAGATCATAGTTTTAAGTTACTGGCAGGTACATCCGTAGAGCAATCAGCCAATAGAGGGTTAGAAGGTTACAGAAATACATTCCCCAATAACTATCTATATGAATTAGGTTCCGGTGACAAAGCAACAGCTACGAATAACAGTTCACTGGAAGAATACGCATTATTATCTTTCTTCGGACGTATCAATTACTCACTGAAAGACCGTTATCTGTTGGAAGCCAATTTGCGATATGATGGTTCTTCCCGTTTTGCAGACGGACATCGTTGGGGAATCTTCCCATCTGTATCTGCCGGATGGAGAATTTCAGAAGAAGACTTCTGGAAGAACAGTTCCGTTTCTAATATATTCGATAATCTGAAGGTTCGCGCTTCCTACGGTGTATTGGGAAATCAAAACATCGGTGTCTATCCGTATCAGCAAACTTACAGCCTTGGACAAGATTATCCTTTTGGCAATCCTGCCGCCCTGCAACCCGGTGCTGCCGCAGGAACTTATAATAATCCGGAAATAACCTGGGAGAAGACAGCTATCACGGATATCGGTTTGGATTTCAGTCTGTTTAACGGACGCTTTACCGGTACTTTGGACTACTTCTATAAATATACCTCAGACATTCTGGCACCGGTAGAAGTATCCAGCATAATGGGACGCGGGGTTGGACAGTCAAACATTGGTGCTGTATCCAATAAGGGTATCGAGGTGAATCTTACTTATAACGGACAAATCGGACGTAACTTCCGCTTTAGCATCTCTCCTAACTTTACCTGGGTAAAGAATGCCGTAGAGAAACTGGCAAATGGTGCTACTGAAGAAATCAATAATAACCGTATTGTGGGACAACCTATCGGAATAATTTATGGTTACGAGACAGATGGTTTATTCGTAGACCAGGCTGAAATAGATGCAGCTCCCGAACAATTGGTTGGTAAATCAAGCCTAAAACCGGGCTATGTGAAATACAAAGACATCAGCGGTCCTGACGGAGTGCCTGATGGCAAAGTGGATGCACAATATGACCGCACCGTATTAGGAAGCACCACCCCTAAATTCTATTATGGTCTGAATCTGTCAGCATCTTACAAAGGACTCGATTTCTCCGCTTTACTGCAAGGTTTGGGAGGACACAAACGCCTCATCGGTTCTTATATGGCCTATGCATTTTACAATGGCGGACAAATCCAGAGATGGCAGGCTGAAAACTGCTGGACAGAAGCAAATCCCAATAAATGGGCAGAATATCCACGTTTGGAAACTCTGAATATGAATAATACAAACCTTCAGACCTCTGATTACTGGGTACGTAATGCCAGTTTCCTGCGTGTGAAGAATGTGCAAATAGGATATACCTTCCCAAAAACATGGACAAAGAAAATAGGAATGGAAAATGTACGTGTCTATGTGAGCGGGCAGAATCTGTTCTCTTTCAACAGTTTCTATAAAGGTTGGGACCCGGAAAATGAAATTGCTACAGGAGATGGTCCATCCTATTATCCTATCAATAGCATCTATTCATTTGGATTTAATATCAAGTTCTAAGTTAACGATTCAATCAAGAACAATATGAAAAATATATATCATACATTAGAAATAACAAAAGCCTGTTTAGTTACTTTGGCTTTATCATTGGTAACAGTAAGTTGTTCAGACTTATTAGATAAAGAACCTCCTTCATCTATTTCTGATGGTAGCTTTTGGACAGGTGAAGGAGATGCTATGCTGGCATTGACCGGATGTTATCGTTTCCAGACCGGCTGGTCGCATGATGATTTTGCCACCCCACAAGGATTGCTCTATCTGGACTTTGCCGGAGGAAATGGTACGGAAAAAGAAAACTTTTCCACATTGATGGCAAGTTCCAACACAGTTGCCACCAATAGTAATCTGCGCTGGTTTTGGGGAAACGCCTATACCCAGATAGCCAAATACAATGTCTTCCTGGAAAATATAACGGACTGTCCTATGGATGGAGATAAAAAAGGAATCTGGTCAGCCGAAGTGAAATGCCTGCGTGCCTATTTCTTATTCAATCTTGCATTTTATTATAAAGATGTACCGATGCCATTGAAAACATTGTCAGTAGAAGAAGCTAACACCATCTCACAAACTCCACAAGCGGACGTCTATGCTCAAGTGGAAACTGATTTGAAAGCAGCCATCAATCTATTGCCAACCAAATACTCGTCGGAAGAATATGGACGTTTCACGAAAGGAGCAGCACAAGTATTGTTAAGCCGTCTCTATCTGGCACAAGAGAAATGGTCGGAAGCCGCTGCTGTTTTGCGTAGCGTCATTGATTCCGGAATATATGAACTAGATCGCCGTTATGGTGAAGATAGTTATGAAAAGCTATTCCAGATAGGCGGAGAATATAGTCCTGAAACAATATTCTGCATCATGGGAGTAAAGGACTTATATACAAATTCACGTTATCAATATTTGTATCCTGAGGCTGCTTACGGTGGTTGGCACCAATTTGCCCCTTATAATGAACTGGTCAAAGAGTACTTTTGTACAGACGGTAAGGATATAAAAACATCTGAAGTATATGATGAAAATGACCCCTATGCAAATCGTGATTTACGTTTATATGCGTCCGTCTTCTTGCCGCCATTGGGAAGTTATCCGGGAACCAAATATAATGATATAACCTACGACTGTTTCAAAGGTGCCAACACTTCAGATTACTATAACAAGTTTGCCCTGTTTAATGGTTATTGCCCCAAGAAAGGATGTGATCCTTCCATAATCAACAATTTGGGAGCTACTCCCACTTATACGCCGATAATGCGTTATGCAGAAGTCTTGTTAAGCTATCTGGAAGCTTTGAACGAAGCTCAGCCAAGTGCCGTAGACCAAGACATTCTCGACCTTACAATAAACGACATTCGTGACCGTGTAAAATTAACAAAGCTTGAAAAAGCCAATATGTCTCAGGAACTAATCCGTGAAGCTGTCCGCAAAGAAAGGCGGGTTGAACTGGCTTTTGAAGGCCTGCGTTATTATGATGTATTGCGTTGGGGCATTGCCGAAAAAGAGTTGAACCATACATTCACAGGCGTTAAACTATCAGACGATCCCAAAGCCCGGAATTATCGGGGAAGCGGAACTGCAGCTTCTCCGGTTGATGAAGACATGTATTATCAGTTTGAGAAACGCACCTGGTCACCTCATAACCGTTATTTCCCAATACCACAGAATGATCTGAATGTCAATAAGAACCTCAAACAGAATACAGGATACAATTAGTTTTTATTTAATGGACAAGTAATTAATAGGTATGGTTAAGTATCCGGAACTTTGTCTCCGGATACTTATATTATTATATAGTTTTTTAATGCAATAAGATTATGACAAATAAAGGATATCAAGTAAAGGAATACCATTGCCCGGTAAAAAGATATTGCCAGACTATGGATTTAAAAGACAATCCAAAACTAATTAAGGAATACATCAGGTGCCACAGCAAACCTGAAGCCTGGCCGGAAATAAGAGCCGGCATTCGTTCAGTAGGTATTTTAGAGATGGAAATCTATATATTAGGTTCCCGGTTATTCATGATTATAGAAACACCGCTTGACTTCAATTGGGAAACAGCTATGGACAAGCTTTCTCATTTACCCAGACAAGCAGAATGGGAAGAGTATGTATCCAAATTTCAGGAGTGTGTACCTACAAGCACCTCGGCAGAGAAATGGAAATTGATGGAGCGAATGTTTCATCTATATGAATAGTAAGAATTCTGATAGAAAAGCTTTACTTTGCTTTTTCTTAAAGTAGGTATAACCTTAAAACGATTATAATATTATGAAGAAAAGTCTTTTTACCAGTTTAATGTTAGGGATTCTGATTTCAGAGCCAATAACAGCGCAGACAGGAGCAGACAATCCTTTCGGTAACGCTTTGATACCTGATATGATTGCAGATGCAAGCATTCAGGAAATAAACGGAACGTTCTATTGCTACGCTACCACTGACGGATATGGCCGGGGATTGGAAACTTCGGGACCGCCTGTGGTATGGAAATCAAAGGACTTTGTTCATTGGAGCTTTGACGGTACTTATTTCCCTTCTGCCGCGAAAGAAAAGTACTGGGCACCCAGCAAGGTTGTCGCTGCCAATGGCAAATACTATATTTATCCGACAATAAACGGATATATGTATCCCGCAGTAGCGGATAGCCCGGATGGTCCTTTCAGGCTGGCCCGTGGAAAGGATGAGTTTCATAAACCTTTCACTACTTCCACCTTATTACAAACAGAAGATCCCGGAGGCATTGATGCCGAGGTATTTATTGATGACGACGGTCAGGCTTATGTGTTCTGGGGACGCAGGCATGTGGCTAAACTTAATAAAGACATGATAACGGTGGATTCGGACATTCAAATGATCTCCACTCCCCGCAAAGAATATTCCGAAGGACCCATTTTCTTTAAAAGACAAGGAATATACTATTATTTATACACCATTGGAGGAGACGAAAAGTATCAGTACGCCTATGTGATGAGCAAGGTTTCTCCAATGGGGCCGTTTGAATTTCCCAAGCAGGATATCATTTCCACGACTGATTATAAGAAGGGCGTCTTCGGTCCGGGACATGGTTGTGTATTCAGTCCGGAAGGAACGGATGATTATTATTTCGCTTATCTGGAGTTTGGACGGCGTAGTACAAACCGGCAAACTTATGTAAACCGATTGGAGTTTAATGAAGACGGCACCATCCGGCCTGTCGAACTTACTCTGGATGGAGTGGGTGCCTTGCGGAAGGTAAAGCGGGAGAAGAAAATAAAGGTAGACACCATTTATGCGTCCAGTATAGCAGAGCCTTTACACATCAAACCGATGAAGGATACTTTGTGCCGCCGAACAGAATATTTCGTTCCCGCTTTTGCAGCAGACGGGGCCAATGGCTCGCGGTGGATGGCGGCTGACAGGGATAATGAAAGCTGGATTGTTGCAGATTTGGGAACAACCAGAAAGGTGCGCCGCAGTGAAGTCTACTTTGTGCGTCCCACAGCCGGACATGCCTATCTGCTTGAAGGTTCGAACGATGGAAAGGTATGGGAAGCTTGTGGAGGACATGAAGATATAAGAATACAGTCGCCGCATACGGATGCACCAGGCAAGAAATACCGGTATCTCAGGATAAAGATATCAGAGGGCGTAAAAGGAATTTGGGAATGGAATATTTACTAATAAGAAGTTATTATGAAACACCTATTAGCACTCATCTTTTGCGTATATTTTAGCGGCTGCCTGATGGGGCAGCAACAAGCCGAATGGGGGAACTGGAAAAACTGGGGCGACCAGGAAGACGGTACCTACCTGAACCCCATCATTCCGTCAGATTATAGCGATATTGATTGTATCCGGGTGGGTGAAGACTATTACGCGATATCCTCCACCTTCCAGTTCTCTCCGGGAATGACGCTGCTACACTCCAAAGACCTGGTGAACTGGGAAATATGCAGCAATATTATAGATGATCTGATCCAAATAAGTGAATCCCTGAACTGGACCCGCATGGACCGCTATGGCCGTGGCGTGTGGGCCGGAACCCTCCGCCATCATAACGGGCGTTTCTATTTATTCTTCGGTACACCCGACGAAGGGTACTTCATGACCTCTGCCGCTCACCCCGAAGGTCCGTGGGAACCACTGACACCACTTCTTGCCGAAGCAGGTTGGGACGATTGTACTGCAATGTGGGATGACAACGGAAAAGCCTACTTTGTTGGCACCCATTTTGCCGACGGATATAAGACCTATCTCTTTAAGATGGCTGAAGATGGGAAAAGCATTGACCGGAAATCTGCGGTACTCATCAATTCGGGCAGTGGCAGGGAAGCCAGTAAATTGATTAAGGTGAACGGCTGGTATTATCTGATTTTCAGTGAGCATAAGCCGGGAGTGGGCCGTTACGTCATGGCAAAGCGTTCCAGGAAGTTAACAGGACCCTATAAAGAAGAAAAACAGTTGGCATTACCCAGTTGTGAAGCTATGGAACCGAATCAAGGAGGTATTATCCTGGGAAAGGACAATAACTGGTATTTTCTTACCCATCATGGAACAGGGGACTGGAGCGGGCGAATTGTCAGTCTGCTACCCGTTACGTGGGTAGATGGCTGGCCCATACCGGGTGAAGTGCTTCCCCAGAACATCGGTGCAATGAAATGGAGTGGAAAGATGCCTTTCAAATATATTGAGAAACTATCTATCAAGCGTAGTGATGATTTCGACGATGAACGGCTTGCCCCGCAGTGGCAGTGGAACTATCAGCCGAGGAAGGAATACTTTTCACTCACCGAACGTCCGGGCTGGTTACGCCTGAAAGCTTACCGACCCTTAGAGGCCGATAAACTTCTGAAAGCCGGCAATACACTTACGCAGAGGACTTTCAGAAAGCAGGATAATGAGGTCGTGATAAAGATGGATATTTCCAATATGAAAGACGGACAAAAGAACGGGCTTTGCCACTTCTCTTCACAACATTCGGCTATTGGCATAGTAAAAGAAGAGGGTACCTGCTATCTGGAATATAGAAAGAATGATAACATAACAAGAGGGATCCCCATCCGGTCGCAATATGTATGGCTTAGGACGCAGTGGGGGTTAGATGGTAAATCCTACTATTATTATAGTCTGGACGGGGATAACTTCCTTCCGTTTGGCGAACCCTATCAATTGGTATGGGGAAATTACAGGGGTGACCGCGTAGGCATTTATTGTTTTAATGATAAGGGAGAGGACGGTTTCGTAGATGTGGATTATTTCCATTACCGATTGTAACCGGAATGTATCATATTTGTTACCGATTCTTAAATTTGCCGCAAAACGTATGAAACGCCACGTCTCTACTTTTGCGGCAAATTAATCAACGAATGACAACAGGTATGAAACACATTGTTAAAGTATTCACGCTCTTATTCTTATTTGCAACAGTCGGCAGCACGGCAAAAGCCGACGAGAAAGTAAACGTAGTGAAACAGGGCACCGTGCGCGGCCGCATCATTGATGCCACGAAACAAACCCTTCCGGGTGCCTCCATCTACATCGAGAAACTGCATGCCGGAGTGACGAGCGACGTCAACGGCTTCTACACCTTCCCCAATCTGGAACCGGGGACGTATACCGTAAAAGTAAGTTATGTGGGCTACTCACCCGTAGAACTGAAAATAACCATTCCCGAAGGACGTACTTTAGAAAAAGACGTAGTGATGAACGAAGGAGTGGAACTGCAGGAAGTAGTGGTAGGCGGCGCCTTTCAGGGACAACGCCGCGCCGTCAATTCACAGAAGAACAGCCTCGGCATCAAGAATGTAGTGTCCGCCGACCAGGTAGGCAAGTTCCCCGACTCCAACATTGGCGATGCGCTGAAACGCATCTCGGGTATCAACGTACAGTACGACCAAGGTGAAGCCCGCTTCGGACAAGTACGCGGCACCTCCGCCGACATGAGTTCCGTCACTATCAACGGCAACCGCGTCCCTTCTGCCGAAGGTGATACGCGCAACGTGCAATTGGACCTCATCCCGGCAGATATGATACAGACCATCGAAGTGAACAAGGTAGTCACCCCGGATATGGATGCCGACGCCATCGGCGGTTCCATCAATCTGATTACGAAGAACTCTCCTTATAAACGCTTCATCAGTGCCACCGCCGGAACAGGCTACAACTGGATTAGTGACAAAGCACAACTGAACCTGGGTTTCACCTATGGCGACCGCTTCTTCAACGACAAACTGGGACTCATTCTTTCCGCTTCCTATCAGAACTCCCCCTCCGGCTCGGATGACATCGAATTTGCATGGGACAAGGACGTAGAAACCGGAGAACTCTGCATCACCGACTATCAGGTGCGCCAATACTACGTCACCCGCGAACGTCAAAGCTACTCCGCCGCACTGGACTGGGATATCAACGAGAACCACAAGCTGACTTTCAAAGGCATCTTCAACAACCGCAACGACTGGGAAAACCGTTACCGCCTCAACGTGAAAGGTATCAACCTGGAAGAAGACGACAATGGCAACGAATATTGCTCCATCAACAACAAAGGCGCCGTGCGCGTGCAGACCAAAGGCGGCACGCCCGACAACCGCAACGCCCGTCTGGAACGTCAGCGCACGATGGACTTCACCCTCGGCGGTGAGCACCTCTTTGGTAAACTGGACACGAAGTGGAGCGTCAACTACGCCAAAGCCAGCGAAGAACGTCCCAATGAACGCTACATCGACTATCAACTGAAGAAACAGAAGTTCACTATGGATTTGAACGATGAGCGCAAGCCGTTGCTCACCCCACAGGAAGGTTCGGCTATGTATCTGAACGACGATTTCAGTCTGAAAGAAGTGACGGAGCAACAGGAAGATATTCAAGAGAAGGACTTCAAGTTCAAACTCGATTTCAGTTTGCCGCTCACAAAAGGAAAGTACGGCAATCATCTGCGCTTCGGAACCAAGGTGGTGCATAAGACTAAAGATAAAGAGATTGATTTCTACGAATATACTCCGCTGGATGAAGACGGTTTTGACAAAGCCAGTCTGGCGGCTGCCGTAAACCAGAACCGGGACGAATACATGCCGGGCAAGCAATATAAAGCCGGTAGCTTCATAAGCAAGGAGTATCTGGGAGAACTTGACTTGAACAATGCGAGTCTGTTTGAGAAGAACCAGGTGCAAGAAGAGCTTGCCACCAACTTCAACGCCAAAGAAACCGTTGCGGCAGGTTATCTGCGTTTCGACCAGAAACTGGGTGAGAAGTGGGACTTGATGCTGGGTCTGCGTCTGGAGAATACACATGTGAAATATTCGGGTAGCCAGTATGATGCGGACGAAGACAAGACCACCCGCACAGCCTACGAGTCGGACAGTTATCTGAATGTGCTTCCTTCCGTTCTTGTGAAGTATGACGTAAACGATGACTTCAAGGTGCGCGCCTCGTTCACCAATACAATTGCCCGTCCCAAGTATGCCGCCCTGGCACCGAACATTACGATTAAGCGCAGCGACAACTCCATCTCTTTGGGTAACCCAGGCCTGAAACCTACTATTTCTTATAACTTCGACCTGAGCGGTGAGTATTACTTCAAGAGCATCGGTCTTGTCAGTGCCGGTGTCTTCTACAAGAAAATCAATGATTTCATCGTAGACCAGACTATGCGCAACTACAATTACAACGGAACCACGTATACCAAGTTCAGCCAGCCGCGCAACTCGGGCAACGCCGACCTGCTGGGTGTGGAGGTAGCTTATCAGCGCGACTTCAGTTTCATAGCCCCGGCCTTGAAATGCATCGGCTTCTACGGAACATACACTTACTCTTACTCCCGCGTGGATAACTTCAACTTCGAGGGACGTGAGAATGAAAGCGGTCTGCGCCTGCCGGGTTCTCCGGAGCACACGGCCAATGCTTCGCTCTTCTTTGAGAAATCCGGCGTGAGCCTCCGCCTTTCTTACAACTATGCATCGGCATTTATCGACGAGATGGGAGCGGAGAAGTTCTACGACCGCTATTACGATGCAGTGAATTATATGGATGCCAACGCCAGCTATACTTTCGGAAAGAAACTGAAAACAACATTCTATGCCGAAGCCACCAATTTGCTGAACCAGCCTTTGCGCTACTATCAGGGAACGAAGGAGCGGACGATGCAGAGCGAACATTACGGAGTGAAAGTAAATGCAGGTGTGAAAATTAACTTCTAATAAAGTAACTGCACAATATATTGCAGAGATTTGTCAGAATTTATCAATAGCAATACAGCTTTTTATAACATTCTGATTATCAATATCATTAAACCATGCCCTATTCAGTATACGACTGAACCCTATTAAGTATACGACTGAATGGCATTCAGTATACGAGTGAATTAGGTTCAATATACGACTATTATAGGAGGACACATCATTTGTAAACAATATGCACCACTACTCTGCTTTTTCAGTTCATAACCGCAACAGAAAGGAAGCTAATTAATTCCGCCAACAAATTAATAACAATCAAATCAATATAATAATGAAAAAAGTATTCTTTCTCCTTTTAGTTGTCCTCCTCAGCAACTGGGCAACCGCACAGATAACGGATTATTCCATCTTCGACAAGAAATTCAACTTCTACGTTGCCAACGACCTGGGCCGTAACGGTTATTACGACCAGAAGCCCATAGCCGAATTGATGGGAACCATGGCCGAAGAAGTCGGTCCCGAGTTCGTAGTCGCCACCGGAGACATCCACCATTTTGAAGGCGTGCGCAGCGTGAACGACCCTCTGTGGATGACCAACTACGAACTCATCTACTCCCACCCGGAACTGATGATTGACTGGTTTCCCGTACTTGGCAACCACGAATACCGCGGCAACACGCAAGCAGTAATGGACTACACCAACATCAGCCGCCGCTGGACCATGCCCGCCCGCTACTATACAAAAGCATTTGAGGACAAAGGAATCACTATCCGTATCGTCTGGATAGACACAGCCCCCATGATGGACAAATACCGCAATGACTCCGCCACCTATCCCGACGCTTGCAAACAAGACTTGCAAAAACAACTCGCCTGGATTGATTCAGTGCTGGCCAATGCCAAAGAAGACTGGATTATCGTAGCCGGACACCACCCCATCTACGCCGAAACTCCGAAGGACGACAGCGAACGCCTGGATATGCAGAAGCGACTCGATCCGATACTCCGTAAGCACAAAGTAGACATGTATATCTGCGGGCACATTCATAACTTCCAGCATATCCGCAAGGCGGGAAGCAATATCGATTACGTTGTCAACTCAGCCGGTTCGCTTGCCCGCAAGGTGAAACCGACAGAAGGAACCGTATTCTGCAGTCCTGAACCGGGTTTTTCCATAATATCTGCGGACAAAAAAACGCTAACACTACGAATGATCGATAAAAAAGGGAACATACTGCATACCGTAACACGCAACTCACAGTAAGCTTTTCACAAAAATAAGAGGGTGTTTACTCCTTGCTCATTAACCAGGCAATTGAGTAAACACCCTCTTATTTATCTTTTCCTTTTTACTTCTCCAATGAGAAAATATCAATTGGCAGACTTCTGATAATTCTTATACCAATCTGTATATTCTTTACCATCCGATTCTACCCATTTCTCGAAATCGGGATATTCTTTATCTATCGTCACAGTCTCCGTTACAGAAGTGAAAGTGCCGGGTATTGAAATGGCAAACGGGTGTTTTCCATCCTTATTTACATAGTAAGCATCTGCCTCTTTACCTATCTGATCAGAATTTGCCAAGTTAGTAGCTTTAGACTTTGGCAAATGCACTTCAGTACGATTGTCTTTTCCAGCCCCCTCATAGTTCACAATGATATAAGGATTCAATATTGAGTTTCCAACTTTTAAGGCATCCTTCTTCATGGCGCCAGCAGCAAATGTACGGGTAATCACGAACTTCTGATTTCTCACATCCATAGCATTGGGGAAGAGAATAATAGAATTAGTTTGCGTTTCATCCACAGCACCGGATGGCAGAACCATTTCGCCGCGTTGATCTGTGGCATACTGTACGGCAAACGCATTCCTGTTCGTGGCAGCACCCACCTTTTGTACCGGTTCGTAGGTTTCTTTCACCTCACTCACGTAATTATCTTTATTGAAGGTAATGGAACGATGGTATTCTATGATAACATCATTCAGGTCATAGTCACCTCCCGAAGGCCAGATATCCTCATAGGCAAAAGACATATAATTTTTCTCTGTTTCAGAAACTTCCGGTTCATCTGGATCTATGACAGGACGGTCAGGGTCTTGGATGGCTTCATTAGGATTCGCATCAATACAGAAGAGGAGATCTTCGTAACTGCTGTCTCCACCATCTTCTACGCCATAGACCACAGTACCCCCTTCGGCTGAAAGAGAGATAAAGCGGGCTTTCTGACCTTGATAGTTCTTATTCCACTCTTCATTAGAATAAACGAAACTCTTATCTGTATCAATGAAACCGTCATGGCCTTTACTACCACATTTAAAACCGTCAGCAATAATAAAGTAGCCGATGGTATACCCTGCCGGAAATTTGGTGGAAAGATTACCCTGATCGTCCTGAAAGAGAAGTTGCACCTTCCGGTTCGTTTCCAAAGGAGCATTTCTACTACCATAATTAGTAGCTCCTCCCGGCACTTTATCGTACCAATTCAAATAAGGTACATTACCTTTAATTGAAGCATTCGGGAAGATAACGATTTTCTTCACTTGATCAGGAGCCGCAGGACATTCACCGGTCTTATAATAATAATACCCCACTACATTCTGATACCAACAGGATTCTGTTAAAAAAGTAAAGAACAATTCAGCATCTGCCACTGTTACGATTTGACCTTGTTCATTTTGATAGGCCTTTGCAATAGTAGTATTAACGTGCTCAGTATCTCTCACATAATTTGAATTATTCAATTTATCTGGTTTACTGCTTTTACCTTTCCACAAGGCCTTTTGTACGTTATTGATAAACTTACTACTAATAACCTTATTATACTCAATCAGACCATTGATATCCCCAGGTTTTCCGTAACTATCACTAATCTCCACCAAGGAATACACTTTCTGTGCATTATTGACTGTAACTAACTTCAAATTTGACTTCGCCCGTGTAGCAGCTACCGCCCGCGAAGCAGCGTCCGTCTCGTTCACCGTCACCTTTCCATTCTCCACACTAGCTTCCACACACATGGGAACACCCCAGGTAGGTGAGAAAACATACACCACTTTAGCAGCCGTAGGCAATTCCACATCGCCAACGAAACGTCCTTTTGTATCCGCAAATATCTTATAAACTGGTTCACCCTGGATGACGAACGAGCCTGTTTCATTATAAGAGATTGGATATTCTGTAAAGATTTCTATTAAAGCATTACTCCCAATCTCTCCATAGTTGACCTCGAACGCCACATTAGTAGTTGTGGTAAAATCAAAGTATTCACTTTCCGGCTTTAATACGGTCGGATCCTTACCAGGATCATAAACATCTTTATCCATGCACCCTGTCAGTGCGAGCATAGCGAAACACGCACCCATTCCAAGTAATTGATTAACTCTCATCATTTGGTTTATGTTTGTAAAAAAATAGCAGGTTCTCGTTTTGTCTTACAAAGATACAAAATACAATAAATGTATCCAAATAATCAAGGATAAAGTTGCATTTGTTATGCAAGATATTTATTTTTAGGAAAAGAGATAGTGGAAAGAAGTCAATTTCGAGAATTATTTTCTTTCTATAGATTTAAGTTAAGTGGAAGTATAATATCAGACAAAAAAGAAAGAATCTCAGTAGAAAACGCTACATTTGTCGCATTAAAAATAGAAACGCTATGAAGAACTTATCTCTCTTTCTGCTACTTTGTCTGCTGTTTGCTGCATGTGCCAAAGATGAAAACAAAGAACCGATCCTGGTAACCGATATCGTAATGCCCACACAGACCAGCTTCAACCCCGGTGACAAGGTCACGATTAAAGCACAAGGTTTTCAAACCGATGACGACATAATGTTCGAAATCTATTGGCCGCTTCCCGACCAACCCGCAATGAACTATCAGGGATATGCCCTCGGAGTATCACCCGTCATGGTAGAGCAGACTTCCACAAGCATCACTTTCCTGGCACCCGGACACTACCCTGCCTCAACCACCAAGGTACGCCTGCGCCGTTCCGGCGATATCATGACGCTTGGTGAGATTGCTGTTACCAACGGTGAAGCACCCAAAGAGTTCCAGCTCTATGGCATTGTCAATTCCCATTCCAGCACGGGTTATAATAATTGCATCGAGCACGTAAACCTCACAAATGGCACTCCCACAAACATCGTGGGACTGACAGAAGACCAGAAAGATTTCTCCTGCGTAGCAAATGTTCCTGAAACTCAGAACCTCTGCGGAATACAGACGAAAGATGGAGTGCGTAGTGTATTCAGCTACGACCTATCCATGCGTTTCTGGCAAGATATGGGACTCAAAAATATATTGACTCTCTGCAACGGCCAAAGCTCCATAATAGCCGTAAAGCAAATATCTGACAATGAAATGATGCTAGCATCCATCGGATCATGGCCCTATACCCGCGACATTGACCAAACTCTGAATTACCGCTACGAACTTCCCGCCGACATAAAGCCTGAAGCTCTGACACGCTATCCCGGTGTACAGGGTGACAGTTATCTGCTACTCTCGGCTGATAATGGAAACAACAGTTTCACACCCGTCGCACTGAGCTTGGACCCAAGTAGCAGGAAGGTATATACCGGCGAATCGATACAGGCCACCGCACTCATTCCCTTCTGGACAATAATCTCAGGAAAAGACACCGGAACTACCAAATACGTACGCACCGGCGGATATGCCGTAGTAAGAGCCGATGATGGCCGGACAGATCTGTGTCTTTGGAATCAAGCTACGATGAGTTTGGAGGAACCTTTCGCCACATTCCCCAATTCGGCACGTTCAGTAACCATGCTCGCTAAAGATACGGAGACACTGAAACTTTACGTTCTATTCGATACAAATCGGAGAGGAAGGCTGATCTATGCTTACGATTTGGTGAGCAAAAGTTGGCAAGCCGTTCCCGGCATCGGCTATCCTTATTCGGAAATTGTGATGGCACGGTAAAAGACATGTTACCCCCGCACTGTAACTCCATTTACGCGCCGAGGTAAAGAGCTTTACAATAGGCGGTAAAGGTCGTTACATACTGAAGGAAATGCTTTTACATCGCGAGGGAAATAACTTGTAAATGCCATCATTTCTTTCCCCGGAGGTCATCCTTAGGTATAGTCGTCTCACTACCATCTCGCGTAGCAATATAGTGGGGCGACATTATTTCTATGCCTTCTTCATTAAACCGATCCTGAATATTCTGGTGCAAATCGGAATAAACCTGTGCCAACTGATTGGCATCTTTAATATATGCATTCACCTGATAGACGGGATAATAATCCTGAAGAGATGTTTCCAGTACAAACGGACGCGGGTCATCCACTACTCCGGGAGTATTCAGCGCCGCTTCAATCAGAAGCTGATGGGTCTTTCGCCATGGAATATCGTATCCGATGCTCACTTCCGAATGAATTATCAGCCCGTAGTCGCGTGCCGACTGGCTGAAATTCACCGTATGCGAAGACATAATAAAAGAGTTAGGAATCGTAACTACCTCATTCTTCGGCGTACGGATACGCGTTACCAACGGTGTCTTCTCAATCACATTTCCCGTTGTATCATTCAGCTTAATACGGTCACCCAACTTAAACGGACGCATATACGTGATAACCAGTCCTGCAATGATATTCCCGATCACCGTACTCGATCCCAGCGAAACAATCAATCCGACAAAGACTGATATTCCCTGAAAGACCCCCGATTTGGAGCCAGGCAGGTAGGGATAAATCATAGCAATCATAAATGCATAAAGCAGGAAGCGCACAATGTGGAACGTCGGCATAGCCCAGTCGGCATAAAAGCCGCCTATCTTCAGCCGTTCCGACTGTATTTCACTGGCAAGATAACGAACCAGTCGCACCAGATACTTCACGGCAAGCCATATCACAAAGATGGTAAACAAGTTGGGAATATACTCCACTATACCCAGGAAAATGCTCTTTATCGGCTCCCAGATATACGAGAACAACTTATAAGCAAGATCTTTGGTTTGAGGGAATATAGCAAAGAGTAATGGCACCGTCAAAATCAACTGAAGCAGCATGACGGCATAGCGCAGCAGACTTGCCAGGAAGACAAGCAGGTTTACCTGCTTCTGTGTGTCCAGTAACTCGTAATCCTGAATAGAAATAGGCTTTAGTTTAGTATCTTTCAGACGTTGAATACGGGCTTTCAGCTTATTGAACAGCCAGATAGTGAGTTTAAACAACAGGAACTGGCCTACAATTACAAGAATAAAATAAAGAACACGCTTACCAAGCTGCCACAGACTATGCTCATCCTTCATAACCTTCAACTTGTCCACTATCACTTTCCGTTTGGCAGCCGCCAACTGGTCGCGTGAACAGCCTTCCCAAAGGCCATCTTGATCCGTGAAAGAAGAAAGAACTTTATTGCCATACATCAGATCGGTAACAATATCACTGCTTTCTATATAAACCGAATCCGGCTGAAGATTGAATCGTTTGCCCAGTTCCGTAATTGCCGCTGCATTCATCTCGGCACGCTGCTGGGGAGTGTGACCGCCACGTTTGGCAAACAGGTAATATAATGTATCGCCTTCCACAATTACAGGAATACCCGGAGTCATTCTTCTGAGCGAATCGATACGTAACCGCTGTTTGGCCAGCTTCAGAGAGTCCGCTGCATCATACTTCAGCTTCATCTGCTCTATCTCCATCCTGAGATTAGCCTCATTCAATCTTGATGTCTCCAGATCCTCTTTAATCTTCAACAGATGTAATGAATCAGTATCCGACTTTTGAGCAACCATTGTTCCCAATGTATCTTCATTCAAGATGTCCAAAACCTTCTCTACCAACTGGGCGGATGCACCACTCGCGAACAGCAGTAACAGCCCAAAACACAACGCCCGAATTCCCTTCATATTAAAAGTCCTTAATCAGGTTACTTAAAATTATAAATTGTTTAACGCGCCAAACATACGGAATGTTTTTCACTTATCATAAAAGGAATTAATTATATTTGCACAAAAATCAGTATTCTTATGGATATTCTTTTCCTGATTGGGGGACTTCTCCTCATACTCTTAGGTGCCAATGGACTAACAGACGGAGCCGCATCCATTGCCAAGCGTTTTCATATACCGTCTATCGTTATCGGACTTACCATTGTAGCTTTCGGAACATCTGCTCCGGAACTGACGGTTAGCGTATCTTCCGCCCTGAAAGGCAGCACGGACATTGCCATCGGAAATGTGGTAGGTAGCAACATCTTCAATACCTTGATGATTGTGGGTTGTACAGCACTCTTTGCCCCTATCGTCATCTCTCAAAATACGTTACGTAAGGAAATACCTCTCTGCATCCTTTCTTCCATCGTACTGCTGATTTGTGCCAACGATGTATTATTGGATCATAGTGCAGAAAATATTCTCAGCACTACGGATGGCTTGCTATTGCTCTGCTTCTTTATCATCTTTTTGGGATATACCTTTGCAATCGCCTTTCAGGGAAAGAAAGAAGGAGAAGCACCCGAAGAAGAAATCAAGCAACTTCCCATGTGGCGGTCTACCCTATATATGATAGGTGGACTGGCAGGGCTTATCATCGGCGGTAACTTCTTTGTAGACGGTGCCACAGGCATTGCCCGCAGTCTGGGAGTCAGCGAGTCCGTCATCGGGCTAACGCTTGTGGCAGGCGGTACATCCCTGCCCGAACTGGCTACTTCCATCGTGGCCGCTCTGAAGAAGAACCCGGAGATTGCTATCGGTAATGTAATCGGAAGCAATCTTTTCAACATTTTCTTTGTACTGGGATGTAGTGCTTCTATCACACCCCTACATCTGGCAGGCATCACTAATCTGGACCTGCTGGTACTGGTAGGTTCAAGTATTCTGCTTTGGTTCTTCGGGCTTTTCTTTGCCAAACGGACCATTACCCGCATTGAGGGCAGCATACTGATACTTTGTTATATAGCTTATACTGTTGTACTTATTTATAACGTTTAAAGTGGTATTTTAAAGATTATCATGTATCTTTGCCCCCTCATTAGACATAAAATTATGGCAATAACAATCAAAAAAGCTTCCACAATGAAAGAATTGAAACGGTTCATCCGCTTCAATTACCGGCTATACAAAGACAATCCTTACTCTGTCCCCGATCTTTACGACGACATGCTCAATACCTTCAACAAAAAGAAGAATGCGGCGTTTGAATTCTGCGAAGCAGAGTATTTTTTAGCTTACAAAGACAATCAGATAGTAGGACGTGTAGCTGCCATTATCAATCATAAAGCCAACCAGACCTGGGATAAAAAGAACGTCCGCTTCGGCTGGATCGATTTCATCGATGACCCCGAAGTTTCCAACGCATTGATCCGCACGGTCGAAGAATGGGGTAAAGAGCGGGGAATGACTCATATACAAGGTCCCTTGGGTTTCACAGACTTCGATGCGGAAGGCATGCTTGTCGAAGGTTTCGATCAACTCAGCACAATGGCCACCATCTATAACTACCCTTACTACCCGCAACACATGGAACGCATGGGCTTTGAAAAAGATGCCGACTGGGTAGAATTTAAAATTTATATTCCGGATGCCATACCGGAAAAACACAAACGTATCTCCGACCTCATTCAACGTAAGTATAATCTCAAAATCAAAAAATATACATCTGCGAAAAAGATTGCCCAAGATTACGGTCAGGCCATCTTTGAACTGATGAACGAAGCTTATAAACCCCTGTTCGGATATTCCGCCCTGTCACAACGGCAGATCGACCAATACGTGAAGATGTACCTTCCTATTGTAGACCTGCGTATGGTGACACTTATCACGGATGCCGACGACCAACTGATTTGCGTAGGTATTTCCATGCCATCCTTGTCCGAAGCTTTGCAAAAAGCACACGGACGGTTATTGCCCTTCGGATGGTATTATCTGCTGAAGGCTCTCTTCATGAAACGCCGTGCCAAAATGTTGGATTTATTGCTCGTTGCAGTGAAGCCGGAGTACCAGAACAAAGGTGTTAACGCATTGTTATTTTCCGATTTAATTCCGGTTTATCAAAAATTAGGTTTTATATTTGCAGAGAGCAACCCTGAACTGGAGATGAACGGCAAGGTACAAGCCCAATGGGAGTACTTTAAAACAGAGCAGCATAAACGGCGCAGGGCGTTCGTGAAAGAGATTAAATAAAAGGGAACAAGAGACAAATTGACAAGGAAACAAAGGGTTGCACTGTATTTGCGCCATTACAAAGACAGACCATTTCCCTCGTCAACTCGTCAACTGAAAACCTTGTCAACTAAATAAGAATTTATGGAAGAAATCAACGGACTGATGCCCGAAGGCAATGTAGAATATACGGAAGACAACATTCGTCATCTTGACGATATGGAGCACATCCGTGTCCGTTCGGGTATGTATATCGGTCGTTTGGGCGACGGTACGCAAAACGACGACGGTATTTATGTATTGCTAAAAGAGGTAATGGACAACAGCATCGATGAATTCAAAATGGGTGCGGGTAAACGGATCGAGATAAGCATTGAGGAGAATCTCCGTGTCAGCGTACGCGACTACGGTCGGGGTATTCCGCAAGGAAAGCTGATCGAGGCAGTAAGCAAACTCAACACCGGTGGTAAGTACGACAGCAAGGCTTTTAAAAAGAGCGTCGGACTGAACGGTGTAGGCATCAAGGCCGTAAATGCACTTAGCAACCGTTTTGAGGTACGCAGTTATCGTGAAGGCAAAGTCCGTATCGCCATTTTCGAAAAAGGTATTCTTCAGAGCGATGTCACGGAAAACAGCGATGAAGAGAGCGGAACTTACATTTTCTTCGAACCGGATAGTACATTATTCCTGAACTATTCTTTCCAAGCTAACTTTGTGGAAATGTTATTGCGTAATTATACGTACCTGAATACAGGCCTTTCCATAATTTACAACGGCCAGCGCATCATTTCACGCCACGGTCTGGAAGATTTGCTGAACGACAACATGACCGCACAGGGGTTATACAACATCTTCCACCTGAAAGGGGAAGACATTGAAATAGCCTTCACACATACCAACCAATACGGAGAAGAATATTACTCCTTCGTCAACGGACAGCATACGACGCAAGGCGGTACACACCAAAGTGCACTCAAAGAACATATTGCCCGCACCATCAAGGAATTTTATAACAAAAACCAGGAGTACGCCGATATCCGTAACGGTATCGTTGCCGCCATTGCCATTAACGTGGAAGAACCCCAGTTCGAGGGACAGACAAAAACCAAACTCGGTTCGCCTTCCATGTCTCCGGGTGGTGTAAGCGTAAATAAATATGTAGGAGACTTTATCAAGACGGAAGTGGATAATTACCTCCACAAAAACCCATTGGTTGCAGAAGTCATGTTGCAAAAGATACAGGACTCTGAAAAGGAACGCAAAGCGATTGCCGGTGTTACCAAACTGGCTCGTGAACGTGCCAAGAAGGCCAACCTGCACAACCGTAAATTGCGCGATTGCCGCTACCACCTCAACGACGGCAAGGGAAAAGACCAAGAGACCGAATCTTGCATATTCATTACTGAGGGAGATTCTGCAAGTGGTTCTATCACGAAAAGCCGTGACGTAAACACACAAGCAGTATTTAGCTTGCGTGGTAAGCCATTGAACTCTTACGGGCTGACTAAAAAGGTGGTATATGAAAACGAAGAATTCAACCTGCTGCAGGCTGCCTTGAATATAGAAGACGGTATCGAGGGATTACGTTACAACAAGGTGATTGCTGCTACCGATGCCGATGTGGATGGTATGCATATCCGCCTGCTACTTATAACCTTCTTCCTGCAATTCTTCCCTGACTTGATAAAGAAAGGGCATGTATACATCCTGCAGACTCCGTTGTTCCGTGTACGTAATAAGAAGAAAACCCTTTACTGTTATACGGAAGAAGAACGTCAGAAAGCAATTGCAGAACTGGGACCGAATCCTGAAATCACCCGATTTAAAGGTTTGGGAGAAATCTCACCCGATGAATTCAGGCATTTTATCGGTAAGGATATGCGTCTGGAGCAGGTAAGCCTGCGCAAGACGGACCTGGTAAAGGAATTATTAGAGTTCTATATGGGTAAAAATACCATGGAACGACAAAACTTTATTATTAATAATCTGGTTATAGAAGAAGATTTGGCATCATGAGAAGAGCAATCTTTCCGGGAACATTCGACCCTTTCACTATCGGACATTTCTCGATAGTGACCCGCGCACTGACTTTTATGGATGAAGTCATCATTGGGATCGGTATTAATGAAAATAAGAATACCTATTTCCCTATCGAGAAACGCGTGGCAATGATACAGAACTTCTACCGGAACGACCCCCGCATCAAAGTATACTCTTATGATTGCCTGACGATTGATTTTGCACAACAGGTAGATGCACAGTTCATCATCCGCGGCATCCGCACCGTGAAAGACTTTGAATACGAAGAAACCATTGCAGATATCAACCGCAAACTGGCAGGTATTGAAACAATCCTGCTCTTTACCGAACCCGAACTGACATGCATCAGTTCCACAACTGTCCGCGAACTGCTACAATTCGGCAAGGACATCAGCCAGTTTATTCCCGAAGGAATGGAGATTTAGTGATTAGTGAATTTAATGATTAGTAAAAAGAATAATGAAGAAACTCCTTATCTTTATAATATGTATATGTGGTGGCATGGCTTCCATGCAGGCACAAAATACGGGTAATGCGGCAGCAATCCGCAAGTTACAAATGGCAGAATTTGCTATAGCCAACCTGTATGTAGACTCGGTAGACGAAAACAAACTGGTGGAAGAAGCTATTATCCGCATGTTGGCACAGCTTGACCCGCACTCCACATACAACAATGCCGAGGAAGTGAAGAAAATGAACGAGCCTCTGCAAGGTAATTTCGAAGGTATTGGTGTTCAGTTTCAGATGATAGAAGATACTTTACTGATCATACAGCCCGTGAGCAACGGACCGTCCGAAAAAGTAGGTATACTGGCAGGAGACCGTATTGTAGCTGTAAATGACAGTGCCATTGCAGGTGTTAAAATGTCCACAGAAGACATCATGACGCGCTTACGCGGCCCCAAAGATTCGGAAGTTAAACTGACCATCGTCCGCCGCGGAGTAGATGATCCTCTATATTTCACTGTAAAACGGGATAAAATTCCTATTCTCAGTCTGGATGCTTCTTACATGATACAACCCAAGATAGGCTATATCCGCATCAACCGTTTCGGCGCCACTACCGCCGAGGAGTTTACGGCAGCTCTTAAAGAATTACAGAAACAGGGAATGAAAGACTTAATACTCGACCTGCAAGGTAATGGAGGCGGATACCTGAACGCAGCCATCGATCTTGCCAATGAGTTCTTGCAACAGAAAGAATTGATTGTATATACCGAAGGAAGAGCCGCCCAGCGTAGTAATTTCTACGCCAAAGGCACGGGTAACTTCAAAAACGGCCGTCTCGTTGTATTGGTGGATGAATACTCTGCCTCTGCCAGTGAAATCGTTACCGGTGCCATACAGGACTGGGACAGAGGAGTTGTTGTAGGCCGTCGTACATTCGGTAAAGGCTTGGTACAGCGCCCCATCGACCTGCCCGACGGTTCCATGATACGCCTGACTATCGCCCGTTACTATACCCCTTCCGGACGTTGCATTCAAAAACCGTATGACCATACAGCTAATCTGGACAATCCCAGACTTCAAGGTGAGGATACCCAGGAGAAATACAATATGGATCTGATAGAGCGCTTCAACCGTGGAGAGATGATGCATGCGGACAGCATCCATTTCCCCGATTCACTGAAGAATTCTACAAAAGAAACTGAAACGTACCGTTTATGGTGGCGGTGGTATCATGCCCGACTATTTCGTACCTATTGACACCACTCAATACACCGATTATCACCGGAATTTGGTTGCCAAAGGCGTTGTTATCAAAGCAACCACGAAATACATCGAAAGCCACCGGAAAGAATTACAGGAACAGTACAAGAAGTTCGATAGCTTCAACAATAAGTTTGAGATAGACGAGCAGATGCTTGCAGACATACGCGCGCGCTGCTGCCGATAAAGAGAAGATCGAGTTTAATGAAAAACAATACAATAAATCGCTTCCGCTGATAAAAACACAGTTGAAGGCCCTGATTGCCCGTGACCTCTGGGATATGAACGAATATTTCCAGGTGATAAACACCACGAACAACAGTGTGCAACAGGCACTAAAAGTACTGAACGAAAAGATTTACGAGAAGAAACTACCGCTTTAATTACCGAATAACCACTTATTTAACCAGCGGTTCACATAGATATTTACTACCGCACATCCCGCTCCGATGACTGCACCTGCCAGTACATCGGACGGGTAGTGCACACCCTCATTCATACGGGACATCCCGACAGAACAAGCCCATAAAGCCGAAGGACCTATCACATACCATTTCGGATACTTCACGCAAAGCGAAGTTGCCAATGCAAAGGCTGTTGCCGTATGTCCGGATGGGAAAGAAGGACTGGTCTCATGACTATAAGCATGAACCCGGTCGGGATAACGGTCGAACGGACGTTCACGGTCTATAAGATATTTCAAGCCATAGGTCACCACAAAAGCACCGGCAACACTGGTACCTACATACACAGCATCCTTTAATAATTCACGGTCTTTTTTCACCCATGCAGCCAGTACCATCGCCACAGGAACTCCAACGGCAATATAAGGTTCAGTACGAGAAATTATTTTATTATAATTGCGAATAAACTTACCATCCCAACTGTTTATTTTATGCAAGGTATTGATGTCCCAATTTTGTGCAGAAATACTGAGTACAACTAATGATGCAAAAAATACAAAAAAAATAGTTCTCTTCATGCAGTCTTTCTTATAGTTTGCAGCAAAGATAGGTGATTTTGTTAGAGTATTCACAAAAAAATTCTATCTTTGTTGCCATAATTTTAGTAATTCGTCCTATATTTCATGACAAAAGACACTCTTTGCACACGGCAGGTAGATTGCACTCTATGCCCGAAAATTTCTGATGGGACATTGGTACTTCGCCAACATCCCCAGGGGCAGCATTTCTCAGCGGAGAAGTGCACCCAGAACTGCATGATCTTTATGTTAAAGGGTGAGTTGCTGATTAATAGTAACGAATATCCGGGCACTACGCTCCTAAGCAGACAGTGTGTATTACAAGCCATCGGCTCAAAAATGGAGTTATTGGCACTGACTGAAGTGGAATACATCGCCTATTGGTTCACGGAACTCCCGCTTTTATGCGAAGACCGCTATAAAGAGATCCTGGAACGTTCCGAAGCTCCACTGATTTACACACCGTTGCTGGCCAACGCAAAACTGGAACGACTGCTAAATGATATCGCCGACTATTTTAAAGAACAACCTTCCGCTTGCGGGAAATATCTCGATATCAAGCGTCAGGAACTGGTTTACATTCTAACCTGTTATTATCCACTACGCCAGATAAGTACTTTTTTCTATCCTATCAGTACTTATACAGAAAGTTTCCATTATTTCATTATGCAAAACTACGATAAAGTGAAGAATGTGGAAGAATTTGCCCATTTAGGAGGATATACCACCACTACCTTTCGTCGTTTGTTTAAAAATATGTATAATGTTCCGGTGTACGAATGGATACTGGACAAGAAGCGTGAAGGTATTCTGAATGATCTGCAATTCACCAAGCAACGTATCTCTGTAATTAGCGCACGCTATGGTTTTGATTCCCTGTCACACTTCGCACATTTCTGTAAGGACTCCTTTGGGGACACCCCCCGTTCACTACGGAAACGCGCTGCCAGTGGAGAGAAAATCACTATTATAAAAGAAAAAAGTGACGACTCAGCAAGGGAACAAGGTGACGAGGAAGGGTAACCCTTTTCTCGTCACCTTGTTCCCTTGCTGAGTCGTCAACTTCTGTCTATTCTCCTGATTACGGAATTATTTCTTTAATTCCTTGTTTAATCAATGTTTTTCTTCTATTTTTGCGGGAAATTAGAGTAAGACCCTAAGTAAAAAGCAAATTTTCTAACTATTAAATAATTTAAATTCAATCATTTATGTGGTTAAGTAATTCATCTGTAGGAAGGAAAGTGGTGATGAGCGTTACCGGTATCGCCCTTGTCCTGTTTCTGACGTTTCACATGGCGATGAACCTGGTTGCATTAATCTCGGCAGAGGGATACAACATGGTTTGTGAGTTCCTGGGAGCAAACTGGTATGCCTTGGTGGCTACGGTAGGTCTGGCTGCCCTTTTCATCATTCACATCATCTACGCTTTCTGGCTGACAATGCAGAACCGCAAAGCGCGCGGTACAGAGCGTTATGCCGTAGTTGATAAACCCAAAACAGTAGAATGGGCTTCTCAGAACATGCTCGTACTGGGTCTTATTGTAATCGTAGGTCTGGGCCTGCACCTAGTAAACTTCTGGGCAAAAATGCAGCTTCCCGAGTTGATGCACAACATGGGTATGCAAACCGATGCTGCCACACTGGCATATGCAGCCAATGGTGTTCATCACATTGAAAACACATTTGGCAATCCGGTATACGTAGTGCTTTACCTCATTTGGCTAGGCGCACTGTGGTTCCACCTGACTCACGGTTTCTGGAGCTCTATGCAGTCTCTGGGCTGGAACAACAAGGTATGGATTAACCGTTGGAAATGTATCTCCAACATCTACTCTACTATCGTCGTTGTATGTTTCGCCTTGGTAGTTGTCGTATTCTTCGCAAAATCATTGTGCGGCGGTGCTTGCTAATTTGTAAATTGTAAACGATTAAAATGTAATAGCATTATGACTAAGATAGATTCAAAAATTCCGGAAGGACCAGTAGCAGAGAAATGGACCAACTATAAAGCTCACCAGAAATTAGTGAACCCGGCTAACAAGCGTCGCTTGGATATCATCGTAGTAGGTACAGGTTTAGCAGGTGCTTCTGCTGCCGCTTCACTCGGTGAAATGGGTTTCAGAGTATTCAACTTTTGTATTCAAGACTCTCCCCGACGTGCACACTCCATCGCTGCACAGGGTGGTATCAACGCTGCAAAGAATTACCAAAACGACGGTGACTCAGTATACCGTTTGTTCTACGATACAGTAAAGGGCGGTGACTACCGTGCCCGCGAAGCTAACGTTTACCGTTTGGCTGAGGTTTCCAATAGCATTATCGACCAGTGTGTGGCACAAGGTGTTCCTTTCGCCCGCGAATATGGCGGTCTGCTGGATAACCGTTCTTTCGGTGGTGCTCAGGTATCACGTACGTTCTATGCCCGCGGTCAAACCGGACAGCAGTTGTTGCTGGGTGCTTATTCAGCATTGAGCCGCCAGGTAAACGTAGGTACTGTAAAACTGTATACCCGCTATGAAATGCAGGACGTTGTTCTTATTGACGGACGTGCCCGCGGTATCATTGCTAAGAACCTCGTTACCGGTAAACTGGAACGTTTCGCTGCACACGCAGTAGTAATCGCTACCGGTGGTTACGGAAACGCATACTTCCTGTCTACCAATGCAATGACTTGCAACTGTACAGCTGCTGTTTCTTGCTACCGTAAGGGTGCTTGGATGGCTAATCCGGCTATGGTACAGATTCACCCCACTTGTATTCCTGTTCACGGTGACAAACAGTCTAAGTTGACTTTGATGTCAGAGTCGCTGCGTAATGACGGCCGCATCTGGGTTCCGAAGAAAAAAGAAGATGCAGTGAAACTTCAGAAGGGTGAAATCAAGGGAAGCGATATTCCGGAAGAAGACCGTGACTATTACTTGGAACGCCGTTATCCGGCATTCGGAAATTTGGTTCCGCGTGACGTTGCCAGCCGTGCTGCAAAAGAACGTTGTGATGCAGGTTTCGGTGTGAACAATACAGGCTTGGCAGTATTCCTCGATTTCTCTGAGGCTATCAGCCGTTTAGGCATCGATATCGTTCTTCAACGTTATGGTAACCTCTTCGATATGTACGAGGAAATCACTGACGTGAATCCGGGCGAACTGGCAAAAGAAATTGCCGGTGTGAAATATTATAATCCGATGATGATCTATCCGGCTATCCACTATACAATGGGTGGTATCTGGGTTGACTACGAACTGATGACTTCTATCAAGGGTCTGTTCGCTATCGGTGAATGTAACTTCTCTGACCACGGTGCAAACCGCCTCGGTGCTTCTGCATTGATGCAAGGTCTGGCTGACGGTTACTTCGTATTGCCTTACACTATTCAGAACTATCTGGCTGACCAGATCACAGTTCCCCGCTTCTCTACCGACCTGCCTGAATTTGCAGCAGCAGAGAAAGCAATTCAGGATAAGATCAACTGGATGATGAACATCAAGGGTAAGAAGTCTGTAGACTCTATCCACAAGGAACTAGGTCACGTAATGTGGGAATATGTAGGTATGGGCCGTACAGCAGAAGGTCTGAAGACCGGTATTGCCAAACTGAAAGAAATCCGCAAGGAATTCGAAAAAGACCTCTTCATTCCAGGAGATAAGGAAGGCATGAATGTAGAGTTGGATAAGGCTATCCGCTTGTACGACTTCATTATCATGGGTGAATTGGTTGCATACGATGCTCTGAACCGTAACGAAAGCTGCGGTGGTCACTTCCGTGAAGAATACCAGACTGAGGAAGGCGAAGCAAAACGTGATGATGAAAACTTCTTCTACGTTGCTTGCTGGGAATATCAAGGCTCCGACGAAAAAGCTCCTGAACTGCTGAAAGAACCGCTGGTTTACGAAGCAATCAAGGTACAAACTCGTAACTATAAGAGCTAATCGGGAAGTTGAACATTTAAAGAATTAAAGAAAATGGATAAAAATATAAGTTTCACACTGAAAGTATGGCGTCAGAAAGGTCCAAAGGCAAAAGGCGCTTTTGAAACATACCAAATGAAAGATATCCCCGGTGACACTTCATTCCTTGAAATGCTGGATATCTTGAATGAGCAACTGATTTCTGAAGGTAATGAACCGGTTGTATTCGATCATGACTGCCGCGAAGGTATCTGCGGTATGTGTTCGCTCTACATCAACGGACATCCTCACGGTCCTGCAACGGGTGCTACTACCTGCCAGATTTACATGCGTCGTTTCAATGATGGCGACACTATCACTGTTGAACCTTGGCGTTCTGCCGGTTTCCCGGTTATCAAGGACTTGATGGTAGACCGCACGGCTTATGACAAGATCATGCAAGCAGGTGGTTATGTAAGTGTGCGTACAGGTTCTCCTCAGGATGCCAACGCTATCCTGATTCCGAAGCAGATTGCTGACGAAGCTATGGATGCTGCTGCTTGTATCGGTTGCGGTGCTTGCGTAGCTGCATGCAAGAATGGTTCTGCTATGCTGTTCGTTTCCGCAAAAGTTAGCCAGTTGAACTTGCTGCCGCAAGGTAAACCGGAGGCATTGCGCCGTGCAAAAGCTATGTTGAGCAAGATGGACGAACTCGGATTCGGTAACTGTACCAACACTCGCGCTTGCGAAGCTGAATGTCCGAAGAACATTTCTATCAGCAACATCGCTCGTTTGAACCGCGATTTTATCATCGCAAAACTGAAAGACTAATCAGCCCTTTCTACATTTGATTAATATCACTAGGACTCCTCTGCCGGGAAACCGACAGAGGAGTTTTTATACCATCTTACAATAAATACTTTCAGAGATTTCAAATGATATCCATTAACGATAGGATAACTGTAAAACGGCTCCCCTTTCCTACTTCAGATTGCACCTCTATATGCCCGCACAACCGTTCAATAATGACTTTACAAATAGAAAGTCCAAGTCCGCTTCCCTGTTCAAACTCATCGGTTTTATAAAAACGGTCAAAGATCATCATGAGCTCCTTCTCATCAATTCCTTTTCCCGTATCCTGCACATAGACACTAACTTTCCGATGCTCCTTATCCACACTACATCCCAATGTTACCGAACCACTACGGGTAAACTTATCCGCATTATTCAGAAAATTGGAAATAACCTGAATAAAACGCATACGATCTATCCTGACGGGCAAGGAAAGACTTTCATCCAGAACAAGATGAAACTGCAACGAGGGTTTGATTAGTGTCTGATAAGCCATATAAATCTCTTTCACAACCGTCGTCATATTCCATTCTTTTATTTTGAGATCCAGATTACCGGAATCCAGACGCGATATTTCCACTACGTCATTGACTAGTTTCAAAAGCAGTTCATTATTACGGTTGATAATCTCAAGCATAGCTTTCTTCTCTTCCGGTTCAATCTCATCGCCACCTTCGCCTACCAATAAATTAGTAAATCCGACAATAGCATTCAGCGGAGTACGGATTTCATGGCTCATATTATTCAGAAAAGATTGCTTCAATTCAGCATTTTCGGCCATCTGCTTAGCCTGAATGAGTTGTTCTTCACGCTCCACCTGTAGCTGAATATCCTGCATAACACCTGCCAGCATTATCCTCCCCTTTGCATCTTTCAGGCTGCGACACCGTAGTTCATACCAGCGATAATTTTCTTCACTAAAAGAGAAACGTACACGCCGAACATGCATGTCCGTAGATTGATGCAATGTTTCGTATAATGAATTCAGAAGGGATACATCATCAGGATACGCATATTTCAAGAAATCGGTTCGCACAAACGTCCTCTGTTCCATTCCCACCAAACGCGTATAATTCTCATCAAACTCGATATTCTCCCCTGAATATCCCAAAGGGCAACCCGCCCTCCATCCATGGAAAGCGTCAACCGCTTATGAATTTCCTCAAGCATCTCCAGGTTCTTTCGTTCCTCACGCGAACGTCGACGGATGCGCAACCAACTGACCAATACCAGAATAAAAGCAAGGATAAACAATCCAGTCAGAAAATAAAACTCATTCCGATACCGATCATAAAATGAGTAATTGATAATACGCACATTTTCAGGCACATTTTCCACATCAAAGTCTGCATAGGCTGAAAAGTAAGTCCAATCCAGTACATATTCCTTTTCCATATCCCTGATTTTCGGCATACCGATCTTCTCTTTATTCATCAGGCGAACAGAAAAATCGGCCGCAGTACGCGCAGAAATCTCATCAGTAGCCATATAACCACCCACAATTTTGGCATCCTCCCCAAATCCCTGACGGATACAACTGAAAGAGGGAATATTCAAGGCTTTAGTTATCGGGAGCGACATCTGATCAAATTTATCCAGCAGGAAAACCTCTTTCTTCTGCCCACTCTTTGATTTCTCCATGTCGACAAACAAAGAGGTCCCTTTGGTATAACGGAAAGGACAAAGGCTTATGGTTATCTCATCTTTACCAACATGACTACCCGCTCTTGCAGGCATCAAATTATAGTGCTCGACCATTTCCTGTAATTCCTTATATTCCGGTTCTACAGAGAAAGCAGCCCCACAACCCAATAGCCGCATTTCCTTTCTATCGGCAAACCGGGTTAACAGATCAAACGATTTGCGTCCAAGAGGAGTCAGATCTATATTATAAATAACATCTATCCCGACTTGTGGCCGTAAAGATTTTATAAAATCGATATTACGTTGAAAGTCCGGTGCATCACGCAACACATAAACTTTTCTGCGCTCATATTCCTTTATAAGTTTTTCATCGGGAAAATGTACATTGCAAGCTACTACAGAGACAGAGGAAAGCAGGCGGTGACGGGTGTTAAATAAGGCAGATACAGCTTGGTCGCCCACAGTAAGAATCAGTGCCACCGGCTTATCTTTAATGATCTCAAGATACGCCTCCATGTTTTTTATCCCCTCTTTCGAATCGACAGTATTGAAATCCAGATAAAATTTATTAAATACCGGCTCTATTCCCTGCTTTCTGAACTCCTGCCTCAGAAGCTCTTCAAAATTTCCATAGCAATCATAATAAGGAGAGGAAGAATACATAAGAGAAATTATTCTTTCTATCCGATGGTTGGCAGTATACCATCGTTTAAAATTGACCCCACATAAAAAAGCACATAGCAAGAGAATGAAGGCGAAAGCATATTTTAGTTTGTCGGTTTTCATTGCAAGACTAATATGCTAGCAAAAGTAATATAATCTATAAAAAAGGAGAGGTTTTATTCAAAAAATATTCAATCTTTTTTTTTATTTTCTGTAACGTGTGGAAAAGAAGTGGATTGATAAATAATAATATGGGTATACGACGACACGGATGAAGACGGACGAACGCGGACTTTATAAGGCTGAAAGCCTCTCCTATTATGCAACCATTATCAGGGAACTACACTTTCTGTTTATTCTCAATAGGGTGAGAACTTTTTCTCTCTTTTGTTGAGCAATAGCTCTCAACATAATGAGAAAGTTTTCTCAATTAAGCGAGAAACAGTTCTCACTGTAATAAGCATTCATTAGACATTATGTACATATCATTTCCGCACGTTAGCTAACAAAGACAAAAGCGATACTTTAAATTTTCTTTATCAAAGTATTGTATACAAACGAAAACTCCCTAATTTTGTGACTGCTATAAAAGACTTAAGATGAACGTGCACAAAACTTGGATATTATTACTATTCTTACTAATCCCGACTATTCTATTTGCTCAAAAAACAAGAACAGTCAAGGGAAAAGTGTGCACGGCATCAGATACCCCAAAAGGGGAAGAACCCTTACCTTACGCAAGCATTGTTATTTTAAGTGGAAAAGATTCCACTTTCATAAAAGGAATTGCAAGCGATACGGACGGACACTTCAACCTTCAGTTTACTACTCAGAAAGGAACACAATATCTACTCAAAGCTTCTTATACGGGCATGCAATCTGTCTTCCGAAAACTGGATGGCAATGCTTCAACCATTAATCTGGGCAGCATCCTACTGAAGGAAGGCATCGAATTGGGAGAAGTGACAGTGAAAGCTCCAATACGTGAAATAGACCAGGTGGGAGATACCACCGTCATCAATGCAGCAGCTTATAAAACACCCGAAGGCTCCTATCTGGAGGCTCTGGTGAAACGTATTCCCGGAATGGAATATGACAGTGAAACCAAAACCCTGAAATACAATGGACTGCCTATCAATGAAATCAACGTAAACGGTGAAGCCTTCTTTGCGGGCGACAACAAGATGGCACTGGAGAACCTCCCTGTAGAGTTAATCAGCAAGATAAAAGTATACGATAAGAAGAGCAAACTGGAAAAGCTGACAGGCGTCAGTACCGGAAAGGAAAACTATGTACTCGACTTGCAGACCAAAGCAGAATTCAATGGGACCCTTCTTTTATCGGGACAAGCCGGATATGGCAATAACAACAAAAAGGACTTCAACTTGCAAGGTAACTACTTCAAGAATAACGGAAACAACCTCTCCGTCATTGCCAACTCCGGTAATCTCAATATGAGAACCAGCTATAAAGACAACATACAGGAGAACGTTGCATTGAACTTTACCCAAAAGTACAATAAGAAGCTGACTATCAACGGAAATATGTCCTATCACCACAATAATCAGGGCAACGTATCCACATCCTACAATGAACAATACCTGACAAGCGGAAACAAATACCAATACTCTGCCGGTAACAATACGAACGGCAGTCGCAATATGAATGCGACATTGGGCTTAAACTGGCAGGTAGATAGCATGACCTTTGTTAATATCTATGGTAATTTCAACCTCACCCGGAATAATAGTGCCAATAATAACCGCCAAGGCACATTCAATGAAAATCCTCATCTGGATATCCTGGACCCTTTCAGTACTATCAGTGAAGTACCCGATGATCAAAAAATCAATGATATTTCTATGGGGTCGCTGATGAGAGGCAACCAACACCGGTCTTCCTTCCACGCAAATATTATGCGCCGGATCAATAAAAAGGAACTTCCGTCGGGCTAACAGCTCAATACAATGATAGTAAAAATGACAATAACAACTTCTCCGTATCCTCAACGACCTATTATCAACTGAAAAACAGTGCCGGAAACGACTCTATACTCTACCGTAACCAGTACTCATCGAACCGGTCGCCCAACCGTTCACAAGGCATAGGGGTGATGTTCACCCATCCTTTCACCAAGAAACTACGCTCACAGATCTCATATAATTTCAATTATAGCAAGCAGAAAAACGACCGCAATACATACGACCTGTCCGGCTTTATGGAAGAAGCAGAGGTGCAGCCCGGCTATCTACCCGAAGGATATGAGACGAGTTACATCGACAGCCTGAGTAACCGAAGCCATAGCAGTACCCTACAACACGGAATCAATCTGTTTTTTAACTACTCCGACACCACTTGGAATGTCAATGCCGGGATGTCCGTAAAACCCGAACGCCGTAGCCTGAACCAAAAAACAGGTTTACATAAAGCCGATACCACCCTTCGCTCTGTCGGTTTCCAGCCTATGTTGTTCGTCTCATGGCAGAAAAAGAAAAACAGGATCATCCTGCACTATTATGGAAATACCTCGCAACCGTCATTATACGATCTGATCGCCCCCACCAACAACAGCGATCCGCTCAACATCACACGAAGCAACCCTAATCTGAAGCCTACTTACAATCAATCCGTCCGACTGGAAGCACAAAATACAAAGCAAGGCGTCTTTGCCACACTGAACTGGAACAACAGAATCAACAGCCAGACCCGTGCAGTGACCTACAACCAGCAGACAGGCGGGCGTGAAACCTATCCGGTCAATATCAACGGCAACTGGAACATGAACGGGGTACTTCGATATCAGAAGCGCATCAAAAGTTTTAGCCTGAATGCCAATGCCGGAGGCTCTTTTGCGCAAGATGTCAGCCTCATCAACGAAAACCAGACCGAACAACCGGAGCGTAGTACCACTCACAACACCGGGATAAACACTGATCTCCGCCTATCCTACCAGCCTAAATGGGGAAACTTCGACCTGAACGGAAGATGGAATTTTCAACATTCTGCCAACTCGCTTCTGGAAACAGATACTTACACCCGTAATTATGCTTTCGGAATAAACGCCTTTGCCGATTTACCCAAAAGTATACAGCTGAGAACCGATGCGAATTATTCTTTCCGAAACGGTACGAACATAAAGAAGGGGGAAGACGACCAATTTGTATGGAACGCAAGTATCACATGGCGTTTCCTGAAAAAAAAGCAAGCCGAGGTATCAGCCAACTGGGTGGATATACTCAGCCAACAAAAGAGTTATTACCGCAGCACTATGGCAGATGGCTTTTACGAGAGCCATACGCAACAGATAGGCAGTTACTTCATCGTCTCTGTGAAATACCGTTTTAACCAGCCTCTTCGCAAAAAGTCTGTGTCTCCTCAGTAGCAACAGATTGCACCGAACGAAGCCCGCGAGGGGAAGAACCAAAATACTTCTTACAGTAGTTAGAGAAGTGAGGCAAAGATTCGAAACCATATTTATAACAGATTTCGGAGATTGTGGCTTCCGTATACCGAAGTTCATAAGCTATGCTCTCTTTACGCTTCTCCATCATCCACTCATAAACAGGTTTATGGAACACAGAGTTGAAAATGCGCCGGAAGGTGGTAGTAGTGTAGCCACCTAATTGGGCTAATTCTTCCACAGTCTTCACCTTCATATGGTTTTGTAAAACAAAATACTCGAAGCTGGACGTATATCTGGACAGTGAATGCACCAGCATAGAGAGATCATAATCGGAATAATATTGTCCCAGAATAAAAGCAAGTTCTTTCCGTTTAAGAGAAAGCAATTCCCGGCAAATCTTCTCTTCTACCAAATAAGCTTTTGAAGCACTCAGAAAGAAATTCAATTCATTAGTAATTTTCAAAGGCGTGAATATGAGGGGAGGAGTTACACTTTTCATTATATATTTATAGCGTTCCTCGCAAAACAATTCAGGCTGATTGAAGCGGTAACAAACACATTCCACATCCGTCAGAGCAAGAATCTCATACTTTGAACCGATAGCCTGAAGAATAAACTCACCGGCATGCAGCACAGTACCTGCATACTCCTGACTGTTGACAAGAACTTCTCCTTCTAACAGAAAAATCATGATATTCTCTTCGCATTTTTGGGCAGGAAGGTGGAAACCTCTTGAATGAGAGGCATAAATGATAGCATTAGCTACAGCCTTAGGGCACTGCTGACACGATATGACCGCACCACATGCAGAGTAAGTTTGCATTGTAGATTGAATGTTTTTTGTTTGTTATTGTGCGGCAAAAATAAGAATATTATGGGAAGAAACAAAAAAATCCCCAAAGACTTTACAAAAGTGAAAGTCTTCGGGGATAATTCTTCAATCTATCCAATAATGCTATGGCAAGCGCAGTCTCTTATAACGATTTCGAAGAAGCCTTATGAATTTTGAAAGTTGCAAGGTTCCCTTTGTGGTCTGTAGGCCAAACACAGGAAGGGGTCAGGAACTTATCTTTGGAATCATTTTCTATTATTATGCCTCTCACAACTGTTTCGGAAGGACCTACCAATATGCAATTTTTCAATGAAAGAATCGAGTTCATCGGATAATAATAAATAAAATCAATCCGGTCACGTTCATCGGCTTCGGGGGCCCAAGCTAATTTTTCCAGTTTAGCTTCTTCTGCAAGCTTATTTCCTGCGGGAAATGTGAAGCCGGGATATCGAACAGGATTAGGATATTTTTCACGATAACTATCCTTGAATCCAGCTTCATGAAGCATCATAGAACAATCCCAATGAATGACAGCCCCATTGTGATCCCATAGATTTTTTGTGTCCGCCTGCCAGTCCAAATGGGAAGGCTCGTTGAAATCTCCTCCCATAATAACCGGACGTCCTTGTTTAATATCGGTTTGCACTTCTTGTACGAAAGTACGGATAGACTCATCTCTGAATGACAAACGATTGGCTTTCAAAACCTCGGACTCATCTGTTATAGGATTATCTATCTTTTTCCAGCTCGTGCCACTATATCCACGTGGCATATAACATTCATAATTCCGATAATCTAAATGGCAGGAATAAAAAGAAACTGGCTGCCCTTCGATTGTGGTTGTCATTTTCACCATAGCACGACTTTCATCACCCGGTACAATGCAGCATTTAGTCATGCTATCCGGTTTGAATTTACTTAAAATACCAATTGCCAGATCGAAAGTCTCTCCATAATAATGTTTTCCCCTCTTATTTAATTCTTCTATCACGTATGGTATAAACCGTTTTCCATCTCTGACTTCACATAAGAAAACTACATCTGCATCCATCTGGTCCAATACATCAATAATTCCTTGATCTCCATTAGGCACTTTAGCACCTCCATGCCACAGGTTTAATTGAAAAACTGTAAATGTACTTTTTGCTTTTGCATTGCAAAGGTTAACTGAACAAAACAGGCATAGTAATAATAATAGTAAATTCTTTTTCATTTCGTTAATGCATTCTATAACCTTGATAAATTATAAGTTTATACAAAAGTAGTATATTCTCTGTGCATTCCAAGCTACTTATATAGTTTTTGAATTCTAATTCTTTGTATCACACCCCACACGGTAACTCCATTTACACGCCGAGGTAAGGTCGTTACATACCGAGGTAAAGAGCGTTACAATAAAAGGTAAAATCCGTTACATACAGCGGTAAATGCTTTTACATCCTGTTGTAAATGACCCGTAAATGCTAATATTGTCTTTTCCTGATTTAGCTAGACGCTTTTTCTTTTTATAAACGATATCAGTAGACTGTTCTTTAGAATATTGTACTGCTTCAGTAGTCACTTCTTCCTAAGTCCTGCTGATATAGTAGACACAGCAAAGTGAGTTGTGCTGATTCTGTTGACAGTCGCCTTGCTGGACTTGCAGAGCCCGTGCTTGCTTGTTCGGCAAGACAGGGTGCCCCTGGATGGGGCATTCTGTCTTTGTCAGGTGCGCTGGCATACGCCTTCGCCCGGACTTGCTGTTCGGCTTTGCAAAGATATTGCATCCTTCTTTTTTATTGCTACTTGTAGAAGGATATTTTTTCTTCTGCCACATTTTCTTCTGTATTCCCTTCTCCAGATGCGCCACAGCAGGAATTTTGTACCCGATGCTCATATGCGGCCTGCGATAGTTATAGAAATGTATGTAGCGACCTATTGCATTTCTTGCGTGCCCGATGTCATTGAAACGGCCTCGAGGATGGCTACTTTCCGCCTTAATAATTCCGTTGATACGTTCCGCAACGGCATTGTCGGTGGGTTTGTAGTCTTCCGTCATACTGATGGCAATGCCATGTTTCTGAAGAAGTGCCACGTATGGGTCGCAACAGTATTGTACGCCACGATCCGAGTGATGTATCAGGCCTGTAAGATTTTCACCTCCTGTCATTTCAACAGCCTGCTCTATAGCCTGTTGCAATGCATTGATGGTTGCCGATACCCGTAAGGTGTCGGCAAGCACCCATCCCACTATCTTATGGGAGTAGGCATCAGTGATCAGATGCAGATAACAGACTTCACCATTGGCAAGTGGTATATAAGTAATGTCACTGACCCACAACTGGTTGGCTGAAGTCAAGGTAAGCCCTTGGATTAAGTTCTTCCACTTGTGGTAGCGATGGTTGGAGTTCGTTGTATGCCGGGTCTTGCGGGCAGGCAGCATCAAACGGTGTTGCCGGAGCAATGCATAAAAAGCTGTCCCGGCCAGGCATGAACCTGGATCCAAAAAGCACAGTGAGCATAATCCACAGTTTGTAACCGCCTATACCCGGATCTTCGATACGGATATCACGGACAGCATCCAGCATGAGACGTTCCCTATGTATCTGACTCTCAATGTCAGCCTTTGACTGGTAGTAGGCTTGACGACAATGGCCAAACAGACGGCAGGCCAGCGCAACTTTCAGGTTGCGCTGACTGACCAGTTCCGTTACGATTTGGCCCCAGATTTTTTTGATAGGGATGTTGAAGAGTTCTTCAGCACGTGTGATCATCAGTTCACGAGCTTCTGTTTCCAACTTGGAGAAAGACAGGGCCTTCTCCAGCTCTTTAATGCGCTTTTTAATTGTGCATTTTCATCTTTGTAGGCTTCCTTACTGCGATTGGACATCTCTGGTGATTCTTGTTCAGAAAGCAAAGATAGCTTTTCTGAAAAATTATCATACTTTTTAATCCAACTATTTAGCAAGGCAGGGCAACAAATGCCATGCTCACGGCAAAAAGGCATGCTTGCTCAGCCCGGACTGGTAGTAAGAGTGAAGAAAAAACAGTTTTTTTCTTCAAGGTAAAGCTTTCGTTTAGAGTTCATAATAGTAACACATTTATTAGTTGGTTAATGTGTCTACCTATATCAGTCTAAGACATATCATATTTTCTATCATATACATAAGAGTCACAGTCTTAAGGCACTGCTGACACGATATGGCTACACCACACGCAGAGTAAGTTTGCATTGTAGATTGAATGTTGTTTGTTATTGTGCGGCGAAAATAAAAATATGATGAGAAGATACAAAAAAGGAGGTTGTGTCAAAACTCTGGCACAACCTTTTTTATGCACAAAGCCCGGACTTTCCCAAGCCCAGGCTTTGTTATTACCCAAAGTTTATGTAACTTTAGGCATCATTTTTTTCGTTATGGCAAAGTTACATTTTCGTCCTTACATTCCCAACCAAACCGTTCTTTTTCCACAAAGAATTGATGAAAACATAGCTGCGGACGACCCTGTCCGCATAGTCAATGCAGTTGTTGATAATCTCAATCTTGATAATTTCAAGAAGCTTTATAAAGAAACGGGGCGCTCAGCTTATCATCCTAAAATGATGCTCAAGGTAATTATCTACGCTTACATGAATAATATCTATTCCTGTCGTAAAATAGAGAAGCTTCTTTTGCGTGACATTCATTATATCTGGCTTGCCGGTCATGAGCATCCGGATTTCATCACCATCAACCGTTTCCGTAACCGTGTAAAGGAGGAGATAAACAACGTTTTCACGCAGTTGGTTCTTGTCCTTGCCGATAAGGGTTTCATCAGTCTTGACGTGGAGTATATCGACGGTACCAAGATTGAGTCCAAAGCCAACAAATATACTTTTGTCTGGCGCAAGAGTGTTGAAAAGCACCGCACGAAGTTGCTGGACAAGATTCGTATCCTTCTGGAACAGGTGGACGAAGCCATTGCACAAGAGAACTCCGTAAAAGACACACCCGCCCAATTCACTCCCGCCATGCTCTCTGACATAGTGGATGAACTTAAAGAAGTCCTAGAACACCAGCCTGCGACAAAGGATAAGGAACAAAAGAAAGCCCTGCGCGAAAAGAAGAAACAGGTCAGGGAACTTGAAGGGTATCGTGACAAGCTGATGGAATACGACAATCACCTTGAAGTCCTTGGAGAACGTAATTCCTATTCCAAGACCGATCCTGATGCTACATTCATGCGTATGAAAGAAGACGCCATGAAGAACGGGCAGACCAAGCCCGGGTATAATTTACAAACAGGTACTGAAAACCAATTCATCATAGACTTCCGGCTGTTTCCCAACCCCACCGATACGCTGACCCTGATCCCTTTCTTCCACTCCTTCCAGCACCGCTATAACCGCTTACCGGGTATCGGTGTGGCAGACTCCGGTTACGGCTCGGAAGAAAATTACCGGTTCATGCAGGAAAACGGGATAGAGGCCTTTGTCAAGTACAACTACTTCCATAAAGAGCAGCGTCCCCGTTATACTCCCAACCCGTTCCATGCGGAAAGTCTCCATTACAATGCGGGGGAGGATTATTACGTTTGTCCGATGGGGCAGCGCATGAACCGTATAGGGACCAGACGTGACAAAACTGCAAGCGGATACATCACCGAAAGTGCACGTTATAAAGCACAAAATTGCGAGGGTTGTCCTTTGCGTGGCAGTTGCTTTAAAGCCCAGGGAAATCGTATTATAGAAGTCAATCACCGGTTAAACCAATACAAACGGCAGGCACGGGAAAAATTGCTCTCAGAGGAAGGTATCAAGCATAGAGGCAGGAGGTGTATAGAACCGGAAGCTGTGTTTGGACAAATGAAATACAACATGGCATACCGCCGGTTCAGACATAAAGGAGAAGACAAGGTTACGATGGACTTTGCTTTCTTTGCTATAGCTTTTAATATCAAAAAAATGTGCGCTAAACTACTAAAAGCAGGAAAGGGAGGGACTGCACGCATTATATGTATTCTTATCAGAACAATTATGACGCAATATACGAGGAATATAGCCGCGTATTACCAAATTAGTGAAAAAAGAGTCGCATAGAGAAAAAAACATTTAAATATAAAAAAAGGAGATGTGCCTTAGTTTTGACACATCTCCAAAAATGAAGGTTTATAAAGATTATTTAACAGGAGTTATAGGATCAGCCTGAGGCTCTGCATCGCTCCATTCTCCCCATTCTGGTTCACCAAATGTCACCTGAGCAGCATCACTTGTTAAACTTAAAGTATAACGGACACGTTTTCCTTTCTCCCATGTTATAGCAGGAAGAGATACTTCTTTTACACCATCTTCAAGAGTAGATTGACCGTTTCCTCCTTCTTCTGTAACTTTGCAGAATAAGTGACTTTCACCTTTACAGCATCAGCTGCAATAGCTTGAGGTAAGAGCATAAACAAAGCAGCAGTAGATTGATCTAAATTAGAAACATCTGCATCCGCATTAGAAATCAATTCAACAGAACCCGTATAGGCATATACAGTAGGAGTAGCCGATACTTTAACTTCAGTCCAAGTTCCTGCAGTTTTAGAACCATCAAAAGTAAAAGTACCCTGATCTTTCACACCTGTAAGTTCTAATTTAGTTAATGTATAAGTAAATCCGACTTCACCTTTAATTGAGAAATTAACCTGAGTCAATAAATGGCAGAATGGAAGTTGCAGATCACCAGCATCTTTATTTTTATCAATCAAATTTGCAGCCAATAAATCTTTTTGATCACCAATTTCACCAACTGTATAGTCAAAATGAGGATAGTTTGTCGTTACAGTCAGAGTTTGTTCTGGAGAGACAGAGAAAAATTGTACAAATCCAGTCGTAGGCCAATAATATGGGCCAGAAGTATACTCCCACTTATTCACATCCTTTTTATTAACTACCACACCCGGCATAAACTCTCCAAGTGTAACATCAGGGCCTATCTTCGTTGCCGTCTTATATCCATAAACTTTAAAGGATTTGAAATCTGCGTTATTCACAATATTCGCTCTTGTAGCATTACTCACTACTGCGCCAAAGTTAATTTTTGCCTTTTCACCAGCCTTCTCAATCTCTTCATTCTGTGAGCAACCTACGATTGCCAACGCAGCAACTGCTGCCAATAAAATCTTCTTCATAATCGTTTGTTTTATAAGTTAATATTTTTATTTGTTTACTTTCAATTCACAGGTAATTCAACATCCGTCTCATCATCCCAATCACCGACATCACCACCCATACCACCGCCTCCACCGGGAGGAACTTCCACATCATCCACTTCTATTTCTTCATCAATCGGTATTTCAATATCCGTTGCCGGATCTCCCTCTCCCTCTTCAGGAGGAGTAGGCGGAGGAGATGGAGCAGTTACAGCGGCTGTTATGTCAACCTTGACTTCCTGAACCGTATTATCTACCTTCACAAGTAGTAATTTCATCGTTACCTCGCTGCCTGAACGTGTGCCTGCTGATTCTGATACAAAAAAAGCAGAAAAGCTACCACGTATCACATCACCTCCTTTTCGGGCCTCTACATAAATTGGGGCAACACTTGCTGTACATGAGCCATTACTAATGTAATAAGAACCATTCATCCCGTCTACATTACAGATAATGCTTGCCACATTCTTCAATCCTTTCACCTTTATTTCAAAAGAATAGTTCTTGACTACCAGTTTCGGTTGAAACTCCATCAAAAGCATCTTCTCACTCTTTTCTATTTTCATATCTTTCACACTTACTACATACAAAGGGTCTGGCGACCACACCATCGCTTCACTGCTATTAAGCCCTGTACACGGTCCGGTGTAAGCTTCAATCGTCTCATACGCCCCATCACCACGAATCAACACACTCTCTGTATTATAATTGTAAATCACCATGTCATAATATCCCGGTGGCACTTTCACCACTCCCCCTTCAATCGAGAGATAGTTCTCCACCTTTCTTCCTTCTTCGCTTTTCGGGTAGAAGATCACCCTCATTCCTTCGGGCAACTGCTCCGTCACCCCCTTCCAATCAAGCTTGATCTGTACTCCGCTGACAGGATAATCATCCAGTATATCTCTAAATTCACATCCCGCTAAAAGCACCGATAGCCCCAATAGAAGCAAAAGAAACACACATTTTGTACACCGCATAGCTACCGCCTCCTTCCCTGAATGAGCCATACCAAAAGAAACCTTGGCTTTCGTAGGCCCTATAAAATGATAGCGTCCGCTACTTGTCCATATCAAATCACTTTCGTAGGTAGTATATTTTCGGTATTCTGTTTCCAGATAGCCAATCCCCAGACTGAATTCAAGAGCCAGGTGCCGGGCCAGTCGATGACCGTAACCATAAGTCAGTCCAGAAGCTGCATAATAGTTTCCCCGATATCCTTTATCCTTATCAAACTGGAAGTCGTACACTCCCCCTTCAGCATATATTCCCAGAAAATATCCCGTCAACCGTTCACGATTCTTACGATTCCCAAGCCAGTAACGTACCTCAGCACCTCCCGAAAGAAGCTGGTAACAGAAGCCGCGCTTATTGTTCGACCACCAGGGACATTTATATTCCATATTCAAAGACCACCGCTGCCCTACGGGCAATTCCACCTCCACATTCGGAGCCAAAGCTAAATCATAAAGTATATTGTTCTTCAATGCAATCACTGTTCTACGCGGGGTTTCCCTCTTACTTTCTGCCTCAACATACGGAGAAAAAGTCATTAGTTCCATTTTTCCCTCCGGTAGAGTATTTACAGGCAATGCTAATGTAGCTATCGACAAACTGTCTTTTATCTCCCCTATCCGTTCTACTTTCCGGAATTGATGTTCCGACAAATAAGCGTAAGGTTTTCCACCATCCAAATAGTGCAACAGCTTTATCAGCTTTTCAAAGTTCCCGAAGTGTCGCCGGATTAACGCCAGCACATCTTCTTTATCCGGCACCTGCGGATCATTCATTACCCATTGGTATATTTTGCTCCAGGTTTCCGGTTGAAACATTCGGTCCGTCGGGTTGCAAATATCCTTCTTCGCTGCTAATCTTTCAGCTCGCATCTCTGCTTTTCCTAATATCAAAAAAGAGAGTATTAAGAATATATATAAACCTACGCGAACCTTCATAACTTTGCTTTGTATATGGCAAATGTATATTTAAAAATTTGAAAGAAATACGAAGATTACAACTCTTTTCAGGGGGTGGAAGCTTCTGTGAAACGAATGAAACAGATTTGCAACTTTGCAACATAAAAGAGGTCTCAACTTCGTATCAATCCAGAGAAAAGAATTCTTTTTTAGGCAGTTAATAAGGCCATTCCGGAAAGGAATCTAATAATTAGGGGCTATTAAAAAAAAGAAAGCTATTCTATAATCATTTAGCCACTATCATCCACTATATTGTCTCAAAAAGACAGTTCGTGTGCGAGAACAGTGAATATCCGTGAAAGAATTATAAAAGGAATATCAAACGGAAGCAAATATTTGGAAGGAACGGGGTGAGCTCTTATATTTGCAATGTGATTTTTTTCATAGTATTAGATTTAAGGTTAACAAAGGTTGGAGTACAGCGGTACTCCTTTTTTTATATCCATACTTTCCGATACTACTCTTTTTCCATCCCTTCACCATACCAACTCCGTGTCAAGTCCATACCAAGTCCAAGTGTATAGACATGGAGCTAATACGGAGTAGACAGAGCTTTGACTATGTTCAGAGAATAAAAAGCAGAAAAACAAACTGTTAGAAAAAAACAAAAAGTTAGAACTACTATTATAGAAAAAAGCAGTTCCATTTGGGTAGTTTCGTTATTCTCTGTATTTTTTGTTCCGTAACCATCAGTTCCGTAATGGCCATTACGGAACTGATGGTTACGGAACTGTATTATATCTACGTAAACATTTGATTATGAAATTCTACGATAGGGAACAAGAAACAGCCAAACTGCAAGAAATACAACAGAAATCTCTTCTTCAAGCTCAAATGACCATCATTACCGGACGAAGACGTATCGGCAAAACTCAATTATTGCTAAATGTCACTGCAGGTCAACCTACACTCTATTTCTTCGTAGCCCGCAAAACAGAAGCCGATCTTGTCGTTGACTTCCAGACAATCGCAACCCGCAATCTGGGGATTCCTTTCTTCGGACAAGTAACTTCCTTTGCCGAACTGTTCCGCTTTCTTATGGAGTATTCCGCCATGAACCCATTCAATCTCATTATCGATGAATTTCAAGAGTTCTTCAATATCAATCCCTCCATTTACAGCGAAATGCAGCACTATTGGGATATCAACAAAGACAAAAGCAGAATGAACCTCTTACTTAGCGGATCTGTCTATTCGCTAATGCAAAAGATATTTCAAAATAGCAAAGAACCGCTATTTGGCAGGGCCACTGCATACATCCGACTAAAACCATTTCGTACAGATGTGCTGAAACAGATACTTTCTGATCATAATGCACGCTATACAGATGAGGATTTATTGGCTTTATATGCATTTACCGGTGGTGTGGCAAAGTATGTTCAACTTTTTATGGATAATGGTATATATACCAAGAAGAAGATGTTGGATTATATGATACAAGAAGATTCACTCTTCATCAGTGAAGGGAAAAATATGCTTGTCGAAGAATTCGGAAAAGATTATGCAGTCTACTTTTCTATTCTTGCAGCCATAGCAAGAGGGGAAAATACACGCGCCAAAATAGAAGCGGTTGTGCAGAAAGAATTAGGCGGGTACCTCTCCCGCTTGGAAAAAGATTTCAATCTGATAGAAAAACGTATACCACTATTGGCAAAAGTAGAAACGAAGAATGTACGCTATTGCCTGTGCGATAACTTTCTATCTTTTTGGTTCCGTTTCATCTTCAAATATTATTATATGGTGGAAATTGGTTCCTTTACGATGTTGCGTGAAATCATTGAACGCGATTATGAGATATTCAGCGGTCAAATACTGAAGAGGTATTTTGCCACGCGCTTCATGGAAAAACAATGTAGCACCCGTATCGGTGGTTTTTGGGATAGAAAAGGAGAAAATGAAATAGACCTTATCACACTGAATGAATTGGAGAAATCTGCCCGGATCATTGAAATAAAACGCCAGAAACGGAAGATTGATATGGAACGCCTATGGATAAAAGGCGCATTTTTCATTGAAAGCACCGGACTAAAGGATTATCAAGTAGAATATTTAGGATTGTCTATGGAAGACATGTAGTCTTCCAACCATAAAGAAAGGATTTTCTTTATTCCACCTCCATAAAGGCAGACTTTCAAACATTTCAGCAACATACGCCTTTATCTCTAAAAGTGGAAATAGAAAAATCCTGCATATACAGCAGCATGTATATGCAGGATTCTAGTATAATATACCCCATTTATGCAGTTCTCAGATGAAAAAGTCTGTTTCTTGTCGACAAAACATTAACTTCCTGTCGACAGGAAGTTAACTTCTTGCGAACAAAGAGTTAACTTCATTCAGAAAGAACACTTGTTTCATTAGAAATAAACAGAGCTTTCATTAGAAACGAGAAATATATCGACTTTTTAGAGTTGTAAACTATTCGCTATACGTTTGACAATATGCAATCTACAAAAATACAATTCTTTCTTTTCTTCCATCCAGTAGAGCAGGGCGAAAGAACAGATTCTAAAGCTATTGAATATGCAAAGTGTCAAAACGTCCTTCTCACCAATGCTTCATTATCCATTGTGCAAAGATAAGTTTTCCATATTGCGAATTTTTTCGCAAAGATAATCCCATTATCTTCAGTTTGTTTTTTCAATGAATTCCCTTAGATCTAGCTATCTCACCTTTCTTCCTCTTCCTTGCCGCAAGCGGATAGTCCTTCTTCACTTCAAACGAATAGCTGCCGGAAAGAAGTTTCAAAACCACCTCTCCATTTCCTTCACTGATAAATTCTATTCCTTTACACTTCCGGACAGGCTTCGTTTTCTCACGAACATCCCTCAACGATGCAGCCGGCAGATATAGGATAGCTGTAGTATTGGCAGGTACAGTGAAAGTATAACGAATCACTCCGCTCTCCACTTTCCAGCCACTTTCAATGCGTCCATACATAGAATCATAATATCCCCGTGCATACGTCATCTTCCCGGTTGGATCGGGCATCGGCTTCAGAACGAACTGCTTGAAACCGGGAGAAGTTTCATCACGCTGTATTCCCAAAGAGTAATTGTACATCCAGGCACCCACAGCACCGAAAGAATAATGATTGAAAGAATTCATGCGATTGTTTCCACCAAAGCCATCCGTGCGAGTATAAGAGTTCAGACGTTCCCAGATGGTAGTGGCTCCCTGTTCAATGGAATAAAGCCACGAAGGATAACTGGTCTGCTGAAGTAGCCTGTAAGCCAAGTCTGAATGCCCGTAGTCAGACAAAGCCTTATTGATCCATGATGTGCCGATGAAACCTGTCATCAGAGAGTAAGACGGGCATTGCTGACCTCTGTCCGTGGTATTCTCCCTTCTCACAGTCTCTGCAAGATTGGCAATCACCTTATTACGATTCTCTTCATCAATAATATTGAAAGCCAACGGAAGCACATACGAAGTCTGTATATCGATATGTGATCCTTTCTTCTCAGGAACAAAAGCCGAAAATAGGGTCTTTCCGGTCTCAGGCTCTATATACGTTTTATTGAAGAAATCCTTCCGGGCGGCATGCAGTTCACGAAACCACTCGGCATCGGTAACCTTACCAAGGACAGTCGCCATCTTAGCCATCAACTCCAGATCATAAATGAAGTAGGCTTCCCATACCAGAGATTTGTCATTCTTCTCATCCTCCAGCCCCAGCCAATCACACAAATCACCCCACGAACGAGTTTGAACAATCAGGTTGGTTTCTGTTTCGATGGTATTATCGATGATGTATTGAATATAGCGTTTCATGGCGTCATAGTGTTCGCTCAACAAAATGGTATCCCCATATTGCTGGTAACACTCCCAAGGCACTGTGATTCCGGCACTTCCCCACAGCAGACCGCCAAAACCACCACCCAATGGAGCAATATCCGGAAAACGCCCATCCGTCCGCTGAACATCACGCATAGAACGGAGATAGCGTCTCAGGAATTGCGGAACATCCGCCAGATAAGTTGCCGTGCGCGAGAAGACAGAAATGTCTCCTGCCCATCCCAGCCGTTCATTGCGTTGCGGACAGTCCGTAGGAATAGAAAGGAAGTTTCCATAAGAAGACCAGGTTATATTCTTCCAAAGCTGATTCACCTGAGTATTGGAAGTCTCGTAGCGTGAAGCTAATTCGTGTATAGAGCTTAGTACTACCCCTTTCACCGCTCCCACAGGCAACGGTTTATCAATGCCTGTGATCTCTATAAAGCGGTAGCCATGATAGGTGAAGCGGGGAGAGATGGTTTCCTGCCCACCTTTGGCTATATAAACATCCTGAGCCATAGCGGCACGGATATTCTCCAGCATAATCATACCGATATTCCCTTCGTATTCCGGCAAATCGGGATATTTCACCTCAGCAAAACGCAATGTAATTTCCGTTCCGGGTTTCATGCCCGATAAACTAATCCGGGGAACTCCTACCATATTCTGCCCCATATCATACACAAACACACCGGGGCGGACTTCTTCCACCGAGAGAGCCGTCAACTCATTTATTTGTTTCACCGTCTGACCAAACTGCCCGATAAGTTCAAAGCCTGAATAATCATTCACCCACGGCATATTCGGATTACCTACCGTACTGATATTACCTTCCAAGGCAACTTCATGAGCCGGTTTCCAGGCAGATGCATCATAAGAGGCCATGCTCCATCCTTCCACTGCCGTTTCCCTTAAAGCATCATACACTTCGCCCTGGAAGAAACTACCGTAAGCAATAGGACCTTCACTGAAATACTGCCAGGATAACGGATCAGTTACCACCACATCGGTCCGGCCATCCGAATACGTAATAACCAGTTTTGCTAATAAAGATTGGCGGTCACCGAAGAAATTCCAATTGTCTCCCGTAAAGGTAGCACCCCCACTCCACCAGCCTTCTGCCAGTAAAGCGCCAAGGGCATTTCTACCAGAATGAACGTACTCCGTTACATCAAACGTCTGGTACAGATGGGTTTTATTATACTGGGTGATTCCGGGATTAAAATAATCGTCTCCTATACGCTTGCCATTCAGATAAACCTCATAAATACCACGTGAAGTAACATACAAGCGGGCTTTGGCTATTTCAGTATCCGGAGTGGAGAAAACCGTACGAAGCATAGGGGCAGAATTGCCTTTAGGGGTGAAAGTACGGAAAGCACCGGAAACATCGCCACCTATCCAGCTATTCCCTTCTTTACAAGTAGTTATCACATTCGAAGGACTTCTGAAATTAGCAATCTCCATCTTCGGGAAAATAGCAGATTGCCCTGCGGGAACATCAAAACCGACATCGCCTACCACTGGGAAAGCTATAAAATCACCTCCCTGTCCCAGCGGATTCAGATTTACCCAACCAATCTCTTCACCACCATCCACATAGAATCTTGTAAACCCAAAATCGGAAGTAAGGCTTATGGTATGCTGTGCATACTTGTTGTTTTCATGAATCCATGTCAGCGGAACAGGGAAACTTTTGAAAGGAACGCTTCCCTGATCGTCCGGATGGTATCCTACACGATACACATTCAGCATTGCCTTTTTACCCGAAGCGAGTGAATCAATGCTCAATTCTATTTTAATATAAGATTCATCTTTTCCATTCTGCAAGTGATACAGGTTCTTATTCTTATCCATCAGACGCTTATCATTCGCTCCGTAGACAAAGCTTGCACGTGTGCTTTTTGACTTTTCATCCAGTTGAAGTGAAACATTCAGCCTGAATACCGGGAGATAGTGAGAATAGAGCATCCTGTCTTTATCTCCGCCACCTATCCACTTAGCACCACTCCATCCCTCGTAAGGGGAAGTTTTACTCATTAATCCTGTCTCAAACCAAGACGTTTCCGATGATTGTTCGCCTCTTTGATTCCAAACGTTGACCGTCCAGAAATAGCAGGTAGCAGGTTGCAAAGGAGTACCGGCATATTCTATGTTCAGTGACAGGTCACTCGACACTTTTCCGCTATCCCATACCAAACTACCCGTTTCATCAGTCACTATTATCTGATAGGCCTTCTGCGAATAACCTCTTTCGGTATCCGGCACCACCATTTGCCAACTGAAACGAGGCCTTTCTACATCGATGCCTAATGGCATTTCGGCATATTCCACCTTGAGTTTTTTTATAAAAACAGAATTATTTTCGGCATGTAACAAGGTAACACATGAGACACATATAAACAAGGCTAACAATAGACAACTTTTATAGTTTTTCATATACAGTGTTTTATAAGTTACGTTCTAGGTACTAATATCATTAATGCTCAGCTACAAAGATAAGCTATCCTAATTAATAATTAGGCCTAAAAAGAATACAAAAGAAGGACACTTTTGAATCAAAAAGTAAAGAGAATCCCAAAATAAATTCACTTCTCCTATTCTAAGAGCAACGTGAAACACATAACCCGAATGCCAACAAATAGTAAAAGCCATCTTATACAGACAGCTTTTACATTCATACCTTAATTTTCTCCATCTGCTGGATATTTGTCAATAGCAAACTACAGTTTAGTACTATTCGATAGACCAGAAATATCTTACAATACTATTTCATTTTACAAGTATAACACCACCTCCCGGATGTATTACGATATTTATACTCTCAGGATTTTCCACTACAAAAGCTTCTTTTACTGGCTGCATCTTTTCATTATCCTTATAATATATAACATTATCTCCCTTTAGTAGCATAGGTAAATTTAACTGTAAATTCAATGCTTTTTTTCTGGGCATTAATACCTACTATATACCACTTATCATTATGACGGCGAGCAATTACTACATACTTCCCTGGATAGCCGTCAATGAAGCGGGTCTCATTCCACGTTGTCGGCACCTGCCTCATAAAGTCAAGACAAACCTGTGGAGAGTCTGTCAGATTATTGGGAGCTAAAGCGTAATTTTGAATAGGGTTTTGAAATAACACAGCGGTAGCCAACTGAAATACATCGGTAGTTTTGCGCGTCGTTCCACCGTTGTTACCACGATTCAAACGTTTATTAAGAAATGTACCACCAAACTCCATACAACCCACTGCATTACGGATAAAGGGATGTAGACAGGCATTAAAAGCTTCTTCATCACAAAAGTGCTGGTTAAAAACCAAATTTTCAGAAGCTAGGACTGCTTCGCTACCCACATAATTAGGATACATGCGTTCCCACCCTCTCGGTACTGTACAACCGTGGAAAATAACCATCAGACCATAATCATCAGCATCACTCAGAATAGCTTCGTACAATCGAATAGTTTCTTGCTTGTCTCCACCGAAAAAGTCTACCTTAATACCTTTGACACCCTGCTCCTGTAACCATTTCATCTCATGCTTACGTGCAATAGGATTATCCATCAAATTAATGGGTCCTTGCTCTATATCATTCCAATAGCCGCTAGAACTGTACCACAAGAAGACATCCACTCCCTTATTCTGTGCATAGTCAATAAGAGACTCCATGCGTTCATGACCAATACGGGTATCCCACCAATTATCTATTAGCACATATTCATATCCCATAGCGGCTGCCAAATTAACATAACTCACTTGGTCATCATAGTTAATACTACCATCCTGCCAAAGAATCCAGCTCCATGTACCACGCCCCATTTGATAGTCATGCTCCGTTTCATATAACGGTTCCAGTACATCCCAAATTACAGTAGTCTCTACAATAGGTTTTAACGTCTCACCTATTGTAATAGTGCGCCATGGGGTAGAACCAGGCAAAGCAAAAGCCGGTGCAACCGTCCCGTTACCATTATTTTCTTCATCCATAGGGAAAGCTATCGTATAAAGGCCACCTTCTTTAGCATCACTCAAATGTGAACCGCAATAATTACCATCCACTCCTGTTTCACTGATAAGTACCCATCCATCATCTCCTACACGAAAAAGGCAAGGGAAAGTATATCCATGCCCATACTGGGAACAAATACCTACCGGAATATCTGTTTTATATTCCTCTTCATAACTAGGTTTTGTCCGTTTCCATCCTACCATAGCATCACTTTGCGGACATAAAAATGTAGTAGTCGATATAGGAAAATTAAAACCTGTGACTTCTTTCTCAAGAACAATACTACCCGTTTCAGCATACCTCGGTATTTCATATCGAAAAGCAATATTATTATTGCTTACACAAAAAACCACATTGTATTTTTTGCTGTAAAGCATTCTCTAATGTAACGGTTAACTTATTAGCTCTATAGTGCATTTGAGAACACTTAATGCGATCTTGCTTATAAATCTTATCTATAGATGAGCTATGCTGTCCTACATAGGAAATATTCTGACTAAAATCACCAACATTAGCTACAAAGCCAAGCTGAGACTCTTTCAATATCAATTTATTTTTATAGTTTACCGAATAAAAAGGAGAGCCATTTTTAACTACAATGTTCACCTTCAAATGAGTATCAGGACTCATCACAACAACTTCCTGAGCCAATGCAGACGTACAAATAAACGCACAAATTCCCAATATATATTTTTTCATATCTATTACCCAAACATTCATTAATAATTAGGAAATTATCATTTCAATATAGACACTCCCATCAAACCAACTACCGCTTCCTGAGATAAAGTTTCTAACTCTACCCTTTCTACAACTACACCTGGTTTTAATACTCTATTTAATACCATTGCTGTACACTCTTTTTCCCTAACCGGATAGTATCCGGAAGCTTTTGGGGCATACAAAAACGATCTATTTCACTAGTATAATATGCTCTACTTCCTTGTCCCGCAGCAGTACCGTGAACATTGAAGGCACATAGATTCCAATAGTTTATAGGTGGAATAAGTTCTAACTGATCTTTCGAACCATCCTCATAATAAATACGTAATACTGCATTGGCGATATCACACTGCATCACATTGGTTGAGCCACACACCAAAAAAGCAAAGTGCCTCACCAGTAGTATTTATGTCAACAGCTATTTTGGTTGGATAATTATCCCACATAGAAGTAAATATGATATTATTTTCACCCTGCGGCCATTGGAACTGAACACCCTGTGGAGTTTTAAGTGTTTCATCTTGCAAATATAAATTCAGAGAGTCAAGCTTAATCTCCGGAGGACCTGCGTTCCAATAAGGGAAAGTCCAAGTAGAAAAGCCATCTATTCCCAGGCGACACGAAGCTGTATTAGGTCTAGGGGACAAATATTCTTGCTTAAAAATCTGCGTCACATCAGCATTCATATACTTCTGAAGATTAATTTTTTCCCATATGGCTGCTTGCGGATAGCCTTCCAAAGTTCTCAGCTTCTCCATTTTTTCTTCATGTTCATTACGTATATTAACTCTCAATATTTTCCATTCTTCATTTTCACCACGCATAACTTTACATACAGCAGTATGGAAACCTGTATTATTTGCAACCCAGACACTGATATTTTTATTTTTAATCTGAATATTTTCAAATATATTTTGCGGATCATAAACAGCTAAAATACTGTCACAATCAATAGTTATTTTATCCTGAGTATAAGATGATAACTGTACATTTTGACAAGGATTATAATCTAAATCGTTAGCAGTATATATCTTTAGTACAGACTTATCGGATAATGGAACTTCAACCTTTAAAATACTGCGTGACACCCCAGGTACCATTGTATAAGATACATTCTTACCATTTAATGTTACTTTCACAACTTTAGAAGTTTTTACCGGTATCTCCCATAACTGTTTAGCTGCTTTTTTCAATCTTATCTCATATTCGGAAACCAGACCCCTCTCCTGAAAATTTATACTAAAATCGGGTAAAGACAACGAAGCGTAATCCCAATCAGTAGGAAATTTAGGTGAAATCCTTACTATCTGGTTAGGATAGTCAGGCAAAAATCCGAACATTCCTCCCACCAAAGTTCTACAAAAGGTATGGATACAATCTCCAAAATCCGTACCCCCAATTGCATCTCCAATATTCCCTGGAACAGCCGTATTATAAGCTCCATGCATAAAAGTACCTTTTAGAATATCATATCCTTCATCGGGTAAATCTGAAGTAAAATATGCTTGTGCCAAATGATAGTTATCACCTGGCCAAAGTGGACGTACAGACCAAATACCCGGAACCCAATTAGAGGTCCATATCATACGACCGCCACAAGGCATTTTATCATTTTGTAATGCCCATTCCGTATAATAAAGGGATTCAATATTTTGTAAAGAAGATGTGAGTTGAGCATCAATAGGCAAAAATATGCTATATAACCAAAAGGGTTCTTATGTAATCTCTTATTTCCTTCTTGTTCAATATAAGAAGCTGAAAAACCTTGATCTTTCAACCATAATATATTTTGAAAGCCATTCTTAATACGCTTTAACATTGCATCATGATGTTCCATCGACTTAGTGTCACCAGCATTTTTTGCCATGTCATAGGCAGCCTGATGCCCCCGATAAGCATAAGCCGTTTCCTCAGCCGTTCCACCACCATTATACCATTGAGAATCCGTAGGCCATGTATTCAAATAACTTTCGTAACACCCATCTCCATCAGGGTCAAAACATTCTTCTATCCATTTCAAATGCAATTCTAGTGCGGGACGAAGTAAAGCTATAAAAGTAGGATCGTCATTCCACCTATAATCTTCTATCAACTGGTCAAAAAACTGTGATTGCATATCATATGCATTCTGATCCGCAAGAATACGTCCTTCACCATAAAAACGTGAAGTATAGTCCTGAAGAGTCCACATATGATTCTTATTAGGTTTATTCTCCTTATAGTCAGATTTAGTAACTTGTGTACTTATATAATGTTTTGCTTCTTCAGCAATCCTATCATGCCATCCATACATTGTTCCTCCGAACAATACTCTCCAACCGGAAGATTATTATTCCATTGCATAGCACCATGAGCAAAAACAGGAGGATACCAGCAACCATCTACAGCCCTGACCGAAGCCATTGCCAAAGCATTCAAGTATACATCAGGAGTATTGATAATCATGCGGTTACAAAGGTCTTCCATTTTTTTAAACCTGTTTCAAATTTTCGTTTAGCTATCATATCCTGAAGCATTTGCCGTTTATCGGAAGCAAACAGATAAACTGTCTTATTACCAACTATCACACCAGAAGTTAACGTCTTAGTTCCAAAATCCGGTCCCCATGAAAGTACTTCCGGATAAGCCAAACAATCCAACTTCCATGACAAATTTTCATTACGGGTCTCCTGACCATTCCAAGTCCACGATAACTGATCCTCAGATTTTGCACCCTTTATTTTCACCTTAACAACCATCCCCATTTCTTCGACATCCGGAACAACCTCAAGCTGTATTTGCAGCCCCACTTTTCTGTTATCCTCAATTACCCATTTCATATGACCATTTTTATACATGGATTTTATTTCTGAGAACTCATGGAGTTGATATGTTCCGGACATATCCATAAAGTTGAAAGACAATGTGCCATAAATTTCACCTCCACGACACAATCTCATTACAGGTTTATCACCAGCAAGAATAAACCCGTTAGTGTTATTGATATACAATGGTCTATTATTAAAATTCTTAAGATTATGACCAACAATCCATGTGTCTTCAACGGAATAAATAGGTTTATTTATCGCATATGTTATCAATGAACAAAAACAAATACAAAACAAAAAAAATACTTTCTTTATCATTTACATTCATATTCTTTGAATCTACAGGTAGATATAAATCTACCTGCAGACTCCATTAATACTCTAATTTAAAAGCGTATAACAAATAACATACATTTTAATATCCATCATTCTGAATCAAATTCTTATTTATGTTCATGTCCCCTTGCGGAATGGGGAAATAACGGTTATAAGGTGCCCACTCTCGTTTTTCAAACTGATAATACAGGTTTTCATCCACTGCAGAAGCAGTACTCCCTGCACCACGATAGTTCCTATCATCCGGATTATCAGAGAGCTTTACTCCTGTAAATGTATGGTTCAATAGTTCTGAAGCAGTCCCCCAACGAAGTATATCAAAGTAACGAAGTCCTTCAAAAGCTAACTCAACTCTACGTTCTTTACGTACCGCTTCCCTTACTATATCTTGAGAAGATAAATCCACCATAGAATATGGAGGTAATCCTACCCTATCTCTTACATCATTAATGGTTAAATCAAGCAAAGCTTGAGTAACTGATGATGGAGAAGCCTCACTCACCGCCTCAAGATAACTTAAAAGTACCTCTGCATATCTGAAGATGGGAGTATATTCATATGATTGCAATAAGTTCGAATTCAACACAGAAGGATCAAAACCTTTTTTAGGGCAGTAACCATTAAACCGAGTATACCGATTGTAACTATCATTCGTATTTGCCCCATTAAAACAATCATAAGTAACACCATTATATGTCTGCCCCTCAAAAGTACCTAATGGAGGCATGAAAACAGAAGCGTACAATCGTATATCTCTATTAACATAAGGGTCTTCTTCATTATATAATGGAGAGTCTTCAATAGATTTACCATCCACACAGAAATATTCACGGACTAACTCATTGTATACAGAATACTGATGCCAACCACCATAACATTCTGGGTATAAATACTGAAGCCATGCTGTGACATATAAGTCTTTAGCTCTTTGAGTAAAGAAAATTATCTCGGAACTATATTCACCGCCAATCTGAAATAATTTCTCGTAACTATCACGACCTTCACTCTTGTCTAGTTCGTAAACTCCATCAGCAATTATGGACTGTAAAATCGATGATGCATTCACATAATCATTTTTTGCTAAATAGACACGACTAAGCAACACTTTTGCGACTCCCTTCGTCACTCGCCCATAGTCTTCATTACTTTGTTTCAAAGGCAATATTTCAATAACCTCCTTAAGTTCTTTTTCAATCTGGTTATAAATATCAGCTTGTGAAGTTTGGGATATGGTATTGGCCTCTTCCACAGTCAATGAAGTCAGCGGCATCGGAACATTCTGAAAATAAAAGGCTAAATTAAAAAAACTATACGCACGTAACACCTGAACTTCTGCTGCCCATACTTTCTTTTTTTGTCCATCCATAGGACAATTCTCAATATTATCTAAAAACGTATTATATTGAGCTATTTGCGCATATGCATTCATCCAGTATTCACTCAATGGCCAATTTGAAGAATTCGTACTTGTACCTGCCATAGAAAAAGTACTACCCTCTTTATCTGTTCCATTTCCTCCTGCAAAATCTAAGTACAACAATCCGGATGATGTTTGAAAATCATGATTCTGCCAACTGGGTTGTACACGATAGCAACCAACTAAAGCCAACTTTGCATCATTTTCATTTTTCCAAAAGTTTGTATCAGCAATAGAAGATAATGGCTGCTTATCCAAAAAATCATTACATGACATTGTCACTCCCATTAATACGATTGACAATCCTATTTCTTTTATAAAATGATTTCTCATATGTTTTTTAATTAAAAGTTAAGACTAAGTCCAAAAGAATAGATTCTGTTTATTGGATAGTATGACGGACTATCTCCTGTTCCTATTTCATTCTCAGGATCCCATCCTGTATAAAATGAAGTAAAATTATGTAGATTTTCACAACTCACATAAATTCTTGCAGCCGAAAGTCCAATCTTAGAAATTACAGATCTGGGTAAAGAATAACCCAACTGAACATTTTTTATTCTCAAAAAGGAGGCATTTCTAACCCAATAATCGGATGTTTGTAGATTAGGATCTCCACCATTCAAGGTTTCCAACCGAGGATATTCTGCCATTTATTAGGGTTCTCTGCTGTCCACCGATTCTCAACTTGCCATTTTTGGATTTGTCCACCATTATAGAAAGCATAAGCCATATAAGAGCCTATTAAACGATGATGCCCACCCAATCCTTGCAATAGGGCTGAAAAATCAAATCCTTTATAAGTAGCATTAATATTTAAACCATAATAGAATTTCGGAGTAGTTGTACCAAGGATACATCTATCGTAATTAGCATCAACCTTACCATCAGGTACACCGTCAGGTCCGCTGATATCTTTATATTTCACATAACCAGGCTTTATATTCGTTTTACTGACTAATTGTTCTGGCGCAGCATCAATTTCTGCTTGATCAACAAATAATCCATCTGTCTGATAACCATAGATAATCCCCAAAGGTTCTCCTACAATACGGGCATTGTTTATCTGTTCAGTTTTTCCATCTGCCAATTTTTCAACAGCATTTTTCACATACGTAAAGTTTGGTGAAATTGAAAAACGAAATTCTCTTCCTATTTTTCCATTATAAGTCAGCATAACTTCAATTCCACGATTAGAGACAGCACCTACATTCGATTCTCCCACACCACGTCCTAAAATATTAGTTTTTTCTACAGAAGAAAGAATATCCGAAGTATATTTGTAGAAATAATCAATACTACCGGTCAATGTACCATTAAAAATGCCAAAGTCTAATCCAATATCTGTAACGGCTGTTGTTTCCCAAGTTATATCTCGGTTGTTATAAGTGATATTTCGTACACCAGGTTGTAACACGCCCGGATAGCCAAAAGGATATTCGCATGCTATCGTGCTGTAAACTTGTTGATAGGGATAGTATCCGATATTCTGATTACCTAATTTACCCCATGAAACTCTAAGCTTTAAATTCTCAACTACGTCTTTGTATTTACTCCAAAATGCCTCCTCTGAGATACGCCATCCTGCAGAAATTGATGGGAACAGCCCCCAACGGTTTTTCTTAGCAAAACGGGAAGAACCATCATAGCGCACATTGGCTTCCAATAAATACCTATCATTCCAAGAATAATTTACCCTACCAAAAAATGATGCAAGAGCATATGAATTCCAATTACTGCCATTCGAAGATGTGGATGCTGAACCTGCTTCTAATTCATATAGATTATTATTAGGGAATGTATTTCTCCCTCCATTTAACGAACGATTATTAGCTTCTTCTATTGAGGAACCTGCTAAAAAGCCAATCTGATGTTTTCCTAAGTTTTTATTATAGCGGGCAAGAAGCTCAAATATCTTATAAAGATTATTTTCCGACGTTATGTCTAACGTTGCCGGTCCTACTGTTTTATTTTCATCGAATACTGTTTCCGCCCAAAATGATTTATAATACCCGGTATAATAATTCAATCCCATCTTACCACTTAATGAAAAGCCTTCTATCGGAGTATCCCATGTCAGTTGACCGGATGCCGCAATATTACTACTTAAACTCTGATAAAACGATTCGCTCGCCAACCAAGCTTCTGGGCTGTAATTGTCTTGATAACCAAAAGTACCGTCAGATTTTCTTCCTGCATATATTGGTCCTTCACGAACTGAAAATCCTATAATTCCATTAATATCTCTCTCACTGCTATTGGGAGCTTTGTAATTATTAGCATAGGCATTAAGGCTCATGTTAAAGGTTAATCCTTCTGTTAATACACTTTTCATGGTGAACAAACCAGTATACCTTGTATTGTTAGTCTTCGCCGTTATACCATCTTGACCCATATATCCCAATGATAAATTATAGCTCAGTTTGTCGTTGCCACCTTGAATACTAACCGTATGCCTATGTTGAAAGCCAGAACCGGAATTTAATAACCAATCCAAATGGTTCACATTCGGATATTTATCAGGATCAGACCCATCTTTATACTTTTTGAATTTGTTCAACTGTATAAACTTCATTATTACCCATATTTCTCTGGGCCTCATTGTAATATGTAGCATATTCCGCAGAAGATAGAAACTCAGGAGTTGCTGTAGGACGTTGCCAACCAAACGAATTGTTGTATGAAACAGAAATTTTTCCAGAGCTACCTTTTTTAGTTTCTATCAGAATTACCCCATTAGCTGCACGATTACCATAGATAGAGGCTGAAGCTGCATCCTTTAATATAGAAATAGACTGAATATCATTAGGATTCACATCATCCAAACTACCAGCAAGTCCATCAATTAAAACTAATGGATCGGTTCCTGCACTTGAAAAAGTACCTGTACCACGAATTCTAACACTTGCACCGGTTCCTGGACGACCTGAAGTTTGTAATACGCTCATACCTGGTGATAAACCTGCAATAGCTTGTGAAGTAAAAGCAACAGGCTTACTTACCAGTTCTTTTGATGAGATGGAAGATACAGATCCCGTCAGGTTTACTTTTTCTGAGTACCATAGCCCACCACTACGACTTCATCTAGCAATGTTATATCTTCTTCCAATGTTATTTGAACCAATTCTGTAGTATTCCCAATCTTTATCTCCTGCGGTACATAACCAATATAGCGAACCACTAATATATCACCAGCATCCGCAGTCAAAGAAAATTTTCCATTCAAATCTGTTACTGCTCCTTGAGTAGCTCCCTTTATCAATACAGTGACACCTACCAAAGGCTCTCCTGATGCATCAGTCACAATTCCACTAACTATATTTTGATGTATTTCCTGTTCTTTCCTCTCAACCAAAATTATATGATTACCTTCTATCTCATAAGTAATAGGAGATTTGGATAGTAAAGTAGACAAGACTTCTGTGACCGTTTTATCACTCACATGAATGGATTTTCGAACTGTTACATCCAGGTTTCCCTTATAAAGGAATAAATAATCTGTTTGAGATTCAATATCATTCAATATAGATTCCAATTGAACATTATTACGATTAATTGTTACTCGGGCATTCTGCGAATGACCACTCTCCGCCATCATACCAAGAACAGAGAAGAATAAAAGGAATATTGATATTCGCATAATTCTAAATAATTGTTTTAAGGACGGATATTTAGGGTAACAAATATCCGACAAAGGAATGTTTTTCATATCTTTGCAAAATAAGTTATTAATACGATTTATAAAATAAGTTGTGTTAATCTGAGCCGATAGATGGGGCAAACATCTATCGGCTTTTTGTTTCCCATCAGTATTGCTTCATAGGCTAATCTTTTATTTTAAGTTGGTTAATACTACGTTTACTTTATATAAATGACGTCATTATCTTTATCTCTCCGGTAAGTAAAGGCTACATCTTTCTGCAAAACACGCAATGCATAATCTAACCCATCGGATATACGAAACTTTCCGGTTAACACCACTCCTTCTATGCTCTTTTTGTCCAACTGAATTTTCAGATCATAATATCTTTCCAGATCTTCCATTATCCGGGCAAAGGGCTTATTCTTGAAGCAATACAAACCTTCTTTCCAGCGGTACACATTATAATCATCAATCTTACTCACCACCAGTTTACCATCCTTCAGAACCGTTTTATAATGTGGGAGAAGCACTACGGCAAGCTTTTCATTAACAGGAGACTTCACCCTCACCTTTCCCTGCATCAGAGAAGTTGCGAAAGTGCGCTCTGCCGAATAAGCCTCCACATTGAATTTTGTTCCCAATACCTCTATATCCATCGCATGTGTACGCACCACAAACGGACATTTCTCATTACGTGCCACTTCAAAATAAGCCTCTCCATCCAGTATAACTTCCCGCTTATCTTTCATAAATGAAACAGGATATTGCATTCGGGTTCCGGCATTCAGCCAGACGTTTGAACCATCGGGTAAATCGAGGTTCACTCGCTGGCCGGCCGGTACGGTAATGGTTTGCATAGCTACATTCACATCGTCCTTATCTTTTCCTACTGAAAACAAAGCAGCCGTTACACCTACCGTAATCACTACAACAGAAGCTATCTTCAGGAATTCCCTGATGAAATAATTCTTCTTCTTGGCAGTTTGCCGTTCCATTCTTTTCAGGCGTCCCGAAAGAATAATCGCATTGAACAACTTGCGCTCCCGGCGTAACAGCTTACTGTTCTCCTCAGAAGTTTCAGCCCATTCTTTTATCGATTTCATCTCTTCCACAGAAGCATGACCTTCGAAAAAACGGTATAATAAATCCTTATCCATACATACTCTTATTAGTGTATCTATAGTAATAGCGGGTCATGGGAAATTTTCCCTAGTAGAAAAAGAAACTTTTTTTTAGTTGAGATAGAAAAAAAGTAGAGAAACAGGCAGGTAATCCTTTAAGGCAAGACGTAATACTTTGGTAGACTTAGCAATATGGAACTCTACACCTTTAGTGGTCATGCCCAGCAAAGCGGCTATTTCCTTATGAGATTTATTCTCATAACGACTCATGATAAAGATACGCTTTGTCTGCTCAGGCAAACTTTCCAGAGTCTTATCTACGATCTCTTGTATTTCTGCCGTAAACACTTCATTGGGTTCAAAATCTTCCAACGTAATAATCCGGTCAGACAACTCCCAGGCATATAACCGTGAAAGCTCATCGGACGCTTCCTGATGTACCTGCTGATGACGCAAGTGATCTATACATTTATGTTTGATGGTAGTCAGCACATAGGCCGGAATATTGGTATCGGCAGGCAAACGATCCTTATTTTCCCAATAGTACATCATAGATTCAATGACAAAGTCTTCAGCAACAACCTCATCGCGTACATAGGTACAGGCGAAGTGGACGAAACGCTGCTGATACTCTATAAAGAACTGATTAAAAGTATTTAGATCTATTGTCATCGACTGCCAACCGTATTAAATTAAAAAGGTATAGTATTGCAAATGTACACTTTCTATTAATAACAGAAAAACAATCTTCAAAATATAAATTCTATCCGCCCGAGAAGCTCCCCCCGGACAAGCCATTGGATATATAGATCCAACATGCTGGAGATATGCAATCTACACTTATATATAAGCCCTTATCCTACGATCCACTTACTGCCCGGTATGAATGAGATAATCTTCGTAGCGATGAAACAGCTAATGAATGTAGTTACTGCAATACAGGGTATAGCAGCAACAGTAGGCAATGCCAGGTTATGCTTGAACACAGTTACCCATAACCCAAGCCAGAATATGTGCATAAGGTACATACCATAGCTGAGCTTTGATGTTTCTGTAATAACCTGTGGCGGATTCTGACGGTTTATACATGTGAAAAGAAGGAATGTACCTGCCGTAAGGAGCACACAGTTGATCGTACAGAAAGCCCATCCGATCTCTATTTCAGGAGTAACAAGAATTTTTCCGGGAATGGCCTGGACATAAAATGAGTAGATCGTCCATACAGCACCGACCACCATTAAAATAGTTCCTATAGTGAGACGCTTGGAACGGTTCCATGTAAGATGTACACGTATATAATGCGCCATTACAAGGTATCCCAAGTAACCGGAGAAGTACCACAACATATGGTATTCGTTCCAGAAACATTGTCCCCATACTTCACCGAACCAGCGGTTGAGATAAGGCATACAGGTCGAAAGCAGGAACAAACCAATGAAGAATCGTTCTTCTTTAGCCGTAGCTTTACTCAACCACGGCGATATGATGGGGATGAACAGATAAAGGCTGATCAAAGGATACATGAACCACAAGTGTCCGGCCAGTGACGGAAAGTTCAGGAGTATCCGCGACATATCATTCAATGATGTTTCTCCGTTTATCTGTCCCCACAACATCGGAAGCGTACTATACAGTATCATGAATATGAAGAATGGCGGCAAGATGCGAATGGCACGTTGACGGTAGAATTGCCACATGGTCTGTTCTTTCTTCATCGGTGCAAGAAGAAAGGCAGAGACAATCATAAACAGTGGCACCGCCATGCGTGAGAAACCGTCGTACACAGCTACCCATAGCCGATCCGCCTCACTACCCAAGTAGGACTGCGGCCCCACCATATCCGTAGCTCCGGCAGCACCATAAAAGTTTTCACTAGCATGGACAACCATGACAAGAAAGCACGCAAATACACGCACATAATCCAAAAAAACAATACGCCTCATCTTTTGTTTAGTATTAGAGATAACTATTCAATTGCAAAGATAGGACATGCCACACAAAGGTATAGGATAGAATCCTACCAAAAAATGCCACTTTTAAGCCAAAAGCTACAAATATAGTAATCGCATTGCAGTATTAGCCTACCACAATGCGATTACACGATAATCTGAAAAGACAGATTCGACTGACAAAGAAAAATTAGTAGTCCGGATTCTGTATCAGCAGTTCATTCTTCTGTATCTCGTCCAAGAGGATAGGCAGGAAATAAGATTTGTTCTTCCATCCCCGTTCCTGTACTTCCGTAATTGAATAAACCTGTTTGCCGCCTCCATAAGGATAACGGATATCAATGCCCTGTGCATTCTTTATCACATCGGGAGCAATCATCCACCTGCGGATGTCAAAGTAACGATGCTGTTCATAAGCCAGCTCAATCTTCCGCTCATTGCGGTAACGCTCCACCAGCGCGGCACCGGTCACTCCCATCGGAATATCTGGCATTCCGGCTCTGGTACGGATTTTATTGATATACTTCACAGCTTCTCCTTCATCTCCCAGTTCAAGGCAAGCCTCAGCATAGTTCAGCAACACTTCTGCATACCTGATTTGACGGAAAGGATAGTTCTGGCGGTCATACTGATGATTAACAGCGGGATCAATAAACTTACGCATATAATATCCTGTGTATGTCCCGTTCCAGTCTTCTATCGGCCCTTGGCGGGTATCCAGCCCCGGATTATAAGAACCATTTGCATTCTCATAGAAGCCCGTCTGCACAATTCCCTCCGGATCGGAACCAATCACGTCATCAGGACGTTGCCTCCATTTCGCTCCATCATAAAGCACACAGGCATAAAAACGCGGGTCTCTGTTCTTATAAGGTTCCGCCTTATGTTCCGGGTTGTCCCAACTGAACTTGCTGCCATCAATCATTTCATAAGAATCTACCATCTGCCCTGTAGGCACATTGCCACCCCAACCATGGAAACCGTTGGGAGAGTTGAACAAACCGAGACTCGGGCACTGGAAATCCCCGTTGTTGCTATTTACAATGTCATAGTATGTCAGCATAATATCTTCATCATTTCCATTATTCAAGAAGAGATTCACATAGTTGTCAGTCGCTTCTTCCGCCGTTGAGAATCCATTTTCGCCGTACAAACGATAGATATTAAGGTCCATCACATCCTTTGCCGCCTTCCGGGCTGCTTCCCAACGGGCTTGCCGGTCACCATCCACATAGCTCACTAACTCCGGATTCTTGTAACCGGATGCCCACGATGCCTGAGAGTTGTACAGGTCGCTTGCCGCATAAAGCAGCACCCGCGACTTCAATGCCAATGCCGCACCTTTAGTGGCACGCGCCTTATCACCGCTCAGAGGTAGCAAGCCAGCGGCAGCATCCAGCTCCTTCACAATATAGTCAACCGTTTCTTTCAGTGTATTCCTCGTCACCAACAACTCGTCCGAAGGTGAATAAGACTTGTCGATAAGTGGCACACCGCCCCAGAAGCTCATCAGCCAATAGTAGAAATAACCGCGCAAGTAGTGCACTTCTCCCCGCAACTGGTCTATGTCATTCCCCTGCAACTCGTACTTCTCCACATTCTCAAAGAAGATGTTGCAAGCACGGATATTCTTATACAGCCTGTTCCACGTGACGTTATTGAAAGCATAAATCCAGAACCCGGGTCCCAGGATGCCCAGATAACTCGGGTTAATCTCACTCTTCACAACGGGCTGGCTCTCCCAAGACCATACTTCCATTGCTTCATCGCAAAGGGAAGAGAACATCACGGTGTGGAAGCCATAATACTGCCCCTGATAGATGTTGTTGACAAACGAAGTCACCAGCGCCTTGTCCGTCCAGACCGCAGCATCCGAATAGCGGTCCAGCGGGTCTACATTGAGGAAATCATCATTACATGCCGTGAACATCAGCATCATCAGCATAGCGAATATCTTAAACTGTTTCATAACATTTCAATTAAAAGGTTACATTTACTCCAAAATTCAATACTTTGTTCAACGGGTGGTTGTAGCCGGAACCACTCGTATTCTCAGGGTCGTAGTCCTTCATGTCGGGACTAAATGTCAGCAGGTTATAAGCGCTGATGTACACGCGTACTCTTTCGATGCCGGCTTGTTTGGTAAAGACTTTGGGCACGGTATAGCCCAACTCAATGTTCTTCAGGCGAACATAGTCCGTTTTGTGCAGCCAGAATGTATTAGGCTGGTTCACCCAGTATTCATTGCTACGGTTGTAGGTACGCGGGAAACTGGCTGTAGGGTTATCTTCCGTCCAGCGGTTGTCATAGAAACTCTTCAGGAAGTTTCCGAAGTCACCCGATTCCGTGCTTTGCTGGAATACACCGCCAAATGCACCCTGAAACAATACGGAGAAGTCGAAATCCTTATAGGTAAGGTCAACGTTCAAGCCGCCCGTGAAGGTGGGAGTCTTGGTCTTGTCATTCCGCACACGGTCGTTGCCATCAATCACTTTGTCACCATTTACATCCCTGAAAATAATATCTCCGGGACGGGCGCCTGCCCAGTGCGGATAGGATTCCACGTGAGCTTCGTCTTTGAAGATGCCGATGGCCTCATAATAAAGTCCGGCATCAATGGGCATCCCCGTTGACTTCTGATAATCGGGAGCACCCGGAGCTTCATCCCAAAAGAGAATTTTATTCTTGGCATACACTCCGTTCAAGCCTACTCCCAGAGAGAAGTCTTTGAAACGTTTGCGATAATCTATGCTGAAATCAACACCCTGGTTCTTCACCTTTCCGAGGTTTTCATCGGGTAAAGTGAGTCCCGAAGTATTGGGAACAGAAGCATTCCGCTTCCAAAGGATGTCTTTCCGCTTATTGTAGAAGTAATCGACGGTTACAGCCAAGTCGCCATTCAGGAACTGCAAGTCTAAACCGATGTTTTGTTGAGTAGCTGTCTCCCAGGTTACATTGACGTTGGGGGCTACGTTTTCCATCAGGGATTGATTGGCAGTTACACCGCCATTCGTGAGGTACATCAGGTTGTTGAAGGTATGAGAAGCGAGATACTGATACGGATCGATCATATCGTTGCCCGTCTTTCCCCAGGAAGCACGGACTTTGGCAAAGTGGACGAAAGGCAGCGCCTTCTTAAAGAAGTTCTCTTCGGAGATGACGTAACCCAATGAAACACCTGGGAAGAAGCCGAACTGATTGGAATGGTCGAAGATATATGAGCCCTGGTATCTCCATACAAATTCGGCCAGGTACTTGGACTTATAGCTGTAATTCACACGGCCGAAGTAGTTGAGACGCGCCTCTTTATACCCCTTACCGGTATTATTTATTTCGTCCTGTCCACCGGCAAACAGTTCATCAATGGCAGTGGAAATGAAATATCTGCGGAACGCCTCAAAGGAGTCTCCCTTACCGGTGATTCTTTCTGCACCCGCCAGCACATTTACAGAATGGTTCTCAGCAAAAGTACGGTTATAGTTTATAATGCCGCTGAGCAGGATATTCTGGTTGTCTTCCATAGACTCCCTGAGACGGGGATCGCTGAAACCTTTCTTACCTTCTACCAGAAGAGGATTATTGTTTTCATCCATGGATGTCCCGTCCCATGAGTACAAAGTCCAGGGGTCTGCCATATCTTGCGGAAACGGAAGTTCTTGTCCAGTGAGGCAGTGGCTTTAAGAGTGAGTCCTTCCACATAAGGAACATTGATGTTAACGCCGAAGTCTCCGTTCAGTATGTAGCGTTTGTCTCGCTCGTAGCCTGTGGCGTCGGTGGCAATCACTACCGGGTTATCACCAAACTCGATATCGGGACCCGGGAGCCCATTGGGCCAATAAGCAGGCATGTTGGGCTTGGACCTCATCAGCATTCTGAAAATATTCTCGGACGAACGAGTGGGATATTTACGGTCTTCCATACGCCCCGTGAGGTTCATGAAGAGGTTGATGTACTTATTGAGTTTCAGGTCCAGATTCGATTTCAGGTCGTACTGGTTGTACTTGGTTCCGCTATTGCGGTAAAATCCGTCCTGGGTTTTAGCAGATACACTGACGAAGTAGGTCATGTTGTCCGTACCGCCGTCGATAGTGGCATTGGCATAGGTCTGGGGAGACCAGGGTTTCAAGGTTTCTTTGAACCAGTCGGTGTTGGGATACGACCAGGGATCGGAGCCATCACGGTATTTCTGAATATCTTCCGGGGTATAGCGTTCTTTGTTGCCTGCGTACTTATCAATCTCATTCAACAAAGTGGCGTATTCGGAAGCATTCGCCATTTCGGGGATGACGGTAGGACGGGATATACCGTAGTTATAGGAAAGGTTTACGGTGGGTTTACCCTTTTTGCCCCGCTTGGTGGTAATGATAATTACACCATTGGCGGCCTGTGCACCATAGATGGCAGCCGAAGCATCCTTCATGACGGACATAGTCTCAATGGTGCTGGGGTCGATACGTTCAAGCGAGCGTCCCGGAACGCCGTCCACTACCACCAACGGGTCGGCTTTACCGAAAGTGTTGACACCACGGATTCTGATGGTAGCTCCATCGTAACCCGGTTCTGCCGTATTGGAGATGGCAACCACACCAGGCAGCCGTCCGGCAAGTCCCTGACTGACATTAGTTACAGGGGTGTTTGCCAGCTTTTCGCCGCCGATGCTGGTTACAGAACCGGACAAGGTAGCTTTCTTCTGGACACCATAGCCCACGATTACCACTTCGTCCAGCATTTCAGTATCTTCCTTTAGAAGCACTTCCAGGCTTTTTCTTCCGTTAAGAGGGATTTCCTGTACCAAGTATCCCACATAAGAGATGCGCAGCGTGGCGCCTTCGGGCACGGAGAGGGAGAAGTTACCGTCCAGGTCAGTCACCGTACCGTTAGACGTGCTACCCGCTTCCAGAACAGAAACTCCTATCAGAGCCTCTTTCGTTTTCTCATCCAATACTTTTCCTTTGACAGGTTGGTTCTGAGCCCACAGCAAACCCGGGCTCACGAAGGCAACAACAACAAACAGAAGGAAATTCAGACATTTGTTTTTCATAATAATATATTTAAAGTTAAACGTATATATATGTGTGTTTAAAGAGTGCGACGGCACCGCTTCTATCATTCGGCATGTATCAGTACAGAGGCATCCTCCATTCCTTCGGCAGAGACCGTCACCCGTATTTCACCCTTTTCTTCCGTGGGCTGAACAATGGCGATGGCTCTTCCCCGGAATGTGTTGGGGGTAAGCGAACGGAAGCTTTTCATGTCATCATAGGCAGCATTTCCACTGGCAATAACGGTTCCCTTGCCACTGCATGCTATCTTGACGGGCAAGGACGTATCGGGAACTACATTTCCGTCTTTGTCTACCAGCTCTATCTTCACGTAAGAGAGGTCGTTCTTGCAGGCTTTGATGGTATTCCGGTCGGCAGTCAGACGTATGGCGGCAGGCTCTCCGGCTGTCTTCAATATGAATTCTTCCTTGCCTTTTGAATTCACCGCTTTCAGAATGCCCGGTTCATAAGGCACCTCGAAGGTGGCTGTATAATTCTCCTTGCCGGTTTCTTTCTCACCTATCAGCTTGCCATTCAGGTAGAGTCTCACTTTCGGGGAACGGCTGTATACGTTGACTGACAGGGTTTGTCCTTCCAATCCTTTCCAGTTCCAGCTTACAAGTTCGTTGGGCCATCCCCAGCCATTCACCACTTCTTTCTTATTATCGGGAACGGGGGCATGTACGGCCATCGTCAGCGGACGTTCCCGCCAAAGCACATCACGATAATAAGATTGGGGCTTCTTGTCACCGCAAAGGTCGATGTCGCCACACCAGCCATTATACCAGGGCCAACCCATGAATTGCGGATTGTGTTCGCCCTCACCCAGGTACAAGGCATGAGCCAGTCCGGCTTCACCCAGATAGTCGATAGCCGTCCAGACAAAATCGCCTATCACATACGGATGCTTTTCTACAAGATTCCAGTTCTGGGCGGCTTCTTTCGGATAAGACTCGCTGCCATAAATGACGCGGTCGGGATAGGCTGCATGATCACTTTCATATTTCCACCAGATGTAGTTGTAGCCTGCCACATCCAGGTTCCGGAAGATTCTATAGGAGTCTTTATCCCAGGTGAACTGGCGGCGGTCCCAGAAATCGTTTGACCCTATGGTTGTGAAGCGGGACGTATCGTATTTGCGGATGGTTCCGACCAGTCTCTTCGAAATCAAGTCTCCTTCGGGTTCATCGGCACGCTGTGCCACCTCATTTCCGATGCTCCACATGATGATGGAAGGATGGTTGCGGTCGCGGCGGACAGATGCGGACAAGTCTCTGTCGCTCCATTCATCAAAGAACTGATGATAGTCTTGTTCACGCTTCGCAGCTTGCCATTGGTCGAACGTTTCGTGAATGACCAGCATGCCAAGCCTGTCGCAGGCATCAAGAAAGTGTTCGGACACTTGGTTGTGAGAGCATCTGACGGCGTTGTAGCCATTGGCTTTCATAAGTTCCACCTTCCGCTCTTCGGCACGATCTATGGCAACCGCTCCCAGCAGTCCGTTGTCGTGATGGATGCAGCCTCCTTTCAGTTTCACAGGTTTGCCGTTCAGCAGGAAACCTTTGTCGGCAGAGAAAGAGAGGGTGCGGATGCCGAAAGGAACGGTAATCTTATCATATTCCTTTTCGTTGGAGAATAGCGATACTTCTGCCGTGTAGAGCACCGGTGTGTCTACCGACCATAACTCGGGCTTTTTGATGGAGAAAGATGTTGCTACCGGAGTCTCTTCGGAGAGCAGCACGTCCTGTGAGGTTGAAAACACTTCGTTTCCGGCAGGTGAATATATTTTAATACCTATTTTACCTGATTTATTTTGCAGGGCCTCGTTGTGTATGATAGTGGAGAACTTAATCACAGCGTCCTTCTTTTGCAGTTCGGAAGCATCGACAAAGGTATCCCACTCGTCCAGATAGAGCTTCTCCGTCTTCATCAGCCACACGTGGCGGAAGATGCCCGAACCGGCATACCAACGGCTGTTGCGCCCTGCATTCACCACTTTCATGGCAATGGCGTTCGGGGTGCCGGGAGCATTCAGATAGGGGGGTGATGTCTACCTTATAAGAAGTATAGCCGTAAGCATTGAAGTTAGCCTTTTTGCCATTTATCCAGAGTTCGGATTGATTGTACACTCCTTCGAAATAAAGGACAATGCGTTTGCCGGCATCGTCTCCGGAGAGGGTGAATTTTTTCCGGTACCAGCCTTCACCGCCCACGGTCTGCCCGGTGTCGATGTCTCCTTCGCTCATGCGCGAGAAGGGACCGACGGTGATTCCTTCTTTCTGAAAGGGTAGTGGTTCTACGCTCCAGTCATGGGGAGGTCGAGTACTCTCCAACGGCTGTCATTGTATTCCGGCTGTTCGGTATTGGCCGCAATGCCCAAATGGAATTTCCAATCCTTATTGAAAAGGATTTTACGCCCGGATGCACGAAGTGTACCGCCCGAAAAGGTGGTGACTAACATCACCATACACAAAAATAATAGCTTGCTTGCTTTTCTCATAATAGTTATGACTCAAGTTTAAATTCTTGTGACAAAACAAGCTATATTCAGTAAAGGAGAGGGGGACAAAAACAGGTCGCCGGAGGGGTAAATTCCTGTCATGAAACGTTTCTATACCCTGATGAAAGGATTTTATACCCTAAAGAAGAGGCATAATAGTAAAATAGCTCCGCTTAGGAATTCGTCTCTCCCTGCCTCTGCAAATATTCTGTCGGCGTAACACCAAACTCTTCCTTGAAACATTTAGTAAAATATTTAGGACTACTGAAACCTATGGCATAGGCAATCTCCGAAATATTTAGTGTCCGGGCAAGAAGCATCATACAGGCACGTTTCATCTTGACATTCCGCACGAAATCTAAAGGCGTCATTCCGGTCATGGACTTTATTTTGCGGTACAGGGTAGATTTGGACATATTCATTTCTGTAGAAAGATGTTCAAGATCGAACTCCGACTCTTCAAGATGTTGTTCTATGCTATCGATAATAGATTGCAGAAACTGTTTATCCGCCGATGGATAGGCAAGTCCTTCCAGATTGATATTTTCTTCTTTACGAAAAGCGGCCTGACGCATCTTTGAAGACCGTATCAGGTTATCCACGCGGGCAAAGAGTATCTTCAATTCAAAAGGCTTGGCAATATATCCGTCCGCACCGGCCTCATAGCTTGCCACCCGGTCGTCGATACCATTCTTCGCTGTAAGTATGATGACAGGAATATGATTAAAACGCATATCCCCCTTGATACGTGTGCAAAGCTCCCAACCGTTCACGTCGGGCAGCATGACATCGCACAGGATGACGTCTACCTCATTGTTATTCAGCTTTTCCCAGGCATTCTTCCCATCTACAGCCGTCAACACGGTGAACCGTTCCTTAAATATCTCCTTCATCATAAAGAGCAGTTCGGTATTATCGTCAATAAGCAACAGTGTGAGCTTGTCCGTGTCATCGGACAAAACGGCACAATCTTCGGAGTACTGTTCGTCCGGAGCAGATGATGAGACCATCGTTTCATCCACCAGTTCATCCGCTGCGTAGCTCTCCTTATCAATAGGCAACTTTACCGTGAAACACGTGCCTTGTCCTTGAACACTTTCTACCATGATAGTACCGTGGTGAAGATTCACCAGGTCTTTCGTCAAAGAAAGCCCGATACCATTTGATTCAATTCCCCTGTTTTTACGGCTACTATAGAAGCGGGTGAAGACATGCTCTATCTCTTTGGCAGGAATCCCGATACCCTCATCTTCCACCTTCAACAACAACATTCTATGATTTTCTTCACAAACTTCAGTCCGTGCCTCGACGATAATCCGTTTATTCTCCGGGGTATACTTAATAGCGTTGGACAACAGGTTATGCAATATCTTATCCAACTTGTCAAAGTCCAGATATCCAAATTCTTCTTCTGCCCGAATGCGAGTTTCCAATGTGATATTCTTCTTTAGGGCAAGAGGAAGGAAGTTTATCCGACAGATATTCAAGATGAACTCATTAATCTCTCCTTCAGAAACATTCAACTTCAACTTCCCCACATCCATTTTCCTGAAATCGAGCACCTGCTGTATCAGCCGTTTCAACTTATCTACATTGGCTCTCAACATTACGGCTTGTTGCTCCATATTCGGTGCTTTCTGGTCTAAATAATCAGATATACAGGATATAACGGTGAGAGGCGTCAATAATTCATGGGAAACATTAGTGAAATAAGTAAGTTTCGTACGCGTTAGTTCTTCTTGCAGCTTGACTTCACTCTTCAACCTGATGCGGCGCATGTAGAGCCGGATTACAGTATAGAAGCAGAGCCCGATTAAGAGAGCATAAACAAAATATGCAAACCAAGTCTCATAAAAAGCCGGTTTCTTCTCAAGAATCAGCAATACACTGTCTTCAGTCCATTTGCCCTGTTCATATTCCAGTTTCAACCTAAACTTATAGGTCCCTCTTTTCAACTGATTGTAAAAAGCCGAATATTTATCATGATTCAAAACAATCCAGTCTTTGTCAACCCCTTCCAGTTTATAAGCAGCCCGGCACCTGGCATTGAGTGAATATTGAAGAGGAGAAAAAAATATCTCTATATTCCGGTCGTTCGGATCGAGAGATATATTTTCCACTGTATTCTCCTCCGAAGTATAAGGGAAGAAAATACTTTTATCCCCTACCTTGACATCCGTGATAACTGGATTGGAATAAGCTTTACTCTCCTGCGAACTACCAACAGAACGTATATGTGTAACCCCACGGTGTCCACCGGCATACAATCCCCCTGACTGTCTCCACTAAAGGCCCTGTACCTGAAAACATCTACCAGCATATTGTCATCCGAAGTAGTGTAACCTGTATAAATCTTCCGACGAATATCATAACAAAGTATTTTTTTATTCGTAATAATCCAGACGTTTCCTTTATTCGATAATAACCCGAGTACGGAACAGTCATCAATGACATCATCCAAACACATATTTGCTAATGTCTGTTTATCTTTATCAGACTTGAAAATCTTTCCCAAAGAGGAGATTACCCACAAACAGCCTTCTTCATCTACACATATATTCTTTACCTCTTCTTTCTCGTAGAAATAAAGCATAAGGTTTCCCTTCTGTTCATAACTGATTTTATTATCAGCATAATGCAGCCGATAGACCTGTTTATCTGCTGATATCCCCCAGATTCTTCCCTGCATATCACAAGCCAAAGAAGACATTAGCGGAAGAGCGGCATCCTGGTTTATCAAGTTCCGAACATCAGGACACTTTACATATATATTATTCCACGTAGTTATCCACAGATTACCGTCACCATCTTCCACCAGCCCCTTTATCATTTCTTGTTTCTTTATCAATTCTGACAGGTCAACATCTTCTGCCACCTGTACTCTGAGATTCTGGTTGGTAAGCCGTATCAAGCGGGTAACACCACGGATACTGGCCCACACTCCGGATTTAGAACAGGATTTTATCAGAATATCTGCCTCTCCCAAATTCCCCGTCTTACTGATATCTGCAAAGGCATCCCGGGACAAATCGTACAGGCAAAGTCCATATCTGTCTTGGCTCATCCATAAAACATTATCTCCATCCAAGCAAAGATTAAGTAGATTGGCATCCCATCCTGTTTGTTCCTTAAACTGACGCAAAGGATAATTATCTATATTCGAATTATCAAAGAAAATGGTATAAGCCATATCATAAGAAGCCAACCACAAATTACCTTCTCTGTCTTTTCGTATTCTGGTGTACATCATCTGTGTATCTACCAGATCGTGTATATCGACCTGCTTCAATGTCCCTTCGCCTGTATATTCTAACGCATAGAGCCCTCCATAAGATAACAGCCAAAGATAACCGAAAGTATCATCCTGGGTCATACTGAAAAAGATAGGTTCAGTCTCACCGCTTCGGGGATTCAGTACATGGTGTCGCTTATAACATTCTTCTCCTGCCTTATCCGGGAAAAACTGCCACAATCCTTCTCCCCATGTGCCTATCCAATAGTTTCCCGAGCTATCCTGGAACATAGTAAAAAATGAGTTCCCTTTTTTCAAGTTGCGGATAGCCTACGAAAGAGTCAGTATGCAGATCATATTTGAACAAACCTGCATAGGAAAGTACCCATACCGATCCTCCAGAATCTACATATATAGAATTTACAGTAGGGCTTTTACCCGATTCAGAAGAAAGTTCATATTCGCGTATAACATGAGCAGTGGAGTCACACTTATAGATTTTTCCTCCGGAGGCTATCCAGGAGATTTCGTTTTTATCAATTACTATATAGTCTATTACCCTATTCCGGAGTCTTTCATCAGGGAATGGTATGACCTGGCAAGTCTGTTTATTATAGAGGTTAACACCTTTTCTCGTCGCAATCCATACATATACATCATTATCGGTTATGCATACGATAGAATTGTCACTTAATAAGTTCAGGTTTTTATAGTCGGAACGGAAAGTCTGTAATCCATAACCGTCATATCGTGCCAGACCATTCGTAGTACCAATCCAAAGATAACCTGTGCGGTCCTGATAAATATCAAAGATTTCATTGGAAGACAATTGATAGAAGAAAGGAAACTGTCTGGAAAGCATATGCTGTGCACATACAAGCAATTCTCCACATAATAGGAACAGACATAAAATAAGGTATTTCATAGCATTATGACATGGTAACGCAAGCAAAGATATGAAAAAATATCGTTCTACAGACGACTCACATTAATAAATGATATACTCCTCCCACCATTGCACGAACCACCCCTTTCATCTCCAACTCGAAAAGCAAACCAGTCATACGGTTCACAGGAATATCCGCTTCTACTACCAGTGCATTGACGTGTAGATCTCCCTGACGGGTAAGAATACCTACAATACATTCCTCGTCTTTACTCAATTCAGGAAAAAGATCACGTTGAATGCCTTCCGGCTTAACGGGTTCTCCGGCAGGATTCCACCCCATAGCTTCTATAAAATCTTCAGCAGACTGAATGAGAGCGGCTTTATTATCACGTATCAGCAGATTGCACCCTCTTGAAGATGCGTCTGAAGTACGTCCCGGAACAGCAAAACAATCACGGTGATAGCCTACGGCAAGGTCCGCTGTAATAAGAGAACCTCCTTTATCGGCTGATTCTACCACAATGGTAGCATCGCTCATACCTGCTACAATACGATTGCGGCTTACAAAATTGTGACGGTCGGGATTGGTTTCGGTAAGGAATTCAGTGAGTAGTCCACCATTTTCTAACATATCAATAGCTGTTTTACGATGGACATAAGGATATATACGGTCCAGCCCATGGGCCAGAACCGCCACTGTGGAAAGATGGTTAGCCAATGCTGCACGATGGGAATGAATATCAATGCCGTAAGCCAGGCCACTCACAACCAGGACATCGGGACAGGAAGCAGACAAATCACGAAGAAAGTCTGCACAAAACTGTTTGCCATATTCCGTAGCATTACGGGTGCCTACCATATCAATAACGCGAAGACGGTTGAAATCAGTATTACCCTTGAAGAATAGAACTGCCGGAGCATCTTCACACTCACGCAGGCGTGAAGGATAAGATTCGTCTTTCAATGTAAGACAAATCAGGCGGTTCTTCTCCACAAATTCCATCTCATGTTCGGCACGTAGAAAAGCAGCGGGGTTATCAAGTGCAGCAATCACAGCGGGACTTATACCGGGAAGGAGTTCGGGCAATTCTTTACGCTGACGGAAAACTTCGACAGCACTACCCATACCGTCTATTAAACGCTTTGCCCCGATATGTCCTATACCGGGGCAAAGTGTAAGTGCTATACTGCAAATACGTTCATCGTTGTTCATGGAAATGAGTGATTAGTAGTGAATGCTTAGTGATTAGCAGTAAGATAAGGCTCAAAGATTTTATCAAACAGTTCACTGTCGCTCAAACGTCCGTTCACCACACAGACCGTTTCAACCACCGCTTTAATCGCCACTTTATCGTCACTTTTCCGGAAGATATCCTGATAGAAAACATACTTGATACCTTCCTTTTTCATGTAAAGCTTGGAAATGAACTCATCACCACTCTTTAGTGGAGTTTTAAATGCCATATTGATGCGTGCCACTACCGGGTCTACTCCCTGTTCATGCAACTTGGCAAAACTTACGCCTGTTGACAACAGGAATTCATGGCGTGTATGTTCCAGATAATGCTGGTAATTCGCATTATTCACAATACCTTGCAGGTCACATTCGTAATCCCGCACCTTCATTTCCAACTCATAGATATATTTTTCCATACTATACTCTTTAACCCCAAGATGAGACACATGTGATACACTTACGAAACACTTGTGATACATTTATGAGACACTTGCGATACATTAATGAAACACTTGTGATACACTTATGATACACTTTATCCCTAAAAACGGCATAAACGCTAATAGTGTATCATAAGTGTATCATCCGCGAGTTTTTTCAATGTCCAGTCCTTTGAATTTCTTTAATTCTTCCGTAGAAACCAACTTGTAAAGTTTGTCACTGGGACGTATTTTGTCCGCTTTCATCGAAAAATGCTGTCCTTTCTTCACCGTTTGCACAGGTTTCAGATCAACGCGGGCCTCATCGAGCGTAGTAAATACCGCACCTGTAGTGGGTCCCGTAATCAGTAACTTATCACCTACATTCAACTCCGCAGCTTCTACCAAGAATTCTGCCACACCGATATTAGAGAAATACCTGACGCCCTTGCCTACATATATTTTCCGTTCCGTGGCTGCAGAACCGTAGTTCTTTGTCCATTCACCAAGGCGTTGGCCCAAATAGTAACCATCCCAGAAACCACGGTTGAATACTGTTTTCAGGCGTTCATCCCATGCGGCAATCTTTTCATCGGTAAACGTACCGTCCAGATAAGAACGGATAGCCTCTTTATAGCATTCCACTACCGTACGGACATACTCCGGTCCACGGGCACGCCCTTCTATTTTGAATACCCGTACGCCTGCATCCAGCATCTTATTCATAAAATGAATGGTTTTCAGGTCTTTGGGAGACATGATATACTGATTGTCCACTTCCAGTTCCACATCCGTCTCTTTATCACGTACCGTGTAAGAGCGGCGGCACACTTGCATACAGGCACCTCGGTTAGCCGAGTGATTCATCTCGTGAAGTGAAAGATAACATTTTCCGGACACTGCCATGCAAAGCGCACCGTGGCAGAACATCTCGATACGGATAGGTTTCCCGTTGGGGCCGCAGATGTTCTCTTCGCAGATATGACGGTAAATCTCGGCTACCTGCTCCAGATTCAATTCGCGTGCCAACACCACTACATCAGCAAACTGTGCATAAAAGCGCAGTGCTTCCACATTCGAAATATTCAATTGCGTGGAAAGGTGTACTTCCTGACCTATCTGCCGTGCATAACTCATCACAGCCACATCCGCAGCAATCACTGCAGAGATACCGGCAGCTTTTGCGGCATCTACAATAGTGCGCATCAGCGTCAAGTCCTGGTCATAAATAATGGTATTGACGGTGAGATAACTTTTCATTCCGTGCTCATCACACGTCTGCGCTATTTCCTTCAGATCGTCAACGGTGAAAGTATTCGCCGAACGGGCGCGCATATTCAGATTCTCAATGCCGAAATAGATAGAATCAGCACCCGCCTGGATAGCTGCTGCAAGTGATTCGCGCGAGCCGACGGGAGCCATGATTTCAAAATCTTTTAAATCCATAAATCATATATTTATAAGCTACGAGTTACCGGCTACAAGCTACAAGTGGCTGCGCTATGTTCCGAAAGGACTCGTAGCCGGTAACTCGTAGCTTGTAACTTACTCATTTGTTTCCCTGCGCATCCAGGTCTTTCTGGAGTTCAGTGGCAATCTCCATGCCCAACTGTTGTCCGATCTGCATACCTTCGGTCATCATAGCAGGCGTAGATGCGCCCAACTTCTTTCCGACGGGTGTTTCATAAAAAGCAACGATTTTCTTCAAATCATCCAGTGTGAGATACTTCTGATAAACAGGAGCATAAAGTTCCGCCAGCTTACTTCCGAATTTTGTTTCCCACTTTTTCTGGAAACCATCCCAAAAAGCGGTTGAAGCCGAAGGCGACTGTTGTTTCAACATAGCTATCATCTGCGGTACCATAGCCTTTGCAGATGCCATAGAACCGGATAATTCAAGCATTTTTTCCAATGTAGCCTTGTACTCGTCATTTGGAGCCTGTGCAGAAACAGAAGATGCAGCAGCAAACAGCATGGCTACACACATCACTACTAAAACCAAACCTTTTCTCATAATTCTATATTAGTTAAATAAATGAATGATACAAAGGTAGGCTTTTTTCCGTATTTTTGCAGCGAAATAATCATTTAGTTCAATTCATCCATGAAGATAGGCCACATAGATCTGGGCGAATGCCCCATATTTTTAGCTCCGATGGAGGACGTCACCGACCCCGCATTCCGACTGATGTGCAAGAAGTTTGGCGCCAATATGGTGTACACCGAATTTGTATCGGCAGATGCCCTGATACGTTCCGTCAGCAAAACCGAGCAGAAACTGAATATCAGTGACGAAGAACGCCCTGTAGCCATACAGATATACGGTAAAGACACAGAGACCATGGTAGAGGCCGCACGTATTGTGGAAGAAGCACGACCGGATATTCTTGATATTAACTTTGGCTGTCCCGTAAAGCGTGTAGCAGGCAAGGGTGCAGGTGCAGGTATGTTGCAGAATATTCCCAAGATGCTTGAAATTACCCGTGCCGTAGTGGATGCCGTAAAGATACCCGTCACCGTAAAAACCCGTTTAGGCTGGGATGCCAACAATAAAATCATCGTAGATCTTGCCGAGCAGTTACAGGATTGCGGTATTGCTGCCCTCACCATTCATGGGCGTACCCGTGCACAAATGTATACCGGTGAAGCGGACTGGACACTTATCGGTGAGGTGAAGAAGAACCCGCGGATGCACATTCCCATTATCGGTAACGGAGATGTCACTACCCCTCAAAGGGCAAAAGAATGTTTTGAGCTTTACGGAGTAGACGCAATCATGATAGGTCGTGCCAGCTTCGGCCGTCCATGGATATTCAAGGAAGTAAGGCATTATCTGGAAACAGGAGAGGAATTGCCTCCGCTGAGTGCAGAATGGAAATTAGGTGTATTGCGTCAGGAAGTAATAGACAGCGTCAATCTGTTGGATGAACGAAGAGGGATTCTGCATGTACGCCGCCATCTGGCAGCAAGTCCATTGTTTAAGGGAATACCCAATTTCCGGGATACACGCATCGCCATGCTACGGGCAGAAACGAAAGAAGAGTTGTTTCGTATATTCGACGACATCGAAAGTTCTTTATTCTCTGCATTATAATATTTTTCAAGTACAAGTTATACGGATAAATACACTGGAGCTTCATTATCTTCAGTGAAAATCCGTGTACCCCTATGCCTGTTTCATATTGAGACTAGTATAAAGCGAGCGTATCAATCAGAATCCCTCTTTCATTATCACCCCAATGCAACCATAAAGTCTAAGACAAGCCCGGCTGAAAACTATGCTTTACCTTATTCTTTTTATTCTTTTGCCGATAACAAAACTTTGTCCTCCAATTGCGAACCGGATAGTTTCCAATTGGGGGCTATTCATCCTGCAATTGCGGGCTACACAGCCCCCAACTGAAAAACGAAGTTTTGCTGGTGGCATAACGGCATTTTCCTTAAAGCAAAAGAGAAAAAAGAAAGGGGCAAATGGTGATTAGTAACGAAGAGTTTCCCCTTTATACCCGCATATCATAAACAATATTACGGCTTTTTTGAAAAATAAAGCACTAAATGCCCCAACTTATTGGCAAAAAGAAGCTATTTATTTACAATCGGATAAAGTTTGCGCAAAGCATCCCTAAAGACTGGTAATAAGAAGATTACAAAGCAAAATATGCATTTCAAAGCATACTCCAGGGTGTAGTCAGACACATCTCCTACACCTGCCTGCGCCCTTTTATGTCTACGATACACATCTGATAATCAACAGAAAAGATTCATTGGTGTAGGATGTAGGCAAAATAATATAAAAACAAGGTTTATATATTACTTGAACATTGGCTGTGCGAACCATCTCTTAAACATCCATGTCACCACCACATACAGACCGAAGGCTGAGATGAACCCTACAATCGAGTCGATGAGATAATGTGCCTGGATATACACCGTGGCACAGCAAAGCAGTATATAGAATGGGAACAGACATGCAAACAGCCGGCGACTGCCACGCCATGCCATAATCATCAAGAGCGTGGAGATACCCACATGTGAACTGGGAAAAGCCGCCGTAGGACGCTCACCAATTTGCTGTGACCCCTCTACCAAATTGTAGAAGAACCCATGATCGTATCCCGGTCCGGGCAGCAACTCCTGATTATGGTTGAAGTAATCTCCAATGGAAGGGAACACCCCTTGCGCCACATTATCATCTCCGATAGCCGGAAAATAGAATTGCGGGCCTGCCACCGGAACAAAGATATAAATCAGATAATAGATAAAGAACGAAGTGACCAGCACGAATGATAACTTTTCGAAATACTGAAAACGGTAGATAAAGTACCAAAGCACCACAATCAGAATCATCGGATAGTAGAAGAAATACCCCATATTAAACGGCTCACTTACCCACATCTGCGGAAAACGAAGACAGAACCATACTGCCGGTTGTCCGTTGAACAGCCACTGTTCGGCCGAAGCAAAAACATGGTCGAGGTTCGGGAATATCCGGTTAAACTCAAATGTATCGGGGTACCAATATGAAAGCAGAGACATCTGGATGGCAATACGCACAAAAGCAGAGAACTTACAGGGTGCCAGCCGGTAAAGATACATCAACAGGAATGTCATGCCGGCAATCATGGCACGATCAATCAACATCTGTACAGGATGATCCATTTCCTGGAAAAGAAACAAGATCAAAATAGAAGTCAACAGATTATATATAAGTGTTATCTTCTCGACTGCAAACAACCCTTTCCGGGTTTCTACCTTTTTAAATAAATCTAAAGCCATCCCTCGTTCTTATACCAGGCAACGGTTTCCTTTACACCTTGTTCCAGATTATACTGGGGCGCAAAACCCAACTCTTTTACAGCCGGGGTAATGTCACATTGCCAATTGCGTTGTTTCATTATGTTATACTTATCAGAATTGAGCGTACTTGGTATCTTGTTCCACTTTGCCCAAGATTCAGCGAGCAAAGATACAACTTTCAACACAATTAACGGACATATCACCCGAATTACAAACGGATTACCCAATTCTTTCCGGATCAAGTCGGAAAAAGCACGGCTACGATACACCTGACCGTCTGCCAGGAAATAGGCACGGCGACATGCCCGCTTCTCGATACCAAGGAACACAGCCTGCACAATATCTTTCACATAAATAAATGTCAGATCCTGACGGCGGAAACCGACCGCAAAATCCGTATGTTGCTTGATAGACTTAGCCATCAGGTAATAATCTTTTTCACGCGGGCCATATACTCCTGTGGGGCGATAAATAACATAGGGGAATCCGGGAATACTTTGTAAATAAAGCTCGGCTTTGAGTTTGCTCAATCCGTAAGCGGTGTTGGGCAGGGGCGAATCTTCCTCTGTAATCGGTTGGTAAGTTTTCTCGTGAACAGGACCGAACACACTCAGCGTACTGATATAAATAAACTGTTTCGGTATCATGTTCAGCTCGCGAAGAGTATCAACGAAATATTTCGTCTGCAAATAATTCACCCGGTCGAATTCCCGTTTATCGGTACACTTGGTTACCCCGGCACAATGGATGATATAATCAAACTTATTATACGTTCCTTTGTGTCCGGAAAGTTGGGCACGCAGTTCATTGGGATGTGCAAAGTCCAGTTCAAGGATATGTATTTTGCGGTTTCGCAAATACTCCCGGCTACTGCTTGAACGGATTCCCGCCCACACACCGAACTTCCGCTTCAACGCTTCTTCCACGATGAAACTTCCGATAAATCCGCTGGCTCCTGTAATTAATATACTTTCCACCTGTTACTCTTTACGTTAAACAAATGTATTTAGTGCGATTAGGAATCACTATTTCAACGGTTCGACATGAATACCCACATGTGTACCCCTGCCGAACATCTCTTTCAGCTTGTTCTCTATTTCCGTCGCTGTCCGGTGTGCCTCTTCCAGAGAAATCTTGCCATCCATGCGCACATGTACTTCAATGGCACAATAGCTCCCTATACGGCGGGTACGCAGATGGTGCGGCGAACTCACTCCGGGAAATGACAGAATGGTCTCCTGTATCTGGTTTTCCACCTCGACAGGCAACGATTTCTCCAGTAGTTCATCTACACAAGGTATGAGCAACCGGATAGAGACTTTCATTATAAAGAAGCTCACCACTACTGCCGCTATCGGGTCGAGCACCCGCCAATGGGGACCCAACAAAATTGCGCCACCAATACCGATAGCTGTGCCAATGGAAGAAAGTGCATCACTCCGGTGATGCCACGCATTGGCAATCACTGCCTGTGAGTTCAATTTCTTCCCCTTAAATACTGTATAGCGATAAAGAACTTCCTTTGAAACAATAGATATCAACGCCGCTGCCAGCGCCAGAATACCCGGTTCCTGCAAAGAACCTCCCTGCAAGAAACGATAAATAGACGATACACCGCTCCAAAGAATGCCAAATCCCACAAACAGCAACAGAATACCGATAATAGCCGTAGCCAATGTCTCGTACTTTCCGTGCCCGTAATCGTGGCTTTCATCCTCGGGCTTGGCAGATATACGCACAAACAGAATCACTATAATATCAGTAACAAAGTCCGACAATGAATGAACCGCATCTGCCAGCATAGCAGCACTATGGCCGAAGAAAGCGGCAAAGAATTTGAATACAAGCAAGAGGAAATTTACAATGCTACCCATCACAGTCACCCGGTAAATTCCTTTTTCCCGTTCAGTGTTTTGCTTGTCCAACGCTTGTTCCATTATCCAGCCGTTTTTTTATAAATCGTTGCAAATATAGTACATAAATCCGTTTGCTTCTGCAATTTACCGGTTATTTTCTACCAACAAAGAATATTTTGGGGATAGATTGAACGAGTGATAACAATTATTTGTTTACTTTGTAGGCGTGAGTTAGCTACAAGTTACAAGCTACAGGCTACAAGCACCGTGCGATTCGATGCTTATGTAGCAGTCTTGAAACTTGTAATCTGCAACTCATAACTAAAAACTTTTAAATATATGGCTAAGAACAAAGAAAAGAAAGCCGGCAAACGGATGAAGAAAAAAGAACTCATCGCCGCGCTAATGGATTTTTTCCATTCAAAACCCGACGAAGTACTGTCTCTGAAATACATATTTGAACAACTTCATCTCACCACGCATCCCCTGAAGATGTTATGCAGGGATATCCTGAGTGACCTGTTGTTGGACGACTATATCACTGAAGTGGACAAAAGCAAGTATAAGCTGAACAACCACGGTGTAGAAATGGTGGGTACTTTCCAACGTAAAAGCAACGGAAAGAACTCTTTCATTCCTGAAGGTGGCGGTGATCCGATATTCGTTGCCGAACGTAACTCGGCACACGCTATGAACAATGACAAAGTACGCATCTCCTTCTATGCCAAGCGTCGTGGACGTGAAGCCGAAGGGGAAGTTATCGAAATACTGGAACGTGCCAACGATACCTTTGTCGGTACATTGGAAGTAGGCAGTTCATACGCTTTCCTCGTAACGGAAAACCGTACGCTTGCCAACGATATCTTTATCCCGAAAGAGAAGCTGAAAGGCGGAAAAACAGGTGATAAGGCCATCGTGAAAGTGGTGGAATGGCCCGACAAAGCTAAAAACCCCATCGGACAAGTCATCGACATTCTGGGAAAAGCAGGCGACAATACCACCGAGATGCACGCTATCCTCGCCGAGTTTGGTTTACCTTACGTTTACCCTTCTTCCGTAGAAAAAGCTGCAGACAGAATCCCAGCCGAGATTTCCGCCGAAGAGATTGCCAAGCGCGAGGACTTCCGGAATGTGACTACTTTCACCATTGACCCGAAAGATGCCAAGGACTTCGACGATGCTCTCTCTATCCGTAAAATAAAGGATGGCTTGTGGGAAGTAGGTGTGCACATTGCCGATGTCACCCACTACGTCACCGAGGGCAGCATCATCGATAAGGAAGCTGAAAAGCGTGCCACATCTGTTTATCTGGTAGACCGTACCATTCCGATGCTTCCCGAACGCCTCTGTAACTTCATCTGTTCCCTGCGTCCCGATGAAGAGAAACTGGCATACTCGGTCATCTTCGAAATCAATGAAAAGGAGATGTGAAGGATTCACGCGTGGTACATACGGTAATCAAGTCTGACCGCCGCTTTACTTACGAGGAAGCACAACAGGTGATTGAGACTAAAGAAGGTGACTTCAAGGAAGAAATCCTGATGCTGGATACCATTGCCAAGGCATTACGTCAAAAACGTTTCGTCTCCGGAGCCATCAACTTCGACCGCTACGAAGTGAAATTCGAGATAGACGCAAAAGGCAAACCCATCAGCGTTTACTTCAAAGTGTCCCAAGATGCCAATAAGTTGGTAGAAGAGTTCATGCTGCTTGCCAACCGTACCGTAGCCGAGAAGATCGGGCGCGTACCGAAAAACAAGAAAGCAAAGGTATTCCCTTATCGTATCCACGATCTTCCGGACCCGGAAAAGCTAGATAACCTGGCGCAATTCATTGCCCGATTCGGTTACAAGCTACGTACCAGCGGTACGAAGACGGATGTATCTAAGTCCATCAACCACTTACTGGATGATATTCAAGGGAAGAAAGAAGAGAACCTTATCGAAACCATATCCATCCGTGCCATGCAGAAAGCGCGTTATTCCACGCATAACATCGGGCACTACGGATTGGCATTCGATTACTATACGCATTTCACCTCCCCCATCCGCCGGTTCCCGGATATGATGGTACACCGCCTGCTCACCAAATACCTAGCTGGCGGACGCAGTGTTTCCGAAACTAAGTACGAAGATCTCTGCGACCATTCCAGCAACATGGAGCAAATTGCAGCCAATGCCGAACGGGCTTCCATCAAATACAAACAGGTGGAGTTTATGACGGAGCGCCTAGGACAAGTGTTCGACGGTGTCATCTCCGGTGTAACGGAGTGGGGACTGTATGTTGAACTGAACGAGAACAAGTGCGAAGGCATGATACCTATCCGCGATCTCGACGATGATTACTACGAGTTCGACGAGAAGAACTACTGTCTGCGCGGACGCCGCAAGCACCGCACGTATAGTCTGGGTGATGCAATTACGATTAAAGTGGCACGCGCCAACCTGGAGAAGAAGCAACTGGACTTTGCTTTGGTAGACTAAATAATCTAAATAATGTATGAAGGTGCGGAATCCGTGCCTTCATACATTATTATTGTTTCTGCTTTACATATCCGGAAGGTGAAACCCCATACTCATTCTTGAAACATTGCCGGAAATAAGCCACGCTACTAAATCCCGTCATATAGGAAATCTCTGAAATTGTATATTCACCAGATATCAACATCTCCACACTTTTACGCATCTTTACCTTACGAATAAACTCATTGGCCGACATATCTGCCAAACCTTTAATCTTCCGATATAGGGTAGAATGACTCATACACATCTTATCTGCAATGAAAGCCACATCCATCTTCTCCATCTCTATGTTCTCCTCGATGATCTGCGTAATTTTCTGCATAAACTCATTATCCAGCCTGTTCAGTGAACTTACAGCTTGTTCCTGAGCAGGCTTTACATCGGCCAGTAATAATTGCGAAGCAATCTTCTTGCGTGTTTCCAGCAAGTTATTGATACAGCTATGCAGCAGTTTTGCACTGAATGGTTTCGTCAGATAAGCATCCGCACCCGAGGCATAGCCTTCCTCCTTGTCATGCAAAGAATCCTTGGCCGTCAGCAGGATAACCGGAATATGACTGGTACGCATATCCTCTTTTACTTTCTTACAAAGTTCCACTCCATCCATAATCGGCATCATGATGTCCGATACTATAACATTCGGAATCCGCGCTTGTGTCAATTCCCAACCTTCTTGTCCGTCTTTGGCAGTAATCACTTCATAAATATCAGCAAACGAACTTTTTATATACTCACGAATATCAGAGTTATCCTCCACCACGAGCACAATGGGACATCCGTCCAAAGCAGGATCCATTCCGCCCATATCCTCCGTTGGAATGGGCAGTTTTTTTCACCTTGCTCTCCACATGAATTGCATTAGGATAAGTATTCTCCGTCAACAAACGCAAGATAAATGTGGTTCCCACTTCTGGTGTACTTTCCACCTTCAGCATACCTTCGTGCAAATCGGTAAGTCCTTTCACCAGTGCCAGACCAATACCTGAACCTGATGCCTGAAACTTACTTTTAGCCTGATAATAACGGTCGAAGATATGCGGTAATGCTTCCGGCTCGATACCATGCCCGGTATCTTTCACACTGATTTCCGTATATTTTATCTGCATTTCCTCTACCGAACGCAAGGTCAGTGTTATCTCTCCTTCCGAAGTATATTTGACGGCATTACTCAATAGATTATCCAATATGATAGTGACCATATCCGCATCATAGAACAGCTCGGCATCTTCGGTTTCAATATGAATATGGTAAGCCACCTTATTGTTGGGATTCAGCTCTTTATAACGCAGCCCGATTTCCTGTACCAGTTGTGCCAGATTTCCCCTTGCCACTGCCAGTTTCCGGTTTTGAGTCTCTGTTTTACGGAACTCCAGAATACGATTGATTAGATTCAGCAGGCGGGTAGCACTATCGTGGATGATACTGATCTTATTGGCATGCTTGGGAGATAGGGTACCATCACTCAACAGATCTTCCAATGGTCCCAGAATCAGCGTTAGCGGTGTACGCAACTCGTGCGTAATATTAGTATAGAAACGCAGCCTTTCATTGTTCAGTTCCAAGTCATTCTGACTTTTTCTGCGTTCCAGATCCAATGAACTTTCCAAGTCTATCTTATGCTTATAGAAATGAAGTAATCCATAGAGAGCCAGGACAAAGAGCAATACATAAACCAGTTTGGCATACCATGTGAGCCAAAACGGTGGCTGTATATGAATCACCAGCGAAGCCTCTTTCTCATCCCATTCCTGGTTGCGAATACGTGTCTTTACTTTAAAGACATACGTACCGGGAGAAATATTACGAAAAGTTACCTGATTCTCTCCTTGCGTGTTATACCAGGCTTTTTCTAACCCCTCCAGCATATAAGTAAATTCTACTTGCGGGCTTTGGGTATAGTCCAGCACATTGAAAGATATCTTGAATGTATTCTGATTATACGGTAAATTTATCTCCCCATCAGCAATAGGCATCGGCAATTCCTCGTCATGACTCTCTTTCATACGGTGATACGTACAAAAACGGGTAATGACAATAGAAGATACCTCACGGTTAGTAGGAATATCCTTGGGATTAAAATAACACGCACCATTCTGTGAACCAAAATACATGGTGCCATCAGAAGTCATGCAGGTAGATCCATTCATAAAATCACCCATAGGTACTCCGTCGTGATGGCTATAATTATAAAATACCTTCTTCGCCTCATCCAGTCGGGAGACTCCACCATTCGTACTGATCCATATTTGATGAAGCTTATCCTCAGTAATAGCACGCACCTGACTGTTTTCCAAGCCATTCCGTTCTTTAAAGACTTCATACTCGTCCGGATTGGCCGTATCATGGAAAATTGCCACTCCCTCACGCGTAGCAACTAATATCCTTTGTCGGGAATCCTGCATCATATGGTTGACGGCATTCGAGCAGAAACCATTTTCAACTACGAAATTATATATAAGCTTATTGTTCGGATCGAATACCGAAACACCTTTACCGAATGTTCCTATCCACAGTTTATCTTCTTTATCCCTCAAGATACCATGTACCTTTGTATCCGGCAGCTGGCTTTGAATGAAACCTGCCATTTCCAGCTTTCCGTTTTCATAGATATAAAGTCCGCTCTCCGTCCCAACCCAGATACTCCCGTTTTTATCTTCATAGAAACAATGAACATTCAGGGTTTCCTCGTGAGACGTTTTACCGATACGGGTCATTTTCTTGTTTTGCGGATCATACAGAAGAATACCGTTCAGATAAGTCCCCATCCACAACCGGTCCTGAGAATCTTTGTATATAATATTAATATGAGTATTGGATTGAGTCTGATAAGAACGCAATAAGAAAGTATCTATCAGCTTATTCTTCTGAAAAACAGCAAACTCACCTTCGCCCCCAACCAATACTTTATCATCTTTTGCAAACAATCCCCAAACTTGTTTACTACTCTGTTTACCGTCTCTTTCCACTGTGTAGGGCAACATATTAAAAATGGGCTGTGCATAACTTATAAAATCGACTCCTCCCCGGTAATTCCCCAGCCAGATATTCCCGAAGCTATCTTGAAAAGCACATCTGGCATTAGGTCCCGACAAGCCGTGCACATCATTGGTAGCAGGTATATTCTGAAAATGTATATGGGTTGGTGAAGTAAATGCATTCTGTTGCATATCAAGTATACTGACACCACCCATATTGGTACAGATCCACAACCGTCCGTCCCTCATCTGTTTTATATCCAGCACCTGATTGGAAAGCAACGAGTTCTCATCGCCCGGAATATGCCTGAAAGTGGTGAACTTTTCGGTTGCAGGATTAAAGATGGAGAGTCCTTTATTCGTACCTACCCATATATTTCTTTGTTCATCTACACACAAGGCAACGACAAGTCCTCCCGGAAGGCTATCCGGATCATCGGAAACGTGCTGATACCTTTTTATTGTATGATCCTTTAATGAAATGACACTCATCCCCTTGCCATCATGCCCGACATACAGATTTCCCCGACCGTCATCACAGGCTATATAGTTTTTCAATCCACCCAGTCCTTTCACATTGTGTTCATAGTAATGAGTGAATTTCCCGGTTTCGATATCATAATAATGGATACCTACATGATAGGTGGTAATCCACAACCCTTTTTTGTCGAAGGAAGGGATGATATTGGTAATATCATTGGTTGCAATAGTGCCATCTCCCGCCCTGTATACAGTGAACGTATCCGCATCACAATCGAACACACACAGGCCTTCACGTTGGGTACCTATCCACACTTTATTGTCGCGCGGATCGGCACACACACAGTTCAGTTCATTGGCACTCAGCTTCGAGGTATATTTTTTATAAACCGTAAACTGCCTGCCATCGAATTTATTCAGCCCGCCCTCGGTGGCAAACCACATGCATCCTTGTTTATCCTGGGTAATCCCCACCACGTAATTACTGGACAGCCCGTCTTCTACCCCCAGTCTTTTAATCGTATAGGGTTGTGCTCCCGATTTTGCAACCAAAAGAATAATCAGTCCCAGAAATAGTAGAGTGTTCTTCATTTGAATCTGTTTTATTTTAAAAGTAATAGCCTGGAACCTGTATATAGTTCCTTACGAAGTAGTCCCAAAGATGCACTAAAAATTCAACATAAACCAACCAATAATTCGTCTTGAACGATTTTTGTATTCTACTTGCCTATTTTTCTATCTATGGCTTTCCATTTAGCATCTAATTTTGCAATGACAAAAGTATAAAAACTAAAAAATCTAATATTAATGAAAAGAAGAAATTCTCCAAGTTTTTTAGGTAACCGGCCTCTCATTGAAGGAGCCGATTTATCCGGATTACTAATTTAATCACCTTATTTGGTCTAATAAAAAAAGAAAAACGATGAAAGAAAACTCGTTCAAAAGAAACCGGAAGGTCCTCACAGCCTTATTGCTTTGCACTGGTTTCATCGCAGCTCAGCCCCTCGCAGTAATGGCTGAAGACAGTGTAACTTCCGTACATGCAGTTCAGCAACAGAAACAAACCGTCACAGGTATTATCAAGGATGCAACAGGAGAAGCCATCATCGGTGCCAGCGTATTGGAAAAAGGCACATCGAACGGCACAATCACTGATTTGGATGGTAAATTCACCCTAAGTGTCACTCCCAACGCAACATTAGTTATTTCGTATATCGGTTATCAGACACAGGAACTACCTGTTGTCGCCGGAAAAGTAATGGATATACAAATGAAAGAAGACGCCGAAATGCTGGATGAGGTAGTAGTAGTAGGCTATGGTACTACCAAGCGCAAGAACTTTACAGGTTCGGTTTCTACCGTAAAAGCCTCGGAAACTCCGCTGGCACTGATGCCTACCTCCAATGCAATGGACATTCTGCGTGGTACGGCTACCGGTATCACGGTATCGCAGCAACAAGGAGCCGGACAGGCACCTTCATTGCAGGTTCGTGGTCAGAAATCAGTAAATGGTGGTTCTACTCCGCTGATCGTAATGGACGGTGTGATCTATATGGGAAGCTTCCGCGACATCGATCCGACAACTATCGAAAGCATGAGTATCCTGAAAGATGCTACTTCACTCGCAGCTTACGGTTCGCAAGCTGCCAATGGTGTAATTATGATCACTACCAAGAAAGGAAAGTTGGGTAAACCCGTCATCAACGTCAATACTTCCTGGGCTTTCTCTACAGCAGCAGCAAAACCGGACTTGTTAAGTCCCGAAGATTATGTAAAGAAAGTAAACCTGTTGAGTGGTCTGGCAGAGGACGCCGATCCTACATGGATGCGAGAGTTCGAATACGAAAACTACAAAAACGGAAATACCATCGACTGGTACGACTATTGTACCCGCACCGGATTGATGCAGAACTACTCAGCTTCTGTTTCAGGAGCTACGGAGAAGATTAATTACTATCTGTCCGGTACATACACCGACCAGCAAGGAGTTGTGAAAGGAGACGATTACGACCGCACCGCCCTGACAGCACGCTTGCAATCGGACATCACAGACTGGTTGCAATTAGGCGGACAGGTAAACTACACCTACAACGACTATTCCGGAGCCAGCGTATACGACCTCTACCAAGCCATCCGTCTGAGCCCTTACGGTCGTGCCGAACGTGCCGATGGCGGTGGATTGGAGAAATTCCCCTGTAATGAGGGTATTTACCGTATCAATCCGATGTGGAATGTAGAGAGCGGTACTATCGACGACCATGACACGTATGCCACTACCTCCATGAAAGGACACGTATTGGTGAAATGTCCCTGGGTAGAAGGTTTGACTTACCGCCTGAACGGTAGCTATTCCGTAGAAAACATCGAACGCGATTACTTTACGCATGAAGGATATTACGTAAAAGAAGGTTCCAGCGACGACCGCTATTCCGCCTCTACTGTAGCCAATTACTTGGCCTCAGCAAACGGTTACAGCGCACGCACAAAGAACACATCATGGGTATTAGACAATATAGTAAACTGGCAGCGCCAATTCGGTAAGCACTATGTAGACCTGACTTATGTATATACGCGTGACTCTTACGAGTACAGCTACCGTCGTTTCGACGGTTCCGACTTTGCCGCACTGGGTAACACCAACCTCAGTTACGACGGACTGAACCTGGCAACCACACAGAAGATCAACGGTCTGAACTATACACGCCACACCAACGTAGGTTATCTGGGACGTGCCAACTACAACTACAACGATACATACCACCTGAGTATTTCCGTACGCCGTGACGGTTCCAGTGTCTTCGGTGCAAACCACAAATGGGGTACTTTCCCGGCAGTAGGTCTGGCATGGACAGCATCCAACGAGGCTTTCATGAAGAATATTAAAGCCATCAGCTACCTGAAGTTGAAAGCATCCTGGGGTAAGAATGGTAACCAAAGCCTTTCTCCTTACGAAACACTTTCCAAAATCACATTGGGACAGTCAGGAGGTTACAGCTATCCGTTCGGTAACACTTCATTAGTAAGCTGGGGACAGCGCATCACCTCGATGGGTAACTCCGACCTGGGATGGGAAGAAACCGAATCATTCAACTACGGCTTCGACCTGGGATTAATCGACAACCGCATCCGCCTGGAATTCGACGGATACTTCTCCAAGACCACCAACCAGATATTCAACCGTAACATTCCGGTTATGATCAATGGTCTGACCAGCATGAAAGCCACCATGGGACAGGTAAACAACTGGGGTATCGAAGTTAACCTGAATACTACCAACATCCAGACAAAAGACTTCAACTGGGGTTCCACACTGACTTTCTATATGAACCGCAACAAGCTGAAAGAACTCTACGGAGACGGTCAGGACGATATTACGAACTCCCTGTTCTTGGGTAAGTCATTGGGTGCTATCTATGGTTACAAGAACATTGGTATTGTACAAGAAGAAGATACAGAATATATGGCAGCCAACGGTGCAGAACCGGGTGACGTGAAGTTTGCCAACCTGGACGGTAGCGAAGACGGTAAAATTACAGCCGACGACCGTACCATCCTGGGATACAAAAAAGAAAACTTCCGCATGAGCTTTGGCAATACATTCCGCTACAAGGACTTCGAACTTTATATGTTGTTCACCGGCATCTTCGGTGGAAACGGCTACGGACAAGCTGTAAACTACTACGCTTTCCGTACTTCTTCCGACGTACAGGGCGACAATAACTTCAACCACGGCTGGTGGACTCCCGAAAACAAGAGTAACAAATATCCGCGTATCAACTATACCGACGGACGCTACACTCCGCTACAAGGATATGGCTTCGTGCGTCTGCAAGACCTCAGCCTGTCCTATACTTTCCGCCAGCCTTGGGTACAGAAAGCAGGTATCGGGAATCTGAAGGTTTACATGGCTTGCAAGAACCTTTTCACCATCTCCGGATGGGAAGGTGGCAATCCTGAAGTTCAACAAACACTGGGTAGCGGTTACACTTACGGATACCCGTTGTCGCGTACCGTTTCGTTTGGTCTGAATTTAACGTTCTAACTCTATTAAAAACACTAAAGATGAAAACAAAAAAATATATATTCATAGCTGCCGCGGCTTCCATGCTCGGCATGACGACGTCTTGTGACGATGAAGGCTTCCTGACGGAAAAGCCCAAAACAATCTACACCACCGACAACTCGTACGAAACGATTGACCAGGTGAAAGCTTGTATCACTAACTTGTACATCCACATTCGCTACTGGTATCAACAAGATTATTTTCTGAAAGGACTGGGCACCGATGTGCTGGATACTCCTTACTTCCGCAGTACGGGCAATGGTTACTGTAACTTTGCCAACTGGTCGAGCACCAACAGCAATTCCAACAAGATTTATGATGCCATGTTCCAGATGGTGAACTATGCCAACCAGTCACTGGAAGGTTATAATAAGGAAGGTCTGCCCTGGGAAAGCGAGGCACAGCGCAATGAGGCCTACGGTGAAATCATGTTTTTCCGTGGTTATGGATACCTGACAATGGGTGAATTGTTTGGCGGAGTGCCTCTGGTAGATCAATTCTATCAGACATTGAAACTGGACTTTGTACGTTCCAGCCGCGAAGAGACGTATAACTTCGCTATTACCGATCTGGAAGCTGCCGCTGCGGCACTGCCCGATTATCCATCCGAAGCCGGGCGCGTGTCAAAGGGAGTCGCTTACCATTTTCTGGCCGAAGCCTATCTGGCACTGGCCACCATCAAGAGCAATGACGCCGAATGCCTACGGAAATCCATCGAATATGCCGACAAGGTGATGGCATTGCATCCGTTGATGACGGAGCGCTTCGGTACACGCAGCATCCCGGGAGGGGGAACAACAAAGAATGGTGTAGCTGCTTACTATGAAGACGGCAATGTGTTTTTCGACCTCTTCCAGGAAGGCAACTATGACTACGCCGAAGGAAATACGGAAGCATTGTGGACCTTGCAGAACGATTACACAGTTTATCATGAATATGGCGGAAACAACTTCGTAGGTTATCCGCGTGAAATGTCTCCCGTTCTCCGCGATGTGGTATGGAAAGCTGAATATGCCGAAGCCGGAGCAGCAGCCGGGCCATGGGCAGGCAATATCGACGAAAGCATATATCCGGGCGGAAACGTATCGGCCTACGTAGGCGGACGCGGTGTGGCTAATATGGCTCCTACCACTTATGTGATCAGTGATGATTGGGAAGGCGATTACGAAGATGATATACGCAATGCGCCCTGCACCATCCGCCGCCAGTTTGTGTGCATGGATACGAAGCATAGCATGTATGGCAAACCGGTTCCTTACGAAATGCTGGATTATAATACTCAGAAGATAACAGAATTCTTCCCCGTCTGGACTAAACTTGCTCCGATAGACGACTGGGGATATGACGACCTGGCCGATGGCGGTAACCGCTCTAATATGTATTGCGACCAGTATGCACACCGTTCGGCAGAAACCTTGTTGCTCCGTGCCGAAGCCAACCTGCGTGCAGGCGACAAAGGTGCTGCTGCCACCGACATCAACAAGCTGAGAAACCGTGCACAATGTACAAAACTGGCTACGGCAGACGATATGACACTGCAATACATCCTCGATGAACGGGTACGTGAGTTATTCGGTGAAGAAAGAAGATGGGTAACTCTGCTCCGCATGGGCAATGACGGCATCGAGAGCCTCAACAGTCATGCCATGTACATAGCAGACCAGCCTTTCTGGGGCGGGTACTTCAAGTCGGACAAGGCCAAGGTGACGAAATGGAACCTGTTCCCGATACCACAGACAGTAATCGATACGAATACAGGTGCGGTGATAGAGCAGAATGAGGGCTGGTAATGTTATCAGGTTTATATAAATAGCAGAAAGGTGTGCTTCGTTATCGTGAAGCACACCTTTCTGCTATTTATTTCTCATTTGCAGGTGAAGGTTCTTCCCTTTTCTCCCTGTAAGCCGTTGGCGACATCCCCGTATGGTGCTTGAAGTATCTTCCTAAATATGATTGATCCGGAAAATTAAACTGATTCGCTATCTCCTGTATGGAAAGCGCCGTAGAGTGAAGCGTCACTTTCAGCTCAAGTATCACGTAATCGTCTATCCATTCCTTCGCTGTGCACCCCACTGTCTGTTGTATCGTCTTACTCAGATGCCGGCCCGTGACGCAAAGTTTATCCGCATAATAATCTACCGACCGCTGTTCCCTGAAAGATTCTATCACCAACGCAATAAACCGGTCCTTCAACCGCCAGCGCAGATGATTCGGTTTCGTTTCCCGGTAAAGTCTTTCTGACTGATTGCAAATCTCATAGAACAGCATCCGGCAACAATAAGCAATCAGTTCGCGCTGGTACACATTCCCATCCTCCGCAGACTTCCGGCGTAACAGTTCCAGATAGTGATTCCGCACTCCGTCCCATTCCTCACCCTGGAATGAACTGTAATTATGCTCGCGCATAAAAGACACTTTATCCGAAGGCAACGAATAGAAAATCTCATGTCTGAACTGACTGGAAAAGGCAAAGACCGTCAGTTCCAAATCTTCTGTAGCATCTTTGTAGAGCGTAATCTGTCCGGGAAATACCAGTATCACGCTTCCGGCAGACAACGCATACTTCTGTTGATTAATGTAAATCTGCACCTCTCCCTGCAGACAAAACAGAAATTCTCCTTTCTCCGCCCTGCAGGGATAGGAAAGAAGATCCGTCCGGCGACGGGTATGGAACAGGTATTCTTCACTCATAAAGTTCCGTTTTTGAAGTACAAAGATAGTATCTGAAAAGCTCTGGCACAAGAAAATCCCACATTTTGAACAACCTGCTTCGATTTTTGAACCGTGAAACAGTAGATAGTTGCCGTAACTTTGCAGCAGTTTAAAAAGAGAATTTTTACTTGTTGAAGGAATTTATTAAAAATGGCAAAAAGAGAATTAACAGCCCGTTATCTGTTTTTCATCGCGGGTTTATTTGTAAATGCATTCGGTATTAGTTTGATTATTAAAGCAAATCTGGGTTCCTCACCTATATCGAGCCTTCCCTATACGCTCAGTCTGAAATTCCCCATTACACTGGGGCAATTCACACTGTTGCTGAATGCCGTGCTGATAGCCGGACAAATAGCACTGCTGAAAAAGGATTTCAGGAAAGAACAATTTCTGCAAATCCCCATAGCGATACTTTTCAGTTTCTTCATAGACTGTTCGATGGCACTGCTGTCTGGTTTCACCCCTGCGGGATACGCTTCACAGATTCTATCACTGGTGACCGGCTGCGCCATACTCGGACTGGGAGTGAGTATGGAAGTGATAGCCAATGTAGTGATGCTGTCCGGTGAAGCCTTTGTAAAAGCCATCACCCTGCGTACCGGAAAAGAATTCGGAATTACCAAAATCGGCTTCGACACCACACTGGCACTTCTGGCCTGTGCAGCTTCCCTGCTATTAGCCGGAACCATAGAGGGAGTACGCGAAGGCACAATCATCGCCGCATTGATTGTCGGGCTTTTCGCACGCTTCTTCAACCGCCGGCTGGCGTTTGTGAATAAAATGATTACCTTTGCACCGAATAAAACTCCTATTCAGCCCTATGAAGACAATCGCAATCACCGACGCAGCGGAGATTGAAGCAATCATCCGCAAATGTCCTTACTGTACGGTAGGTATCACCGATCCGGAAGGTAATCCCTACGTAGTCCCCATGAACTTTGCTTACCGGGATGGCATCATCTATCTGCATTCCGGTCCCGAAGGCGGCAAAGTGGCAATGGCAGAACGCCACCCTCGCATTTGCATCACCTTCTGCGAAGGACACGAGCTGGTTTATATGCACCGGCAAGTGGCATGCAGCTACAGCATGAAGTCGCGTAGCGTAATGTGCCACGGAAACGTCCGTTTCATCGAAGACATGGACGAAAAGCGACGTATACTCGACATCATCATGCAACAATATACGAGCGATGAATTCAAATACAGTGAACCTGCCGTGCGCAACGTAAAAGTGTGGGAAGTAAAAGTCGAGAAGATGAGTTGCAGATCATTCGGATTGCGCCCCAGCGAGGTATAATCTTCCCTGCACCACACAAAACATTCCTTTTTCCCCTTCCAAATTTATCAATGTAAATAAATCAGACTACATTGATTCCTCATTGACATGCACTTACGTATTTTTATAAAATTAATATCTAAAACTATTTGTTTGCTATATTAAAATCTAATATATTTGCAAGAGAGAAAACAATCGTTTTGTTTTTAAAATGCAAATAAACGCAATCAAATTATGAAAAGCCAATCTTTTAAACCAAAAAGTAGAGAGTCTCCATATCAGGCATATAGATCCAATGTACAGGATATATAGATCTGACACACAGGACATAAAGATGCAACACATCAGGTATATAGAGCCAGCACGACAGACATATAGATCCAAGAAACTAAATCAAATCATTTAAATCATACTCATTTATGGAACAGAAAAACAAAAAATCTCTCCGCACCTGCGGATGCTGCCTGAAGAAACTCCCACTTGAAGCCTTCTACATCAACAAACGTACACAGAATCCGGATAATTACTGCAAAGAATGCCGCAAGGCAACCTGCAGGAAGCGTTACCATCATACACAGATAATAAATGATACACGCAGCTACCCCGTGATAACCGAAACCAATGACTACAGTCTCCGTATGACCCTCATTCTCCACGCCCGCCAAGTGGTAAGAGAAAGTATAGCCCGGAAACGGAGGAGTCTTAGAGAAATAGCCATAGATTAATTCATTTTTCACTAAAAACTAAACACCCAAACACATGTGTAGAATAAAAAAACGGGGACTCGATTATTTCCCCATCGATATAGACTTCATGCAAAACCGCCTAGTACGCCGCATTATGAAGCGCGAAGGCGAAGGCTCACTTGCCACATTATTTGGCGCCCTCTCCTGCATCTACGGCGGAGAGGGTTACTACGTCCGTGCAGACGAACTCTTCTACGAAGACATTTCCACAAGCCTCTACAACCAGACAGCCGGTGACGTAAAACGCATCCTTACCCTTGCTGCCGAATACGGTATCTTCCATCCCGGGCTCTTCAGCGAGTTCGGCATACTCACCAGCAGCGAGATACAAAAACAATACCTCTTCAGCACCAAACGCCGGAAATCTTCCGCAATAGAAGAGCGGTATAATCTTATTGACGACGCTCCCGACTCATTCACGGAACAGAGCACAGAGTCTGAAGTTGAGAATGCAACACCCAAGGGCGAAAGTGTAACAATTAAGCCCGAAAATGTAACATCCGGTACACATAGCATAGCACAGAATAGAATAGCACAGCATAGAATAGAAAAACCCCTCCTCAATAGTTCCCCCGTCGGGGGAACTCAGAACGCGGACGAAATATCCGCGGAGGAAGAGGAGGAGGAATTAGTTTCTTCCGGGGGAGCTCCCGACGTTTACATACAAACTACATCCGGTAACGACAAGCCTCACCGGAGGGAATGGACCGATGAAGACGTGGCTCGCCTGCAACCACCAGCTGACGGCCTGGATCGCAATCCGGACGGTCTTATTTTCAATCTCCGCCAGTTTCATATTCCTCCGCAAGAACAATATGTCATTGTCCTGAAGAGTAACTTCGGCATTATCGGGCATCCCGTATGGAAGGGATTCTTCGATCTGCGGGAAAGTCATGGCAAAATACGACAGCCCGGAAGATATCTATTGAGTTTATGTATCAAGCAAAAGGAAGCCACGAAACGTGAATAACATAGGCTGAAATTCATGAAGAAAAACGGCCTTTTTTATTTTTCAGTTCACATAATAAGGCTTATCTTTGCAATGTGGTTAAGCTTAAGGCACAAACAATAAATTATCTATCAACACATTTAAAACTTTACTAAATTATGGCAGTACTTTACAAAACAGCCCAATCCATATTGGCAAATAAGGACGGCAAAAAACTATTCTATCCGCGCGTCGTGCTGAAAGGCAACGTGTCAACAGACCAGATTGCCCAAGAGATCGCAGAATACTCTTCCCTCTCCAAAGGCGACACGAAAAATGTTATCGACAACCTGGTGAGGGTATTGACTACTCACCTGCAATCCTCGGAAAGTGTAACCCTGGACGGCTTCGGCACATTTCGTATGACCATGAAGTCGAACGGCAAAGGCGTGGAAAGCGCCGACAAGGTATCAGCTGCGCAAGCCACCATGACCGTGCGCTTCCTGCCTTGCTACACCAAGAATCCGGACCGTACCGTAGCTACCCGCTCGATGGTGACCGGAGTGAAATGTATTCCCTACGGAACAAGTCAGGCAGGCGGTTCCGGCGGCAACGGTAATGGTGACTCCGGCGGTGACGGGGGCATAGAGGACGATCCGCTGGGTTAAAGATACAACGCAAACACATACACGGAACTAAACTATTACAGACTAACTAAACTATTTCCTTTTTTACCGGTAAGTTACTTATTTTTATCAACTAAACTATCCAATCAAAAACACATGAGAAGTATCAACTTAATAGTGGTGCATTGTAGCGCCACCAGGGCGGATCATGCTTGAAATCATCCAAAAAAGAACACGAAAGGAGGTGTGAAACTATGGCAATCAAGAAATCAGTATGGGATATGATCCTGAAAATGGTTATCGCGGTGGCTTTGGCTATTGCGGGGGCGTTGGGGGCAAATGCGATGACGCTGTAAAGCCTTAATCTCATAAAGATATCCCGCCATTCGATACATAGAAAATGATGCAATGGTGGGATATTTTTTATCACAATCAATTATTCATTCACAACAGACAATCATTATGAGAAATATTCTATTTATTCTATTATTAACTCTGGGCACCCTCGCCCATGCAGAAAGGGGGCAGGAACTGCAACAGTTCTACACCCCCAATACGTATGCCTTTGCCCGCTACGGCGACCTGCCCGTTGACTACAGCACCGGTCTTCCGCAAATCAACCTTCCACTGACTTCCATCAGCGACCGCGACATCAAGGTGGACGTTTCACTAAGCTATTACGCATCAGGTATCAAGGTAGACCAGGAAGCCTCGTGGGTAGGCCTGGGATGGAGCCTGAATGCAGGCGGCATGATCACTTGCCAGCTTCGGGGAGCGCCCGACGAGATGGATGCCAAGACAGGAAAAATGCGTCGTGTGAATCTGCGCTTTCAGAATTATCCTTCGGAAACCATGGACCAATACATCAAAGCCGAAAGGAGCAACTGGGTGAGTGCGGCCGACCTGAGACCTAACAGCTTCGATCCTGCACCGGATATCTTCTTTTTCAATTTCTGCGGAAGAACCGGAAAGTTCTACCTGGATGAAAACGGAAAAGGGCGTATGATCAATCAGGATGACTGTATCATAGAGTTCCAGCCGGACGGCACTTTCAAGATTACGGACGAAAAAGGGGTAGTATATCTTTTTAAGGATAAGGAATACGCTTATTACGGTGCGATAAAGGATAACTGCACTTCCGGATGGTATCTTTCGTCTATTACAAGTCCTGCCGGGGGCAGCATCACTTTTACTTATGTAAGTGGCGGTACGCTGGGAACGAGTGTCATCCACCGCATTGATGATTCTTGCTATATGACCCTCAATAAAGATCTCAATACGCATGAGATTCCCCCCAGCTACCTGCGGCCTGCCATTGTCGATAACTCCAATGAAGGGATAACCGGACTTGTGGTCAGCCGCATTACTGCTTCTTCGGGAGCACACATCGACTTTACGTGCAGCAGCGAGAACCGTAAGGATGCCCACAGCATACGGGGGAGCATGCTTGAGAGTATCACTTCTTATAATTCGGCAAACGACATTTATAAAAAGTACAAACTGTTCTATGGTTACTTTGAACCGGATGAAAGGCATAAAATAGCCGCTTCATATTACCAATACCTGAACTATCGCCTGCGTCTGGAGAAAGTACAGGAACTTCCGTCTACAGGCACATCGGCACTTCCTCCCTATCGTTTTTCATATTATGGAGACGGTGGTTCCAAGACGGATAATATATATGCATTACCTTATCGGTTGTCGCCTTGCCAGGACCACTGGGGATACTATAATTATACGGATAACAAGACCATTTTTGCGAATAATGCGGCGAATGAACCTTTCTACATTGACCCGTGGTTCCGAGAATTGTCCAACAGTTATGAACTGGCAGGCATAAAGGGTTATAAAATCTCAAATGGCGGTAATCGCGAAATGGATACCGAGGCTGTCAAGGCCTGTACCTTGAAAAGGATTGTGTATCCCACAGGCGGTTATACGGACTTTGATTTCGAAACGCATGATGTCAACTATACGTTAGGGAAAATCGGCATCGGCGGCCTGCGCGTCAAGAAGATAACAGACAATGATGAGAATGGCAACCAGAAAATCCGTAATTACGAGTATCCTTATTATTCGTGGGGAGAGAGCAAGTATCATTTGGTGGAAAATTTGTATCATGTCTGGTATCATCAAATGCTTGATTCGAACACTAATCTGGGGCGATGCAGGGACTATCTGGCAGGCTACGGAGTTCCTACCGATCTCATTGATTCACCGGATATCCTGCAAATCACATCTTTCCCCGCCCTGACGCTGGGTGTGGAAGGTGACTTCATGTACCCCAATGTGACGGAATACATAAGCGGGCAGGGACGCACAGAGTATACCTATACTTATGAAACGAACCATGAACCCTATATCCGACCGGGGATGGCGTCTCGGCTCCCGACTGGTTCCGCTCTTCCTACATCTACATAAATTCGGGCGGGGTAATCCCTTCCACGATTTTGGGGGGCACGGCTACTTCTTACACTTTCCCTTTCATGACGGACGTCGACCTGGGCTGGATGCGCGGGCAGTTGGAGAAGCGTGAGGTGTATGGTGAAGACGGCTGGCTGATGGAAGCTGACTATATGACCTATGAGGAGTGCCTGCTGGGCGTGGAAGCCGGAGGCAAGGCGGTGCAGTTCAATGAATACGAGTTCCTCTTTGCCCGGGATTACCTGACAACCGGACGATCACGGTTGACGAAGGAGACTCATGAGGTTTATGGCGACAAGGGCGGGGGCTTATGTACCACGAAAGAATATACGTATGCCCCGGCATATCACAAACTGGTGTCGAGCGTGAAGGAGACGGCAAGTGATGGTAGCGAGATTGTGACGAAGTATTATTATCCGCACGATTACAGTTCTACTGCCAATGCAGCCCTTCAGACAATGAAGGATAAGCACATCCTCCTTCCGGTAGATGTACGCTCGTACAAAGGTGGGCGCCTGGTATCGGGTGAGCAGACCAAGTACAATGCATACGGCCAGCCGGAGATTGCTTACCGTGCGGAAACCACGGCTACGGAGATTGCTTTCAACAAGGATACACCTTTCACATTCACAGCCTACCTGTGGCGTACGTATGATGCTAACCGGCTACTTGTATCCGAGAAAACACGTGAGAATGGCCTGAAGTATACTTACTTGTGGTCGTACGGCAACCAGTATCCTGTGGCACGGATAGAAGGTGCGGATTACAGCGATGTGACCGGCTGGTTGAGCAGTGCCTCGGTCGGATTGCCAAACACGCTGACCCGCCCTTCGGATATTGAGAGCCGGCTGGCTTCCATTCGAAATGCCCTTGCCTCCAAAGACGTATTGGTCACCACCTATACTTATCTGCCGCAAGTGGGCATGACAGGTATGACGGATGCCAACGGTAAAACTACCGGCTACGTATATGATGATTACCGGAGGCTGTCTCTGGTAAAGAACCATGAGAGCAAGGCTGTGATGCAGTATAAATATAATCTTTACGACTAACCCTAAAAAGAAACAATGCGTATGAAACGATTTAGTATATTCTTATTATTCCTGATAGTCGGTTGTGCCCTGAATGCACAGGATGACTACCGGAACTACGTGCTCAGTCGCACGATGCTGAATGGGACGGGAACGTCCTATCTGGACAATATCACTTATTACGATGGACTGGGACGTCCTTTCCAGACGGTACAGAAAGCGGTGCAGAGTGGTTTGCCCGTAAACAAGAACCTTGCCACCCTGCAGGAATATGATGCTGCCGGACGCGAATGGAACAGTTGGCTGCCAGTGTTTGCCGGTTCTTCCGATTATCTTGCTCCTGCCGGTATCAAGAGCAGTGCACCTGGAAATTACGACAATGACAGCCGGCCCTACAGCCAGCCGGTTTATAAAGCTTCGCCGCTAAACCGCCTTACAGCACAATATGGCCCGGGAGCAGCCTGGTACAATGCCGGGCGCCCGGTAAAGACGGAGTATCTGCTGAATACGAATGCCTCTCCATTGAAGTGTATCAAGTATGACGTAAGCTCTACGGGAGGGCTGACCGGTAATTCTACTACTTTCTATACTTCAGGTGAACTTTCTGTAGTGAAGACTACGGACGAAGACCTGAACGTAAGCTATTCCTTCACCGACAAACAGGGGCGCACGGTGCTTACCCGCCAGATGAACAAAGCGAGGAACATGACACCTATTATATATATAATGATAAGGGGAATCTTTGCTTTGTGCTTCAGCCCAAATATCAGGAGTCGGCGGATCTTGGCAAGTATGCTTTTCAATATGAATATGATGCTCGTGGACGTTGTACGAAGAAGATACTTCCGGGTGCTGACTTTGTGGAGTATACATACAATGCTGCGGACCAGCTGGTCTTCTCCCAGGATGGCAACCAGCGGGCGCAGGCTACCAAGAAATGGACTTATTATCTGTATGATAAGTTCGGCCGTCTGACCGAGCAGGGGGAATGCACGAACAAGAGTGCCACTTCGAGTCCGGTGGTGTATATTCATAATTATTATGATGGATATGGGTTTATAAACGGGACAGGCTTTACTGATTCCAACTATAAACTTACAGAAGCTCAGAAAGCTTATGGCAAAGGCTATCAGACCGGTAGTGTCATCAGTATATTCGGTGACAGCAAGAAGATATATTTGATGTATCAATATGACATTCAGGGACGTGTGGTGAAGACTGTACAGAACAACTTGCTGGACGGGCTGGATGTGACTGAAACGACTTTTACCTTCAGTAGCAATCGACAGACAGTGGTTCATAAAAATACGTATAAGGAGAACGGAACACAAAAGTCTATTACCGAAACTTACATTTATACTTATGATTATGCCGACCGAATCAGTAAAGTGGAACATACGCTGAACGATACCAAAGTGGTGCTTAGTGAGAATACCTATAATAAATTGGGCCAGTTGGTAAACAGGTCCTTGCATGGCGCTTCGGCTGACATAATGGGATATGCATATAACATCCGGAACTGGCTGACCCGTATTGAAAGTCCCAACCTTATTTTAAAGTTGAATTATGGTTATTCTGCCGGTGGAGGGAATATCGCTTCAATGTTCTGGAAAAGCGGTGAGGAAGGCCGACAGAAATATACATTTACCTATGACGGACTGGGACGCATGTTGAATGCTGATCATTTAATTTTGGGCCAGCAGGATGAAGATGATGACGACTGGGGAGTGACAACCGGGCTTATGAGTATTCAAACCGGAAGGCAAATAGAAGAGACGCCTCTTGCCAGAGAAAACGCTTTCACGGAAAGAGTGACGGAATATGATAAGAATGGAAATATCCTGAAGTTGGTACGTTACGGACAGACAGGTGCCAATTCCTACGGTGTGATTGACAACCTTACGATGACGTTGACCGGTAATCGGCTGAACCGTGTGGATGATGCCTCTACAGCTTCCGCCTATGGTGGTGGATTCGAATTTAAAGATGCCGTGAAACAGGATAATGAATATGCTTATGATGCCAATGGTAATTTAACACAAGATTTAAACAAAGGTATAGAGGATATTCAATACAATTGCTTAAATTTGCCAAGACTGGTAAAGTTTAAGGATCAGAGTACTATTACTTATACTTATGCGGCGGACGGTACAAAGCTCCGTGTGGAACATAAGATAGGAAATAGCACTACCCGGACGACTTACTGCAGTAATGTGATCTATGAGGATGGTACAGCCAAGTGTTTACTAACGGAAGAAGGTTATGTCTCTTTAGACGACCGGGAATATCACTATTACCTGAAGGACCATCAGGGAAACAACCGGGTACTGGTTAACAAGAACGGTGGCGTAGAAGAAATCAACCATTATTATCCATTCGGAGGTGTCTTTGCAAGTGAAGAGAATGTGCAGCCTTATAAGTATAATGGTAAGGAACTGGATACTAAGAAAGGGCTGAACTGGTATGATTATGGGGCAAGGCAGTATGATGCGGCACTGGGAATCTTTACTACGGTAGATCCTTCATCCGAAAAGTATTACTCAGTGAGTCCTTATGCGTACTGTTCTTCAAATCCTGTAAATGCAATTGATTATCAAGGCAAGCTTGTCATATTTATCAATGGCATGCATTGGGGAGATGGAAAGAGCAATAGGTACTGGGATAAAAATGGAGGTGGATTTGCTACTGCAGTAATGAAACATTTAAACGATTACAATGCTATGTATATAGATGGTTCTATTGGAGGAGTCGGGCAATTACCTTATAATTTAGATGCTAACTTACGACGTACTTTTGGTCGGAATCAAGGATTTTTAGATGCACCAGTTATTCTCCGCAAAATAAAAAAATTCAAAAGGGGAATTAATTGAAACTATAAAAATTATTACTCATAGCATGGGTGCAGCATATGCAAAAGGATATATAGAAGCTCTAAAACAGTTTTTAATTGATAATAATCTACCTTTATCTCTTATTGAATTTGAAGCAGATTTTGCTCCTTTTCAACCAACAGAGCAAGAGGCTGTAAAAGGAATAAAGACGTTTCAATTTACTAATATGAATGATGATATTGCTAATAATAAGTGGCTTAAAAGCCCATTTGGTATTATACAAGGAGTTGAAAAAGTTACTATTGGAATTGAGGAAAACAAAAAACATACTATAAAGGATTTCTACAATATGGTTTTTAAACTTCCTGAAGGAAAATATGAAGTTATAGATGGGAAAATTGTACCAATAAATTAAGTTTATGTCACACCTTATAGAGGAAAATATTTATTTAATTATGGCTATTGTAAATCTGATTCCAGTTTTACTTTTAGTATTGTGTTCCATGTTCGGAAAAATCAGAAGCGACCCATTTAAGATTTTTATTAAAAGTGTAGTTATTGATATAGTACTATTTTTTGTGTCACTATTAGTGGTTTTATTTATTGATATGAGCTTAGCAATGATGGTTGTTCTTATGATAATACTTCAATTGATATATTTCCCGATTGTCGGAATATTGCTTTTATTTCTTAGTATTGGTAGTGATGTAAACTGGGCAAAAGATAATTGGGAAAAGATATTACTACCCTTTGCAATATTATTTTTGTGGCTATTAGGTGACATAATTTGCATTATTCAATGCTGAATATCCTTTCCGATACGGTAAATCTAATAATTCCTTGCTTATGTTATTATATGTAAGCAAGGAATTTTACTATTTGCTTATCACAATGATTCTTGGTAAAGAACTATGAGAACAGTGTTCTGGCATAGTCTAAAATAATCTCTATGATTAACCTTAGAAAGAAACAATATGTATGAAATCTTAGCATATCCTTATTATTCCTGATAGCTGCCGACAGCCTGAATACATAGGAACACTACCGAAACGACGTGCTCAATCGCACGATGTCGAATTAACAACAGAACAAAGAAAGTATGGCAAAAGCATAGAATTCAATACAATTTCTTAAATTTGCCAAGACTGATAAAGTTTAAGGATCAGAGTACTATTACTTATACTTATGCGGCAGACGGGACAAAGCTCCGCGTGGAACATAAGATAGGAAATAGCACTACCCGGACGACTTACTGCAGTAATGTGATCTATGAAGGTGGTACAGCCAAGTGTTTACTAACGGAAGAAGGTTATGTCTCTTTAGACGACCGGGAATATCACTATTGCCTGAAGGACCATCAGGGAAACAACCGGGTACTGGTAAACAAGAACGGTGGCGTAGAAGAAATCAACCATTATTATCCATTCGGAGGCGTCTTTGCAAGTGAAGAAAATGTGCAGCCTTATAAGTATAATGGTAAGGAACTGGATGCAAAGAAGGGGCTGAACTGGTATGATTATGGGGTAAGGCAGTATGATGCGGCACTGGGAATCTTTACTACGGTAGATCCTTCATCCGAAAAGTATTACCCGACCTCTCCTTATGTTTATTGTGGAGGTGATCCTATAAATAGGATAGATCCTACGGGAGCGGATTGGTATAAGGATAGTGACGGCAATTATCATTGGGCTGAAAGAGGTGGCGACATCGCTGAAGGATGGACATGGGTCGGATCTTCAGTCTCTATAGAAATCAGTAAAAGTAAGTATGTCAATTACTATGAGAACGGTGGTATTAAAATCAGAAATGATAAACCGAATTTTAGCCGAATGGAATCCTATTGGAGTTGGTTATGAGTTAGCCATAGATGAATATAGAGATTATATTCCAGTAATTCTTCAGTTTTGTCATGATAAGAAAAAACTGATAAACTATTTACAAAATATCTTGGTTAACGAAATGGGACTAGAATATGATGGAAGGAATAAAAAACATAATACTGATATTCAATTAATTTGTGATAGAATAATCCAAACGTACAATGACTTTTGAAATGATTTTTTTGTTTCTGGCTAGTCGTATTTCTTATCCGCTTGAGTTGAGTGTTGACATTATTAATCTATTAGTCTGACTTAGAGGTTGTGTCAATATTTGAAGTGACCGCGAAATGGTGTAGCTATCCGGGGTAAAAGGTGTAGCCCTACCAAAGTAGGGCCACAGGCACTTCTAAAGGACATAAAAGAAATATTTATCTATACCATTCTAAGTTCAGTCTGTACGACATTTTCAATCAGAACACTTCTTCACTCCGAAATCCGATAACAAATATTCAACAAATTTCCATTAAAAGAATCCATCAGGCATCTTACAGCGGATATTCTTCGAACGCATACAGCAACGTCGAAAGATAACGTTCGCCTGTATCCGGCAATAATATGACTATTGTTTTTCCTATGTTTTCAGGAAGAAGTGCTAGGCGGGTAGCTGCACTGACTGCTGCTCCGGATGAAATTCCTACCAACAAACCTTCCAACTTAGCCAATTCACGACCCGCACGAATAGCATCATCATTCGTTACCTGCAGAATTTCATCTACTACTGCCGGATTGTAGTTCTTAGGAACAAAACCGGCACCGATCCCCTGTATCTTATGTGCTCCCGGTGCACCTCCCGAAAGTACGGGAGAATCGGTAGGTTCCACTGCCATCACCTTCACCCCCGGATTATGCTTCTTCAGGGCCGCACCTACACCACTAACGGTTCCACCGGTACCGACACCGGCTACAAAAATATCAACCACTCCTTCCGTATCCCTCCAGATTTCCTGTCCCGTAGTACGTTCGTGCATGGCAGGGTTTGCAGGGTTATCAAACTGCTGAAGAATTACCGCACCCGGAGTAGCAGCTTTCAGTTCTTCAGCACGGGCTATGGCACCCTTCATGCCATTGGCACCCGGTGTAAGCACCAGTTCGGCACCAAGGGCTTTCAGCAGGTTACGGCGTTCTACACTCATGGTGTCGGGCATCGTAAGAATCAGTTTATAACCTTTTGCAGCAGCAACAAATGCAAGCCCGATTCCGGTGTTTCCACTGGTAGGTTCTATAATAGTGGCTCCGGGTTTCAGCAAACCGGAAGCTTCCGCATCTTCAATCATCGCCAATGCCACGCGGTCTTTCACACTTCCGGCAGGGTTAAATGACTCCAGTTTCACGATCAGACGGGCTTTTAAACCTTTCGCTTTATTGTAATTGCTCAGCTCCAGCAAGGGAGTGTTGCCCACAAGATCAGTGAGCTGTTTTGCTATCTTTTTCATAACTTATTGGGTTTTAATTTATACTCTTCTTTATAAAGTACAAAGATAGCGAGATAACGGTTCACAAGAAATACCATATTTGTGGGATTTTCATACTATAAATGAGGGATTTTCGCTGAGAATAGTTACCTTTGTACCCACCTTATTATAAAAGGATATCCCAATGAGTCCATTGAACTTTACTCACATTTTGACACAGGCAGTCGATGAACTATCGGAAAGTTCGTCTTACAGAGGACTGTTTCATCAGCACACGGACGGTAATCCATTGCCTTCGGCCAAAGCGTTGCATGACATCGTAGAGCTGTCGCGTGCCATACTTTTCCCTGGTTATTTCGGTAATTCCACAGTCAACAGTCGTACCGTAAAGTACCACATCGGAGTAAACGTAGAACGTTTGTTCGACTTACTGACCGAGCAGGTGCTTGCAGGTCTTTGCTTTACCGGCGACGGTGAATGCAGTTGCTGCACCGAACTTCAACGCGAAGAAGCTGCGCTGATTGCCGCCAAGTTTATCAGCCACCTGCCGGAAATGCGCCGTGTACTGGCTACGGATGTAGCGGCTGCCTACAATGGCGACCCTGCTGCACATAGTTTCGGAGAAGTAATCAGTTGCTACCCGGCCATACGCGCCATCAGCAACTACCGCATTGCGCACGAATTGCTGAGGCTCGGTGTTCCTCTCATTCCCCGCATTATCACCGAAATGGCCCATAGCGAAACGGGAATAGATATCCACCCAGGGGCCGTCATCGGCAGCCACTTCACCATAGACCACGGAACAGGTGTGGTGATTGGTGAGACATGCATCATCGGCAATAATGTGAAACTGTATCAGGGAGTGACGCTTGGTGCCAAGAGTTTCCCGCTGGATGCAGACGGCAAACCGATCAAAGGTATTCCACGCCATCCGATATTGGAAGACAATGTTATCGTCTATTCCAACGCCACCATCCTGGGACGCATCACCATCGGGCAGGGTGCCACAGTAGGTGGTAATATCTGGGTAACGGAAAATGTGCCGCCAGGAGCGAGAATCGTGCAAACAAAAGCCAAGAAATGAATCTATAACAGATGATGTTCGGAGTGACGCTGGATATATAGATACAGCACATTGAATATATAGATGCAATAATTTGCCAAACATAGAGAGAATCAATATAAAAAGTATAGTCAAACAGTTATTAAATAAATGAGCGAACAATTTCAAATGATTGCCAAAACATTCCAAGGACTGGAAGAAGTACTGGCACAAGAACTGACTGCATTAGGAGCAAACGACATAGAAATAGGCCGACGCATGGTGTCTTTCAGTGGAGACAAGGAAATGATGTACAAAGCAAACTTCTGCCTGCGTACAGCAATACGTATTCTAAAACCAATCAAGAGCTTCACTGCCAAGAACGCCGATGAAGTGTATGACCAAATCAAAGCTATCTGCTGGGAAGAGATCCTGAATGTAGAAAAAACCTTTGCCGTAGATGCCGTTGTATTCAGCGAAGAGTTCCGCCATTCCAAGTTCGTTTCTTACAAAGTAAAAGATGCCATTGTGGACTATTTCCGTGATAAGTTTAACAAACGCCCGTCCGTACGCATCAACAAACCGGATGTATTGCTGAATATACACATTGCACAGACCACTTGTACGCTCTCTCTCGACTCATCGGGCGAGTCACTGCACCGCCGCGGGTATCGCCAGGAAGCAGTAGAGGCTCCACTAAACGAAGTACTGGCTGCCGGAATGATATTGATGACAGGATGGAAAGGGGAATGTGACTTAATAGACCCGATGTGTGGTTCGGGTACAATTCCCATTGAAGCGGCACTAATTGCACGCAACATTGCTCCGGGAGTGTTCCGCAAGGAATTCGCTTTTGAGAAGTGGAATGACTTCGATCAGGATTTGTTCGACATGATTTACAATGACGATAGTCAGGAACGCGAATTTACGCATAAGATATATGGCTACGACAATAACCCGCAAGCTAATGAAATAGCTACACACAATGTGAAAGCGGCAGGTGTATCGAAAGATATTGTCTTAAAGTTACAGCCGTTCCAGCAATTTGAGCAACCCGCGGAGAAATCAATGATTATCACCAACCCGCCTTATGGAGAACGTATCTCTACCAACAACCTGCTGGGATTGTATCAGATGATAGGTGAACGTTTGAAACATGCTTTCGTCGGAAATACAGCATGGGTGCTCTCTTACCGTGAAGAGTGCTTCGATCAGATAGGACTGAAACCGACCGCCAAGATACCTTTGTTCAACGGTGCACTGGAATGTGAATTCCGTAAATACGAGATTTTCGACGGAAAGTATAAGGAGTTCAAGAAGCAGGAAGGTGAAGGTGAAGGCGAAAACGAAGAATCCGGCTTCAAGTCAAGAGAACCGAGAGAATTCAAACCGAGGGGAGAAGGACGGGATTTCAAACCAAGAGAATCTCGCAAACCAGGCGAGTTCAAATCCAGAGACGACAGACCGAGGGAATTCAAACCAAGAGACAGCAAACCCCGGGAGTTTGGTTCAAAAGAAGATAGGCCGAGAGGTGAGTTCAAGCCGAGGGAGTTCCGCAAGGATGGAGACCGGAAACGGAAACCGTTCGACAGGGAACGCCGTCCGGAAGGAAGCGGGGAGTTTAAGCCGAGAAAGAGGGAAGAAGGCGAGTAAGTTGCTGATAAACAGTTTAAGGTCACAATTTGTGACCTCAAACTGACAAAACATAAAAGAGATAAGTTACAAGTATCAACTTGATATCCCAAATTGGGAGTTCAAGTCAGGGAAGTAGAAGATAACTTATTGGTAGACAATATAAGGTCGCAATTTACGACCTTAAAAGGACAAGGCATAAATGGATGATCTAATTATTATAGATAATAAGATATACGAAATCAGAGGTCAGAAGGTGATGCTGGACTTTGATTTGGCGAAGATGTATGAGGTAGAAACAAAATACCTCAAACAAATGGTAAGAAGAAATGCAGAGCGATTTCCTGAAGATTTTATGTTCCAATTATCAAACGAAGAAGTTAACTGTCTGATTTCCAGTTTGAGGTTGCAAATTGCAATCTCAAACAAAGGCGGTACCCGCTACTCCCCTTTCGCCTTCACCGAACAAGGCGTCGCCATGCTTTCCGGTATCCTCCGGAGTCCCAAAGCCATCGAAGTCAACATCAACATCATGCGCGCCTTCGTCCGTATGCGACAATATCTTCTCTCCCACGTCCCAAAGCAAGAGCTTGAAGAACTGAGAAAGCGTATTGAATATTTGGAAGAAGACGTCACTTCCGACAGAGACAGTTACGAGAAACAATTCGACGAGCTCTTCTCCGCCTTCGCAAAGCTGAGTGCTGCAATACAAGTGAAAAGCACTCCGATGGACAGAATAGAAATAAAAGGATTCAGAAAAGAGAATGACAATAAATGACTATGAACATGAAGATAATCTGTAAATGGATGGGAATAGTGCTATTGGCGTTACCCACTCTCTTTGCAACAAACGTTATGGCACAAGTTTTAAAGAAACCAACGCTGGAAGATTTGCTTCCTGGCGGAGAAACCTATCGCATTGCTGAAAACAAATGGTATCAGTGGTATGGTGATGCCGCATGCTTAGAATTGGGTATCGACAGTATAAAAGGCATCTGGGCAGTAAATGGAGTAGGAGCAAAAGCAGGAGAAAATTTCACAGTCATTACCCTGAAAGAGGCCAATAAGCTATTGGCAGAAAAAGAGTTAGGAAAGTTGCGTAACTTCTACTCCGCAAAGACCATCAATACTCCCCACAGTGCTGTTATTGGAATTCTGCTCCAAGTAGACCCACTCCTTTTGCTGAACACCGGTAAATACCGCGTACTTATCGACTGGAAAAAGAAAGAGTTAATTTGGAACCAACCGTGTCCCGCCCAAGCTGCCAATGAAGATTGGAACGAAGTGAGCCGCCACTTGGCCTATACACTCAACAACAATCTCTACGTAATGACCAATGACGGACAAACTCGTCAGGTAACCACCGAAGCTGAAGGTATCGTATGCGGCCAAAGCGTACACCGCAATGAATTTGGTATCAACAAAGGTACCTATTGGAGTCCCCAGGGAAACCTGCTCGCTTTCTACCGGATGGATGAGAGCATGGTAACACAATATCCATTGGTAGACATCACAGCACGCATAGGTGAACTGAATAATGTACGTTACCCTATGGCAGGCATGACAAGCCATAAAGTAACGGTAGGCATCTATAACACCGAAACACAGAAAACGGTCTATCTGAACACAGGTGATCCCACAGACCGTTATTTCACCAATATCAGTTGGGCTCCGGATGCCAAAAGCATCTATCTTATCGAATTGAACCGCGACCAGAATCATGCCAAACTATGCCAATACAACACCGAGACCGGTGAATTAATGGCTACTCTCTTTGAGGAAACGCATCCCAAATACGTAGAACCTCAACACCCCATCGTATTCCTGCCATGGGACAACAACAAGTTTATCTACCAAAGCCAGCGTGACGGATTCAATCATCTCTATCTATACAATGTAAAAGGAGAATTGCTGAAGCAACTGACCCAAGGCGAATGGTTGGTACAACAAGTATTAGGATTCAACCGGCAGACGCAGCACGTCATTATTCAGAGTACCGAAACTTCTCCTCTGCAAAGCAATATTTACTCTGTCAGTCTGAAGGACTGTAAACGAAGCCTTTTAGGAAACTCTGAAGGAATTCATTCGGCACAGCTATCCGGCTTTATGGGTACCCATCTCATTGACAAATCTTCTTCGCCCACTTGCCCCCGTAGCATAAAGATAATGTCTGCCAACCCGAAAAAACATCGGGAATATACACTGCTTACAGCAGAAGATCCGTTCAAGGGCTTCACTATGCCAAATATAGAAACCGGTACCATCAAGGCGGCCGACGGCGTGACCGACCTCTACTACCGCCTTGTGAAACCCGCAGACTTCGACCCGGCAAAGAAATACCCCACCATCATCTATGTATATGGCGGTCCGCACGCACAGATGGTCACCGGTGGCTGGCAAAACGGTGCACGCGGCTGGGACATCTACATGGCAAACAAAGGTTATATCATGTTCACCCTTGATAATCGCGGAAGCGATAACCGTGGTCTTGAATTTGAAAATGTCACCTTCCGCCATCTCGGCATCGAAGAAGGAAAAGACCAGGTGAAAGGTGTGGAATTCCTGAAAAGCCTGCCTTACGTAGACGGTAACCGCATCGGTGTACACGGATGGAGCTTTGGCGGACACATGACTACAGCCCTGATGCTCCGCTATCCGGAGATATTCAAAGTAGGTGTTGCAGGCGGGCCGGTTATTGACTGGGGATATTATGAAATTATGTACGGAGAACGCTACATGGATACGCCGCAAAGCAATCCGGAAGGTTATGAACAATGCAACCTGAAGAATCTGGCAGGCAACCTGAAAGGACATTTATTGTTGATTCATGACGACCATGACGATACCTGTGTGCCACAACACACACTTTCGTTCATAAAAGCTTGTGTGGATGCACGTACGTATCCCGATTTATTCATCTATCCCACGCATAAGCACAATGTCATAGGACGTGACCGGGTACATCTGCATGAGAAGATAACACGGTATTTTGAAGACAATTTATAAAATAAAATAGAAGCAATAAATTAAACGAAATATAAAGATGAAGATATTATTATTAGGAAGCGGCGGCCGCGAGCACGCTCTGGCATGGAAAATAGCCCAAAGCCCGAAAGTAGAGAAACTTTTTATCGCCCCCGGTAATGCCGGTACCAGTGCAGTAGGCGAGAATGTAGCTATCAAAGCTACCGACTTCACTGCCCTGAAAACTTTCGCCCTGAAAGAAAAAGTAGACATGATTGTGGTAGGTCCCGAAGATCCGTTGGTAGAAGGTATCTACGACAACTTTGCCGGAGACGCCGCCACACAACATATCGCCATCATTGGCCCTACTGCCAAGGGTGCCCAATTGGAAGGCAGCAAGGAGTTTGCCAAGGGTTTCATGGAACGTCATGGCATCCCCACCGCCCGCTACAAAAGCATCAATGCCGAAAATCTGGAAGAAGGACTCGCTTTCCTTGAAACCCTTGAAGCACCCTATGTGCTGAAAGCCGACGGTCTTTGCGCAGGAAAAGGCGTACTGATCCTTCCTACACTCGAAGAAGCCAAAAAGGAACTGAAAGAAATGCTTGGTGGTATGTTCGGTCAGGCCAGTGCCACGGTAGTTATCGAAGAATTCCTCAGCGGCATCGAGTGCTCCGTATTTGTGCTGACAGACAGCAAGAACTATAAAGTGCTGCCCGTTGCCAAAGATTACAAACGCATCGGCGAAGGTGACAAAGGTCTGAATACCGGTGGTATGGGAAGCGTGACTCCCGTTCCTTTTGCCGACGAGGTATTTATGGAAAAAGTGCGTACCCGTATCATTGAGCCCACTATCCGCGGACTGCAAGAAGAAGACATCCTTTACAAAGGTTTCATCTTCCTCGGACTGATCCGTGTGAAAGGCGAACCGATGGTCATAGAATATAATGTCCGCATGGGAGACCCCGAAACAGAAAGCGTCATGCTACGTGTACAGAGCGACTTCGTGGAACTTCTGGAAGGTGTACGCGACGTGAACCTCGATACAAAGACATTGACAATGGACTCGCGTACGGCTGCTTGCGTCATGCTCGTCAGCGGCGGATATCCCGAAGCTTACGAGAAAGGTAAAGTAATGACCGGATTTGAAGAAGCTACCGCTACAGACAGCATCCTCTTCCATGCCGGAACAGCAATGAAAGACGGCCAGGTGGCAACAAACGGCGGACGCGTGATTGCCGTATGTTCGTATGGTGAAACCAAAGAAGAAGCCCTTGCCAAGAGTTATAAAGTTGCGGAAATGATTCAATTCGACAAGAAATATTTCCGCCGTGACATCGGCTTCGACCTTTAAAAGAGTGATAAGGTGATAGAGTGATAGGGTGATATTATCACTTTATCACCCTATCACCTTACCACAATTAATATTATGATACGAAGTAAACGACTACAGAACCGGATCACAGCGGGACGTTTCACACTGCCCGCTGCCATCCTCTTGTCACTATTCTGCTGGATACTGACCTCTATTCTATTGCCTGAAGTTCCGGTAATAAAAAGTAATTATCCCCTGTGGGATACTATCATAGATGGGTATATTCCGGCATGGGCAAGTATACCTTTAAGTTTCATCTTTTATGGCATCATCGGTTACTTCCTGATAGAACTAAACAATACTTTTGCCATCATCCGCATGCGGGCATCTGTACAAACGGCCATTTATTTCCTGTTTATATCCGTTTGTCCGGCCCTGCATCCTGTTTATGCCGGAGACTTTGCCTCGATAGCATTTCTTATATCCCTGTTCTTCCTGTTCAAGGGTTACCAACATCCCCGTCCGGCAAGCACCATGTTCTATTCGTTCCTCTTTATCGGGTTGGGTAGTCTGTTCTTCCCGCAACTGACACTGTTTATTCCCCTCTACTGGATAGGTGCATACGGTTTCCAGGCACTCACTCCAAAGAGTTTTTTCAGCAGTCTGGTCGGTTGGACTTTACCCTACTGGTTTCTATTGGGGCATGCTTACTTCTATGATGAAATGGACTTATTTTACCAGCCTTTCATCGAACTGGCAACATTCCACCCTATCAATCTATGGGACTTCCCCTTGTGGGAAATAGCTACATTGGGCTATCTGTTCGTATTATACCTGGTCAGTTCCATCCACTGTCTGGTGGCAGGTTACGAAGATAAGATACGTACCCGCAGTTATCTGCATTTTCTTATTTTTCTGAGTTTCTGCATCTTTGTCTATATCCTGTTGCAACCGGTTTTGACGGTTCATCTCCTGCCTCTGCTGCTGATAGGTGTCAGTATCCTGACGGGACATTTCGTGGTGTTGACGAACAGTCGGGCTTCCAATGTGTTTTTCATTTGTGCTCTCGCAGGGCTTATACTTTTATTCGGATTTAATATATGGACGCTTTTGTAGGTTCACTGGTTCAACTCCTGATAGACTGGGGCTATTTCGGCCTTTTCATCTCCGCTTTACTGGCGGGAAGCATCATTCCGTTCAGTTCAGAGCTAGTAATGATAGCATTGGTGAAAGTGGGGCTGAATCCTGCCATGTGTGTCCTCTCTGCTACATTGGGGAACACAATAGGCGGTATGACGTGCTACTACATGGGGCGTTTAGGTAAGATAGACTGGATAGAGAAATATTTTAAAGTAAAAAAGGAGAAAGTAGACAAGATGCAAGCTTTCCTGCAAGGAAAAGGTGCTCTGATGGCTTTCTTTGCATTCCTGCCTTTTGTGGGCGAGGCAATAGCCATTGCGCTGGGTTTCATGCGTAGCAATGTATGGTTGACTACCTCATCCATGTTTGCCGGAAAGCTGGTACGATACATCCTGATGCTGTTGGCATTGCAAGGAGTAATATCAATGTTTTAAGAGTTATGAAACGAATTATAGAACATACGGAAGATGGAAGTGCAACGCTGTTTGTACCGGAACTGAATGAACATTACCATTCGGTGAAAGGAGCGCGTACAGAGTCGCAACACATCTTTATAGATATGGGGTTGAAAGCTTCGGCCGCACCCCAGCCGCATGTTCTGGAAATAGGTTTCGGTACCGGGCTGAATGCCCTGCTTACACTGGAAGCTGCCGAACAAGAAAAGCGTCCCGTACACTATACCGGTATTGAACTTTATCCTCTTACTTGGGAAGAAGTTGATGCATTGGGATATAGTGACAACCCGCTGTTTAAACAGTTACATACTGCACCATGGGAAGAGGATGTGAAGATATCCCCGTACTTCACTCTGCGAAAAATACAGGCGGATGCAAACAGTGACAAGGTGTTGGTGATTAGTGATAAACATGATACAACCCACTCATCACTAATCACTAACACCTTATCACTAAATCCTGATCTCGTTTATTTCGATGCCTTCGCCCCCGAAAAGCAACCTGAAATGTGGAACGAGCAGCTATTTCACTCACTTTACGTATCTATGAATACAGGGGGCATATTAACGACGTATTGCGCCAAAGGTGTTATCCGCCGTATGTTGCAAGCTGTCGGCTTTCTTGTGGAGCGCCTTCCGGGGCCTCCGGGTGGAAAACGGGAAATACTGAGAGCAACCAAGAGAACAAACAACTAAGTTATAACGAATATTGGAAACCATAAATATAATAAAGAAATGAAACGAACATTCCTGTACATCCTCGCTGCTTTGCTTGCCATGTCTTGCAAGAACAACAGCGTTCAAAATAAGAATGAAGACGATAAACCCGTCATCACTGTCACCATCGAACCGTTACGCTACTTCACCGAAGCCATTGCAGGAGATAACTTCAACGTTGTCAGCATGGTACCCAAAGGTAGCAGTCCGGAAACGTACGATCCTACTCCGCAACAACTTGTCGATCTTGCCAAGAGTAAAGCTTACTTCCGCATCGGTTATATCGGTTTTGAACAAACCTGGATGGATAAGCTGACAGATAACGCGCCGCATTTGCAGTTCTTCGATACTTCCCGCGGTATCGATTTGATTTTTGATTCCTCTCACGTCCACCACCATCACGGCGACGACGAAGCGCATGCCCACGATTCTATCCAGGAAGATGAACACCACATCCTCGGTGTAGAACCACATATCTGGAGTTCCGCTTACAACGCGCAAATTATTGCCGGAAATATTGTAAACGCCCTGTGCACCATCGACAAGAATAATGAAGAAACTTACATGGAGCGTTATAAAAACCTCTGTAATCAGATAGAACATACCGACAGCCTTATCTGCCATATGCTTTCTGCCCCCAATGCGGACCGTGCCTTTATGATTTATCATCCGGCATTGTCCTACTTTGCACGCGACTACGGTTTACATCAGATTTCTATTGAAGAAGATGGAAAAGAGCCCTCTCCCTCCCATCTCAAAAACCTGATAGATACCTGCAAGGAGGAAAAGGTACGCGTCATCTTCGTACAACCTGAATTCGACCGCCGCAATGCAGAAATCATAGCTAAACAAACAGGTACGAAGGTAGTTCCTATCAATCCGCTTTCTTACGATTGGGAAGAAGAGATGTTGAACATTGCCAGGGAACTGGTCGTTAAGAAGTAATCGGAGACTGTAAAATAGAGTAAAGAAATGAGTACGCCCCTTATCGAAATAAAAAATCTCAGCGCCGGTTATGATAGCCGTACAGTGCTGCGTAATGTAAACCTCACCGTTTACGACCGGGATTTTCTGGGCATCATCGGCCCCAACGGTGGCGGAAAAACAACGCTCATCAAGTGTATTCTTGGCCTGCTGAAACCCACAACAGGAGAAATTTTATATAGTGATAAGCGATCCGTGGCAAGTGACAAGCAGAGAGGCACAGCGCAACGCCCGGCACTGACTACCAATCGCTCCGTTCTAAAAATGGGGTATTTGCCTCAATACAATAGCATTGACCGTAAATTTCCTATAACAGTGGAAGAAGTGATTCTTTCAGGACTCAGTTCACAAAAGTCACTGATTTCACGCTTCACTGCGACGCATCGGGAAAAAGCCCGGCAAGTGATTGCCCGCATGGGATTGGAAGGTCTGGAAAAACGTGCTATCGGTGCATTGAGTGGCGGACAATTGCAACGTGCCCTACTGGGACGTGCCATCATTTCCGATCCGGCACTTGTTGTCCTCGACGAACCCAGTACGTATATAGACAAGCGCTTCGAAGCCCGGCTTTACGAATTGCTGGCTGAAATTAACCATGATTGCGCCATCATTCTTGTTAGCCATGACATCGGCACAGTACTGCAACAGGTGAAATCCATCGCTTGCGTGAATGAGACGCTGGACTACCATCCCGACACGGGTGTAAGCGAAGAATGGCTGGAACGGAACTTCAATTGCCCGATAGAACTGCTGGGACATGGAGCTCTGCCGCATCGCATATTGGCGGAACATAAGCACGGAGATGGATGTGGATGTTGTAACTCTTGAAACTTTTCTCTACAAAAAATCAATGTATATCTTTTAACCTATCCTAATAAATATGCCTTACCTCCACAGTTTTAGCAGTTAAATCACTATATTTGCGCCCGTGTACGCTAAAATACAGAGATATAACTTAAAAACATAACGAATTATTTCCGAATGAAACAGTACAGAACCGTAAACAACCTCGTAGGTTGGATTACTTTCATCATTGCAGCCACGGTCTACTGCATGACTATAGAACCGACTGCAAGCTTTTGGGACTGCCCGGAGTTTATCACTACCGGCTACAAACTGGAAGTAGGACACCCACCCGGAGCACCTTTCTTCATGCTGGTAGCTAACCTCTTTTCACAATTTGCTTCAGACCCGAGCACCGTTGCTAAAATGGTGAATTATATGAGTGCACTGATGAGTGGTGCTTGTATCCTGTTCCTGTTCTGGAGCATCACGCATCTGGTACGCAAACTTGTGGCTACAGATGAAAATAATATTACTAAAGGACAGTTGATTACCATCATGGGTAGCGGTCTGGTAGGTGCACTGGCATATACATTCAGTGATACTTTCTGGTTCAGTGCCGTTGAAGGTGAAGTTTATGCATTCTCTTCTCTCTTCACAGCCGTTGTATTCTGGCTGATACTGAAATGGGAAGATGTAGCTAACGAACCGCACAGCGACCGTTGGCTTATCCTGATCGCATATCTGACCGGATTGAGTATTGGTGTACACTTGCTGAACTTGCTTTGTTTACCCGCCATCGTGCTGGTTTACTACTACAAGAAAGTGCCAAACGCAAATGCCAAAGGCTCATTGCTGGCATTACTTGCTTCGGGCATTCTGGTTGCCGCCGTACTTTATGGCATGGTACCGGGTATTGTAAAAGTAGGCGGCTGGTTCGAACTGTTCTTCGTAAATACGTTAGGAATGTCCTTCAACAGTGGTGTAATGGTTTATATCATTGTGCTGGCAGGCTCCATTATCTGGGGTATATACGAAAGCTACACGGAGAAAAACAAGATGCGCATGGCCATCTCCTTCGTGTTGACTATCGCCCTGTTGGGTATCCCATTCTACGGACACGGAACAAGTGCTGTAGTAATAGGTATTATAGTTATCGCTTTCCTGTTCTTCTATCTCAGTCCGAAGATGCAGGCAAGCATGAAAGAGAAATATCGCATTTCCGCGCGTACGCTGAACACATCATTGCTTTGTACAATGATGATCGTCATCGGATATTCTTCTTATGCCATCATCGTGATCCGCTCTACAGCCAATACGCCGATGGACCAGAACTCACCTGAAGATATCTTCACGCTGGGTGAATATCTGGGACGCGAACAATACGGAACCCGTCCGTTGTTCTACGGACAAGCATTCTCTTCTAAAGTTGCCCTCGATGTAAAAGACGGTTATTGCGAACCACGCGTTTCATACAGTGGTACCAAATTTATCCGCAAAGAAAAAGCTACGCCCGATGAAAAGGATAGCTATATCGAAATTCCCGGACGTATCGAATACGAATATGCTCAGAACATGCTTTTCCCGCGCATGTACAGCAGTCAGCACGCCAGGGAATATCAAGCTTGGGTAGACATAAAAGGTAATGACATTCCTTACGATCAATGCGGACAAATGGTGATGGTGAATATGCCTACACAGTGGGAAAAGATCAAGTTCTTCTTCACCTACCAACTCAACTGGATGTATTGGCGCTATTTCATGTGGAACTTCGCCGGACGCCAGAACGATCTGCAGGGTAGTGGAGAAATTGAACATGGCAACTGGATCACAGGCATCCCGTTCATTGACAACTTCCTGGTAGGCGACCAGAGTCTGTTGCCACAGGAGCTGCAAAACAATAAGGGCCACAACGTCTTCTACTGTCTGCCTTTGTTGCTCGGTATCATTGGCCTGTTATGGCAGGCATACCGTGGACAAAAGGGCATCCAGCAATTCTGGGTGGTGTTCTTCCTATTCTTTATGACGGGTATCGCCATTGTGCTCTACCTGAACCAGACACCGAGTCAGCCGCGTGAACGTGACTATGCATATGCCGGGTCGTTCTATGCCTTTGCCATCTGGATAGGTATGGGTGTGGCAGGTATTGTCCGTCTGTTGCAGCATTATGCCAAGATGAAAGAACTTCCCGCCGCAACGCTGGTATCTGTTGTCTGCCTGCTTGTCCCCATACAGATGGCAAGCCAGACATGGGATGACCACGATCGCAGCGACCGCTATCTGGCACGTGACTTTGGTCAGAACTACCTGATGTCTCTGCAAGAAACCGGTAATCCGATTATCTTCACCAACGGTGATAACGATACATTCCCCTTATGGTACAATCAGGAGACAGAAGGTTTCCGTACAGATGCACGTACCTGTAACCTCAGCTACTTGCAAACGGACTGGTACATCGACCAGATGAAACGTCCTGCCTACGACTCTCCGTCACTGCCCATCACTTGGGACCGTATGGAGTATGTAGAAGGAACTAACGAATACATCCCTGTACAGCCTGATTATAAAAAGAGCATCGACGCCCTCTATGCTGAGGCTGAAAAGCAGGCACTGAACGGTAACCCTGAAGCATTGGTGAATGTGAAGAAAGAATTCGGAGAAAATCCGTACGAACTTCAGAACATCCTGAAATACTGGGTACGCAGCAAGAATGATGACCTTAAGGTGATTCCTACAGACAGCATCGTGATGAAGGTAGACAAGGAAGCTGTACGCCGCAGTGGTATGATGATACCGGGTGACAGTATCCCCGACTATATGCACATTTCACTGAAAGGTAAACGTGCCCTCTATAAGAGCGAACTGATGATGCTTGAAATGCTGGCTGAAGCCAATTGGGAACGTCCTATCTATATGGCAGTCAGCGTAGGTACGGAAAACCACCTTGGTATGGGCAACCACTTCGTTCAGGAAGGTCTGACTTATCGCTTCACTCCGTTTGACACTGAAAAGACAGGTATCAAATTGGATAGCGAAAAGATGTACGACAACCTGATGAACAAGTTCAAATTCGGTGGCATCGACAAGGAAGGTATCTATATTGATGAGAATGCTATGCGTATGTGTTATTCTCACCGCCGTATCTTCTCGCAACTCATTGGCCAGTTGATACGCGAAGGCAAGACGGATAAGGCCAAAGCAGCCTTGGAGTACGCCGAGAAGATGATTCCTGCCTATAACGTACCTTATGACTGGCAAAATGGTGCTATGCAAATGGCAGAAGCATACTATCAGTTGGGTGAAAAAGAGAAAGGCGACAACATCATGAAGGCACTTGCCGATAAAGCTGTGGAATACCTCACATGGTATCTGAGTCTGGATGACCAACGCTTTGCAATGTCCAGCCATGAAGTTGTTGACTATCAACTGCCTATCCTCAGCACAGAAGTTAAACTCATGCAGAAGTATAACTCCGAACTGGCTCCTGTATACGACAGCAAGCTGAACGAGCTATACCAAATGTGTGTTGACCGGATGAAATAAAAAACAGCGATTAGCGGTTAGTGATCAATGATTAGCGGTTGTGCCCTAACATTCACCCTAACCGCTAATCTCTTATCACTAACCGCTAACTACTAATCACTTATCACTAATCGCTAATCACTAACAATCGTGTTTATAGAACAACCTCCTGAGTTTGTCCGAAAGTTATATCCCGGTGCCATCTGGCGAATGGATCCGAACGAAAAAGCCGTCTACCTGACTTTTGATGATGGCCCTATTCCCGAAGTAACCCCTTGGGTACTTGAATTATTGGATAAACACAATATTAAAGCCACCTTCTTCATGGTGGGAGACAATATACGTAAGCATCCTGATGTATTTCAGATGGTAATAGACCGAGGACACCGCATTGGCAACCATACTTTCAATCATATTCGCGGATTTGAGTATTTGTCTGATAATTACCTTGCCAATACAGACAAAGCAAACGAACTGATGAAAACAGACCTCTTCCGCCCGCCACACGGGCATATGCGTTGGGGACAATATTTCGTATTAAAAAGACGCTATAAAATTGTAATGTGGGATTTAGTAACCCGTGATTACAGTAAGAAGTTACGCGGTCCGCAAGTACTTGCCAATGTGATGAGATATGCACGGAACGGGTCTATTATCACTTTCCATGATTCATTAAAATCCTGGAATAACGGAAACCTGCAATATGCATTGCCACGGGCACTTGATTTTCTGGAAGAAGAAGGATACGAGTTTAAGTTATTGTAATCCTAATTACATAGTTATATAAAAAAATGCCCTCCGAATAGAAAATATTCAGAGGGCATTTTTATTCTATACAGTATCGATTACTTAATTGTCACCGTCAACGGATTACGTACTTGCTGAGCATAATTTGCCATATATGCATTCCATGCTTCCGGAGTCTTGATGTCAGCCTTGTCCCAGGCTGCACCCCAGTAGTAAACATACTCTGAACCCGGTTCGTAATCACTGATAGCCAGTACATGACCATCGGCACCACCGCGCAGTTCATTCTTCTCCTTTTCAGGGAAAAGCAACGATTTAGCTTCTTTTACAGTAGCCGGGAAAGCAGCACCTACGAAGATCTTACCATTGTTATTATTCACATTATCCGTAGGATCTACATAAGTGATATAGCCGGCAGCAGCATCAGCTACAACAGCACCATCCGGTTCGTGCAATACGATACCAGCAACTACCGGAGTAGTTTCTTTCAGGTTATCATAAACCACAACTGTTTTATTCAAATGAGAACCTGCATCCAACGTGATAACACGTGTTTCAACTACTGTAGAGTCCCCCTTGATGTTCAGCGGATTATATACCAGCTTCACAGTGAAACGCAACGGACCATTGTCCAGAATATCCTGTGTTGCATAGCAATAAGGATATACGATTTCACCATCGGGCATCAGAGCAGCAGTACCGCCACCCAGCGTAGGACCTACTTTATAGCAGTCCAGACCGTTTCCATGATCTACGTGATAAGAAACTGATTTATACAATTCCTGTGCAGCTTTCGGGTCAGTCTTCTTCAGTTCAGCAATCTTAGCTTTGGTCTCCGGGTTCAATTCGCTTGCATAACGAGCTTCTACAACTGGTTCAGTAGTATTGTACTTTGTCCAAACATCATAACCGAAGGCACGTTCACCACTCTTTTGCAAAGCAGGACCATAGGTACGGAAAGCAACCAAGTCGTTTTCCCAAGCTACGTCATCCACACGTTCAGGATAATATCTACCACAAGCCTTTACAGCGAAATTCTCAGGTGTTCCTGCCTGGATAGTATAGACAGCTGTACCATTCGCAGCTACGCTTGCAGGGAAAATTACTTTTTCATCGTAAGTAATCTGATAGGGGACTTGTTGTCCGTCAGCATTCAGAACCACAATCTGAGCTGTGTCAGCCAGTTTCAGTTGGTTAGAGATGTCACTCATAGCCACTTCAACCATTTCATTGGAACGCTCCATTGCTAAAGGATTACTTACCGTTACAGTAACCACATCCTTAGTGTTGGTGCAGGCAAAACATACAAATGCTGTTGCCAGTAAAAGGAATAACTTTTTCATATTGCTTAATCAATTGATAATTGAAAACGGATAATGAAGATATAGAAAATGGGAAAAATGGATAACTGACAGCATCAATTATCCATTTCCCATTATCTATTCATATACTTATTTAGGCTGTTTGCCAATGTAAGCCAAGATACCACCGTCAACGTAGAGTACGTGACCGTTTACGAAATCAGAAGCGTCGGAAGCCAGGAATACGGCAGGTCCCATCAAATCTTCAGGAGTTCCCCAACGTGCAGCCGGAGTCTTAGCAACGATAAATGCATCGAACGGATGACGTGAACCGTCAGCTTGCGGTTCGCGAAGCGGTGCAGTCTGCGGAGTAGCGATGTAACCCGGGCCGATACCATTACACTGGATGTTGTACTCACCGTACTCGGAAGCGATATTACGAGTCAGCATCTTCAAGCCACCCTTAGCAGCAGCATAAGCAGATACAGTCTCACGGCCCAACTCACTCATCATAGAGCAGATGTTGATAATCTTGCCGTGACCTTTCTTTATCATAGAAGGAATAACGGCTTTTGATACGATAAACGGAGCATTCAAGTCTACATCGATCACCTGACGGAATTCAGCAGCAGACATTTCGTGCATCGGAATACGCTTGATGATACCTGCGTTGTTTACCAGAATATCAATCACGCCCACTTCTTTCTCAATCTGGGCAACCATAGCATTCACCTGCTCTTCATTCGTTACGTCGCATACATAACCTTTAGCGTCGATACCTTCAGCTTTGTAAGCAGCCAAACCTTTGTCTACTAATTCTTGTTTAATGTCGTTGAACACGATTTTGGCACCGGCTTGTGCGTAAGCAGTTGCCAAAGCGAAACCAATTCCATAAGAAGCACCGGTTACAAGTGCTACTTTGCCTTCTAATGAAAAGTTTACCATAATTTATTTACTTAGGTTTAATAGTTATTTGTTTCTAATTTACGATTCAGAGTCGTGATTTACTCAATATATTACTTCAGGTCGGTAATCAAAGAGAAATCCTGATCTCCATAATCCAGGTTTTCACCGCCCATACCCCAAATAAAGGTATAGTTGTGAGTAGCGGCAGCAGAGTGAATAGACCATTCAGGAGACAATACAGCCTGATCGCCCTTCATCCATACATGGCGGGTTTCATCAACTTCACCCATGAAATGGCAAACGGCATGGTCTTCGGGCACTTCAAAATAGAAATAAGCTTCCATACGACGGCTATGAACGTGTGCCGGCATTGTATTCCATACACTACCCGGAGCAAGTTCTGTCATACCCATCTGTAACTGGCAGGTCGGCAATACCTGATTAACCAACATCTTATTAATATTACGGTGGTTGGAACCTTCCAGACTACCCATTTCAGCAACTACTGCATCAGCTTTCGTCACTTTCTTATCAGGATAGTTACGGTGAGCAGTCAGTGAGTTGAAATAGAATTTAGCAGGATTCTTTTCGTCCTTGCTTTCAAAGGTCACTTCACGGTCACCTGAGCCCAAATAAAGAGCTTCTTTATAATTCAATTCGAATACAGCGTCTCCGGCTTTTACTACACCAAGACCACCTACGTTATAGATACCCATTTCACGACGAGTCAGGAAGAACGGAGCTTTCAGCGGATCGATAGCTTCCAGCTTCAACACTTCGCCTACCGGCATTGCACCACCCACAACCATACGGTCGTACATGGAATATACCATATTTACTTCGTTAGCAGAAAATACTTTCTCAATGAGGAAATCACGACGGATGCGTTTGGTATCGTAACTTTTTGCATCTTCGGGATGCGCTGCATAGCGAATTTCATAGTTCGTTTTCATAATTCTATTACGTTTTAAAGTTTATAATAATCGGTTATTGGCATACTTCGTTTACGTACACGATGCAAATGTAGCAAAAGAAAACGGAGAAACATTGTGTTTTTGTCCCAATTATGTAGTATTATTGTTCAAATGGATAAAAATAGGAAATCTTTAACAGAAAATAATACAATAGAGAGAGCCATCAGAGTAATTCTAAATAAAAAGCCCCGAAAGATTTCTCTTTCAGGGCCTTCTTTGGTTGGACTACCAAGATTCGAACTTGGACAAACAGAACCAAAACCTGTTGTGCTACCATTACACCATAGTCCAAACTTATGCGCTTTCTGTTAAAAAGCGGTGCAAAGATAGAAGTATGCCCCGAAATATCCAAATATTTCGGGGCATTTTTTCATATCTGTTATTAATTAACCGTTTATTTGGCAATAATCAGATAGTAATTCTTCTTCCCGCGCTGTACAAGCAGATATTTTTCATCCAAAAGATCAGCAGAAGTAATCACTTGGTCAAAGGCTTCCAGCTTCTCTTTGTTAAGAGAAACACCACCACCCTGCACCAGTTTACGCATCTCACCTTTGGAAGCAAAGATAGCCGCGTTCTCAGTGAACAAATCGACAGCTTTCACTCCGGCTGCCACAGCATCCTTAGACACTTCGAACTGAGGCACACCTTCGAATACAGCCAACAGAGTATCTTCATCCAATTTCTTCAATGCATCGGAAGTTGCATTGCCGAACAATATATTAGACGCATCCACCGCTGCATTATAATCTTCTTCAGAATGAACCATAATAGTCACTTCTTTTGCCAGACGCTTCTGAAGAATACGCAGATGTGGTGCAGCTTCATGTTCTACTATCAGAGCATCTATTTCTTCTTTGCTCAAAGAAGTAAATATCTTAATGTAACGTGCAGCATCAGCATCGCTCACATTCAACCAGAATTGATAGAATTTATACGGAGAAGTATAGCGAGGATCAAGCCAGATGTTACCGGATTCAGTCTTACCGAACTTACCGCCGTCAGCCTTCGTAATCAGAGGACTGGTCAGTGCAAATACCTCACCACCGTTTGTACGACGAATTAACTCGGCACCTGTTGTAATGTTACCCCATTGATCGGAACCGCCCATTTGCAGTTTGCAACCTTTGGTTTCATACAGATGCAGGAAGTCATAACCTTGTAATAACTGATAAGTAAACTCAGTGAAAGACAAACCATCACGAGCTTCACCATTCAGGCGCTTCTTTACAGAATCTTTCGCCATCATATAGTTTACGGTGATATGCTTGCCTACTTCGCGAGCAAAGTCAAGGAATGTGAAGTTCTTCATCCAGTCGTAGTTGTTCACCAGTTCTGCACGGTTGGGAGCATCAGATTCAAAATCCAGGAACTTGCTCAACTGCTTCTTCATACCATCCATGTTGCGTTGCAGAATCTCTTCTGTGAGCAGATTGCGCTCTGCCGACTTGCCGGAAGGGTCACCAATCATACCCGTAGCACCACCAATCAATGCCATTGGCTTATGTCCGCAACGTTGGAAATGACGCAGTATCATTACACTGCAGAGGTGTCCAATGTGCAATGAGTCCGCTGTAGGGTCAAAACCTATGTATGCGGTCACTTGTTCCTTAGCCAGAAGTTCTTCCGTACCAGGCATCATATCGTGGAGCATGCCACGCCATTTCAATTCTTCTACAAAATTCATCGAATGATTAACTATTTAAATATTTGATATACTTTGTAATTGCAAAAGTACGACTCTTTATCTGAACTAACAACTCTTATCGCCTAAAAAAGATTTCCTCCACATTCTTCCGAACCGTTTCCTTGAGTTCCCCAGAGGGAATTTTACGAATCATAGCTGCCCGTTCATAAAGCGTATCAATAGAAGTCATGCTCTCATCCGTTTCCAAAAACAGCCTGTCAGATGGTACGATTCGCAATGCTTCTTCCTGATACCTTTCTCCGAAAGAAAGGTGAAAACCATGTCGGAGATATTCTTCTGCCAGCACTGCTTTTCCGCGAAATCCATGAATAATCCACGGTTTCACCGGACGTATCTTCTGCTTCAATTTTAAGAGTTCATCCACAGCCTTCACCAGATGAATAACCAGCGGCTTATCAGTTTCTTCAGCCAGCCGTGCCTGATATTCGAAAACTTCCCTCTGTAAAGACAGAGAAGCATCAGCCAATTTATCCAATCCAGCTTCACCCATAGCCAAAACCTGAGGATGATACAATAGCTCCTCCAAGCATCTCTTTTTTTCAGCCAGAGATACAGTAGAAGAAGTTATATACCACGGATGTATTCCCACAGAATACCACCCTTCCTGTTGCGGAACAAATGTTTCGGGAAAGCAATTCACAATAGCTTCTCCAGGCACTTCCGGTTGGCAATGAGTGTGTATATCAGCAGGAATTATCATACAGTAAAGATATTATGTCTTTATGGAACAGGATCATATCCGGAACCTCCCCAGGGATGACAACGCAGTATACGCCTGATTGCCAAATACAATCCCTTAAAAGGACCATGTTTCTTGATCGCCTCAACGGCATATTGTGAACATGTGGGAGTGAAGCGGCACGAAGGAGAAGTCAGGGGTGAAATGCACTTCTGATAAAAATAAATAGGAAGCAACAGCAGGTATGAAAGCAGCTTTTTCATAAGGAGGCTACTTTCTCCGTGATACGAGCCAACGCAATCTTCATCCTTTCTTCAATTTCCATCGAGTCAGTCAACCGGTCGGAAAGATAAATGAAAGCCACAGCAAGTTGCTGCTCCTTATCCTGGAGCGCCTGCAATAGTCCGTGCTTGTTTTTCCGATACGCCTCACGTATCTGACGTTTCACACGGTTACGTTTCACCGCCCGCTTAAAACGGCGTTTTGATACACTGACCAGTATGGAAACAGGAGCCTCCAACTCCTCCACCGGCAGATATACCACACGCAAAGGGAAGACGGAAAACGAACGCGCACCGCCTGAAAACATCTTATCGATGACTTTCTTCTTATCCAGCCTTTCGGTCTTATGCAGGGTATTAAGCATTCTTAGCTACGAGTTACAGGCTAAGAGCTACAAGTAGCTCCGCAGTAAACAAGTTACGAGCTACAAGTTAAGCTATAAATGGCATGCTATTCCGCATGGCACTCGTAGCCTGTAGCTTGTAGCTCGTAACTCTAAATTTATTTTCCTTTATTGTTCTCTTTGATGAACATATCCAGCGCTGCCGTCATAGACGGAGCTTGTACGCTGGGAGCTTCCAGATCGAGACGGAGTCCGGCATCGCGTACAGCTTGTGCTGTAGTGGAACCAAAGGTACCAATCTTGATTTCCTTCTGTTGGAAGTCCGGGAAATTCTTCTTCAGAGAAGTTACTCCTGCAGGACTAAAGAATACAAGCATGTCATAATCAAATTCTTCTTCTGCAGTAAAGTCATTACTTACCGTACGATACATAACAGTTTCTGTATGCTGTATCTTGCTTTTTTCCAAGAGATTTTTGATCTCGTCTGTGTGCACATCAGACATCGGAACCAGATACTTCTCAGTTTTATGCTTGATGATAGAAGGCAACAAGTCTTCAAACTTTCCTGTATTACCAAAGAAGATCTTACGCTTGCGGTATTGAATATACTTTTGGATATACAATGCAACAGCCTCTGTCACACAGAAATACTTCATAGTTTCCGGAATGGAAACGCGTAATTCTGTACACAGGTGAAAGAAGTGGTCGATGGCATGACGCGATGTAAAGATAACAGCGGTATGATCCAGGATTGACACTTTTTGCTGTCTGAATTCTTTAGCAGACAGACTTTCCACCTTGATAAACGGGCGAAAATCAATTTTCACGCCGTACTTCTGGGCGATGTCGTAGTAAGGAGATTTCTCTGATGCCGGTTTCGGCTGCGACACAAGTACTTTCTTAATTTTCAACGTCCTAAAAATTTATTATCAAATAATCATTTACTTGTAACACACCTCGATATACAATAAAACAAGGTATGATTTCAAGGGCACAAAAGTACAAAATTAAAAGCAAAACGCCATATAAATTGTTACAAAAAAGCTTTATCCACTTATAGAACATCAATATTTTAGTAAAAACATCAGAAATAAACCAATTATCACAGTTGCAAGTAAACTCAAATCGAAGTAAACAAGGAATAAAGCAAACGGGAAAAGGGCAAATCCAAGGTAATAAAGCAGTGTAGAATAAGACTCCATCCAGAGGCTTGTACGGTTTCCGTCAAAAAAAATCCAACCCAGGAAAGAGTAAGTCACCCACTTCCAGAAAAGATAAAGTAAAGCTATCGCAAGATATACTCCAAGCAGGATATAAGGAGGAATGCGTTCTCCCAGTTCCGGACGGACATCTATAAGATAGTTGAAGGTACAGACAGCTCCCAGTACACAAGTCTGCAAGATCAACAGTAACATATAACGCATATCCGCTGCCGTGGTGGCTGCAAAGATACTGGTCCGCTCACGGTTGAGCAGAAAGTCTTTCATCAGTTGCACTAAGAACTTACGACTACGGGATAAGACATAGGCAGATATGAAAAAGCAGCACAACAGGAGTATAGTGATTCCGTCATCCAATTTAGGAGAATAGGGAATAGGCATTCCCTTGAATCCCGTAATCCATGTCAACAGTAGCCTGATCATATTGCCGCAAATTTACGTATGGAACTATCCCAGACAGGTATGGTATGAATCAGTTCGACAGCTTCCTGCGGTGTACTTGCCACATGCCAGATAGCACCGTGTTGCTCGCGCATAAAGTTCTCATCCATCGCATGCTGCAACATAGCCAAGAGAGGATCGAAAAAGTTGTTGGTGTTTAAGATAACAACAGGATTCAAGTAGAGACCCAGTTGTTTCCAAGTAATAATTTCCAGCAATTCTTCCAAAGTGCCGCATCCACCGGGCAGTGCGATGACCGCATCACTCAAATCCGCCATCTTTTGCTTGCGCTGATGCATGTTTTCTACTTCTATCATTTCCGTAAGCCCTTTGTGTTGCCAGCCCTGTTCCACCATAAAGTGAGGAATAACGCCGGTCACCTCTCCACCTGCCGCCAGTACTGCGTCGGCAGTAGCTCTCATCAGTCCGATGCCTCCCGCACCATTTATCAAACGGATGTGGCGCTGCCCCAACAAAGTACCCAATTCGCGGGCTGCTTCAAAATAAGCAGAAGCAATCTTGGTGCTCGAAGCACAATATACGCATACGGAAGTTATCTTATTCATGGAAAATTGCTATACCTTATATTATTAATGCGCACAAAGGTATGGATTTTCAACGATATCTTAAAAATATCACTAATTTTGTGAGCACAAAGCATTACTTTAATAAGAAACCGGAATTCTCAAAGTTCCAAAGAACAATAAACCGAGTTTACCATCACCTATAAAGACGATAGATAATTATGATTAAACAAGATTACCTGATACGAATGATTCAAGAAATCATTTCTTTGATTGTGAACGCCCTACTCAAAAAAAAGAAGTATCGTTGGAATGAATGGACTGAATATGACGGTCTGACCCGACAGATACTAGGCTTCCCTACTGATGAGTTGTTGAGCATGAATACACAAGAGTTAATAGACCGATATAAAGGCGATCCCAATGAAATGGGAAAAATAGAACTTGCCGCCATGACTATGCTGAAGATATCCGATGATATGGAAGCAGAGGACTTGCTACGGAAATCCAAGCTTCATCAGGATGGGCTTGAATTATTGAAGTATGTACAGAAAGAAAGCACCAGTTTCTCTATCCAGAGGGTGCAACTGATTAATATGCTGGAAACGTCGCAATTATTATAAATGCAAAACCTGATATACCCCTTTCTTTTTCCCCTAAAGTTTTAAGATTAATGTCATTATGCTATAAGCAAAACCTCGTTTTCCAGTTGAGGGCTGTATAGTCCACAGTTGCGGGATGCACACCCCCATATGAAAAACGTAGAGCCCGCAACTGTAGGACAAAGTTTTGCTATAGGCAAAAGAACAAAAACAATAAAGCAAAGCATGATTTTTATATGACCTTCTTCCGATCCTGCTTATTGTTCCTAAGTTTGGGGTGTAGGATAAAACTTACCTACGCCATCCTACATCTTCTTCAAACCATATATTTATCTGACAATCAGATTAAAAAGATTATGATATAGGAAAGAAGAGGATTTTTCTTTCTATCCGGCAGACGAATCTTACCCTCCTAAAAAAATCCTCCCCGAAAGCAAAATAGTAATCCAGCACGAAGCATTAGCAGAGTAATTTTATGCTCAGTATCCACTTAAAATAGGAAGTTCACTGAGTTGTTAATTTTATATCTAAATTTTATTCTAATGCTTATGAAAAATGTATTAAAACTTATTTTTTCTTCTTTGTTAATGTTCCCATTCACTATGAATGCCCAACAGCAAGATTTTCCGGCAGGAACCACTCCCAATGAACATAACATCAATGGAGCTGATTATCCCCGTATAGGTGAAGACAGACGTGTACACTTCAGAATACACGCTCCCAATGCCCAGAAAGTAGAAATCAGTTTCCGAGGTGAAATGACTAAAGAGGCAGACGGATATTGGTCGCTCGTATCAAAAGAACCTGAAGTAATAGGCTTCCACTACTATCAGGTAATAATAGACGGAGTAAGTGCCGCCGATCCCAATGGTAAACCATTTTTCGGTATGGGCAAATGGGTAAGTGGTATTGAAATCCCGGAGAAAGGTGTGGACTACTATTCCATCAAGAACGTACCTCACGGACTGATCAGCCAAAGCTGGTACTACTCTGATATCCGCAAAGAATGGCGCAGATGTATCGTCTATACTCCGGCGGAATATGACAAGAACCCTACCAAGAAGTATCCGGTGCTCTATCTGCAACATGGTATGGGAGAAAACGAAACGAGTTGGGCAAACCAAGGCAAAATGAATTTTATTATGGATAACCTGATTGCTGAAGGTAAAGCCAAACCAATGATCGTAGTCATGGACAATGGAAATATTGAAGTATTCAAGACCAATTCGGGTGAGACTCCTGAGGATGCGAGAAAAAGATTTGGTGCAGAGTTTCCTGCTATTTTAGTGAATGAAATCATTCCTCATATCGAATCCAATTTCCGGACACTGACCGATAGGGATAATCGCGCCATGGCCGGACTTTCCTGGGGTGGACTTCTTACTTTCAACACCACCCTGAACAATCTGGATAAATTTGCTTATATCGGCGGATTTAGCGGAGCAGGCAGCATCGATCTGAAGCAACTTGATACCGTGTACGGCGGTGTATTCAAAAATCGCAAGGCATTCAACGACAAGGTACACGTCTTCTTCCTGGGCATCGGTTCGGAAGAACATCCGGAAAGGACCAAGAACCTCAGCGACGGCTTGCAGGCCGCAGGAATCAATACGATCTATTACGAATCGCCGGGCACTGCCCACGAGTTCCTCACCTGGCGCAGATGCCTGAAAGAATTTGCTCCCCTATTATTTAAAACGAAATAATGTATAATCCATAAAACAGACTATAACAAGATGAATATCTTCCATCTAAAATCATTCCTGGCGGCTTGTATCGCGGTTATGATGGGTATACATGGCTATGCTCAAGAGAGTGAAGCGTCCCCCCGGTTGTCAGACTACTTTTCTCCGGCAACCTCGAATACAATATCTCCGGACAATGAAGGCTTTATCCAGCGCTGGCTATTGCTGGAACCCATCGACAAGCCCAACCGTTCCAATACGGTATTTACCGACAGTTACATTCGCGAAGCATTTGCAACCGAGTATTTCTCCAATCAATTCACCGTCCTGCCCAAAGACGGGGATAAAGTGAAAGTAGGCAAACAGAAGCTGGCTTGGCATGCGTTGGACAGCAAACTGTTCAACGTGAAGCTCTTCCGTTTTGCCTCCGGCCTGAAGAAGCAAGTGTACGGAGTGCTGTTCTGGGTAGTCACAGTCATCGAATGTCCCGAAGACATGGAAAACATCCGGATGTCAGTAGGTTCCAACTCCGCATCCATGTGGTGGCTGAACGGTGAGGAAGCCGTAATCCTTTCGGGCGACCGGCGTATGGTCAAAGATGACTGCCTCTCACGCCGGCTGACCTTAAAGAAGGGCAAGAACATCATTCGCGGAGCCGTCATCAACGGTCCCGGAATGAGCGATTTCTGCGTTCGCTTCCTCAATGAGAATGGAACACCCGTTAAAAACATTACTATCAGCCATAAATGATCATGAAAACAAAAGCTATACTTCTGGGCACGGCAGCCCTGATGTTTACATTGACATCTGAAAAAGCAATTGCACAAATCGGCACTCCATACATCCACGATCCGTCCACTATCATGGAGTGTGATGGTAAATATTATACTTTCGGCACAGGCGGAGGCGGATTGATATCTGAAGACGGCTGGACATGGAACGGCGGCGGAGTAAGACCCGGCGGAGGCGCCGCGCCCGATGCCGTGAAAATCGGCGACCGCTACCTGGTTGCTTACAGTGCCACGGGAGGAGGCCTCGGCGGAGGACACAGCGGCAAAGTATTGACCATGTGGAATAAAACCTTGGACCCCAATTCTCCTGATTTCAAATATACGGAACCCATAGAAGTGGCCTCCTCCGCGTATGATGAAGATTGCGATGCCATCGACGCCGGGCTTCTGCTCGACCCGACAGACGGACGCTTGTGGTTGTCTTACGGCACGTACTTCGGCTTTATCAGGCTTGTGGAACTCGACCCCGCAACCGGCAAACGGATGGAGGGCAACAAAGAAATAGACATCGCCATCGACTGCGAAGCAACCGACCTGATCTATCGTGACGGCTGGTATTACCTCTTAGGGACGCATGGCACCTGCTGCGATGGCCCCAACTCTACCTACAACATCGTAGTCGGCCGCTCGCGCAAAGTGACGGGGCCGTATGTCGACAATATGGGACGGAAAATGCTGGAAGGCGGCGGCAAAATGGTGATTGCCGCAGGTAACCGTCAAACCGGTCCGGGGCACTTCGGGCTTTTCAAAGTAGCCGACGGAGTAGAGAAGATGTCATGTCACTTTGAGGCCGATTTCGACCGGGGTGGACGCAGTGTGCTGGGCATACGCCCGCTTTTATGGAAGAATGGCTGGCCCGTTGCCGGTGAAGTATTCAAAGAGGGAACGTATGAGATTGAATCCGAGCGTAGAGGTTATGCCCTTGAACTTGCCGTCGATTTTGTACGTATGGAATATACCAGACACCGCTTCTGGGAAAAAGACGACACGCCCGTCGTACCCTTGAAACCGCAAACATTGGAAGACGTGATCGGAACTTGGCCACAAGGAAAAATCAACGTAAGAATCAGTGATTATATGTTCCGTCCTCATCAGAAGTGGACCATTACTGCCGTGCCCGATGGGGGCGGATACCTGGGCGGCCCTTATTACAAGATTGTGATTGAAGGAACCAATCGTGCACTGGCCGCTACAGCAGGTGCGGAAATCGTGACTGTTCCTGAATTCACAGGAGCCCCCGAACAACTGTGGCGAATCGACCAGTTGACAGACGGCACCTACCGAATCATGCCCAAAAAAGTGCCGGGAACAGACAAGGAACTGGTTCTGGTGTCCGTAGGCGACAGCACTCCATCTCTCGGCATATTCGATATGAACAGTGACAATTCCAAATGGAATTTCCGCGACCATTAGCAACAGGCTCATTCCCCTAAAGTGCTATTGCCGGGCAATCGCACTCAAACGTGACGAACCGGTTCAGACAGCTCCATTTGAATCAACAATGCAAATCAACAGTTGGCTTGCCGATGCGGAATGAATGGCTTTTTCCCTGTGCCCCCAAAAGGGCCAAAGCCGGAGTTGGGCAATAACCGAACCGTACCAACTCCGTATCATCTTCGGTCAGAGGTACCCCTGTCTGGGGATGATACGGAGCAAACAGGGGGTTGCCTCCTCTCTGGTATGGCTCCGGCAGAATGCCGGACAGCCCCCCTGATTCCGCCAACAGGCCTCAAAAAATTAAATAATTAAAAGCTATGAAATGTATGTATGATGACGGTTAGAAAGCTATTGTAGCAATAGCTAATGACAAAAGAAAAAATGTGATTATTAACTCTTAAACTAATTATGATGAAAAATGTAGTCAAAAAAAATCAGAAGATTCCTTTTCTGTTTATGCTTATGCTTTTGGCATGTATGTCAGCATCGGCGCAATTTCAAGTCAAGGGTACTGTTGTCTCGGCCAATGATTCTGAGCCGATGATTGGGGTGACTATTCTAGAGAATGGAACCCATAACGGTTGTATTACCGACCTCAATGGTAATTATTCTATATCAGTTGAAAGTAGTAATGCTACCCTTGAAGTATCTTTTATAGGGTACAAGTCACAGACTGTAAAAGTGAGTGGTCGTAACGTAATCAACTTCCGTCTGGAAGAAGACACCGAAGTACTTGACGAAGTAGTGGTTGTAGGTTATGGCGTGCAACGCAAGAGTGACCTTACCGGTTCGGTAGCTTCAGTAAAGGCCGATGAGCTGAAAGGTTTGTCTACTACCGATGCTGCCGCTGCTTTGCAAGGTAAGGCATCGGGTGTACAAATTCTGAATGGTTCCGGTAAACCGGGTCAAGGCGCATCAATCCGCGTTCGTGGTTATTCTTCAAACTCAAACAACATCGGTCCTTTGTTGATTGTTGATGGTTTGCAAGTCAGCTCTATCCAATACCTCGATCCTTCTATGATTGAATCAATGGAAGTATTGAAGGATGCTGCTTCGGCTGCTATCTATGGCGCTGAAGCCGGTAACGGTGTTGTTCTTATCACTACTAAATCGGGTAAAAAAGGACGAAGTTCTATTACTTATAGCGGCAAGTGGACTAACCAATCACTCGGTGACGTACCCAGTCTTCTTAACGCTACTCAATTCAAGGACTGGATGACTATGCAGCTTGGCGCTGAATCTGTGAATGCCGCTTTGGCTGATGCTCAAACTCAATACGGATGGGATCCTAATACCAATACAGACTGGTTGAAGGCTTATTTCGAAGATACTTGGGCTCAACAACACACCCTTACTTTAGAAGGTGGCAACGACCGCGGTTCATATTTCTTAAGTGTAAACCATGTGAACCAAGACGGTATCGTTAAGGGTAGCAAAGATAAGTACGAACGTCTTACTGCTCAAATCAATGCCGATTATATGATTAAGGATTGGTTGAAAGTAGGTACCAACACCTCTATTGAGAAATGGAGTACTCGTGGTATATCCGAACAAGGTTATGGTTCTTCCTTCGAGATGCTTCTTTTGATTGACCCGCTGACTCCGCTCTACTGGACAAAACCGGAACAAATGTTGGGTGAATATCGTGACTACTACAATAAAATTCAAGCAGGTGATTCTAACTACACTCTCTTTGGTGATGAAAACGGCTACTATGCTACTTCCTACTTCAACCAACGTCTTGCCGGTGGCAACCCCTTCTCGCAACGCGACCGTTCAGAATCACGCAACAGTGGCGTAAACGTTAATGGTACCGCTTACATGAACGTTACTCCTGTCAAGCAAGTGACTTTCACTTCTCGTTTGGGTTATCGTATCTCCTTCAACAACGAATCTGACTATCAATACCCCTACTACCTCAATGGTCAAACCAAAGGTGACAACTACATTATCTCTGGCGCTAGTAGAAATTCTACTTGGTATCAATGGGAAAACTTCGCCAACTATAACGATATCTTCGCCGGCAAACACGCTGTAGGTGCCATGGCCGGTATGTCATATCGCCAAAGCGATTCAAATTTTGTCAGCGCCAATGCTTCCGGTTCGGACATCCTTAAAGCTTATTCTTCTAACTTCATCTACCTTGATTGTGTAAATGCTAATGAAGGAACAACGAAGAACATCGGCGGCATAAAGGGCACTACTCGAGCACTCTCTTACTTCGGCCGTGTAACTTATAGCTACGACAACCGCTATAGCGTTCAGGCTAACTTCCGTGCCGATGCATTCGACTCTTCTAAACTTTCGAAAGACAACCGTTGGGGTAAGTTCTTCTCTGCATCTGCAGGCTGGACATTCTCAAACGAAAGCTTCTTCAAAGATAACGTCAATCCAAGCATCATGTCATACGGTAAGCTCCGTGCATCTTGGGGACAGAATGGTAACGTAAACGTATTGAGTAACTATGCATATACAGCCGGTATTAGTACGAATTCACAATTCTATAACTATGGTTCAACAAGTGCCGTTACTTTTGGTTCAATGCCTAACGGTATTGCCAACCCTAACCTGACTTGGGAAACTTCAGAACAAATCGACTTGGGTGCTGACTTCCGTTTCTTAAACGACAGATTGAGCGTTGGTCTCGACTATTACAAGAAGTATACCAGGGACTTGCTTGTAAGTGCTCCCACTATGCCTGAATCAGGTGTTTCTTCTATGACAATGAACGCCGGTAAAGTTGAAAACAGCGGTTTCGAAGTAGAACTTAGCTGGAAAGACCATATCGGTGACTTCAAATATGGCATATCTGCTAACATGGCCACACTTCACAATGAAGTGACTTACCTCGATCCATCTATCGAACGTATTTCCGGCGCAACTGTTGAAGGTGCATCTCCCGAAGTTGTTCGTTGCTACTTCGAGCAAGGCGAACCCATATGGTACATGCGCGGTTTTAAGTATGCGGGCCGTGCTGCTGACGGTACTGCACAATACTACACCAAAGATGGCGAATTGACCAACGACCCACAAGCTGATGACATGACCAACATCGGTTCCGGTCTCCCTACTTTGACTTACGGTATTACCTTGAATGCTGAATACAAGGGGTTCGACTTCACTTTGTTCGGTACCGGTGCTGCCGGTAACGATGTCTACTACGGTCTCTATCGTTCAGGCTACAACAACTTATCAGAAGGTATTTATAAAGACTTCAAGTCTGGCAAACTTCCTGACGCAGCTTCTGTAACAGGTAGCGGTACATTCTGGCGTTCATCTGCCATGGTTTACGATGGCTCGTTCTTCAAGATTAAGCAAATTCAACTTGGTTACACATTGCCTAAGAGGATCACCAATAAAGTATTCATCGACAACGCACGTTTTTACGTATCATTGGACGACTTCTTCACATTCACCAAGTATCCGGGTCTCGACCCTGAAACCTGTACAAATGAATACAACTGTCCGGGTCTCGACAAGGGTGCATATCCTATCATGAAAAAGATGGTATTTGGCGTAAGTGTTACATTCTAATTATAATTAATCGAAAGAGATATGAAAAAAATATTTTTATCAATCGCTTTGCTTTCAAATATGATGTTTACTGCGTGTGAAGACATGCTTGATGTGGAACAGAAAGCAACCAGCAGTACAGCTAACTTCTACAAGACTGATGCGGATGCCGAATCCGCGTTGACAGCCATGTATGCTACTTATATCGGAGAAATCGGTGCTACTGAAGGTATCTGGAATGCATATATCATGGGTCTTAACTACTCTGCCGACGACGTGTTTGCAGCCGGTGGTAACATTGACGACCATGCAGATTTCCGTAGACTTAATGAGTTCCGTTATGATCCCAGCTATGCCCCTATCAGTACGCTTTATAATCACATCTATAAGGCAATCTATTCTGCCAACTTGATAATTCACTATTTTGGTGAAACAGCTGATACTCCTGTTAAGAAACAAGCTGTTGCCGAAGCTAAGGTGATGCGTGCATGGGCACACATGCTGGCTGCACAGGTGTATTATCAGCCCCCTTTGATTGATCACCTCATCACCGATGAAAAACCGGTGAATGCAGAGTCACAAAAGGCTATCTTTGATTGGTGCGTGAAAGAATGTGAAGAGGCTCTTTCTGACTTGCCCGAACGTAAAGGTAAGAATGATCAAGAAGGTGCTTGGGTTGTAACTCAAGGTTTCGCTCGATTCGTAGCCGGTAAGTCTGCTCTTTTTGCAGGTGACAATGCCAAGGTGATTAGCGTAATGAAACCCCTTGTAGAGTCTCAAAACTACGACCTCGTTCCGGGTGAACGTTTCCGTGACTTGTTCCACGTAGAAGGTGATGGTTGTGAAGAAAAGATTTTCGAATTCAACTATGTTACTAATACAGCGGCCGCAGGTGGTACAGAAGGATGGAGAGGTGGTAATAATCGTGGCCGTTGGATGGTGGCCAACGTACTCAACTGGCGTGGTGATGATATTAAAGGTGGTGGTACGAGTCCACTTATTTGCTCAACCGGTGGTTGGGGTGGTGGCTCTATCAATCATGAGTTTGCTCACAAAATGCTGGCAAACGATGGTGACAGCTATCGTCGTAAAGCTACTTTCTTGACTTCTGACGAATTCTTTTACGATGAAAAACTCTGCGGTTGGAAAAGCGATGCTACTTGCACTACTCGCGCAGATAAAGAATTTGACGAAAACCGTGGTATCACCAATACTTATGGTTCATTCTCTCGTAGTGACGTGATGGAAGTGAAGATGATGATGCATCCTAACGACGCTAACCTCTCTGTAGGTGACAACTGTAACAATACAAACCTCTGCATTGCCCGTTTGGGTGAAGCTTATCTGATTTATGCAGAAGCTTGTTTATCAAGTCAGCCGGATGAAGCTAAGAAGTATATCAACAAGATTCAGCAACGCGCAGGTTCAGCAACCGTATCTGCCACTGTTGACCTCGAAGTGCTTCAAAACGAAAAGCAATATGAACTTTGGTTCGAAGGCTGCCGTTGGTTCGACATCGTTCGTTGGGGTATTGCCAAGCAGTGCTACGACAAGGTGCTTGATAACGTTCCTTATCAAACTGACGAATATTGGACTTCCGGTGGCAGTAAACCTCACAAGCTTGTGTATGACATACGTCACCCATATGCCGAAGCTAACATTACACTTAAATTCGTTGAGGGCAAGAACGAATACTGGCCACTTCCACAAAATATAATCGAAATCAACGACCAAATACATCAGGTACGCGGTTGGGCAAATTAATAAAAATGATATTCATTATTTCAATAGGACGATAGATATTATAGGTAAAGTTCATGAGGGCCATACTGAAAGAAATATTAGTATGGCCTTTTTGTCGTTATGAGTAGACCATCAATATATCCGCTTTTCAGCCCTCACATCCTTCACCTTATCTTTTATCCAATTGCCCGATAAGTTCTACTTTTTTATGGAAATGAGCTATAGAGAAAGGTTTATATCACATGGGAATTGATTTAAACCGCAAAAAAAGTCTTTCTTTGCAATGCACTTACTGCATTTGAAAGCAAACGAGTAGAAACCTTATAATTGAATAGAATGAAAAAACTGTTATTATTTATCGCATGTTTGTTTTACGCACTCACCGGCAATGCCGAAAAACTTAGAGCAAATTATTATATTTATTATCAATATAAAATAAAAATGAAAAGTATAAAACTTATTATGGCTTTGTTGGCAGGTCTGCTTCTTACAAGCCTGACTGTATCTGCACAAGATGCAAACTTTTATATCTATCTGTGTCTGGGACAATCGAACATGGAAGGGAATGCCCGCTATGAGGCTCAGGACACATTGGTAAGTCCGCGTTTCCAAGTGTTGTCAGCTGTAGAAAATAAAGAATTGGGCAGGGTAAAGGGTAAATGGTATCCGGCACGTGCTCCGCTGTGTCGTCAGCGTACGGGATTGACTCCCGTAGACTACTTTGGGCGGACAATGATAGAGAACCTTCCGGAAAATGTACGTGTGGGTGTGGTGCATGTAGCAGTGGGCGGCTGCAAGATAGAACTTTTCCAGAAAGACAAGCGCGGGGAATATATCAAGACAGCTCCGCAATGGATGTTGGGTATGCTCAAGGAGTATGACAACGATCCTTATGCCCGCTTGGTGGAGATGGCTAAAATAGCACAGAAAGATGGCGTGATAAAAGGTATCTTATTGCACCAGGGTGAATCGAACACGGGAGAAGAGGAATGGCCTGCAAAAGTAAAGGATGTATATGACAACTTGCTGGCTGATTTAAATTTGAAAACTGAAGAAGTTCCTTTACTGGCCGGTGAAGTAGTGAATGCCGACCACGGGGGTACTTGTGCCGCCATGAATCCGATCATAGCAACCTTGCCGCAGGTGATAAAGAACTGTGCCGTTGTTTCGTCAAAAGGCTTGAGCTGTGCTGCCGACCATCTGCACTTTGATGCTGCCGGTTATCGCGTTTTGGGCCGCCGCTATGCTGCCGCCATGCTGAAGATGATGGGTAAGGAACTTCCCACCACAGAGGAAGTAATAAAGAATACGGTGGAAGCCTCATCGAATATGCACGGCTGCGATTTTCCACGTCTGGATAAGGAGAACCGTGCCTATTTCCGCATCTTTTCACCCAACGTAAAACGCTTGCAGGTGGATATTTGCGGCAAGAAGTATGATATGGATAAAGATGAACAGGGTTGGTGGACAGTGAAGACTGACCCGTTGGTAGTTGGTTTCCACTATTACTTCTTGTTGGTGGACGGTTTCTCGGTTATCGACCCCATGAGTTGTACTTACTTTGGCTGTAGCCGTATGGCAAGTGGGATAGAAGTGCCTGAGGGTAAAGAAGGCGATTATTACCGCCCACAGAATGTGCCCCACGGACAGGTGCGCACCTGTACTTACTATGCTGAAAGCCAGCAGCGTTTCCGTCGTTGCGTGGTCTATACTCCCGCCGAATATGAAAAAAATACAAAGAAACGCTATCCGGTGCTTTATCTGCAACACGGCATGGGCGAGGATGAAACCGGATGGAGCACACAGGGCTACATGTACAACATTCTCGATAACCAGATTGCCGAAGGTAAATGTGTGCCCATGATTGTGGTGATGGAAAGTGGCGATGTAGAAGTGGGATTCCGCCCGCGTCCCGGAAAGAATGTGAATGATGAACGTAACCTGTATGGTTCTTCTTTTGCCACTCTGATGATAAATGACCTTATCCCGATGGTGGACAAAACATTCCGTACTTATACTGACCGCGAACACCGTGCTATGGCGGGGCTGTCATGGGGCGGCAAGCAAACTTTCGACATTACTTTGACCAATCTTGATAAATTTTCGTATATTGGCAGTTTCAGTGGAGCTATCTTCGGACTGGATGTAAAGAATGCCTTCAATGGAGTGTTTGCTGATGCCGATATTTTCAACAAGAAAGTACATTACTTGTTCCTGGGCTGCGGAACGGAAGAAAATATGGGAACCGCACAACTTATTGAGGCTCTGCAAGGCATGAATATCCGTGTAGCTTCATATAAATCGCAGGGAACAGCCCACGAATGGCTTACCTGGCGCAGATGTCTGAATGAATTTATACCGAATTTATTTAAGAAGTAATATCTAATTTATGAAGAGACAAATTTTATTTTGGAGTATGATGTCATGGATGGTAAGTGTAGGCTTACCATCTTTTGCACAGACAGTGGAGGATTTCAAACCATCGGAAGTGAATCAACCGTGGAAGCTTTATCCTCAGGTCAATTCGGAGCGTAAGGTTCGTGTACAAATTTCGGCACCCGAAGCAAAGGTAGTACAACTCGATTTGGGTGGCGTGAAGTATGACCTTACCAAAGATGAAAAGGGTGTGTGGACAGGCGAGTCCGCTCCGCAACAGGAGGGATTCCATTATTACCAGCTGAATGTGGACGGAGCAGCTGTTCCTGATCCGAGTACCATTTATTTCTATGGAGCGGGTCGTTGGGGCAGTGGTATAGAGGTTCCGGCTCATGATGCCGATTTCTATGCCTTGAAAGATGTTCCTCACGGCTTGCTGAGTGAGATGAATTATTATTCCAATCTGACAAAAGCATGGAGGCGTTGTTTTGTTTATACTCCGGCGGGATATGGGGATAATAAAGATAAACGTTACCCGGTGCTTTATCTGCAACATGGTAGTTTTGAGGACGAAACGGGATGGGGAAGACAAGGTAAGACCAATTTGATTCTGGACAATCTGATTGCCGCCGGAAAGGCAGTTCCTATGTTGGTGGTAATGGACAATGGATACGCTACGAAGCCCGGTGAAAAGTCGCCTTTTGCTGCTTCTATTTTTGAAGAAGTGCTGATGAACGAAGTCATTCCGATGATTGATGCGAAGTTTCGTACCTTGTCCGGTCGTGAAGACCGCGCCATTGCAGGATTGTCAATGGGGGCTAACCAAACTATGCATATTGCCATGAATAATCCCGGGCATTTTGCCTATTATGGTGGTTTCAGTGGTACGTCCAATTATCCGAGTACCGAACCGCTGGATGCAACTACTTTCCTTAATGGGAAGTTTAAAGATGCTAAGGCTGTAAACGCTCAGTTTAAGGTTTTCTTTCTGGGACTTGGTACGGCCGAACCGCATCCTTTCCCCGGAGTAGTGAAGGCTTTCCGGCAGATGATGGACAAACAGGGAATTAAATATGTGTATTATGAATCTCCCGATACGGCCCATGAATGGCTCACGTGGCGCAGAGCATTGAATGAGTTTGCTCCGCTTCTTTTTAAATAATTGTCAACTTTTTAATAAACTGAAAAATATGAAACTTGTTTTTGGATTTGTGTGTGCGTTGTTCTATTCATTCATGTCTTTCGGACAGATTACGCAATGGACTGATATCAACTATGCTAATGACAGTCTGGAGGGACATAAACTCGATATTTATCTGCCCGATGGAGGACAGACTGAATATAAAGTGGTGGTCTTGATCTACGGTAGCGCCTGGTTTGCCAATAATATGAAGCAGATGGCTTTCCAGGCGATGGGGAAACCGTTGCTCGACGGGGGATTTGCGGTGGTTTCCATCAACCATCGTTCCAGTGGCGATGCGAAGTTTCCGGCGCAGATCAATGATGTGAAGGCAGCTGTGCGCTTTATCCGTGCCCATGCTGATGAATACCGGCTCGATACATCCTTTATCGGTATCACCGGATTTTCATCGGGCGGCCATTTGTCTTCACTGGCCGGCACTACCAATGGAGTCAAAGTATATAAGGTGGGTGATACGGAGATGGACATCGAAGGAAATGTGGGAGATTGCACTTCCTTTAGCAGCCGGGTGGATGCAGTGGTGGATTGGTTCGGACCGATAGACATGACGCGCATGGAAAACTGTGCTACGACCAAAGGGGCAGATTCACCTGAGGCGACCTTGATAGGAGGGACACCGGCTGAACACATGGATGTGCTGACCCTTTTGAATCCGATGACTTATATCGACGAAAAGGACCCGAAGTTTTTGGTGATTCATGGGGATGCCGATACCGTTGTTCCTCATTGCCAGAGTGTCTTCTTTAAAGATGCTTTAAGTGCAAAAGGACGATTGGAAGAGTTTATTACCGTACCCCAGGGACAGCACGGTCCTATAACTTTCAATGAGCAGACTTTTAAAAAGATGACTGAGTTTTTCAGGAAGCAGGCTGCCATGGATTTGTGTCCTGCAAATATAACACTTGTGCCACATATACGCCCTGGCAGCAAGAAAAATCCTCCTCAAAAACAGTTTTATACCCTTTATTAAGGGGATTACCTGTTATTTTTGCACTTAACATTAACATTCGAATAGTTATTTTGGAAAGTATCATAGCCGGCCCAGGCTTGATATTCAAATGATACTTCACATAATACAGATGTAGTTTTAACAATACTTGCAACTATGAAGATACTGTTTCATTTCACAATAACTCTGTTCGTTCTTAATCTGGTTGCCTGTAACCAGACTAAGAGCCCAGAGCCGATAAAACAATATACATTTATTGGCGGCAAGGAAGGAGATAAGATAGACACCACTTCCTTTGACTCTTTACAGCTAAGCGATCCCTTTATCCTGGCCGATGAAGAAACACAGATGTATTATCTGGTTGGAAGTGGCGGTAGTTTATGGAAAAGTACAAATATGAAAAAGTGGACAGGCCCCTATCAATACATTACTGTGGATACAACTTCCTGGATTGGAACCGCGCCAAGAATATGGGCTCCGGAGCTCCATAAATATAAAGGTAAATACTATTGTTTCGTTACCTTTACCAATCCCAAGATCATAGTAGACACTGTACCTGATAGATACAATGTACAACGCCGTGCCACCCATATCCTTACATCCGACAAAGCAGCAGGTCCTTACCATCCCATCAGCGACAAGAACTATCTGCCGGAGGACTGGTCTACACTCGACGGTACTTTCTGGGAAGAAGACGGAGTGCCCTATATGGTCTTTTGTCACGAATGGATGCAAACCGTAGACGGGATGATCGACTACGTTCAACTGACTCCGGAACTATCAGAATCAATAGGAACCTCTACCACCCTTTTCAGAGCATCCGATGCCCCATGGCCAAGAGAAATGAAATCGATAGGCGAGCTCACTATCGGCATGGCGCTGGGAGGCTATGTGGCAGATGGTCCGTCCTTGTTCCGGACGGGCACGGGGCGTTTAGGAATGTTGTGGTCCAGTTGGAGCAACAGCCGTTGTGCGCAAGGAGTGGCCTACTCCGAGTCGGGTAAACTTGCCGGTCCCTGGGTTCAGTGCAATGATCCTCTGATACCTAATAATTCAGGGCACGGTATGTTGTTCCGTACATTCGATGGAAAGTTGCTGATGTGCCTGCATCACCAAAGCCTCGACTCCGAAAACCCGGGTCCACGAAGACCCACACTGTTAGAAGTAGATATTTCAGGAGACGATATTAAAATACTGGGGAAATATCATCCTTAGCAACCAAGAAATAAAAACATAATTTTATACCATGAAAACAACATTATTATGAAAAAGGTATTAGTAACCTGTGGTTTGTTATTCTCCCTATCGGGGTGGGGACAAACATTGCCGTATCAGAATCCCGAACTAAGTCCGGCAGAAAGAGCGAAGGATTTAGTGAAACGCTTGACTTTAGAAGAGAAAGCGCTCTTGATGTGTGATGATTCGGAAGCCATTCCACGCCTGGGAATAAAGAAATTCAATTGGTGGAGTGAAGCCCTTCACGGGGTAGCCAATCAGGGAAATGTAACCGTTTTCCCCGAACCGGTAGGAATGGCCGCTTCATTCAATGACAAACTGGTATTCGAAATCTTCAATGCAGTCTCCGATGAAATGCGTGCCAAACACAACGAACGCGTACGCAACGGACTGGAAGACGTCCGTTTCCACAGTCTCTCTGTCTGGACTCCCAACGTAAACATCTTCCGTGATCCCCGTTGGGGACGTGGTCAGGAAACTTACGGGGAAGATCCTTACCTGACTTCTCAAATGGGTATCGCAGTGGTAAAAGGATTACAGGGACCTGAAAATGAAAAGTATCGTAAATTGCTTGCATGTGCCAAGCATTATGCCGTACATAGTGGTACGGAATGGAGCCGTCATACAGCCAATCTGAACAACGTCAGTCCCCGTGACCTATGGGAAACTTACCTGCCTGCGTTCAAGGCATTGGTACAAAAAGCCGATGTACGCGAAGTTATGTGCGCCTACCAGCGCCTGGACGATGATCCTTGTTGTGGAAACACCCGTCTGCTTCAACAAATACTCCGTGATGAATGGGGATTCAAATATCTCGTAGTCTCCGATTGTGGAGCCATTGCCGACTTCTGGACTTCCCACAAAAGTTCCTCCGATGCCGTACATGCAGCCGTCAAAGGAACCATGGCAGGTACAGATGTGGAATGTGGATACGGATACGCTTATCAGAAACTACCGGAAGCCGTATCCAGAGGATTGATAACAGAAGAAGAAGTGAACAAACATGTGCTCCGCCTGATGGAAGGACGCTTTGAACTCGGAGAAATGGATGACCCGTCATTAGTGAACTGGACAAAAATACCGATGTCGGTAGTCAACTGTAAGGCTCACAAAGATTTGTCACTGAATATGTCACGCCAGACAATGACACTCTTACAGAACAAGAACAATGTATTGCCTTTAAGTAAATCCATCCGCAAGATTGCGGTTATCGGTCCTAACGCTGATGACAAACCTATGCTGTGGGGCAACTACAACGGAACTCCGAATCAGACCATTACCATCTTGGACGGCTTCAAAAGTAAACTGAAAAAGAATCAGATCGTCTACATGAAAGGCTGTGACCTGGTGAATGACCAAACATTGGAATCCTATCTTGACCAATGCAGCATAGATGGGAAACCCGGCATAAAAGCTACATTCTGGAACAATCCAGAACGCCAGGGAGAGCCTGTCTCTTCGCTCCGTACCACCCAGCCTATCAACGTGACTACATACGGATTACATACTTTCGGCCCGGGAGTGAATCTTGAAAAGTTCTCAGCCAAATACGAAACCGTATTAATCCCGAAGGAATCAGGCGAAATTCTCCTCAATCTCGAAGGTTGCAGTTACTTTGAATTATTGGTAAACGGCAAGTCGATGACTAAACACCGCACTTGGAGAACCACCGATACCCGCACCATGCTACAAGTGGAGAAGGGGAAAGAATATAAGATAGAAATACTCTATGCACAAGTAGAAAACTGGGCTGCAAACCTGAAGTTCAACCTCGGAAAAGAATTCCCGATCAATTACAGTGAAAGCATTTCGAAACTTAAAGGCATAGATGTAGTGGTCTTCGTAGGTGGCATTTCGCCACAACTGGAAGGGGAAGAAATGCCTGTAAATATTCCCGGCTTCAAAGGAGGCGACCGTACGGATATAGAATTACCCGCCGTACAGCGAAACTTCCTGAAAGCTCTGAAAGATGCCGGAAAACAAGTAGTATTTGTCAATTGTTCCGGATCGTCTATGGCATTGCTGCCCGAAACGGAAAGTTGCGACGCTATTCTCCAGGCATGGTATGGAGGAGAACTGGGTGGATATGCTGTAGCCGATGTGCTGTTCGGTGATTATAACCCCTCCGGCAAGCTGCCCGTCACTTTCTACAAAAATACGAAACAACTTCCCGACTATGAGGATTACTCCATGAAAGGACGTACATACCGATATATGTCCGACCCTCTGTTCCCATTTGGATTCGGATTAAGTTACACGGATTTCGCCATAGGTACGGCCAGTTGCAACAAAACCCAACTCCGTACAGATGAGTCGCTGACCTTGACTGTACCGGTCTCCAACATAGGCAAACGGTCCGGAACTGAAATCGTACAGGTTTACATACGCAAAACAGATGATGCTGATGGACCATTAAAGTCCCTGAAAGCCTATGCACGTGTAGAACTCGCAACAGGAGCCCAACAGGATGTCAAGATAGAGTTGCCATCCGAATCATTCGAATGTTTCGATCCTTCTACAAATACCATGCGTGTGGCACCGGGTGAGTACGAGTTATTCTACGGAACAAGTTCCGCAGCCCGGGACCTACAATCTGTCAAAGTCACTTTACAATAAAAGGAAGTCGCCCTATTTCGGGGCTTCCTATCATTTTTATTTTATCTTTGTGTCCGGATGAAGAAATAGAAAGCCCGTACACATTAAAAACAGTCAACTTATGAAAAACAAAAGACTATTTTTATTATCCGCATTTCTGGTAATAATAGGTACATTAAAAGCTCAGAATCCCATTATTACGGATCAGTTCACTGCCGATCCCACCGCCAAAGTTTTTGAAGGCAAGATGTATGTCTATCCTTCACATGACATTCCAAGCCCCATCGAGCGTCTGAAAGAATGGTTTTGTATGGCAGATTACCATGTTTTCTCGTCAGACAATCTGGTAGACTGGACAGACCACGGAGTGATCCTAAGCCAGAAAAATGTACCTTGGGTGGCTCCTGACTCCTATTCCATGTGGGCCCCCGAATGTGTATACAAGAATGGGAAATATTATTTCTACTTCCCATCCACCCCTAAAGGCGAAGGCAAACGCGGTTTCAGCATTGGAGTTGCCATAGCCGACAAGCCTTACGGCCCTTTCACCCCGCAGGCCACTCCCATTGAAGGAGTCAACGGCATCGACCCTTGCGTGCTCATTGATAAAGACGGGCAAGCCTACATATACTGGTCAGGCCGCGGAATGTCAGTAGCAAAGTTGAAAGACAATATGCTTGAACTCGCCTCAGAACCCATGCAAATTCAAGGATTACCCGAAGGTTTCAAAGAAGGACCTTTCGCCTTTGAACGCAACGGAAAATATTACTTCACATTCCCCTGGGTAAAGGAAAAAACGGAAGTTCTGGCTTACGCGATGGGAAACAATCCCATGGGTCCCTTCGAGTTCAAGGGTATCATTATGGATGAATCACCAACCGATTGCTGGACCAATCACCACTCATTGGTGGAATACAAAGACCAGTGGTATCTGTTCTATCACCACAACGATTACTCCCCCGAATTCGATAAAAACAGATCGGCACGGGTCGACTCCTTATTCTTCAACGCGGACGGCACTATCCAAAAAGTAACCCCTACCCTGCGCGGAGTGGGCATAACAGACGCCCGGAAAGAAATTCAACTGGATCGCTACAGCCGGTTAAGCAATCAGGGAGCGACCATCGATTACCTGAACCAGGCAAACAAATTCGAAGGTTGGAAAACTTTATTGAGCAAAAACGGTGCATGGGTGCAGTACAACCGGGTGAACTTCGGAGATAGTACTCCCCGGAAAGTGAAAGCAAGAGTAACCTCGGACAACGGAGGAACACTGCAAATACGTATAAACGGAACAAACGGTCCGGTTATCTCGGAAATAAAAGTTCCCAAAACCGATAAATGGACGAATATTGAATCCTCGGTTCGTTCCGCTCAGACCGGTATCCACGATTTATACGTGTCTCTAAAAGGAAACGGTAAAGTTGAAATCGACTGGATCAGTTTTCAATAACTAAATCTCCGGGCCGGATATGAAGTATACGAAGACAATAACGCTAATCACAACCCTGCTCTGCTTCCTGCAGGGGCAGGGTTTAGCACTTGCTCAGAATAATCCAAACCAATACAATTACCTTTATCTTACTATCCGGAACGGATTATGCGACAACTCCATCCGAACCATACACAAAGATCGCAACTCATTCATGTGGTTCGGAACCTCCAACGGGCTCGACCGTTACGATGGTTACGAACTGAAACACTACTCCACAGCTCCCAGGCAACCGTATCAGTTTATTGAAAGTAATTATATTAATGACATTGACGAAGACGACAACAACTATTTGTGGGTAGCTTCCGAAGCCGGCATCATGAGCATTGATCTCCTTCACGAAAATCTCAACTTCTATAAGGAATACTCCGGTAAAAATAATAATGTGCTTTACTCTCCCGTTCAGGCCCTGCTTGTCGACGATTTCAATAATCTCTGGGTGGGCAAAAGTGACGGACTCGCCTACATCATTCTGAACGAAGAAAGGCAGATAAAAGATATCCGGATATTGAAGAAAGACGTGAATATCAAAACCATTGTAAAACACGGTAGTGATATCTGGGCGGGAGGCGACAAGTGTTTATTGCATTTCACCCCTTCGGGCAAACAAGATTATAGCAATATACCCGTAGTTACAAACTTAGATACTTCTCAGTTAATCTTCAACCGCCTGTTTTCGTATGGTGACTATCTGTGGATCGGTACTCAAAGTGGCTTATACTGCTATAACACCCAGAATCAGTTCTGTATACTCTATCAGCATAACCCCAATGATCCTCACAGCATTTCCTCCAACTTCATCACGGATATTGATAAAAACTCATCAGGCGACATCATTATCGGAACCAGAAACGGAGTGAACATATACCAGCGAAATGATCAATTCGTTACTTTCAGCAGAGGCATACAAACCCGGTCCCTGAATGATAATATCATCAACCGGATATTTGTTGATAAGAATGATAATATCTGGGTAGGGACCGACTTCGGCGGAATTAATATCATGGCTCCGCAACGCATAACTTTCAATTATTCACTGCAAGGGTATGAGAAAGGAGTGCCCAACATCATCAGCACAGTGCTCGAAGACTAAGAAGTAAACATCCTGGCAGGAATTGTAGATGGCGGACTTGCTATTAAGAGGAAAGGTGCTGACTCCTTTTCGCTCTTCAAACACAGCCCGGGAGATCCGCGCTCACTGGCTCACAACAACATCTCGGATATCATTCAGGACCTGCACGGCAATTACTGGATATCAACAATAGGCGGAGGGCTGGATAAACTGGACAAAAATAATCTATCACATCCCGTATTCGAACATTACAACAGTTTGAATTCCTCCCTGACCTCCGATGACATCCATGACATAGCCTTGGACTCTGCCCGGAATGCATTGTGGATATGCAACGGCAGCCATATCAATACACTCGACTTCTCTACGGGAACCATCAACCGGCTAAAGTTCTACACACAGTCCAAAGAACCCGTTCATAACATGAATACAATCTTCATCGACTCACAGTCAAGATTATGGATTGGCGGAAACGGCGTGTATGTCATCGATCTGGAAAATTCCAGAAATACCTACGAATGTATATACTATCAGCACAAACTGGATGATCCCGAAAGCAAAATCAATGAAAAGATCACTTGTATATTCGAAACTAAAAAGGGGGAGATTTATCTGGGTAGCCTCGGAAATGGCATCTACCTGTTGGAAGACAACGGCAACAACGAAAAATATACATTCAAGAACTATGCCGTGCGCTGCGGTCTTTCGGACACCAGCATCTCGAACATTCTGGACGATGAGAACGGGAACCTGTGGATCAGTACCCTAAAAGGTGTTTACTTCTTCGATATCAACACAAAACGGGCCTTCAAATTCGATGAAGGAGACGGGTTGCAGGTGCCCCAGTTCTATAAAAGATCGGGCTGTAAGACCATCAATCACAATATGTTACTGGGAACTATCGATGGTTTCGTAACTTTCAGCCCGCTAGTAAACCTGCCCAAGCAAAAGCAGCGGACGATAACCCTCACCAGTGTTGTCTGTAACGGCAGCCAGCTGATACCTTATCTGAACAGCGATAATCTGCCTGTAAGTATCTCAACAACCAAGGAACTGCATTTATATCCACCGCAGAATTCCTTTGAAATCACATTCAGCTGCCTGGATTATATCGAACAGGAAAAGGTATTCTACTTCCATCGCATTCATGAACTGGAGGAGCACTGGAACACAGGATTGGTAAAGAGAAACGCCAAGTACACCAACCTGCCACCGGGAAAATATACGCTGGAAATACGATGCACCAACCAAGACAACACATGGTCTACCAAGGCCACCTGTCTCAGCATTATTGTACATCCCCCATTCTATAAAACAGGATGGTTCTACTCACTTATCGCTATATTGATAATGTCCATTCTACTTTATATCATCTATTGGTATAATGCAAGGCAACAACATATCCAGAAACTTCTGAAAGAAAAGATAGAGATCATGTCCGAACAGATGGAGGCTATCAACAAAGAGAAGCTATACTATTTCACCAACCTCGCGCACGAGTTTAAGACCCCCTTGACCCTGATACAAGGACCGGCAAGCCAGCTTATCAGGCAAACTACCGATCCCAAAGAAAAAGAAGACTTACAGATTATCAACCGGAATGCTCAATACCTGCTTTCACTGGTCAACCAACTGATTGACTTGCGCAAGATCGATACCCAGAACTTAACGCTCAATTACTCTCAATTCAACTTCAGTAAGTTCCTGAACACAACAATAACTGACTTTTCCAGCCTGATGAAAGAACGAAATATCAGCTTTGAAAAGATATACCGCTTGAAGAGTGACCATATTTATTCTGATAAGGAAAACCTGCATAAGATACTGTTCAATCTACTATCCAACGCCATCAAGCATACTCCCGATAAAGGAAAAATCACATTGCGTGCCAACCAATTCACAGACAAGTCGAACAAGCTCATGCAGTTTATCTCCGTCACCAACAGTGGCAGCATAATAGCTCCTGACGAAATAGACAAAATATTCAACCGTTTCTACCGGATACCCGAACAAAACAAATATACGAACTACGGGCAAAGTAGTACGGGCATCGGACTTCACATCGTGAAAGAGCTTATCAACCTATTAGGCGGAACAATTAAAGTCAAGAGTTCGGGAAAAGAAGGTGTATCTTTCAGATTATATTTCCCCATTGCACTGGCAGACGCAGCGGAGAATGAAATTCATGAGGAATATAAAGATCCCGTACCCGTTGAAGACAAAATCGAGCCATTCATTCCTATAGACAGGAACAAGCCGACTTTGTTATTGGTAGAAGATAATCCCGATATGCGTCATTATATCAAGAATATGCTGAAAGAGAAATACAATATCGCTGAAGCAAACAATGGCGAACAAGGCTATAAGACAGCCCAGAATATCGTGCCCGATTTTATTGTATCCGATCTGATGATGCCCGTATGCGATGGTTCCGACTTCTGCAAAAGATTACGCGAGAACAAACTTTTAAGTCACATTCCTTTCCTGCTTCTCACGGCAAATTCGAGTGAGAATGCCCGGATAGAAAGCTATGAAAACGGAGTAGACGGATATATCACCAAGCCTTTCGAACAATCCGTATTATTAGCCCACATAGACTCCATCTTGAAGAACAGGGATTTGCGTCAGAAGAAATTCATGGAACAAGACTTGAATCCTATTCTGCTGGAAGTGGGGCAACCCGACCAGCAGTTCATGAACGAAGTTATGAATATTCTGGAAAAGAACTATGCTGATCCTCAATTCGGTGTAAAGGATCTGACAGACAAACTGAATATCAGCTACACGGTCATCTACAAGAAGTTCATTTCACTTACCGGGCTTCCGCCGGTACGTTTCATCCAACTGTACAGGTTACAGATTGCAAAGAAGATATTAGAGAACAGTACCAATAATGTCATTGTATCAGAAATAGCCTACCGGGTAGGATTTAATGATCCCAAATATTTTACCCGCTGCTTTGTAAAACAATATAAGCAAACACCAAGCTCATTCTCCAAGTAGTCTTAAAATTATGTTTATTTACGGTAAATTGCAAAAGGATTCATTTTATAACTTCCAGATTCCCTTCCGTAAATCCAACAGTTATATGCTCCACCTGAAAGAGATTTATCTCCCCCAACTCAACCTTCAGTTCTTTCAAGACTTCTACCAGCCCTTTCAATATATCCTCCCATGGGATTGCACTCGAAAGTTGCAATGCATCACAGTTCCTTAATCTTGGATCAAAATCCTCTTCGCATGCCCAGTCATCATCTTCTGCATCATACTGTTTGGCACCCGTCAACTCAAGCGTATAGCAACTCCCACCATCCTCTTCAACAGCTTCCCAAAGATTGAAGTTCAATGCAACGATATCATCCGGGATAGTCTCATACTCATCAATGGACAAAAGCCAGTGTTTTACAATAGCTTTTACTTTCTGTTCATCAAAAACTTCCATAGGAGTGCAGCAAGTCTGGAAATCCGGTTTGCTGTCATTATCTCTCGTTAAAGAGAATATTTTTTTAAAGATATTGCTCATTCTTAATCAGTTCAAAAGTGTATCTTCAATTATTTAATAACACCGTTGGCATTATTCCAAGCCTACAAAGATAATGACAAATCACAAATAAATTATATCTTCGTAGCCATATAAATAACTCTTTATTCAGAGAAAATGTTTTATTATTAAACAGAATAATCTAAAAAAGCGCACATCTACATTATTATTGAGAAGTCTATTCGCCATAACTTGCATAGTAAACACCTGTTTAGCTCCCGAACAAATGAGTGGGAAAAGTCATGGAATGGCTGATTAAGAAGATGTAACAAGAAAATAAAAAGCCGTCCTCTCCCCCGCAAAACGGAATGGAGAAAGACGGCTTCTATATAAATAGCTTGTAAAGCTACGCTGATTACTAACTGAAAGGAAAATACTACAGACCGAAAGCAGCCTTCACTTTATCCACATAATCCAGCTTTTCCCAAGTGAAGAGTTCTACTTCTACATCCTTATCACCTTCATAACGAGATTTGAAGTGCTTGGTAACCACTTGCGGTTCACGTCCCAAATGGCCGTAAGCTGCAGTTTCCTGATAAATCGGATTACGGAGTTTCAAACGATCTTCAATGGCTTTCGGACGAAGATCGAAAAGTTCATCAATCTTCTTTGCAATCTCACCATCACTCATCGTTACATGACCGCGTCCATAAGTATTGACGTAAATATTGATGGGACGTGCCACACCGATAGCATAAGATACCTGTACCAGCATCTCGTCGGCTACACCGGCAGCTACCAGATTCTTGGCAATGTGACGGGCAGCATATGCAGCACTGCGGTCTACCTTACTGGAGTCTTTACCTGAGAAAGCACCGCCACCATGAGCACCCTTACCACCATATGTATCTACAATAATCTTACGCCCTGTCAGACCGGTATCTCCATGAGGTCCGCCGATAACGAACTTTCCGGTAGGATTGACGTGATAAGTGATATGATCATTGAACAATGCCAAAACTTTCTCTGCATGAATGGAAGCTATGACACGTGGCATCAGGATATTAATGACATCCTGACGAATTGTGGCAAGCATTTCTTCATCCGCTTTCAACTGGGCAGCCTCGCTGCCGTCAGCCGGCTGAATGAAATCATCATGCTGAGTAGAAACTACAATCGTATCGATGCGTACGGGCGTGCCGTTATCATCGTATTCAATGGTTACCTGGCTCTTAGAGTCCGGACGAAGATAAGTCATTTCCTTACCTTCGCGACGGATGTCGGCCAGCACTTGCAGAATGCGGTGTGACAGGTCGAGAGAAAGAGGCATGTAATTTTCGGTCTCGTTAGTAGCATAACCAAACATCATACCCTGGTCGCCTGCACCCTGTTCCATAGGATCCTGACGCTCTACGCCACGGTTAATGTCGGGACTTTGCTCATGAATGGCGGACAATACACCGCACGAGTTACTTTCGAACATGTACTCGCCTTTTGTATAGCCGATTTTCTGAATTACTTCGCGCGCAATGAGTTGTAAGTCAACGTACGCTTTGGTTTTCACTTCTCCAGCCAGTACTACCTGTCCGGTAGTTACCAGAGTTTCGCAAGCTACTTTCGAACTGGGGTCGTAAGCCAACAGTTTGTCAAGCACAGCGTCCGATATTTGATCGGCCACTTTGTCGGGGTGTCCTTCAGACACCGATTCGGATGTGAATAAATATCCCATTTCAAATTAAAAATTAGAAATTAAAAATTAAAAGAAGTATGGAGATAAATGTGAGTAGAAGCATCAGCACGGAGCCGTCAGAAAAGGATGTTGTTTTAGCATTTTTTTCTGTGGTTGCAAGCTACTCAAATCTTTCCACATTTCATTTTCGGGTGCAAAGATAAAGGTTTTCGATGAATATAGTATATAATCAGGAAAGTATTAACACTTCTATAAACAGAATACCCACTTGTAGGTAAAGTGATCGGGATGCCTGAAGAGGCTTTAACATTCGGAAGAAGGCGGATCACCCGGTTTTCTATTGCCAACCTTTATCAATACCATGCCGATAACGATCCATAACAGTTCACGCAGCCGGGTAATCAGTCCCACATAAACACCCAGTGCCGGAGACATATGTAAGCCATCTACAGCCAGGGCCAGTCCACCTTCACGCGCCCCCAGCTGCATCGGGAAGAAGAATATCAGATTGCTGAACAGCGAGGAGAAAGCCAATATCAACACACAATCCCATCCACTCACTTCCGGGGTGAAGACGCGCAGAATGATGTATATTTCAAGGCTGGAGAATATGCGTGCCGAAAGCTCCAACAGCAGCGAACTGTAGAAAGTAATCTTATGTTGGCTATGCAACAAGGCTATCTGACTATCAATCTGTTCCAGAGTATCTTTTTGTTTCACAATGAAACGATGTGCCCACCGTTTGATAAACGGTACCTTCTGCAGAAACCGGAAAGTCTTCACCGTCATTCCATTCTTATATCCACGGGCAAAGAAATAGATAGCCAGCAGGCAGAATGCTCCTATTGCAGTGAGCAATATTGACATAAAGGTATTCACAGGATACAGGAAGATATATAAGAATATGGAAAGAAACCAAAACCAGAAGTGAGAAAAGATATGCATCATCACGTACAGAATGACGGAAGAGGTAGCCTTACTTACACCCACATAGGGAGTCAGCTCCATAATCCGGTACGGTTCGCCTCCCATCAGTCCGCCGGGCGTGGCATAATTGATGGCAAAACCGGTGATCGACAGTTTGCAGACCGTCCAGAAAGGAACGCGATACTTACGGTCATCCCTGATTATCAGATACCACGAACAGGTATTTATCAGATAGACAAAGAACCACAACAGCATGATCACAGGAAACCAAAAGCCCACGCGCTTCAGATTCTCCCATATATCGGAATAATCCATATCCATCGTGCAAAGCATGACAACGATAGCCAGCACACCAAAAAGCAAGAACAAGTTGCGATATTTATTCTTCATATGGAAGTCTTCTTTTTCAACGGTCGCAAAAGTATGTAATTGTATTCTATTTATCAAAAACAAAGGAGATATTTACTCCATTTATTGGAGATGTATATCCAATGTGTTGGATATATAGATCGGACGCGCTGGATATATAGATCCAAGGCATTGGATATATATTTCCAAGAAGTCGGGTATATATACCTGATTTTTAAAGGATATTATGTAAAGGTACCGAGATAAAGTTCCTGTATGTTTTTCCCCAATACAGGATGCATCACATCAGGGGCAATTTCCGCCAGCGGTTCCATCACAAAAGCACGTTCCTGCATCAACGGATGGGGAAGTTTCAATGTAGGGGTATCCAGAATAAGATCATCATACAACAACAAGTCGACATCTATCACACGGTCACTATACACACCATTTACAGATTTATGAATACGTCCCATCTCCCGCTCAATGGACTGCGACTCAGAAAGTACCTCTAAGGGAGAAAGCATGGTTTCTATACAGACAGCAGCATTCAGGAAAGCATTGTCCGAGGAGAACCCCCACGGAGCAGTAGCATAAAAAGCGGACAAGGAAATCACTTTCCCTATCCGCTTCTCAATATATTGCACGGCAAGACGGAGATTCTGCTCCTTATTGCCTAAGTTAGTCCCTAAACTGAAATAGACGTACATTACTTATCCGTAATCAACATCGCATCGCCATACGTACCGAAACGGTAACCTTCCTTCAGAGCCACATTATACGCCTCCATTACCTGATCGTATCCACCGAAAGCAGCAACAATCATCAGCAAAGTAGAAAGCGGCATGTGGAAATTGGAAATCATCGCATTTGCCACTGTAAAGTCGTAAGGAGGGAAGATGAACTTGTTCGTCCAGCCTTCGTACGGTTTCAGATGTCCGTCTGTGCTTACGGTGCTCTCGATAGCACGCATCACGGTAGTACCCACGGCACAAACCTGTCTGTTCAGGTCTTTGGCACGATTCACAATGCTGACGGCTTCTTCGTTCACAACCATTTGTTCAGAGTCCGTCTTATGCTTCGTGAGGTCTTCCACATCAATGTCGCGAAAATTACCCAAACCAGCATGAAGAGTAATATAAGCAAAATCGATACCCTTGATTTCCAAGCGCTTCATCAGTTCACGGCTGAAGTGCAGACTGGCAGTAGGAGCCGTTACCGCACCTTCATTGCGAGCAAAGATAGACTGGAAACGTTCTGAATCATCCGGTTCTACAGGACGATTGATAATGCTATGCGGCAGTGGGGTTTCGCCCAATGCGTACAAAGCTTTCTTAAACTCATCGTGCGGACCGTCATAAAGGAAACGGAGCGTACGACCGCGAGAAGTCGTATTGTCAATAACTTCAGCCACCATAGAATCGTCGTCACCGAAATACAGCTTATTGCCGATACGTATCTTACGGGCAGGGTCTACCAATACATCCCACAAACGGAGTTCTTCGTTCAGCTCGCGAAGAAGGAATACCTCGATACGGGCACCGGTCTTTTCCTTATTACCATACAGACGGGCAGGGAATACTTTCGTATCATTGAAGATGAACACATCTTTGTCATCAAAGTAGTTCAGAACATCTTTGAATTCCTTGTGCTCAATCTCACCTGTCTTTCTGTGAAGCACCATAAGGCGCGATTCATCTCTATACTTTGTAGGGTGCAAAGCAATCTTCTCTTCCGGAAGCTTAAATTTAAATTGCGACAGTTTCATATCTATTCTTTCTTTAAGTTATTCTTCAATTTCTATCTCCTGAGCATCTATCCACTCTTTAAAATTCATCGGGTCAAGGCAATCTTCCAATCGGACATCGCCTACGCGAGTACGTTCCAAAGCCGTAAGATGAGCACCGCTATTCAGCGCTTCACCGATGTCACGTGCCAAGGCACGGATATACGTACCTTTGCTGCACACCACGCGGACTTTAATCTCCGGCAAGTTACATTCCAGCAACTCTATCTCGTCAATCACCAACAACTTCGGCTTCAACTCTACCTCTTCACCTTTACGTGCCAGATCATAAGCACGTTTGCCATTCACCATACAGGCTGAAAAGGCGGGAGGCACCTGTTGTATCTCACCGATAAATGTCTTCAACGTCTCTTCCACCAACTCCCGCGTAATATGCTCCGTAGGGTAAGTGGCATCTATCTCGTGTTCCAGATCGTAGGAAGGAGTGGTGGCGCCCAACTGAATGGTGGCAACATATTCCTTCGTATGGTACTGAAACTCTTCAATTCGCTTCGTAGCCTTACCTGTGCAGACAATCATCACCCCTGTAGCCAAAGGATCGAGTGTACCGGCATGGCCTACTTTCAATTTCTTCACTTTCATCCGTCGGCAGATGTGGTAACGCGCATGTCCCACAACTTTAAACGAAGTCCATCCCAACGGTTTATTGAAATAGAGTACTTCTCCTTCTTTAAACTTCATCTGCTATCCTTGCATTTGTGAAAGTACAAGGGTCACAATACCGGCAATCGCACAATAAACCGCGAAGTATATCAGTTTCCCCTTTTTCACAATATTAATCATCCACTTACAAGCCAAACAACCCGATACAAAAGCCGCAATGAAGCCTATCAACAATGACAACGTTGAAATACTTCCGGCAATATCTTCGCCTTTCATCAACTTCATACCATCTAGCAGGCCTTCACCCAATATCGGTGGCATCACCATCAGGAACGAGAACTGAGCCAACTTTGCCTTATTATCGCCCAGCAATAACCCTGTAGCAATTGTAGTTCCGGAACGTGAAAGTCCGGGAAGTACAGCACAAGCCTGAGCCAAACCGATAATGAATGCATCTTTCATAGAAATATTCTCTTTCTGCTTCGGCTTATAATAATAAGAGAAAGACAATAAAGCAGCCGTCACCAGCAACATACAGCCTACGATCAGTAAACCTGAACCAAAGACCGCTTCCACCTCATCTTTAAAAAATACACCTACAATACCGATGGGCACCATAGAAATCAGGATATTAATTACATAGCGTGTCTCTTCATTCATCTGCCACTTGAACAGCCCCTTGAAAATCCATTCTATCTCTTTCCACAGAACTACCAACGTACTGAACACCGTAGCCACATGTACTACTACCGTAAATGCCAGATTTTCTTCCCCTTCAATACCAAATAATGCCGAACCGATAGCCAAATGTCCGCTACTACTTACCGGCAAATACTCTGTCAAACCCTGGATTATCCCAAGGATGAGCGCCTCAAACCATTCCATGTAGTTTATTTATGATTTATAATTTATGATAGAAGACACATCCTCCCACACATAGCATTTCATTCTTTCATTCCTTCATTATCCGTTTGCTTGTCACGCGGTTTACGCAACACTGCATATATCATAAGTAAGAAGCCCGCAAGGCAAACCACCGGAGCAACTTTAATACGTCTTGCACTAAAAATATCCGGTTCAAAGTGCGTCGGTGTAGACACCGGACCGGTCATCAGGATAAAGCCGATAATCACTACCGCCATTGCAACTGCAAGCAGGATAAAATTGGTTTTATCGAAAGCAAATTTCTGTTTACTCATCTCTTTATTTATGATTTAATTATTTACGGTTTAACTTCATTCAAAACATTTCTTATTTTTCCATTCATGTACAGTTCCGATTGAAGCAATTATACTTATATGTAATACAGTGTACTTGCCTTCATCCGCAGGAACTTATTAATGGACAGGTATGCACAGAACCACGTAATGCACACCCCGAACACAAGCACCGATACGGAAACCAGCATCATAACATTAGGCGTAATAACACTGATCAAATCTGGCTCATACACCACCAACCAGTAGGCAGCACCCCACAAAATCCCATCGGCAATGACAGCAGCCAATACGCCTATCCAAAAGTTACGCCACAGGAACGGACGGCGTATAAAACTCCAACTCGCCCCTACCAATTTCATTGTATGAATGAGAAAGCGCTTGGAATAGATTGTCAACCGGATGGTATTATTAATCAATGCAAAGGATATGAACGCCAATAATACCGCCAACCCCAGTAACATCAGGCTTATGTTGCGGATATTCTCATTGACCATGTTTATCAGATCTTCCTGGTAACGCACTTCCTGTACATTGGTATTCTTCTTTATCTGTTTCTCTATTTTAGCTATACTGTCGGTATTCGCATAATCAGAGTGCAACTTCACTTCGATAGATGCATGAAGCGGATTATAACCCAGAAAATCTTGCGGGTCTGTTCCCATTGCTTCAATCTGCTCGCGAAGCGCCTGCTTCTTCGAAATATACTCCGTAGACCGTACAAACACTTCCTTATCCAGCCTCTTTTGTAACTTCAGAATATCCGCCTCCTTCATATCATCACTAATGATAATAGAGAAATTGATATTCTCCTTCACATACACAGACAGATTATGGGCAGTCAGCACGAAAAACACCACCAACCCCAACAACAGCAATACCAACGTAGTACTGATACTGGAGGTAATGAACTGCATATCAAAATAGGATACGGAATTATTTTTGCTTTTCGTCTTCATACCTTCATTTCTTCCTTTATCACCTTCTTATCACTCTATCACTTTACCACCCTATCACCTTTTATCTTATTCCCCCTACTTCTGTTTCTTTCTGAATACATAAATCATCGAACTGCTCCGCTCCTTGCTCGCCAACGTGCTGAACCACGCCAACGTACCACTAAGCATGCCCCGGAAGAAAGACAGAGAACGTCCCATATACTTTTCAGTCAACATCGATACATAGAATGCATCAAATGGCATCGGATAGCGTGCAGCCAATATAAACTCATGCTTGGCACCCAACTTCTGAATGGTACCCGGCGTAAAATGCCACAAATGGCGCGGAACATCATAAGCAGCCCAATGCGCACCATACTTCTTAGCGTCATAAGAAGAACAGTTAGGCACTGCGATAATCAGTACACCCTTTTCCGTCAGGAGTTTATTCAATGTATCCCACGTCTCATTCAAATGTTCCAAATGCTCCATAACGTGCCACAAAGTAATGACATCAAAGCTGCCGGGAGCAAAATCCTGCAATGCGGTATCAGGCTTTATATCCAGATTGAAGTGTTCCTTAGCAAATACGCGTGCCTGCGCATTCCTTTCCACTGCCTCCACCTGCCAGCCTCGCTTCTGCATAGCATCGGCAAAATATCCTGTTCCCGTACCGATATCCAGCAGACGTCCTTCCTTACGATGTGCTTCGCGAACCACCAAGCGTGCCTTACGGCCCAGCATATAGCTACGTACCCAGTGGTACACCCTGTTCATAAGGCCTTTTTTCGTATCGGAATGGGAAATGTAATCGGGAGTTTCATAATATCTGCCTATCTCGGCTTCCACGGGGAAATCCTGCGTAAAGAGAAAGCTACAATCCTGACAACGACACAGATAGAATGCTTCGCTGGAAGCATAATGATCTATGCAAGTCATAGCACGCTCTATATGTGCACTACCACATACCGGACAGACTTTTATGGTGAGTTTATTCATTGAACATTATGCAATAATGAAATGCAGCCCGAATCAATCAGACCACACTATACCCGAATTTGGTGCAAAATAACAAATAAAAAGTGACGCTACGGGCTTTCTTTAAGGAGTTTTAATAAAAGAGAGGAACAAACGCTTGTTTTAAATAAAAAAAACATATATTTGCGAGAACAACAACACTCTATTCAAAACTATATGAAAAACACTTTACTGACTTTACTATGCTGTCTTTGCTGTCTCCAACTATTTGCCGACGAGCAAACAATTATTCCCAATCTAAAATTTGGGAAACCTACCATGGAAGAGTTGACCATGACTACTTATGCGCCCGACTCTAATGCCACAGCCGTTATTCTATGTAAACTGACCAATGTCAGCTACAAATGGGGGCTAGAAAGCTTTCGTCTGGTTTCTGAGTATAAAGTAAAAATCAAGGTACTCAAACCGGAAGGTACATCTTATGCCAATGTTACGATTCCCTACTATGACTTGCCAAACAACACCATGAGAGAAAATATCATTGGTTTGGATGCCAGCGCTTATTATATGGAAAACGGAAAAATGGTACGTACCAAAATGAAAAAAGATATGATATTCAAAGAGCGCCTCAGCGAAAACCAGATGACTCTGAAATTCTCCATCCCGCAAGTAAAAGCAGGGACTCTGATAGAATATGAATACCGGTTAGAATCAGACTTCTTCTTTACCATCGACAGTTGGAAAGCACAAAGTGACATTCCTACTTTATATACCGAATACGATATAATCATTCCCGAATATTTCAAATTCAATACAGACATGCGCGGCACGGAGAGCCTGGAGACAAAAAGCGAATCCACTTCTCTCAGCCTCTCTATCGGGGGGCAGTTCTTCCAATGCACCGGATCACACATGAATTTTCGGGGAACTCAACTACCCGCCTTGAAAGACGACAGTTACGTGTGGTGTGCAGATGACTACTGTACGCAGGTAAATTTTGAACTACTGGGAATCGATTTTCCCGGCTCTCTCTATCAATCGTTCACACAAAGCTGGAAACAGATTGATGAAGCATTACTCAACGACAATGAATTTGGCGGCAGACTGAAAATGAGCAATCCCCTTAAAGAAGAGATGAATGCACTACATCTTGAACAGATGAAAGGAACAGAAGAAAAGATATGTGCCATCTACACGCTACTTAAAAATAAGGTGAGATGGAATGAGAAATACAACTTATACGGTAAAGCCCCAAAACAAATACTGAAAGAGGGTACAGGAAGCAATGCTGATTTAAACTTCATCCTCATCAGTATGCTGACAGATGCCGGAATACCTGCCTATCCAGTAGTAATGAGCCGACGGAACATGGGCATACTTCCCCTGACCCACCCCAGCCTTCAGAAACTAAACACTTTCATCGTAGGTATTGCCCATACAGACACCACCTTGGTTTATCTGGACAGTTCAGTAGAAAATGGCTACCTCAATGTACTGCCTCCTCTACTTATGACCAACCGCGCCCGGGTCATCATTCCGGGTAACCACAGTCAATGGGTTAATCTGGAAGCTCTCGGAACAAACCAGTTGAGATCCGCCGTTATTGCCAGCATTTCTCCTGAAGGTACCATTTCTGGTACACGCGAAACACTTTATACAGGTCAGTGTGCTTCCCGCTTACGGAATAAGTTCCGCACGGCAAAGGACAGCACCGACTTTGTCAACAAGCTGGCTTCCGAAGAAAACATCCAGGTCAAGTCACTCCGGATAGAAGGAAGAAACGGCTTCTCACCACAAGTACGTGAAGTAATGGAATTCGAAAAACAATCTACAGTTAACGACCAGTTTATTTACGTCAATCCGCTTGTATTCCTGCATGTTTCCGAATCCCCTTTCAAACAATCAGAAAGAAAGCTCCCTGTAGAATTTCCTTATACGGACCATCTGTCACTGACCGCTAATCTGACTATCCCAGAGGGATATGTAGTAGATGAGAAGCCGGAAGGTCTAAGGGTGCAAACAGGTGATGAGAAAGTATTCTGCCGGTATACCATCACCCAGCAAAACAATCAGGTCACTCTCAGATACCTTTTCAGGTTGCAAAAGCTATTATTCCTGAATACCGATTATCCCGAACTGCAGCAATTATGGGAAATAATAGTAAAGAAGAATAATGAAATAATGGTTTTAAAGAAACTCTAATAGAGAGATTTATGAAAACAAACAAGTTCTTGATCGGATTTCTGTTACAAGCCACCGTTTGTTCCAGTGGTCTGCACGCCCAAACAGATTTACATGCCAATGCTTATTCCATCATACAGGATGCCGTAACGGATATTGTATGTACCTCTCCTACCGATGCCATTCAGAAAGAGAAACGCGTAATACAAATACTGGATGGAAAAGGGAAAGGGGATGCCTCTTTTGTCTGTATGTGCGACCGCTTTTCCTCTTTAAAGAAATTCTCCGGAGAAGTCCGCGATGCCTCCGGCAACGTCATCCGTAAGATAAAAAAGAGCGAGCTGAAAGTTACCGAATACTCGGATGAACTTGTTAGCGACGATTATTATTATTTCTTTGAATACACTCCATCGCGATACCCTATAACCATCACCTATGAATGGGAAATAAAGAACAGCGACGGTCTCATCGGCTATCCCAGTTTCCTACCACAAAAGAATTATAACCAGTCCGTCGCACAAGCAAGTTATCGCATTCTCACTCCGGCCGATAATCCCTGTCGTTACCGTACAATCAATATGCAGGCAGAGGTCAGCCAAAAGCAAACGACGGACGGAAACTGGCTGACGGAAGTTAAAGTTCAGTCCCTACCCGCCATTCAGAAAGAGCCTTACAGCCCTGCCCTCTCCGAACTATTGCCACGCATCTATTTCACTCCCCGGAATTTCTCCTTTGAAGGAACTAAAGGAAGTATGGATAACTGGCAAACATACGGTGCATGGCAATATCAGTTACTAAGCGGCAGAGATCAGATTCCCCCGGCACTAAAAGAAGAACTGCAAAGGCGGACAGCAAACTGCAATACCCCTTATGAGAAAATAGCCGCAGTATACCAGTATCTTGCATCCACTACACGTTATGTCAGCATACAGCTCGGTATCGGTGGCCTACAGCCCATTGCCGCTGCCGATGTACACCGTACCGGATTCGGTGATTGTAAAGGACTATCCAACTATATGCGTGCCATGCTTACAGAGTTAGGAATTCCATCTACCTATACTGTAATCAGTACTACAAACAGACGCCTGTTAGCCGATTTTGCCAGTGCCAACCAGAATAACCACGTCATCCTGCAAGTGCCGTTACCTAACGATACACTTTGGATCGAATGCACTAACCCTACTCTGCCCTTGGGTTATGTACATCACTCCATAGCCGGACATGATGCTTTACTTATCGGCCCTGATGGCGGAACACTTTACCGACTACCGACCTATGCCGATTCCTTGAGCACCCAAGTCAACGACGCTCTCATCTCCCTTCAACCGGATGGAAGCGCCAAAATCGAAGTAAAACAAAGTTCACGCCTGTTTCAATATGAAGATAAAGCAGATATCATAAACATAGAACCTGCCCGGCAGAAAGACTGGCTACGCTCAGACATCAGTCTTGTACAAGCTAAAGTAGATAATATTCGCTTCAAAGAGACCAAACAAAAAGAGCCTCAACTGGATATTCATTACACCATCGAAAGCAGCCGTATGGAAATAAAACCGGAAAGCGTCTGTTCATCCCCGTCAACATATTCCATAAAGGCTTCTATAGCCCAAGCAACCAAGGTGAGCGTACTCAAGATATTCAAATCAATTACGGTTATCTTGATATAGACAGCCTCAACATCCGGTTACCGGAAGGATACGAAATAGAATCACTACCTAAAACTACAGATATGGAAACTAAATTCGGCAAATTTCATTCTTCCATCACCTTAGAAGAAGGTGGAAATATTCTTATTGTACACCGGCTATTGTTCCATCAAGGAAATTATCCCAAAGAAGATAATACAGACTTCATGGATTTCCGCAAAAATGTCGCTACACAATATGCAGCGAAAATCATAGTGAAAAAGAGCGGGGAGTAATCAAATAGAAATCCTTCATAGCATATAGCATGTAACCAATAAAGAGTTATTGGTTACATGCTATATGTTTTAAACTCATGTTTTAAAAAGAATAAATATTTCGATTTATTTCTGATCACTGTTCGATAATGAGCGGACAGTTGTCCGATAATGAACAGGTTGCACTCTTAAATAACCACTGATTATCAACGCATTATCACTTTGGCACAGGAATTGACTTCTATTAAGCGAAAGCGGTCAGCAAAAAAATAAAGATTAACTGCCACTTTTCAGCAAGTAGTTCCGTCTAACAGATAAGAGCGAAAACCAAATAGAATTAGTAACAATTTAAAAATAAAGATTATGAAAACTACAAGTTTATTTAAAGCAGTCGCATTGGTAGCTATTATGATAGCAAGTGTTCTTAACTCCGAAGTGAAAGCTCAGGATGGTTTCATAACAAATCAGGTGATGAACGGCGAATTGGTAGCATCAAAAACTATCTTCAAAAAAGATGGCTCTTACCTCCAACGCCACATGCAGTACACCTTTTCATACGATGATCAGAACCGTTTGATCAGCAAAGAGGCTTCCAAATGGGATGGTGCAAAAGATGAATGGGTACCCTATTTCAAAATGACTTACCAGTACAGCGATAATGAAATAATAATGAACTATGGTCGCTGGAACGAATCTCACAAAGCTTTTGACGAAGCAATTCAGAAAAGTGTATACGAACTGAATGATGCAAATATGCCGACGGCTTACAAAGCCTACAAGCAAGATAATAAATCAGATTGGACTCTGGTTGACCACAAACAGATGGACTTCACAACTAATCTATTGGCAATTGCAAAGTAAAAATACAGAAATTAAAGTTAACCATTAGTTAAAGAGCACGGATCGAGAGATTCGTGTTTTTTATAATAAGGTTCAGGAGATATCTATGGAGATACCCCGAACTTCACACATTGTATTCACCGGTTCCTCTTTATTACAAATTGACTTTTCCATAGTTTGCGACATGGCTATTACCCTTTCTATAAAGAAGCTCCGGCTTCCTATCCTCTACGCCTGCAACAAGTCATTACTACCATTCTTGAAAATGACCTGCCTGCGGTAGAAAAGGTAGAGTATGTTTCTATCAAAAAGATGAAACGCCTATTGACGATTGTTTCACAAATGGTTCCTTCATCATGCTTTATTCCGAAAAGAATAATATGCAGCAGCTTACCAAACCGGAAAAGGTATATCTGGAAAATACCAACCTGATGTATGCACTCGCTCCAACCTCAGACATAGGCAATATCCGTGAAACCTTTTTTGCCAATCAGCTGAAAGCGAACCATACAATAACCTTCTCCGGACAAGGAGATTTCCGGATAGATGACCTTATACATTTGAGGTAGGGGGAAAAACAAAAAGCTTTGAACAGATAAAGGATATTCCCAATAGCTATCTGGCAATAGACAATGTGGAATATGGAACAGGCAAGCGGATACCTCTCTGGTTGTTCGGATTTCTGTATTAAATCACGGGACTCTCCATAATATTATGGAGAGTCCCTTTTATGATGGCTAAATTACAAAAGTCTGTGCAAACAAAGTGTGTCACAAGTGTGTCATCACCTATTTTCTTTGCAAAATTTCTTCAAATCCACAATTTTGCTCAACACCCATCCGCTTAAGCAAAACATTTTTCTTTCGATAGAGTGTTTTTCTGGAAAGATGCAATAAGTATTCTAAATGGGAAAATGGAAAGCCTGCCAAACTTAAACACACCAAATGAAGTTCTTCTTTAGATAATTGGTACTTTGCACAAAGATCTGTTATGACGTTATTCCACTGTATATCCATTCCGACTACAAATTCCTGCCATTCCTGATCGCTTATTTCTTCATCAGATTGATCCCTATCCTGATAATCTTTTATAATAGCCTGCATCTTTGTGTAAAGCGGTGAGTGCAGGAAAGCCTCTTTTTGCCAAAGTCCTTCGCTTCAAAATCATCTCGTCCAGTTCTGCCTGCAAGTTTTCTCTTTGTTCTTCATCAATCTGATGCGAAGCCAATTCTTTTCTCAACCCTTCAATCTCCAGATTCTTTTGTTCTATATTAGTCTGTAAACTAACATAATGTTGATTTAAATCCTGATTTATCTTTTCTAATTCTTGTTTATCCCTTTGCAATAAGTCATTTTTTCTTTGATATCGTCTATATAGAAAAAGAACAATTGCCACAATTATTATTGTTATTAGTATAAAACCATATATATATGTATTTAAACGTCCTTTATAATATAGCTTTTGAAGCATTGCTTGTGCATCTGTTTCTGCTTCAATTATTTCATTGACAACTACACTCCGACGAAACTTATATAGGCTATCTTTATATGCAGAACTGTTCCTCTCAATTCTACGGATAAGGCGGCATTTCCCTGAATCATTGCAATGTCTGCCAAACGCATATAAGCACCTGCCTTTCTTCCATAATCTTTACTCAACAGACTTTTATTTAAATAGAAAGTAGCAGAATCATACTGGCCTAATTTATAGTAGGCATCTCCCAGAAGAAGAAAAGCACGATAAGCCCGTGCTGTATCTCTCCGCAAGGAAAGATTCAACTTTGCATAATACAAAGCCTTTTCTCCCTCATCCATCCGACTGTACAAATTACTGAGTGAAGCTGAAATATTAGCTTTCAAACCATTATTCCCCACACTATCTACTGCCCCAAAAGCATCCGATAATTTCTGTTCAGCAATAGGAAAATATTCCTTCCCTTTTGTTAAAGCTATAGAACCTTGCTTAGACAGGGCTTCTGACCAAAGAGCGGTATCCTTCACCTCTTGAGCTATTACTTCCATCAACTGATAAATAGAATCCGCTTTTTCATTAAATCCCTGTATATTATAGATAAATCCTATATTATTGTACACCAATCCCAATTGTCTCTTTTCTTTCGCTTTCTCCGTCAAAGGCGCCGCAATAAGAAATTCCCGGATTGCTTCCGCCTGCCGGTTCATATCCCTATACACACATCCCCAATAATAATGTGCCTTTGCCTGCATGCGCACATCATTCGTTTTATCGTAATATGCCACAGCATAGCGTATCAACGAATCATCCGTCTGCACAACATAATTCTTATCCCTTGCCTGCGTCAACAACAATGCATAGCAAGCACTATCAGCCTGTGTAGCAAATTTATCCATTGAAATGCCCTGCAAGATACACAACGCACTGTCCGGCCGCGATTGCATAAGAGAGTCCGCCAATATCAGCTGTCTGTTATTACTCTGCCGCTCATTGCAGGCCACCGATAAAAAAGCAATCAAAAGAATTATTAAAGCTATATTGCTTTTCATTGTATCCGCCATATTACTATAAGTTGTAGCGCAAAGATAGAATTTTATATCAAAATGTAAGAATAGTTTGGTAATAGTTTACTTCAATACAAAGAATATAACTTTAACCCCGTCAACCGGATTGCAAAATGGCTACACCCTTTCACCCGGATGGTGTAGCCCTAAGCATAAAAGGGTGTAGCCATCCGGGAGAAAGGGTGTAGCCATTACAGGGAACTGATTATTAACTATTTATAAGTTTCCAAATTCATAAAAATGAAGAAACAGACATGGCCGGAAAGACATCCGCACCTTCTCATAAGTTTCTCCGTTGTATAAAAAAATCGGTTAATCCTTCAGATATTGCAACCGTTTTCCCCAGTCTTCCATAACTGCCTGACGCCACTTGTAGACAGTCTCAGCCCCCTGAAGGTTCCGCCAGAACAATGCAGGGTCACTCTTGTCAGTGTACCAGTTGGGACCCACCTTGCAGTCGGTGGCAGACTCCCGGCCCGGCCACAGGTTTTCAATGGTTATGGCACCTTCCAGCGCAGGAAAACCGGGTATGTCGGAAGTAATGGTATAGGGAAGTGTACCGGTGTAATACGTAGAGTGGCGCACGGCATAATCACCACCTCCGAGGTGGAATCCGTCCCACTCCTGCCGCCCTATAGTAAGGGTGAAGCAGGCCGAGTCCGCTGGAATATCGGGACGGTCGGGACCTTTGACATGAAACTCGATAATCGAATAGATGGGTACGGTGTCCGCAGCCGTGGTAAGCCGGTGGAAGACCGGTTGCGAACTGCGTGCGGTTGGTTCGAAGCTGCCTCCCCATGACTCGCCCTCAGGATCATCGGGATTGCCGTCCATCACATAAAGAAGTGCCGGTGTGTCGCCCATCTTGGGGATGCCCTTGTAATAATTGATAAAGTCTGCGCCAAGATGCCCTGCACCTTTGATGTAAGCATCATAATATCCGGCATTGTATTTATCTTTCACTTTATTTTGGGTGATAAACCCCCGATAAGAAGCGTTGTCTTCAATCATCCACAAGTTGGGAAAATTCTCGACTATATAGGCATAACTGTTAGTACTCCACTTTTTGTTAGGACCTCCAATCCAGTAGACACGGATTTTGTCAACAATGTCAGGCGCATCGTGAAGGGCTTGAGCCACGTCGTCAAGTCCGCCCCACACAGATATCCACAGCGGGCGTTCATCCTGCCGACGCGCACATTGCACTATCCACCGGGAACCTTCGGTGGGAGTAAGGAATCCCCGATAAGGAGCCGCTCCCTTACGCCCTTGCTTGGTTATGGCGCGAAGTTCTGCGGGAGACATCAGCCCCTTAATATGTTCGGACAGTTTGGGAAGGTCTTTCTCGTAGAGGTCGATCATGCGGAGAATTTCTTCCCGGTTTCCCGAACCGTAAGAAGGAGAAGAGACAATTCCTTCAAGGTCAAGACAATCAGTATACATCAGCAGATGAGCCATTGACTGATTGTCGTCAGGATCCGTTCCCCCGATGTCAGTACTAACGAGCACACGCGGTTTTATAATGTCAGTAGCCTGAATCTGTGTCCCAATCAGGCCTAAGATCAAAATGGCAAGTAATACTAATCTTTTCATGATAGTTTGCTAATTTAAGATTTATTCTGCAAATTTACGCTCGAAATTCAATTTAAACCACCCATAAATTCGTAAAAACATGTCAGATTCCGAGAAATTGAAGACTTTCGATGAAAAACGTGACGAGTTTAAGCCCTACGGCCTGACGTGTGAGATCTGGCGTCCGCAGCTTATGCCGAAAATCGATCGTCATAACGAGATTGAGCTTAATTATATTCCCGAAGGGGGTATTACCTATTTCTTCCCTACAGGAAAAGTGACGGTTCCACCTCGCAAAATTACGCTGTTTTGGGGGCTTATACCCCACAAGATCATTAAAAGTGAATCTGACGCACCCTATTTTGTGGTCACTATACCGTTTAACCTCTTTTTAGGCTGGAGATTGCCTTCAACCATTGTCAATAGAATTCTCGGAGGGGAAGTTGTAGTCGAGACCGTCGAGTCAGAGTGCAGACTCGACAAGCCAATGTTTGAGAGATGGGTTTCTGATATGGCAGGCAAGCAAAATCAGGAGGCGGTAAGCCTTGAGATTCAAGCCCGAATATTGCGGTTAACAAAAAATATGTCTGTATCCGGAGCCAAGCCCACTGCCATACTTAACCCTGCCGACGCGTCGATTTTGGAAAGGATTGTAGTCTATATTGCCCACAACCATAACCGCCCAATAAAAATTTCCGATATTGGACGGGCTGTGGGGCTTCACCCCGATTACGCCAATGCTATTTTCAAGAAGGCCTTTGGTTGCACGTTAAGTCGTTATGTAGCAGAGGAACGGATAGGCCAAGTCAAACGCAAACTTATTCTGACAGACATGAGCATAACGCAGATAGCCTTTGAATGCGGATTCAATTCAATCAGCCGTTTCAACAATACTTTTTTTAACATCTGCGGACAGACTCCCCGATGCTATCGCGAACAAAACAAGTGAAACTATTTCAGGCTGCTATATAAGTAAGTTTTATCAAAGCCATACCAAAGCCTATCATGCCACTTGAATATACACACTTCACATGATAATTACCATAGGATAATATATTTTCCTCCTATGATTGTTTCTCCCTAAATGCTCCATTTTGTGATGCCTACAGATGTGATTCAGCAGCGTCACTACTATGAAGCACGTGCTTCACAGTTGTAAAGCACGATACCCACATCCGTGGTCACTACTAAAATAATGGTTATCAACAAAATACAGATGATTAGTTTTCTTAATGAACATAAGGGATTGACATTTACAATCCCTATTTGGAATGGACAAAAACAGGCAGGTGTAAGTAACTTTACCTACACGCCGTTTTTATCTACCTACACCACACTCTAACACCGATGAACAGGGAGGTACAGAGCATGAGTGCAAGCGTGCAAGTAAAAGTATACTAAAATCTTATGTATGTTTGAGGTCAGACTTCTTCCCCCTTCAGCGTTGCGGAACTGGCTTCGGTAATCTTCACCATTACAAAATCACCCACGCGATGTGTACCCCGATCGAATACTACCACCCGATTTTGCTCCGTACGTCCTACAAGCTGCTCGCGGGAACGTTTGGAAACTCCTTCTACCAACACTTCATAAGTCTTGCCAATGCAACGGGCGTTAGACTCGGCGGATAGACGATTCTGCAAAGCGATAATCTCATTCAGCCGACGTATCTTCACCTCTTCAGATACATCATCCGGCAGATGCTTGGAAGCATACGTACCCGGACGCTCGGAATATTTAAACATGAAAGCCGAATCGTAACCACATATTTCCATCAAGGAAAGGGAAAGCAGGTGATCTTCCTCCGTTTCGGAATGGAAACCGGAAAATATATCTGTAGACAGACCACAATCGGGGATGATACGACGAATAGCATCCACACGTCCCAAATACCACTCACGGGTATATTTACGATTCATCAATTTCAGAATACGAGAGCTTCCACTTTGTACAGGCAGATGGATATGCTTACATACATTAGGGACTTGTGCAATGACTTCCAGCGTTTCGTCACTCATATCTTTAGGGTGCGAAGTAGTGAAACGGACACGTACCCCTGGCGCAGCCTCGGCTACAGTACGGAGCAGCATAGGGAAAGTAACAACCTCCCCATCCGGTTTCTCAAAACGGTAGGAATTTACGTTTTGTCCCAACAGAGTAACTTCCTTATAGCCTTTAACCACGAGGTCGGACACTTCGTTAAGGATGCTTTCCACATCACGACTACGCTCCCGCCCACGGGTATAGGGAACGATACAATACGTACAGAAGTTATTACATCCGCGCATGATGGATACAAATCCGGAAATGTGGTTTCCACAAATACGCGAAGGGATCACATCTCGGTAAGTTTCGGTAGTAGAAAGCTCCACATTGATAGCTTTCTCGCCTGCCTCTACAGCTGCAACCAGATCAGGAAGAGTGAGATAAGCATCAGGCCCTACCACCAAGTCGACGTGATGATTCGTTATCAAATCATCCTTTACCCGCTCGGCCATACATCCCAATACTCCCACAATCAGATTTCGTTTTTTTCTTTTTAAGTGAATGGAAGAACTCTAAACGATTCAGGATTTTCTGTTCGGCATTGTCGCGAATGGAGCAGGTGTTCATAAACACGGCATCCGCTTCTTCCAACGTATCTGCCGTTGAGTATCCCGCCATCTGCATCACAGAGGCAATCACTTCACTGTCCGCCACGTTCATCTGGCAGCCATAGGTTTCAATGAACAACTTCTTGTTGTCATCAGCAGTTGCAGATTTAAAGTCTGCTCCCGTTATTTTTTCCATAATTTCTTTTTTTTTATTTCGGTTGCAAAGATACGCCTTCGGCACTAAATTACAGATGAAATGACGAAAAATAACACTCAATAGTTAGAAAATAAAGAATTTCTCATAATTAATGTTAAGAGACTAAACATTTTTGAGGTAGATGTTTGGCGTAAAGCAATTAATTTCACAATTTTGTGCAATGAAAGAAACATTAGATTTTTTCATAGTTAAGGTTTAGGTTAAAAAAAATAAGGGGAGCTGTGAAGCTGCCCTTTTTTCATGTTTAAAAATTGGCTGTAATTCAGATAATTTAGTTACCTTTGGCGATGAAAAACTTAAATGAGTATGGATGACATATTACAGTTTCTGTTAATCGCAGGCATAATCGTTATCGGAATTGTCAAACAATTCAAGAAAGAAGCAAAAAAGAACGCTGACAACAGCCCCGCTATGCCCATGCCGGACACTGACTTTGACGATGACGCACTGCCCATTCCCGAAAGCTGGGGAAAGACTTATGGCGGATATATCCCCGAAGGTCCCCAACCGGAACCGAAACCCGTTTCCACAGCTAAAGAAGAATACCAATTCTCTTCTTCAAAACATATTTTTGGAGGAGATCCTGCAAATACATCCCCCAAACCTATTACGGCTCCGCCGAAACAGAAGATTTCTCCTCCTCCATCCGTACAGCAAAAGCCCGAAACTGATTCCGAATATGCGATCCATTCGGCAGAAGAAGCACGAAAAGCTATTATCTGGTCGGAAATACTGCAACGAAAGTATTAACAAACGGAAAGTTGAGAGTTGAAAATGAAGAGTTGAGAGTAACTCTTCCGGTAACTTACGAATTTTCACACAGAAAAAATAACTAAATACATTATGGCACTCAATTACATCTCGGCAGCGGAAGCTGCAAGCCTGATTAAACATGGCTACAACATCGGCTTGAGCGGATTTACTCCCGCAGGAACAGCCAAAGCCGTTACGGCTGAATTAGCAAAAATAGCAGAAGCAGAACATGCAAAAGGTAATCCCTTTCAGATAGGTATCTTTACCGGTGCTTCCACGGGTGACTCCTGCGACGGCATACTTTCACGCGCCAAAGCTATCCGCTACCGTGCTCCTTACACAACCAATTCTGATTTCCGTAAAGCTGTGAACAACGGGGAAATCGCTTATAACGACATCCACTTGTCACAGATGGCACAGGAAGTCCGTTACGGTTTCATGGGCAAAGTAAACATTGCCATCATCGAAGCTTGTGAAGTGACTCCCGATGGTAAAATCTACCTGACTGCAGCCGGTGGTATCGCTCCTACAGTTTGTCGCCTTGCCGACCAGATCATCGTGGAACTGAATGCTGCTCACAGCAAGAATGCTATGGGTCTGCACGATGTATACGAACCGCTTGATCCACCTTACCGTCGTGAAATTCCTATCTACAAACCGAGCGACCGCATCGGTCAGCCGTATATTCAAGTAGACCCGAAAAAGATTGTAGGTATAGTAGAAACCAACTGGCCGGATGAAGCACGTAGCTTTGCCGATGCCGATCCATTGACTGACAAGATTGGCCAGAATGTAGCCGACTTCCTGGCTGCGGACATGAAGCGTGGTATTATCCCGTCAACATTCTTACCGCTGCAATCCGGTGTAGGTAACATTGCCAACGCCGTACTTGGTGCACTGGGACGTGATAAAACGATTCCGGCATTTGAAATGTACACAGAAGTGATTCAGAACTCCGTAATCGGACTGATTCGCGACGGTCGTGTGAAATTCGGTAGCGCTTGCTCACTGACTGTAACCAACGACTGCCTGCAAGGCATTTATGACGATATGGATTTCTTCCGTGATAAACTGGTACTCCGTCCCTCGGAAATCTCCAACAGTCCCGAAGTCGTTCGCCGTTTAGGAGTTATTTCCATCAACACAGCTATCGAAGCTGACCTCTACGGAAATGTAAACTCTACGCATATCGGCGGTACGAAGATGATGAATGGTATCGGTGGAAGCGGTGACTTCACGCGTAATGCTTATATCTCCATCTTTACTTGTCCGTCCGTTGCCAAGGAAGGCAAAATCAGTGCTATTGTTCCGATGGTATCTCACCATGACCACACAGAACACGACGTCAACATCATCATTACCGAACAAGGCGTTGCTGACTTGCGTGGTAAGAGTCCGAAAAAAGAACGTGCACAGGCAATCATTGAAAATTGCGTTCACCCGGATTACAAGAATATCCTCTGGGATTACCTAAAACTAACCGATGGTAAGTCTCAGACTCCGCAAGCTGCACGTGCTGCACTGGCTATGCATGCAGAACTTGCCAAAAGCGGAAATATGCAAAACGTAGACTGGGCACAGTACAAGTAAATACTTTAAAAACGGGGCTTGCCACCATACAGATAGCAAGCCCCGTTTATATTTTCTACAAAAGTCATTATACGGCAATCCAACTGCCCAATATTTTTCCTGCATTATAAACAATACAAAAACAGAAAGCAACAATACCTATATAGACCAACCAACGAGTAAATTCATTTCCCATAAGCTTTTGCCAAACACTCTTCAATACATCAATTATTCCTTTCATTTTAATTGTATTTCTTACATGAATGATCTACTTTATCTTCCTCTAATCACTTCATCACACACGGCATCCTGAAAAGCACGCGCCTTAGCTCCTGAAAGTACATTTTGGTTCATAATGGCAAAAAGCAATCTCATGTCCGTTTGTTGTCCGCAGATAACCTGCCAGACAATTAATAGCTGTAAAAAGAACCCGTCTTGGCATGTACATTCTTATAAGAAGGAGTTCCGCGTTTCATACGATACTTCAATGTTCCATCTACACCACCGATAGGTAAAGCTTTATATAGTTTCTGAAAAACATCCGTACGCGAATAGGCAAATTTAAGAAAAGCAATCAACAAATTGGGAGAGATATAGTTATAATTGGAAAGTCCACAGCCATCAGCCAGTTTATAATAATCCGGATCTTCTCCCAAAGCTTTTATCTGCTTACGGATAACAGAGAGCCCATCTTCATCGGAAATATGCTTTTTACCAGTGGCCTGCGCGCCCAGACGACAAAGCAAAGCCTCAGCATTCAGGTTATCGCTTTCTTTCATAATCTGGTTGATTACATCCTGAATAGCAGTTTCCAACAAAGCTATTTGAACCGAAAGACTATCCTTCTGCAATTCGTTGAAAGCATAATTTACAGGACATTGAATACCTTTCGCCTGCAGACGTTCGAGGAAAGTATGCATAAAGAAATCCCGTGAAGAATAAATATTCACCATACCGGTACGCTTGCCTTCTACATTCCCTTTTACAACTATGTTGTTACCATTCTGTAGCCAATCTCGGGAAACTCCGAAACGCCCGGCAGCAGGAGTACGGGATTTGGTTTCATTCGTTACGGTATAATAGGAAGAGGCAGGAACACAATCGAGACTTGCCAAATGACCCCGTTCACCGGGAGAAGCCGTAACAGTGACCAGACCTTTATTCAGCATCAATGGCGAGAGATAAGGTTGATAGGAGGCAGGCGTATCATCCCAAGCCCAACCGCTTGCCCAATAAATGGAGTCTTTCATAGAAACATCTCCATATACATGGCCCGATATCACCGAGAATGGGAAACAACTTACCGCATTTACCAATGAATCCAGAGCTTCATCGTCAAATTCAGGGTCATATCCACCCACAACATACAAATCACCTTTCAGCGTATCTTGTTCAATCACACCCTGATACCATACTTCTGTTTTAAAAGGATCATCCGCATCCGGATGGGCAAGGGCGGTAATAGTAGTCAGCAGTTTCATAGTAGAAGCCGGACGAGAGAGCTTATCCGCCTGATAAGTATATAAAGGCTTCTCGTCAGTCAGGTCGTATATGGATATGCCAACGTTGGAGCCGACAGGAAGTTGATATTTAATCAAGGTATCCAGACGGGAAGAGAGGTCCTTAACAACCGTATTTTGTCCCCATACAGTTACAGGAATAAACAAGAGGGAAAGAGCAAGAGACAATAGATATTTTTTCATGCTAATTTAGTTACTGACACTTATCACGCTTCCGCCGGACGGAATTCCGCAACCGGTTTTTCAAATTTTCCTCCACAGGCATGGCAGACATATTCCCAATGATTGTTTCCCGGAGGAGTTGCTGCCAATAAAGAAGCAATAGCCGACATAATGGCTCTCACCCGATGCTCTTTCTTCAACACAAATTTAATATCGGATGAACCGCAGAAAGGGCAATATTTCAATTGTTCCGGAATCATTTGGTTTTGCTCCAACAGGCGGACAGCAGCCTCGTAATCCGCTTCATCGACCAGTATATCTACTCCAGCAATGTTATTAATATACCCACGCAGCAACGTGGACATATTCTCATTATGAAGAAGAGAAGAAATACCTTCATTCTCTAACGCTCCTTGAATGATGTGTGCCTGGGCTGCATCATTACAAGTCATCAATTTTACAGTTTTCATTGTTCTAATCTTTAAGTTGGCAAGGAAACATATATCCATCGCCTTTAAGTCCTGAAAGGACGTAATCAGATATATCCCAATTTCGTCCTTTCAGGGTTTAAGAGGGACTCTTGTGCATAGAGTCTACCTTATATATAAAAAGTATTGCAGATTACTTACAGAACTTTAGTACTACAACGCTTCTTTAAAAATCTCTGAAACCGTGGGATGCGGGAATACTATTTTCTTCCAGGCTTCAGTAGTCAGTTTCAGTTCGATAGCCATGCCTGCCAGAGTGATAATTTCAGAAGCCGGATTACCCAGTATGTGCGCTCCCACTATGGTCTCGTCATCTGCTATCAGAAGTTTACAAACTCCATTCACTCCTTCGTTCTCTGCAACAAAACGACCGGAATAAGCCATCGGGAGTTTTACAACACGATAATTAATACCTTTCATTTGCAGACTTTCTTCTGTCTGCCCTACTCCTGCAATCTCCGGATTGGTATATACTACACCGGGAATAGCCCAATAGCTCATGACATCTTTCTTGCCAAGTATTGTATGCACAGCTACTTCCGCCTCACGAACGGCTGTATGTGCCAGCAAAGAATAACCAGTCAGGTCACCACATATATATACTCCCGGAGCAGAGGCTTGCATCTGTTCGTTTGTACAGATATTCCCTCTTTCCGTTCTTTTTAATTCCAGATTCTCCAACCCGAAACCTTTCGTTACCGGACGACGACCTACACTCATCAATAGTTTCTCAGCAAGCACGCTGCCTGTACCTTCTGCATTCTCAAAATTAACCTGTACTTGTGGCTTCCCGTCTTCGGAAGAAGCCTCAGCAAGAGATACGACCTTCGTACTAAGCATAAACTTGATTCCACGTTTAGCATATTCCGCACGCAGAAGAGCGGAAAGCTCTTTATCCATACCTCCCAGGATTTCATCAAGCATTTCGATAACAGTGACCTGCACGCCCAGACTATTAAAGAAAGAGGCAAACTCTATACCAATTACTCCACCACCAATAATGGCAAGTGAAGCGGGAAGTTCCTTATTATCTAGAGCATCGCGGTGCGTCCAGAAAGGTACAGTATCCACTCCGGGAATAGGAGGGATGAATGTTTCCGAACCGGTACATAGAATCAGATTCTCGCACTCATAAGTCTCACCACTACACTGCACGGTATTCTTATTGATAATGGTAGCTTCTCCCTGCACGATATTCACTCCGTGGGCAGTCAGCTTACCTTTAACACCCAACACCAGTTTACGCACCACTTTCTGTTTACGGGCAATAATCTTCGATAAATCAAATGAGGCTTCGGAAACAGTGACTGCATATTTGGAAGCATGACGCGCAGCATCATACGTTTTTGCCGAATACAATAAAGTCTTGGTAGGGATGCAGCCTTCATTCAGACAGACTCCACCTAAACTTTGCTTTTCAAACAACACTACGCTTAGTCCGGCTTTCCCGGCAGCTTCGGCAGCAGTATATCCCGCAGGACCTCCACCGATAATGGCAACTTGGTATTTCATAGTTTCTATTTATTTATAGGTATATTGCAACTCAAGACCAGGATTCTTTTCTTTAAGTGCGGCTATCAGCCCTTCCGGGTCAGCAGGAGTAATCGGGAAAAAGCCTTTCTTCAATCCATTTTGATACCTGACCACCATCTGGCGAACGCGCCATTGCCATCCTTTGGCAGACGGGTTATAGAGGATACAGTTCACTCCGATCGCCTTCTGAGATACACCGAACACTGTCTTCACCCAAAGGTCTCCATTTTCTTTAATGATATATTTCCTTTGGTAATTACTGATCAGGAAAGGAATAGCCACAATGAATCCACATAAGGCAGACGCTTCTTTCAACAACAGGTATGCAACGCACATAAAAGTAAGAACAAATACTATTACCCATTTTTCAGTAGTAGTCATACCTTTCGATTTGAATATTTTTTCCATGTATACAGGGGTTATTTATAAACTGCCTGCAAGTTAATAAAAACCTCTCTTATCTGCACAAAAGAATTATCCTTTCTTTATCTTTTTCACCGTACGCTTCATCTTTAAAGCATATAAATTCAGTTCTATCGAAGATTCGGTTTCTGTTGTATCTTCCATCTCTTCTACAGACAATAATTCGTGAAGTAACTCGCTACTGCGCTGGGTTAATGTTTTCTGTTTGCCTTCATCTGTTTCTGTTGACAAGATATTTAGATTACGAGAGAGCTCTCTCAAATGGGCAAAAGACTCTATAATAGCAAGAGTTGTAGCCGTAGCACGAGGACTTTTCAAAACGGTAGCAAGCATGTAAAGACCTTTTTCGGTGAAAGCTTTAGGTATTGCACGTACTTTAGGGGATAAATTTGCGGTCGAAAGTTTCGACCGCAAATGTCGTATCTCACTTTCATTCAATTCAATAATGTAGTTCTTAGGACAAGGTACAACTAATATTCTACAAAAAGCACCGCCCCTTATCTTTTTCTTACTAAAAAACATACCTTTGCTTGCAGTATTCCTCAATAAAATACGTCTATAAACAAAAGCTATTTAAACTAACGGAACTAAAGGTACATGAAACGAACAAACTTATTCCAACTGCTATTGTTCTCCACTTTCATTCTTTTATGTGGGACAGCTTGTGATAACGGTGAAGATGAACGCCTTTCTCCTATGAAGAAAGTCATCATGGAAGGAAATAATAACAGTGTGGAAATTATCATGAGCCGGACCAACTGGAAGATAGTTTCACTTACTTCCCTTGATGGATGGAACCAGTTGGCAAGCGGACTGGAAGGATTTGGCACGATCTATTTTGACTGGGGAAGCATCACAAGAGATAAAGAAGACGCCCTGACCATACAGGCCAACGAGAACCTGGAAGATGAAGAACGGGGACTAATTATCAACCTGAGTACCAGTAGCGGACTCTATACAGAACAGATCATTGTACAGCAAAATCCCGGAGATAAATATGAAATAAAAAGCATCACCTACTCACTGGAAGAAGGAGACGGAGAATTCTGGATGGATTCACGCCCCTATGGCCTTACCTTCCGAAACTATACGGACAATTCCACCACTACTACCATATTTCCTTATGACCATGCACCTGAAGAATATCAGTTCCATTGCCCCAACGATCTTGCCTTCAAATTATTGAAGTACGAAGAACCTTTAGTGGATGTCCCGGAAATAGTAGACGAAAAAATACAGTTGACAGGTGAGAAAGTAAAATATAGCCTATTTCCACAACAGTATGACAGCAAACTAAAGTATACGGAAGTGAAAGTAGAGACTCCCCCTCAGAAACAAACCAAAATTTCGGGACTGATACTCTATAAATTGCACCAAATAACCTATACATTGACACTCACAAATGTACGTACACAAGAAGAGAAAATTGTAAAAGGAGAAATGTCGAGGAAGTTTCCTTATTTTCACACGAAACCCCGTACGGAAGTCAGCGAACTACCTTCGCAAGAATAACTCATTCTCTATTCACTATAATACCCAGCATCGTAATCTCTTTTTTACTAATGCTGGGTGATTGCTTTTCATCCAGCTTACGACAAACCAACTTCGCTACCTTCAAGGCGTCTTCCTTCGTTGCAAAAGCTATTTTCCTCCCTACAGCAGGTATATAAGGCTGACGAATCAGTGTATCTCCCTTATGGAGTACCATATACCCATAGCCACCCTCCGCCTGCATGGCGCGGCAGGTAAATTCCGTCTCACCGGTATTCGTGCAGCCGAAGAAACAAGAAAGGCATACTGCCACCAGGGACAGTACACCAATCTTTACAATAAACACTAGCTTCATAAATCACAAAAACACTAATCAACATCTTCCTGCTCATAGGGCAGGAGTTCATAAACATCATCAAAATAGCTGGTTCCCGAAGCCCCCGTCAATACAAAGCCACGTTTGCCCGTAGAGAAAGATACAGCATAAGCGCGCGACGAACCTCCTGAACTTACATTATGTACATTCGTCATTGGCGTATAGTCATCATCGGAGTCACCATACCACAAATCCTCATCAGGATCATACACCCAATAATCACTGGTTACCCCACTACGGGTTCCGGTAGCAATATACCCTCTTCCGTCTATCACGAAAGATACAGTACCTAAGCGCGCTATGGCGTAATCATCATCATAATCTTCATCGCTATTAGTATTGGCAATGTCGCGCAACTGAGTCCAGTTGTCACCATCAAACTTCCATAAATCATCAACCAGTGTGTTATTGTTCTGCCCACAGCAGACATAAGCTACATCATCTATAACGAAAGCCGTACCATACCAACGTTTATATCCTCCGAATCCATTTACGATTTCCCATTGTTTTCCGGTAGCGGCATTAGGATTAAAACGATAGAAATCTTTCAGATAATTATCATTGAACCCTGTACCCACATAGCCGTACCCTCCGATTGAGAAAGCCAATGCACCGAGACGTACACCACCGCCAAAGTCATCCCTCTGCGTCCAAGTATTCGTAGCGGGATCATACTCCCAGGTATCTGCCAAATATGTGGGTTCGGTCTTCTGAATACCGGTAGTAATGTATCCTTTGTCATTCAAGGTAAACGAAGCCGCACTATAGCGTCCCGCTGCCGCATCGGGCATATCGGCACATTGTGTCCAATAATCTCCATCCATATTGTATTCCCAAAGGTCTTTCAGATATGTCTTATTCGACCCACGATAGCCACAACACAGATAACCCTTATTTCCAATGGTGAAACTGCTGGCCTGTCCCCGCGCTACACCGTCCAAGTCCGATCTTCTCATCCATACACCCTGCGTGTATTCATCGTCGTCCGTACAACTGCCAGCCAAGCATCCAACCGCCAGCAGTATCATTCCAAATAATAGTCGATTCATTTTTCTCAGAACTTATTTTGATTTACTATATTTTTGGTAACAAAAGTAGGCTACAGGTACTTCATCAACAAATATAACCGACAAACGGCACTAAATTTCCGGTAAATACCTTTACCGATAAAACCTGCTCGATAGCCGATTTTAATAGGAAGATATAGAAGTTTCATTTTCCTTTGCGACTCTAAAAACCGCAGCAATGAAAAAGTTATTGTATAGTCTGATTATAATGATCGCCGCCATCTGTGCTTGTCAGGATGAAAATTCAGAATTAGGACAAAGTCTGGTGAACAGTTCTTTCTATAATGTATATGTAGATACTTGTACGGTGGACATCAGTACCATTCTTATGGACTCCATAGAGACCAGGGGAGACAGTATTTGTCAGTTAGGACACTATAAGGATTCCTCATGGGGTGAGGTCTCCGCCGCTTACTATGCCGAATACTCTAAAAACAGCTTTACTCCCAACGAGGATTATAGTTACAGCTTCGACTCGTTAGTACTGAGGATGACGCCTTCCGGCAACTTCTGGGGCGATACCTTAACACAGCAACGAATATCTGTTTACCGGCTAAAACAAGCCATCTATCTGGACGATGACGAAAATTTATACAACAGTACTATCCTGCCTACCGAAAGCATGCCTCTATTCAGTTTCACTTTCACGCCAACCCCGGACGAAAGAAAGAGTTAGAAATACGTCTGCCCGATGAACTGGGAAAAGAGTTACTGAATGATCTCGTAACAGAAGAAGACTATTTCGACAGCCAGGATAAGTTCAAAGAAAAGTTCCCCGGACTGGCACTCATGGCCGAAAACAGCGGAGAATGCATCACCGGATTCATGGTAAACGATTCATCCATGGCCACCACTCTGCACTATAAAGAGATAGCCAGTCAACGCACAGAAAAAGAACTGACCTTCAGTGTGAACACTGATTATGCCTATGCCAGTATCCGTCACGATCGCACCAGTACCCCTCTCGCTACCTTGGAAAGCGGAATAGAGAACCTTATCCACTCCGGCAATCTGGGCAGGCGGGCATATATGCAAGGATTGACAGGATTCTATAATCAGATAGAATTTCCCCATCTGAATAACTTGCAGGATGCAGGAGAAATTGTCTCCATAGAAAGCGCCACACTCTACCTCTATCCGCTGGCCGGAAGTTATAACAGGCTGAACCAACTACCGGAAGATATACGCCTTTACATCACAGATGAAAACAATGTATTGGAAGATTATGTATATGGCAGCGACGGCGTAACGGTACAGACCGGAAATCTGACAGTGGACGATATGTTCGGGCGGGATACTTATTATTCCTTTGACGTAACCGAATTCATCCGCAACAACTTCGGTACGTGGGGCATAAAACGACAGAAGCTACTCCTGAGTCTACCAGAGAATGAAATGACAATGACTTTCAATCAAATAATCTTCACCAACGACCCCGACCAGGAGAGACAATGCAGATTAGAGATCAGATTTAAAATATACAACGAAAAATGAAACATTACCACCGGATTCCCCTTATGCTGTGCAGCTTCTGTGCAGCAAGCCTTTCCATCATAGCCCAAAATAACACCAATCTACCCACTTCTATGTATGGAGTGGGTGAACTAAGATACCAGTGACGGCGGACGTTATGCCGGAATGGGCAACATAGGTATTGCCCTGAACAGAACCGGATTCCAAAATACCTTGAACCCGGCAGCCATCACCCGAATGGATAGTACCTGTTTCATATTCGATGTCGGTGCATCGGCTTCATATGCCCGTTATTCCTTTCAGAATGATCACAGTTCCAGTTTTATGGGTAATCCCAACCGCTTCAGCATAGGATGCAGAATCCTGCCACGCTGGTATGCCATGATAGGTGCTGCACCCTATAGCAGCGTGGGCTACATGATCCAGACCGAAGAAGAAGTGGAAGGTATGCCCGGAAGTTATACCTATTCCTTATTTGAAGGATCGGGAGGACTATACCGTTGTTATCTTACGAATGCCTTTGCATTGACCAAACGCCTGTCCGTTGGCATAAATCTGGGTATCATACTGGGAACGGTGACCCAAAGCGAAACGCAAGAAAGTGCCATTGTGGAGTACGAATCTTCTAAGCGTGCTTTTTATGCCGACTTCGGAATACATTATGAATTCAATACCACCGGAAACCAAAAGTGGGCAGCGGGACTTGTATTTGCCCCCTCCCTTCAGGTTAACCACGAAAACAATCTGACCTATAGCAATTCTTCCACCAGTGAAGGTGTCGATAAGAGTTATCATAGCCGGACGCAATATTTGCCTATGCACATCGGCACCGGAATATCAATGACTACCGAACGTTGGGTAGTGACCACCGATTATAATTATCTGGATTGGAGTCGCAATACCTCATCTTACACTTCCATGAAATACGAAAACCAGCACAAATTGAACATCGGGGGGAGCCTATATTACCAATCCACGCCTTCCCCGGTCCACTGAATTGATGGGGGGAATAGGTTTAAGTAATTCGTATATAAATCTGCGAGGTGGAAAAATGAAATACCTGGAAGTGAGTGCAGGAGCAAGTTTTCCTATCCGGTACTCCTATCTTTCATTAGGCGCCACCTGGCGGAAACAAATCAATTCACGCAGTAGCCTGATGCAGGAAAGCCGATTCAGCATGAATCTGAATATTACGTTTGGAGAAAGAATATCACGGTCAAAATTGAGGTAAGGGAATAGTATTCTTCTGACGGGTTATGAACTAAAAGAACAGAATAGCGGTACATATTGTTTACAAATGATATATAGTCCTAACATAGTCGTATACTGAACCTAATTCAGTCGTATAGTGAATGCCATTCAGTCGTATACTGAATAGGGTTCAGTATACGACTGAATAGGGCATGGTTTAACAATACTGATAATCAGAAAGTTACAAGAGCCTATGCTGCTATCAATAAATTCTAACAAATCCCTGCGATATATAGCGCAGCTACTTTATCGCCCTATCACTTTACCACCTTATCACTCTTTAATTCATTTCTGTAGGATATGAGTCAATTCCGGCAACAAGCATTGAAGCATACTAAAGGACAGAATAATCAGAAATATAATTCTTCAACTTCTTTCGGTAAACCTCTCCGATAGGGATACTTCTTTTATCCAGAGCAATTTTACTGCTCTCTATGGTACGTATGCAATCTTTGCGAATAATAAACGAGCGGTGCACACGTATAAATTCATCAGAAGGTAACCTCTCCTCCATATATTTCATTGTACACAGACTCAGTATAGGCTTTGGTTCATCCTTACTATAAATCTTCACGTAATCGCCCAACCCTTCGATATAAGATATTCTGGATATATCCAAACGGAAAATCCGATTGTCAGACTTTACATAAATCACTTTAGACATTTCGGGCTGAGATGCATCTGCCTGAGACTTTTCGGAAACGACAGTAAGCTGCATCCCTGTTTCACCTTTCAGACTGAACCAGCGCGAAGCCTTATTCACCGCTTCAAAAAAAGATAGGAAAATTGATTTCAGATATCAGGTAATCCAATGCATCCAGACGGAAGCACTCAGCGGCATACCGGGGAGTATCTGCAATAAAAATGACACGGGTGAACGGAGAAAGCAATTTACTGAATTCCATTCCGTTGATTCCCTCCATTTCTTCCTGCCCGATTCCTACGAAGTAAAGGTGTACCTTGTTGTCATAATAACCTTTCAATGCCTCAATAGGATTACTGTACTTCCCACACAAAGAAAGAAAGGGTGTTTTGGCTATGAACACTTCCAGTTGTTCACTCACCTGTTGGTCGGCATGCAAAATAGCACAAGTCAAATTCATCATCATTTCTCTTATTTTTAGAAATTAGACGGACTACTTTCTGGAAGGCTGCAAAAAGAAAATCGAGAATTAATATTTCTTCACTTCACTTAAACGATTAGTAAGAGTTTTTATGAACAGATCTTCCTTCACCGGAAGCAACACAGCACATTTTCCCTTCGTCCCGTACTTCACCAGCACATAGCGCATCACGGCGAAACGTCCTATTTTCATAGAAGAGGCTCGCTCTACAGAAATAATGTCTTTCAGGAGGATTTCCTCCGAACGGGAAAAGCGACCGTAAAAAAGGAGAAGCCTGCCGTCTGTGGTCAGCGTATACGTAGTATGGATAAGGCGCTCGATAGCGATGATGAGCAGGAGCATAAAAAGAATAGCCATAACGGCATGCTGCATCCACATGGCATAAATGACGATGATCGTTGCCAGCACCAAAAACAAATATTGTCCCACAGCAATGCGGGCATGGAAAATACGATTCATTTTATTCTGTTTTTTGCTGCTAAGATAGGTATTTTTATGGAACGACGTGAGTTATTCTTCTAATATCTCCCTCAGTTTATCACCTAACTGCTTTTCTCCCTCCAACCTCATTTTCCAACATACCGATTTATGGAACATATATACCTGCTCGGCAGGCAGGCAAAACAGTTTCTCAATTTCTTCTACAGACTGTCCAAGGGCGACCAACATACAAAGCAGTTCCTCATCTTTCGTAACACCGGGAATCAGTTCCTGTACTTTCCCTATAAAGTCCGGATAATGGAAAATAAATATCTCGCGGAAAACAGCACCACGCGCTCCGCAAAGCATATCTTTCGAAGCATAAGGCGAGTCTTCGGAAATCATTTCTATCAAAGCCCGACTGATCTCTTTCATACACAATCGGGATATTTTCTCTACTTTATTCATTGTCGGTTAGTTTTCTATTATTAGTTGCAAATTTGCAGAAACTATAAGATAAAATCATAAACAGCCAATATACAATCCAATATACAAAAATGTATCTTCCTCATTATCAACCATGAATAAAAGTCATAAAATTATAGATATCATTTTCTTTCTTTTCCAAATGGAATTGTATCTTTGCCCAAACAAAGTAAGTTTTTAGAATCATGAATATAAGGAAGCCATTATTCTTGCTCTTACTATTTGTAGGAGCTTGTTCTACTGATTCACATTCTCCAAGCACAGAAGATGTCGGACAGTGGCAACAAACAGTAGAAAAACTCACCACATTACTAAAAAAGGAAAAATTCCGGGAAACTGAAAATATGACTAAAATAAAGTTAGCGGAATTACTGGTAAATGTAAATGATACAGAAAAGAATGACACGCTGATCAAATATGCCCGGCAGATACTTTCTATCTCTTATTACAACTACTTAAAAAGTAAGCAATTTCGTTCCGGCATAGAGTATATGGATAGTCTCAGCCAGATTCCGTTCATACAAGAAAACTGTAAACATGAACTGTTATCCGCCCGGGCAAGTATGCACCAAATGTATGGAGACAATGAACAAGCCATCGAGTTAGCCAATGAATACCTGCAACTACCTGACTATGAGGACACAGACCGCTTTATTCCACAAGCAGAAATAATCAGCGGAGTTTATATCTATTCCGGAAATGATATCCCCCAAGCCATCCGAATATTAGAAAAGGCCATGAAAGCTTACCGGCAGGGAGGAAAGTACCGGAATATGCTTCGCATCATGTCCCGACTCGGTATTTATTATCGCCTCATCGGAGAATATGAAAAAGCTGTCGCTATCAACCAGGAAGCCATCAGCAGTTATACCGACAGTATAGCTCCCCCTAATATAGTAATAGCCTATGGCGAACAAGCCAACCTTTATGCAGAATTGGGCATGTACGACCGTGCCCTGCAACTGAATACGGAAGCTCAACGCTATTCGCTTCTGAAAGACAGTTTCGGACTGGGCGATCTCTATCGTTACCGGGCGGCCATATTCGGTCAAACAGGAATTAAAGATTCCATATTTTACTATTTAAACCAGGCTGAGAAGATATCAGCCCTGCAGGGCAGCTTCAAAGGAGTATTTGTGAACAAAGTTACCACAGTAGAAGCCTATCTGGAGTATCCCGATTCTGTACAGAAAGCGCTAACGCTTGCATTAAGTGTCTGTCCGGACAGTTCCCGCATGCCGCAATGGGCCAAATATGAACTGGAACTTCATTTAGGGCGAGCTCTATTACAAACAGGAAAAGCTACGCAAGGAATACCTCTGATAGAGAAAGCCACACAAGGCTTTATAAAGATGGATATGAAATCCAGAGAACAAAAGGCCAACGATATACTTATGGACTACTATCTGGACATGAATATGAAAGACGCATTCATTCGTTGCTATAGGCGTAGCCAAACTTTTACAGATTCACTGAATTTAGCTGAAAAGATGCGTGCTGTCGCTGCTGCCAATATCCGGTTTGATACCGAACGGAAAGAAAAAGAAAATACTTTGCTCTCAGCACAAGTGAAATTGCAAAAGCAACAGTTATTCTATAATATATGTATTTCAATTACCCTGCTGTTGACACTTATCATTTCTGTTGCCTATTTCATAAATAAACGAAAGTCCAATCGTTTGCTCTTAGGAAAACATAAACAGGAAATAAAGAAATTAATCACCCGCCAGCAAGAACTGAACCGCCGTAACGAGCAGTTAACCGAACAGATAGAACAGGCAATGGCTACCAACAACCTGACTTCTATCCGCCAACTGACCGGGCAGAACCTTCTCAGCAAAGAAGACGAAAATGATTTCAGACAATCGTTTGCTGTAATACACCCACTTTATTTACCCAGATTACGGGAATATTATCCGCAACTCACCCGCAATGAAGAGTTGCTTGCCATGCTCATCTGCATGAACCAAAGTACGGATGAAATAGCTCTGATTATGGGTATTAACCGTAACAGCGTCAATATGATACGTTCACGTATGCGAAAGAACATAGGACTTGCAAAAGAAGAGTCTCTGGATGAAGTTGTTAAACAGTTCTTATCATAATTTTATGAATTAATATACGGGAAAAGTACAATGAAACTACTTATTTCGTAGCTTTGCAGTACTTAAACATACAAAATATGATTAGAGAGTTCGACTTTTTAGTAATTGGTTCCGGTATAGCCGGCATGAGTTTCGCTCTGAAAGTAGCTCATAAAGGTAAAGTAGCGCTCATCTGCAAAACGGAATTGGAAGAAGCTAATACATTCTTCGCACAAGGGGGAATCGCCTCAGTAACCAATACACTGGTAGATAATTTCGATAAGCACATTGAGGACACCATGATTGCAGGTGACTGGATCAGTGATCGTGCCGCCGTAGAAAAAGTGGTACGTGAAGCACCCGGACAAATCAAGGAACTGATAGAGTGGGGAGTAGAATTTGACAAGAATGACAAAGGAGACTTCGACTTACATAAAGAAGGCGGACACTCTGAATTCCGTATCCTGCATCATAAAGACAATACAGGCGCCGAAATACAGGAAAGCCTTATCAAAGCTGTAAAGACGCATCCTAACATTGAGATATTCAACCGCCATTTTGCCGTAGAAATCATCACACAGCATCACATGGGGATTATTGTAACCCGCCATACCCCGGGTATCAAGTGCTACGGAGCCTATGTATTGAATGAAGATACAGGCGAGGTTGATACTTTCCTTTCTAAAGTAACACTCATGGCTACAGGTGGCGTAGGTGCCGTTTACCGGAATACTACTAACCCATTGGTTGCTACCGGAGACGGAATTGCTATGGTATACCGCGCCAAGGGCTTCGTACAGGATATGGAATTTATTCAATTCCATCCAACTGCCCTTTATCATCCGGGAGACCGCCCCTGTTTCCTGATAACGGAGGCTATGCGCGGGTACGGTGCCGTATTGCGCAACATGGGAGGCGAAGAATTCATGCAGAAATATGACCCACGTCTTTCTCTTGCTCCTCGTGACATTGTAGCACGTGCCATCGACAGTGAAATGAAACAACGTGGTGATGATCATGTTTACCTGGATGTTACCCATAAAGATCCGGAAGAGACCAAGAAGCATTTCCCGAACATCTACGAAAAGTGCCTCAGTCTGGGTATTGATATCACAAAGGATTATATACCTGTGGCTCCTGCCGCACATTATCTGTGTGGTGGTATCAAAGTTAACCTGAACGGAGAGTCTTCTATCAACCGCCTGTACGCTGTAGGAGAATGTTCCTGTACTGGTCTGCATGGAGGCAACCGCTTAGCTTCCAACTCTTTGATTGAAGCAGTTGTCTATGCCGATGCTGCTGCTAAACATGCACTAAGCATGCTCGACCGTTATGAATTCAATCATGAAATACCTGAATGGAATGCAGAAGGTACTGTGACTAACGAAGAAATGGTGCTTATTACTCAAAGCATGAAAGAAGTCAACCAGATTATGGGTGCGTATGTAGGTATTGTACGTAGTGACCTACGCCTGAAACGTGCTTGGGTACGTTTGGATATGATATATGAAGAGACGGAAGATCTTTTCAAGCGCAGCAAGGCATCCAAAGCTATTTGCGAGCTGCGTAATATGGTCAATGTCGGTTACCTGATTACCCGTCAGGCAATAGAACGCAAGGAAAGTCGCGGATTACATTATACGATTGATTATCCGCACGCAAAGAAATAGTATAGGACCTCCCCTATGAGGGCATACGCTTGTAATGCAAAACGCCCGGATGTTTCTTCAAACGAAACACCCGGGCGTTCTTTATCATAGAAATAAGAATTTCTTAATAGTTTTCTTTCTTCACTTCGAAGTAAGCCTGCGGATGCAAGCAAGCCGGACAAACTTCGGGAGCTTCTTTACCTGTGAAGACGAAACCACAGTTACGGCGTTGCCATACTACTTCGCCTTCCTTAGCGAATACTGTAGCATTCTCGATATTATTTACGAAAGCCAGATATCTTTCTTCATGACCTTTTTCGGCAATTGAAATGTTGCGGTACATAGCAGCAATTTCATAGAAACCTTCTTTTTCTGCTACATCAGCAAAGTGAGGATAATCCAGAGACCATTCTTCGTGTTCACCGGCAGCAGCTTCTTTCAGGTTATCCAATGTAGTGCTGATAACACCGGCAGGATAGCTTGCAGTAATTTCTACCATACCACCTTCCAGATACTTGAACATACGCTTAGCGTGTTCCTTTTCCTGGTCAGCTGTTTCAGTAAAAATAGCAGCAATTTGTTCGTAACCTTCCTTCTTTGCTACACTTGCAAAATAAGTGTAACGCATTCTTGCTTGTGATTCTCCTGCAAATGAGGTCAACAGATTCTTTTCTGTCTGAGTTCCCTTAACACTTTTAGCCATAATCTTTTTTCTTATTTAGTTAGTAAATTACGTATCAATTGTCGTTAGTCATTCATATTAACAACACAAAAAATAAGTTTTTTGTTTGATATTTACACACTTTTTATTCATTGTATTTATCTATGAAAGCATAGATAAAATCTATTTCCGGAAATATAATTCGGGAAAAACTTTATCTTTGTATTTGGTAAACATAAATACTTCCGACTATGAAAACAATAACTAAATTATTAATTCTCTCATTCATAATGATGGGAATTACAGCTTGTTACACTTCTATTCCGCTAAAGGTAGGTGAATCGGAGAATAATACGACCTATCAGGTCAGTTATCTCTTTGAGCACGATGGGTGCAAAGTATATCGCTTTTATGACAGAGGCAACTATGTCTATTTTACGACACGTGGGGATGTTACCTCCATCAAGAACGATTCGACTCAGGAGCGCAGGGTTACAATCTATAGAGATACGATCTATTCAAGCAATAACGAACTAAAACCTTAATAGTCATCTGTGTAAGTCAGCACCTTCAGTTTTTTCGAGATTCTGTATCATTCTGCACTATTTCTACCACAACCTCTTCTTCATCAGTGTATGGATTTACAATCTCAGCTACTTCAGCAGCAGTCTTCGGCTTCACAGTAATGCCTTCTTTGGTCTGCTCAACATACGCCATACGTCCGTCGGGTAGATAATACAGGTAGTCAATGCACACGCTTCGACGCCCTGTGGCACCGGATTTACTATCTATGGTAAGTATTGCATTATGGTAGAACAGATAGTTTTGTCCCTTGAATTCAATGATTCCCGGATGTATGGTAAAGCTATTTTCTGCCATTCCTGTCAAGACTCCACGATACGTCCATGGGCCATCCATGCTTGGTGCCGTGGCATAGCTAATGGTTTCACGCCCCTTACCCATCGATGCATACGTCAGATAGTAAAGATTTCCACGTTTATGAATCCATGGACCTTCCACAAATTTCGGCATTTTAAGAATCTCTATGTTTCCGTCCAGTTCTGTCATATTGGGTTTAAGTTTCACTAAGAAGCAGGTACCATTACCCCAGCTCATCCATGGTGTGCCGTCATCATCCACAAAAACAGTCGGATCGATATCGTTCCACCATCCACGAGGACCGTTAGGAGTCATATCATCTGTAATAAGCGGTGTACCCCGAGCATCAATGAAAGGTCCCGTCGGACTATCTGACACGGCAACGCCTACTACTTTACTATTATATGGCGCATCAGCCTGCACCGTTGTATAATAATAGAATTTCCCATCTTTCTCTACAACCTGGGAAGCCCATGCTTCTCCAACTCCCCACGAGAAATCCGTAGGTTTCAGCACACAGCCATGATCGGTCCATGTTTTCATATCTTTTGTTGAATAACACAGCCATTCGGTTATGTTAAAGTCCTGTCCTTCTTCAGCCTCATCGTGACCCACATAGAGATACAGTCTACCATTATGCACCATAGGTGCCGGATCAGCGGTAAACTTATCCGTCACTATCGGATTACCTTCCGAAATAAACTTCACTTCATTTCTTTTCTCACCACAGGCAGATAAGATCAGATACAAACTAACAATAAAAAGAGTGTTTCTCATGATCAAAAACAATTAAGTAAGTAATTCTATTTTTTATATTCTCACTGAACCGGTGTAAATTTATAAAGAAGTACCCCATGAGCCGGAACATTGAGAGGCAATGGTTTCCGTCCTGTATCCAAGATTTTTATATCCTTTTGCCTCCAAAGGTCACGCACAGTTTGTTTACCAGTAATGTTCAGTTTTTCAAAATCACGGAAAGAGATATTAGCCTTTTCTCGGTCGAAATTACAGAAACCAACCGCCTTACCGCCATCCTCAAGTTCTTTCACATAAATACGTAATTCTCCTATTGAATACGCACATGTGGCTTGTTTACCCAAAGGATCCTGATTAACAGCTATCACCTCATTGTTAGTCAGCAGACTTAGGGTGAAATCATCCATTTTTTCCAAATCGCAACCTATCAGAAGTGGTGCAGAGAATAAACTCCAAAGACTGAAATGGAGATACTGTTCGTCAGGTTTAAGCTTGGTTTGGTGAGGATTTCCCCAACCTACAATACCAAGAACCAGCATGTCCGGATCATTCCAGTTACCAGGTTTCGCCCATGCAGCTGCACGGTCTTGAGAAAGAGCAATACCTTTTACACTTTCCCAAGTATCCGTGATATCGTTAGTCGTACGCCAGCACTGGCCTCCGACGGCATCTCCCCATTTCCAAACATCTCCCATACCATACTGGCACAAGTTATAAACAATGTCCCTGGGCTGTTTACGTAAATAATCACCCATAATCTTAAATGGCTTTCTACCGGCAATTGAATCCCCACCCCCTTGAAATGCCAAGGAAGACACACTGTAAGGATCCTTATCTAAATCACGGTCAAGAACTCCCCCGTAACTGCACCAATCATATTTCAAATAATCAAATCCCCATTTACCATACATATCAGCATCTTGCTTTTCATAACCATAACTGCCTACGCAACCTCCACAAGTCCACGGACCAGGTGAAGAATAAATACCCACTTTCAGTCCAAGTGAATGTATATAGTCCGTTAACCCTTTCATATCAGGAAATTGAGCATTAGGTATGATATTACCTTGATCGTCACGCAACCGTCCACCTCTGGTCCGGTCGTTGGGATCTCTGTGATGTTGCCATGAATCATCTATATTGATATAAGTCCAGCCATAATTCACTAAACCACTTTCAACCATAGCTCTTGCTGCTTGCTTCACTTTCTCAGCCGAGACTTCATGTCCGAAGCAGTTCCAACTGTTCCATCCCATCGGCGGAGTAAGAGCAATCCTGTCACCACACTCAATACGAAGTTTTCTTTCTGCCGTCCCTTTCACATTTTTCGCCTGCAAAACCACTTCAAATGTACCAGCCTTAGTTAGTTTACCCGTAATCAGACCCGTCTCCGGGTGAATCTCCAATCCTGCCGGTAATCCCTCTGCTGCAAATGTCATCGGACGATCGCCTGTAGCCGCTATCTGATATTGGAATGGGGAACCGGGACGCACCCCAAACACAAAAGCCCCATTAATTCTCGGCGTTGCGGGAGCAGGTGGAGTCAGTATATAAGGTTCCGTAGCAATGAATTTAAGTGTAGGAAAACTCTTCTTTCCTTTTGATATTATCTTTGCATCCGCCCAGTCAGCATGGTCATAGTAAGGCCCGTCACCACCATCAGCAACTATCAGCTCAAGCCTTTTGACTCCATCCAATGAAACCGAACATAATTTAGGCGCATCTCCTGCCTTTACAATCCCACTGGACCAAAGCCTGGCTCCATCTCCTATTACAATAAATTCGGCAGACGTTTTATGCTCGATGATCTCATCATCCAGCCCTACCTGAGCCGTAAATGATACGGCTTTGCCATCCAATTGAATTGCTATCTCACTGACTGAATGGGTACCTACTCCACGTTCAAACGTTTGTCCTCCGATTGTCAGGGTTTTACCGTCAACCGACTTATTTTTCATAGCTACTCCATTACCTTGAGTCATAGCTGTCAGATCCAAATCATCAAGCCACACAGTATGGGATTGACCACATCCTGTAGTAATGGACGCTATTACAAACCCTACGAGGGCTAAAAACTGTTTCATATTATTCTTCATATTTTAAGATATTTCCAGATCATTGCCTTAAAAAACACTACAGTGATATCACCATTGATTTTCCCTCATAGACAATGCTCTTGTTCACTTTTGGCTGATAAATTCCAGTGCCCGATTCCGGCGTTACAATTACAATATTGAAAGCCATTCTTTCCTTCATTCCTGCAAACGAACCTTTTCTGTCACTGATAGTAAGGGTTTTATCCGAATCATTCCACTTCAGATCAAACGTGCTGAACTGACCTTTCTCATAATTGTAATTGATTCCTTCGTCTTCATAAACAGAATAAGAACCATCAGCCCCCGGATAAATACGGATTTCCCACGGTTGTTCCGTCTCCTCAGCTGCATACTGTTTCTGAGGTCCTAACGGCAATATAGAACCCGCTTTCACAAATAAAGGAGTCTTCATAAGATCCACATTTATATCAGTGAATATCCCTCCCTTATGAGGTGTACCATCCCAGAAGTCTACCCAGCCGGCTGCACATTCCGGAAGATAAACTTTCATTCGGTTAACACCGCTTTCTACCACCGGAGCCACCAGTATAGAAGGTCCGAACATGAACTGATAGTTTTGTTCCAGTGCAAAACGGTCTTCAGGGAAATCCATCACCAACGGACGCATCAAAGTAGAACCATTGAATGAAACCGCAGCATTTTGTGAATAGATATAAGGAAGAAGTCTATAACGTAAATCCAGATATCGGGCAATGATATGTTCCACCTTTTCTCCATATCGCCACGGCTCGGTATTACTCATATAGCCATGCACACGCATCAGTGGGAAAAATGTTCCTGCCTGTATCCAGCGGATCAACTGTTCATGATATCCGGTATTTGTATACTGGTCGCCTGGACGGAAAAAACCACCTGCATCATAAGTCCACCAAGGCAGCCCTGTCGCCATCTGCCCCAATCCCCCTACGATTTGTCGACGTAAGGTTTCCCAGTCATGTCCTACGTCTCCCGACCATGTGGCGGCTGCATAACGTTGCATTCCTGAAAATCCACTGCGAGTAAAAATCATAGCTCGCCTGTCTGAATCATCCTGACGTAAACCTTCATAGATTGTCTTGCTGACATACATCGGATATACATTCCGGTAAACCTCTCCCGGAGTTTGTTCACGATTGATGCGACGGTTCTGCAAATCATCATTCTCCGGTTCAGTGGCATCCTGCCACCAGGCATCAATACCATATTTCAATAATCCGGTACGGAAATTCTGCCAATAGAAAGCCGCTGCGTCCGGATTGAAAAAAGTCAATCCAGTCACTGCCCGGTATGTAATATCCCTTTTCCTTGGCTTGTTTTCCCACTTCGGACTGAGCATCAATTTTAGACCATACAGAGATCATCAGACGCACATCCATCTCATGAAGTTCCTTCATCATACTTCCCGGATCAGGATATCTGTCTTCATCAAACTTCATGGCATTCCAGCCATATTTTCCCCAATATTGCCAGTCCTGTACAATTATATCGATAGGCAATTTCCGTTCCCGGAATTCACGGGCATTCTCCAGCAATTCCGCCTGAGTATTATAACGTTCCCGGCAATGTATATATCCCAGACTCCACAAAGGCATCATGGGGGCAGGTCCGGTCAGTTCCCGATAGCTGGCGATCACTTCATCTCCGTTACCAGCGAAAACCGTATAATCTAACATTTGGGCAACCGGAGAACGGAATACAGTCTCTTCTGAAACAGGACGCCAATATAACACAGGTTTATCATTACGTTCACCTTGCACTTCTATATCGTGCTTACCGGCTGTCAGCTCCACAATGGCAGAAGTAGTGGGAGGCAACCATAAATTATTGACATCCATAATCTTTTGTCCGTCAATAACCAGATAATACTTCCGTGCCATTCGTTGTCCCACATCCAGCAACAAAGAATAGCTACCGGAACGAGGTACTTCCACCGAAGCTGTAAACGAATAGGTTTGTCTGGTTTCCCTTACATTTCCACTCGTACCGGTGGTATTTACCGTAACAGCCTCTCCACTTGCATTAGCGGGAGTCAACTCCACAAATTGGTCTGCCGGATTAAAATCTGTCAATCCATAGTTATTCCACAGCAGCCCATAGCCTTTACTTGAAAGAATAAAAGGAATAGAAATCTGCGTATTTACCTGCGTCAAGCGCCGTGTCAATCCCCGGATATTTAGATAACCGTCCTGAAACTGACCTGTACCGTATATATATTCATCTTTCGGAGAAACAAAATGCTGTTCCACCTGATAGGTAGGTTCATTCTGTACAGAAGAAGCTTTCATGAAACGCCCATCAACTTTCTCTTGAAGAATGATGCGCTTATTCGCATCTTTAAAAGTCAAAACTTCCGTACCTTTGTCGAATTCCACTGAAATTTCATCCAGAGATAGAACCAGCGATTGCTTATCTTCTGTAACTTCATATTCAGGAACAGGAAGTTTTTCTGTATAGATAAGCTCTTCCATAGGCGCCGAACCCGGTTGGGAAAACTGTACCCGGACAGCATTTTGATTTAATGGTATCAGCGAAAGCACTCCCTGGTTCAGTTCAAGAACGACTTTCTCTTTTTGCTTTGAAACACATGCCGTATTCAACAAAGCAACACAGAACAACAGGATGATTCCTGTTGTTCTGATATACTTCCTTTATTCCTCATAGTATTTAGTACAAGTTATTTAGAAAACATCCAATAATCAAAATACATAAGATTGGTAGCAGGCCGCCCCTTTACTATAAAATATAAATCATGTACTCCGGTCACTTTTGTAATGTCAATAGTCCGTAAGTCCCAACGATCACTTCCTCCTGTACGCGGTACCTTCATTGTCCCTATCAATTGCCCGTCGACACCATCCAGACGGATTTCCAGATTTACAGGATCATTATGCGTAGTTCCTATTCTGGCACTGAACTTCGTTGCACCGGTTGCCTTGAAATCTACACCGCGAACACAAGTATAACTACCATTCTTCATTGCCGTAACAAAAACACCCACCTGATCATTTTTGAAAGACTTGAATCCTTCGGAAAAAGCAATAGTCTCCGCTTCCGTTTTTACATACGGATTCAGTGTCGTAATCCCTTTTGTAATACCCTCAGTCATCTTCAGTTGAGGAATAGATCCGTCTTTGTTGAATTTAAGCTCTTCCACACATACCGAACGATTGAATCCACCACCTCCGGGCAACTGTCCGTTATGATAGAAAAAGTAAGTTTTACCCTTGAAATCAATAACTCCCGGGTGGATGGTAAACGCTCCGCCACCGGCAGGCATCACTACTCCACCGTATTTCCACGGACCTGTAGGAGTATCGCTGGTTGAGTATCCGATATGCTCGGGCAGCGGACCTCCCGGCCAGAATAAATAATATTTCTTATCCCGTTTATAAAGCCAGGGGCCTTCTTCATACAGAGTGGCTCTCTGGGCATCGCCTTCGCGTTTACCAAACGATTCTGCTACCAAAGGTACACGTACAATATCCCCGCTGTAGGAAATCATATCTTCATTCAATTTCACATAATACAAATTCGGGTTTCCCCAATACATATAAGCTTGTCCATCGTCATCAATAAAAACCGTCGGGTCAATATCTCCCCATTCACTCTGAACCAATGGCTTTCCAAGCGGATCATAGAAGGGGCCGTAAGGACTATCAGCCACTGCCACTCCAATAGCACCTCTGTTATTGATTCTCGAAATCACAGGCACATACATATAGAACTTCCCACCTCTTTCGATACATTGCGGAGCCCAGGCATCCCCTTTGGCCCAACTGAAATCGGTATATGACAGAACAGCCCCATGATCGGTCCAGTTCACCATATCACTCGTGGTATACAATCGCCAGTCGTTCATCGTAAACCAGGTGGAATTATCCTCATCATGGGTAGTATAAAGATATACTTTATCATTATATACCATCGGAGCCGGATCGGCCGTATAATTTGTCTGAATGATCGGGTTCTGTGCCAGTCCCGAAGTAGCCACCACCGTCAATAGCGATGAAAGGAATAAAGATTTCATTTTATCCATATTGCTTTTTTAGTTTGATTATTCTACAATTAATATTCCACCATTGCAAGGAATTGCCAATTGTAACTCCTGTTTCTTATTTACCTTTATTTGTTTTACATTTCCTTGCAATTCTTCATTATCAGTAAATACCCTCACCTGATTGCCAGGCATAAACATCGGCAAGGCAATCTTCAGTTTTACAGTTTCTTTCTGGGCATTAACCCCTGCAATATACCATTTATCTCCATGCCTGCGAGCCATAACTACGTATTTTCCGGGATAGCCATCAATAAAGCGTACTTCATCCCATGTGGTAGAAACTTCTTTCATGAAGCCTATCGCCCATTCCGGAGCATCTGTCAGATTGTTCGGAGCCAAGGCAAAATGTTGCACCGGACTTTGGAACAATACTGCAGTAGCTAAAGCAAACACATCAGAAGTCATACGCCGGCTTCCGCGCGGGCATTATCCGCATTATAATATTTATTCAGTGCACTGCCGCCAAAGTCCATACTACCCACCGTATTACGGATAAACGGATGCAGGCAGGCATTGAATGCCTCAGCGTCACAGCTTCCCTGAGAGAAATGCAGGTTTTCACTCGCCAATACTGCTTCACTCGACGCATAGTTAGGATACATACGTTCCCAGCCGCGAGGCAAAGTACATCCGTGGAAAATCACCAGCAACCCGTATTCATTGGCATCAGCAAGAATATCTTCATAGAGTTGCATGGTAACTTGCTTGTCACCGCCAAAGAAGTCAACCTTTATGCCACGTATTCCAATACTTTGCATCCATTTCATTTCTTTACGACGGGCTATCGCATTGTCCATAATGCCACGGGGTGATTGTGGAGCATCATTCCAGTATCCGTTAGAGTTATACCACAGATAGAGACCTACCCCTTTCTGCGCTCCATATTTAGCCAGCTGCTCAATCTTATCATATCCAATCTGCGTATCCCACAATGCATCTACCAATACAGACTGATAACCCATTGCCGCCGAGAAATCAATATAGCGCAACTGCTCTTCATAATTCGTGCTTCCATCCATACCGATAATCCAACTCCAGGAACCTCTGCCGTACTCATATTTGCCGGACGCTGCATATAGTGGCTTTACAACATCAAAAGAAACCGTTGTTTCAACAATGGGAGCTAAAGTTTCGCCCAAAGTAATCGTCCGCCAGGGAGTTTCTCCCGGCAATGCAAGTCCGGGTGCAGTTGTACCGTTTCCGTTCATTTCACCTTCTTGAGGAAAACCGATTGTATACAGGCCATTTTCATGTCCCAGCAAACGGCTTCCGCAGTATTTGCTATCCACACCCGTTTCTGAAATAAGTATCCATCCTTTGTCACCATTACGGAACAGGCAAGGGAAAGTATATCCTTCACCCCATCCATTTTTACCCATGGAATCATCCGCTTTATAGGGAGTTTCGTAGCTGGGCGAAGTGCGGGCAAATCCTCCCATAGGTTTACTCTGCGGACACAGGAAAGTCGTACTCCCCTCAGGAAGCGCAAAACCGGTCATTTCCTCTTTCACAACGCAGGACAAGGCCTTCTTATGAGGATACATTTTATATCTGAAAGCAACATCCCGGTCACTTACGCGAAATATAACATCAAAAGCAACCTTATCTTGCTGGCTAAACTGGTATACAGCTTCTGTAGCCACATAGTGCACATCGCTCTGCTTTATATTAGGCAATGTATAGGTCTCGTCAATTTTGTTCGACCGGACATTCTGTCCCAAAGACATATCCCGAGAAAAATCACCGACATTAGTCACAAGCCCCAAAGGAGAAGAATGAATGAAAGGAGTACCATTATAGCTGATGCTATATGAAGGTTGCCCATTTTTATCGGAGATAGTTACCAATATTTTCCCATCGGGACTTGTAATTTGTTTCTCTTCCGCTTTTATTGCACCGCAAATTAATAGCGCCGCCATAACTAAAAAATGTTTCATAAGTATTAAGTTTTGAGGGAAAGTAGGCAAAAACCGCCACGTCCCGGATATACTTTTGTAAATAGATTTAAAAACGCCATACGCTCTGTTTTCTAAGTTAGACATGCCCTACAGAGCATTCTGAAAGGGGATTGAGACTTGTGCTAAGTGTCACTGACACTTGTGCTAAGTGTCGGGCATACTTGTGCTAAGTGTCAGGGATACTTGTGCTAAGTGTCAACGACACTCTTTAAGAGCTTCCCCTCTTCAGAACATCTGTCATTATTTATGCAAATCAGGAGGTAGAGAAGTCAAAGTAATCAACGTCGACATAACCTCCCAGCGACTTTGTTGCATAGTTGAAGATAGCAAACTTGCTTCCCATAAAGAGCCTTGTATAATCAAAGCGCATTTTGAAATCCGTTCCTATCTTTTTCCATTCCTTATTATCCAGGCTATAATAGAAAGTAGCAATATCGCGTTTCGGCATGAAGTCGCCTTCTATACGCAGATAAATGACGTCCTGATTAAAATCGACTTGTTCTTTTTCTTCTATATCCACACTGGCTATTGCCTTATTGGGAGTATTATCAAAGTTGACAACATTGGTAGACATAACCAGACGCTTTGCATCCCCTTCCTTCACCACTGACAAAAGCCCGGAATGTCCGTTGAATGCGCTGAATCCGGCTACATCCCCATCTTTCATATGAGAAACATCAAGAGAAATGGTAGCACTGCACTTCGGCCCTTCCATACGTTGCGTAATCGTATTCGGAGCTAAATACAGGTTATCAACCACCCGGCTGGTCTTCAATCGCAGATAACCCGGACGTTCCGTCAAAGACCACTTATCATCTACCGGATTATGATTCCATTGCCAGTAGAGTGAAAGCTTCTCATCGCTGAAGTCATCACTTCCAAGTATTCCTTTGGTATTTTCAGTCGGATATATCTCTTTTTCCATCGTCAAGGGTACATGACCATTTTCATCTCCCAGCATCGGCCATCCGTCTACCCAACGGCAGGGCATAAGAGTAGGTACACGGCCTATTCCTCCGCGGTCCTGAAAAATAACCCCATACCAGTCTCCTTCTTCCGAGTCAATAATACAACCTTGGCCTACTCCTCCGTAACCGTCAAAATCATGTTCCAGGATAACCTTTTTCTCATAAGGTCCTGTAATCGTGTCAGCACGGTAACATACTTCCCTGCGCACCCGACCGGGAATGCTCCAGTCCATGGAGATCATCAACAAATAGTACTTGCCGTTATACTTCACAACCTGGCTTCCTTCCAATAGCCCCTGTTCGTCAGCATCCCGCTCGAATATCTTCATACTGACTCCATCGGGCTTCACATCCGACAAGTCACTCTTCAATTCCTTCAGCTCACCGGTTCCATAGAATACATATACCCGTCCGTCATCATCAAAAAACAAAGAGGCATCATGAAAATGCTGCGTTCTCGACAATAGTTCCCACTTTCCGGCAGGATCGTCCGCCGTGAATATATACGACCGGTAGGGTACATCGTTTGGTGAGAACAATACATAGAACTTACCGTTATGATAGCGTATGGACGATGCCCATTGTCCGCGCCCATAAACAGTTCCACCAATCAAATCATACTTTGAGTTATCAGTCAACTTATCGAAAACATAACTCACTGTTTCCCAATTTACCAGATCTTTTGATCTCATAACAGGCCCGCCGGGCATCAGGTGCATGGTGGTACTTATCATGTAGTAGTATTCTCCCGCACGTGTAATGGATATGTCCGGTATATCGGCATAAACCACCGGATTACGAAACGTTCCCTTCACCGGCATTTCCGAACCAGAACACCCCATTAGTAATGAAGCAACAGTCAGCCATGCCAACATCATCTTTTTCATGATACAGATATATATTTATTTACGATTTATTTCTAACGCGGTTTCCCGGCCATCTACTTGAATCTCCAATAGTCCATGTTGAACATCTCTCCGTCTCCTCCTCTAAAAACGAGGTACAGATCGTGAACTCCACCCACCTTTTCCACATCGGTAACAAAGGTTTTCCACGTATTCCAGCCACCGGTATTACTGATATCGCACACCCCCAGCAATGTACCGTCAAGGTCATCCAAGCGGATTTCAATCTTTCCTTTGGTTATCGTAGCTGCACGGACTTCAAATGTCTTTGCCCCTTTGCCGAAGTCAACCGCTTTCACTTGAAGGAAGTCCCTGTTATGAATGGAAGTAACATACATCCCACTTTCATCGTCCTTGGCGGTCTTAAGTCCCTGACTCCAAGCCATTGTTTCCGCCTCAGTCCGCTTATAGGGATTCAATGTACCGACAGGTTCAACCCCGACACCGTCATCCCACCAGGGTAGTTCTTTGATCGTGCCATCGGGATTATACTCCAACTCGGCCACACATATGGAACGGCGTTCATGATGCTTGTCGGTTATCATGAAGTTCAACCGGTAATTAAACCCGAACACATAAGATTTACCTTTATAATCAATGATGCCCGGATGGTTTCCGGAGGACTTCCCATTAGGCTTCATTATATAACCCTTGAATTCCCAAGGGCCTACCGGGCTGGGACCCATTGCATAACCGATACCTTCCGGACAGCATGTACTTGCATAAGCCATATAATAGTGCCCATTCTTCTTGTATGCCCAAGGACCCTCCTGAAAATGATAAGGGTCTTTCTGATTTTCTATCTTCCGGATTAATTTATCTTTCGTGATTTCCCCCCGCACAGGATATCATATCTTCATTCAGTTTCACATACCAGAGATTAGGATTTCCCCAATATAGATATGCCTGTCCATCATCGTCTATCAACACACTCGGGTCAATACTGTCATACTCGGCACCGATCAAGGGTTTTCCAAGGGGGTCGGTAAAAGGGCCAAAGGGATTATCGGCAACCAGCACACCGATGCCTCGTCCCTGCACGGGACAATACAAATAAAACTTTCCATTACGCTCGATGCACTGAGGAGCCCAGGCACCATTCTCAAATCCTCCCCAACCTGATACGGCAGGATCTGCCCACTTGAAATTATATAAATTGGCTATGGTTCCATGATCAGTCCAGTTCACCATATCGGTACTGGTGTACAGCAACCATTCTTTCATGCGGAAACCTGCCATTCCTTCGGGAGCATAATCCTCGTCATGGGTAGTATAAAGGTATACCATACCCTTATGTACCATGGGGGCAGGGTCGGCAGTGAATTTTGTCTGTATAATAGGGGTCTGGGCATTCAAATGTCCCAGAGGAGAAGCTATAAACAGTATAGCTACCGTCAATCCGGATAAAATAAGTTTCTTCATTACTTCTGGTATTTAAAAATCGATGTTTCCCAATAGTACTAGAATTTCACACTAACTCTTTTTCCGTTGTAGTTAACCACTTTCTGAGTTCCGTCTTGAAGTACGATTGTGAACTTTCTATTATTCAACATTCCCTTATATGCACCTTTTCGAGCCCCTATGGTTAACTGGCGTGATGTATTATTCCATACGACAGGAATCTCTGTATATGCTCCCAGTTCATAATTATAGTTATCAAATTCATCCTCATAAAGAACAAAAGAACCATCGGCACCGGCATATACTCTCAATTCAAGGTTATCCCACGGTTTTTCCGTTGCATACTGCACTTTAGGACCTATTGGAATAATACTGCCTGCCTTGACATACAAAGGAATGACATCGATAGTCGTTTCCTTTTCTATTTCCTGTCCACCGTCATGCTTTTCATTCGTCCAGAAATCATACCAGGTAGCACCCTCTGGCAAATATACCTTTGCGGACTTAGCCTGCATAAAGTCTACCGGAGCTTTATCCTCAAACTTCTGAGCATTATTTCTATTCCAACCATCATTCTCATTTACCTTCACTACCTTTTCCTGAGTGTACTGCGCACTGACTACCGGCGCTACAAGAATGGATTTGCCAAACATATACTGGTCTTTTATATCCCATACATTCTTATCACCGGCAAAATCCATTACCAAAGCACGCATAAAGCTCGATTGACGTTCAGTCACTTCCCAAGAAGTGGAATATATATAAGGCAACAAAGAATAACGCAGATTAATCATTTTTTCAATAGCATCATATATTGATTCACCTTTTTTCCCAAATTGATAAATTTCTCTCGGCGTATCAGCTCCATGCGAACGCATCATCGGAGTAAATGTCCCGAATTGTAGCCAACGTACATATAATTCCTGAAACATTGGATTCTTAGGTGCACTCCCGTCATTCCAACTCTTGTTATAATGTCCGGCAAAGAAACCACCTATATCAGTATTGAAATTAGGATTTCCGGTAAGGGTAAAGTTTAAGCCTGCCGGAATCTGATTACGCAGTGATTCCCAGGAAGATCCGATATCTCCCGACCATACATTGGCTCCGTAACGCTGCTGCCCGGCAAATACGGAACGGGTAAGAATAAACACACGTTTATCGGAAGTTACTGCACGTTGGTTATCATATACTCCACCTACTGTCAACAGCGGATAAGCATTGCGTACTTTACGGAACGAACCCAGATAAGTCTTCGTATTAAAGTCTTCCGGTTTCCAGTCTAAATGGTCAGGTTCTGTAGAATCCATCCACCATCCATCCATGCCTAATTTAAAAATGCCTTCATTCAGATATTTCCAGTAGATATCACGAGCTTTTGGATTATAAGCATCGTATACACGTACTCCGGAGGGATATTCCATATCGGGTGGCCAAGTTTCAAGTCCCGACTGAGGCCATGTAGAGAAGTTAAACAGCATACCTTTCTTATCCAGTTCTCTATAAGGTTTGGTCATTGGTCCAAACGAAGACCAGATAGAAATCAGCATGTGCGCATTCATTCCATGTACATCATTAATCATCTTTTGAGGTTCGTTGAACAACGGATTTTTGAAATCCATAGCATTCCACAAATAATTGTGTCCCCAGTATTGCCAATCCTGAATAATTCCGTCAAGAGGAACACCTAATTCACGATATTTTCTCACCACTCCTACTGTTTCTTCCTGACTTTTATAGCGTTCCTTGCTTTGGAAATAACCGTAAGTCCACAAAGGAAACATGGGTACTTGTCCGGTCAAAGCACGCATTTGTGCAACTACACCATCAGCATTTCCACCATACATGAAGTAATAGTCTATACAATCTCCTACTTCAGATTGAAAAGACGTCCCTTCCGCTTTATCAGCAAAGTTAGTTGGTGAATAATTATCCCAGAAAAGACCATATCCTTTCACTGACTGTACAAATGGAACCACGTCCTCCACATTGCCCTGTACAAGGTGTTTGGTTTGATTACGTTGTGACATTTTTCCATTCTGGAGGATTCCTAATCCATAAAGAGGTTCATCTTTATCTAAAATAAACGATTGCTTGATTGCAAACGTTTTGGTTCCCGCATCATCAAAATCGGTAAACTCGGGCTTTCCTTTTTCACTAAGCAACGGCTCTCCTTTCGCATTAAAGAAAGACACAACACCAGATTCCAAATTAAGAGCAACCCCCATTTCACTACTTTTCAGGCTTACAATATTGCCTTCCTGAGTAACGGCAGTCTTCACCTTCTGAGGAGTTTCTATTACAGAAAGGCTCTCCTTTGTATACTTCCACCCATTAGGAGATTTTAGTATTCTTACAATTGACGGAGTATAGAATTGCAATTCTACATCTACAGAATTAATGGTCGCCTTAATTCCCTCAGGAATTTGCTGATAATCTTGCCCCGCAAGTGGGATACAACAACACAGCGCCATTAATATTAATACAATTTTAATTGATTTCATGGTATTTATTACATTTAATGATTAAAATTCGCATTCCATAATTTTGTACGATACAAAAATAGCTGCATATCACTATACACCTTTTTCAATATTAGATATTTGACTTTCAATATTAGATAAATTGATGGTTATCAATCATAATATTCCATCAAATAACCATAATAATAAGCTTGATTGCCATCCATTGTATATTCATCCAATGTTCTTGCCCCCAAGAATCAGCACCTCCTACGCCATGAATATTCAAATCAATATTCACATTCACATAATCGCGTCCGGGTAGTTCATAAGCATGTCTGCTCTTTTCCAAATCTTCCTCACCATACGGCCACACACGAAAGCAGAGCGGTTGCAAGCCTGTCACTTTTATAGTCCGGTTCTCCTTATCATTCAATGAAAACCAACGGACATCACACCTGTTTGCATTATCCTGTGGAAAAGCATAATCCGTAACAAAACTATTGAGATCCGTTGTATAATAACCGACTAAAGCAGCCGTTTTCCTATCCGGATAGTTCTCAAACTCACCACGACCATACCATTTGACATAATCCATGGAAGAGGGTAAACGCATCCTCATTCCAAACTTAGGCATCAATGGGATCTTTTCTTTTTTTGGTTTATAGAGAGCTTCAACTTGTATCTTTCCGCTCCCATTTACAGTATAGCGCAATTGATAAGCAGCACCTACCACAGGCAACGACATACTAACCTCCACTACAGCTAGCCCATTCTTCACAGAATAATCCACACCTTCGACTACACGTTCACCAGCAGCGTTTCTCCATATTCCTAAACGGTTATTATAACCATTATTCATCTGATTACTGTTCGCCGGTTTCCAGAAATAAGGTTCTAAAGGAGCATATAGAATTTCCGTTCCATCATTTTTCCAACTTGTCAAAGCACCGGATTTCACATCTACGATGAAACAATTCAATCCAGCCATTATCTCAATAGTAGCCTGTGATGCATTCACTTCAACACTTCCCCTTCTGAAGCAATAGACTCCGGTTTGGCCATATTCACCAAAAATTGTTCCTTACTAATAATAAAACCTTTTTCAGCCCAGCATGTACTCTGTTTCAGCTTGGCAAATACATTCAGGAAAAGCTCACCCGATCCCGTGAAAGCGGGAATATCCAAATGATCTCCGGCTACAAGCGGTACTTCTCCCGACTTTACAAGTTCACCATTCTGCAACCATTCATACTCATAATCGAACTCATCCAAAGCCGTAAATTCATACTTATTGGTAAGACGCACCTTATTCGGACCTTCAAGTGAAAAACCAATATTCTGATACACTTTCTGAACCTGATAGTAGTGTGGATGAGGAACACGGTCAGCCCCAATTAAACCATTAAAACAGAATTCCCCATTATTAGGAAAATCACCGAAATCTCCTCCATAAGCCCAAAATTCACCTTCCTTCAATAGCAAAGAACCTGAATTTTCCACTCCTTTCTTATATCCCGGATTTATCTTCTTTGCAATTCCCTGATCGACCCAATCCCAAATAGCCGCACCTGAAACGTGATCATTAGCCTCAATGACATCCCAATACTCCTGCAAATTGCCTACTGAATTTCCCATGGCATGAGCATACTCACGCATAAAGATAGGTTTATCACGTTTTTCCCGGGCATATTCCTTAAATTTTCCGGGAGTATAATAAGAAGGATCATTAAAAGCCGATACAGAAAGATCGGTATCGCTAAAAATAATACGTGAAGCATCTATGGCCTGTATTGTATCTGCCATGGTCTGCATATTGCGTCCGGCACCTCCTTCATTACCCAAAGACCAAAAGACCACACAAGGGTGATTCTTATCTCGTTGTACCAATGCAAGTGCCCTGTCTACATGCGCTAACGTCCATTCCGGGTTATCACCAAGTATTTTATTACCTAAACCATAATCATGACTTTCCTGATTAGCCTCATCCATCACATAGAAACCATATCTGTCACACAATTCATAAAACAACGGGGAATTAGGATAGTGTGCAGTACGGATCATATTAATATTGGCTTGTTTCATCAGTCTCAAATCCTTTTCCATAGTCTCACTGTCCACAAGTCGGCCGGTGCGTGGATGATGTTCATGGCGATTCACTCCCTTCAATTTAACAGGCTGTCCATTAAACTTAAATACATTTCCATCAATCTCGCATTTCCATATTCCTATATGTGATTGAAACTCCTCAACCACCTTCTTACCATCGTAAAGCCTAATTTCAACATCATACAAGTTTGGCTTTTCCGCCGACCATAGCTTCGGATTTTCCACAACAGATGACAAAGTATAGCAGCCTGTGGATGTTGCCGGCAAATTCTTTACAGGAGTGATTAACCGTTTCACAAATCTTTCCTCATTCCGATTCTTCCCTTTTAACAGAACCTCAAGACTCAGTTTTCCCGATTTACTGTCCGACAAGTTTCTTAACCAGACTTTTGCCTTAAAACCGGCAGACGAAAAATCATCTGCCAGATCGGTAGTCAGTGAATAGTCTTTTATATGGATTTTAGGGCGTACCCATAACTCTACCGGGCGATAAATCCCACTAAAACGCCACATATCCTGATCTTCCAGATAGCTGCCATCCGACCAACGGTATACCTCTACCGCCAGACGGTTTTGCCCCTCATTTACATATCCGGTAATATCAAACTCCGCCGGAGCCATAGAATTCTGGCTATATCCTACTTTTTCCCCGTTAATCCATACATACATAGCCGACTTAACTCCTTCGAAGTGCAGATACAATTGCTTATCTTTCATATCCTCCGAAACATCGAAAGTTGTCACATAAGCCCCCACCGGATTTCGATTCTCATAACTAAAAAAATGCTTGGGAGGTTCTCCCGTCACTTTCGGCTGGTCTTTCTTAAAAGGATATGTCCAATTGGTATAAATAGGTTTTCCATAACCTTGTAACTGCCATGTCCCCGGTACAGAAATGTTATCCCAGCCACTCACATCAAAATTATTTTTATAAAAGTCCGACGGCCGACTTTGCGGATCGGGAGACCAATAAAACTTCCACCTCCCGTTCAAAGGCACAATCTCTTCACACGAGGATTTCCCGGACGGCAACGTCAATGTACTGTGATACTCCTCTTTATTGATATCTACTACGCGAGGATTTTCCCAATCAGGTACTTGCTGTGCACGCATCTGAAAGGTAAAACAAACAGTTAACAGAAATATATAAATTCTCATGTTTATCATTTTATAACAGCTACAAATCCTCCACGCGGCAAGCATTTTATCTCCACACTCATTTCGTCTTCTGACAAAGGAAGATCCTCTGCAATAGTAAAGCTTCTGTCATATATACCATCCTCAAACAAGGTTATTTTCTTACCGACAACGGAAAGGTCTTTCAGCAAAAAACAAAGGGTTCTCGGTTTATTGGTTCCATTAATCCCTGCAATATACCATACATCTCCTTTGCGCCGTGCCATAACAACCTCCATACCCGGATAGCCGGCCAAAAGCTTCGTATCATCCCAGGCTACCGGCAAATCCGATAATAACTTCTTTACAGGTTCCGGCATATCATAGTAAACCGAAGGCCTGTCTGGCATATGCTGCAAGGCCGACTCAAAAATTATCGGTAATGCCAATTCATGACCGTAAGAGGTGATATGCGGATGCTGAGAATCAGAGAAAGTGCCCGGAGTATAATCCATTGGACCTACGACATTTCTCGTAAAGGGTAAGGTAGCATTGTGTTCCGCAGCCCGATTCGTCAAAACTGGAGTGTTATTGTACCATTCCGCCCCATATACTCCCTCCACCGACATCATGTGAGGATACGTACGTTGCCATCCGCGAGGAATAGTGGCACCATGAAAGTTAAGCATCAATTTATACTTCACGGCATCTTCAAGCAGATCTATATAATAATTCATTGTAGAAACACTATCACCCGAGAAGAAGTCAACTTTAATGCCGGCAACTCCCATATCGCTTAACCATTTATATTCCTTTTCCCTGTCTGCCTTTTTATTCAGACGAAAGAGAGGACCGGGACCTATCCAATTCGTGCTCGAATTATACCAGACCAAAGGTTTAACACCTTGACTCAAAGCATATTTCACGGCATCTTGGATGTTTCCCCCATTTCTCATTACATCCCATTCCCAATCGATCAGATCATAAGGCCACTTCATCTTGACTGCTAGGTCAATGTATTCCTTCACGATTTGATAATCTTGAGAACCATGGTTGTATGCCCAATAAATCCATGACACCATTCCGGGTTTTATCCATTCCGTATCCTCCACCTTAGAAGGGTCAGACACATCCGTCACCAGTGTAGACTCAGCAATATCAGCTAAAGAACCAGCAATAAGCAATCGCCATGGAGACTCCCACACACCGCTAAAAGCAAGTTTTTTATCGCCCAATCGTACCTGATAATTATCGCGATTATCCCCGTTATACAGAAAAGAGCCACAATGCCCCCGTCTGATATTAGCCTCCGTAATCAGCACAAACACAGAATCCCGTGGCTCTATAAGCGCCGGATAGCCCCAAAGGTCAACCTCCGGACGATTGGCAAGCTTACCGTCAGTAGACAGCGGGAAAAACTTTTCATAACCCGGATCATATTGTTGTATCCATCTTTTACTCCCTTGTGGCAAGGCGTACGCCGTATATTCATTAATGATATGTTCTTCATCCGAAATAGCCTTAAGCCCATACTAAAATGCAATCCCATCGTTGTACACCCTAAACGTTACCTCCAAAGTTTGCCCTTCATTGTTTTCCAGAGAATAAACCCGTTCGGAAGCCTCATTCACACAATGGCTCCGTTTTCCTGTAATCATCCTATAATCATCAATCACGGATTTCGGTTCCGAAACTGATTTCAGTCTTAAGTTACCGGCAAACTTTTGCGCATCTGTTTCCAATCCCAGTTCGGAACGAAAAAGAATACTATCTCCCTTGTAATGCACAACGAAAGCGGCTTTTCCATAATCGCCATCCTTTGTTGTCACTACACCAACCTTTAAGGCTCCGTCAGGAGAAATAGTATCAAATGTTGCCGAGTGGCACGAACTGATTATAACAGCTATTACAATCCCCCATGTTTTTCTAAGTAAGTTCATAAACATACATATTTAGTTAGTACAACACCCCTGCCGCATGAAACTTTGTTTCCTTCCATGGAACCCTGTCTTTTCCTGATTTAGCTAGACGCTTTTTCTTTTTATAAACGATATCAGTAGACTGTTCTTTAGAATATTGTACTGCTTCAGTAGTCACTTCTTCCTAAGTCCTGCTGATATAGTAGACACAGCAAAGTGAGTTGTGCTGATTCTGTTGACAGTCGCCTTGCTGGACTTGCAGAGCCCGTGCTTGCTTGTTCGGCAAGACAGGGTGCCCCTGGATGGGGCATTCTGTCTTTGTCAGGTGCGCTGGCATACGCCTTCGCCCGGACTTGCTGTTCGGCTTTGCAAAGATATTGCATCCTTCTTTTTATTGCTACTTGTAGAAGGATATTTTTTCTTCTGCCACATTTTCTTCTGTATTCCCTTCTCCAGATGCGCCACAGCAGGAATTTTGTACCCGATGCTCATATGCGGTCTGCGATGGTTATAGAAATGTATGTAGCGAGCTATGACATTTCTTGCATGCCCGATGTCGTTGAACCGGCCTCGAGGATGGCTGCTTTCCGCCTTAATAATCCCGTTGATACGTTCCGCAACGGCATTGTCGGTGGGTTTGTAGTCTTCCGTCATACTGATGGCAATGCCATGTTTCTGAAGAAGTGCCACGTATGGGTCGCAACAGTATTGTACGCCACGGTCCGAGTGATGTATCAGGCCCGTAAGATTTTCATCTCCTGTCATTTCAACAGCCTGCTCTATAGCCTGTTGCAATGCATTGATGGTTGCCGATACCCGTAAGGTGTCGGCAAGCACCCATCCCACTATCTTATGGGAGTAGGCATCCGTAATCAGATGCAGGTAACAGACTTCACCATTGGCAAGTGGTATATAAGTAATGTCGCTGACCCACAACTGGTTGGCTGAAGTCAAGGTCAGTCCTTTGATTAGGTTCTTCCACTTGTGGTAGCGATGGTTGGAGTTCGTCGTATGCCGGGTCTTGCGGGCAGGAAGCATCAAGCGGTGTTGCCGGAGCAATGCATAAAAAGCTGTCCCGGCCAGGCATGAACTCGGCTCCAAAAAGCACGGTGAGCATAATCCACAGTTTGTAACAGCCTATACCCGAATCTTCGATACGGATATCACGGACAGCATCCAGCATGAGACGTTCCCTATGTATCTGACTCTCAATGTCAGCCTTTGACTGGTAGTAGGCTTGACGACAATGGCCAAACAGACGGCAGGCCAGCGCAACTTTCAGGTTGCGCTGACTGACCAGTTCCGTTACGATTTGGCCCCAGATTTTTTCTGATAGGGATGTTGAAGAGTTCTTCAGCACGTGTGATCATCAGTTCACGAGCTTCTGTTTCCAACTTGGAGAAAGACAGGGCCTTCTCCAGCTCTTTAATGCGCTTTTTAATTGTGCATTTTCATCTTTGTAGGCTTCCTTACTGCGATTGGACATCTCTGGTGATTCTTGTTCAGAAAGCAAAGATAGCTTTTCTGAAAAATTATCATACTTTTTAATCCAACTATTTAGCAAGGCAGGGCAACAAATGCCATGCTCACGGCAAAAGGCATGCTTGCTCAGCCCGGACTGGTAGTAAGAGTGAAGAAAAAACAGTTTTTCTTCTTCAAGGTAAAGCTTTCGTTTAGAGTTCATAATAGTAACACATTTATTAGTTGGTTAATGTGTCTACCTATATCAGTCTAAGACAATCAACTATCGGTAAATGCTATTTGCTGATAATCAATAAGCTATCCAAATTCGTTGATTAAGTTAATTCATTTCAGGCAGGTTATGAATATTTCTTCCTGGTCACGCTCACACCTACCCGATATGTTCCCCAAAAAGACTTTCATTTATCTGTCACCGTCGATTCTGGAACCAACAATCGTACTGCAAAAATCCCTCCTGCTGTAGTATCCGACTTACTCTGGAACCTAACCGTAATTTTATCTTTCGATTTCAGCAAAGTGGCCGGAATATTATATTCCACATTGCAGAACAAGTCTTTCTTCCATTTCCCGACAATATTTTCCGTAGCGATAGTTTGACCATCAACCAGAATATCAAAGCTTCTACTACCAGACTCAGCTCCCCAATAACGGACCATCAATGAGAGATTCTCATTTCCTTTCGTGGTCAGTGTATATTCGAAATATCCTCCATTACGGGCATCACGCCACGCCTCACCGGCATGTACTCCACGATGCGAATCCTGAGTTTTCATTGCATGATCCGACTCAGGTTGTTGCTCACCCGATGATACCATATCCACAGTACGCTTGTCGAGTATCATTCTCCCATTCTCTTCAGCTTCTACGGCTTGTTTATATTCCCTGAATGCGGGCTCGGGCATTGATAACCAATACATCATATAGCGGCTATCATGAATTCCATAGAATGGTTCAAGTATTAGATTCTTATATTTTTCCTGAGTAAACAAACCGGGAACAGTAAAACTAAAAGATTTTCCTTCGACCGGCTTCATACGATTCAATTTATTCAGAATATCACTTCTTTCCCTATGATATAAGGTACATCAAAAAGTGAAACCAGAGATCCGTGTGCAATATGCTCCCAACGCCCGCCTCCGGCAATTAATCCGGGCATATTTTCCGTTCCCGTCCTCGCACCTAACAATATAGGGCCACGCATAATCGAGATAGCGTTAGGTACATTAGGCAGTTCTTCAATTCTCACGGTCATCGGAGTTTTTATTTCCACCACATCTCCTTTTGACCATTGGCGATCAATGGCTATATAAGAACCTGGCTGTGCATTTTTTGCATAATCAACTCCATCGCAGACCACCTGCATTTTTCCCTGCTCCACCCATGAGGGATAACGTATCAGCAGTTTAAACTGTGTTGCTTTGGAAGGATTAACAGTCAACGTAGTCCCTTCTTCATTCGGAAAGTCCGTTTCTTGTACAATCTTAATCTTTTTCTCTTTCCAGTTTAATTCGGAAGGTATAAAAAGATTCACATACAGAGCATTATCCACCGTATCATGGGTATAAATAAACTGCCCGTATTTACCATGATTCTCCATACCGGTACCTACACAACACCACATTGCTTCTCCCGGTGCCGAATAAACACGATAATGCGAGGGGCAAGCAGGTGTGAAATATACGTATCCCCCATGTTCAGGGTGCTGGGTAGAAAGGATATGATTATACAGGGCACGTTCATAAAAATCGGCATATTCCACTTTGGGATGGATACGGAACAGACCTTCGGTAAGTTTCAGCATATTGTTAGTATTACACGACTCCGGTCCCTGACGTTCATGCATATAATCGGAACATTTTCCTGCTTCGGGAAAATGCTCACCCCGACTGTTTCCGCCTAATGACAAAGAGCGATGAAAAACTACAGTCTCCCAGAAAAATTCAGCAGCAGTCATAAATTCATTGTAATCCGAAGCAGTTTTCGAATTAAGTTCGGCCACACGTTGATATCCCACGGCTTTAGGCACTTGTGTATTGGCATGCTTGTTATCCAGGTTATCAATGCGCCTTGTCATACTATCGAAAATCTGCTTGTGTGAAAAGCGCTTCGCCGTATCGAGGTATTTAGGATTGCCGGTCATTTGCCAGGCATCCGCATACACTTCATTCATACCACCGAATTCATTATCCAGCATACGCTCCATTTGCCGGTCGTCTAAATTAGAAATAACGTCGACACCCCAGTCACAGAACTTCAAGAAGATCTTTTTCGCTTTTTCATTTTTACCGTAAAGCCAGGCATCCCGCAGTCCGGCATAGGTTTTATGCATATTATACCAGGCCACCCAGTAGTTCCATACAATGCCTACATTCCCTTTTCTTATTTCTTCTGCAAACTTCTTACTGTTTGGAAAACCGCAAATAGAACCGTCACCATTAGCCTGCTGTACACGCGCAAATTCAGAAACCATATAATCCATGCGTTTTTTGCACTCCTGATTACCTGTAGCGGCATAATGAATGGCTAAAGCGCTCAGATAGTGCCCACCGATATGCCCGTCAAGACCGTCTTTTTCCCAGTTACCATACGTTTCCGCTTTCTTAGGTAATCCTGCTTCACGCAGGAAAGGGGCCAGCAGACGATCGGTATCATATTGAAGCAGAACCTTAACGTTCAAATCACAGGCATGCTTAAAAGGGCCTGCAGTTATTCTCACATCTCCCAAAGGAAAAGTGTTCGGATAAAGCGCGTCCTGCGCAGCAAGGTTTGTAAAACTAATCGTTATCAGTAACAATAGAATCCATTTTTTCTTCATTTCCTAATCCTTATTTATTTCCATTTATAATCATACTTCCATACGATCTGGCACAATGCAAAAATAGGCCTATTGTATTATAGTCATTGTCAATTCCAGACATTTGATTTTAGATTTCAGATAAAACTTACCGCAGCTCTACTGTACTTACTCCGTACATTTTTCAAAAGATGTAACATCAGGAAAGAAACATGTAACATCATTATTGGGCTGAGAAAACAGAATGCTGTATGTTTGCGACATAAAATTCAGAACCATGAAAAACATTGCAATCATTTTAGTATGCGCATTGGCGTATTGCTTCGGGGTACAGGCACAAAGTACCATCCCCCACTCCCAGGCTGGTTTCGACGTAGAAAAGGCAGGAATAGCCCAAGGGAAAATAGAAACAGTGACTTATAACTCTAAAACCGTTGGTACGAAGCGGAAAGCATTGGTTTATACCCCTCCCGGCTTCAGTAAGAGCAAGAAATACCCTGTACTTTATCTGCTGCATGGTATCGGTGGCGATGAACTGGAGTGGTTCAATAATGGCAAACCACAAATCATTCTCGATAACCTGTATGCCGAAGGTAAACTAACACCGATGATCGTAGTACTCCCCAACGGAAGAGCCATAAAAGATGACCGCGCTACGGGCAATATCATGGCTCCGGATAAAGTGGAAGGCTTCGCCATTTTTGAAAAAGATCTGCTGAACGACCTGGTTCCTTTTATTGAGAAGACATATCCTGTAATCAAGAATCGAGAGAGCAGGGCCATCGCAGGACTGTCAATGGGTGGCGGGCAATCCTTAAACTTTGGTCTGGGAAATCTGGATAAATTTGCTTGGGTAGGAGGATTCTCATCCGCCCCCAACACCAAAGCACCCGAAGTGCTTGTTCCAAATCCGGAAGCTACCACACAGCAACTAAAACTGCTGTGGATATCCTGCGGGGACAATGACAACCTGATGTCTTTCAGCGAACGTACTCACCTCTACCTGCAACAGCATCGGATTCCCCATATCTTCTATGTGGAGCCCGGAGGCCACGACTTCAATGTATGGAAAAACGACCTCTACCTGTTCTCTCAATTGCTATTCAAGCCTGTAGATACGTCAAGCTTCGACAAATATGGCCTTCATGGAGCACGCGCAGAATCCAACGTACGGAACTCCAAATATCCGCAACTGACGGCAGACCACCGCGCTATTTTTCGCATAAAAGCCCCGGATGCACAGAAAGTACAGATAGACCTGGGACGGAAATACGATATGGTCAGACAGGAAGGAGGTATCTGGGAAACGGTAACCGATTCTTTGGGTGAAGGTTTTCATTACTATTCACTATTGATTGACGGAGTAGCGGTATCCGATCCCGGAAGTGAGACTTTCTATGGCATGGGACGCATGGCAAGCGGCATTGAAGTTCCTTTCAAGGGTGGAGAATATTATGCACTGAAGGATGTGCCACATGGTGATATCCGCATGAAACGCTACTATTCGGAAGTAAGTCGTTCGTGGAGACGCTTCTTTGTATATACACCTGCCGGATATGACACCCACACGGCTGAAAAATATCCTGTTTTATACCTGTTGCATGGTGGCGGAGAAGATGAACGCGGTTGGGCTACACAAGGCAAAACCGATCTGATAATGGACAACCTGATCGCTGAGGGAAAAGCTAAACCGATGTTGATAGTGATGCTCGATGGCAATATGGCTTCTGCCGGGTTCAATGCCGGTGCCTTGAAAGCATTCGAAGCCGAGCTGATGCAGGCTGTCATTCCATTTGTAGAAGATAACTACCGTGTCAGAAAAGAAGCAGACAGCCGGGCACTTGCAGGCCTCTCTATGGGAGGCATACAAACACTTTATGCCGGCCTATACCATACAGATTTGTTCGCTCATCTCGGTGTATTCAGTTCCGGATGGCTACCTTTCTACCAGAAAATCGCAGATGGCCAATACGAATTTATCAACAAGAATAAAGCAGCAATAGACTCTCAACTCAGATTACTCTGGATCGCCATGGGAGGCAAAGAAGATATAGCCTACCAGAACTGCCAGAATATGCTTAAAGAGTTTGATACACTAAAACTGAAGTATACGTATTCCGAATATCCGGGTGGACACACCTGGCCGGTATGGAGAAACAATCTGTATAATTTTGCACAGTTATTATTCAATAAATAACAAAAGGCACATGAGAAAACAATCTATCTTCTTATTCAATACTTATAAGGATTATCACAAATATATCTGATTTTGAAATTCAAATATCTAATATCGAAAGCCAGTCATTCTTCGATAGCTTACTTTTGTCGCATAGTGTCCTATTGAACAAATAATAACATAAATATTTACGTATAAAAAAGATTAGATTGGTTATGAAAAGAATTCAAATCATTTTATTATTATTTGCTATTGTCCCCATGTTTGTAATAACAAAAGCAATAGCCGGTAATAATAATCAGCCCAAAACGTCCAAGTTTGTTTATCATGGAGCTGGTAATCCGTATCTACCGTTATGGGAACATTTGCCGGACGGAGAACCCCGTGTTTTTGAAGACCCCGACAATCCGGGAAAGTTTCGCGCTTACATCATCGGTTCGCACGATGTCCGTTTCGGCAGTTATTGCGGGCCGGACATCAGAATGTGGTCAGCACCCGTAGAAGATTTATCAAGCTGGCGTGACGAAGGAGCTATCTTTACCTATCAGGTAGAAGGACAATGGGATGTGATGTACGCTCCCGACCTTGTTGAAGTGAAAAGGAAGGACGGCACAAAAGAATATTATCTGTACCCGCATAGCCGCGGTAGAGACAGAGAAGCAATGGTTGCCAAAGGAAGCCGTCCTGACGGACCTTTTACCCCTATCAACCTGACCGCTGATGGTACAAAAACCCTACCCGGAAGTATTCTGGGATTCGACCCGTCGGTATATATTGAATATATCACAGACCCGAACGACCCGGATTATGAAATCGGATTCAGAGCCTATGGATATTGGGGATTCCAACGTTCATTAGCCGCCCAACTGGATCAGAACACCATGTATTCCGTACGCCCCGGAACAGAGGTTATCCCCTATTTCATGCCGGCAGGCGTCCGCAGAGGCAACAACCGTGGTCCGAAGAATATTTCATATCCGCACATCTTTCCCGGAGAAGACCTTGAAGCATTCAACTTCTTTGAAGCCTCATCCATACGTAAGATTGGAAATAAATATGTGACCATCTATAGCGGACATTCAGGTCCCGATTATGGATTGGGCAGTTCCAACTCCACTTTGCGCTACGCTTATGGTGACTCTCCGCTGGGTCCGTGGAAGAGCGGCGGCGTTCTGGTCGATTCGCGTGCACCGGTGCTAAACCAGGATGGTTCACGACTGCAAACAACTAATGCAGGACACAATACGCATGGAAGTATAGAACTCATCAACGGACAATGGTATGTATTCTACCACCGTCCGCCCCGTGGCTTCGGCAACGCCCGCCAGTCGATGGTAGCTCCAATCCATGTGGAATGGGATAAGAAGCCGGTATCGGAAGGCGGTAAAGTTTCCATCAGAGCTTACGACCCGTATGCAAAAGATAATATCTGGACAGCCAAAGACAGCCAGGGGAATGAATACAAAGGAGCGGAAGTAACTTCGGAAGGCTTCCATATATTTGGTCTTGATCCTTATCAGTATTATTCCGCAGGATTTGCATGTTATCTCTCCGACGGACGTATCCAACAGGATTCATGGGACATCTGGGATAACCACGCTCCTATCACAAACGTGAAGAACGGCAATATAATAGGATATAAGTACTTCGGTTTCGGCGGATTGAATAAAGATAAACTGGGCCTGAAAGCTTTCGAAGGAACCAAAAAGGGAAACAAAACAGCCTTCAACCTCTTCCTTGCACCGAAAACATCAAAGACATTTAAAGTGAATGTTTGGTTAGACGGTCCGTGGAATAACGAAACCTGGAAAGGAACGAAGATAGGTGAGATAGTTGTTCCCGCCAATTCGGCACAGGAAACAACACAGTTTACAATCGACGTATCGAAGTTTGTTGACCATTTGGACAAGAAACATGCAATCTACCTCGTTGCTGAAAGTCAGGAGACCGGCGATCTCTTTGATTTAGCCGGATTGGGATTCAGTTCCAACAAGAAGAAAATTGTTCGTCCGGTTGTCCCCAAAGTAAATATCGAAGTAAACGGAAAAGCAATCGAAGTACCGGAAACTCCTGTACGTTCCACCGAAAGCAATGGTATCACCGGCTATGACATCTATGAGGCTGTCTACAAACTTCCCGCCGGAACAACCGGAATACCTACTGTGTCGGCATCAGCAACTGACAAGAGTGTGAAAGTAGAGATTATCCAGGCAACATCGGTTTCCGGAACTGCTATTGTGAAATTCGACTATAGAGGGGTGGTTAAAACATATAAGGTTGTGTTTAGCCCGCTTGCATAAGAAAACAAATAGCGATCAGAATATTATAGTCAAATAGAACTGATTTGCGAGAAATGAAATTCATAAATCATTGATATAAAGAGAATAATTTATGAAATTTGCAATACATTTCTATTTGACTATATAAACAGATTATAAGCATGAAAAAGTCATTTACCATTCTATTATTAATGTGTGCAGGCATAGGGGCAAACGCACAAGATAAGTTGTATCCCAACGAGTTTCCTCTCTCGCAAATAACACTCCTCGAAGGACCCTTGAAACATGCCCGTGACCTGAATATCGAGACATTGCTCAAGTACGACTGTGACCGCCTGATAGCTCCCTATCGAAAAGAGGCAGGACTGACACCCAAAGCAAAGTGTTATCCCAATTGGGACGGATTGGACGGACATGTGGGAGGACATTACCTCACAGCTATGGCGATTAACGCAGCTACCGGCAATGAAGAATGTCGCAAGCGCATGGAGTACATTATCAATGAAATAGCCGAATGCGCCGAAGCTAATTACAAGAACCATCCCAAGTGGGGTGTTGGCTACATGGGCGGAATGCCTAACAGCCAGAATATATGGAGCGGTTTTAAAAACGGCGACTTCCGCGTATACAGCGGTTCGTGGGCGCCTTTCTATAACCTGCACAAAATGTATGCAGGCTTGCGCGACGCATGGCTATATTGCGGCAACGAGCAGGCAAAGACTCTTTTTCTACAGTTCTGTAATTGGGCAATCGATATCACATCAGGTCTGTCGGACGAGCAGATGGAACGGATGCTTGGCAACGAGCATGGCGGCATGAACGAAGTGCTTGCTGATGCGTATGCCATTACCCGCGAACAGAAGTACCTTGACTGTGCGAAGCGTTTCTCTCATAAACGGTTATTTACTCCTATGTCCCAGCGGCAGGACTGTCTCGACAACATGCACGCCAATACGCAAGTACCCAAAGTTATCGGTTTTGAGCGTATATCAGAGTTATCGGGCAATGAAGATTATCACATGGCAAGTTCATTCTTCTGGGACATTGTAACAGGCGAGCGCAGCCTTGCATTTGGCGGGAATAGCCGTCGTGAACACTTCCCTGCCAAGGATGCTTGCATGGATTTCATCAATGACATCGACGGACCTGAGAGCTGCAACACCAACAATATATTGAAACTGACAGAAGACCTCCATCGCCGTAACCCGGAAGCGCGGTATGCCGACTACTACGAGCTTGCCACTTTCAACCATATACTCTCCACCCAGCATCCGGAACATGGAGGCTACGTCTATTTCACACCTGCCCGTCCCCGCCACTATCGCAACTACTCCGCTCCTAATGAAGCAATGTGGTGTTGTGTCGGCACCGGTATGGAGAACCATGGTAAGTACGGACAATTCATCTACACCCATGTAGGTGATGCTCTTTTTGTGAATCTATATGCGGCTTCGCAACTCGACTGGAAAGAACGCGGCATCACGCTACGTCAGGAGACGGCTTTCCCTTATTCTGAAAACAGTACTATTACTATTGCGGAAGGCAAAGGCACATTCAATCTTATGGTACGCTATCCGGGATGGGTACATCCGGGCGAATTCAAGGTCAGTGTAAACGGAAAGCCAGTCGATATCATTACAGGTCCGTCATCCTACGTCAGCATCCATCGCAAATGGAAAAAAGGCGATGTGGTGAATATCAATTTCCCAATGCACTCATCCCTGCGTTACTTACCCAACGAACCGCAGTACATTGCTTTCATGCATGGACCTATCCTTCTCGGTATGAAAACCGGTACAGAGTCGATGGCTTCACTCATAGCAGATGACAGTCGTTTCGGGCAGTATGCAGGCGGTCCCAAACAGCCTATTGATAAAGCTCCAATCCTCATCAACAATGACATCGCCAGCATCCCGTCGCAGCTCACTCCTGTACCAGGTAAGCCGCTGCACTTCACACTGAGCACCCGCATGGAGAACAAGATTGAAGGAGAATTGCAGCCATTCTTCGAAATTCATGACTCTCGCTATATGATGTATTGGCTTGCTCTCACCGAAGGCAGTTATAAGCAATACATTGATAACATTGCCAAGCAGGAACAGGAGCGTCAGGCGCTTGAAGCAAGCACTGTCGACAAAGTGCAGCCAGGCGAACAGCAACCGGAGACCGACCACCAGATGGAAACCGACGAGTCATACACCGGTAACACAAATAATGTCTTCTACCGCGATGCCCGCAACGGACATTATTTTAGTTACCTCATGCAAACCGATGGTTTGACTGACCTCAAGCTACGCCTCAAGTATTGGGGAGTGGGCGAATGGAAAAGCCATGAGTTCGATATTTATATTGATGATGTATTTCTCCGTTCTATCAATAATACCGGCAAATACCGCATATCGGAGTTCAAAGCAGAAACCTATGACATTCCGGATACTCTTTTGCAGGATAAGAAACAAGTACGCGTCAAGTTTGTGGCAAAACCAAACAAGCAAATAGGCGAGATATATGAAGTAAGATTAATAAAACAGTAGCTATCCAGCTACTGTTTTATTTCTTTTCCAATACGGATACAAGCCCCGCCACCCGGCGCCAACTTTATACTCAAAACCTCATTCCGGGTTACTCTCTTTTTAGAAACCTTCATCGTTTCCCTGTTACTTAAATAATGGGCATTCTCTCCATCTTCTACAATTTCCGCTTCATAGTCTCCTTTACCTAAGAAAGACAGCGGCACACGTAAAGTTCTACTTTCTTCGTTAGTGGCAGCTCCTATCAAGAATACTCCATCTTCCGCTTGACGCATCATTACGATATATTCCCCTATTTCGCCATCTAAAGTCTTACTTTCCAGCCAAGGCATTTTCTGTGCAGACAAAAAGCGGAGTAAAGCAGGATATTTACGATAATATTCAGGAATATCCGGAATAATCGTCGCGCCGGAGAAAGTAATCAATGTCCGTGCAGCTTCCGATACCACCGTTGAAGGTACCTCCTGGTTATTATCCGAACGCGTCGTTTTCCCTTGCCGCAAGTCAAACATACCATTATTCATATCAATCGGGCCGGCTACCATATTTACAAATACCGAAGTAACAAAGGTTTTGGGATAGAAAATCTCGTGTCCGTCCAACTGAGCCTTGCAGTATTCACGTGTCACAGCATTGGGCCATGTCCGCATCTGCCCATAGGGATGCACCGGATAATCATGAAAATTTACCAATAATTTATACCGTGCACACATTTCCGTTATACTCTTTGTTCTGGTATTCTTCTCTTCAGGGTTTCCGGCCATAAAACCATACTTCACTCCGGCAGCTCCCCACTCCCCATATTGTTTCAAAGTTTCTTCCAACGGATAATTACGTCCTCCCACATCATTCAGATACAACCAGATACCCACTCCTTTCTGCTTTCCATATTGAATCAATTTTCGCACATCCCTGGCCTTATCTCCCTTAACGGGGTCCGAACCCTGCTCAAACTCGGGTCCATACCAGTTGGCATCAAGAACCAGATAAGCAAAACCCTGCTCTGCGGCAAAATCAACCGCTCTTTCCCAGGAAGGATAGGACATCGTATAATTAAACCCGTCCCACTGAGCACCATTCATACGCCAGTCCCATAACGCAACTCCCGGCTTCACCCATGAGAAATCATATTCTCCGGAAGGTTCCGGATTCAGTAATTCCACAAGATGAGAATCCACCAGATCACCCGGCCGGTTACCGCAAAGCACCACACGCCATGCCGATTGATATCCTACACGGAGTAAATGCGGTTTCGCAGAAACAGAAAACAAGCATCGCCCCTTTTCCGATTTCAGTTTCAAGGGTTCACCCTCATCCAGACAAGCCTCATGTACAGCCAGGTATAAATCATCCGCAGCTTTCACCGTCATCACAGGCAAGCGTTCACCATCTGTTTCGGTCAATCGTTCCGGACCGATATTATGCCTTTCTCCATTATAATACCACGCGATATAGTCGCCTGCAAAATTAAAAGTGGTAAGTTCCAGTGCAGAACCCGCCCCTTGAGGCAACACATAGCGAAAAGCCACACCTTCATTATAAGCCCGCGCCACTATCTCCAAAGCATCCGATGATTCCGCTTCATTCACAAAAGACAACTTCATCTCATTGTATTTATCGGGTACTACGGCACGCTTTCCCCACAGAGGCTTCCAAACAGAATTCACTTTGTTACGGATAACCTTTCTCATTTTCCATCCTTGGGAAGGAAAAGACACCCCATCCTCTGTTTTAAATCCCAATGCAGAAGCCTCAATCACTTGTTTACGCTTCACAGATAGCTGATAAGTCAGCTCACCGGCATCCGTTTGAATAATCGCTAACTGTATCTTTCCGTCAGGCGAATCAACCGTATGTTTTTTTCACCAGCATAACAATAGGTTCCTATCAATAAGAACAACAACCATAATTTTTTCATAATCCGAATTTATCACATCAATAAACTTTATTAAATACCGGCTTCATTATAAAGCTGAATTCATAATTACCGTACGGCAAGCGGTATTGCGGATAAGCGATAGCTCCCCAGCTGTTTTCACAAGCCAGCCCCAATTGAGCCTTGTCTATGCAAATATTCGTATAATCCACCGGGATTACTTCCGGCGAATGGCGCTGATCTTTATTCAATCCGTCGTCCAAAGATTCAATCGTATAGTTCAGAGCTGATGCTGAGAACGGGGCTTCCGCAACAAATTGCAACCCGGAACCCGCTTCGTTCAGTTGTCTCCACCAACGTATATCAGTCTTAGTACCCGTTTCCTGCGGACGAATATACGAAAAAAATTGTTCACTCACGGTCTGACGGTAAATTCCTAAATCCGTTGCATGATTGCGGTCCGAATAGTTTTCCACAGGACCTCTGCCATAATAATTGATTCTATAGAATTCATCAGGCATCTGCATCTGCATGCCGAAGCGGAACATATCGGGCACTTTCTCTGCTTCACCGGCAGCCATTTTCTGAGTAACTTTTATCTCACCTGCATTATTTATCACATAAGTCAGGTATAGTTTAGCAGAGACATCCGGCATTTCATATCCGGCTTCAACTACAACCGTCCCATTTTCCTGCTTGTTGGTAAATGAAGTCCTTTTAAGTTTGGGATTCAGCCATACCCTGTATTTGTGCTGCAATCTGGCACCATAATCATTGTCAGTAGGCGCACGCCAGAAATTAGGTACGAGCTGTCCGCCATCATTCATCAATTCCTTGCCTGCAACCTTATATCTGCTCAGGAAACCATTGTTCTTCGCAAACTCGATAATGAAATCCTCACCTTCAATGATCAGATAATTACCATCATTATTATTCACGGAGGGAGCAACGGATTCTATATTCGCTTTCTTCACATTCACTAATGCAATATCGGGTGCTTTATAGGGAATGACAGACATTTGAGCCTTTGCAACAGTAAATCCGGGAGATAATAAGGTTTCAGCCTTTTTAAGTTTATAAGACACATTCAGTAATAGTTCTTTGTCTTTATACGAATTTACATCGGAGATGTCCAGTTTTAGTTTCGCCTTTTGTTGAGGAGTAACATTAAGATTGCTAACAGTGCCGGCTTCTACCAATTCACCATCTGCCAATAACTGCCAATCCAGATAATAAGCGGAAAGATCACGGAAGAAATTCTCATTAAAGATTTCTATTTCTCCATTTTGCAGGTTGACGGGATGTGTCCAAATGGACTGATAAAAGTAACCCACTTCGTACATGTGCGGATTCGGTACCCTGTCAGGGCTTATCAGACCGTTATCACAGAAATTATTGTCAGAACCATCGTACTTATTAAAATCTCCGCCGTACGCATATATTTCAATACCGTCTTTATTTTTCCAACGCACAGACTGGTCAACAAAGTCCCAGATGAACCCACCCTGAAATTTCGGATATTTGCGTATCAGGTCCCAATATTCTTTGAATCCACCCATAGAATTACCCATAGCATGCGCATATTCACACTGTATAAGCGGTTTAGTGGCATTACTCTTGGCATAATCCTCACACGCACTGTACCACAAATACATCGGGCAGAAAATATCGGTATAATAATCATGACCGGCCTGTTCATACTGCACGGGGCGTGTCGCATCTTCCGCTTTTATCCAACGGTAGCAAGCTTCAAAATTAGGGCCGGGACCGGTTTCGTTGCCCAATGACCAAATAATAACCGAAGGATGATTGTAACTGCGCTGCACATTACGCTGGTTACGTTCCAGATGTGCTTTGGCAAAGGAAGCATGTTTAGAAAGCTGATTATTAGTATATAACATTCCGTGCGCCTCTACATTAGCCTCAGCTACGACATACAAACCATACTCATCGCACAATTCATACCAAAGATTATCGTCAGGATAATGACACGTACGCACAGCATTGATATTGAATTGTTTCATAATCCGAATGTCCTGCAACATACGCTCCCGTGAAATAACGTATCCATAATCGGGATCCATTTCATGGCGGTTGGCACCTTTAATAAGTACAGGCTGTCCGTTCACAAGCAGCTGGGCATTCTTAATCTCCACTTTACGGAAACCCACTTTTACCGGAATAACTTCTAAAATATCATTACCATTCTTTAAAGTAGCGGTCAGGCAATAAAGATTGGGTATTTCCGCACTCCATTTAAGAGGATTCTTAACCTCCATAACAGTCGAAAGACTGCCCGAACCATTCAACCGGGTGTTTGCAACCACATTGCCTTTCGCATCCGACAAATCCAGCTCTACGGTACCCCGTCCTTTCATCTGGAGAGCAACGTCCAGTGATCCGTTGGTGTATTGCTGATCCAAATCGGGAGTAACTCTTATGTCCTGTATACAAGTCTTGTTGCGAGCATATAAATAGCAATCACGTCCCACACCCGAAAAGCGGAAGAAATCCTGATCTTCAAGATATGACCCGTCACACCAACGGAACACCTGAAATGCAATCAGATTTTTTCCCGGTTTGAGATAACCCGACAAATCAAACTCCGCTTCCAGTTTACTGTCTTCACTATACCCAACATACTTACCATTTACCCACAAATAGATATTAGAAGTGATAGAACCAAAATGCACAAAGATTTGCTTATTCTTCCATTCTGCCGGTATGACAATCTCTTTTCGATAGGATCCTACATGATTGTTGGCTACAGGTATTTTCGGAGGATCAGTTCTGAATTGGTTCTTCCATGGGTACCCTACATTGACATAAATAGGATCACCATAACCATTTAACTCCCATACAGCAGGTACTTTCAGTTCATCCCACGCACTATCATTATAACCCAACTGATAAAAATCATCCGGACGCTGGTCAGCATTCCTTACCCAATTAAATTTCCACATCCCATTCAGAGACAGAAAATTATCAGATTCTTCCTTAACACCTGTACGGGCAGCATCGTATGATTCATAAGCAAAATAATTAGCGTGCATCGGAGCACGATTCACAGCATTTACCTCCGGATCTCTCCACTCATTCTTTTGGGATAAAGCAACCGTTTGCAATCCAATAGCCAACGCAAATAGGCTAAATAGTCTCTTCTTCATATCATTATTATTTGAAATTATCCTATAGAATACAAATGTAGAGCTTAGCCTGTTCGCAGACTTTCAAAATTAAATATATGATTTTAAAAATTAGATATATCTCAGATTCCTAACTAAGATAACTCACCAATAGATACAGATAATGAAAAAGCATGACTGCAACAGATAATTAAGTATTCAGCCAGAATTCGCTTTAAAAGTGCTATATTTGCCTCTGTATACGTTTTAAAAACCATCAAAATGAATATCGAAGAATTTAGAGAATATTGCCTGTCATTAAAAGGTGTTCGTGAGAAAATGCCGTTTCCCAATGTCCCCGATAAATACAGTCGTGATGTTCTATGCTTTTATGTAGCGGATAAATGGTTCTGCTTTGTAAATATCGAAATCTTTGACTTTTGCTGTATCAAATGCAATCCAGAAGAATCAGGAGAATTACAAACCACATATATAGGAATAAAGCCCGGATGGCACATGAATAAAAAATACTGGATCAGTGTTTACTTTAATCAGGATGTACCTAACGAGAAAATTAAAGAACTCGTAAGGAAGTCTTATGACATTGTTGTCAAAAGACTGACAAAGAAAGAACGGGAAATGCTACTATCAAGTGATGAATAGCATTCCCAACATTATGATATATATGAATCTTAAAGAGTTATGAAAGCTTTCTATATAGTCTCCAACAGTATCCACCAATAAGCAATATCAGTAATAATGTAATTCCAAAAGCCCAATAATTAACTACACGGGATTCAGCAACAAGCATATAATCACTGTCCAACAGACGAAAAGCATCTACTTTCCAAATGAGTGACTCATCTTTTTGCATGGCGGCATTGGTAGAAACCACCCTGCCCGGCATGAATAACTCAAACTGCACAGCATAACCAAACAATTCTGCAACCCGCCCTTTTTCCTCAAACAGATCATCCATTGGCTTTTTATTGTCCACATATAAGTTTGAGAAATATTTCGTTTGACTCAATTCATCCAGATAATTGCATATCTCTTCGGGCGATCCGTCATCATCGGCATCTTTTCCGGAAAAGTACTTCCCATAAACCGATTCCTTCAGATCTGCCAACTGATGTACAAAGTCCGTATCTTCTTTTATCGTAATGAAATGAAGAATTACTTCACAACTCAATTCATACTGACTACGGTTATACCATTTCCAGAATTTGGCTTCAATGTCATCCAACCTATTATTCTGTTCAATACCATTTAATCCGATCAAAGCCTCCTGATCTCCCCGGAACCATATCCGCTGCTCTTCTTTACTCATATAATTTTCGAGAGGTACCGGACCTTTATCGGGTAATTTACTGTAAGTAGCCGTATACTGATAATATGTATAGAACCAGCGGAAACTTTTCCGAAGTTTTTCGACCGGAACTACCAGAGGAAGACTGTATTCCTTTCCATCCAAAGTACTGAAGCTATCGGAACCTACCGTTGGATAAGTCCGGCAAACTTTCACATTCAGTTTGTCTTCATCTCCCCAACAGTTGAATTTAACAACAGAGTCCAGATTACTCACTTCCCATCCCGAATCTATCCGGAATAAAAACGGATTATGAGTCCTGTCTCCTGCAAGGAAAGCAGAGTCGCCATAAGCATACACCTCTCTGTGCATACTACCATCACTATTTACCTTAGAAACCATCCGGTAATAGGTACCACAGGAAGTCATACTGAGCAGCAAAACAATGGCTGCCATCCATTTATACGTTCTCATAATGATATAATTTAATAAGTTTTCTTTGTAAGTTCCATTATTCTCTTTTGTCTGAGCTTCTTATACTGCACATACTGTCCGGACAAGTAATCACTCTTTTCAGAAAGCCTCATCTTCTCCCAGCCTTCCGGTAGGGAATAAGCACTGTTTTCCTGGAAACGATACTCCTCTTCTACTCTGACACCATCGGGAACCGGACTAAGAAGAGTCTCACTCACCAACAAGCACAACAAAAGTCCTGCGGCTATCCCGGATACCCAACTGCCAATCAGCAGACTTTTCCTTTTCTTCTTTCGGGGAACGATCCTGCTCACTTGCTGTAAAATGGCAGTAGTCAGTTCATCCGGATTACTCAATATAGGCTGTACATTTCTCACCTCATCAAGCCATTCATTGTAAAGTTTATCATCTTGTTTCATAAGCCAGCATCTATTTGATTCATTTTGTTTCGTATATTCTTCCGGGCTAGGTAAAGAGTGGTTTTAATGATTCCGGCAGAAAGTCCGGTGATGGTTTGCACCTCCGGCACATCCAATTCCTCAATATCCCGTAATGTAAAAATCAACCTTTGCCGGGGAGACAGTTCATCGGTATATCTCAGGATTAGTTCACGCAGTTGCTTGTTCACCACTGCCAATTCTACATTATCATCTGACGAGATATTCACGGAAACGGAATAATCTGCTTCATTATCGAGTGGTGAATGGTACAGGGAACGCAGACGGTCATAACAAGTATTGCAAGTGATTTTATAAATCCAGGTAGAGAAACGGCACTCACCATTATATTTACCCAGTGCCAGCCACACCTTTACAAAGGTTTCCTGTACCATATCTTTAGCCTCATCTTCGTCGCACAACAATCGGAAAGCAAGCCGGAATACAAGTGGCTGAAACGTAGAAACCAGCAGAGAGAATGCTACTGCATCCTCCTGCTGGCTCCTACTTATAAGCTCTTGTATTTTTTTCTGGTCCATCATAATAATATCTTCGTTTATTATATGATACGTAAGAAAAACCTTCCGGTCAATTACAAAGAGCCAAATATAACAAATATCCTGAGTAGATGAGTATAATTAGTTTATCTAATAATCTGTAAGCTGACTATTTGCCAAGCATTTTCCACATCCTTTTATTTAACTCTTCATCATCCAATTTGGGAAACTCTTTCAGGATAAACTTCTTGCCATCGGCAGTAAACTCCACATCTCTCGTGTCGATCTTTGATATATATTCTCTCAAACGCTCCGCCTCATTAATCACAGTCTGCATTTTGGCAGAAGGGGTGAACGTCACATAATATCCATTAGGAATATAATCGGATCTCACCAGATATTCTATATGCCTACACCTAATTTTAATAGTAAGTCTGCTATCAACTTCGACTTGTTTTGGGCATTGGTCATAAAAAAACGGTACTTCCCGATTTCATTATCACAAGCCTTCCCATAGCATAAATAAGCCCCAAGCAAAAAGGACAATTTCAGTTTCTCCGTTTCTATTTTTTCTCCGCTTACTTTTCCAGAATAAACCCTGTTTCCCTCCGCTGTACAAGCCACTTTTGGCTCATAATTATAATACTTATCCACCTCGGCAGACAATCCCGGTGAATATATCGCTATTTCCGGAACAATATTCTCGGTTTTTACAATAGATATATCTTGATAATCAGAATCAAAAAGAGAAGACAGAAATAGTACTGTAGACAACTCATTCAGCCGATATTTTCAACTCTTTGATAAAAGGCATCCTCGCCTTTAACTTCGAAGGTGCGATCATACCCCATATATTCATCCAGAGTTCTCACCAAAAAGCACTCCTTATCATACTTTTCCACATCAAACTGCGCTTTCGCCAACAAGCTGAAAAATGAAAACAGCACAAACAACAGACAGCTATTTATTTGCTTCATAATATGAGTCATTTTTACTTCCAAAACGTTGTTTCAGATATTTCTCCAGATTATAAGTTCCCGGAGAATTTCGCAATACAGTACCATCTTTTTCTATCCACTCATAATGAGGGATACCGTTGAAGCGGAACAATTGGCGGAGATAGTTGTAATCTGCCTGAGGAATACGATAACAAGCCTCACCTTTCAAATTCTTTTCCACATACTCATTATAAGTCTTTTCGGGACTTTCACGATCACTGGTGATGTATATGAACTGGAATTCCGGATGATCTTTATACTGTTGGCGCAAACCGGCAGTATGTTCAATACCTCCACGACAGGGACCACAGAACGTTGCCCAAAAAATCTACAAATAAAGCTTTACCCGCATGGGCTTTAATGATATTACGGAAGATGTCCGTAGCGGGCCCTTCAGGCAGAGTGTAAGTACTATCGTTTTGTTGCGGAAACGCTTTGGCATACAAACGCTCCGCCTCGGCAAACATGAACGGATGGCCGATTAACTGTTTTTCTTTCTCCAACAGGCTACGGGCACCTTCTCTATCCAATTGTTTTAAATCAAAAGGAAGACTACGCAAAGCAATGATCTGCGAAACCAACGGAATATATCCGACTATGGTATCCAATCGTCCAGATTTTTCTTTTTGATATTTAAAGAAATCATTTATTTTCATTCTTTTTTCATCTTCTGCTTTTTGATTTTCATCAATAGATACAGAAACACCATCCATTACCTCGTTTTCCTTTCGATAAGCTTCAAATAAATCCTTATATTTTTCTCTAAGTTCTTCCCATATCTTCGTCTCCGCAATGAGTTCGCTTATCTCTCTTGTCACAGTCTTACCTGCTCTTTCTTCGCTATCTTTTCGCATTTTTTCTTGCTCGGGAGTCAATACTACACCATTCTTCTTCAAATAAGTAAGAACAGATTTTTCAGGATATTTATAGGCAATCTTTCCCATTTCAACAGTCGTTGTATCACCCATAGCCCTTGCAAAATTCATATACTCAAGGCGGTTGATAAACCTACTAAAATGCTTATCCGCTACGATAAGACTATCATTAAGCGGCATCTGTCGTAAGAAGTGGTAAGAAGTTGAATCTTCCTTAACCTTCAGAACCTCGTTATCTTTATTCTCTCGTGCCAGATAAGCTCTGTCCATTACAAAGTCCAACATCTTATAACCTTGGGAAATCCTTGCCGTATTTCTCACCAGGCGTGCCGCCTTTCCCACATATCCGTTGACAGCTACAAGCGAGTCAGCCTGCTCTGACCAACGACGAAACATGGGTTCGCAACGCTCTGCAAATTGTGCAGGGGTCAGCTCTTTCTGCATCTTCGAGAAATCCTCATAACGGAATACGAATAAATCATCCACATATTTCAATGCCCTTCCTATATATGCAGTAGTTCCCATGTAATGGACATTATGAAGAGGATAATAATAATCACGGGCACGACTACGTGCCATTACAGCTTCCCAATCTACATACATGGTTACAGTTTGCCCCGGCTCTATATAAAAGGGTAACCAGTTATTATTAAACACTACCGAACTTACCATAGGGTAGTTGACCTCAAATTTACACTCAAACCTTCCATTGGGTTGCAGAGTCACTACCATCGGATAGTCTTCCCGAGTCAGGTCATTGGAAACATAAATCAGACCGTTGGTAAAACCTAATTTCTGATCATAGCCGGCAATGTATCCTTGCAGGCAAACACTATCACGACGAAATACCGGACTCTCATTCTCTTCAACCTGCATCGCCTTCATGCTTCCCGCATCCCGTGAATAAAGCCGGGCGGGTTCTTTATCTTTCTTTATCCGGCACAGACCATTCTTTTGCGGAGTCAGTTCCAGTTCCACTTTATCACCCCGGTCATCTTTCAAAGTGAACAGCATGCTTTTGCCTTTCTGACGGATTGCTTCGTACTGGTAGAAACGGTTGTCCATGACAGCAAGAGAATCGTATATGCCGAAAGCCCATTCATAATAGCCATCCATTCCCATCCAGTTGCCGGAAACTTTATCGAAAAGTGAGGCTTTGGCATCTTTTTTCTCCAAAGATATATAGAATGTATGCGACTCATCGCCTTCATCGTCATCGAGGAAATGAATCTCTTTTGTTGTTTCAGGAAGCGGTGGAAAAAGAAGCACAAAATCTAAAGTTCCCGAATCCGGAGTATATACTTCTTTATCCAGTTCAAAACCTTCGCTCCCCGTAAGATAATATTTCTCACCGGTATTCGCATCTTCCAGATAAGTGCTCTTACCCAGCATCACCCACCAATGTGGACGGAAAATAACATGGATATGCAACCTCGTTGCATCTGGAGTACGTTCAATACGAGTAATATTATAGATACTGCCCGAACGGAATTTAAACTTAGGATTGTCGATCACATTTTGTGCCTGAAGCATACAAGTGATACAAAGCAGGAGAAGGAAAATAAGTTTTCTCATGGTATAGTTGTATATAATTAATTTCTACTAAGACTCAAAGATTAATCACTCTGACAAATATAAGCAATAAAAAAGAAGAACTTTTATTTTGAATAAATATTTTTCAAAAACTAATATTTAAGAGTAAAGTATCCTTTTGAAAGGGCTACACCCTTTATATGAAAAGGTGTAGCCATGAGACTAAAAGGGTGTAACCATCCGGGCAAAAAGGTGTAGCCCTTTCAGAACAAGGCTACAAATACCTGTAGGCTGGATTATATCATCCTTATAAATACGTTTTCAAAGAAATTGATTGCCCACTTATGTAAACTAATCAGATTCTATCATCTGATTACTTCAGTATGGCAATCTTCTCTCTTCCCACAATATAAATTCCTGCAGGCAAATCCCGGATCACCTCACTTCTGCGCACCTGAGTGCGGAGCTTGATTCCCGTAATGGTATAGACATCTACCTGTGGATCTTTATCCACGGCCACATCTTCGATACCGGTGGGATCTTTGTAATCATCGGAATTAGTCAGATAGACTTTCTCTATGACAATGGGCTTTCCTCCTAACGCCCAAAAACCTACAATATAAATATGGCTCGGATCAAGTTTCACTTTGGGATTACCCTTATACATATTATTCAAATCAACAACCACTTGCTTACTACTCTTGATTTCATATTCGGCAGCTCCCGACCAATAGTTATTCTCATCAAACAAACGGAATGAAGCACCGTTGTCCGAGTTATCATTGCCCATTTTTGCCACAACGTATTTATATTCTGATAAATCAATACCGGTATCGTACCACCAGCCGCCGAAACCATACTGTCCGGTCACTAATGTATGCGTATTCTCATCAAAAGAGCCGGTCGCATAAATATTGGGATTAAACAATTCTGCTGTTAATGGAAAAGTGGAAGAAGTGACATGAATCGTCAAAGACTGACGGTCGCCCAATGGACCTTTGTAGCTGATAACTATATCACTTTCTCCATCTTGCAAAGCCATTATACGCCCATTAGTTACACGCACGACATCCGGATTTTGATTTTCATAATCGGCCGCCATAGTGATATCTTCCGTATGGCCATCGGCATATATTCCTTTCACTGTAATTGTAGAAGAACTTCCGGTAAGCAAAGTTAGCTCTTCATCTCCATCGATGGTCAATTCGGTTAAGGTTAGTGATTCTTCACTATAACCCTCAAAAGAATCGTCAAAATAGAACTCTTCATCAAACTCCGGTTCGGTAGAGAACCAGTCTACATCTACATAGCCACCTGTCTGGACAGTTGCATAATTAAAGATAGCGAACTTATTGCCTGTGAATACCGTCAGATCATACTTCATGTTCAGGTCATCTCCTAATTTTGTATAGGTCTTGTTGTCCAGGCTGTAGTAGAAACCTGCCTTACTCGTGCTGTAATTGGCAATAGCTCGCAGATAGATTACCGGTTCAGTGACTACCTCTCCTATCTGTTCCGACTTTGCAGCCGACGAAACTACAGGGGCAGTGGTATAAACCAACCGCTTCTGTCCATCTATGACTTTAATACCAATAAAAGCATAAGGGTCCTGAAATACTGCCAATCCTGCCACATCGCCTTCTTGCATTTTTCCTATCTCCATTCTGACCGTACCATAGGAATGCTCCAAATCCTGTGGATATCCCAGAATTCTCTGAGTCAATGTGTTCTTGGCTTTATGCAGGCTGTCGGTAACATTTGCCGTATACAACCGCAAATAGCCGGCATGTTCAGTCAACGACCATTTTGATCTGTCTGCATTATGATTCCATCCCCATTGCAGTCCTAATTTATAATGCCTGAAATTATCATTTGTAGGCAATGACTTTATGGGGTATTCCCTACCAACATCGGGCTTACGATAGGTAGTGACTCCTTTTCCATTCTCACCGATTTCAGGCCAACCATCCACCCATTTTACGGGTTGCAGGTTAGGAAACCGTCCATAAGCACCTTTATCGTAGAAAAGCATAGTCCACCACTCTCCGGTCTGCGTTTCTACCAAAGCTCCCTGATGAATGTTGTCATCGTCTATCAGCTTCTTCTCCTCATAAGGTCCGTAGATGTCTTTGGAACGGAAAACAGTTTGGAAAGCAGGCCATCCTCCATACGTAGAGTAGATGTAATAATATTCACCTATCTTATACAAACGGCTCCCTTCGAGCCCTTCGCGGAAAGACCATTTAACCACATCCTTATCGTTACCGGGAATTTTATTGAAATCTGCATCCAATTCGGCTATGCGAAGCTGATTGATACCGTAAACTACGTATATTTTATCATTATCAAAAAGCAATCCGCAATCATAAAAACCGTCATTCAACTTCTTCTTTTCCCATTCACCTTCAATATCAGTAGTGGTCAATAGGTATCCACCTTCATCCAGTGTAGTAAACAGGAGATAGAACTTGCCGTCATGATATTGAAGCGCTGTTGCCCACTGTCCGCGACTGTAACGATTCTGACCATTTTCAAGATTATAACCATCGGATGCCTCTATCCGCTCCAACGGATTACAGCAATACTCCCAGTTCACCAAATCATAAGATTTCAGAATGGTAGCTCCGGGAAAAATGTACATAGTAGTGGATACCATGTAGTACACATCACCTACACGGATCACATCAGGATCAGGGAAATCACCGAAGATAACGGGATTGGTATATGTTCCATCCCCATTATCACTATGAGACTGATAAGTGAAATCGGGACGCGGATAATTCTCCTTTGCATATTCCTGATACCAGTGGTAAGTGGGCCACGGGCAAGCTTCCGGATCAGTCAGGAAAGTGTATGCCTCTCCTTCGGCAGGTGGAGTATCTTTAAATTTTGCCAGCAAATCGGCACCCGTAAAAATAAGCCAGCTCACATTGCCCGAATTATCTACAATATGTTTCATATTCGCTCCAAAACCCGGACCGCCAAATGTACCGGTATGGGCTTTCCCCCATGAAGCATTATATTTTGACGGCGCCCAATCCATTTCTGTTATCATGATAGGTGCGAATGTCGCTACCGGAGCTACAGAATCATCCCATCCCTGCTGGAAAGGTTCATATCCTCCTGTACTGGAACCACCATCCCCATTTTCCCCGTCACTTCCCATCCAGCCCGGGTAAAGGTGAACAGCATAGCCAATATTTTCTCCCTCAATCGGATTAACAGCAAATCCTTTATACAACCCCTGATAACCCAAACCGGGTATCCAGAGAATATTATCACAGCCCTGTGCACGCATCCCATCTACCACCGACTGGAAATACTCTTTCAGTTTATCGAAGTGTCCCTGCGAACCGGCTCCATAAGTACCATCAGGACCAAGTATATTAATCGGCTCGTTGGCCAGTTCAAACATAATATTGGGATGATTCTTTAATTTCGGATGCTGGGCTACATGTGTCCATACTTTAATGAGATACTGATTATACTCATCTCCTACAGCTATCTTTTCCGGACAGACTCCGGGAGGACGCATCACCACATAAAGTCCTTTTGAGACGGCATATTCCGCCATCGGAATAAAAACCCTATCAAGATAGGTTTTGAACCGGTTGAAATCGAATGCTGAAATGTCATTCTCTCCTTCTACATGAATTCCCGGAGAGTTCGACCAATACGGGTCCATGTGTAATCGAAGAAAGTTCATTTTCCAACCGGCATCTATAATGTCGTCAATCAGTCCTTGATTGTATTTCAAGCATTTTGCCACGTCATAATTGTCCCACTTCTGTCCCATCTCATTGAACCACGGACTATAGGTTTGTGCAAACCCATGTAAATTAACCTTATTCCCATGCGGGTCAATATTTCTTGAGTTCAACTTATAAATGCACCTTTTTGGGTGCGGATAATAAGCAATAAAAACATTTATTTTTCAGAGAGGAAAGAGAGACAATGTCCCCCTTTCTCTCACTCTGAATGGATAAAGTTTGCTATCTTTGCTTTAATTGTCCGTCCAAAGAAAAAAAAAGTTGCAGATGAGCAAACATATAACCGAGGAACAAAGGTATGCAATTTCTATGATGTTGCAAATACCGATGAGCAAAAAAGCAATAGCGGAAGCTATCGGAGTAGATAAAAGCACTGTTTACAGGGAGATAAAGCGCAATTGCGACGCCCGAAGTGGTAGCTATAGCATGGAGCTTGCCCAGCGAAAAGCAGACAGGCGCAAGCAGCAAAAACATCGCAAGGAAGTGCTTACACCGGCAATGAGAAAACGGATAATAAAGCTGTTGAAGAAAGGATTCAGCCCGGAGCAGATTGTCGGCAGGAGCCGCTTGGAGGGAATTGCGATGGTATCTCACGAAACGATATATCGCTGGATTTGGGAGGATAAGCGGCGGGGTGGCAAACTGCACAAATATCTTCGCAGACAAGGTCGCAGGTATGCCAAACGTGGTTCTAAAAATGCAGGGCGAGGATTTATCCCAGGCAGGGTGGATATTGATGAGCGTCCCGAGATAGTGGAACTGAAGGAGAGATTTGGTGATTTAGAGATAGATACAATTATTGGTAAGAACCACAAAGGTGCCATTCTTACCATTAACGACAGAGCAACAAGCAGGGTCTGGATACGCAAGTTGTCGGGAAAAGAAGCCATCCCGGTAGCTAAGATTGCAGTATGGGCACTGCGGAAAGTGAAAAACTTAATACACACAATTACGGCTGACAATGGAAAGGAGTTTGCAAAGCACGAGGAAATTGCGCAAAAATTGGAAATAAAATTCTATTTTTGCAAACCATACCACTCATGGGAACGTGGTGCCAATGAAAACACCAACGGGCTTATCAGGCAGTATATCCCAAAGGGTAAGGACTTTAGTGAAGTAACCAACAAACAGATTAAGTGGATTGAAAATAAACTCAATAATCGACCTCGTAAAAGACTTGGATACCTCACGCCAAACGAAAAATTTAAACAAATTATTAATCAGAATTCTGTTGCATTTGCAAGTTGAATTCAGCTTTTAAATAATTCTGAGAAAATTAATAAGAAGCATTATGCCGCAATACAATTTTCTCACCTGAGTAAATGAGATTGCCCGATGTACAAACACCTTCTATCACAACCCCATAATCGGCAGCAGAATCAGCCGTATAGAAACTGACGTGAGCAGTTCCCGATTCATCAACCTGAACGCTCGGATTCCAGTATATCGTTGAACGCAAGTCAGGAGTGGTGGATTCTTTCTTCGCTTTGGTGTCATACGCCGGTGAGTAAAACTCTACAGTCTGCTGGTAGCCGACACTCGCAATAGTCTGTATGTTGCTGTTCATCTTATTTTTCTGCACAAACCCATTCTTCGTAGTGACTACTATGGCACCATTTCCCGCAGCCGACCCATAAAGAGGACCGACAGAAGTGGCAGGAGAGTAAAAAACATCTTTGATATCATCCACGTCCAACAGGTCAAAATCAAAATTTTCTTCGGGAACATTGTCCAGTAACACCATGACCGGAGCAAATCGATAACGCACCTCATTATTTGTGACAGTGATGCCCGGTAAACGTCGCAAAAGGTCGTATGTAGAAATAAAATGTCCTTTTTTTACATCCTCTTCTGTAAGCACCTTCGAAGTTCCTACCGAATAAAAGGGAGATTCCGTTTTTACAGCTCTCTCTCTTCTGGCTGTCACTATCACTTCCGCCAGATTATAGACTCTCATTCCATTTTCTATAGTATATTTTTGGTCCATCTTTGCCATATAGTTTTCTTCTATATGTGGTTTTTCAATGCGGGGAATAAATCCGATTTTAGGGGCAGGAAATGATTTATAGGGGTCCAGTTCTATAAAGACTTTTGAAGAACCTTTCTTGCTAAGAGCCTGAACTATATACTGAGTACCGCTGGGATATTCCAGCCTGTCGAATACAAACCGCCCATTCCGGTCAGGCTTCGCCAGTTCTGTCCCGATGAGCGAATCTTTAAGGGCAAGCAAAGAGATATTTCCCTCTTTCAATGCAGAAAACAAGCCCTCTACTTTACCGGAAACTTCGTCGCCCAATTCCAAATTGTAGGGTAATGTGTCGGTTATATTGCCTTTCAATACCTCCGGAATGTTGTATTTCCGCCAGCCTTGTGTCATCATCAGCAAATCCAGAGCATAGGAAGAACTGCGGCTGTCCTGCAAGTAACTCAACGGTGACTCAATGTGTCCTTTAAGATCGGAAGTGAGCAATAAAGTGGAAACAATGTTGGAAACGGTATCCGGCTTCACGTCTGTTCTGTCAACAACTGCAAGTGCGAAGTTGCCTGACATGGGGTTTCCGTTTATATCTTTAATCTGTATATCCATATCTACCTTCTCTCTTGCCAAGTAATTTTCGCGGTCAAGCCGGACTTCAGTCTGCACCAGCGCGCTTTTTTGCAGAGAAAACACTAAACGTTCGCTCAGAATATTTCTCCCTTCATCAACCAGCAGAAAATGAACGATACCTGCCGGGAAGAAGTTTTTTTCGAAGTCAACATAACTTTGTTTGTTATCCCAAGGCTGTGCATACAGAACGATGCCACGCAAATGTGCCACCAGCGTCAGCGAAGTCCCCAATGGGGTATCAGGTGATTTGGAAAGACTTACCCGCAAATAATCTTTAGACCAAAGTGTATTCAGGGAGATAGCATCCGGAGAAGGCTCGGGCAAATCAAAACGCTGGGAAACGCCTGTTCCGTCACTACAAACGGCATGATACTTTTTTCCGGGAACGTAATACATCCGGAAACTCCCCATACCCAAATGCTGGCTTTTGAAATCGGCACATACCTGACCTTCTTCGTCAAGTACTTGACCTTCTATCTCTGTAGACAAACCATCTGCATCAATAGCCTTAAATGCCATTTTGATTGTGGTGGACTGAGCTGCATGACCTCCTTCGGGAAAAAAAGCTACATCAAAGTTTTTACTCAATTCGGGGATTCTGAAATAGCGGTTGGAGATTTTGCCGTCATACACTGTTTGCAATAAAAATGTACGCGAAGCGGGAATTTCTTTCTTTTTGAAAGTGTAATGGATATTTTCTCCTTCCAATGATAAGACTTTTCCTTGTTTGTCCCTGTCTCCATCAGGAAATAGAATAGCTTGTGTGGGAGTGACGGATCGGTTGTCCGGTTTAGTAAAAAAATGTATTTCCGCATGAATGTCGTTGTTTTCAGCAGAATAACTGATTTCCGGAGATATCGCTTCGGATACGGGATCGGATATATAAATCAATTTATGGGGAAAGTACTCTTCACCTATATTCTGCATGAACCAAGTATAGGCCCTGAGAGAATAGTTGCCTTCCGGCAGGTCTTCACCCAATGGAATATGTCCGTAAAAACACCCCAAAGAGTCCGGTCTTATTTTCACTCTCTCCACCAGGTTGCCCAACGGATTCACCAACTCTACATATACATATCGGCTGGCATTAGCTTGCTTTAGCATAAGGGCATCTACTAAGTGCGCCCTGAACCAAAGGGTTTCACCGGACATGTAGATGCCACGGTCTGTCTGAAGGTGAATCTTTTCCTGGGGGAAATTTGACAGTTGCTGGGAAAAGAGGTTTTCTATGTTCATAGAGTCCATTTTCACTACCAATGAATCTTGGGTAAATGCATCTTGTATGCACAACAACAATAGCAATAAAGAAATAAAACATATTCTCATGATATAGTTTTTATATATTTTACAGAAAATGGCGCTTCTCACGAAGCACCACCTTCTTAAACTAATGGTAATAAAAAATGCAATCTGGTTTTACCCTAAAATATAACTTCCTAATAATCATATTTTCTATTTTCTTCCATCCAATCGTTTATCTTACGCACTTCATCATCATTCTTACGCTCTTTGTATACAAATCCTCTGGTTTTCTTTTTGTATCCCATCTTCTTCGAAAGTATACCACAAATCGTACACTTCCATTTCGGGATAGTATTTACCACCGCCACTGATAAGTTTGAACTTATCCCAAGACTTCAGAGTTACTGAATTATCCGGATTAACAGTGATATTGAAACAAAAGTCCGGTCTATAATCTGTTGACCCTTTTGACCACTCATTCTTTTGATGATACATACGTACAGTGTTACCATCAACTACAGCTTGCAACGTGCGAGGCGACTTATAGATAACGGAATCTTTCGGATTATCAGCAGGCTTAATCACACCGTCCATATAATAAAGCCCTGAATAGTCATTCATCAGATTCAGACGGATTAGCACCACTGTATCTTCTTTAGCCAATTCAAAACGAGATGTTCCACTAAGTTTAAACGCCATCATATAGAGCGAATCTATATGCAAAGTGGATGGGTCAATGTGAACAGGATACGTGCCATAGGTTTCACCCTTTTTCACAACTACATTTTCTTGTGGAAAACTATAGATACCATTTGTCAACGTACGATACTTTATATCATCCGAACCGAGTTCTTTCTGGTTATAACTTTCAATACCAGAAGGAAATTCTTCAACAGTAACAGTTACATCTTCCTTGGCAAGCAGCGAACCGCTGATGGCAACCGATGCATATATGGTATCTTTTTCATAACCTATATTCAGATCTCTATTTATAATCTTATCTTTTGCCCCAACCAGATAAACCGTTTCGGGCCATAAATTCTCTTCCATAGGTATTTTATTGTCGCAACCCGCCATACATGCCAACAGCAAGGTTATCGAAAAAAATGCTATTTTCTTCATATTATCAACTTTTAGTGTTTTCATTTTAATTCCATCCCGGGTTCTGTACCAATTTACCGTTCTTTCTCAGCACATTTCTGTCAAGCGGCCACAGATACATCTTGTTGGAAAACATACGTTTCATGGTTTTTCTGTATTCCAAATTCTCTCTGTATAGAACTGTTCGCGTTGTGATTCGCGAGCACTTACATCCAATCCTCTGATGGGTTTGTTGTAAGCGTCATAGGCATCTTTCCAACGGCGCAAATCCCAATAACGATGACTTTCGAAAGCAAATTCAATCAACCTTTCATGCTTAATCAGGTCACGCATCCTGCTTTGGTCGGCTGCATCGGCAGTTGTGATTCCCGGTTGACCGGCACGATAACGAATCTGATTGAAATATTTCACCATCTGATCCACATCACGAGTAACCGTCACCTGCCCATCTTCGTCCGTATACGAACCTTCCATTTCGTTCATCGCTTCTACATACCCCAACAATACTTCGGCATAGCGGAATATCGGATAAGTTTTCGCTTTTACCACTCCATTCCAAAAGATACAATCATCCTGATGCACATATTTCCGGCAGGTATATCCGGTCCTGGTTCTGTTATCATTATTATTCATATCAGATGCACTACCTCCGTAATAATAGTCGGTAACATAGTTTCTGGTACCTGCTGACAAACCGTCACGGTGGGAAGTTGTAGGCCAGATACAAGCATTGAAACCAATAGTCGCATAAAAACGCGGCTCACGACCATCATCACGATGAGCTCTGTTTCCGGAAAGAAGATAATCTGACGAGAATGTTTTATCTTGTCCCACTGCCTGCCATGATTTTTCCGCCTGAGTAGCTTCACTAAACGGTCTACCGTCAGCCATCCGGTATTCATCAATCATATCCAAAGTAACACTAAATGAAGATATTCCCCCAATTTGGAAGGTGTCACAAGAATATAGTTTCCATTATTTTTTGAAAAATAGATGTATTCTTTAACCAACTCAGGCTGGTAAGTGCCATCAAACAGCGTCTTGTATGATTTATAGGGATCTATGCCTCCGGCTCCATCAGGGAAGTTGGCATCGGATACCGTCTCGGGAAGAGGCAATGTGCCTGTACCCTTTTCATTCACTATTTTAGGTACAGTATGAATGGCATACTTATTCATATCAATAATCCGCTTGAACGTGGCGGCAGCTTTTCCCCACTTAACCTTGTCTTCCGTCTGGGCAATGAAATTCCTGCCCTCTGAGTCTTTCCAATCGGAATAATAACTGTTACCATTGAAAAGGGGGCTGGCAGCATAGAGCTGCATACGAGCTTTGAACGCCAAAGCAGCACCCTTGGTAGGTATATACTGCAATGCATCTATACGACTTGGAGGCAGCAATTTAGCTGCTTCTTCAAAGTCGGCACAGATTTTCTCTACACACTCATCGTAAGTGGAACGCTCGAATGAAACTGACGCTACATCTTCGTCCGTATCGAAAGGACGGTCGGGAAGTACAACCACAGGCCCGTACAATCTTACCAAATAGAAATAGAAGTAAGCCCGCAGAAAATAAGCCCTTCCCTTGAAATCACGCATTTCCATCTCGGTAAGCTCCTGGTTTTTGGATATATTCTCCAATACGATGTTGGCCTTACGGATTCCTTTATAGCAATCGCCCCACGGATTAAACCATGTGTTCGTTTCTTTCACTTCATCATAAAGTATAGCATTTCCATTCGTTACAAACGGAACGATTGCTTCATCTGAGCCCAATCCACTGGGTAATGTAGAAGACCATCCCCAACCATTCATAAGTATTGATTCATCAGGAAGCAGTGCAGCCGCTCCATTGATATACTCTTCCGTTCTGGAGCGGGAAAGGAAAATGGAGTCCAGCGTGGTCTGATCGTACACATATTTGTCAATGTCCAAGTATTTTTCGCACGAACCGAACATAATGCTTGAGACCAAAATAACGGTTATTGCGGCTATTCTACCGAGAAAACCGAATTCTCTTTTATAATTTCCAAATTTTATCATAATTGTCAGGTTATATTAGAATGAAAGATTAAGCTGTAAAGTATACACTCGCTGGACAGGATAGACTGTTCCATTGTCTCCTGCTTGTGCGGGATCCAGCATCTTCTCTTTAGACCAAACTGCCAAATTGTCTCCAATCACACTAATTACTGCTTTCTGAAGACCAAACTTTTTCAGGAATTGGTTCTTGAGTGTATAAGAGACTTGCACATTCTTCAGACGCAAGTAACTACCATCAGACAACCAAAAAGAAGATGATTGACTATTATTACTGCTACCTCCATAATAAAGACGAGGGTACTTGGCGTTCGGATTCTCGGTGGCAGGGTCGCCTGAGATTTCACGTGAAATCCATCGGTTTGCCGGATTGGCAAAGTCTGTAATCACATTACCAGCTGTACTACCCGAGAATGGCTGATACATATTTCCACCTTTAAAATAGGTCACGCGGCTTACTCCCTCGAACAGGACACTTACATTAAAGTTCTTCCAGTTAAACTCTGTGGCAAATCCATACTGTATCTGAGGCACATAAGAATACTTCAAAGGTACAATATCATCCCAATTGACAATGCCATCACCATTGACATCCTTATACTTGATGTCACCAGGCAAGTAATTGCCAAAATCCTGACGAGGACTATTATCTATATCTGCCTGGTCTTTAAACAGGCCCAAAGCTATCAAGCCTCGGTTAATTCCACTTTGATATCCTACGGCTGATTGGTAATCGTATTTCTTAAGATCTTCCTCGAAATTGGTGATTTTGTTCATGGACTGTGTGTAGTTGGCACGTATAATCAGGTATTTGTCATTGTCACCCAAAGGCTGCGTATATGAGATATGTCCATCCATACCCCAGCTCTTCATTTCACCTACATTGGCCCAAGGTAATGACGGAAGTCCCATCTCTTCGGGTACACTCTGGCGTTGTTGATAAATACCTGAACGTATATCCTGGAAGAAATCGACTGTCATTTCAAAACGTTCGTGGAAGAAACGTGTATCAATACCGATGTCAGCTTTCTTGGCCTTTTCCCAGCGCAGGTTGCTGGAACCCACTTGCGTTTCGGTCAAACCGGAACCGTTATTCCAACTGCCGGAACCTGTGTGACCAATCAAAGTCAGATAGGGAAAACGTACCGAGTCATCCCAAGTGAGACGGTCATTACCTACTATACCATACGAAGCCCTGATTTTGAAATAATTGATAAAATTGTCCTTATTACGCCAGAAGCGATATTGCGTGGGAGCCCAACCTATAGAAACAGCGGGAAACCAACCAAATTTCTTACCTTTCTCAAAAGCCTCCGAACCGGTGTAACCCATATTAAATTCGGCCATATAAGTATCATCATACGAATAAGAGAAACGGCTTGAGTAACTATTATAACGTTTAGGGATAGCAGTCAGCAATTGATTATATTTCGATGCTTCATAATCGCTCCATTCGGCCTTCACCAAAGCACCTACCTTATGTACCTTATTAAATGTCTGGTCGTAATTCAGTCGGAAATCCCAATAAATTCTACGCTCAGTGTCATTCCAATTTGTATAATAGGGCTCCACTGCATCAGATATTTTCTCCAAATCGAGTGTTCCATCACGTTTATAACCATGAGCATAATAAATGGCCGGCATTTTTTCGCGAACTTGGGTTCTCGCACCTATCGAATTAATGTTGACCAATCCTGCAATACTCAGTCCGGGAGTTATCATCTTCAAATCCTGATTGAGCTGCATCGTGATTTTATTGTCATTGGAATAGAACTTACGATAACCCGTCATATTCAACAATACATACGGACTGATATTCGATTTATCAGTGCCATATCCAGGTGCCTGCCCTGTGGTGTACATCAACGGTACTGTCACCGGAGTCAGATTGGATTGTGCCTGCCACAATACCTTACTGTCGTTTCCATATCCCGGATAATTCTGAGTAACAATCACAGTCTCTTCATTCAGCGAGAGCGTAGTGGTGGGAGTGACATTCACATCCACATTGGCACGGAAATTAAACTTGTTGTAATTTACGTTCGTATTGTATTTGTTTACCCCTTTGTCTTGCTTAAAAATAGCATCTTTTGTCGTAAAACCAGCACTGATGTAATAACGAGCCACTTCACCACCTCCCGATGCACTCAGGAAGTATTGTTGGTTCCAGGTATAGTCTTTCAAGATAACATCCCGCCAATCCACATCCGGATGAAAATCAGGATCCATGTGATTTCTAAACAGTGCCAAATCCACATCCGTATAAACAGGAATACGTCCACGTGTCACGGCAGCTTCGTTGGCGAGTGCCGCATATTCCGCAGCACGTACATATTTGGGCATTTGAGGAGAATAAGAAATACCAGTATTTGCCTTCACCTGCAAATTCAGCTTTCCCGCCTTACCCTTCTTGGTACTTACCAATACTACACCGTTGGCACCACGCACACCATAAACCGCCGTAGAAGAGGCATCCTTCAAGATAGAGAAACTTTCGATGTCTTCGGGGTCGAGCGTATTCAAGTTACCTTCGATACCGTCAATCAATACCAAGGCACCCTGTCCGGCACCAAAGGTACTAATACCACGCACCCAGAACTCGGAGAAATCCTTACCCGGCTCTCCACTACGTGTAACGGAAATGATGCCCGGAACACGTCCGCCCAACATGTTGCTTATGGAAGTGGCAGGAGTTTTCAACGTAGCCACCTCAACTCCAGTAATGGCACCTGTCACATTAATCTTCTTCTGTACCTTACCCGATGCCGTAATCACAACCTCGTCCATTACATTCGAACTCTCCTTCAACACCACGCGCATGCGCTCGTCACTCTTGTTCATCTTTATCTCCTGAGGATCATACCCCACATAGGATATGACCAACGTATGCCCGGCTTTGATACCCCCTATCTTGAAACGACCGTCAATATCCGTAATGGCACCCATAGAAGGAACTTCCTTTACAGAAATCGATACTCCGATTAAGAGTTCGCCTTTCTCGTCCATAACCGAACCCGAAGCTACCACAGTCTGTTGCGCATAGGCCAAATTCATAGAACTTACCCATGCCATAAGAAACAGTAATATATGTTTAATCTTCATCTTGATTCATTTTATATGATTTCTACTTTTATTCAATTGTCATTTTCCGGATTGCCTTTGAAGATTCTTCACCAATGAAGAAGTTCTCTTCCGAATCCAAAGCAATACACAATGGATTATCAAACAATGCATCCGTAGGGAATCCGTTAAGTCTTCCTGACCGATCGGGAGCTCCCGCTACCAAAGAAACAAGCCTTCCTTTGATTTTCACAATGCAATGGCTATTTTTGCAACATACATAGAGTTCACCGTTACTATTCACCGCCATTCCGCAAGGTTCTTTCAATACGGCATCGGTCAATCTATCTCCAAAAGCTGTAGCCAACCATCCCGGTTGGAAGCCGGCATAGCGTTCCACTTGCCATGCGCCCGAAGTATCTTTCCATATCTTCACAATGCCATTACTCTCAGGATAAGAAGCGAAAAAACACTTATCGTATTTACTATAAGTCAGATAATGCCTCCACTGGCTGGTATTCACTCCATCAAAAGCCGGGTAATCTGATGTAGCAAATAACTTTGTATAACCTTTATCTTCCAAATCTATTTCATAAAGACCATCACCGGACATTGCATACAAATAGCGGTCATCTTCGGCATAAGCCAATGCCCCCTGGCAATCGCCTTGGAAAGGTATTGTGAGACCAAGAGAGTTTAAAATCCATCCATCCGCACGGGTAGCTGTGTATAAAGCACCTCCACTACGGGGCATGATGCTCACTTTTTCTCTTGAACTATCAACTGCAACAGCACCCATATAACCAATATTAATCAGACGAATCACCGTATTATCCTCTAATGACACAAAATAGGTACGGTCGCCCCATCCTCCTCCAACGAAAATGAAATTATCACTCTTTTGTCCTGCAACAGCTACAATTCCTGTACACTCATTCATTCGGAATTCTTCTATTTTACTGTCATCTGACGATGTCCATCCGTCTTCACCAAATTTTCCCAATATTGTTTTCACAGATTGAGTTTGATAATACTTAAACTTCACATTGTCAGAGGTGTACCTTTTACCTTCCACTTCCAATGTTATCTCGTTATAGCCGGGCAACTGCTTGGGGATAAGCCCATACAATTCATTTCCGTTGTTGTTTACTATAACCGCTTCCTTGTCGGCAAAGAAAACTTTGACTTTTCCGGTCGTGTCAACCGGAAAGTTTCCTTTGATAATAAAAGAATCGTTGATTCTTCCCCAGTCGGGTGACATGGATTTTAACTCAATAGGCTTGCTCGAATCATAATAGTTGCCTATTTCAGGCCATTTCTCAATTACTTCTTCGCCATTGCAACTTGCGAACAAAATACTTAAGAAAAGAAAAACAAAATAAAGCTTGTTGTTCTTCATAATATATAAGTAGTGGGGTTCTATGCTTTTCATTACTAATAGTAGTCATTGGTACCAGCCCCCTTTAAATACCAAAGCTACGTAAAACTCATTGCAGATTACCGAAAGTGATATGTATCGTTACGGTTATCTCTGATTTTACAATCTTTACATAAATAGCTGACTTAACCGTCATCATCATACATACATTTCATAAGATTAACTTGATTAGATTTAACATTACAATAACTCCATCGACATACATTCCGTACATCGATACACAAAGCTACAGAAGTGTACCCAATACACTTTTAGATATTAGATATATAATTTTAGATATTAGATAATCTATACTACAAACGATAAAAAATAGGAAAAAGAAGTAAATTAGACCTCTGTAGGAGACTTACCAAAGTACTTTTTAAATACCGTACTAAAGTAACTGATACTGGAATAACCACAAAGTTCGCTAACTTCCGTGATGGTGTATTTATGAGATTGGAGTAATTCTAAAGCTCGGTTTAAACGAATGGATTTAATAAACTCAATAGGTGATTGACCTGTCAATGCTTTTATTTTTTATATAATAGTGAACCGCTCACATGCATTTCCATAGCAAAGCTTTCTTTGTCAAAATCCAGATTTTGCATATTATTATGAATTACTTCCACGGCTTTTTTCACAAACTGATCATTAAGCTCATTCGCCAAAATAACCTGTTGCTCATCATTCTCCGGTTTTATCAATTTCAAAGCTTTCTCTCTGACAATTTCCCTGTTTCGCATAAGGGACTTTATCCGTTGCTCCAAAAGTGATATATCAAAAGGCTTTGTGATATAATCTTCTGCCCCCAGACCTAAACCTTCCAATTGGTCACTTTTATCACAAAGTGAAGTTAACAGGATTACCGGAATATGCGAAGTTTCAAAAGTAGATTTAATCAATTTACATAACTCAAACCCATCCATATCAGGCATCATCACATCCGAAATAGTCAATTCAGGAGATTCTTTCTGAAGCAATTCCCATGCTTCATTGCCATTGCCAGCCTCTAAAATGTAATATTGATTTTCAAAAGAACACTTCAGGAAGTTCCGCAAATCCTTATTATCATCTACGATTAATATAGATTTCTTCTTTCCGGATCTATCATCTTCCTGTTTATATTCCGACTGATCAGACGGACCATCGGCAGATATGATATTACCCAGTTCTTCATGTCCAACAGGTGCAACTTCAACCACTTCTTTATAAGGGATGTTTATTTTGAATAAAGAACCTTCATTCTCCTTACTTTCAAGCGAGACTTTTCCCTCATGCATCAAAACGTAATTTTTCACCAACAACAGGCCTATCCCGGAACCTACCATGCGTGAATTAACCTTATTATCTCCCCTATAAAACTCTTTGAACAACTTTTTCTGAGCATTATCCGAGATACCCAATCCATAATCTCTTACCTCCAAGCTCCAATAGTACTCATTACAATTCAATGTAAGCTCCACTTTACCATTCGTATGGGAATATTTGATTGCATTAGATATCAAATTATCAACGACTTTCTCTATTTTCAATTCATCGACAGCTGACATATAAGATTCCTTGTTAGAGACAAACTCTAATATAACATTCTTTTTCCCTGCTGTAGACTTGAACATCGTTTTCCGCCTATATACCAAATTAACAATATCAACCATTACCAAAAACAGTTGTCCTTTTCCCATATCTACTTTCTGGAAATCCAGAAGTTGGGTTGCAACATTAGATAAGCGTTCAGACTGTTCCATAGCCAGATTCAGATAATAATGTCCTTTCTCTGACAATTCTTCCTCTTTATTCAATTCCTGAATAGGTGCATTTATCAGCGTTATCGATGTACGAAGATCATGAGCAGTATTTGTGAAAAAACGAATTTTATCTTCGGCATGGCGCTGTTTTAAACGATTTATATAGAATTTAAGCACAAAGAATGTAGTACTCATTATAATAATGAATATCACCAGGCGGAACCACCACGTCTGCCAGTAAAGCGGAATAACGTGTATATCCAATGTACGTTCATCAACTATCTGAGAAAGTGAATTATTGTACATTCTTACTTTAAGCCGGAAATTACCATTAGGAATATTGGTATAAGTAATTATTTGCTGACTGGAAGGATGTGACCACTCCACATCAAGACCTTCCATTTTCCATGAAAATTTTATTTCTTTGGAAGAAACACCAATAGGCAATACCTCAAGCGTCAGAGTATTCTGATCATATTTGAATGAAATATCAGTTTGCTTATTTACCGGGATTCCACGCAACAAATCCTGATTTTCTCTGATAGAACTACCGGAAATATTGATATTCTGGAAATAAATCTGCCCGTTGAGCTGGGTATGATATAACTTATCTGGATTAAACATTACCGCTCCATTATTGGTACCCCACATCAATTCGCCATTGCGTAATTTGCAGCTGGCATTCACATTGAACGAAGCACTGGAAAGAGCCAAAGTGGAATAATAAGTATGTACCGTACTGTCGGCAGGATTATAGCGACACAATCCATTTTCCGTTCCTAACCATAGATACCCATTATCATACATAACACTGTTAACATAATTAGATGGCAATCCGGATTCCACTGTTATTTTATGAGTTTCACGATTCGTATAATTATAGTGTAGCAATCCGTCTCCGGAAGTAGCCACCCAAATATCATCTCCCATTACTAAAATATCCTGTGCAAGACATTCCGGTAAGAAAGTGATTTTCCCTGTTTCCTTGTCTAGCAAAAGCACAGAATAAGTACAGGCCAACAACATTTTTCCTGGAGAAAACTCCATAAACGTACGCATGGGCTGTGCACCATACGTATGAAAACGTTTTTCTTTCGTCAAATAACATATTACATCTTGGATACCCCCAATCCAAATATCACCCTCGCTATCCTTATATATATTCATTATGAATTTACCATCAGACTTCAAATCCGATGTATTCCGTGGATAATGAACCAATTCTTTTCCGGTATTCCGATCTAAAACATAAAATCCGGATGAGAACGACCCCGCCCAGATGTTTCCTTCATTATCTTCACATAATGCCAGAAATACCTGTGCCTGTGCCTGTTTATTCTGATAATAAATATCCCATTCATTAGTGGCTACTCTCCACCTGCTTATCCCATTATTCGTAGCAAACCAGATATCTCCTTTGCTATCTTCAAGTATCTTGTTTACATTATCATTCCCTAAAGAATTCGGATTATTAACCTGATGGGTAATTTGATTAATTAATGGAGACTTCCAGTCGAAAAAAGAAAGTCCACCTGTATAGGTAGCGACCCATACTCTTTGCTTACCGTCACAATAAATATCATAAACTCCATCCCCGCGAAGAGAGAAAGGATTATCAATATCTTCTTTCAGAATGTTCAGAACCGTTTTTTTATCCTTATCCAATTCCCATACTCCCTGCCCGTCAATCCCAACCAATAATGTTGAATCAGAACTTTCCGTTATCACTCCGATTGGCTGCTTTGGAAAATCAGAAAATGGCAATAACGATTTTTTTTTCATGTCCAGATAAAAAAGACCGTCAGTAGAAGTCCCTATCCATAAAACCTCTCCTTTATTATCATAAAAAAGACTGCTTATCTGAAAAGTATTATTTATTTCATATACACTTTTTTGTTCCAATGTATTCATATTCAGCAAACTAATGCTATCCTGATGTGTTACAAGCAAATGTGTCTGATCATAAGGTACTATACTCTGTGTCATGATTTGTTTCTCGCCTATTTGGGAAAACATTCCATTCTTATATTTACACAATCCTCCGGAAGTGGGAATCCAGAGAGCCTGTTCATCATCAATAACAACTTTGCCTACACTTAAATAAGAATTTTTTAATGAAACCCTAAGATCCAGAAATAAATCAAACCGGTCATACAGTTCATTATAATGAAAGAATTGGCCATTATTCGTATATGCTATTAAAAACGAATTATTATAGGCCAGCTTGACATTAATGATATTGGCTGTTTTATAAGGAAGCTGATAGATGCGATAATCACTTTCCGTAATTCTCAATATACCCGTTTTAGAAGAAGCCCAAATAAAACCATTCTCATCTTTGCAGACAGAAGCCATCTCCCGCATGGAAATTCCATACATCGTATTAATATTATAAAACTTCACATCCGAAGCATATATATTAAAAATAGAAAGGAAAAGAAAGAATATAAGCAGTCGTGATTTCATAATATTACAGTTAGCTGTTGCAAATATAATATATTTGAAAGCAATCAACCAATATATGCATTATTTTGTCTAATTTTGCACCTCGTTTCACAAAAAGTACAGATTATTTATGAAAGCGTTCGAATTCAAACCAAAGCTATTCACGGCTTTGAAGAACTACTCGAAAGAATTATTCATGGCAGACCTGATGGCCGGTATCATAGTAGGTATCGTTGCTCTCCCGCTTGCCATTGCATTTGGTATTGCATCCGGTGTATCACCCGAGAAAGGTATTATCACGGCAATCATTGCCGGATTTATTATCTCCATGTTGGGAGGTAGCAAAGTACAGATCGGTGGTCCTACAGGAGCTTTTATCGTTATTATTTACGGCATTATCCAGCAATACGGAGAAGCGGGATTGATTGTTGCCACGCTAATGGCGGGAATCATTCTTATTCTGTTAGGGATATTCAAGTTGGGTGCCGTAATTAAGTTTATCCCTTATCCTATCATCGTAGGATTTACCAGTGGTATTGCTGTCACTATTTTCACCACCCAAATAGCTGATATTTTCGGACTTAGTTTCGGTGGTGAAAAGGTTCCCGGAGATTTTGTCGGGAAATGGATGATTTATTTCCAGCATTTCGACACCATTAACTGGTGGAATACGATTGTCAGCATTGTAAGTATTGTAATTATTGCCATAACCCCGAAATTCTCAAAGAAGATACCGGGATCGCTGATTGCTATCATTGTAGTAACAGTAGCGGTATATTTGATGAAGACTTATGCCGGAATCAACTGTATAGATACCATTGGTGACCGTTTCAGCATCAAAGCGGAACTGCCGGACGCAGTAATGCCTTCACTGAACTGGGAAGCTATTCAGGACTTATTCCCTGTAGCCATTACCATTGCAGTATTAGGAGCCATCGAATCACTGCTTTCTGCCACGGTAGCAGATGGTGTTATCGGTGACAAGCATGATTCCAATACGGAATTGATAGCACAAGGAGCTGCCAATCTAATAACACCTTTATTTGGTGGTATTCCTGCCACCGGTGCTATTGCACGTACAATGGCCAATATAAACAATGGTGGTAAAACCCCTGTTGCAGGTATGATACATGCAATGGTGCTTTTGCTTATCCTTCTATTCCTTATGCCTTTGGCACAATATATTCCAATGGCATGTCTGGCAGGTGTACTCGTAATAGTCTCTTATAATATGAGTGGATGGCGTACGTTCAAGGCATTGCTGAAGAATCCGAAATCAGATGTCACTGTATTGCTGATTACCTTCTTCCTGACAGTAATTTTCGACTTAACCATCGCTATTGAAGTGGGTCTTGTCATAGCTTGTGTACTTTTCATGCATCGCGTTATGGAAACCACTGAAATTTCTGTTATTAAAGATGAGATAAATCTGAATGAAGAATCTGCCAGCAAAGAAGAAGAAGAAAACTTGTCCATCCCTAAGGGTGTGGAAGTATATGAAATAAACGGTCCTTACTTCTTTGGTATTGCCACTAAATTTGAGGAAATCATGTCCAGACTGGGAGACCGTCCTAAAGTGCGCATTATACGTATGAGGAAAGTACCTTTCATCGATTCAACAGGTATTCACAATCTAACCAATCTTTGCCAGATGGCGCAACGGGAGAAGACAACAATCGTACTTTCCGGTGTGAATGAAAAAGTACACAAAGCGTTGGAAAAATCCGGTTTCTATGAGCTTCTGGGTGAAAAGAATATCTGCCCGAATATCAATGTGGCATTGGAAAGATCGAAAGAATTATTGAATGAGTAAAACAAGGTAATAATATAAAGGAGGGAATGATTTTTCATTCCCTCCTTTATATATTATTAAAGATATTTATTCTCTCATCCATGCTCCAGTAATCTCTGCTACATAAATATGATGTAAACCGCCATGGGCACCACCATACCATTGCTTACAAACACTTGGATCAATGAAACAATCTTCTTTCATTACATTCGTATAGAGCTTACGGCATTCCATACTGAGACGTCCTTGTTCAAAAAGAATATTTCCTTTTTCAGTAATAACCGGTTTCAGTCCCGTCTCTTTTACCTTGTCTACTTCCCTACCCGACTTGCTTCCACATATCTTATGGATAGCTCTATTCTCTTCTCCCAGGAAAGAAAGCGTGAAGTATTCACTCTTCTCAATAAACTCAAACGTGTAACGTTCCGGACGGATAAAGATATAGACCACTGGTTTGTTCCATAGGAAGCCTATACCACCCCAACTGGCAGTCATCGTATTGAAATGATCTTTATTACCTGCCGTCACTAGCATCCATTCTTTACCAATAACTTCAAAGAAGTTCTCTGAAAGGTCTTTAATTGCAATAGGTTTCATTGTATGCATATTATAAAATTATTCACTTTAATATTTCTGATAAATTCCATACTTGTACATGACGTATATCTTCTCTTGAAGACCAATAGTTTCGATTATAATCGAAACTAATCCGTTACTTTATATAGTCTTAATTCAAACGCTTATTACTCCATTATTTCCCGTTTGCAAGATCTATATACCCAATATATTGGATATATAGATGGGACGCGCTGGATATATAGATGGGACACATTGGATATATAGACCCAATACGTTGGATATATAGCTCCTGTAAACCGCTTAATAAGAAACACTAACCGGAAGACCTTCTTCTTTAATTAAAGAAGCAATGCGATCCAGTTCCTCATGAGTAGCCTTACATAAATCATGGTCAGGCGTTTCACGATCAATAGTATAAATCATCACCTGGCGGGGTTTTATCTCTTTCACAACCTCCAGCCACGGAAGAACGTACTTATCCGAAGTATTATCCACGTCTTTCCCTTGATAACTGCCTTTCATGAACATGGTCTGAATAATGCAGTTTCCTTGAAAAGCTTTCATATGTTCTATGATTTCGTCTATGGAATAATGCCCTGTAGGACGATCCACAGTATGAATATAATCCTCGTCTACCGTATCAAGTTTCAATATGTTGTTATCTATCTTATTCAGCGCATCAAACACTGCAGGGCGGTGAATAAAGGTGGAATTACTCAATACACTGACTTTGGCATTCGGGAAATACTTATCACGAAGCATCAACGTATCTTCTATGATTTCAGGAAAATGCGGATGAGCTGTAGGCTCACCATTTCCGGCAAAGGTCAATACATCCGGTTGAGGTCCGTTCTGTTGCATATCTTGCAATCTGGCTTCAAGAGCATCGCGAACCTCTTCGCGGGTAGGCAATGCTTTCTTGGGACGATGGTCTGCATTGAAACCGCATTCACAATAAATGCAGTCGAATGAACACACCTTACCATCTTCCGGCAACAAGTTAATCCCTAAGGATACTCCCAAACGGCGGGAATGAACAGGACCGAAAATGGGAGACGGATAAATTACAGTCATTTTATTTACTATTTGACAATTGACGATTCAAATTACTGAATTACTATAAAAAACAAATACAGTATTTTCAGCGTTTATAACGGCAAAGTTAACTAAATCTTTATACGAAGTTGCATTTGTAAGTCGGCTTTTTGTTTCCTTGTATCAGGTCGTTACCCGAACCAATATTTTCACGATCTTCGTAGATAGTCTGCCCGAATTTAACAAGGAACATAAAAACTTTGTTCACATCATACCGGACACAAGCAGAAAAACGAAATCCTTGCCCATAAAACGAAGGTGTATAAAAGGTATAAAGCAATCCTTTTTCAGAAGCATAAATACGGGAATCGTAATCATCCGTATGGAAATAAGTACCCTGCACAGATATCTTTATAGGAAAAGAAAAAGCATACGAGCAGGATTGTGTAAACTGATATCCCTGGCTTCCCTCCTGCCCCTGCGAATGAAAATGATTATAATCCACCGTTGTTCGTAACTGTAGATTATCCGGTGAATAAGTCAGTCGGTAACGAAGACGGTGCTGATAAGTAGGAAGAATAACTTTTCCATCCGTACCCGCCACATCTCTCTCTTTTCGCTTATAGCGATAATTAACATACATAGATAAATTTCGCTTAGGAGAATAGAGTGATTGAAACATACCATCCACACCTTGCGACGGTTTACTGATGCGGTATTTCCACCAGGGAAAAGAAAATAAATCCAAAGAAGCGAAGAACTTCCAATGTGCCAAAGGCGATGCTTCGGTAGCCAGATACCAACCATTTTCATTTTGCGGTGCACTACTTTCACCAAACGAACGTGCAAACATTGCCCAGTAATCATGGCTATAATATCTATGAACAATCAGCAGTTGATAACCGGTTAATATGTTATATTTCAACTGGTTCAACAGTGAATAACCTTGTTTACCCATAGCTGCTTCACCTGTCAGAGTAAATCGATTCCAACGATATTTATAATCTACCCCCACATTATGAAAGTAATTCCCTTGCAGATTATACTTGGCATAGGTTCTTAATACCGGTTGATAACTACGGTTGAAAAAAGTAGTAAATGCCTGTCATTCCTACTTTTAGATTGTTCTTTTCATAGGTAATATTTCCACCCATCAACTGTAAAGTGAAAGCATTTACTTTATCTGCTTCCTTCTCCGTACGATGCAATCCGGTTTTATAAATAGAGGTAATTTCATTCCCTTCTATGACTCCATCCATAGAACGATGTGAATAAAAACCGGATAACTGAAGTGCAGGGATAACCTCCACTGTTGCCGCAGCACCCCTGAAATAATTATATTCATCCGTAGAACTATGCTTCCGGATACCACTATTACGGTTATCCACCGTTGAGAGAGAATAAGTTTTCCCTAAACGGAAATCAGTGCTGACTACCAACCCTTGCCCGAAACTTAATCTGTAATTTCCCAATGCCAACGTTTTCAACTTACCCAGATTACGAAGCAGAAAGTAAATAGAATAATAATCATATCCTTTTTCATTATGCAAGGCAAAGAAAGGTTCTCCTGCATCCTTTTCTGCTGTAACTCCCATTTGGAGGTAATCTCCATAACGATACCCATATCTCAGAGAATGATACAGTGCAGGTCCCAAATAATTTTTCTGATAACCTTTACGGATATAAAAGGGCACATCCAGCCGGGTTAATACCTCCTGCTTACCATATTTCAACAGACTTTTCAACCGGGGAAAACCTTTCTTTTCCGCAACAGGATGCACACAAACAAAAGGGAGTAGCAAGTCAATGGTATGCTTATCCATTTCTTCCACCAATTGCAGTTCATAAATAGTTTGCATCTGCCCGTGTATATACACATAAGCCAAGATATTTTCAATTTGAATATCCGAAAGAAAAGAAAATTGCTCTAATTCATGTTTAGTAGTAACATTGATATTAACAGGTTCGTGCAAACGATCGGAAAGCTCTTCAAGCTCATCTTCCCAATTCTTTTCTTCCTCATCCATAGAGAGTTGCTCTATGTTCTCTTCCCATAGGGACACACTTGTATTTTGGGCTTCAAGTACAGGAGTCATCAACAGCATACTCAGAAAAACTCCCAACTTGAGTAATTTCATTCGTGTAAATAAGTTTAATTGTCGCGAAATTACCATAAATAAGTTAACAAGGCAAGGAAAACATCGACAATCAAACCAAATATAAAGATAAACACTTAATTTTGTGGCATGAACGCACGGCTGAACATATTCATTATCGTAGTCTTCCTTCTGTTCGGAACTTCCCTATGCCAAGCACAGGAAACGAAAACCGAAGGATACCTGGTTCCTATGTGCATTTACGAAGGAGACACTATCCCGTATATAAAGATACCTACCGTTTATATTTTCAAACCTCTCAAATTCAAGAACAAAAAACAGTTGAATGAATATAACCGACTGGTGTATAACGTAAAGAAGGTATTGCCTATCTCCAAGGAAATCAACCGCGCAGTTATTGAAACTTACGAATATATGATGACTTTACCTGATGAGAAGAGCCGTCAGAAACACATGAAAGCGGTAGAAAAAAGCCTGAAAGAACAATATACTCCACGCATGAAAAAGCTTTCTTTCTCTCAAGGAAAGTTATTAATCAAGTTAGTGGACCGCCAAACCAATTCCACGGGTTACGAACTGGTAAAAGCCTTCATGGGACCTTTTAGAGCAGGTTTCTATCAGACTTTTGCTGCACTGTTCGGTGCCAGCCTGAAAAAACAATATGATCCCACAGGAGATGATGCACTTACCGAGCGGATTATTCTGTTAGTAGAAAGCGGGCAACTTTAAAATAGAAATATCCTACTCCTTATTTACGTAGTTTTTCAATCCCAACAGCCCCTGTAATAACCTTCAAAGATCGTATGACTGTGTTTTTCTATATTCAAAGAATCATAGTTCAAAACAATCTTCGGACAAGCGGATAAGATCTTTATTGCCTCCTCTGTGGCAGGCTTAAATGACTCTTCTATTTTATCCTTCTTCCCGCTTGCCAGATACATATAAAGTTGGCTAGCCCCTTTGTACTCTTTAGTAAATTCTGAAAGTTTATCAATCATCATCTTCCTGCTATACATATAGTTAGGAGAGACGGACAGAATGCATTGAAACAAACCTGGATTGCTAAGTAAAGCATATGTCACAAACGTGCCGCCTAACGAATGTCCTACCAGTATATTCCGCGAACCCGTATTATATCTGCTCTTTATAAAAGGAATAATTTCTTTTTCCAGAGATAACAATAAAGAATCCGCCTTCCCAGGATCATCATACCCCTTTACCGATTCTTCATCCGTATAAGGAGGAGTTAATTCACTCTGCCTGTTAGGATTCGAAATACCAACGATTATACAGGGAACACCCGGATACAACAATTCAAAGGTAGAACAAAACAAATTGAAAGTAGGCGGATATTGAGTATCGAATACATAGATAGTCAACAATGAATCACTCTTCAAAGTAGCATCTACCCCACTCCGGTATACTTGCAGTTCACGTGAATCATCAAAATATTCAGAGTCATAAATATACCTGTCGCCCAATGATTGCAACGAATAAAAGTCCGCTTGAGCTTTACCATTCCAGCTATGGAAAATACAGAATAAAAGAATTAATAAAACCTTTTTCATAGTTTGAACCCTCCTGTTGATATTATGTTAAGAACACTGTTAGTAATGAAAAGTAGTCATTATAGAAAACCATGTATTTCAAACACTTATCTATGTTGAAAACTTCTATGAACTATTGTTCATTTCTCTACTGATAAGGACATAATAACCACTGTTTGAACCTTGTTCAAACAACTTATCAACACCTTATTATTTCAGTTTCTTGAATAAATCCCAGATAACGATACCGGCAGTTACAGATACGTTCAATGAGTGTTTCGTACCATATTGGGGTATCTCAATACATCCATCGGAATGGTCAATAACCTCCTGCTGAACTCCTTTTACCTCATTTCCCATAACTACTGCATACTTTTTAGTACGGTCTAAAGACAACTCATCCAACATGATACTGCCTTCCGCCTGCTCTACGGAATAAACAGTATATCCTTCCTTTTTAAGGTTATCAACAGCTTCAACACAGTTATCAACATACTTCCAGTCGACAGTGAATTCAGCACCTAAAGCTGTTTTATGCATCTCAGGATGGGGCGGAGTAGCTGTAATGCCACACAGGTAGATACATTCCACCCGGAAAGCATCCGAAGTACGAAATACAGAACCAATGTTATGAAGACTGCGGATATTATCCAATACCACCATCAGAGGCAGCTTCTCAGCTTCCTTAAACTCCTCTATACTAATACGATTCAGTTCTGTTATTTTCAGTTTACGCATGACAACTATACTCTTTAAATAGCTTTTATTAATAGATTGATTTACAAAGACTTGTTTAACACAAGTGTTTTATTTGCACCACACTTGTGTTTCATTTATACAACACAAGCATTACAGACAAGCCACACAAGTGTAGAACAAACAACGTACTTATACGTTATCTTTTTATTCCTGTTGCAAAGATACTTCTTTCCGTTCACATCCCTGTTAATAACCGTTGAAAAGCTGTCAAAAGAGTAGGGAAAGAAATTCAAAAATAATTCTTGCAATATTCAAAACAACGTATATGCATCCACCGAAATGAACATTCCAAAAAGTTAAGAGAAACTTTCTGAGGTTATATAAACACATTTTTCAGCCCTATTACACCGGTTTATAACCATAAAGTTATTAACTTTGCACTTTATCAACAAGGTGTTGAAAGAGTTTTATAGATGGCTTATTATCAAGAGATATACCTTTTATTTGCCCGTTGATAACGTACGAATAAAGTTTTATCTCATACTAATAACTTCTCCGGCAAGAAAAATCGTATTTACTTGTCGACACTATTAACAGCCTATCATCACCATCAAAGGATTTTTAAATTAGAAAGAGAAATAAAAAATATAATTATGAATAATCTCATAGAAGCTATCAAGCAACTTAAAAAGGAAAAGAACGCGATTATTCTGGGGCACTATTACCAGAAGGGGGAAATACAGGATATAGCCGATTACGTCGGCGATAGTCTGGCATTAGCTCAATGGGCAGCTAAAACGGAAGCGGATATCATTGTGATGTGCGGTGTTCACTTTATGGGTGAAACAGCCAAAGTGCTTTGTCCGAATAAGAAAGTGCTGGTTCCTGATATGGCAGCCGGTTGTTCGTTGGCGGACAGTTGTCCGGCGGACAAGTTTAGTCAGTTTGTCAAAGAGCATCCCGGATATACGGTGATATCTTACGTGAATACGACAGCTGCTGTGAAAGCAGTGACAGATGTTGTGGTAACTTCTACCAATGCGAAGCAGATCGTGGAAAGTTTTCCAAAAGATGAGAAAATAATCTTTGGTCCTGACAGAAATCTGGGGAATTATATTAACTCTATCACGGGGCGCAATATGTTATTATGGGACGGCGCATGCCATGTACACGAACAATTCTCGGTTGAAAAGATTGTTGAATTAAAAGCGCAGCATCCCGATGCAGTGGTCTTGGCACATCCCGAATGTAAGAGTGTAGTTTTGAAGTTGGCTGATGTGGTAGGTTCAACCGCAGCATTGCTGAAGTATGCAGTGAATCATCCCGAGAAAGAGTATATTGTTGCTACCGAATCGGGCATCCTTCATGAGATGCAGAAGAAATGTCCGCAAACGACGTTTATTCCGGCTCCTCCTAACGATAGTACCTGTGCCTGCAATGAATGTAGCTTCATGAGATTAAATACGCTGGAAAAGCTTTATAATTGCTTGAAAGACGAATCTCCGGAAATAACAGTAGATCCTGAAATTGCTGAAAAAGCAGTGAAGCCTATCAAGAGGATGCTGGAGATTTCGGCAAAACTAGGGCTTTAATAAACTTTGGTTGTATGAATTATTAGCTACGCTTATATTCTGTTAAAGTCGTATGAAATGACAATAAGGGTGTATCAAGATAAATGATACGCCCTTATTGTTTTCACCATCCCATTGAGGAATATTTTCAAATAAGTAATTTTCCTGTTTATTTGCTATACGATGCTTTTACAAAGGGGGCTTCAAGTAAATAGTCTAGGCTTTGCTTCACACTTTCTTCTACAGGACAACTGTATTGTTCGATCTCTGCCACTAAATGGTGCACACCTGCTTTATCTGTATTTTTAAAAATAGCATCGTAACCTACCATACCGCTTTGCCCTATTTCGCGGTGGTCTTTAATGTGGAGCATTGTGAAGCGTCCGGGATATTTATTGAAGTAATCTACCGGGCTGTTATCTCCACGCACTACCCAGTAAACGTCCATTTGGAAGAATACATATTCGGGGTTGGTGTGTTGCAGCATATAATCCAGCATTATTTCCTTGTCTTCTACTTTTTGGAATTCGTGAGCATGGTTGTGGTAACCGTATTTCAGTCCGGCAGCATTACAACGCTTGCCCACTTCATTGTAATAATCACAGTAGGTCTGCAATTCTTTCAAAGTCTTGGGTACGCCAAGCCATGGAGTGACAATGTATTCCATACCGGCAGCTTTGTGATCAGCTATACATTGATCCCACCATGCCAGAGCTTCCGTAAAGTCACCTGAAGATAATTCCTTGTCCGACAAGCCGTGCGATGTGTGTGAGGAAAGTACTTTCATTCCATTGGTCTCTACCATTTGTTTAAACTCTTGGGGCGTCTTGCCATAGAATTTTCCATCATTGTAGTTAGCAGCTTCCACACTGGTATAACCCATATCTGCCAAGTCTTTCAGAATTTTGTTGAGGTCTCCGCCATTGTTTATCAAATCTCTCACGGAATAGAGTTGTATGGCGACTTCTTTTTTTTCTTTTTCCTTCTTTTGGGGGGATTGGGGTGTGGTACATGCTTGTGGCACAGTCAGACAGAAGGTTGTCAGCACTGTAAGTAAATAATTCTTCATTATCATGTTTGTTAATTTTTCATGGATTATATTGGATAAATGCCTGCAACGAGGCTGTCGCTTTTAAAAGCGATGATTCTCATTGCAGGCATCGTTATGTTTGAAAAGAAAGGATTAGTCAAGAACCTTCACGCGGATGTTACGGAACCAAACGTCGTCTCCATGGTCTTGTACACCAATGAAACCTTCGTGATTGTCTCCGCCACAGTTGTTCAGGAGTTCAAATGCCAAAGGCCATTTTTCTTCACTGAATTTGCTGGCCTGTAACATATCTGTCCATTGCTTGGTCCATAAGTGGTATTCCAATACGTTCTCGTCGTTTTGTCCATGAACTACGGTGCCTTTGTATACCATAATTTTGGCTTTATTCCATTCACCGAATGGTTTGGCATTCTGAGGAACTGCTGGAATCATATCATACAGAGAAGCTGCCTGACGGTTATTGTCCTTGCCCAGTTTGGCATCGGGATGATTAGCGTTGTCCAGTACTTGGAATTCGGGAGCGGAGATGTAGATAGGTTCCAACACTTCATTACCGTCCTTGTCTTGAGAAGTGACTTCCTGAGCCAGATAGAAGATACCGGAGTTACCACCTTTCGAAATCTTCCATTCTAATTCCATCTCGAAGTTTTTGAATTTGTGGGCGAAGATTAAATCGCCTCCTTCACCAGTCTGTCCTTCACCAGTACCTGTGCCGTTAAATTTAAGACAGCCATCTTCAATAGTCCATCTGGAGGGTACTTGGTCTTTGCCATATCCGCGCCATCCGTCTAAGCTTGTTCCGTCGAAGATAGTTATATAGCCATCAGCGTCTATCGGTAGGGTCAGACTATCTGTTTCAGCTCCCTTTAATGATTTGGAATAAGATAATGTAACGGTAGTAGGCGTACTTTCTTCCGTAACATTTTGTTTTTTGGCACCGCCTCCACAAGAAGCTAGCATACCACCAATGAGGCAGCAAGCCAAAGGATAATAAATTTTCTTCATAATAAAAAAATATTAAATAGTTTATGTTTGATTGTTATCTTGGCATATCGGGTAATTTCCAACCTTCGCGGTAGTTGTGCTTCACAAGTTCTTCGGCAAATGCTTTGGCATTGACAGGATCGGTCCATGTCTTGTCGAACGTAGGATGACCGTTGTGTATCTTGAAACCATCCTTGATGACTGTACGGATAGTTTCCTCGTCACCGATATTAGTAAAACGCATATTGGCACCATCCCATTCCAATGTCTTATTTAAACCCTGTAGACGGATTGCTAATACACCCATAGCTACCATTTCGTTCATTGGGCCTGCTTCCGAGAAGTCAGATTTCGGCATTACACGGTTTGAAGCGCTTTCTTTGCAAGCACGTACCCAGTCCATTTCATGACCGCCATTCATAGCCTTCGGTACACGACGGCAGACTTTCGGTGCATTGGGTACACGACCTGAAAGCAACCATGGGTTTTGTCCATAGCAACCGCAAATTAGTGTGTCTTTGGTACCATGGAAGATGGTTAGACCACCACCACTTTGCATCAGTTGTTTTCCTTCGGGGAATCCTTTCGGACGTTCAGGCATCATGCCACCGTCGTACCAGTGAACTTCCACTTCGGGCATAGCCACTTTCGGCATATTTTCGCGTGCGGGGAAAGTCAGCTTCACATGCTGTGCTTGCGGAGCACAAGAATTGAGTAATAATGTAGACGAGCCTTCCACCTTAGTAGGATATTGTAACTTCAAAGCCCTAAACGGTTGGTGCAGGATGTGGCAGGCCATATCGCCCAAAGCACCTGTACCATAATCCCACCATCCGCGCCAGTTCCAAGGATGATAGATTTCGTTATAAGGATTCAATTTGGCAGGACCAGTAAATAAATCCCAGTTTAGTGTACGAGGAATACGGTCTTCCTTTTCAGGAACGTTCAGTCCTTGCGGCCAGATGGGGCGGTCGGTAGCGCATTCCACTTTTATTACATCGCCAATTTCACCGTTCCATATCCATTCGCATACTAAGTCAGTACCTTCATCTGAAGAGCCTTGGTTACCCATTTGGGTAACTACACCAGTGGAAGCGGCCAGACGAGTGAGTAGACGAGACTCATATACAGAGTGCGTCAGCGGTTTTTGGCAATATACGTGTTTGCCCATTGTCATGGCATCGGCTGTAATGATGGCATGTGTATGGTCGGCAGTGGCAACGATCACTGCATCAATGGATTTTCCCATTTCATCGTACATTTTACGATAATCCCAATATTTCTTTGCATTGGGGAATTCGTCGAATACACCTTTTGCGTAGCGCCAATCTACGTCACAGAGGGCTACGATGTTTTCTGTATTCTTCACATGGTTGATGTTGGTGTGTCCCATTCCACCTATACCAACGGCAGCAATGTTCAATCGGTCACTAGGAGGTACGTGTCCGTGGCTACGACCTAAAATGGTACTTGGAGCAATTGTAAGTCCTGCCAAAGCTAAACCTCCGGTCTTAAGAAATTCTCTTCTTGTAAATTTAGACATGGTTTTTTAGATTTAAAAAGTGGTTAATATTATGAATCTTAAAACAATCAATATTACAAATATGTCAGACTACAGTTCTTTTCGGACGAAGGAGTCCGTAGCCTTCTTTCATATACTTTCGGCGTTCCCTAATTTCTTCTAGTGTCTGTAAATCTCCGATAGCGGACAAGTCATTTCGGTGTGCATCTTCCAAGAATGTCCAACCATATTGGGATGCGATTGCAGAATCACGCATCTGCGGAAGCCGTGGGTCACGTTTTCCACTTTCAATAGAATTAGCCATAATGTCACAAAGCTTGTCTAGATTCTTCCCGCCAAATGGCTTTTCCAGACGAAGTGTACGGTTCACTCCGTGAAGTTCCACTACAGCAGTTTGGAAATCATGCGTCATGCGTACAATACCTTTTGTACCAATGATATCCGTATATGCGTTATGAGTTTGATTTTTGGAGAGTTGTCCGTAGACGAAACCTTGTGTAACATCAAATACAATTCCGTTTTGGAAAGTACCGTGGCACTGTACCCACCAGGGATCTTTATAGTTCCACATTCGTATACCTTGTGCATCCCAAGTTTTATATTCGCTATTGGCATACCAACGGGCAATGTCTATGTAGTGCATGCCGCAATCGTGGTAAGCAGGGCCTTCGTACTCGTGTCCTTCGCCTGGTGCCAGTCCTGGAGTCATGTGACAGATTCGTAGAATGGCTAGTTCACCTATTTCACCTTCTTCAATAAACTGTTTCATGATCTGATGATACCATGAGTTACGCAAGTAAAGATTTACTGTGGAAAAAATATCACTTTTTTCCACTAGATCTATCACTTCCCATTCTTTATCGATGGTATCGGCAACGGGTTTTTCCGAAATAATGTGTTTTTTACTTTGAATAGCTTTCTCTATTTGATCTTTCCGTGAATCAGCTAACGTAAAGAGTCCTACGGCCTGTACGCTGTCATCATTGAATATTTCCTGTTCATCGGATATGATTTTGGATGTAGGTGAAAGAGTTCTTGCCAATTCTCGAGAAGCGGAATCTGTGTCGCAGATATATGCAATGTCCCACCGATTAGTCTTTTGCATGCTTTCCAAATACATCTGTCCCATTCGCCCGAACCCAATCAAACCAACTTTTATTTTCATGGTGTTTTTCTATATTTTATATTGGTTTGCTACAAAATTAGGACAATTCGTTATAGAAAGAAAAACAAAAATATAAAAAAATAAAAAATAAATTATAACTTTATGTTATTTGATAAATGCAATTTTCGTAACAATCCCCTCTTTTCCTTCACTGTCTGCGGCAAGTACCATATATATTCCTGTGGCCACTCTCCTACCCTGCTTATTTCTTCCATCCCAAGTGAATTGCCCTCCCAGGGAAGTACCTTGATAAATAAGATGTCCGGCAGTGTCCACAATCTTCACATCACTGTCGTAGACCATCCCCGTAACAGTAATCACACCGCTGTAGTCCGGGCGTACCGGATTAGGATAAGCACGTACATTACTTTCTTTAAAGCTGTTTTCAGCCTCTGTAGCGTCACTTTGGTAAGAAACAAGCCCTTTACCTGTTCCGATGAAGACTTCGCCGGTACGGGGATGTATGGCAATAGATACGATGCTATTGGAAAGTAGCGGACTATTCTCTTCCGTAAAGTGATGAATCGTTTCCATTCCATCCGCACTTATCAGGTAAATTCCATTGGACGCCGTACCTATCCATTTTCTGTTGGCACCATCTATTGCAATGGCATTAATCGCTTCGTTCACCAATAAGAAATCAGCTAACCCACTGTCATCATTGCGCGGAACTTTAATCTGTGTACAATAGAAGTTATCATTGAAATAGCGGGAAGGATTGTTCAGTACCAAAGGACCTCTGTTAGTACCGATCCAGATGACTCCCTCTTTATCCTCGGCAATGCAATAAACCGCCAGCTGTTCTAAAAGGGCTCCGTCTTGATTCGTAAACCGGGTAATGAACCTGTGTTGGTCGTCCGAAGTATCTGCTATAGTGCCGTTATAATTCAAACAAAACAATCCTCCCGACTCTATACGCGAAGAAGTAGCCCACAGCCAACCTCTTTTATCAAAGATAGTCCGTCCGAAATTACTTGCTTTTACTATTTCCGGATAATGAAGACTTACCCAGTCACCATTTTTCATCAATACACTCACTGCATGTTGTGTCTCACAACTCACCATCCAAAGGTTATTTTCTTTGTCATAAATCAATCCGTTCACGCGTACATAACTATCTGCCCAAGGTTCATTAGGTACAGCACTTTCCAACGGACTGTTATGCATACTATACCAGTTTATGAACTTCCCATCTTTAAATTCGTAAATCCCTTCTCCTGCTGATGCTGCAAAATGATGAGCAATGTCTTTAGGATCTTGCACAATACAGTTTATGTCATCGTATCGATGTTTGGTTTGTTCACTGATCCCTTCTTCCTGAAAACTGTTCCAGGTATTATTTTCAAAGGTCATAATGGTTCCGGGCCTGTCAAGTCTGTTGGCTATATGTCCTCCTCCGGTAATCAGCAATCGTTCTCCGGCAAAATTCATATAATACGGATAGTTTCGTACAGGACTATTCGGAGTAATGTTTTCGGGTACTTCTCCTTTAAAAGGAATATCGTGGTATTGCGAGAGGAATTCAGAGGTATCATCCGACACTTTCTTCCAGTTCTTAATATCCAGCAGATTTTCTGTCAATAACCCTGCAAACAACCCTTCGGAAGTAGCGGCATAAAGATGATTATCCGATACATTACATGCCAGAACGTTTTTATTCAGAGGATAGTAATTGCTGATTTCCCGCTTTTTCAGATTGATACAAAGAATACCCGACGCAGTGGATAAATACGTGTATTCCTTATAAAAACAAGCGTGGTTGATCGTCTTATCCTGTGTCATATTCTTATTTTTATAATCGGGAAGGTTATAGATATCTTCCTCATTCACCAACAGGTCTATATTTGCATTGGAATAAATAATGACCAATGATTTATAGGCTGATTGGTAAGCAATATAAGATATTTCCGTATCGCTTAGCGGAAAAGATTTTGAATAAGTTCGTATGCTGGTATCTTCTTTATCATAAGCATATAAATCACCATTGGCAAGGATGAAGAGTTTACTTCCAATGACTTCACTGCGGGTAGGGTTATGATAAGAAAGGTAAGTTTGCCACTCTCCTATCGCATTTTGCGAATAGGCAGGCAGAAAATAGATTAAGCAGAGAAGAACTATATATTGAAATCTCATAAAATCAGAGTTATATTAGTTTGTAAACAACACACTTACAAACTAATAACTCCATATTTTCGGGTTTATTGTATGCTATTAAGGAATTTGCAAAGTTTGTTTGTAGCTATGGCACGGTGGCTGATTTTGTTTTTAAGTTCGTTGCCCATTTCTGCAAAAGTTTGTGTATACCCTTCGGGAACAAATATAGGATCATATCCGAAACCGGAGTTTCCTCTTCTGGTTTTGATGATTTCTCCTTTGATTACACCTTCGAACAAATGCTCTTTTCCGTCGATAATCAGTGCGAATGCAGTGCGGAATTGTGCTTTCCGGTTTTCTATTCCTTCCATGGCATGTAGCAGTTTCAGCATCTTTGCTTCTGCATTATGTCCGTCTCCGGCATAGCGTGCCGAATAAACTCCCGGTTCTCCATTCAAAGCTTCTACTTCCAGACCGGTATCATCGGCAAAACAATCCATCTGGTAGTTTTCATAAATGTACTGTGCTTTCAGTAAAGCGTTTCCTTCCAAAGTATCGGCAGTTTCAGGTATGTCTGTATGGCAATGAATGTCTTTCAGACTGAGAAGTTCTATTCTTTTACCTAAAATAGCCGTTACTTCTTCCAATTTGTGTGCATTGTTTGTGGCAAATACGAATTTATGTTTCATATGTTGATTGGTTCTTATTTCACTTTCAACCGGTCAAAACCTTCTCCATATACTCCGATAACGGAACTTTGAGAGATAAATGCGTTCGGGTCAATGTCTTTCACCAAACGGAAAATGTCGATTGACTGGCGTTTGTAAGCCAGAACGACGAGTACTTTTACATTGTGTTTACTGTACCATCCTATACCGTCCAGAACGGTTACACCGCGGTGTGTCTCTTTCGTAATACGGTCGGCTATTTTTTCATACTCTTTGGAGAAGATAAAGAATTGCACGGACTGGCGGGCACTGTTCACAATATAGTCTAATACGAAACCGATAACAAACAAAGTTACAAAACCAAATATCACGCGTCTCCAGTCGTGGAATACGAAGTAACAGGAACTGATAATAATCACATCGCAAAGCATCACCATACGTCCCAGTGTGACGTCTTTATACTTATGTATGATAGCGGCGATGATATCCGTTCCTCCCGTGCTTCCGTTGCAATTGAATACGACTCCAAGACCTGCACCGCACATCACGGCACCTATCATACAAGCCATGAAGTCCTGTCCCGGTCCCAGTATAAGTGGTGGTGTATTGTCTGGACCATTTACAAGCATTTGGAAAAACCATAAAAAGAATGTCAGCCCGAAGATGGCAAACGTGGTTTTAATACTGAATTTAGGACCCAGTATTTTAATGGCAAATGTCATTAAGACAGCATTGATGATGAAGTATGACCATTGGATAGGAAACCCCGTGGCGTAATAGATAATTGCACCGATACCCGTAGTTCCTCCTGTCGTTATCTGATAAGGAATCAGAAACAACGCCCATCCCAAGGCATAACTGATAAGACCGACAGTGATGAAGATATAGTCCCGTAACTCTCTCATCATTTCGGCTTTGGTTGGTTTTGTAATTTGCATATTAATCAGTTACAAGATATTAGCTACGAGCTATAAGTTACGAGCTACAAGGGAGTGAGTCAAGTTGCCTTTTCCTTCTCTACTTGTAGCTTGTACCCCGTAGCTCGTAACTAATTTATTTAATAACAATGTTTACGATCTTCTTCGGAACGACAATTACCTTCACTACTGATTTGCCTTCCATCCATTTAGCTGAACGTTCATCTGCCAATACGGTGCTTTGAATGACTTCTGATGTTTCGTCAGCAGGGAATTCCATATTGAAGCGTGCCTTGCCATTGAAAGATATGGTGTAGTTGATTGTATCTTCCACCAGGTATTCTTCGTTGTAAGTAGGCCACTTGGCATCGCAAACTGAATCTGTATGGCCCAGTGTATCCCACAACTCTTCACATACGTGCGGAGCGAAAGGAGCCAATACGATAATCAGTTGATTCAATATCTCTTTCTTGCTGCATTTCAGGCTGAATAACTCGTTTACACAAATCATGAAAGCACTGACGGAAGTATTGTAAGAGAACTGTTCAATATCACTCGTTACTTTCTTAATCAGTTTATGCAAAGATTTCAGTTCTTCCTTGGTTGCAGGCTCATCCGTCACCATATAGTTTCCGTTACGGTCGTAGAACAGTGACCAGAACTTTTTGATGAAGCGGTACACACCGTCGATACCGTTCGTATCCCAAGGCTTGGATTGCTCTACCGGACCGAGGAACATCTCGTACATACGCAATGTATCCGCACCGTATTTCTCAACAATCATATCGGGATTAACGACGTTGAACATGGATTTACTCATCTTCTCCACAGCCCAGCCGCAGATGTATTTACCATCTTCCAGGATAAATTCAGCGTTGGCAAATTCAGGACGCCATGCCTTGAAAGCTTCGAGATCCAGAATATCATTGGATACGATATTTACATCCACATGGAGTGGAGTAGTGTCGTATTGATTCTTCAGATTCAGAGAAACGAACTTGTTGCTGTCTTTGATACGGTAAACAAAGTTACTCCGTCCCTGTATCATACCTTGGTTCACCAATTTCCGGAACGGTTCTTCTACGATAGACACTCCTACGTCGTACAGAAATTTATTCCAGAAACGTGAATAAATCAAGTGCCCCGTAGCATGTTCCGTACCACCTACATAAAGGTCGACGCTTCTCCAGTATTCATCTATTTTCTTATCAACCAATGCTTTGTTGTTGTGCGGGTCCATATAACGCAGATAATATGCGCTGGAACCTGCAAAGCCCGGCATGGTATTCAGTTCAAGAGGGAATACAGTAACGTTATCTATTTTTTCATTCTCTACCACACATTTGTTTACGGTGTCCCAAGCCCATTTGGTAGCATGTCCCAACGGTGGTTCTCCGGTTTCGGTAGGAAGGAATTTGGCAACTTCCGGCAATTCAAGCGGCAGACAGCTTTCATCGATCATATAAGGCATTCCATCCTTGTAGTAAACCGGGAACGGTTCACCCCAGTAGCGCTGGCGGGAGAAGATAGCGTCACGAAGACGATAATTCACTTTTACGCGTCCCAGATTATGTTCTTTTACATAGCTCTTGGTCTTTTCGATAGCTTCTTTAATGGTCAGTCCGTTCAATGTAAGATCACAATAAGGAGTTACATCAGGTCTCGGAGAGTTGCAAACGATACCTTCTTTGGCATCAAAGCTTTCTTCACTGACATCACAACCTTCTACCAACGGACGGATTTCCAATCCGAAATGTTTGGCGAAAGCATAGTCACGACTATCGTGTGCAGGTACAGCCATGATGGCACCTGTACCATAACCGGCAAGTACATAGTCACTAATCCAGATGGGCACTGCCTCACCAGTGAAAGGATTAATGGCATAACTTCCGGAGAATACACCCGTCACGCTGCGGTCAGCGATGCGATCGCGTTCAGTACGTTTCTTTGTACGTTCCAGATAAGCGTTAACTTCGTCCTTTTGCTCAGGAGTAGTCAGCTGGGCTACCAATTCGCTTTCCGGTGCCAACACCATGAAAGTAACACCGAACATCGTATCTGCACGAGTCGTGAAGATAGTAAATTCCAGATCGCTGTCTTTTACCTTGAATTGTACTTCGGCACCTTCGCTACGGCCGATCCAGTTCCTTTGAGTTTCTTTCAGAGAATCTGTCCAGTCGATGGTATCCAGACCGTCCAGCAGGCGTTGTGCATAAGCAGAAACGCGAAGACACCATTGACGCATCTTCTTCTGAACTACGGGGAAACCTCCACGTTCGGATACACCGTCTATCACTTCATCGTTGGCCAGAACCGTACCCAATTGGGCACACCAGTTTACCATCGTTTCACCCAGATAGGCGATGCGATAGTTCATCAGGATTTCCTGTTTCTCTTTCTCGCTCTTGGCTTTCCATTCTTCGGCAGTGAAGCTGAGTTCTTCGCCACAAGCCACATTCATACCGTTGGTACCTATTTGTTCGAAAGCCTGTATCAGCTCTTCGATAGGGCGGGCCTGTTGTTCATCATTGCAATAATAGCTGTTGAACATCTTCTGGAATGCCCATTGCGTCCAATGATAATATTCCGGTTCGCAGGTGCGTATTTCGCGGCTCCAGTCAAAACAGAAACCTATCTTATCCAACTGCTCACGGTAACGATCGATATTGTTGATCGTAGTAATTGCAGGATGTTGTCCCGTTTGTATAGCATATTGTTCGGCGGGAAGTCCGTAAGCATCATATCCCATGGGATTTAGTACATTGAAGCCCTGCAGTCGTTTGTAACGGGCATAAATGTCCGAAGCAATGTATCCCAGCGGGTGTCCTACGTGTAGGCCCGCACCGGAGGGGTAGGGGAACATGTTTAGTACATAGTACTTCTGCTTCGTCTCATCTTCCTTCACTTGGTAGGTTTTCTCTTCCACCCACCTTTTCTGCCACTTCTTTTCAATCTCCCTGAAATTGTACTCCATAATGGTTTTCTTTCGTTATTTTATGGTTGATACTTAGTTATATACTTTATTAAACGGTGCAAATTTACGGGTTTATTTTCAGATTCATAGCTTAGTACAATAAAAAAGTATTTGTCTGTACCATACCAGGGATACACTTGCTCCGTACCAAAGCCGTACTTTCTCCGTGTAGAAGTACTTTTGACCGGAGAATGTACGGAGCAAGTACGGTTCGGATACGTTTCAGACAGGTAGCGGAACATTTGAAAATATATATTTTTTCCTGTTTAATGATAAAGTAGCAGAAAAGGTAGAAAAAATATAAATAAATACTTGACAAAGTAATTTTTATTGCTTATATTTGTGAAGTGCTTATTAAAACTAATTCAAGTAATGTAATACAAAAAATGGCTAAGTTAATTCAATAGGATTTTACACAAAAGTGTTTTTAGGATATTTCAAGGGATGAAGTCTGAGAAGATTACATCCCTTTTTGTTTATTTTTCTGCCAGATTGCTAAAAAGCACTCTAATCATGTTGTTAATAAACGTGGGTAAAGTTTTTAAAAAACGTCACCCTTATTTATTAAAAACGTTTCCGGTGTCTATTAAATCCCTTGTTTTATTGTACAAAAAGTAGAAATAGTATATCTTTGCCTCCAATTTATCGGGAACGTATGAATGAGAAGAAAAATTACACCTATCATCTGATAGCTATCTTCACCGTAGGAGTGTGGGGATTAACTTTTATCTCCACCAAAGTTTTAATAGCCAATGGACTTTCTCCGAAAGAAATCTTTCTGCTTCGTTTTCTGATTGCTTATATTGGTATCTGGTTTATATCTCCCCGCAAGCTGTTTGCAAATAACTGGAAAGATGAACTTTGGTTGTTATTGGGTGGTATTACAGGCGGTTCTGTCTATTTTCTGACGGAGAATATGGCTTTAGGCATTACATTGGCTACCAATGTGGCGTTTATTGTTTGTACGGCTCCGTTGCTCACCACTATCTTTTCACTGATGATTTATAAGAAGGAAAAGGCTACCCGTACTTTGATAGGCGGTTCACTGATGGCATTGGTGGGAGTGGCAATGGTGGTTTATAATGGTAGTTTTGTTTTGAAAATCTCTCCGTTGGGCGATTTTCTTACTTTGCTTGCCGCTCTTTCCTGGGCATTTTATAGTTTGATAATGAAGAAGATGACAGGGAGGTATAATACAATCTTCATTACCCGCAAGATATTCTTTTATGGGATATTGACCATACTTCCTGTTTTTCTGTTCCAGCCTTGGCAGGCAGATCTTTCTTTGCTTATGGAGCCTTCTGTCCTGTTGAACCTGTTATTCTTGGGCGTGCTTGCTTCATTGGTTTGCTTTGCGGTATGGAATGTGGTGCTGAAAAATCTCGGTACGGTGCGTGCTTCCAATTATATTTATCTCAATCCGTTGTTCACTTTGGTAGGATCGGCTGTCCTGTTGGATGAACATCTGACGATCATTGCGCTGATTGGTGCAGGCTGCATTATGGGTGGGGTATATATTGCAGGAAGAAAATAATCGATGGATTATTTTCAGCAAACAACATAATTTCTTCCGCTTGCGTGCTGTGTTCTGCCGTCAGGTTCCAGGAATTATCTTTCTTGTTCCATTTATAGCTTTGGTAACTCGTACCCATTGCGTTTATCTGGTAAACAGCTTTGGCTTTTACATCGGCATAAGCGTTCGTTTTGCTGTTCCATGCTACATATTCCACGTTTATATCCGTTCCGTCATAAGAGAAATTCAGGCAATATTGCTTTTCGAAACGTTGGTTTTCCTTATTCCATTTCAATACCTCTTTGGCTGATACTCGTCCTTCGGCATTGTACGCATAGTTATACTGCAAATGATTATGCAGATACTTCCGGTTCTCTACTTTAAATACGGTTTCCGTCTTTACGAGACCTTCGTTCATTTCCGTGTTATAGGCGAAATCCTTTACATTGTTCCCGCTTACTGCGTTTACTACTGATGTCAATGCGAATACTACTGATACTACTAAAGCTTTCATAATGATTTTATTTTTTAAGTTATACATTTTTGTTTCATTCGATGTTGCAAAGATAGGGCAAGGGTGCGGGATGGAATGTTATCGCAATGTTATCATTAGGTTAACACAGAAATTCCGGTGATTGTATTAACTGCAAATATGGCTTTGTATCTTACCAAATCCGTACCCGGGGGAAGGTGCTGAAATGATAGGATAATAGGCTTTTTTCATAATTTATCAGATGTTTCTTTTTCAAAAAGAAAGTATTTTGTATTTTTATCTTTTCCGGAAAGAAAGAAATTAAATAAACTGTCTTTATGAAGAGGAAGAAATAAATGCGGGTGAATATACGATTCGTGTTCTTCCTGTATGGAAATGGATGCTGAAAACGCTATCTTTGTCCCCAAAATAATGATAAGATGAAGCTCCGTTCCCTTTACATCCTTTCTATTGTTGGACTGTTTCTCGTTGTAGTGATACAATTGGGAGGGATGATGTATGCCTATGACAGTTATAAGAAAGAAGCCAAACGTACACTGGACGAATGTTTCCGGCAGGCTTTTATAGAGACGGTAGATAATCAAATCAACAACCTGCCCTTTCCCGACTATACCATTCCTTTCTATTCGTACATACCTAAAGATGAGAATAGACCTATGGATAATGAAGTTTTTCTGGGATATCAACAGGCCGCTTCTTTCCTGCAAGATGTTTATCAGGTGACGATACCTCTGGATGAGATGGAAAGGACGTTGGAAAAGAAACTGAAATGGAAGAATATAGACCGGACCGTGTGGATTGATGCGGCTGAAGACCATAGCCAGTATTCTGCCTACAGGCGTTTCAAGACAGTGGTCTCCGATACTGCATGGCTAAATGAAAAGAAAGGGGAAGCTATAGAAGCGGCTATTATCGCCCCTTTCCTTCCGCTTGTAAAAGATGTATTCTTCTTGTTTCTTCCTACTTTGTTGCTGACCGCTTTTCTTATTTATAGTTGGGCGCAACAGATGAAGTATATCATCAGCCAACGGCGGGGCATTGAAGAACAACGTTCTGCCTTCTATACTTTGGCGGAGAAAATGAGACAGCCGATAGGTGAAGTGCGTAGCCGGATTCCCGAACAACGGTGGGAAGAGATAGAAACATCGGGTAAGCATATTCTGGATATGACGGAAGAAACACTCTCCGCTGCCAAAGAAGAAGAATGGAAAAGGCAGGCGCATAAGCAGCACTCTTTCAAGATATTCTTTATAATCAGTCTGCTGGCCAGCTGTTTGTTGATGGTGGCCTGGTTCGTTTATTTGTATCGTACGGCTGCCCGTGAGACGGTTTATCAGGTGAATGACTGTTTTGAGGCTGCTTTTTATGATGAAGTGATGTATAACCGTTATCCTTTGTTCCGCTCGCAACTCGGAGAAAACAGAGAATCTGAAGAACGGATAAAAAGGAGCGAGTCGCCTTTTGCCGAAGAGCAAAGAGAATATTTAAAAGGAAAAGAGGCAGAGTATACTATAAATATATTGTATGTGGTGCATACGCACAATACGATTGATCAAAATTACCGTCTTCGTGCAGCTTTGATTATGCAGAAACACTTGGAAGGAGTAGAGATGAATTTCCAGTATCTGGATTCTGCCTTTGCCGGATATCTCAGCCGGTTGGGAATGAAATCACGCAGTGGAATCCGTCAGTTCCGCTATCCTTCGGACAGTACGGTTGCACAGGTAGGATATACTTCTGTGAAGTACGGTGACTATACTTCCCGGTTTATACCGTTGAAGGAAGACAGTACGCTTTGCGTGCAGGGAGTTGTGAAGAACCCTTATCGTTATGTGGCGACTTCTATCTGGTATCTTTTGTTGCCCCTATGGATTACATTCCTGGTGATGCTCGATTGTATCTTCGGTCAGGTGAAAGTGCTTCGGATGCAACATCGCCTGGAGCAGTTTCAGAAAGACTTTACTTACGCTATGATTCATGATATGAAATCTCCGTTGAACTCCATACTGATGGCGGCACATGTGCTGGCAGGGGGGAAACTGGCGGATAAGCCTGAAAAAGAAGAGAAATACCGACGGGTGATGACGGAAGAAAGCGAGCATCTGCTGGCTTTATCGAACAGGGTATTGATGCTGACACAATTGGACGAAGGGCATTTGGAGCTGCATAAGGAAGAAGTTTCCCTGCGCCCCTTGCTCAATGATCTGATAGCGAAGATATCTTTGAAAGCTAATAAAAAAGTGGAATTCAATACTGTTTATCATCGATGTGAGACGGTCTATGCGGATGCTTTCTGCCTGCGTGAAGTGCTGGGAAACTTATTGGACAATGCGATCAAGTATTCTCGTGAAGAGGTGAAAATAGATATAATCTGTGAGTCGGAGAGGGGAATCTGCAAAATTAAAGTATGCGATAACGGGTTGGGTATCTCCTTGAAAGACCAGTCGCGCATCTTCAACCGCTTTGAGCGTTCTGCGGCGGCAGCACGCAGTAGTAAAGGGGGAGCCACAGGCTTTGGCTTAGGTTTGAACTATGTGCAGCAAGTGATGCTGGCACATGAGGGCAGGGTAGAAGTGGAGAGTGAAGAAGGCCGTTTCAGTGAGTTTACTCTTTATTTTCCGGTACGATCCTGACATTACCATATATGGAAACGCAACTCCTGTGAACAGTCGTTGATAAATGCATCTTTGCCGAATGAACGCAGTTTCCAGAGGATGCAGATGTCGTCTATGCTACCGATAAGTAAGAATGTTCCGAATAATGTGAAATAATAGCTCCCTGTTGCCATGCCGTACAAAAGCGGAAGGATGCCTAACAACAGAATAGGTAAGAAGCAAGTTGTGCGATATTGCCACATTCTGATGGGTTCGTTGCAGTGGCAGAAGCGTATGCCTCCCTTATGCTTTACGAAAGAGATAGACCGGAAACCTTTGGACGAAAAGATTCCGAAGAAAAGTGCATGAAGCAATAGATTTACTCCAAAACCTGCCAGAGCGCACAACCAGAATATCAGCAATGATACATGAGCCATATTTTCTCCATGTATCCATCGGAATAAGAGCAGTATGGGTACTGTAAAAGGATTGCAGCCAGCATTCCATACTTATTGATCTTATTTCCCGAAACCATGATTTCAGTTCCTTTCTTGCTTTGTACAATTGAGATATCCGCTTTCATCATCTGTTCTTTTTATTAATTGAAGAATATATTTGCAATGGCGTGTTTGAGTCCTGTGTATGCAGGATTGACTGTGGCCATTAATACGTAAGCTGCCAAAACTATTGCAATACCTTTTGCAAATTCGATTCCTATTTTCTGAAATTTCTTCATGGCTTGTTTATTATTTAAGTGATACATTGGGGTTATTTCGATGTTGCAAAGGTAAGGCGGTGAGCAGAGAAGGAATGTTATCGCAATGTTATCTTTAGGTTAACGATTATAAGTCGGCATGCAAGTTTAGTAAGGTATAAAGAGCTAATAAAACTTGCTGGCTGAATAAATCCTTTCTGACGGGATATGAACATACTTTCCCCTCCTGATTCGCATGAATAATATAAGTTTCAGAGGTTAAGCCGCCGCATCGCCACTTTTATCCCTTTTCGCTGCGACGGTTAAGTAAAATCGTAGTAGATACTTATTCTTTCCACCATGGAGAAAGTTGCTTTCCATCACGGGGAAACTTTCTTTCCACCATGGTGGAAAGAAAGAAACTCCACGGTGGAAAGAATAAACGTTCGGATGGAAAAGGCTAACCGTTGGAAGGGAAAAAGCATAGGAATGCCTAAGAACGGAGTTAGCTATTGCATTTAATTCATTTTTTATCAAGCATGAATTAGATTATTATCCCTGTTTTGCCTGTTATTCTATCGGGCCATTCCCCTTATCATTGAAAATATCCCCTTGCCTCTTCTCTGCCTGATGATAATAATCAGTTGAAAAACATAGGTTTATAGTGAAAATGTTACTTTCTATTTGTCCCCCCTGTTTCTTTCCTGTTTTATGTCTATCTTCTTATTTTTGTTCCGTTCTCGTAAGTAGATACGATACAACTATTATTAATCTATATCAGAAAGTAAAATTATGGAAAATCAGGGAATACTTCTTTATATCGGAATAGCCCTTATCACCTTATTGGTACTTTGGTATATCTGGACTGCCAATAATCTGATTGCAAAACGGAATCGGGTAAAGCAATGCCGTAGCGGCATTTGTGTGGCATTGAAACAGCGGAACGATATGATACCGAATTTGGTAGCTGCCGTAAAGTCCTATATGGGGCATGAGAATGAGACGCTGACCCGTATCGCAGAACTTCGCTCACGAACTTTTCAGCCTTCACAGGAGACTGAACAGATAAGAACCGGTAATGAGCTTTCTTCTTTAATCTCCAAACTTCAATTATCCGTAGAAGATTACCCGGAACTGAAGGCAAGCGAGCAGTTCACCCGACTGCAAAGGAGCATTGAAGATATGGAATTGCAACTGCAAGCCATACGCCGCACCTATAATGCTGCGGTCACCGACTATAATAACTCCATTGAGATGTTTCCCTCTTCCATCGTGGCCGGCCGGCAGAATCATCATCAGGAAGAACTGATTGATATTCCCGAGCAGGAACAGCGGAATGTGGATGTCAGTGCACTTTTAAAGTAGTAGATGTAATATGGAATCAATTGACTTCAGAAGCCTTTCCGAAAGGCTTCGTACCGAACTTTCCCGTGTATATTTCTGGCAGAAGATTGTTCGTATTCTGAGCATCATAGTCTATCTCTTTGTGTTTTGCTGGATGATGTTCGTCCTGTTTGGGGGCTATCTTGTTGGATATATCGGCTTAGAGAACTACAGTGTGGTTACGCAATACATTTTCCCGGTCTTTATGGGATTTATTGTGCTGAACTTCGCATTCAGCCGCTCTCTTATGAAATTCCAAGGGCAGGAAAATGATATCATGCGCAGCATTATGTCTGCTATGTTTCCATCCGTTCTTTTCTCCTTCTCTTCGCAACTGGACCAGCGTATATTATCCGGTAGCAGGCTCTTTAACTCTTCTTTCTCCGATCCGGCACTGGCGGCTACCACCTATGCTTTATCTGGAAGTGCCGCGGGGAGATCGTACCCTTTATATAGCCGATATAGGGGTTTCCTATGGACTGATGAATAAGTTGGAACTGAATTCTGTAACAGGCTATTTGGTGATGCTTTACCGCTATGTGCTCCGTCCGCTGTTCGCCTCCAGGTACGAAAGTAGTGCGCATAACTTCCGCGGGATGTTTGGCTGGTGCCGTCTGGAGCGTAGTTTTAAGGGCAGCACGATTATCCTGCCCGACCATCTGGAACAGAAGGCCGGCTATCTGGCAAAGAATATCCAGGGCTTGAAGAAACGCTATAATGCCCGTTTCGTTCATCTGGAAGACCCGGATTTCGAGAAGTATTTTGTGGTTTATGCCGATGATGAAGTAACCGCCCGTATGATACTGACACCGGCGGTCATGCGCCGGATTACCCGTCTGCGCGAAACATTCGGGCACGATATGATGCTCTCTTTCAACAAAGGTACTTTTTATTATGCGGGAGTGATGCCCGACGGTTTCCTCTGCCTTCGCAAGCGGGCACTGGACAATGAACATCTGCTTGAAGAGATATACAATGATATAAACCTTGCCTGTCAGGTGACAGATATTCTTTAAAACCATATTATAACATGAAACAAACACTTACATTTATTCCTCCCGTAGTGGACTCCACGCAAAGTTCCATTCATACGGAGGCTTACGAAAAGAGCGTGGACTTGTATAACCAAGGCGAGTACCTGCAAGCTTTCCACAGTTTGCTGGATTACCTGAATGCGGACTTCCGGACGAAGTATGGCAATGCGGATGGTACTGAATTTCATATTCCCCACGGTTCTATCCTGGTGCATATTTCTGTAAAAGACGGATTTTACCGTATCAGTGCCGACTTCCTGAACTTGCCCGAGAAAGGGCGTGTAGCCATGCTTCGACAGATTGCAGACCTGAATCTGAACAAGCTGCTGTTGCCTCGCTTTGTGAAGGACAACGATAAGTTGAGAATGGAGTACACGTGTTCTCTCTCGCAGAGCCATCCCCATAAGATGTACTTCGTGTTACAGAATATCTGCCACATCGGTGATAAATATGATGACGAGTTCTGTACGAAGTTCGGTGCTACACGGTGCTATGAGCCGCAGGTCACCTCTTATCCGCAGCAAGAGATAGACCGCATTTATGAAGGTTTGCAAATCTTGGGCCGCGAAACACTGGAAGCTGTGAAAGAGTATGATGCCGACCGGAAATATGGCTACTCCTGGAATGTGCTCGATACAACTTTCTATCAGATTTCCTACTTTGCCCGTCCGCAAGGCCAGTTATTGAATGATCTTGATAAAGCGGTGGACGATATGGATGCCGAACTGCCTACTTCCGAGGTGGTAGCGAAAGGAAAGGCTTTTCTTGAGAAATTGCTCGCCATGCCTAAGGAGGAACTGGCGGCTGATCTTTATTTCGTAGATACATTGGTGTCTACCAAGCGCCGTTCGTCCCTGAAGAATATGCAGGAGAACTTTATGAGTGTCTATAAAGAAGCTACTGAAGCCATTCAGACGGAAAATTATGAGCGGAGTGCGGTACGTCTGCTCTATATCTTCTATGAGGCTTATTTTTATAATGATGTGCAGGATGACATTAACGTAATTCTTTCGCATGCGCTTAAAAAAGCAAGCGGTAAGTCGCTGGAGGATGCATCTGAAATCCTTTACAATGCGATGGATAAAATAATGGAAGGTGACCTGGAACCGGATGAAGATGACCTGGAAGAGATATCGGCAGAAGCCATCGAACAAATGCAGGGCATGGCAGCATCTCTGCAAGAGGAAATCATGAAGGCGCAGGCCGATATGCAGGCTGCTATGATGAGGGGAGATATGGCCGAGTATATGCGTCTGGCTCAGGAACTTCAACAGAAGATGATGCAACAGGCACTTGGCGGACAACAATAACAGATTAAAAACAATGAATCAATGGAACAGAACAATATATATCAGTTGGTTTTCAAAGTAACCCATGCAGGTGGATCAGGCAGCTGTTTCTATCTGAAAGACTATGATCTTTTTGTGACGAACTACCATGTGGTGAAAGGCTTTCATGCAGTGGCGGTACATGATAATGACCGGAATCCTTATCTGGCTAAGGTGGTACTGGTGAACCCTTCATTGGACATAGCCCTGCTGTCCGTAGACGGTGATTTCTCAGCTCTGCCTTCCCTGAATCTGGCAGGAGATAATTCCTTGTCCATCGGTGGAAAGGTTTGTGTGGCCGGTTATCCTTATGGCATGCCTTTTACGGTGACCGAAGGCTCTGTGTCTTCGCCCAAACAGCTGGTGGATGGAAAGTACTATATACAGACTGATGCGGCAGTGAATCCCGGTAACTCCGGCGGTCCTATCTTCAATGAAAAGAACGAAGTGGTAGGTGTAACGGTGAGTAAGCTGAGTAATGCCGACAATATGGGTTTCGGCATCCGTGTGGAAGCATTACGGAAGCTGCTTGAATTTGTGGAGGCTGTGGACCGTACAGCTTTTCAGGTGCAGTGCGACAGTTGTGACGAGCTGATATCGGAAGAGGAAGAATTCTGCCCTTCATGCGGTGAAAAGCTGCCCGAGGGTATCTTTGAAGAGCGCGAACCGTCTTCATTGAGTACCTTCTGCGAACGTGCCATCCGTGAGATGGGAGTTAATCCGATCCTTGTGCGTGACGGTTATGACTCCTGGACATTCCATAAAGGCAGTTCCGAAGTGCGTATCTTTGTTTATGAAAATACTTATCTGTTTGCTGTTTCTCCTATCAATCTGTTGCCAAAGAAAGAGGTGGAAAGGGTGCTCGATTATATCCTGGGTGAAGATTTCAGTCCTTACAAACTGGGTATTGAAGGACGCCAGATCTACATAGCATATCGTGTACATCTGTCTGACATTACGGATGCATCGGAAGATGAAATCCTGACTAATCTGGTGAATCTGGCATTGAAAGCCGATGAGATGGATAATATGATGGTAGAAGAGTTTGGTTGCGAATTTTCTGAATATTCTAAACACGAAGACTGACTTTAAGTAATAATTGCAAACGCGGCTGCCTGAAAGATTATCTTTTGGCAGTCGCGTTTTTCATTGGAAACTGTAAGAGAGAATTCTTGTTAGAGTAATTATCTGTTTGCCAGCAAAGCGTTGTTCCAATTTGTTGCATTGTGTTCTGTTACCAGATTCCAGGAGTTGTTTTTCTCATTCCAGTTGTAAGCCATGTAGTTCATGCCATTCTCGTTCATCTGATAAACGGCTTTGGATTTCACATTTGTGTAGTCACCGTCTTTGCTGTTCCATGCTACATATTCCACGCCTACTTCATTATCGGTGTAGCTGAAGTTGAGGCAATACTGTTTTTCAAAGCGGCTGTTGTCCTGGTTCCATTTCAGGATTTCCTTTGCTGATACACGTCCTTTTTCATCATGTGTGTAGTTGTATTGCAGGTGGCGTTCCAGGTACTTGCCTTCTTTTATTTTATAGACTGTCTGGGTTTCTACCCCGTTTTCCTGTTTCTCACTGTTGTAGGCGAAGTCTTTTACATTGTTACCACTTACTGCGTTTACTACTGATGTCAATGCGAATACTACTGATAATACTAAAGCTTTCATAATGATTTTATTTTTTAAGTTATACATTTCGTTACTTTTGATGTTGCAAAGATAGGGCAGGTGCATGAGGATGAATGTTATCGTAATGTTATCATTAGGTTAACGACACTTTTACGACTCTGGAGAACTCTCTTGTTTTTTTAGAGTTGTATGTATTTTTGTATTCCTCTTTTAATCAGTAAGATGCTGATTTCCGTTCGTTTCTTTTCCTCATGCCTTGCCATTGGCTGGAAAGAACGCATTCTCGTCCGATATAAAAAGTAGTGCATTACTTCGTGATCCATAGTTATTTGCTATTTTTGCAGGCGAATATAAACGGATAAGATGAAATTACGTACTGTCATCTCTCTTTCACTGGTGAGTCTGATTGCTGTTGTGTTGATACAGTTGGGCGGAATGCTTTATGCTTTTCATGCACAGATGCAGGAAGCGGAGAAATCACTGAACAAGTGCTTCTGGATGTCTTTCACGGAGACAGTGGATAATCTGGTGAACAACCTTCCTTATCCTGATAATTCAATAGCTATCATAGCGTATGCACCCAATCCTAAATACAAGCGGATAGATGGGGATGAAAGGAATAAGCGCACTTCCCAACAGGCGGCACAGGCTTTGCAACGGGTGTATGGAATAAAAGAAATTCCGTTGGCCACCATAGATAGCGTGTTGCACAATAAGTTGCGGAAGTTAGACATGGATGGGACGCTGACCGTGGAGCGCATTAATGTAAATACAAATGAGGTGCTGGCAACTACCAATCCTCAGGTAAGTAACCGTAACTTTGCCGCTGTTACTTCCGAAACAGCTTTCACCTTTAAATCCCGTGGGGAGGCTGTCCGTGCCATTCTTTCTTTCCCTGCCAAGGAGATGGAGAAGAGACTTCTGTTACTGTCATTCATTACATGGCTATTGCTGGGTACGGCTGTCTATGCCTTGATTGTACAGATGAAGTCGGTATTCCGCCAACGGCATGACTTGCAGAAACAACAACAGGACTTCTATACGTTGGCCGAAGAAATGAAACATCCCGTCAGCCGGATGAAGAACTTGATAACCACAGAAAACTGGCAAGAGATAGAGGCACAAAGCAACGTACTCTTTGAGAGAACCAATGCTACTCTGACACATGCCAAAGCAGAAATCCGGCAAAGAAGTACGGGCAGGCCTATTTCTCTTAAAGCAATTTCTATGGTCAGCTTGGCGGGAGTATTCCTGTTGCTGGCTGTCTGGTCGGGATATTTGTATTATACGACCTCTCAAAAGATACGGTATCAGGCGGAGGAGCAATTGGAAGAGGCTTTCTACCGGGAGGCAGACTTACATAGATATCCGCTTTTCACTAAGGCTAACCCTGATTTTAATTGGGATAGCTCGCCGGGAGAATTTCTCCCTTATCCGCGGCGTATGATGGACGAGCTTTATAAGGTATATCTGGAGAAAGGTTATCGCTACCGGATACAGTTGCTTACCATTCGGCATCTTTACAATAAGTTTGATGAAGGCTTCCGTATGAAGATGGCTTATGATATACAGGATACGATCAGTCTGCATAGCCGTGTGCCTATTCCGTTTTCCTTGCAGTTTGCCGATAGTGTGTTCAGAAAACAGCTTTTGGAAACAGGCTTTCCGGATAGGGCGGATATCCGTTGGATCAGGTATCCGTCCCGGGAGTTGATACTTTATACTGGTAGTCCGGCTGTTGACTTCGGGGATATTACTACCCGGTTGTTTCCGTTGGATAAGGATAGTACGAGTTGCATCTTTACTGTGGTTCGTTCACCACAACGTACTATAATGAGTGCCACTTGGTATATGCAGGTGCCGCTGCTTATTGCTTTCCTTTTCGTATCTCTCTGTGTTTTCTTTCAGCTACGTATGTTGCGGGCACAGCGTCGGTTGGAACAGTTTCAGAAGGACTTTACTTACTCCATGATACATGATATGAAGTCACCGTTGCAGTCTGTCATGATGGGAGCGCATATCCTGGCAGGTGGTAAGTTGGCGGATAAGCCGGAGAAGCTGGTCCGCTACAGGCAAGTGATGGGGGATGAGTGCGAACATCTGCTGACACTTTCCAATCGTGTAGTAATGCTGACAGAGATAGACCGTGGAGAACTGGAACTACATAAAGAAGAAGTTGTCCTAAGACCGTTGCTGCGGGATATAGCGGAAAAGTATCAGTTGAAAGCGGCGAAGACGGTTCATTTCGATATTGATTGTGAAGAAGGATGTAGTGTTTATGCGGATGCTTTCTGTCTGCGTGAGATACTTTCCAACTTGGTGGACAATGCCGTCAAGTACTCTAATGAAGAGGTTCTGATCGTTCTTTCAGGTACAAAGACAGAGGATGGAACCATTGTCAGAGTGCATGATAACGGTATTGGCATTCCTTTGAGCGAACAGCATAAGATATTCAATAAGTTCGAGAGGATTGCTTCCGGTAGTCGTAAGACGGGTGCATCAGGTTTCGGGTTGGGATTGAATTATGTGTTGCAGGTGGTGAGTGCCCACGGTGGTATGGTGAAGGTAGAAAGTGTGGAAGGAAGTTACAGTGAATTTACGCTACAATTCCCCTTGCGTTAAAAAAGCCTGCTGGTAAAGATGAAATGTGCCCAACTATTTGTTATTCAGATAGGGTTTTGCTATTTTTGTATACAGAGTCCGTAAAAAAACAAAGGAGGTAGATTATGACACGCAGGGTTGGCATATCTTGGCTCCCAATTCGTTGGGGATTATTTTTTCTGTTCATTTCTGGTTTGCAGTTGCTTTCTGCACAGGAAGATAGTGCACGTTTCACTCTTGATAGCATGTTGATAAAGCCGAAAGCTGCATTTCAGCTTCCATCCGTCAACCTGCTTCCCGAAAAGACTGTATATCCTTTGATTAATCCTATACAGTTAGGTGATTTACCTTCTTTCTCCTTGAAAGAGGAACTCCGTATCCCCTATCATATAAATCCTTCTCCACTATTCCGGGGCGATTATAGTACGGGAGGCGTATTAAGGCAATTTCCTCATGGGGCGGTATTCGGTTCCGGGAGTCAGACCAGTCTTCCGGGCATCGGGCGTTTCAATAATGCTTCGTTAGGATATCAGCATATCTTTAATGATCGGCTATCATTGCAACTTCGTGCCAATGCCATGAAGATAAATATGTCTCACATCACCGGGCAAGCCTTCAGTACTGCGGGCAGGCTGACTTATCGTGCTTCCGACCGGGTTGCCTTCAATGTCTTCGGTTCGTATGATATCGGTAATTCTTACGGGATGAGCACTAATAGTTATGGTGCTACGATGTCTCTTGATATGTCCGAGCGTTTTGGTATGGAGGTCGGTGCCCAGCGCTATTACGATGCCATGCGTGGAGGTTGGCAGACGGTTCCCGTTGTGATACCCTATTATCGCTTCGAGAAGTTTAAGCTGGGGTTGGATGTAGGTGGAATAATATACGAGATTCTGCGTAGCGCGGTGTTTGATAAACGCGGCGGCGGTGACTTTGGTGGCGGCCCTACGATTAGGCCGCCAAAGTTCTCATTTCCGATAAAATGATTTCCTAAATCTTTCTTGGTATGTACCGGATTATTGAGATGTACCAGTTGTGCAAGTCTGTTGTGCATATCCTATTGTGAAGAGCATGCTTGCGATAATTAGCATAAGAATGAATGATATCGCAATGTTATCTTCGGGTTAACGAATAATTTATTACTTTTGTGGCATACAACCGGAAGTTAATACAATTCATATCAAAGACATGGATACAATAAAGTTATTGTTAGTTGAGGACGATCCCAGCCTGCGTTACATCGTTCAGAGCGGATTGGAAGATATCATAGAGGGCTATGAAGTGTTGGCAGCTGCCAATGGTGAAGAAGGATTGGCAATGTGGAGGGAACACCATCCCGATGTCATTCTCTCGGATATAGAAATGCCCGTCATGGATGGTTATGAGATGGTGAAGCGCATCCGTGAGGTGGATAAAGAGACGCCTATAATCTTTTCTTCCGGTTTGGTTTCTCCCAAAAATGTATTGAAAGGCTATGAGTTGGGAGCCAACAATTATATCAAGAAACCTTTCATTCCCGAAGAACTGGATGCCCATATTCATGCTTTGTTGAAACTCTCCAAAGGTGAAAAGAGTAAGGACGAAAGCGAATGTTACAAGATTGGAAAGGAATATGTGCTTGATGCTACGCACGCCATATTGAAACATTCTTCCGGTGAAAACAAAACATTGACCGCCCGTGAAGCAGGACTGTTGCAAATGCTTTGTGAGAACAGAGGGGATGTAGTACGTCGTGAAGCCATTCTTGATAAGTTCTGGAATACGGAAGATGATTATTTTGCTTCCCGCAGCCTGGATGTATTCGTCACAAAACTTCGTAAGTTGATAGCTGAAGATTCATCAGTCAGCATTAAAACGGTGAAAGGTGTGGGGCTGATGCTGGAAGAATGAAACATTAGTAATTAAGAATGTAAATACCGGGATAATGAGATATAAATTTCATTATCCCGTTTTTTTTTGGAATACAAGTTATAAAGGAAGTTGCTTTTCTTGCAGATGAATCGGAGAAAATATCTGATTCCTGAAAAGATGTTATCCGGTTCGGGAAAGTGAATCAGATAGTAGTAATTATAAAAATATGGAGACAAGGAAGAAAGCATATATCTGATGACAGATAATATTGCTCCTCCATTGGTTCTTCATGAAAAGCTGTGGGTGGAATCAGTCCCTTTATGCAAATGTCCCCTTATTTGTCTATCCTTTCTATCGAGTTATTATTTGAAAAACAGTTGTTTAGTTTGTGGGTTGTCCCCTTCATTTATCCCCCACGATTGTTTCATTATTTACAGGTTACTTTTTACTTTTGTTTTCATACGATAACCAGGAAAGATGGAACTATTATTAATCATTATAAAAAGTAATATTTATGGAAAATCAAACAAAACTCTACCCAAGCTATATGGGTGAATTCTATGCAGCAAACCCGGTGAAATTTGAAAAAAGAAAGAACAATGTTAAGCCGATGCTTTATTATGGGCTGGCTGTAGTCGCTGTTATTATTGTTATTTTTCCTGGTTTTATCCCTGTAGCGGGTTGGTTGGTTCGGACGGTCGGAGTAATTGCTGTATTAATATGCCTGCTTGCGGCGTATTTGAGCAATTTCGATTATTATAATAGCGAGAGTGGGGGTAAGATCAAAGAGGTGGGTTTGAAGAAGTTCAAGCGCGATGAAACCGATATAGACAGAATCCTGGAAGCGTTTCTCAGAAAAGACTTTGAGTATCTGGCTGATTTGCCCGGAGCATACAGCGCACCGGTTCAGATTCATGTAGAAGAGGATAAATTAGGGCAGGAGATGTATTGCTTACTGACTTCTTACGATTCTAACAGCAATATTATCGGTCTGACCAATGTCCTGACCTTATCAGGAAACGATTATCTCGATCATGCGGATGTAATTAGGCAGATGCTTAAGGATGCGGAAAACGACTGATACGCAGAAAAAAGTGGCGCTATGGAAAATCATAGTGCCTGTTTTCGTCTTTCTTTTCCTTCTACATTGTAGGGTGTGGCATACGGAAGAAGAGATGTTGATGCATACCGCATTTTCTTCCGGTGGTTATTTAGGGCTGAACCAGAAGATTGTTGCTGTGCTTATGGCGATAACGATGTGCAGTTGGATGGCGTATACCCGTAAGAGAAGTACAGGGAAATGGTATCATTGGAGAAACTTTGTCTATGCTTTTATGTGTGGAGCTGCCGTAGTAGGGTTGTGTACCAATATACTGGTGGTTTTTCTGTTCTGGCTGAACAGTTGTTTTACTTCCGGTGTGCAGACCCGTGAGTATATAATTGTCAGTATCGCTCCCCACGACCGGACGCGTAAGAGTCACAATCCCCGTTCTGCTGCATGGTTGCTGAATACGTTTTCCTATGGGGAGATATTTATACAAGGTGACCGTTACACTCGCATCTACTTGTCCATTGACTCTGCATACCGGCTCAGCGGTGAACGAGGCATCTATCTTAAAATAGAGTTGGAAGACGGCTGGCTGGGATGGGGAGTAATACGGAAGATCAATTCGGTGACCACAACAAAAGCATCGGAAAAAGTAGAAGTTCGTTTTCCTGAAGATGAGCAGGCACAGGCGTCTGACTCTTGTTTGCACGAAAAAAGTGAAAAAGCTTTTAAGTATACATGGAGGGATATTCATATCTTTGCCAAACTGAGGAATATTAATTTATCAGATACTACCCACGTCAGTGTAAATCAGTATATAGACGGGCAAAAAGGTATTCCGGTATGGGAGATTGATATACGCGATTCCATTCAGCCGGATATGGCCAGAGTGATATTGATTCATGGAGAGACTGGAGAAGTGATGATGGATTCGTATGAATAACACGATATTGAAGATGAGATTGAAGAGTTTGATAGGAATAATCCTGTGGGGCGGTATGTTGGTTTCTTGTGGACCTGATAATCGCGTGGTCTTGGCGGAGAAGCTGATGGCGGAAAAGGAGACAGACAGTGCCATAGTAGTGATGAATGAGATTAAAGAACCGTTGCATAACTTATCGAAACGCGATTATGCACTTTATGCCTTACTGATGTCCGAGGCTGTCCACAGGAAGCAACAGTTGAATGCAACTACAGATACCCTGCTGCTACCTGCAATTAAATATTTCAGCCAATCGGGCGATTCTCTTTATGCCGAACGGGCTCTTTACTGCAAAGCACATCTGGACAGACGGCTTAACCGGATGAGCGATGCCATGCAATCTTTTCTGAAAGCTCTGCTTTTCCTGCAAAATAGTGGTAATCATGAGCAGCTCTACCGGGTGAATACCTGGTTGGGAGTTGTCTGCCTGAATCAGGAAGAATATTCCGGCAAGGTGCGTTATTCCAAAGAAGCCTTGAAAGCGGCTTTGGATTTGGGAAATATGTTCTATAAGAATATGGCCTTGTGCGATATTTCTACCGGATATTTGTTTCTGAATCAATTGGATAGCGCCCTTTATTATGCTCAGGCGGCCTATGAGGCGGCTTTAGCCGATTCTGTTCCTCGGCAGCTTCCTTTCATCTATACAAATCTGGGTAGTATCTATTCCCAGCAAGGAGAGCCTGCCAAAGCACTGGATTATATAAATAAATCAATAGCTCTTCGTCCGGCTAAGGATACTGTGAGAATTCTTTCGCTCTATGGGGCAAAGTTGGAGTTGTTTGGGAAACTGGGACAATATGATTCGGCATATCACTATTTTCAGAAAGTTATCTCCAGCCCAAATCCTTCTTCGGTGGCTGACGCCTATAATAATATGGCGAAAATATATCATAAGATGGGCCGTGCTTCAGATGCCTATCCTATGCTACAGCGCTTCATTGAGTTGTCCGATACCATACGCAAGTATCGTCATACTGAGGAAGCCATTGCATTGCAAGAGCTTTATAAACACGAACAGCTTTCGGTAGAAAACCTGTATTGGCGTACCCGGGCCGCGGAAAGGCAGCGTAATGTGTATTGGATGACTACAATCTCTTTGCTGCTGGTTTGGGTGGCAAGTGTGGTATATTTCATCTACCGCCGTAACCGCAACCATCTGATGGCACAGCAGCATCAGCTTGTAAAAAAGGAAAAAGAATTGGCGCAGCAACGTGAGATCACTTCCGAAAACCTCCGGCGTATGGTGGAGCTGGAGCAGAAGGAAGCTAAGCTGAAGGAAACTTTCTTCAGGAGACTCAGCCAGAAGGTGGTGCAGGAGATAGAAAGAGGCGGAAATGTGATTCTCTCCGATGAAGACTGGGACGATATTGTGCAGAATGCCGACATCATCTTCAATAACTTCACGAAACGCCTGCAACAGACCTATCCGAGTCTGAATAAAGATGATCTGCGCTATTGTTGTATGGTGAAAATGCAATTATCCCAGTCGGGCATGGCACAGGTGATGCATCTGGAGAGGGATTCGGTGAAGAAGCGCCTGAAACGTATCCGTATGGAGAAGATGGGGGCGGATAGTGGTGTTACGTTGGAAGAACTGCTGTATAACTTTTAAAGTAAAAAGGCAGTTTCCTTTCAGGTATTCTATTGATTTATCCAAAAGAAAACTGGCTCTTGAGGCTGATGCCATTACATCCATTTGATAGGATGCCCCAATGCCCGTTTTATCGCTTCCATCTCGGCACTGTGCCACATTTCATGCTTGAAGCACCAGGCAAGGGCTTCATACTTATTATTGGCAACCGGATGTTTGAAGGGAATAGGCTCTAAATCTTCTGATAAAATACGGTCGTCCAGGCGGGACAGGTTACTGATACATATCTCATGAACAGCGTCCAGTTGTTTTTTTAGCTCTGCCACAGGAATTAAATTCTTTTCGGTGGAGCGGTGCAATGTACCCATTCCATTGAAAACCTTTACGTAATCGACCATCGGAATAAGTTTGCTGACGGCTTCATTCCTCCCGGTGATGCAGGTAATGGCATGAAAGTTCTGACTGATAATCAGATGTCCGATTTGCCATACGAAGTTGGAGTCAGTGCCTTCGGGGATGGTGTACCACTGGTTTTCCGGAATTTCTGATACTAAACGATTCACAAAATTCCGCGATTCAATAATCTGTTCTTTTAAAAAAATCAATCTTGCTCATAATTAGTTTATTTAAGTTATACATAGTAGTTAGTGAGCAAGCTTTCCATTCTGTGACAGCTCAGGGAATAAATTTTTTCCCAGTAGTTCTTTCTTGGAAGTTCCTTTTCGAGCCGTTGGTAAACGTCGACGAGGCGGATAATTTTCTTGATGGCGGTATATTCTTTCTCCAGATTGAGCGAGGTGACTTGCTTGCATATCCGGCATTTGCAGGTCCCCTGCGGGTTGTATAGCGGACAGGTGTCATTCATGAAGTGAGTAATCTTGCGGATGGAACGGGAGGAAATCTGACGGACGCTCTCTTCCGTTATGCCCATGATTTCACTGATTTGCTTGTACGGCAGGTTGAGGTTTATTTTCAATATGAATATCAGCCGGGCATCGTTCGTCAGGCAATGGTTCTGGGCTGTCAGACACCAGTCGCAGCATGCTTTTATCCATTCCTGTTCATCCCGGTCCTGCCCGTTATAATCAATGGCAGGAAGTTCGCGGAATTCTCTCAACTCATTCATTGTGGCTATTCTTTCGTTCCGGGCATATCGCAGTATGGTGCGTTTGCATATTGTATATATCCATGTCGATAACCCGGATTCCCCGTTGAAGGAGTCTATGCTTTTGATGATTTCGTACCAGACTTCCTGAGCCGCTTCTTTAGCGATTTCCTTGTTTTGTATCATGCGGTGTGCTATGGAAGATACCATGACACCATATTGTTCTACGATTTCCTTTAAGTCAGGTTGCATATTCTAAGGTATTGAGTTTGCGAATGTAGCTAATTTGTTTTATCCTGCCAAGGCCGGTAAATGCGGGCATCACTTTCGTTTTGACACTTTGCTTTTTATGCATAACGAGAATGCGATATTTCCGTCCCGATGTAAGGAAGAACGGAAAGAAACGAACGAAAATCAACATTTTGTTGATTGATAGCGTGATACATAAATATGTACAACTCTAATAAAAGAAAAACAGATGGTCTGTGCAGTGAATACAGATGGTTTGTCTCCCATCTATAGATGGTTTGTTTACGATCTATAGACCGTTCGTTTACGATCTATAGATTGTGTGCGTTACATCTATAGATTGTGCGCCTCAGATATATAGTTCCTTCGTGTAAGAAGTATAGTTCCTTGCATAGGTATTGCATATACTGCCTGCTTTATGCAAAAGGCGTGTATATATATTCTATAGATTGTACGAATGGATTCTGTTTCGGGTGTTTTCAGAAAGGTGTCTGTTAGTAAAAGTACTGTTTTTGTAACTTTATGTTCGGAATAAAGTGTAATGTCTGACTTTAGGTGCGGTAATTTGGTCCGTAAATATTTATCCTTTTGTTATAAGTCTGCAGGTATATTTCAAAGCGGTGTCTTCATCGTTCATGAAATCGGAAATTGTTTGAGATACTTGATGATGGGGAGGAATTCCCATCCCTTCCATAGGAAACCCTTTTGGTGACAAATCCGGTTGACGGGTGGGTATTCGCAAATAAGTACCATGTTTTGTTCTGAATGTGCGAGGACCATTTCCTGTATCTCCTCCGGTGGCTTCACCGACAAGCGTTACGTTTCCGCTTTCTTTCATATCTATTGTGAAGCTTTCGGCGGCAGAGCAGGTGATAGTACTGGTCAGCAGATAGATTTTTCCTTTATAAGCATCTGCTTCGGGTTGCATTAGTTGACTGCTGACGCAATGCGGTTGCTCTTTCCGGATAAAATATTTGCAGATATCCCGTCCGTTGCCACTGTTGCCTCCTCCGTTTTGGCGGATGTCTATAATGAGATAGGGAAGGTCTTTTATTTGAGGATAAGCTACTTTGAAATCTTCCAGCACGGGGGACATCATGGTGTTGATGGCCAGATAGCCGATGCTGTCTTGCAAAACTTTGGTTTCTACGGTTACCTCTTTTTCATCAGAGAAGTAGTCTCTTCGTTTCAAGGGTAAAGAGATTGTCAGTGTATCGCCCTTTCTCAGTAACGTATAGTCTCGGAGGGTGTCGGCATAGCTGGTGAATGCGTAACGGGCTGATTTCAGATGCCTCCATGCGTCAGTTGACGACTCGGCATATTTTTCGTGCTGATTAATCCACTCTTTATAAGGAACTTTGCTGATGGCTATGATGCAGTCTTTATCCTTGAACCCGTGTTGTGCCAGATAGGCATTGGGCTTGTTGATGTATAAGGAATCTTGTATGAGGACCGGAAATTGTCTCGCCGTGTACGTCCTGAAGCAGGAAATGGCATGACTGCACTGTAAGGCGGAAATGTACTCTTGTACTGCCAATCCATAGTCTGTGGTGGTTTGTGCCTGGCGGACACGGGTGATGTATGTCTGGTATAATGAATCCATATTCAGATGTTTGGCTTGGTATAGTGAATAGTTTTCCATTACTATCTGGTGTATCTCCTCAAAATCAGCCTCAAACTGCGAAGGTTTCACAGGTATTTCCGAAAGATAGAAATACTCCGCTTGAGGTTCTTTGTTGTAAAAATGCTTGGCATAAATGCGTAATCCGCACCAGGCAACGGCGCATACGGCTATTACGATAAATGCAATTTTTAAATGTTTCATGCTCTATAGAATTTTGTTATACATATCGGTTGTTTCTTTAGAACTCTTATTTATGGCTCTTTTGTGCTGCAAAGGTAACCTTTTGCTTCTATATGTTGAAACACAGATAACCTTTTCTGTCTTATTATATTATACATTATGCAAATCATTCTCCGGAAATAAAACGAGTATTCCTTCATTGAGACTGTAGTAAATTTCTTTGTTCGCTTTTGTGTGGACACATGTTATTGGCATTTGTTATGTTATTAAGTCTGAACAGCCTCGCTACCCTACGGATAAAAAATATATCTTTGTGAATGAACCTGTTAATTGTCGGACATTAATCAAAACACAGATGAAAAATATGTTTTATTGGGCTGGCATCATAAGCATTCTTATCTGCCTGCCGCTTCGGGTTTCCGCTCAGTCGTACGAACAAATGTGGAAACAGGTTGAAGCTCTGGAACAAAAGCAGTTACCTGAATCTGCAATCAAAGAATTGCAAAAGATTTACGAGCACGCCAAACAGGAGAAGAACATGCCCCAGATGATGAAAGCCCATCTGACAAAGGCATCCTTATCTATCGACATCACTCCCGATAGTCTGGACCGTGAATTATCCGGACTGAAAACCTGGGTGGCGGAAGAAAAAGACCCGGTGTATAAAGCTATACTGAATCATCTGCTGATACTACACCCTCGATACCGGCAAGAGGGATGAGGCTGCCATAGACGCTGCCATTGCTTATTTCCGCCTTTCACTGCAAGATAAAGACCTGCTTTCACGGAAGTCCGCTGCGGATTACCGCCCGATGACTGTCAGCAAAGAGTTGAGCGGGAAGTATTGTGGCGACAATATGTATCAGTTGCTTGCCCGGCAGGCCATCTCACGGCTGAGTGGTTATTTCATTGTCAATCCCGTGTTAGCCGGGAAAATACAAACCGAGATATTGTCTATTTATGACGGGCTGATTGACTTCTACCAACAGCAAGGCATGACGGATGCCCGCCTATTGCTAATGCTCGATAAACTGAATTACCAAGGGAATGACATCAGTCGCGGCGGTGTAAATGAAAATCTGAGGCTGACCGACGAACAAGTAATAACCCTCCTGAAACAATGGGCCGAAGAGTTCTCCGCTTCCCCGCTTTGCGGAGAGGTATATTGCCAACTGGCAGAGCGCTACGACAGAATGCAGGATTATACCGCCAAACTGCATGCCGCCCAAACCGGACTTGAAAAATACCCCCAATCACCCTCTGTCAATGATTTGAAGGAACAAGTGGCAGAAGTGTTCACTCCCCGTCTGGTGGTAGAAATCCCCTTTGCCTATCCGGCAAGGGAAGTGGATTTGAAAGTAAAATACCGCAATCTGACCGGGCTGACCGTAGAACTTTACCGAATGAATTTGCCCGTCACAAGTAATATTCTGAAAGAGGAAATAACAGCTTCCACCGTAAGTCGATACGGCAAATTGCTCGGCACCCGTCATTACCAACTGGCAGCCACCCCGGATTATATGGAAACAGATACCTTGCTGCGTTATAAATTTCCCACCGAAGGCATTTACATATTAAAATCTATCCCCGACGGCCATCGCAAGTATACAGCATACGGAAAAGCTTATGCTTCCTCCCTGCAAGCCATATTCTTGGGATTGCCCGGCGGAAAAGAGGAAATCAATATCATCGACCGCCTGACGGGACATCCGGTGGCAGGCACGGAAGTAGCTTATTACCGTGTGTCGCAGGGAGAAGGTTATCGTTTGGTCAAAGCATATCCTGCGGACAGCAAAGGAACTGTTACCCTTACCCCGCCCGATGAAAGAAACTGGCTGGGAATAAACGTCCGTAAGCCGGGTGCCGACTATATGGAAATCAGCTATGCTGGTTTCTCGGTTGGGGGATATAATGCGCCCGCCTCCCGGAAGTGGGAAAAGCATGTTTCCCTCTTCACCGACCGGGCTTTATACCGTCCCGGGCAGGTGGTGCATGTTTCGGGGATAGCGTATGAGCAATCGGGTGACTCGATACATGTCTTCTCAAGAGTCCGCAAGGATGTGGTGCTGCGGGATGCCAACCGGCAGGAGATAGGCAAACTCTCCCTCGCTACAGACGAATTCGGGGCTTTTTACGGCGACTTTATGCTTCCCGAAACACTTCTTCCGGGAGAGTTTGAACTGTCGGTAGAAAGCGGTGAAAACCGTTATATCCGTGTGGATGAATACAAGCGTCCGACGTTTGATGTAGTCTTTCATCCTTATCAGGCCACTTATAACGTGGGAGATACCGTATTAGTTAGCGGCGAAGCAAAAACATTTGCAGGCGCTCCGGTAGGATTGTGCAGACTCAATTATAAACTCACCCGTTCGGAGAATGAATTCTGGAGGATTTCGGACCATGAAACTGTTCTGGCAGTAGGTGAAGTGCAGACTGATGCAGCCGGTAATTTCCGCTTCCCGGTCTTTCTGCGCAAACCGGATGATTTCAAGCCCGACCGACCGGGGCGTTACTACACCTACAAAATAACGGCTGAGGTCATCAACCTGACCGGAGAGGTGGAAAGCGGTACTTTGTCGTTACCGGTAGGGCAACAGTCCGTAGCCTTGCAGATTAAAGGTCTGCGCCCAAAGGTGGCTCGCGAGAAACGGGAGTCCATACAGGTGTTGGCTATGAATCTAAGCCGGCAGCCCGTGACGCTTCAAGCCACTTGCGTGGTGTATGCTTTGGACGAAAAAGGAAACAAAGGCAATGAGGTATGCCGCCGCACAGTAGAAACCCGCCGGTCTTTTGTTCCGGACGATATACTGGCCCTTACTCCGGGACGTTACACTATGGAAGTGTCAGCCCTCGACGGGCAGGGAAGAACCTGCACGGCAAGGCAGGATTTCATTCTCTTTTCGTTGGCAGACCGTCACCTGCCGGTACATTCACCGGAGTGGTTCTATCAGGACGGGACAGAGTTTAATGACGGGCATCCCGTCAGCCTGTATGTGGGCAGCAGTGAGAAAGATGTCTATCTGTTGTACGATGTCTTCTGTGGCGACAAGCGCATTGAATCCAAACGGATGGTTCTCAATAATGAAATCCGGCAGTTCACCTATCCCTATAAACCGGAATATGGAGACGGCATCACCGTGAACTTCGCCTTTATGCGCGAGAGCAAACTATACACCAAGCAAGTGCAGATATCCCGTCCCCGCCCGGATAAGAGCCTGCAATTGAAATGGATTACTTTCCGTGATAAGCTGCAACCGGGGGGAAAGGAAGAATGGCAACTCCAAATCACGTATCCCGACAAGAAAGCGGCCGATGCGCAACTACTCGCCACTCTTTATGACGCTTCCCTCGATAAACTGTACGTCAATGACTGGGCTTTCAACCTGAACTTTCCCCGTTCCACTCCCGGTGTCCGTGCCAACCTGATATTCTCAGGCCATTCCATCTGGATGTACAGCAACTTCCCATATATGGGCAGCACTTTGCGCGGCCTACGTTGGTGGGATGTGTATAGCACTCTGAATGCTCCGTTCTGGCGGGGTCCGCGTCCTGAGGGTAGTTTCCGTATAAAGCAGGATAGCAGGATGATGAAGCCCGTAACTATCAGCCTCGATGCTGAAACTCTGTCTGATGACGGTTTTGAAGTAGAAGACGGAAGCTCCATTGAAGCAGTGTTTGAATGCTCTGATGCTGTGGCATTGGATGATGGTTCGCCATACGTTCCTCTCCGGCAGAACTTTGCAGAAACTGCTTTCTTCTATCCCGCCCTCCGTACGGATACGAATGGAGTCGTAAGCCTGTCTTTCACCTTGCCCGAAAGCCTGACCGAATGGAAGTTCATGGGGCTTGCCCATACCCGGGTATGGATTACGGGCAGATAACAGCCCGGGCAAAAGCTGTCAAGCCGTTTATGGTGCAACCCAATATGCCCCGTTTTATCCGTGTCAGCGATAAAGCGGTCATCAGTACAGGAATAATCAACTTGTCGGAAGAAAACATCCGGGGAACAGCCCGAATGGAACTGGTTGACCCGCAAACAAACCGGGTTCTGTCAACCCGTGAACACGAATTCAATGCGGCTGCCGGAGCAACCGTTTCCGTATCGTTTGATCTGGAAACCCCGGATGAAGCTACGGTCTGGATTTGCCGGATTATTGCCGAAGGAGGCAATTTCAGTGATGGTGAGCAGCATTATCTTCCGGTTCTGTCTGATAAACAATGGGTGACTGAGGCAATACCCGTGCAATTGAACGGTGCGGAAAGTAAATCGGTTGCATTGGATGGCTTGTTTAATGACGGAAGCAAAACCGCTACCGACAAACGCCTGACGGTGGAACTGACTGCCAATCCCGATTGGTATGCCATACAGGCTTTGCCCGTCATTGGTACTCCTTTGAATGAAGATGCCTTGTCGTGGGCAAGTGCTTACTATGCCAATTCATTGTCCACAACCATTATCAATACTCATCCCCGCATCCGGCAGGTGTTCGAAAGCTGGAAAGCGCAGGGCGGTTCATCATCAGGCAATCTCAGTGATAAAGAAGACCTGAAAGACCTGTTACTTAAAGAAACTCCCTGGCTGGCGGATGCCCTCAACGAGACGGAGCAGAAAAGAAGCATAGCGCTTCTGTTCGACTTGAACACAATGGGCAACCGTAATCAGGTTGCAGCATCCCGTCTGGAAGCATTGCAACTCCCCGACGGCTCCTGGAGTTGGTATAAAGGGATGTCGGGCAACCGCTACGTCACCACCCGGATTGTAGAAATGCTGGCACGGCTCCGGACGATGGGTGCGTCTGTCGCTCCGCTACAGGGAATGTATGAAAAGGCGGTGAATTATCTCCATACTCAATGGCTGGATGAATACAGGCAGATGAAGGAAAGTGAAAAGAAGGGCGATAAGGATAGATTGCCCGGCGAGCAATCCCTGCATTACCTGTATATCTGTGCTTTGGATGCGCAAGTTGCGAAGCGTGCCGATAAAACAGCTTACTCGTATATGATTGGCAAACTGGAGGCAGCCCCTCCGGCTGATGCCATTTATGACAGGGCGCTTATCGCTACCCTACTGCATAAAGCTGGTAAAACGACCAAAGCGAACGAACTTGCCCGCTCCATTCTGGAATATTCCGTTGCCACACCCGGGATGGGACGTTATTTCGATACTCCGAAAGCCCGTTACTCCCGGAACAGTTATAGAATTCCGACGCAAGTGGCCGCCATCGAAGCCTTGTCCGACATTCTGAAAGAACCGTTGGCGGTTGCCGAAATGAAGCAATGGTTGCTTAAACAGAAGCAAGTGCAGGCCTGGGACAATCCGGTAGCTACTGCCGATGCTGTGTATGCTTTCCTGGGTAGAGATGATAATCAGTTGGCAGAGAGCAGCGCTATGAAAGCGGAAATATCCGGAACAGAAGTGGTGACTCCCGATGATGCATTAGGTTATGTCCGCCGTTCGTTCTCCGGCGATGAGGCTGAAACCCGGCAAATAGAAATAGCGCACACGGGTGCAGGAATAGGCTGGGGGCTGTATATGCCCAATATCTGGAAGATATGGATCAATTGCAATCCGCAAAAGGTAACGGTTTGAAAATCACCCGTACTTATTATAGAGATGGCAAGGAAGTTTCTTCAAAAACAGATTTGCATGTGGGAGATGAACTTACCGTCCGGCTGACAGTGAAAGCAGACCGGGATATGGATTTCATTCAGATAAAAGATACGCGTGCCGCCTGCATGGAGCCAAAGGAAGCGTTGTCGGGATATCGCCATTCCGATGCTATCGGCTATTATCAGGTGATGCGTGATGCTTCTGCCGAATTTTTTATTGATAAACTGAGGAAGGGTATTGTTCAGATAGAATACAAAGTCTATATAGACCGTCCGGGAACTTATCAGACTGGTATTGCCACCGTGCAATCGGCTTATGCACCCGAGTTTGCCGGACATACAAAGAGTCTGTCTGTAACGGTACGTTGAAATTATTATTCATTTATTAATCATAAAATGCGTATGAAGCATCTATGTTTACTGATTGCTTTTTTATCTTTCCTTAGCTGTAAGGCTCAGAAGGATAATGAGGATTTGGCAAAAGAGGTGATAATCTCGGGCCGTGTCTTGAATAGGGAGGTCTATCCGAAGGAAAAGGAGGTGACGCTTGTGATACCTTATCTGTCTGAAATGGAGACTGTTTACACTTCCCCCATAGCGGATGACGGTACTTTCACTTTCCGTTTTAGTCCTTACGCTCCCGTTCGCGAAGTTGTTCTTCGCAATTATGCGGAGCACTTGTTTGTACATCCGGGCGATAGTCTGTTTGTAGAGATTGACTTCAGTAATTTGCTGTCTCCCAAGATTACGGGAACTTCCGGCGATCTGAACCAATATATGGCTCTTTTCACTTTAGGTGGATATTATCGTGGCCCTTATTATTGTAATCCAAGGAGCACTTTCGAAGAATTTGAAAAGGAATTGGGAGAAGAGCATACCAGCCGTTGGGAACGCCGTGCCGACTTCCTGAAGGAACATTCTCCGGGTGCCGAGGTTGAAGAATATACGGCGGATTTGCTGTGGATAGATTATTACAATGCACTCTTTAACTATGCTACGTCGCAGGCGTCGGAGGGTAAGGACGTTAGTCTGTATATGGCATTGATGTTAAAACTTAACCCTCTCTTTTCGGGAAAAACCGTTTTTGCCGGTCTGTTTCCGCTTACTGAAAAGGTGAATTTTTTCCTCTATTGCAATCACACCAGAAAAAAATATAGCGATTTTGAGTTAGCAGATCTTATGAAGGATTGCAAGGATAATGCTATCCTGCCCTATTTATATCTCCAACATGTGGCCGTTCCTTTATGCCACAACGATACGCTCTGTCTGGCTGATTACAGGCTCCAGTTCGACTCTATAGTGCAGGCTCCCCATTTGAGGCAACCCATACTTGAATTATATGAGGATAAAGCAGATTATCTGAAAGCCCCCGGAAAGGTATCCCACCAGATGCTCTATGGCAATAATGCTGATGAGGCGGCTGCCAGGAAGGACATGCCGTTTATGATTCCCGTATATAATCTTCTGGAAAAGTATGCAGGCAAGGTGATTTATGTTGATTTCTGGGGAGTGATTTGTCCCCCTTGCCTGGCAGAAATGGAGCCTTTGAAGGAATTACGGAAACGATATTCTCCCGAAGATGTGGTAATGGTGAGTATCTGTGGAAGTAGAGACAGGGAGGCATACCATAAGGTTCTGGAGCGTTTCTCTCTGCAGGGGAAGAATATTGAGTGCGTCTATTCGGAAGATTGGGCGACCTCCGATGACTATCACCGCATCATGAAGCATTGGGGCATGAATAGCATACCGCAATTCCTTCTGATTAATCGTAATGGGGTTATAGTGGATTATGGCACTGCATTGAGACCCAGTTATCCGAAGACGGTGGCAAAGATTGATGCCCTCTTGGAGTAAGGGGAGAATCGGGTAGGGGTAGGTATATTAGGCGATATAAATAATTTATTGTTCGCTTTTGTGCGGACACTTGTCCGTTTACGAACACTCTCTGAAAATGTATAATCGTTGATAATCAGTGTTTTATTGTTTTGGCACGGCAATTGACTATATATTGTCGAAGGCGGTTGCCAAAAACTTCCTTTCAAAAACAAGAAGTAATAACAATAAAAAAATAACGATTATGAAAACGAACTTAATTTCTAAAGCAGTGGTAATGATGGTAGTAGTAATAGCAAGCGTAATGAACTTCTCTGTAAGTGCAAGCAATCCTACCCAGTACGTAAAGAATGAAGAGATGACCGGTGAACTGATGACCGCAAAGACTATCTTCAAGAACGAAGACGGACGTCTTTTCCGCCATCTCCGTTACACCTACACTTACGATAACGAAAACCGCGTAATCAGCAAGGAAGCCTCCAAGTGGGACAGCGTAAAAGAAGCTTGGGTTCCTTACTTCAAAATGAATGTAGAATACAATAACAATGAAATTGCAGTAAACTACGCCCGTTGGAACTCCAAGAGCAACGCTTACGACAGCAATATCGAAAAGACTGTTTACGAACTGAACGATGCTAATGCTGCCTTGATGCTGGCAAGTACAAAATAAAGTTAGCGGGGCAGGAATTTCGGTGAAATTTTATCTGTTTTCTTTAATATAGAACATCCGGATTTTTAATCAATGTCAGAGAGATTGCAAAATATTGAAACAAGTGTCGCTAAAATGCTTTTTTTACTGACAAGCGCATCCTCGTAAAAGCAGAAAATAGAGAATTTACATCTAAATTAATGCATACAAATACGTTATTTCTGTATTCTATGTATAATTTATACGCTTTTTATACATTGAATCACTATTCTCAACATATAGGATCTATACATCCGGCATACAGTATCTATAGATGCAACACATCCGATATATAGATTGGATACAAGCAATCTATATATCGGACACAAGCCATCTGTATATCCGGCAGAAAGAGGCTGTTTCAGGCATTTTTAGGTGATACTTTCGCTTTTTTAGAGTTGTTGGTATTTTTGTATCGGCTTATCAATCTGCTGACTATGGATTTTCACTTGTGAATTTACGTTTTCCCTTCCTTCCGTACACAAAGAAAGCATTCTGAATATGCAAAAAAAACAAAATGTCAAAAGGGAAGAATGGTTTCTTTAAAAGAAACGCTTTTTCGCCTCTGTAAGTGCTCTGAGAGCATTTGTAGAGGTGAATTTATTTTTTTATTTCTGATTGTTATGTGAATGTTTTTGCTATTTAACTCTTATCATTATCTTTGGGGATGAGTGAGATTATGAATTGGTAACTTAAATGGCAATAAATAATGGATAAGACATTAAAAGAGAAAAATGATGCTTGGACAGATACTGACGAGCATACTGAGATTCCTTTCCGTAAACGTGTACAGAACTTCTGGAAATGGTTTACTGATAACGAAAAGAAACTGTCGCAGATCGTTGAGAACCGTGGGAAGTCGGATAGTGAAAATGCGGTGGAGTTTATCACGGCCGGAACAGATCTGATAAACGAAGAGGTACACTTCAATCTGGGCGGGAACTATGAATTTACTTTCTCTGTTGAAGGTCATTCTTCCCTGTTCTATCTCTATCCCTACGTTGTGTCGCAGTTGCCTGAGCAATTCAAGGACAAATGGCACTTCTTCCCTTTCAACCAAGGTACTGATTCGAGTTTCTCATTTGGCATGTATGGCGTAAGTGTGGCTATGGATCAGGTGAAGGTAGCCGTTACCTATCAGGAAGATATTAATGCTTTCAGCATCCGTTTTTATGAAAAAGACCTGTGTTCGCTGGAAGAAGCTCAAAGTTACAATGCCTATTATATCATGATGGAAATTATGCTGGGTGAGGGATTATCGTACCAGTATATTGCCGATGTGGAACGTGCCGACGCTCCGCTTGAAGACTCAATATCTCTTCCTGCGTTGAGGACATATATCGTAGATACTCTGAAAGCTCACGACAAGGAAGTGTTTGATAATCCGCAGCAAGTCTATACAAGCTATCGTTTTGAGCCACAGGAGAACGAAGAACTGCGTTTTGACGTGGTTGCAGGCAGTTCATGCTTCCAACCCTTGGTAGCTAATTATTATAACGGTTCTACTGAGTTGTTCGATCAACTGAACCAGTTCGGTGCACAGGCTGTGTTCATTGCCTTCCCGTTTGAGAACGAAAAGGAAGGAGATGCAAAGAAAGCCCTGGATTTCCGCTACGAACTGGAAGACCGGCTTTCAGAAGAACTGCTTTCTCCGGAAGGCCTGGGACTTTTATTAGGCGGTGCCGTTGGTACAGGTACGTGTTACATCGACCTTTTGCTATTCGATAAGCCGGCATTTATGGAAAAGATAATCCCTTTCCTGAAGGATTATCCTCAATATCGTTTCTATCTCTCTGATTTCCGTCAGGATTGCGACTTGTACAGGCTGTTTGAAGCGGAGGATGACGAATCAGAAGATTAAATAATAAATCGTTAATAATAAAGATATTACTATTATGAGCATAGGTTTCAGATTAACAACAAAGTGCAAAAATATCTCTTCCTTTCAGGAATCTTTGGATGCGGTTGCAGCCCGGAACAATATATCTGCCAGCCATACAGAAGACTATTCTGAGTTATCTCTTTGTCGTTTGGGAAATATATTCTTTAATTATGAACCGGAAGGAGATGAGATAGTTATTGCAGGCGATTGTCAGACTAATCTGCTGGGAGCGGGTTTTCACAAATACGCTATAGAAATTGCCTGTGAACTGATACGACAAAGCGAACTTTCTTTTTGAGGTGGAGGATGATACGGAGTATTACGAGCACAGAGATTTTGAGCGGATGCGTTCCGAGCATTTCTATCCATGGTTGAAGGCTATTATGAAACTTTGCTGCGAACGTATGGAACAGGGATCTGATATGTCTGCTATCTGTTGGGACCACAATAAGTACATACCTCAGGGTGTGAAAGGAACAGTTGTTTCACCTTTCGGACGTATTAATCCGTATCATTTCATGGAGCGAATAGAAAACGAAGGCATTGAAACACTGGCAAATGAGTTTTTCATGTGGAATAATGAAGAACGTGATGCTCAGTTCTATCGAAATATTGCCTTGAGTGCCTTGTGGGAGGATTGTTATTTCATGCCTTCCGCCCGCAGTGATGCAGATGAGGAAATCAATGCCTTTATTATCGAGAATCTTGAGAAAGCTGTCGAAATGGATGATTCCCTTCCTTTTCCGAAAGAAGATTACCTGTTGCTTTGCCGTTTAGCGGAGCAAGAACCGGTAGATGTTTCTTTCTTGCCGGACTATGTGCATGAATTTCCGATAGGTTACCGTAAAGGAAAAGTAACGTATAAACTGGGGAATCTCAGTTTTGATCTTCCGGGTCATTACCTCTATTTTGAAGAAGAAGATTCCTGTGGTTATTATGATGGAGTAGATGAAAACTGGCATGTGGTGCGTACGCTGGCTTATTCCATTCCTGATGATGAGGTGAACTATCTGGAAGATAATGAGAATGTACTGGTTGAGGAGAAATTCTTCAATAACGGTAAATGCAGGCTTTACGACCTGGGTGGCGAAGAGGATGGAAGTGACAGTGAATATGTGTGCCAATGCCAGATTATCACCGAACATCAATTTACCCTTTTCACAATCTCGTGTGAAGGAAGGAGAAACTATGGCTTTCTCTACAGACTTTGTCGAACATCTGACTGCAAGCAAGGAAGATAAGTATGACAAACTGCTTGAACAGATAGAGCAATGGCATACGGACGATGAGGAGCAGAAGATAGTGGATGCCATTCTGGCAATTCCCGAAGAAGAGTGGAATGCAGAGTTAATAGGTCTTCTGGCACGCGCTTATAATAATCAGGAAGAGTATCTCAAGGCTATTGATTGCCTTCTTACTGTAGAAGAAGAAGATAAAGACGCACTTTGGTTCTATCGTCTGGGATATGCTTATTATTATATGAATCAGTTGGAAAAGGCACAGAAAGCTTTTGAACATTCTTTGGAGTTGGATCCGGATGATGACGATGTGAAGGAATTCATAGATTTGTGTAAAAGCGGAGAATCGCCCTACAATCCTGAAATGTATGAGGCCGAAGAGATGGATGCTCTTGAAGCTCATATCGACAAGTATTTCGGTAAATCAAAGAATGTCTTCCATGAAATAGCCTCACCCGATATTCATGTGGATATTTATATTATAGAGCCCACGCGTAAGAGGAATTACTATACATTGATTACCGGCGGTATGGGTGCTCACCAGATGAATGTGCCCCAAGAACTGGCGGAATATAAATTGGAGCGTGCGGAGCTGGTGATATACCTTCCTGCCGATTGGGATGTCTATGATCATTCGGAAAAGAATTACTGGCCATTGCGTTGGTTGAAGATACTTGCTCGCTTGCCGATAGGAGAAGACTCCTGGCTGGGCTGGGGGCATACAGTGCCGAATGGTGAACCCTTTGCCGAAAACACCCGCTTCTCAGGTATAATGCTGATTAATCCTGAAAATGTGAAGAAAGGTGCGGATGTTTGCCAGTTACCCAATGGTGAGGAGGTGAACTTTTATCAGGTAATTCCGCTGTATGAAGAGGAAATGAATTTTAAAGTTACCCATAATGCGGAAACGCTGTTAGGGAGAATGGATAAAGTAAGCCCAGTAGTAGATATTCATCGCGCGAGTGTTTGCGAGTAAGTTATGAGCTACGAGCTACAAGCTACGAGTGGCTGCGCTGTCACGCCGAAAGGTACTTGTAGCTCGTAACTTGTAGCTTCTCTCAATTTTCGGAAACGAAAGTAGTGACAGAACGTGCAGGGATAACTGCCAGTTGTTTCTTGTTCAGCTTTTTAATGGGCAGCAAGTCTTCACCTGGTGTATCGGATGTACGGTAACCTTGCCATGACTTGACTTTCGGGTCATTCACACGTAACGTGCACTCTTGCTCCTGATCAGCATAGTTGATGACTACCATCACCCATTGCCCGTTCGTGTTTCTATAGGCGGAACACATAAGACCTTTCTGGTTGGTATCTCCTTCAGGAACAATCTGTCCGGACTTATCAGTTGCCGTAATAGCCATGCGTACAGCGCCTGGGCGGATGAAACGGCTGTAGTTTCCTAAGATCCACATCAATTTAGAGTCTTCTACTCTTCCATCCTGCAAATCCGGATTCGTGTATTCACGTATCAATCCATCTTTGTAGTCACCGCCTATGGCTCGCCACCATTGCCAACTACGCGCCCCTGCGTAAACAATATCATGATGAATGATACGTGCTACGTAAAGTGCTGTCTTCATGGTACGGTCAAATCCTCCACCACCACCAATTTCTTCGTCATTTCCCATGATGCAGGTTTCCGTTTGCCAGAAGTCAACCTTGTATTTATCTAATGTATCACGCAATTGGCGACGGTAATCTCTCAGGCTATTGAGCGGTGTATTTGTCCAGTAACTATGTCCTGCGATGAGGCGCGATACGTTCGGGGTATTTCCCAGATAAGTATCTACACTGTCCGGTGAGAAGAAAGACTGTATTTCGTATCCGCGCTCGTGATTAGTCATGTGGGTAGAGAACATACAACGGTAATCCGATGATTCACAGATGGTGATTTCTGTGTCAATCCCTTCCTTTACGAATTCTCTACTGATGAGGCGTACGGCACGTGCTATCTCTTTTTTGGTGGCTGGGGTACCTTCCTGTTTCGGACCTATCCAGTTCCAGTGACCATCCGGTTCATTGAAAGGCGAAAGGTAATCGAACTTGATGCCATCCTTCTCCTCCACTCCTTTTATCACATTTGCCAGGAAGCGGGCGAAGTCTTCATAATGTTCATCTTTCAAGTTAAGTGTACCGTCGCGTCCGGTATTGGTAGCAAGTCCGTTTTGGGTGAAGTAGACAGGAGGAGAGTTAAGAAATGCCAGGAACTTATTGACTCCCCGTTCTTTTGCCAACCGCAGGAAATTGCGCTGGCCTTGCTGCTTGTCCCAGTTATAACTTCCGTCCGGCTGTAAGAAGCATTCGGTGCGCATCCAGGGAGAACCTATCTGGCTGTCTTCTCCTTGTTCCGTACTTCCCGCACCTACATTGAAGCGCCACAAGGAAAGCCCGATTCCTTTGGGCTTTCCGTTAGCATCATTTTCTGTACTGAATAACCAGTCTGCCACCTGGTTTTGCTTCGCCTGGGGCCATTTGCCTATGATGTGCATGCTCCAGGCATCCGAAGCACTGAAATGCTCCATGACTTGCAGTGGCTGTTCCGGGCATATTTCAAAATGACTTGCAGATTGCGCGAAGGTGACATAACAGATAATTAATAGGACCGTTGTTATAACTAATTTCTTCATTGATTAGAGTTTTGATGGTAAAGTGCTATTATTAACTTCGCAAATATAGAGAATGTAAGGAATAAGAATATGGTATAAATCGTGCAAACAAGGGTGTGAAATCTTTCAATACGTAGTTTATATACTTCGGAATATAGATTTTATTCTTACTTTTGAGTCGGACAATCGAACATGTGTAGTTTTTAATATTATGAAAAATAAGAATCTTTTTATAGTTTTATTGTTGTTATTTCCCTATTGGGTATGGGCACAATCTTATTCGGTGAAACGTTTAGATGCCATTGAAGGGTTGACCAGCAATTATGTTTTGAGCATAGCCCAGGACAAACAGGGATTTCTATGGTTTGCAACGGAAGAGGGGTTAAATAAGTTTGATGGTATTCGTTTTGTACCTTACTATAAAGGTGCTCCCGGTAAGCTGAGCATCACCGGCAATGAATTGAACTATCTGCTCGATGATCCTGTAGATTCTGTTTTGTGGATTGCTACGCAACGTGCCGGACTGAATGCCTATAATTATGGCAATAATACCTTTACGGCTTATAAATATGATTCGAAAGATCCGAACAGCCTAGCTACAAATGACGTCACCAGCGTGAGGCCGGCTTCTGATGGTAATTTATGGATTACTACTTACTGGAATGGAGTTGATTATCTGGATAAGAAAACCGGGCATTTCATACATTATAATATGAAGACGGTTCCGGGTATGGTTAGTAACAATATCTGGTCGGTGGCTGATAATGGGGACGGGAAGTTATATATAGGCCATGTTTTTGATGGATTCAGCGTCCTCTCCATAAAAGATAGGAAAATAAAAAACTTCAGGCATAATCCTGCTGATCCTAAAAGTCTGCCCAGTGATGGAGTGATGTGTGTATATGCCGATAAAGATGGCAATATATGGGTAGGAACAGGCGGTGGTTTGGCTTTATTCGATCCGGAAGAAGAAACTTTTATTCTCTTTAAAGACCCGGAAAAAGAGGTTCAGTATAGGATTTTCGACATCAAGCAAATGAAGGATAATAAACTTTGGATGGCAACGGAATTCGGAGGAATTGCTATCCTGGATTTGTCCCAACGTTTGTATCTATCATCAGAACCGATACACTTCCAGTATATAGAGGAGGGGGCTGATGAACATAGTCTGTCGAGTTCCAGCGTGCGTTTTCTTTTCCAAGATTCTTTCAGTAATGTGTGGGCTGGTACGTGGGGAGGAGGTATCAGCTTCCTGAATCATGAATCTTCTTTATTTAATCGTTATAATTTTTCTCCTATCCCGACGGATACAAAGAGTCTTACCGGTAAGATGATCAGTAGCATTTGTGCCGATCATGAAGACAAACTGTGGATAGGGACAGAAAAGGGAGATCTTAATGTATTTGAGAAGGGTAGAAGGATAGCCGTGTATGGGAGAGAGGATGGCATACTTAATGGCAACCCCGTGCAGTCGTCTCTGTGCGATTCAAAAGGTAATCTGTGGTTCGGATTATTTTTCGGAGGAATATGTCATTATGATGCAACCCGAAAAAAAATCCGGCAACTTTTCTCCCAGGATATGGCTATGACCGATGTTCGTGCTTTTTATGAAGATAAAGATCACGTAGTATGGATTGGCACTTCCACAGGAATGTATAAGGCCGACCTCAACGGAGCCATTTCGCCGGAGCATTATTTGGATGAACAGGTGCGCTGTATCTTTAGAGATGAGCAAGGCAACTTCTGGGTGGGTACTTTTGGCGGGGGACTGTTTTTATACTCACCTGCTTTTGAAACCATAAAACGCTTTTACGTAGCCGAACAGTTCCCCTCGAATACAATCAATGATATCTATCAGGATAGCCGGAAGCGAATCTGGATAGCTACCGGCGAGGGGTTGGTGTGTTTTCCGTCTTCCAAGGAGTGGAACTATCATGTTTACGGGCGCGAGGTTGGATTGTGGAATACGCATATAAGGTCTGTTCTGGAAGATGCTTCGGGTAATATCTGGCTCAGTACTAACAAGGGGGTCAGTTGCTATGTGGATCAACAAGGTAGTTTTTATAATTACGGTTATGGTGATAATGTTCCTATTGCAGGCTTCCTGAGCAACAGTGTGACATCTGATGATGAAGGCAGAATTTATTTTGGCTCGCTTAACGGGGTTTGCTACTTTAATCCCGGAGAGGTACTTGCCAAACACGAAGCTCCTCCGGCAGTCATGACTGAAATGAGGATATTCGAACCTTTGGGCGACTGGGAAAGCCGTGAAGAAATACTTACGCTTGATAAATCCTCTTCTGTGGAACTGAATTATATGCAGAATACTTTTAGTGTTTCCTTCAATATCCAGAATTATGCATTGACTAATCAGGTGGAGTATGCTTATATGCTAAAAGGGCTTGAGGACTCTTGGTACACGGTGAAAGACCCCAATAATATGACTTTCCGTAACGTACCGCCCGGTGATTATTCTTTTTTAGTGAAGACACGAATGAGAAATCAGGAGTGGTCGGATAAGGTGACAGCTTTGCATATCCGCATCAATCCTCCTTTGTGGCTGACGTGGTGGGCAAAGACATTTTATGTCCTTGTCAGCCTGTTTATTATATTCTTCATATTCTATATCTATAAGCGGCGACTTGATATGGAGGTGCTGTATGATATGGAGAAGAAAAACCATGAGCGGGAGTTGGACTTGAATCAGGAACGCTTACGTTTCTATACCAATATCACACATGAACTCCGTACACCGCTTACGCTGATATTGGGGCCATTGGAAGATATGCTGAAAAGTAATTCGCTTTCTAATAAGGATGCCCAGAAAATATCTGTGATTCACCAGAGCGCCATTCGCTTGCTGAACTTGATAAACCAGATACTCGAATTCAGAAAGACTGAAACACAGAATAAGAAGTTATGTGTGAGCCGTGATAACATAGCTAATCTGGTGTACGAAATAGGTTTTAAATATAAGGAGCTCAACCGCAATCCAGAGATTGAGTTTTGCATTGAAGTGGAAAGCGAGGACATGCCTTTATTCTACGATAGGGAAGTGGTTACGATTATATTGGATAACCTGATTTCCAATGCAATCAAATATACTGAAAAGGGGACCGTTACATTAACGCTGCATAGGGTGGTGTCTGATAACATTAATTATACTGAGATAAAAGTACATGATACAGGTTATGGCATTGCTCCCGACTCCTTGCCTTATATTTTCGACCGCTACTATCAGGAAGGAAGCGAACATCAGGCTTCCGGTACAGGTATTGGTCTAGCGCTGGTGTATAATCTGGTAGTGTTGCACGAAGGGGAGATAAACGTAGAAAGTGACCTGAATGTGGGAAGTGTTTTCTGCTTTAGGTTATTGACGGACAACACCTACCCCCATGTTATGCATCAGGATTCTCCGGAGGAAACAGAAAACAAGAAAGAAGAGATAGAAGAAATCCTTGATACGGAATCCGGAGAAAAACGTATCTTATTGGTAGTAGAAGACAATCAGGATATCCTCAATTATATTGTTGAATCTTTTTCGGATGATTTTGATGTGAAGACAGCGGTAAACGGTAAGCAGGGTATGGAGCAAGCTTTGCATTGTATTCCTGACATCATTGTGAGTGATATTATGATGCCTGTCATGAACGGGATAGCCATGTGTCAGAAGTTGAAAGAAGATGTATGCACTAGTCATATTCCTATTATTTTGTTGACAGCCAAAGACTCTTTGCAGGATAAGGAAGAAGGATATCAGGCAGGGGCAGATTCTTATCTGACGAAGCCTTTCAGTGCCACTTTGTTGCATAGCCGCATAAATAATATATTGGAATCCCGTAAACGGCTCGCAGAGCGTATTAATACTTCGGCACTTCGCCAGGACTTGGATGAAAAACGTGCTCGCCTAGCAGAATCCATGAACAAACTGGATAATGAGTTCCTGGAGAAGATTAATCAGTTGATAGAAGCGCGTTTGTCATCCGAGAAAGTGGACATTGGCTATTTGGCCGACAATATGTGCATGAGTAAATCTACGCTTTACCGCAAGGTGAAGGCTTTGACTGGGCTTTCTACCAATGAATATGTCCGCAAGATAAAAATGCACTATGCCGAGCACCTGTTGCTGGAAGGCAGATATAGCATATCCGAAGCTGCTTTCAAGGTAGGAATAAACAGTATGATGTACTTCCGCCAATGTTTTAAAGAGGAGTTCGGAGTGCTTCCTTCTGAATACCTTAAGCAGCTTTAGAACTTGCCTGCGATATAAATTATTCAATGAACGTATACAGATTATTCAGTAAAGGGTAAAAAGTACACTTATTTTGCCTGTGAATGATATGTGCTCCTTTGTTGCATGTTTTATATACGCAATTATATTATAATAATCTTTAGCTTTGTAACCGTTAACTAACTAAATAAATATAAAAATGCCTATGGAAACATGACTCTATTCTTTTTACTATTGAACTTAACAGTCGATTATTTTTATTTTGAAAACCTATTTAGTAATTGTATTATGAAGAACAAACTTTATTCAAAAGTTAGGGCTGACGTTCTGAAACAGCTCTACAGCCGATTTTTGTTGATTTCTGTCGTTGCATTTCTGGGAGTATTCTCGGTGAATGCGCAGAATTTGAATGTTAAAGGTAAGGTGTTTGACAAGAACACCCGGGAACCCCTTATCGGAGTAACCGTGTTGGAAAAAGGTGCCGGTACCAGCAACGGTACAATCACTGCCCTCGACGGTGACTTTTCAATATCCGTGAAACCCGATGCTGTTTTAGTTATATCTTATATTGGTTATGTAACGCAGGAAATACCTGTAAATGGCAAGACGAATATCGAAGTGCTGCTGAGTGAAGACTCCAAAGTACTGGATGAAGTAGTCGTAGTGGGATACGGCTCACAGTCCAAGCGGAAAGTGACTACGGCTATTAGTAATGTGACTTCGGAAGACCTTCTACGCTCCTCTTCCACCACTACTGCCGGTGCATTGAGCGGTAAGATGGCGGGTGTGTCAACCCGTGCACTGGATGCACGTCCGGGTAGAGGTATCAACGTCGAGATACGTAATATGGGAAAACCCTTGTACGTAATCGACGGTATTCCTTATGGTGGCGATGCCAGCAGAAGTTGGGTGGGTACTTCACATGTATCCGGTGAAGATGCTTTCAATGCCTTGAGTTTGGAGGATATTGAAAGTATATCTGTGTTGAAAGATGCCTCAGCTTCCATCTATGGATTGCGGGCGGCAAACGGCGTTGTGTTGGTGACTACTAAAAAGGGTACCAAAGACGATAAGGTAAAGGTGAACCTGAATGGCTATTACGGCTGGCAGAACCTGACCCGCTTCCCCGAACTTGCAAGTGCGCCTCAGTATGTAAGAGGTCTGTTGGAATCGGAACAGAATGCAGGCAAGGACCCCAGCAGCCTTTACTCTAAAGAGGAATATGCGAAGTGGCAGGCTGGTACGGAACCCGGATACAAGAGCTATGACTATTACGACATCATCATGCGTAAGAATGTGCCGCAATCCAATATCAATGCCAACATTACCGGTGGTTCTGCACGATCCAATTACTATATTTCCCTGACTAACACCAAGCAGGAAGCCATGATGAAGGACTTCGACTATTCCAGAACGAATCTTCAGGTAAACCTGGAAACGAAGGTGACAAAAAGACTTACCGTAGGTGTACAGGCCAGCGGCCGTTTTGAGAAAACAAGAGATGTGGGACTTCCCGGCGGTGATGGATATTTCTCATCCATCCTTTCCATGTTCAGTAGTCTTCCTACTCATGGGCCGTATGCCAACGATAATCCGGAGTATATGAATAATATCCCCAACCGTCCAGACTTGAACCCGGCTTTGTTCCGCAGAGACATTGCAGGATATAAGGATAATATGACCAAGAACTTCAACGGCAACCTTTATGCAGAATATAAATTCGATTTCGGTTTGTCGGCCAAGTTTACGTACTCGTACAACTATACGCATCTTGACTTTGACGGATTCCAATACTCGTACGACCTGTACAACTATGACCGAGTGAATGATGTGTATATAGCACAAGGAGGACAAAGCGCCAGATGGAGACTGGAAGAGCAGACCGATGCCGTGGCACGCTATGGTCAATTTATGCTGAACTATACAAAGAGCTTCGGCGACCACAATCTGACGGCTGTTTTTGCTTACGAGAGGTCGGACTATGATCGTGCCAATAGATGGTCGAATACGGCACCTACCAATAACTACATCCCCTTGAAGACTTTGTCGGAACTTACCGATTATGGTGATGGCTGGACTTACCAGGCAAGGTCGGGATATATCGGTCGTTTGAATTATAGCTATAAGGACAAATACATGCTTGAGCTGCTTGCCCGCTACGATGCTTCCTATCTCTATGCTCCCGGCAAGCGTTGGGGTTTCTTCCCCGGAGTATCTGCCGGATGGCGTATTTCGGATGAGGCATTCTTTGCTCCTCTGAAAGATGCGGTTAACGACTTGAAATTGAGAGTTTCTGTGGGACAGACAGGTAGCGAAGCAGGTGTAGGTATGTTCGGTTATCTGAGCGGATACAACTTTAACAAGGGCGGTGCTGTGCTGGACGGTAAATATGTGATTGGCGTACAGCCGGGTGGTATGCCTGTGACCGACTTGTCATGGGAAAAGAACACCACTTATGATGCCGGTGTGGACATGAAATTTCTAGATAACAGACTTTCTTTTTCTTTCGACATATTTAAAAAGGTTATCTCCGGAAGACCTGCCGCCCGTTACGATATTCTTCTGCCGAGCGAAGTAGGGTATTCTCTTCCCAATGAGAACCTTAACAAGGACGAATACAGAGGTATGGAAGGTATGATTAGCTATGCTGACAACGTGGGCGAGCTGGAATATAATGTAAGTGCCAACTTTACCTACTCACGTTTCAGAAACGTGGAAACCTATAAACCCCGTTTCGGTAACTCATGGAATGAATACCGTAATTCTATTGAAGACCGCTGGGGCGGCGTATGGTGGGGATACCAGGTAATCGGCCAGTTTCAGTCGGAAGAAGAAATCAGAAACTATCCTATCAATAACGATGGAGAGAACAACAGAACGCAACTTCCGGGTGACTTGATTTATAAGGATGTGAATGGTGACGGTATCATCAACTCGATGGACGAAAGACCTATTGGATACCCTACAGGATGGTCGCCTATGCTGAGCTTTGGTGGAAACATAGGCTTGCGCTGGAAAGGCATCGACCTGAATATGGACTTTGCCGGTGGCGGCATGCAGTCATGGTGTCAGGACTATGAGTTGAGAAACCCCTTCCATGCAGGCGGAAACTCTCCGGCATTTATCTTGGAAGACAGATGGCACCGTGCCGACCCATACAATCCGGACAGCGAATGGATTTCGGGCAAATACCCGGCTATCAGAAAAGGTACCAGCGTAAACAACGGTAAAAACAGTGACTTCTGGTTGCACGATGTACGCTTCCTCCGTCTCAAGAACGTGGCATTGGGATATAGCTTGCCTAAGGAGCTTATCAGCAAAATCAATGTGCAGAGACTGCGTCTGTATGTAAGTGCTTCCAACTTGTTCTCCATCGATAACGTGGGAGAGTACGAGATTGACCCCGAAATCGAGGCAAGAGCTGCTGTGGTATATCCGCAACAAAGGACTATTATGGTAGGATTTAACGTAACCTTTTAACTATTGTCATTATGAAAAGTAAATATATAATATTCGCATTATTATTGGCCGTTGCTACTTCTTTCGTTAGTTGTGACGAAGATGGCTGGCTGCAGAGAGATCCTAAGGACAGGATTACCGATGAACAACTCTGGAATGACCCCAATATGATACTGGGACTGTTGGCAAACTATTACGACAGAATGCCGCAGCTTGCGGGTGTATTCAATACCGGAACCAACACGGAGTTCGATGATGCCATGTGGTCGGGACACGTTGACCAGAACTGGCACAATGACATCAATTATGCCGATGATTACGGAAGATACTGGGACTATGGCTATATCAGAGACATCAACCTGTCATTGGAGAATATGGAGAAATTCAGTGTGAAGCTGAATGAGACGCAGAAGAAGCAATTCAATGCGGAGTTCCGTTTCATCCGGGCTTATGTGTACTTTGAGCTGGTGAAGAGAATGGGTGGTGTGCCCCTCATCACTACGCAGTTGATTTATAATGGCAGCGGCGACCCGTCGTCTTTGCAGAACCCCAGAGCGAAAGAATCGGAAGTCTATGATTTCATTTATAATGAGATTCAGGATATAAAGGATAATTTCACCCAGACTGAAGGCAGCCGGACTCGTGCCAACAAGATTACGGCATTGGCTCTCCAAAGTCGTGCCATGCTGTATGCAGGTTCCATTGCCAAGTACAACAGTCAGATGAGCGCTCCCATCAGCACGGCGGGCGGTGAAGTGGGAATCCCAGCATCTATGGCTGTGGGTTACTATGAAAAATCGCTGGAAGCATCCAAGGCTATCATTGCTAATGAGAATTACGAGCTTTATGACATAGCCGGCTCTCCGAAGGGAGAAAACTTCTATAAGCTGTTCATGGATAAGAGTTGTAAAGAGGTTATCTTTGCCAAGGATTTCATGACAGGCAAAGTACATGGATTCACTTATGATAATGTGGTTCGAAGTTTCAGAGTCGATATTGAAGGTTCGTCCATACTGTCTCCTTCGCTGAGCCTGGTAGAGAGTTACGACTATCTGGACGGTTCCAAAGGTACGTTGCACGACAAGGATGCCGAGGGCAATTATATTGCTTATGATAAGATTGACGGTATTTTTGCCAACAAGGACGCCCGTTTGTACGGTACGGTGGTTTATCCGGGAAGTGCTTTCCGTTCGTCACCGGTACAAATTCAGGCAGGTGTGGCCACTTGGGAAGATGGCGGGTACAAATTGAAGGTCGGTGACTTGGCTTCGGTTTATTCTGACGGTGAGACGCTGACTGGTGCTGATGGTCCGAGAGACAACGACCAGTATGTAAGCAACACCGGATTCTATATCCGCAAGTATGTCAGCGAGAATCCGCAGGATGGTGTACGTCCGTCGTTGGCATCCAACTGGTATCCTTGGTTCCGTCTGGGCGAAATCTATCTGAATGCTGCCGAAGCAGCCTTCGAATTGGAAAAGCCGGAAGCAAAGGACTATATCAATAAAGTGAGAGAAGTGCACGGCGGTTTCCCTGCCAACAGTATTCAGACGCTTACCAACGATATTATCCGTAATGAGCGTCGTGTGGAACTGGCCTTTGAAGACCATCGTTACTTCGACTTGAAACGTTGGAGAATAGCCGATAAGGTATGGGATGGTTTGGACTCTAATCCGGTAGCGGTTGTTCACGGTCTGTATCCGTATCGTATTTCCCGTCCGGGACATCCTGACAACGGCAAGTTCATCTACGAGCGAGTACGTCCGACGCGTTTCAAGAAAGCCCGTTTCTTTAGGATGGCTAATTACTATTCTTCAATAGACCAGGCTGTCATAAACAATAATCCTAAGATAGTAAAGAATCCGTTCCATTAAAAAGTAAGTATAAAGATGAAGACAAAAATTTTATTTATAGTAGCATGTGTATGCTTCTTGCTTGCAAGTTGCGAGTATGACAATTACGATGCTCCCAGTGCAAAGCTATCCGGTAGAGTACTCTATAATGATGCTCCTGTGGGGGTTCGTACCAATGGGACTCAGTTGGAGCTGTGGCAGGATGGGTATGAATTGTACACAAAGATTCCGGTGTACATTGCCCAGGACGGTACGTTCTCTGCGTCCTTGTTCAACGGCCAATATAAACTGGTTCGTCTGTCGGGTGCACCGTGGGAAGACCAGCCTATGGATACGATAAGGATTGAGGTAAAGGGCAATACGGTGGTTGATGTGCCTGTGAAGCCTTATTTCATCATTAAGAATGAGAGTTATCAGAAAGGAACGGGCAATGCCATTACCGTAAAGTTTACCATTGAGAAGGTGGTGGAATCTGGCGAAGTGAAGTCTGTTAATTTCTATTTGGGAGAGGGTATCCTGACAGACCATAACAAGAACGAGTATAAGGGTGAACTGGATTTGTCGGGGTTAGTCTTGGGACAGGAAACGACAATGACTGCCACTATACCTGAAAAGATGCTGAAGAATGGATATGCATTTGCCCGTATAGGCGTGCAGTCCAATAAGTCGAATGAATACTTCTACACTCAAGTACAGAAAGTTAGTTTTTAGTAGGGAGTAGACGAAAGATTGTTTTAGCTGAGGCAGAAAATCTTGTAGAAAGGTTTTCTGCCTTTTTCTTTTTGAAGGGATGGGAGAGCGGGAACTATCTTTGCATCTGCTTATTCTCCGACATTCAGCAAGACTTCTGTCCCTTGCAAGAGTGGTGAAGTGAATTTTACACGGACCTGACCTTTCTCTCCGGTACTTTGTATGTAAGTCAGCAAACGACCGTGAAAAGCACGATGATGATTATCTGTATAGTCGCTCATATCGCTGTTATTGGAACCTTCGAGCCCTAACAAGCGTGCCGGACCTTCGATAGTGCAAGTGATATCATTGTCTCCAAGTTTCACGATTGTGCCATTTTCGTCAACGATTTCTACAATGAGATGTGCTGTGGCACGATCGCAGGAAAGAGTAGTGCGGTCTGCACTGACCCGAAGGGTATAAGGACGACCGGAAGATTGAATTGAATAGCTTGAAGCAATATTTCCGTTGGTATCGCAACCTTCAGCTTTCAGTTCGCCTGCCTGATAGGGAATATCCCAGTAGATGATACCACTCTTTTCGTCATAGGGCTTCATATTGCCTATTACTTTCCCGTTGAGCAACAGACGCGCTTGCGGTGCATTGGTATAGCAAACTACGCGTATCTCCTGACCGGAATCATAGTTCCAGATGTCCCATGCATCGGGTGATAGGAAAGTGCGTTTGGAGTTCTTGAATCTGGCTTGTATGGGATAAGTGCCGATATAAGTAACCGGCTTCTCACTCCACAGTGAAGCACGGAAATGTCCGCGAGGCTTGGGGAAGCTACCAAAATCGAGCAATCCGGTGTAGAGCCCTCGGGAAGGCCATGTTCCCGATTCGCCAAGATAGTCTGTACCTGTCCAAATAAACTGTCCGAAGATGAACTCTTTATTCTTAACCGCATACCAGGCATCAAGTCCTGAGCCATTTTCACTACCGTAAATGATGCGTTTAGGATAAGTGGCATGGTCTTCATCATAACGGTTTTCTGTATAGTTATATCCCACTACATCAACAGCATCAGGATATTCTGTTTCATTGGACATCACGACACCTGCCAGAGCTCCTGTTACAGGACGAGAAGTGTCGACAGCACGTACGCGGGCTGCCAGGCGTTTGGCTATCACTCCGATACGCATGGCGTCGGGTGCATCGGGCTTATAGCCACCAAACATAGGTTGGTTGATTTGTGCTCCATCAAGAATAGGATGGGAATAGGGATCATTCGGATAATCTACTTCATTGCCGATACTCCACAGGAAGATGGACGGATGGTTACGGTCACGACGTACCATATCGGTTACATCCTGCTCTATCCATTCTTCAAAGAAGTCAAAAGAGCCATCAAAGCCCGGTTCACCTTTATTCCATCCTTTGATCCATTTACGTTTGGGGAATTCCCATTCATCAGAAGCTTCATCCATGACAAGCAGACCTAATTGGTCGCATAGGTCGTATACGACGGGAGCTTGCGGATTATGGCTCATACGGATGGCATTCACACCTACTTCTTTGAGATTATTTAGGCGGCGTTCCCATACCTCAGACGGCACTACGGCGCCAAGTACACCGGCATCGTGGTGCAGACATACACCTTTGACTTTCATCCAATTGCCGTTAAGTGCGAATCCTTCATTAGGGTCAAAGTCCAGTGTGCGGAGTCCTACATTGGTTTCACAACCGTCAATGCGCTTTCCATTACTGAGCAATTCAGCTTTCAGTGTATAGAGGTAGGGATCATTCAGGTTCCAGCGGTGAGGTTTAGTTACTTTCAGTGTGAGGGTTTCTTTGGTGACACCTTCTTTCCCGTCGGAAATGCGAGTACGGCATTGTGCTACTTGCTTGCCCGCAGCATCGTATAGTGTAGCAGAGAACTCAAGTTTCTCATGGGTAGCTATATGTTTTTGTACTTCCATATCAACGGCTATGATGGCCTGTCGGTCAGTCAGAGAAGTAGCATACCAGCCTGTGCCCCATTGTGCAAGATGTATTTGGGGGGCAGCAATTAGCCATACGTCACGATATATGCCCGATCCTGTATACCAACGGGAATCAGCATAACGACTATGGTCTACACGTACGCTCAATACATTGTCACCTTCTTTCAAATATGGGGTCATATCGTAAAGGAACGAGATGTAACCATTGGGGCGTTTACCAAGCAGGTGACCGTTCAGATAAACTTCACTACGGTTGTATACTCCTTCGAAGTAGATGTAATGGCGTGCGGCATTGTCGGTGATGTTGAAATGCTTGCGATACCAGCCTATTCCACCCGGTAGGTAGCCTGTACAGCTGGCCAGTGAGGGTGACAATTGTCCTTCAATGGACCAGTCGTGCGGTAGCCTGAGTTTACGCCATTGAGTATCGTCGAAGGTAGGGTTTACGATGGTTGAGTCGTCAGTCAGCCGGAAGAGCCATCCGTCGTTGAATTTAGAGGCGTCACCGAATGAGACTTGCGCCCGAGCCGGGCAGGCTACCAGAAAAGCTGCCACGAGAACAGCCAGTGTAAGAGCATTTTTCATGGGGTTATGATTATTTAGAGTTATTGTTGCAAATATAAGCGATATAGATCTTTTATGTCTGGCATAAATCATTCAGCTTAGAGGTATAAATCATTCAATACCTGGATTTGTACATTCGGAATAGAGATTTTATTTCTTTTTTTGGCTTGCAATAGAAAGCTGATAGTAGATTCTATCCTTTGGATCGGAACATAACGATCAGGATTGAATGCTTATGACTATATGAACGATACATTTACATTCTATCGGTATGATGAGACTTCATGCGGGCTATTATTGATGGAGTCGATTCAGGATTCAGCTGTAAAGAGGTGCTGCAAAAGTATAATTTAGGTACTTCGGCCAATATTATCCGTCTGAAAAACGCCTTGTTGCAGAAAGAGCTGATAGAGACAGACGAACCAAGAGTCACACTTTCTGATCCTGTGTTTGGGGTTTGGTTTAAGAAGAGAGTGTGTATTCCTTCTGCCTGATCATTTTGCTGCCTTGCAGCTTTAATCTGCCGGGATGCCGTATTGCCGAAACCGTAAAGCTTTGCCAACTTCTTGCCACCGCATTGGCACAGTCGTGCCATAGGCGTGGCAGTGTTGTGCCACTGCGATGGCAAAGTAGTGCCACAGGCATGGCAAAAACATGGATCTATAGATGGGAGATCACTAACCTGTAGATAGGGGAGATTGCTACCATTCGTAGTCTTCTACGTAAGCATCAAACTCTTGTTTTCCGGTTGCACCGCACTGTTTTAAGATTTTCTGTACGTCCCTTTGTTCAGCAGGACTGAGGAGGCGTTCGCCTTTGCGAATGCGGTAATAGGTTCTTCGGCTGAAGTATTCCATCAGATGGATTATGGCGAGTTGTCTTTGCTTGTGGGGCAGGTTATCAAGGATATCCATGCAGCCTTTGGCATATTGCACTTTTTGACTGGAGCGATAATGGGGACATGCACCCTTCAGTTTAGCCTGGTATTTGGGGCTGATGATTACCCAGTACTCCACGCTGTCCGGCAATTCTTGCTCTACCAGTTGCCGCAGGCAGGTAGATGCTTTGGGACACTGACGGTTGAGGCATAAGGGGTAATTGTAGGGTACGTTCGTAAAATGATGTTCTTCTTCCATGATTGTTTTGTTGTTTCCAAGGCAGTTATCTTTATTCAAAATAGAAGCTCAGTGTTTCTTTTGTGATGACTACGATTGTATTTCATGGCAAAAGTAATCATTATTCGGATACGATTACCCGGATAATGATTACTTTTATCAATTTATTTCTCTTCGAACGTATTGAACGAATGTGGCTGGAGCTCTACATTCAGATATCGGTTGCCTAATTTCAGGGTTATTTTCTTGGCTTCATTGTTGAAATTGCCGGCTATCACTACCTTTTTCTTTTCCGGAGTTTCCACTACCAAAACCGGTGTTCTTCCTTCTGTTGAAGGCTTGTAAGCTATAACGTGTGAACCGGGTGTTACGAACTGGCTATAATGTCTTACAGCATAATACTCCGGTGTAAGAGTTGCCGTACGGGATTTTGAATCAACATGTATCAAAGCATTCTGTTTCCAACCCCAGGGGCTTTCACCATTATCGCAGAGGGTATTGTTCCAGAAGGTGTACTCTTCGCAGCCATTACCCAGGTAGTGGTTAATCAGATGGAAGGTGTGTTCGCCCGCTCTCCAGTCGAAGGTACCCCCACCGCATTCGCTTTCACTCTGTACATATTTATATTGGGGATACTTTTTGCGGATTTTCGGCAATATCTGTCCGCCTTCCCACTGGAAACCTATGCCTTCGATGCTTTGCGGCATACGCGGGTCGGAAAGTATCTTGTCGACGTAGTCGTAACGGTTCGTATTGAAGGTGCCGAGGTATAGTTTCACTTCCGGGTGATACTTTTTCAGTGTAGGAGCCAGATATTCCACATTAAAGCGCACGGTGCCTTCGGCAGTCCAGGCACAACCGGGATAAGGAGTGTAGCTGTATGCCTCGTTTTGATACATGACCATATCAATAGGAATTCCCTGTTCTTTGTAGGCATCAATGAATTTGCAGAAATAGTTGGCATACGTCTGCAGATAGCGGGGGTCTTGTATCATATAGTCGTTTACAGCCAGCTGTTTGGGGAACACGTCTTCACGTTTTTCAGTATTGTCCTCGTAAAGGGCTATGTTCGATTCCGAGGACATTTTATTGGTCTTGTCGCTACGCACCGGGTAGTCATGGTTGATTTTCATCCAACTGGGAGGAGACCAGGGAGAAATCCAGAATGTCATCCCGGAATTGTACTTTTGTGCCGCACGGATGAAAGGTATGATTGCCAGCTTATCACGGTTAATGTTGAAATACTTCAGTTGGAAGTCGCCCGATACTTCGTCGCAGCTATACCAGTCGCGGGCATAATCGTTCGCATTCATCGAAATTCTTCCTCTTGTGAAGCGTAAATCTCCTTGTGGGGAAAACATTTTTTCTAGAAGGTTATCCTGTTCATCACGGGTGAGTATGTTCAAGGCATCCCAGCACAGTTCGTTGAAGGTGGTTCCCCATGCTTTGAATGTGGTGCCTTCTTCCGTTCCGCTGATTTCTAAGAGCGGAGTCTGTCTAGTACTCAATTGTAACTTTACTTTAGATTGTTGCCAGATGTTGGCTTCTGTGCTGCTTACCCAGTTGTAAGTTTGGGCGTAGGTTCCGGTGGCAAAGATGGTTGTCAGGCAATAGAGAAATACTTTTTTCATTTTCTTCTTTTTCATGGTAATAAATCTTTTGAATGCAAATTAAGCAAAATAGTTGCTATTACCAGGTGTACAAAAGGCGCAAAAAGGGGGACAAATCAGTTCAAATGAAGATTATTTTAGGGTATGATGTCACGTATGGACATAAAAAAAGGAGTACCGCTGTACTCCAACCTTTGTTAACCTTAAATCTAATACTATGAAAAACACAGTGCAAAGATACGGACTTTTGGGATATCTGCAAATAAAACAAATAAAAAAGAGTGTTTTATAACATGTTTTAGTAAAAGCGTTGTTTTTGTTAAGGCTTACTAAGGATTTGAGCCCCCTCAGTACTTGTTTTCTAAAAAAGAATTATCTTTGCATGGCTGCGAAAATAAGCTGCACTTTTGCCTATTAATAAATTTATAAAGAACAACTACTGTGAGCGAAGAAGATATTGTCCTTACCCCGATGATGAAACAGTTCTTGGACCTGAAAGCCAAGCATCCTGATGCCGTTATGCTGTTTCGTTGCGGCGACTTCTATGAAACTTATTCTACGGATGCTGTTGTTGCAGCCGAAATTCTGGGAATTACTCTGACTAAGCGTGCCAATGGCAAAGGAAAGACTATTGAAATGGCGGGATTTCCTCATCATGCACTGGATACGTATCTGCCTAAACTGGTTCGTGCCGGAAAACGTGTCGCTATCTGTGACCAGTTGGAAGACCCGAAAATGACGAAGAAGTTGGTGAAGCGTGGCATTACCGAATTGGTTACTCCCGGTGTTTCTATCAATGATAATATACTGAATTACCGGGAAAATAACTTTCTGGCTGCCGTACACTTTGGTAAGGGAGCGTGCGGTGTGGCATTTCTCGATATATCTACGGGTGAGTTCCTCACAGCAGAAGGGCCTTTCGATTATGTAGACAAGCTATTGAATAACTTCGCTCCTAAAGAAGTGCTTTTTGAACGTGGAAAACGGGGTATGTTTGAGGGTAACTTTGGAAGTAAGTTTTTTACTTTTGAACTGGACGACTGGGTATTTACGGAAACGACTGCCCGCGAAAAACTGCTGAAACACTTTGAAACAAAGAATCTGAAAGGATTCGGAGTGGAGCACTTGAAAAACGGTATCATTGCTTCCGGTGCTATCCTGCAATATCTCATTATGACGCAGCATACCCAGATAGGACATATCACTTCATTGGCACGTATTGAAGAAGATAAATACGTCCGTCTGGATAAGTTCACCGTTCGCAGCCTTGAGTTGATTGGTAATATGAATGATGGCGGAAGTAGCCTGCTGAACGTGATTGATAAGACTATCAGCCCTATGGGAGCCCGTTTGCTGAAACGTTGGCTGGTGTTTCCGTTGAAAGATGTGTTGCCTATCAATGAACGTCTGAATGTGGTGGAATATTTCTTCCGTCAACCGGATTTTAAGGAATTGATCGAAGAACAGTTGCATCTGATAGGTGATTTGGAACGTATTATTTCCAAAGTGGCTGTGGGACGTGTGTCACCGCGTGAAGTGGTTCAGCTGAAAGTGGCTTTGCAGGCTATCGAACCGATCAAAGAAGCCTGTATGGAGGCGGATAACGCCAGTCTGAACCGTATCGGTGAACAACTGAATATCTGTAAGTCCATTCGCGACCGCATTGAAAAAGAGATTAATAATGATCCTCCGTTGCTGATAAACAAAGGTGGTGTCATGAAGTCGGGCGTCAATGCCGAATTGGATGAATTACGCCAGATCGCTTATTCCGGTAAAGATTATCTGCTACAGATACAGCAGCGGGAAAGTGAACTGACGGAAATTCCCAGCTTGAAGATCGGCTACAACAATGTGTTCGGTTATTATATAGAAGTCCGTAATACGCACAAAGATAAAGTTCCGCAGGAGTGGATACGTAAACAAACTCTGGCAAATGCCGAACGTTACATCACGCAGGAGCTGAAAGAGTATGAAGAGAAGATACTCGGCGCCGAGGATAAGATATTGATCCTGGAGACTCAGCTTTATACAGAGCTTGTACAGGCTTTAAGTGAGTTTATCCCTGCCATCCAGGTCAATGCAAACCAGATAGCACGTCTGGACTGCCTGCTTTCCTTTGCCAATGTGGCGCGTGAGAATAACTATATACGTCCTGTTATTGAAGATAACGATGTACTGGATATTCGCCAGGGACGCCATCCGGTTATTGAGAAGCAACTTCCTATAGGGGAAAAATATATTGCCAATGATGTGATGCTGGATAGCAGTTCGCAACAAATCATTATCATTACCGGTCCGAATATGGCTGGTAAGTCTGCATTGTTGAGGCAAACGGCTCTGATAACGCTGTTGGCACAGATCGGTAGCTTCGTACCTGCTGAGAGTGCGCATATTGGCTTGGTGGATAAGATATTCACTCGTGTGGGTGCCAGCGATAATATTTCTGTTGGAGAATCTACATTTATGGTAGAGATGAATGAGGCAGCAGATATCCTGAATAACCTGTCTCCGCGCAGCCTGGTGCTCTTTTTGATGAGCTGGGACGAGGTACATCTACCTATGACGGTATTTCCATTGCCTGGGCAATTGTGGAATATATCCACGAACATCCGAAAGCAAAAGCACGTACTTTATTCGCCACGCATTACCACGAATTGAATGAGATGGAAAAATCTTTCAAGCGTATCAAGAACTATAATGTATCGGTGAAAGAGGTGGATAATAAGGTAATCTTCCTTCGTAAACTGGAACGTGGCGGTAGTGAACACTCTTTCGGTATTCATGTGGCAAAGATGGCCGGTATGCCGAAAAGCATTGTGAAACGTGCAAATGAGATATTGAAACAGCTTGAATCTGATAATCGCCAGCAAGGTATTGCAAGTAAGCCGATGGCGGAAGTGGGAGAAACGCGTGGCGGCATGCAGCTTAGTTTCTTCCAATTGGACGATCCGATTCTTTGCCAGATTCGGGATGAGATATTGAATCTGGATGTGAATAACCTTACTCCGATTGAGGCGTTGAATAAATTGAATGATATTAAGAGGATTGTAAAAGGGAAATAGATCGTTTTCCTGAATTCAGGAAAACGATCAGGTTAAAATTTTAGGTTGCGCTTTTATAATAAAGACTTCTCTATCTTTACGTTATCCTTCTGCTGTTCTCTGTACTGTCGCGGCGGCATGCCGAAGCGTGAAGAGAACAACTTATAGAAGGTGCCGCGGTTATTGAACCCTGTCCGATCCATAATTTCTTCAATAGTGAAATTCTTGGTCAGTAACAAATGTTCGGCCATCGTAAGACGATATTCCTTGATGATATCAGCCGGTGACTTTTCGGTAATCGGTTTCAGTTTCCGGTAGAATTGACGGGTGCTGTATCCCAAATCACTGCTCAATAATTCGACGGACAAGTCGGGATTGGTGATGTTCTTCTCTATGGTTTCTATTACTTTATCCAGAAATTCCTGATCTTCCTTATGGATGCAGTTCCCATTTTCTACGGTGAAGGAACTGAATATGGAACTGTAATATTCTTTTAAGTCCGATTCGCGCTGAATCAATCGATAGACCACTTTTTCCAGGTATTTCACGTTGAAAGGCTTCGTTACGTATACCTCCGCACCGGCTTCAATACCTTTCACCTGATCGTCTTCGTGATGAAGTGCGGATAATAAAATAAGTGGAATATGGCTCCATAACTTATTCTGCTTGATTTTCTGGGCGAAAGAAAGTCCGTCTGTTTCAGGCATCATCACATCTGAGATAATCAGATCCGGTTGTTTTTGTTCCAGGTTAGCCAGAGCCTCTTGGGCGCTGCCGAAAGATAGTACATTGTATTTATCTACAAATATTTCCGAAACAAACCACAGCATGGAAGGATCGTCATCAATAATCATAATTGTGTGTTTCGAACTATCGAATTTCTTAATGGTCTGTTCTAACTCTATAGATTCTGTATTAGTATTTATAGGTGTTGTTTCATATTCTTTCCGGGACATATCTGCCTCTTGTTGGCTTGGTGATAGTTCCGGTAAAGTAACTGTAAATGTCGTTACTTCGTTTTGGATACTGCTGACATTGATTTCTCCGTTCAACAAAGTAGTCATGCTTTTGCAAATAGCCAATCCGAGACCGTTTCGTGAATTCTTCCCATTCATCTCAAAGGAATCCAATATCTTGTAGCGGTCGAATATCTTCGAAAGGTTTTCTTTCGCTATGCCTTTTCCGGAATTGGATATGCTAAGGGTCAGATGTTGATTCTCTGTCTTCAGGCTAACGGTAATAGTGCCTTCTTCCGGAGTATATTTAAAGGCATTGGAGATCAGGTTATTGGCTATCTTGTTGAAACAACTGATATCCGTATTCCATTCAATATCCGGTTCGATATCCAATTGATAATTCAAGTTCTTATTCTCGGCCAGTTCACAGAATGATTCTGCAATATTCCGGAGTTTGTCCGATACGGATAATCTTTGGATGGAAAGTGCCTTATGGCCGGTTTCCAGCCTACGGAATTCAAGCAATTCCAGAATCAAGCTATTCAGTTTCTCCGTATTCTGCTGTATCATCTTTCCGTATTTGCGGATATATGAGTCTGATTGCGGGTAAGCAAGTATCTTTTCGCATGGACCGTAAATCAGTGTGAGCGGTGTACAGAACTCGTGTGTAATGTTGGTAAAGAAGCGAAGTTTGGATTCGTAAACTTCTTCTTTCTTTTCCCGGTTCAGCTTTTCGATGATGCGGTGTTGTTTCCGACGGTATTGACCGATAATCCTGTAGACAGCAAGAATACAGAGCAAAGCTATGATTATGAAATAGAAGATATATGCCCAGGTACTTAAATACCATGGTGGAGTGATCTGAATCAGAAGAGTCTGAGGTTCAGACTCTTTCCCATTCATGTTATTTCTGTATTTTACTAACAGCCTATATTGTCCGGGTGGAAGATTGGAAAATACGGCACTGGCTGACGTTCCACTTTCTATCCACTGGTTACTAACCTCATCCAGTTTGTAAGAATAAGAATAGTTGTTGCCGTTTATGTAATCGACTGCCATAAAATTAATGCAAAAGAAATTCTGGCTGTAGTCCAGTTGGAGTATTTCCTTTTCTTTCTTTTTATTGAAGAAAGTCATATATATTATATTCTTTTCCGAAGATAGACAATCCTTTCAGGCTTATCTGAGGCATATAGTCTGCCATCCTGTATGTATTAGGCTTGATGGTTACAAAGCCGTTTGTACCTCCGAAGAATAAGGTTCCGGTTCGTAAGTCCTTATAAAAAGCTCCATCACTGAATTCAGTGACTTCCAGACCGTTTTGCCTGTCGTATGTCTGTCCGGTGTTTGTCTGCGGGTTGAACCTTACCAACCCTTGATTTGTACTGATCCAGAGATTGTTTTGCTGATCCTCTAAAATGCCGTGTACGGTGTTGTTTGAGAACAGGTCTGCCCGGTCATGCCGATGAGAGTAATTCTGATTCAAATGTAGCAATCCTGAACTGGTGCCTAACCAATATCCCTTTTCATTTTTGTAAATAGCGAATATATCATTGGCAGTCTGACTTTTCACAACATCATCAAACTTGTAGGGAGTCATTTCACCGGTTTCTACATTGAGCCGGTAAGCGCCGTAGCCACGATTACCAAACCAGAGTATGGAGTCACTTTCCTGGAAAGAGGTAAAGAAGTAATTGGATGCCATGCGCCCTTTATCCAGAACAATCCTGGTGGCTGATTTAACGGCTGGCGAGCTTCCGGTATTATTCAGAATTACCTTTACGATACCCTCACCAACGGTAGATACCCATAAAGTAGTATCATTCAGTTCATTGATAGAATGTACGTATTTCACTTTCTTATTGTCGGCAACGACTGGGAACTCTTTTAGTTGTTTGCTTTTGTACGAATAATAATTAATGCCGTTTTCGGTACCTATCCATAGTTTGCCTGTAGTGCTGGGAGCAAAACAATAAACGGCATTATCAGTCAGCGTACTGTTAGCAGCAGAAATACGGTTGAATGAAGTTAGCGACTCCTTATCAGGAGAATAATTATTGATACGTACTATGCCACCTCCTTTAGTTCCTATCCATAATGTTTGTTCCTCATCACAGTAAAGTGCGCGTATGGGGTTGTTAATCTGGTAAGCAGGGGTATCCAGCAGCGTGTTTGTTATGGAAAAAGCATCGTTAAAGTACATATATACGCCTTGACCGTCTGTTCCTATCCATACGATATCCTGAAACTTATCTTTCATCAGGCAGAAGATTCCCGAATGTATTTCGGTGGATTGCATCTGGTACTTCACTTTCTGGTCGGCCATGTATTTTAATAGAATCAGTCCGCTGCTTTTGAAGCCGATGTAATAGTCGTTCTGTTGCTTGATAATAGAAGATACCTCTCCACGTGACTCGATTTCGGTTTTAAGGTCGGCTATATAGTACTCTTGTTGATTGTTGAAATTATATTCGTATAACGAGTAAGTATCGTCAATGAAATAGACTAAGTGATCTTCTGCAAAAGCCCATAGCAGTTTTCCGTCATGCTTGAACAGATTGTTAGGAGTTAGGGTTACTCCCTGCTCTGTTTTATGAATCTGGTAGCTACGGGTATCATGATCTGATGTGAAGATCCAGAGAATATTATTTTCATCGACAATCGTGGATAATACATGTTCAAAAGCGACTGGCGGAACTTCCAACTTCCGGAAAGCTTGTTTTTCCCGTTGGTAATGATAAAGATATCCGTCATCTTTCACGATGAAGAGTTCGTTATCGTCACTTTTAGTGATGTAGTTATTGTCTTTGAAGTCCGGGAAACTTTGGCAGATTTGCTGTTTGGTGTCCAACCTGTCCAATCCGTAATTGGTTTGTATCCACAATACGTTCTCTTCGGCTTCCATGATATGGTTGATCAGATTTCCCGAAAGCAATGTTTCTGAAGAATAGACTGGGGTATATACCTGTATGCGGGTGCCATCGAAAACATTCAGACCGTCACATGAACCGATCCAGATGACTCCTTGATGATCTTGGTAAAGAGACAGGATAGCACTATTGGATAGTCCGTTTTTATTGGAGAACTGTCGTAGGCTATATGCGTAATTCGCCAAAGGGAAACAACATATAAAGCATGAAAGCAACCATATAAACCGGAATATTTTGTGGATGTTTCTCATATTCATATATTCGTTAGACGTCACAAAGATAAGGAATAATGGCAGGATATTGTCTTATAGTCGGACTTTTATGTCCGAAGTCTGTATATCTTTTCTTCTGGAGAACGCTTAATTTTGCATCTGAAAATTAGTAGTATAAATTTAGAAAACAGATCGATATGATAAGAATCTCTTTGGGAGTGGCAATTATTTTATTGCTGGCATCGACTGCTGTATGCAAGGCAGAGGATTTCAGAAAGGAAACAGATCAGACAGTTGGGTATACTCAGAAAGAAGTCTGGATGGCTTATGACGGATTTAATAAAACCTTTCTGGATTCAAACAAATATATCTATAAAACGGATACCTCCTTCGAACAGGCGGTTGACCGCGGTAATGGTGCCGCAGCTATCTGGTGCCAGCCCATTTATTGGGAAATGGCTATGAATGCATATAAGCTGGCTAAGTCGGAGAAAGATAAAAGGAGAACTAAAGAGATGAAAAAGCTTTGTGAGAAGATTTTTGCTGGAAACAAAGCACATTATGCACATTTTGATTTTGATGATAATAATGAAAACACAGGTTGGTTCATTTATGATGATATAATGTGGTGGACTATTGCTCTGTCGCGTGCCTATGAGCTATTTGGGGAGGAAGAATATCTTCGACTGGCAGAAGCCAGTTTTAAGCGGGTATGGTATGGCTCGGATAAGGTAGGAGACACAGGATCTTATGATGAAGAGGATGGAGGTATGTTCTGGCAATGGCAACCTATACGGAATCCTAATCCCAATAAACCCGGAGATGGAAAGATGGCCTGTATCAATTTTCCCACTGTAGTAGCCGCCCTGACTCTCTATAACAATGTACCGGAAGGAAGACCGGAGCAAACCGGACAAATTCCTGAATGCCAGTCAAAGAGCCAATATCTGGCGAAGGGCAAAGAGATTTATGAATGGGGAGTTGAGAATCTGTTGGATCAGAAAACGGGTCGCGTTGCCGATAGCCGTCATGGCAAGGGTGCTCCGAATTGGAAAGCACATGTTTATAATCAGGCTACTTTTATCGGAGCCTCCGTTTTATTGTATAAAGCTACAGGTGAAAAACGCTATCTGGATCATGCGCTCCTGGCAGCTGACTATACTTTCAATGAGATGTCTTCTGCGGAATATATACTACCTTTTGAGCATGGAATCGAGCAAGGTATTTATACTGCTATTTTTGCTCAGTACATTGCTATGTTGGTATATGATTGCGGGCAGACTCAATATCTTCCATATCTGCACCGCAATATTTGTTCCGGTTGGTCCAACAGGGATGAAGTACGTGGCATTTGTGGCGGTGAGTATACCCAAGCACTGTCAACCGATGTAGTGGTTGACAGTTATTCCGCTTCGGGCATACCGGCGCTGATGCTTTTGTTCCCTGCTATTCGATAACAGCAGCGAAACCGCCATTCCGTACAAGATGTATGCTGATTTTCTCTCCCTTTTTCAGCGTACGTTCTTTTTTGCGATAATCCATAGCCTGACGGTCGGCATTGATTCCATCTTCAAAAGAAGTCATACGATATGTTTTTCCTTCTTTTAAGAAGCTGAAGTCCAAATCGAAAGTTCTTTCTTTCTGTTGGTTGTTAGTCATGCCACCAATGTACCATTTGTCTCCTTTGCGTTTGGCAACAATGGCGTATTCACCGGCTTTAGCTTCCAGTGCAATGGTTTCGTCCCAAGTCTGTGGAACCTGAGTAATGAACCGGGTACATTCTTCGTTACGGTAATAAAGTGTCGGATTGTCTGCCATCATCTGAGTCCGCTTTCAAAGATGACGAACAGGGCCATCTGATAAGCGCGTGTACCTATGCTGGCGGAATTAGGACGTTCGCAACGATATACTTCCGGTTGCATGCTGAACATGGCTCCGGGGGTATAATCCATCGGACCCACTGCATTTCTCATGAAAGGCAGGTAAACACTGTTATCCGGTTTACATCCGCCCATTTGTTCCATACCTCTTACGCCTTCATACGACAGTACGTTAGGATACTTATATTCTAACCCGGCCGGTTTGAATGAACCATGGAAATCAACAAATAAATGATGTTTTGCGGCTTCCTTAGCCACTTTTTCATAGTAGTTAACCATCCATTGGTCACTCCGATCCATAAAGTCGATTTTGACGCCTTTTATTCCCCAATTTTCAAAAGTTCCAAAAAGCTCGAAGTTATTCTCTACTGCCAGCCATGTCAGCCAAAGTACAATGCCTACATTTTTCTCTTTGCCATAACGGATAAGTTCATGCAGGTCTACGTCCGGGTTGGGAGTATACGGATCTTTTGTAGATTTTGCCCAGCCTTCGTCCATGATGATATAGGGCACTCCGTAACGGGAGGCAAAGTCGATGAAGTACTTGTAGGTGTTCAGATTACATCCGGCTACAAAGTTTACGTCCGGACCGTAAGGAGTGGCACCATTCCACCATTCCCAACTGGCTAATCCGGGCTTAATCCAGGATGTGTCTTCCAGTAGATTCTTGTCTGCCAGCTTATAGGTCATCGTATTTTCTATCAGTTGCCTGTCATCCTTGCTGATGACGAAGTAACGCCAGGGAAAATCACGTTTTCCATTTGTCTTGGCTATATAATCCGCTTCTTTGAGAATCTTCAGGCTCCGGTCTCCATCTTCTCCGAATTCCACCGGTACCTTCGGAAACACGGAATACATTCCATTGTTATTATTGCTTTTTGAGAAATAAGGCAGGATAGTCCGTCAGATTCGATTCACTGATCAGTATCTTATAGCCTTTTTGGGTATCGATCAGGATGGGTAATAAAGCCATCTTGTCGGTTTCTTTCCAATCTTTGCTTTGTATGTGTTGATAGGCTTCTTCATAAGCTGTTTTGAAACTACCCGGTTGTTGGGTATGGAGTAAATAATTCTCCGGGAAATGCACTTGGAATGTCTCATTCTTTACCTCAACAATTCCTTTTTTGTTGGTGATGAAACGATAGGCAAGTCCGTCGTTAAAAGCACGGAATTCCACAGAATAATCTCCCTTGAATTTCAATACGAGCTGATTGTAATTGTTGGAGACGGTTGAATACTTAAGTGGTACAATAGGGGTTAATTCTTCCTGAATACTTTTGGAAGTTGCTTTTAACAGTTTGGGGTTAGCTCCCAATTGCAGGTTGCCTATTTTCATTTGCAGGCTACCTTTTTCCAGTAATGTTTCATTCCGGTAGGTAATGTCGTAGTCGATTTTATCCGAAAGACTTATGGATATACCAATATTCTTATCCGGGGATGACAACTTATATATCTTTTGGCTATGACCATATAAAGATACACAAAATGCACAAAGTAACAACAGGTGTTTTTTCATGGTAAATAATTGTTTTATGTTTCGGTGTAAAAGTACTGCGTTGTGTAGATTATCCTTTATGTATTCGTGACATTTATGTGTTTTTTTTGCGACATTCGGGCTTTATATACAATAATGTCATATATCCGTATACCGGATGACCTCATGACGCCCTATCTTTACCTCACACTAAAAACATTAAATGCGAATGCTATGAATTTGAAACAATCTCTTATGGTATGTGGTGCTTTTCTGGCACTGACAAACGGAGTCGTTTCAGCCCAGACTACTGCTACGAAAACGGCAAAAGTATATACTGTGGCTGATGCTCATCTGGATACCCAATGGAATTGGGATGTGCAAACCACCATTAAAGAATATGTGTGGAACACATTAAACCAGAACCTGCTTCTACTGAAGCAATATCCCAATTATATTTTTAATTTTGAAGGAGGTGTAAAGTATGCCTGGATGAAGGAATTTTATCCCCGGGAATACGAATTGTTGAAGGAGTACATCAAAGAAGGACGTTGGCACATTTCCGGTAGTAGCTGGGATGCCAATGATGCTTTAGTACCTTCCACCGAATCCTTCATCCGTAACATTATGTTGGGTCAGGAATACTACCGGAAGGAATTCGGGGTGGAGAGTACCGATATTTTTCTTCCCGACTGTTTCGGTTTCGGCTGGACTTTACCCACTATTGCCGCTCATTGTAGTCTGATAGGTTTCTCCTCTCAAAAGCTGGACTGGCGTGTACATCCTTTCTTTGGAAAGAGTAAACATCCTTTCACCATTGGAGTGTGGAAAGGAATAGAGTTCTTCTATCATGCTGGCTCATGGTTACGGCTATGGTAAAAGATGGAATGATGTAGATTTATCTGAAAATAAAGAGCTGATGGAATTAGCGGAGCGTACCCCTTTGAAAACTGTTTACCGTTATTATGGAACAGGTGACATCGGCGGTTCACCTACTATTGGTTCCGTACGTTCCGTAGAGAAAGGCGTGAAGGGTAATGGTCCATTGCAAATTATAAGTGCTACGAGCGACCAGTTGTTCAAGGATTATCAGCCTTACAAAGAACATCCTGAACTTCCTATGTACGATGGTGAACTATTGATGGACGTACATGGTACCGGATGTTATACTTCGCAAGCGGCTATGAAACTCTATAACCGCCAGAACGAACTTCTGGGTGATGCAGCCGAACGTGCGGCAGTAGGTGCCGAGTGGCTGAATCTTGCAGATTATCCCGGTACTTTCCTGACTGATGCGTGGAAACGCTTTATATATCATCAGTTCCATGACGACCTGACGGGAACCAGTATTCCCCGTGCCTATGAATTCTCATGGAATGATGAATTAATTTCTCTTTCTCAATTCTCAGATGTGCTGACATCCTCGGTACGTGGCGTTGCCAGCCAACTGGATACCCGCGTAAAAGGTATTCCTGTAGTACTTTATAATCCGTTGGGCTTCTCTGCAAAGAGTGTGGTGGAAGTGGAAGTCAGTATGCCGCGCGCTCCCAAAGGCGTATCTGTTTTTGATGAGGCGGGAAAGAAAGTGGCTTCTCAATTGCTTTCTTATCAAAACGGGAAAGCAAATCTGCTGATTGATGCTGTGGTACCTCCGGTAGGTTATGCTGTATATGATGTCCGTACTTCCGGTGAAAAGGCTACAGAGCTCTCTGCACCGGTCCGTGAAGGCGAAAACTACCGGGTAGAAAACTCCGTATACAGTATGAAGCTGGATGCTAACGGAGATATCATTTCTTTGCTGGACAAGAAAAACGATAAAGAGATTGTGAAGCCCGGAAAGGCTATCCGTCTGGCTCTCTTTACGGAGAACAAATCTTATAGCTGGCCGGCTTGGGAGATTCTGAAAGAAACCATAGATAAAGAACCTATTTCCATTACGGATAAGAATGCTGAGGTTACACTGGTGGAAAACGGTCCGCTACGTAAGACAATCCGTATCAAGAAGCAGCATGATGAATCAGTTTTCTGCCAATACATCCGGCTTTATGAAGGAAGTCAGGCACCTCGTATCGATTTCTATAACGAAATAGAATGGCAGAGTACCAACGCCCTGCTGAAAGCAGAGTTTCCTCTGGACGTTTCTAATGAGAAGGCGACCTATGATTTGGGTATCGGCAGCATACAGAGAGGCAATAATGTCCCTACAGCCTATGAAGTATATGCACATTATTGGGCCGATCTGACCGACAAGAATGAAAGTTATGGAGTTTCTATATTGAATGACAGCAAATACGGATGGGATAAGCCCAATGACAATACGATTCGTCTCACGCTATTGCACACACCGGAAACAAAGCGAAACTATGCTTATCAGAATCGTCAGGATTTTGGTTTCCATAGCTTTACTTATAGCTTGATAGGTCATGACGGTAAGCTGGATAAAGCGGAAACCGTTCAGCAAGGAGAATTGTTGAATCAGCGTCTGAAGGCTTTCCAGACTGATAGTCATAAAGGTACATTAGGCAAAACTTTCTCTTTCGCTTCATCTGATAATCGGAATGTACTGCTTAAAGCATTGAAGAAAGCTGAAAGTTCTGATGAATATGTGGTACGTGTGTACGAAACTGAGGGTAAGCAGGAACAGAAAGCTACTCTGACTTTTGCCGGAGAGATAACCGCTGCTTGTGAAGCAGACGGAACGGAGAAGAAGATCGGTAATGCTTCATTCGCAGGAAACACCTTGCAGGTTTCTTTAAAACCCTATTCTGTCAAGACATTCAAGATCAAGTTGAAACCTTCCGGGTCAGTGGCTGCCACATTGGATTCAGAATATCTCGCGTTGAATTATAACCGTAAATGTGCTTCATGGAACGAATTCCGTAATGAAGGAAATTTTGAATCCGGCTATTCCTATGCAGCGGAACTGCTTCCTGAATCATTGACTGTGAATCAGATTCCTTTCAAGCTGGGTGAGAAAGATGCTGCCAACGGTATGACTTGTAACGGAGATACCCTGCAAATTCCTGTAGGCAAAGGATATAACCGTATTTATTTCCTTGCAGCTGCCACCGATGCGGATTATGAAGCTACCTTTACCACCGGTAAAACACAGCAGAAAGCCTTTGTCCCTTGTTATACCGGATTTATCGGTCAATGGGGACATACGAATCATACAGAAGGGTATTTGAAAGAAGCTGAAATAGCCTATGTAGGTACTCACCGCCATGGAGCTACCGAAGATCTTCCTTATGAATTTACCTATATGTTTAAGATAGGGGTAGATATTCCTAAGGGTGCCACTACAGTTATATTGCCTGCAAACGAAAAGATCGTTCTTTTTGCCGCTACTGCTGTAAAAGAAACAATGGAACCAGTGGAAGTAGCTACCCAATTATTCAGGACTGCCGTGAAAGGTTCAGTTACCATCAAAGGAAGCTACCGTTCCCAAGGAGAACATCTTGAAAGAAGCCCATGTGATGGGTTGGTCAGGATATACGCGTGAAGGTGAACACCCCCGTCTGATGGTGGATGGAAATAGCGAAACAAAGTGGTGTGATACCAGTATATTACCCAACTACGTGGATTTCGACCTGGGTGAAAACAAGACTATCAGCGGCTGGAAATTACTCAATGCCGGACAAGAAAGCCAATCCTGGATTACAAGTGACTGCTTCCTACAGGTGAAAAATGCTGTTAACGAAGAATGGAAGACGGTAGACGGAATATTTGGTAACTCAAGTAACGAAGTATCCAGAAATCTTTCGCAGCCGATAGAAGCGCGTTATGTTCGTCTCTTGGTAACTAGACCGACACAAAGCAAAAATGGAAATGCAGTGCGTATCTATGAATTTAATGTGTATTAAATAAAGGCGTTTGAATTAAAATCCCCGGTATCCTTCTTCATGACGGGATATCGGGGATTTTCTATTTGAACCCTATCTGAAGCACACTTGCTCCGTACCATTGCCGTACTTTCTCCACTCAGAGGTACCTCTGGATGGAGAAGGTACGGAGCAAGTGTGCTTCAGATAGGGCTCAGGTATGGTGCAGGAGATACTTATTTCTCCTGCATTTTGTCCATCAGTACTTTTATCCAGTAACCTCCGATTACAGAACGAGCCTTAAAACCAACCCAGGTACCTGTATCGGTATAGTGCCAGTCGTTCATTGGTACACGGGAGATTGTTTCATTGGCATATTTGTAAATGGGATCAATGAACTTTTCAAATGTAGCCTGGTCGGAAGCCATGGCGGCTGTCCACATAATCCAATCGGACTTGCTGTAAGTCTTGCGGTTATCCAGCGGCAGACCGTAAGCATTCTGTTTGGTCAGGTAATATTTGATTTCCTTTTCAGCAACACCGGGGAATAGGTTCAAATTCCACATCTTGTCCCATACCATATTATACTTCTGACTCCAAGTGTTTTCACGGTCGAAAGCCAGACGGTAGTGGTCACCTTCACGTGCCATTTCTTCCCATTTTACGGCCATCTTTTTTGCAGTTGTTGCGTATCGGGCAGCAACATCATTCATGCCAAGCATACGTGCCATTTCGCTATAAGCGGCAACGCCCATGATTGCTTTTACGGACAGGTTGGTATTGTGTGCCCAGTGTCCGGCAAAGTCATCCGTACATAATTGGTTCTCAGGATTCTGCCCGTATTCTGCAAGATAGTCGGTCCAGATAGTCAATAGATCCCAGTACCGTTTGGCATAATTGGCATTGCCTTCTGCTTTGGCAATGGCTGCTGTCAGAATTACCATATTACCCCCTTCCTCAAGCGGCATATCACCGCCGTACACCTGACCGTTGGCTATGGGATAGGTGCCCAGGTCGTGAGCAGGGAACGGCTTATTCCAGCGTCCGCTTGCACTGTATTCGAAGATACTGGTCATCATTGCTTTTTGGAGGTCGGGATTATATATCAGGAACAAGGGGGCGGAAGGATAAGTCAGGTCAACCGTATTGACACATCCGTTGCTATTGTTTTCTTTAGAGAAGAACAGCAAATTGCCTTTTTCATCTTTAAACAGCTTATGGGCGGCAATCACCTGACGGTAAGCTAATGCGCAGAGTTCGGCATATTTGCGACCGCCAGCCTGTTCGGCATCATTCAGAATCATGGCATCGTAGGCACGGCAACGATGCATGATGCTTTCATAATTTTCTTTGGCACGTTCGAATGCATCGAAGATACTTACTTTACCATCGTGTTTCCAGTAAGCCATACGACGCTGGTACATGTATTCGATGGAATAAATGTCGTCGTAACCTACCATCATGAATCCGGACTTTCCGGTTGCAGATACCATTCCCAAGTTGTCGGTGTATGCCATGGCAGGCATCAGTTTTGCCTGACGTGTGACGATCTCCCCTTTGCTGGGAAGTAACTTTCCGCTTGAGGCAAATGTCGATTTCATTTCATTGTAATCGCCCAAGCTGACTGCTGTGGTTGCATTCATATTGCCTGCAATATAAGCATACCCCCAGTCTATACAAATCAGGTCGCCTTTGTGGGCTGTGACGGGTTGGTCGATCGTTCCGGCCTGTATATAACTCAAACCATTGCGGCGGATCACTTTAGCAATTGTAGGTTGTATGGGTTTGTTTACTGCCAGTTGTGGAGTGGTTTCTATATATACCTGTACATCATGCTGTTTTTTGTCGATGGAGCGCACCTGATAAGAGATGTAGTTGACCGGAGTAGAGATGAGATCCAGATCGTCCAGCATCAAGGGGGCTGTAAACACGACATTCAGTTCTACCGGTCCGCAAGCGAATGTATAATAAGTCTGCGTGGGCAACACGGAAACAGATTTCTGTATGGCAAGATTTTCAAAGGCAGTCGTTTGGTTGTTAGGCACGAATAACCCGAAATCTACATAGGCGCCTCCGGTTGTATTGTGACAGTGGGCGGCAATTACATTTTTGCCTTTGCGAAGCTTCTTTTTGGTTTCAGCAGTCAATTCCAAGAGTACGTTGTCTCTCCAGCAATAATCTGTTGCTACCAGGCGTTCGCCATTCAGATAGAGTTCAAAGACATCATCATGCGAGTATTTCAGGTAGACCGGACGGTTGCTCAGATCTTCGTTCAGATTGAATTCACGACGTACCCAAATGTCCGGTTCACTTTTCCAAGGGGTTCCGATCATAGATCTGTCTGAACTTCCGAAAGCAGCTTTTCCGGCTTTCCAACCATTGGCATTGTATTCGATGTCTGTCCAGCTTCCGGCGGGTTGTTGGAAGGTGTAGTTACCTTCCCATATTTCATCTTTAACCATTGGGAGTATAGCCTCCAACGTTTGTTTTCCCATGAAACGATATACTTTTCCGTCTACACGGACAGCTCCGATAAGCGGATGCTCGGTTCCAGTCCAGTGTTCGGTACTTCCTTCATTCAGTTTGTCGTAGGGTGACCAGATGGAAAGGTATGGATCGGAAGTAATCAGTGGCACAGATGGTGCACGAAGTTCCGTTTTCTGTACAGGTGTGAACAAGTCGGCTGCTTGTGATTGGCAGAACAGTCCGATTGCCAACATCGTTGTAAATAGACTTTTCATTTGTTTTTGCATCTTGTTTTTTAAATACTATTCAGTAAATCCAGTTTTCCTTCGTTTACCAGTTTCAGAATCAATTCTCCGAAAAGTGTGTTTTGCCAGGCGAACCAAGCGCGGGTGAAGTTTGCCGGATCATCTTTATGGAAGGATTCGTGCATGAAACCTGTACCTGCATCTGTGTTTATCAGCATCCGGATACATTCTTTGATTTCCTGATTGTCTTGGCTGGTGAATGCCTTCATCATGATACTCATAGGCCATACCATATTGTAGCCGATGTGCGGGCCACCGATTCCTTCGCCAGCTTTTCCTTTGAAGAAATACGGATTGCTTTCACTCCATACGAAACGGCGGGTGTTCTGATAGATGGGATCGTTTACATCTACATCACCCAGATAAGGCATGGCAAGCAGGCTCGGTACATTGGCATCGTCCATTAGCAAGTGATTGCCGAAGCCATCCACTTCGAAAGCATAAATAGTACCGAATTCCGGGTGGTTGTAAGTAGCATATTTCTTCAGTGCGGTTTCCACTTCATCGGCAAGTGCTGTACATTCTTGCGATAAGCTGTTGTTCTTGTTTACCGTTGAAAGAATTTCGGCCGCTTTTCTTAGAGAAGATACGGCAAAGAAATTAGATGGAACCAGATATTGGAAAGTGGTTGCATCATCGGATGGACGGAAGCAGGACACAATTAGTCCGACAGGATTGACAGGAGCACCCAGACCATCGTTGTTCAGGGTATCGAGAGCACGTTCCGTCTTGCGTTGGAACTTATAAGGACCTACACCATCCTTGCGTTGCTGTTCCTTGAACGTTTTCAGGATATTGGTAATCGCTTCAATCCAGGCTTGATCGAAGACACTGGCATCACCGGTTTCTTTCCAATACTGATAGGCCAGACGAAGCGGGTAGCAGAGTGAATCGATCTCCCACTTGCGTTCATGGAGTTCGGGCTTCATGTCTGTCAGATCCGACATCCAACTGCCGCCTACCGGACCATCATTATAAGCATTGGCATAAGGATCGATGTTGATGCACATAAACTGACGGCGGATTACACCTTCCAGCATCTTCTTCAGTTCCGGGTCCTGGTTGGCAAGTTGTACGTAAGGCCACACTTGTGCACCGGAATCACGTAACCACATGGCATGGATGTCACCGGTGTAGACAAAAGTATCCGGTTTGCCATTCAAGAGACGATAGTGTACGGTGGTATCCAATGTGTTGGGGAAACAGTTTTCGAACATCCATGCCAGTTTGGCATTGGTCAGTAACTTCTTTACCCGCAGGATTTCCGCTTCTACTGCTTGTGATGTGTAGAGGCGGTTCTTTACTGCCGGACGATTTGTTTTGTAAGCAGCGGTTATTTGAGCATGATTTACTACTTTCGTGTTATCTTGCTTCAGAGCAGGCAGTGCTGCTTTGGCAGTGCCACTCATACATAATAGTGCCACTGCGCATAGGCCGATCTTCTTCTTTTTCATATTCTTGAAGTATTAATATTTTATTAGTATGATTATTATTGGATAGCTGCAAGGCGGGCATACATTTCTACCATGGCAGCTTGTGTGAGAAGCCATTTCCGTTCATTCCGGTTATTGCCGGTGAAGTCGGTGTTGAAAAGACCTTTCTCATCGCGGGCATGTTCCCAGGCGTGGTCCAGACTCTTATTGAAAGAATCCAGATAGGTTTTATTGTGGTCTATATGATAAAGCTCGATGAACCCCCTCAGCATGACGGCGGTAAACCATACATCTCCCTGTTTGATCATTCTGAATGCTTCGCCATGTTCCGGGGTATAGTCCGTAAAGAAGTAGTTATGGCATGCCTGAGCTATATTTTGTGCATCGGTCAGATACTCCTCTTTTCCGGTGAGTTGATATAGTAAAGAGGCGGATTGCATCATTTGTCCGCTGTTGTAGGCAAACTTGGCTTTACCTATTTTCCCATTCAGGGATATATTGTCAAAGTACAGGTAGTCTGTTGAGTCTTGTAATTGGGCTTGGGTCCATTTGTACAGTTGTTCCCCTTGCTTCAGGTAAGCACTATCCTGGGTAGCCTTAAAGAGTTTCAATGCGAGGACTGAGCCGGGAGCATTGGAACAGGTATTCTTGGAGCCCTTCTTTTGTTCGCACCAGTAGATGCCACCACCTAAGTTATCATCCATGCCGCTTTCTATAAACTTCCAGATGAGTTTTGCTTTCTGAAGGTATTTATCTTCTTTAGTTGCTAAATAGGTGTCGGTGAAGTCAATGCCCAGCCAGACATTATCATCGTAGAAACGGTCGGATTGGGGAGCTGTGCGGATATAGGAAGCGTAAGCTTCGGGTGTTCTCTGGGTATCGAAATACTCTTCCAAGCCTATTAATACCTTCTTGTCGAGCAGTGATTTGTAGAGGGTATCTTGTGTAACCTCATATAAGGCACTTACTGCGGAGAAGGTGCCGGAATAAGGCCATAAGTAGGAATATTGGTTGGGTATATTCTTTTGTTCTTCGGATGCCAGATAGGTTGCGGTGTAGTCGCCAACATTCGAAGGATAATTTTCGCGAAGCAGGCATGTGCCGGGAGCAGAGTAGTTCTGGTATAGGGAATCCAATGTTTGCTTGGCCCGTGTCAGGGAGAGTTCATTGCTTACGACTACCTGTTTCCGGGTGTCGCAACCGGTCAGTGCGGCTATGCATACCAATAGCCCGAAGAATACTTGTTTTGAGTTCATCATTCTTAATTTAGATTGTTATTGGGTTAATATTTTGTTTCAGTCGGCAAAACTTTTTCTTAATATGCAAAGTTACTCGCCGACCTGTAAAACGATATACGATTTCGCGACATTAATGTACTACAGAGAGGGAATGACACAAAAGGAGATAGATGTGTCATAAAAGCGTAAAGGAGAAAGGATAGGGGAAATCATGCGAAATGAAATCCCTGCGATTATTTCTTTTTCTTTTACTTAAGGTGGAAAGGGAAGCTTCTCGTGCGATAGGATTATCAAATTGACAGATTGGCAAAATGGTTGTATGGCTAAAGTTTAATGATGAAGTTTGAAAGAAAAGAATCTAATGAGTTTATCTATCAATTCAAATAAATACTCTATTTTTGTTGTGTTCAATGATTTGATGAAGACTTATGAGTAATTACAGATATACATTATCCGATTATAATGCGATTAAAGAAGCAGATATTGCTATTAATGGCATAACTGTGCTTGCCGGAGAAAATGGATGTGGAAAAAGTACATTGTCCCGTTGGCTTTATTATCTGATTAATGGTTTTAACAGGTTTGATGAGTTTGCTTATAACGACTTGTTGAAGCAGATACAAGATTGCTTGCGTAAACCGGATCGAGTGCGTAGGGATATAGTGAATCGAGGAGATGAGAATATCAATGTTACCTATAGCCGCTTGCTGGAGACCAGAGTTGTATATGGGGATATTGAAAGTCTTTTTTCATGCGAGTTTGGATGTGTTAGCCTCTTTCCGGAAAGAGTTAGTAAGTTATATGAATAGTGGTGACAAGGGGAATAAAAATCGAATTCTGACATATCTTGCTATACCATTGGATGGAGGTCTTACTTTGGATGATTACTGTGATGATTTAGAGAATATTGTTACGGCTGCATACATCAATCTTTTAGATGACTTAAGGATGCATCCGGTTGGGAGATTACAAGGGTATATCTATGAATATCTGATTGAAGAAGGAATCTTTGATCCTCCTGCTTCTATTCAGTTATATGAAGACCAGATTCCTCTTTTGGCAGAACGGTGTTTCAGTATGCCTTATATGTTGCATAGAGCAATATATATTGATACCCCTATGGCATTAGCAGTAGAAGGATCAGAGTTAAATCATTGGAAAGAGTTGGCGAATATGATGCTTAGCTCCACGGGAACTAATATACCGGAGCGGAATAGACTTCTTTTAGCCCGGATAATGCGTTCCATTAATGGTAAGATTTCAGTGGATAAGGGATGGTTTAAGAATGACGAATTACATTATCATCGTACTGATGGATTGGATATCACGCTTGCGTCTACAGCCACCGGAATCAAGTCATTCGCTTACTTGCAACGTTTGCTTGAAAATGGATACTTGAATGAAGAGTCTCTTTTGCTTATTGATGAACCTGAGGCGCATCTTCATCCTCAATGGATTGTAGAATTTGCTCGTTTACTGGTGTTGCTTCATAAACAAGTAGGGCTCAAAATAATAGTTGCAAGCCATAATCCTGATATGGTATCTGCTATTCAGTCAATAGCCCGTAAAGAGGGCGTATTACAGAATACCTGTTTCTATCAGGCAGAGAGAGCTTCAGAAGATTCCATGCAGTATGTCTATAAGAACTTAGGCAGCGATATAAGTGAAATCTTTAAGTCATTCAATATTGCTATTTCACGTATACAGGATTATGGTTCAACTGGTCTGTCAGAATGATATTATAGTCAGCCACCCTTTTGCTTGTCATTGTCAGGCTACTTTGAATGATGTTGCTGCAAAAGATTATCAGAGAACGGGATGGTTCGATCCACGTATCACTTGTCTTTCATTGGATGACTATGAGGCTAAAGTACTTAAAGGGAGTAATGACTGTACAATGGATGCTGCCATTGGAATAGGTAATTATGCGAATAATCGTGTTACTACTTCCCGGTTGATGCTGGTAGAGTTGAGAATGGGGTATGATAATGTAGATAATTTAAGTGCATCTTCATTGGAAAATAAGATAAGCCATTCCGAAAATCTATTGTCGGGTCATCGTATAGACAAGAATAACTACTTTATCTTTAGAGACGGAGTGGCGGCTCAGGCTAAAAGCTGGGCGGAGCGAAAAAAGAAAGAAGGAGGAGTATGTCATGTATGGGTTGTCTTGTCTGTAGATGAGTTTAATCATCTGATTCAGTTTGTAGAAGATATGCCTTATGTACCAAATAATGATTTGGCACAGATAAGCAAAAAGACTGACAGATTGTGTGACTGATAGAAATTGGAGAGGTTTATGTGAAGAAACGGATTACTGGCGGGAAAAGGCACTTTACTATAAACATAGATATGAATTGGCTGAGTTTGAAGCTATTCGTACTTTGTTGTTAGATACATGGTGTGCTATTGAACCTGATCAACTGGGTTTAAATATACTGTCGGATGATTACTGTTTTTTATGTATAGTCAAGGAAGATCTTTCTTGTTTGAATGTTTAGCAATGATAATAAGCTTATTTTTCCGGTAATCAACTGAAACTACTAAATTCGGTTGATTACCGGAATTACTTTTTATTTACTCTTTACTACCTTACTTTTCCAGATATGGTACGTCCACTCCGCATGGCTGCTGCCCGAAGGTTGTACATCAGGGGCTGCCTTGCTGACTGTAAAGTAGAATTCCGGTTCTTCCCAGTCTTGCAAGTGGCCGAAATTATCCCTCAACAGAGTGGCATTGTGGTTTCTCGGATAGCCGGTATCATCCGGGGTGATCCGGTAAATCGGTGTCCAGTTACCTCTTTGATTGGTGAAGTCAGAAAGGTTCATGTAGTCTATTTCCAATGAAGAATTTAAATAATTGGGATAATCATTGGGCATAGGCTGTACCGGACGTATCATGACGATTTTATCCGCATCCTTGTCAATTGCAAATTCCGAGTTACAAGTATAATCCCTTGACTGGTTGTCAATGGCCTTTAAACCTGTCTGTACAATTGTTTGCGGGGTACTGATGGAATATGTATCCATATTACTGAAATCCGCTTCGGTCCAGACGATGCGCGTACCCCCGATATCACCTACGGTATAAGTCAGCAGTAGCTTACCTTTTCCATCCAGAGATACGACAGAAGGCTGGCCTACTCCCCATGACTTACCGCCGCCTCCTATTTCCTGGTCACCTTCGCTCGACCATGTTTTCTTTACAATCTGCTGCGGATACTTCACCCAGCTATCTGCATCAAGGTCGTTGCTGAACGCGACACCGATTTCATTGTAATATACTCCGTACATATTACTCAGGAAGAACATGGCATACTTGTAGGTAGTATTCTTCCAAGTGAAGTTACCTTCGATAACAGAAGGGTCACAGGTATGGTGATCGTCCCATGAACCTGGTACACCAGGCTGCAATACACTTTTGGCAGCAGTCTGTGTACCATCTGGGTTGATCTTGATATGGAAGATATTATCGACCATGATCAGGTTTTCCGGATTGCCGCAGAAGTATAGATGAACTGTCCCATCAGCTTGTTTCAAGGCACTTGGGCAATAAGAATACTTGCTCTGGCCTTGAAGCCGAATACAAATTCCGGTTTTGTGATGGTTACGGTAGGTGTAGGTGTTGGCGGGTCTATCGGAGGGGTTTCTCCGGAGTCGGTGTCCGAACAGGAACACATGAGCCATAAACCTATGAGACCCAATAGATATTTAGTCATAATGCTTATTATTTATTGAAGTGAGCCGGTTGCTTGGTCAGTAACTGGACGAAATGTTGTTTGATATTCTCAGCCTGAATGGAATCTACTGTCAGGTAGTAACGGTTTCCTGCGGCATCGGGAGTAAATTCAGTAGCACCTTGGTCTGTTACGTTTATTTTACCTGCCGGAGAAACGTTGAAATAGGATGGACCTTCAACGGAATATAGTACGGAAGTCAAGTCCCATGTAGGACGGTCGTAGGGCATCTGCTGGTAGCTTTTATATGCTTCTACCACTGGGTGCATAGGAGCCCATCCGAAATCGTTTTCAATGCTGCTGCCGGGATAGTTGATGGCGATACCTACTTCGAAAGGAGAGGTCACCAGTGTGGTAGGCCATTCGGAGAATATCTTCTTTGCCGCCGGAATGTCTTTCACTACGTTATATTCGAACAGGTTGGGATTGTTGAAGCAGCCTGCCATGGTACACAGCAGTTTTACTTTTTGGGCAACAAGCTCTTTTCCGGTCAACGGAGATACATTGTCAGCCGGAGTATCCAACAGGCGTGCAAGGTTTGTGGAGAAACCTACGGAGATGATGGTAACAGAACTGTCCGGTTGCTGTGCCAATAGCTTACGATAGAGGGCAGGCGCTTCCGGCAGTTGGTTATAGTCACCTTTCAGTGAGCGCTTGAAAGCCAGTTCACCGTTATCCTTCTGGATGAGGCATACGGCTTTGGCATAGTTTGTAGCATCGTTCTCACAGTCGGCTCCGTTGTGTATGATTCCGATAGGGATTTGAGGATAGCCGTACCAGGTATTCATGATGTCGGTGTATTCGGCCGGATAAGTTCCTTCTTTGTTGATGGTGATGCCTAATAAGTCGATATCTCCTGCGTCCAGATACTTGTAAAGCATATCCAGTGCCAGTGCATCGTCCACGTCGTTACCTATATCCGTTTCCAGAATAATTTTGGGTACACTCGGGGTGATTTCCGCAGTTTGTTGTTTCTTGGAAGTGCAGCTTGATAGAGCCAATACTAACAAGCCAATCAAATAAAGTTTGCTCTTTCTCATGACGGTATATTTAAAAAATTAGTGACTGGGTGAAATGGATATATAGAGTTCGGGAATCACCTGTTGGAGTGCTTTCTCGTTCTCGTCAAGGTCTGGACGATAGTAAATCTCTTTATCGGAGGATTTATCGGTGTATGAAAACTGGAATCGTCCGTCGTCTCTTATCTCATCAAGGTTACAGCGGCGTAGTTCGTTTGCTACAATGCGGTCGCCTTTGTTGCTTTTCCCTTCTTTGACGAGGCGGTATTCTCCGGTGGGAGTACAAATGATCTCCCTTTGTGTTGCTTTCAGCCAGATGGCACTTTCCCATACGTGGAATGGACGGGGGTAACGGTTGAGGTCTATATCAACCGGATAGTCGGCATTCATGGCACGGAGGAAGTCATATTGCAGTTTCTGGGTGAAAGCAAAATCAAGATACCGTTGCAATTGGGGATTCATCTTTCGGATAAAATCCATATCGGGTAATTTCCAGTAGGTATTGTTACAGTCTTTTACGAAGCCTCCGTCTTTGCCTGCACATGGATAGATGGCTACGGGTAAATCTGATTTTAATATTCTGTTGAAAGCGAACACGTCCAGTGCTACATTCCACTCACCGCCCGGAATAGCATTTGCCCCGGCATCGCTTCCCAATTCATGGTTCTTGCTTGCTGTCCCGGCACTCAGATGAATTTTGTGTATCTTCTGTTTCATCAGCTTGGGGGCACGGTTGTAGGCAACCGCCAGTATCCTTGCCGAACCGAATGACAATACCTCTACGGGTTCTTTACTCTTTTTCAGAACTTCCAGCAGTATATCGATTGCTTCCTGCTCATAGCCTGGCAGATACTCCATCCGGTCTTCTTCCGATTTCATCATGGATAACGGACCAATGCCATAAGGTACCTTTTTGTTGAAGATATAACTTAATTGTTCCACAGGGATAATTCCGGCTTCTCTCGGTCCACGCGGGTCTTTCCACAGGGTGGGATGGTCGGCGGTATCTTTCCTGAATGCGTCTGTGATGTCCAATAAGACGGCTTTCAGGTCTACATCGGGCAGTCCGAAGCCCATAATGAGGTCCATGTTATCTCCCGGGTCCTGATACGGATGATACAAGTCGGTGATTACCACTACGGGAATCTTTTTGTATTGCCCTGATGCCTTCCCACAAGGGAAGGCAAGAATAAGAGCAATGCATACTATTTGCAGGATTGTTTTATTCATTTGAAATAGTTTTTGAGATTAAACGTAGCCGAATACAGGTCGTATGACCATAGCCAGTTTTCGCCTGTCATGGCGGGAGTGAAGTACATCACCAGTTCATCGTCATTAAGCATGTAACCTTTCGTATCCGTCAGGATACCCGGATTGTGATTTCTTGGGAATCCTGTTTCTTCCGGTCCTGAATGACCGATTTCAATCCATCCGTCTTCTTCGGTAAAGAGACTTTCTGTTCTTGGTTTGTATGCCAGCCGGCAGACATCTCCTACCCAAGTCGGTATCTTTTTGATGGGGGACACACAGGTTTCCGAAACCATATATATATTCTTGTCGGACATGGCAGGATAGCTGTTGGCGCTCAGGAAAGGAATTGCTTTCTCTTCGCCCAATATGATATTATCCAGATCATTCAATTTTATTTCGCGCATACAGAAAGGTCCTTTCTCCGTAGTCGAATGATAGAATAATTGTATGGTCGTAGAGTCTTTGACGATTGTTGTACTTTGCCCCACCCCCATTTAGTAGTATCTTCGTAAGCTACCAGCGGATTCTGGTCGAACTTGATATACGGGCCTTCGATGTTCTTGGAAATGGCCAGTCCTATCTGGTTGTGGTTACAGTCCCAGCGGTCTACGCCCAGATAGGTCATAATCCAGTTGTAAGTTTCTCCTTTATAAGTCGTTTTAAACTCACGTACGTCCGGGTCGCAGATGTGGCAGTTATCCCAGCCTGTCTCGGAAGGTTCGATGATCTGTGTGCCGGGTTGCCATACATAGCCTTTCTCCGTGGGGATTCCTTTGTATAGATAAACATAGTCCACAATCTTGAACGGATCACGATTCTCACATACAAAGCCGTACCGGATGCCGTACTGGTCTTCTATGATGCTCGGAGCATAGTTATAATGGCCGGCACCGCCGCTGAATTCATACCGGATTTGCGGTGTGAGTTTCTGCGGTTCATTGCCGTCATTGCCCTTGCAACTCAAAAGTGTGAGCAAGGTAAGGTATATGTAGGTCTTATAGTTGTTCATCTCTTTAAATTTAGTTCGTTAATAATTGAGTTGTCGGGTATATAGATGCTATAAATCAATCCTCGACTTGTATGTTCTTGACAGGTCGGATCATGGCTGCACGTGCTTTCTGTCCGTCACCCCAACCCCATGTGTCGCGGTAGCCGCCGGAGTCTCCCAGTGACATGCCACCGTGGGTAGGACTTAATGAATTTCCGCTGCGAACGGCACAGAGCCAGGTGCGGTCCATCATTCCGGTTTCATTTCTCCAACCGCTTTGAGGCAGGAAGAGGCAACCGAGTTGTTTTAGATTATCTTTTGTAGCACGTTTGGCAGTAACCTCGTCAACGCCAATAATGATGCCATCGGTTTTGAATCCGGTCTGGGCTGCTGTAACCCATGTTGCTCCTTTTTCCCAAAGAGCTACCATTTCTTCCGTGGTAGGCACACGCCAGCCCTCGGGAGAAGGGTCGTTTTCGGTAGTCCAGTTGGTACCGTCGTTGGTATAGCTTGAAGGCCAGTTAGCCGGTGCCGGATCGTCCTGCGGGCCAGCTGGATAACCTACTTTGCGGTTGAACTGATAGAGTTGCCCTATATCATCGGGAGAGGCCGCGAAAGTTCCCGGAGTGCCTACATTCTTGGTAGACCATATAAGGCCGTTTATCAGCACTTCGTCTTCACCCAGTACCATTGTCTCTTGCAACACCTTTGACTTTAATATCCGGGTACCGGAGCTTACTTCAACGATGACCGAACGGTTCTTTACGAAAGAGGTGGTCGGCTTTACAGTAACGGTGATTACTTTTCTGCCGCTTCCTGACGTTTCACTCAGTGTGCACCAGCCCTGGGCTGAGCTATTGGAATTTGTCAGTTCGGCTGTCCACGATTCATTGCCGTTGACTGTCAGTTCATAAGTTCCGCCATCAGCGCTTACAGGTATGGCTACCGGAAATATGGCGAACTCATTGGGATTGCTTTCGATGACGTAATCGGAATCATTTCCGCATCCCCATAACGTCAGCAGTATAATGACTGCTCCTATTAAATATTTTGTATTGATCATAGCTCAAATGTCTTCAATTAGTACTGGTCATTTTGGTTCAAATTCGGATTGTTGTCCACTTCGCTTTGCGGGATTGGCATACGGATGGATTTACCGATTATAAAGTTATTGAAGTCGCTGTCGCGTGCTTTCAGTTCGTTCAATGTGGTCTGGTCGTTGATACCCCAACGTTTCAGGTCGACCCAACGCACACACTCCATGGCAAGCTCCAGAGCGCGTTCTATCTTCAGGTGTTCGCGGAAAGCATCTTTGTTGGTGCTGATCTGGGAGCCGTTGTAGTATTTGCTATCCTCTATGTTGGGCAGATTGACGCGGTTGCGTACGCGGTTGAGGCATTCAATGGCTTTTGAAGGCGGTGTGGCATTCAGTTCGTTGAGTGCTTCAGCATACAGTAACAGCATATCGGCATAACGCAGGGAACGGAAGTTATTATCATTCCAGTAATACAGTGGGGAGGCATCTGTACTATATTTCTTGATGAAAACGCGGTTGCCCCAGTCGCTGTTCCATGGAGAGCCGTATATCAACTGGTTGGGGTATTCAGGGAAGTCGGAGGCTGCACCATCATACCACAGTGTGTAGAACAAGCGGGAATCGTTCTTTCCATCCGTTGTTTGTTCGCGCTTGTAGTAGTCCACCAGCCAGCGTCTTGCTTCGATGTTGTTCCAGCCGATTCCGGTAGGAGCCTGGTTCATTTCAATCTGTGTACCCAGTTGCGCATTCGGGTCCAGGTAGTTGTCTGTCTGGTCGAAGCCCACCTTGTTGGTCAGAGAGAAGTGAATCTCATACAGTGACTCTTTGTTATCTTCCGTATAGTTGCTGAAATTATCAGCCCAATTGGATACCAGTGTGTAATAGTTCTTTCCTTCGCCATCAACGAGCCATTCGAGACATCTTTTGGCATCTTCCCATTTGTGATGCTGTGCATAAGCTTTGGCCAGTAATCCGTAGGCGGCGCCTTTCGTTGGGCGGCCATAGTTATTGGCGTCGCGTGTGGAAGGGAGTTTGGTGATGGCATCTTCCAGGTCTTCTTCTATTTGTATCAAGACTTCGTCAGCGCTAGCCTGCATGGGCTTATCGGCTGCTGAAGAGGTATTTAGCACGAGAGGTACATTATCCCACAAGGCAGTAAGGTAGAAGTAATAGAAAGCACGCAGGAACTTAGTTTGCCCAATGAGGTCATCCTTGTGCGTTTCATTACTGAACGGTACGTTACCTATATGGTCCAATACTTGATTAGCACGGAAAATGGCAGTATAGTGTTCTCGCCATATCTTGGTATTGACTTCTGAGAAGTTATAATCGGTAAAGATGAACTTGGTGTACTCGTTCAATTCGGTCCATCCGGCATAACTTACGCCTTCGTCCGCCATACCTATCATCTGTGTATAGATATTACGTGTCCAGGTTCCCTGACGGTAGAACATTCCGTATACGGCTACTACACCGGCTTCGATGTCAGATTCTGTCTTCCAGTATACGCCTGTACTCAGGGTGTTTTCATTTTGCAGATCGAGTAAAGAGGGGTCGCACGACGTAAATAATGCCGTGACACCGCATAATATATAAAGAGCTATTTTTTTCATTTCAGCAGTATTTAGAAAGTGAATGATAATGCAAACTGAACAGCGCGTGGGTTAGGGAACGAACAATAATCTGCTCCCATAGTGAAGATGCCGCTGTCTGCAAATTCAGGATCCAGGCCGGAGTATCCGGTAAAGGTCACCAGGTTCTGTAAAGTAACCGATGCACGGAGTCTTTCTAATCCAATCTTCTTAATGTAACGGGTAGGTACTGTATAACCTAATGTAATATCGCTCAGGCGGAAGAATGAACCGTTTTCCAACCAGCGGTCCTGATCGCTTCGACTGTTGCGGGAGTCTCCGTATACAATGCGCGGACGGTCGTTAACCGGGTGCTCTTGTGTCCAGGGGATAATGCCGTTGAAGTTGTTCTGGTTGTTGGCAAAGTCACCGGCTGCTGATGCCGAACCGTTCCATACTTTCTGCCCGAAGCGACCGTAGCCGTTGATGTTCAGGTCGAAGCCTTTGTAGGATGCACCGAGACTTATTCCTAATTCAAGTTTGGGCCAAGGGCTGCCTATTATCTGGCGGTCTTCGGATGATATATTGCCATCGCCGTTGTAGTCGTCATACTTAATATCACCTGGCAAAGCATTAGGTTGTATGATCTTGCCTTCTGAGTTTACATAGTTCCGTACTTCTTCTTCTGACTGGAAGATACCATTCATCTTGTAGAGATACCACATACCGAGCGGTTCACCGATTACGGTTTTGGCAAGAGTCGTATTGTAGACTGTTTGTCCGTATCCCAAATCAAGTACTTTATTTTTGATATGTGAAATGTTCAGTGAAGCGGAGTAGGCAAAGTCGCGAATCTGATCGTTCCAGCCGATTTCCATTTCAAATCCTTTATTTTCCAGGCTACCAGCATTCACGGCAGGTGCACCACCTTCATTACCCGAACTCATCAGGATGGGGAGGTAAACCAAGAGGTCTTTACTCTTTGAATAGAAATACTCAGCACTTAAACGGAAACGGTTATTGAATGCAACCAGGTCGAAACCGACGTTAGCGGTTGTTTTCTTTTCCCAAACCAGGTCATTGTTGGTTAACTGAGATTGAGTCATACCAATCAATATGTTTTCCGGACTTCCGAATACGGCGCGCGGAGCTGTGTTGATGGTGGACTGGTAGTCCCAATAACCGATACTACTGTTACCGAGAGTACCGTAATTGGCACGTATTTTCAGGTCATCAATCCAAGGTACATTGAAGAACTTCTCGCCACTAATACGCCAGCCCAATGAAACGGAAAGGAAGTTTCCCCAACGGTCATTCTTAGGTAGGCGGGAAGTACCGTCACGACGGGCTGTTACTTGTGCCAGGTATTTGTCGGCATAGGAGTAGTTGATGCGTCCAAGATAAGATATCAATGCTGATTCGCCATAGCTACCGCCTGCGGTGGTATTTCCGGTGGCAGCATCCAGAGATGTGATGTATTTGTCGCCTATCGTCAATGGATCGAGTTTGGTAATCCAACGTTTTTCTTCGTGGAACTTATTGTAAGTGATACCAAACAGTGCATTCACATCATGTTTACCGAATTTATGCTTAAAATTGTAGGTTTGCTCAATCAGTATATCATGATTCTTGGCACTATCGTAACCCAGATGCGCGGCATCGTCACCTTGTCCCATAACCCAATTACCTTTCTTGCGCAGGGAGTTCGTAACGCCCATATAACTTTTATAGGCAACATTCAGTTTTGCATCGAACATCCCAAAGAGTGAAATCTGCCCGTAGATGTTTCCGGTCAGGTATTCCTCTTCATTGTTTCGTATATACAAGTCCTGCATGGCTACTGAATTCAGGCCGTAAGAGTTGGCACGGTCTACATCGCCGTATCCGTATCCGCCGACATGTGACTCGTCATATACCGGAATAGTGGGTGGCATACCGATGAAGTCGCTCCAGGGATTACCGTTCAGTATCTTCCTGTCGGATTTGGTGTAGTAGAAATTCTCACCGTATGAGAAAATACCTTTCTGTCCGCTAGTGTTGATACGGAAGCCGTATTTGTCGTAACCGGTACGGTAGAGAGCACCATCATCGACCATGCGGTTCAGAGATGCGTAATACTTCACAGTTTTGGAACCTCCGGAAAGGGATACATTGTAGTTCTGCAATACACCTGTACCCAACATTTCATCTTGCCAGTCTGTATTTCCATCATAGTGGTTCTGGCGTTTTGTAACGCCTGAAACTCCTGCCAGGATGGCTTCGTCATAAGCACGGTCGTTATAAATCTTGTAAGTCTCTGCATCCATCAGGTCGTAGCGGGGGGGAGCCAACTTAGTGTCAGTTGTGAATCAAACTTCACTTTCAGGTCACCTTCTTTACCTTGCTTGGTAGTGATGATTACAACTCCATTTGCTGCACGTGAACCATAGATGGCTGCTGATGAGGCATCTTTCAATACTTGAATAGACTCAATGTCTTCTACATTGACACCCAAATCACTGCCACCATAGGCACCGTCGATGATGAATAACGGGTTGTTGTTGGTCAAACTACCCAGACCGCGAATGTTGATGGTGGCACTGGAACCCGGCTGTCCACTACTTGTAATCTTTACGCCCGAAGTAAGTCCGCGCATGGCTTCCACCACATTGCCCGAAACACGTTCGGCCAAAGCGTCTTCCTTTACCGTAGAAATGGAACCGAGCAGGTCTTTCTTCTTGACAGAGCCGTAACCAATTACAACTACTTCATCCAACATTTCATTTTCAGGCTCTAATGTGATGTTAATGACATTGTTAGTGCCTACTTTCACCTTTTGCTTGGTAAATCCGATAAAACTGAATTCGAGGGTAGCCCCCTGATTCACTTTGATTTCATATCTACCGTTGATGTCGGTGGTGGTTCCAAAGGTACGGTCACCGTCCTTCGCCAGAATGGATACTCCGGGAAGACTTTCCCCGGTATTATCGTTTACAGTGCCTGTGACGCTGACTTGTGCGTACAAATTGAGCGAGCACATGCAAAGACAGAATACTATTATTTGAATCGGTCTCATGTATTAAAATTTTAGAGGTTGAACGAAAAATATATTTTAGTTCAGGCAATTCCCTTCTCCTTTTTCACTCCGTGAGAAGTAGAAAAAGAAAGCGTTTATTTAGTAAGAGTGAGGAGCCGGTTAATTGGCTCCGGAGATGATAATTGCTCCTAAACCGGATATAAACAGAACGAACATGCAGGCCAGAAGAATATTTACCGTGCGGGAAGAACCTTTGAATTCTTTCCAGATAAATATGCCCCACAGGGCTGCGATCATGGGTGCTCCTTGTCCTAATGCGTAAGAGATAGCTGCACCGGCTTTTCCTGCTGCAATGTAACTGAGAGCCGTACCCAGTCCCCAAATAGCTCCTCCCAGCACTCCGACCATGTGTGTGCTGAACTTGCCTTGGAAATACTCCTTATAGCTCACCGGAGTACCTACAAACGGTTTTTTCATCACGATGGTATTGATAATGAAATTACTTATGAAGATACCTATTGCGAATATAAAGAATGCTGAATACGGAGTAGCCATTGTGGGGGTAGGTGACTCAAAATTGTTCAAGTCCATGGCGGCAGCAACAAACCGATAGAAGAAAGACATCAGTACACCGGCTATAATGGCAATGATAATCCCTTTCTTATTGGTGCTGCTTCCTTTCTGGTTCATCTTTCCGGCAGCTATGGCATTAAATATTATAGCCAATACGACGAGTGCCACACCACTGAACAGGATTACTGCATCGCCTTTAGGTTCACCGAAATAATTGACGAAAACACCTAATACCAAGGCTATGCCGACTCCTAACGGGAATGCTACCGTAAGCCCTGCCATAGAGACGGAAGCTGATAAAAGGATGTTGGACAGATTGAATATGACGCCTCCTGCAAAAGCACTTGCATAGTTCTCCATACTGATCTGCTTCAAATCTTCAACAAAACCGCGTCCGGCATCTCCCGTGCTGCCCAGAGTGAAACCTAAGAGGAGAGAGAAGGCAAGGATACCGATTACGTAATCCCAGTAGAACAATTCGTAACGCCAGGTTTTCCCGGCAAGTTTCTGTGTATTACCCCACGAACCCCAGCAGAGCATCGTGACAACGCAGAAAATAACTGCTAATGAATAACTGTCGACTATAAACATGGTATTAGATTTTAAATTACTATTTATAAAACATCAATTTCTTTACGATAGGGTAGGGAGGGCTGGGCTCCCATTCGGGTCACAGTGATGGACGCACATTTATTGGCGAATTTAACTGCATCCAACACATTTACATCTTCGGATAAAGCAACGCACAATGCACCACAGAAAGTATCTCCCGCTGCTGTTGTGTCTACGGCTTTGACTTTGGGTACGGGTACTTCATGGAATGTATCTTTTTCTTTAATCAATGCTCCTTTGGAACCAAGGGTGATAACTACGATGTCCACTCCTTTGGCACTGATGATATCCGCAGCCTTGCGTGCGCTTTCCCAATCGGTTACTTTGACGCCGGAGAGGATTTCAGCTTCCGTTTCATTGGGGATGATCATGTACAGGTTCTGTAGTAGTTTGTTGGAGCGCGCACGGGCAGGTGCTGGGTTTAGTATCACCTTGATGCCTTGTTCGCTGGCTATCTGGGCGGCATATTCCACTGTTTCAATAGGGATTTCCAATTGCATCAGCAGGATATCGCCTTTTTCTATGGTAGGCTGTGCCTTCCGGATGTCTTCGGGACTCAATGAACCATTGGCTCCGGAAGCGATGGCGATGCTGTTTTCTCCGTTCATATCCACCATAATTAATGCTACGCCCGAGGGGAGTGTGGGGTCTGAATAGATATTCTCAACATGAATACCTTCGTCTTCGTACTGTTCTATGGAACGTTTGCCGAACAAGTCATTTCCGGTTTTGGCTATGAAATGCACATTTCCTTTCAATCTGGCAGCGGCTACGGCCTGGTTGGCTCCTTTGCCTCCGGGATTCATCATGAAACTACCGCCTATGATTGTTTCTCCTGGTACAGGAAGACGATCGGCTTTGATGACCATATCTGTATTACAACTGCCTATTACAATGATATTTTTGCTCATGGTTACTTTATTAGTTTTAAGATTGAATAATTGAATATTGGATACTGTGCTTTCTTTTTCTATTCCAAAAGTATGCGATACTTAGTACATAAGCAAACAAAAAACTATGATTTTTAATACTGGTAAAATGAATATAATTATAAATTGATACATTTAAATAATTGATATATAAATATATAATAAATGGTTGATCGTAATGAATATGATATTAGTAATATTGGTAAAGCCTATATTATTCCGTGAAAATATTGCTTGCTTTCATTTTTTTCTCTACCTTGCTATCGTAAAAGATGTGTATCTAAAAAAATCTGCTAATACTATGCTAAAGTCCGAATCCCTCATTCATCTGATTAATAATCTCACTAAACAGGAGAAGAAAGAATTCTCCCTGTATATCTCTAATAAACCGGAGAAGGATTATATCTTTCTTTTCAGGTTGATTGATGATAAAAAAAGTAAGTGATCCCGAAGAATTGAAGATGTCTTTTCTGACAGCTAAACCTACTTCTTCATTTAATACGGTAGTTATTTATTTATTTGATTTGTTGATAGACATATTGACCCGGTTGCGGACAGAGCAGGACAGTTATTATCTCTTGTTCAATGAATTGCTGCACGCAAGGGTTTTGTATGAGAAATCCATGTATCAGGAATGCTTTCAGGTATTGAAAAAGGTAAAAGAGAAAGCGGTGTATTATGAGAATCACTTTGCGTTGTTGGTAGCGCAAAGGCTGGAACTGAACTATCTTCTGACATTGGATTTTGAAGATATGGATGAACAAAAGCTGCTGAATAAGCAATATAAGATGAATAATACATTAAAAAGTATCCGCCAACTGAATGAGCAGTCTTCACTGTATGAGCTGTTGAAGTATAGAATGATAAACAGAGGGGCTTCGAGGTCACTTGAGGAAACTCAGAAATTAGATGACTTGGTAACCAGTGAAATCAGTATTGTAGCAAGTGCAGGCGTTGAGAACTTTGAAATAAAAAAGAATCATCAGTTATTCCAGGCGAATTACTTTATCACAGTAGGGGATTACAAAGCAGCATTTAACTCGTTTGTAGAATTGAACAAGCTCTTTGAAGAGAACAGCCATTTGTGGAATAATCCTCCGGTCTATTACCTGATGACGGTGGAAGGTATGCTGGAAAGTCTGCGTATCATGCACAATTATGAGGGCATGAATTATTTCATTGAAAAGTTGGGGAAGTTGTCTTCGCCATCATCCAGTTTCCAGCTGAATGTTATGTATGTGATCTTTATATACCGGTTGTTTTCGTTTATTGATGCAGGTGATTTCGATAAAGCAGGAATATGGATTGCTGAACATCAAACCTCGTTGATTGATAAGATGCTACTGCTGAAGGAGCAACAACAGGCGGAAATGTCATTGTATATTGCTCTGATCCATTTAGGAAATGGGGAGTACAGGAAAGCCCGGAAACGGCTGAGTGCGACTATCGGTAGAGGTCATTTATATTCTCTTCCGTTGTTTCGTACCATTAGGATCGTGAATGTGATGATTCATTATGAATTGGGGGATGTAGACTATATTCAGTCTGAAATTCGCTCTATCAAGCGGGAAATGTCCAAAAACAAGGGATATAATCTGAAGGTGGAATCCTTTTTGCTTAAGTTCCTGAATTATTCTTTCGCTGATACGAATCGGAAAAAGCGTGCGGAGATATGGGAAAGTATGGCGGAAGAAGTCCATGCCTTGTATGCAGATAAATATGAAACTCAGATTCTGCGTAAGTTCGACTTTGTGGCATGGGTTGAGGCTAAGATATTTGAGGTGCCTTTGAGTGATATTCTGAAGCGGGAACACGCTTCAAAGAGTAAATGGCAGCATCGATAGAATGAATGAGGATGTATCAAAATAAGAATTGTACATCCTCATTCATTCTATTTCTATGCTTTCTTCTTTCCGTAGAAGAACATGAAGTACACGCCTATAATCACGAACGGAACGCTGAGCCATTGTCCCATATTCAGTGACATGCTATTCTCGAAATCTACCTGGTTCTCTTTCAGGAATTCCACGAAGAAGCGGAATACGAATATCTCTGTGAGACAGAGGCCGAAGAAGAAACCACGGTGTAATTTCTTGCCATAATTCTTATACAAGAAAATCATGATCAGGAAGAATATGAAATAAGCGATGGCCTCGTAAAGCTGTGCCGGATGGCGGGGGAGCATATCTACCCGTTCGAATACGAAAGCCCAGGGTACATCGGTTGCTTTACCTATGATTTCGGAGTTCATCAGGTTGGCGAGGCGGATGAAGCAGGCGCAGATAGGGGTGGACACGGCTATCATGTCCAGCACATCCATATAGTGCATCTTAGTTTTGCGGCAGTACATCCACAGGGCAATAATCAATCCGAGTGTTCCGCCATGACTGGCAAGACCTGCATAACCGGTCCATTTCCAACCACCATCGGGCAAAAACTGTATGGGTAATATCATTTCCCAGAAATGATGCAGGTAATATTCCGGCTGATAGAATAGGCAGTGCCCTAATCGTGCTCCGATGAGAATACCGAAGAAGCAATAGAAGAACAGCGGTTCGAACTTGTCGTCACCAATTTTTTTGTCTTTATACTGGTAACGAACTACAAAATAGGAGCATGCGATGCCAATGACCCACAATAGGCCGTAATAACGGACGGGTACATGACCGAACAGGTTGAACAGTTCGGGGTTGGGGTTCCAGTTGATGGTTAGTAATGAGAGCATATTTTCAATATATTTGGTTTACAAATGAGCTTATTTACTTTTTATTGCTTGTTTTTCCCATAAAAGAGCATGAAATATATTCCGATGATAACGAACGGAACGCTGAGCCATTGCCCCATGTTGAGAGTCATTGTATTCTCGAAATCCACTTGGTTTTCTTTCAGGAACTCTACAAAGAAGCGGAAGACGAATATTTCTGTCAGGCAAAGTCCGAAGAAGAAACCTCGGTGCAGCTTTTGGCCATGGTCTGATTTCTTATATAAGTAAATCATTCCCAGGAAGAAGATAAAGTAGGCGATTGCTTCGTAAAGCTGTGCCGGATGGCGGGGTAGCATATCTACTTGTTCGAATACAAAAGCCCAAGGCATATCGGTTGGCTTGCCAATGATTTCGGAGTTCATCAGGTTGGCAAGGCGGATACAGCAGGCGCAGATGGGGGTGGCTACGGCTATCATGTCCAGCACGTCCATGTAGTGCATCTTGGTTTTACGGCAATATAGCCACAGGGCGATGATTAGTCCGAGGGTGCCGCCATGACTGGCAAGTCCCTTGTAGCCTATCCATTTCCAGCCTTCGCCTGGAAACTGCCTGATGGGAAGTATCATTTCTATGAGATGATTCTGATAATAACTCCAATCGTAGAAGATGCAGTGCCCTAACCTTGCTCCGAGGGTGATGCCGATTACGCAATAGAAAAAGAGCGGGGTGAACTTGTCTTCACTGATTTTCCTATCCCGGTATTGGCGCTGGACTATGATGCAGGAAAGTACGATGCCGATACCCCACAGTAGCCCGTAATAGCGAATGGGGAAACTTCCGAAGAGGTTGAACAGTTCGGGATCGGGATTCCAATTGATGGTGAGCAGTGATGGCATAAATGTATCTGATTATATGGTTTATTGTTTTGGTTTTATAAAGCCGATAGGGTTTCTGGTGCTATCTGCCAGCCTTTTCTGGGCTTGCAGTTCGGCAAGGGTTTGGTTGATTAGCTCCAGTTGCATACGGGTGTCTTCGTTGATGTCGTTGTAATCGGTAAAGACTTCTTCGATGTAGGATTTGAGTTCCTTCAGTTCTTCCTCCAATTGGCCTATTCTATCTGTGGGGGGAGTAGAGATGAGGCGGCGAGTGGCAACGAAGGTACGCATGATGGCAATGTTGACTTCAATGGCGATTGAAGAGTTAAGCACGCTACTTAACATAGCGACTCCCAATTCTGTAAATGCATAAGGATTTCGTCTTAATCCCATTTTGATAGAATTGGAGGTCACAAGTTGTGACTTCCAATTTTGAGTTTCTTCGTTGGTTAGTTGAAACATAAAGTCGTCAGGAAAGCGTTCTATATTACGTTTTACTGATTGATTGAGAACTTTTGTTTCGACTCCGTATAAGTCCGCTAAATCCCTGTCAAGCATCACTTGTTGCCCTCTTATTTCGTATATTTTACTCTGTATGATTACTGTTAATTCCATCTGCCTTTTTTATGTTGGGATGCATAAATAGTATTTCATAGGTTACTGCCTTATTTGAAGTCGCAATTTGCGACTTCAAGATTTGAACTTCTCCGCCACCATCCTGTACGTCGGAATATCAATCCCCTGTTCTTCTGCGGCAGCAATCATATCAAAAAGCAACCCTTGCACCTCACTTTCGTGTCCCTTAGCCATATCCTTCTGCATGGAAGCGGTACTTTCCGGGTCCAGTTTGTCGATAACTTTAAGATTATATTCTACAATGTCTTCCTTGAAGTCAATACCAAGTTTAGCGCCCAGTGCGGCACTCTCGCGCGACAGTCCGATAAACGTATCGCGCACCTCTCCAGGTTTCTGTACTTCGCCCATAGGCACATCGTAATAAGCTCCGGTGACAGCCATAGCAGAGATGAAAGACCACTTCACGAAAGTGTCCCGGTTGATGTCGGGAGATATCTCGGCTTTGATGCCGCTTTCCTGCAAGTCCTGTTGTATAGTTTCCAACGTTCCACGGGGAACAACCGTGCCTTTGTGTGCACCGTAAACCAGACGGAATATCTTGCCCATTTGCGTGATTTCTCCTTTGCCGGACACGAAGCCGACAATGTAGATGCAACCGTCCAGAACCGTCACTCCGGGCACCAGGCGCTGAATGCGGAGACCTGTGCCGTAGACATTGAGAATAGGGATTACGACCGTGTTCTTGTGGGCGGAGCGTTTTATCAACTCCGTTATCGAATCTATGGAATAGCCTTTGACGCATACAAAGATGACGTCGGCTTTGCCTGTATATTCTTCGGCGGTATAGGCTTTGATGGGTAGTGTATGTTCGCCTTTCAGGTCGGAGTGCAAACGCAATCCGTGTTCGCGTATGGCAGCCAGATGTTCACCGCGGGCAATGCAGGTCACATATTTGCCGGCAAGGGACAGAAAGGCGGCGATACTGCCTCCCACGCCGCCTGTTCCGGCTATAAGGTATTTCATATTATTGTTTTCCATTTTGCAATGTACTATTTTACGTAGATTTCTTTTTTCATATAGTAAAGTCGTCCTACCTTATTTTCTGCTTCATCAATACGGGGACTTCTTTACCGTGCAGTATGGATTCGGGCTTTGCCTTTTCCATCCATTGGTAGAAGCGTGTCAGGCTCATGGGACGGGCGTGTTTCTGATAGGTGGGCAGACCGCTTTTCATGGCGATATGTGCATAAGCGACACTACACAGAAGCATGACGAGCAGAGTGGAGAAAGGTTGCTTCATGGTTGGTTTGCAGTATTATTCTGTGATTAAATCGCCCGCCACTTGGCGGACGATTTATAATGAGTTCTGTAAATCAGACGTTGAACCGGAAGTGCATGATATCTCCATCCTGCACCACGTATTCTTTGCCTTCCACGCCCAGCTTTCCGGCTTCGCGTACGGCGGCCTCGCTGCCATACTGGATGAAGTCTTCGTACTTGATAACTTCGGCACGGATGAATCCTTTTTCAAAGTCGGTATGGATAACTCCGGCGCATTGCGGAGCTTTCCAGCCTTTCTGGTAGGTCCATGCTCTCACTTCCATTTCTCCGGCGGTGATGAAGGTTTCCAGATTCAGCAATTGGTAGGCCGATTTAATCAGGCGGCTTACGCCGGATTCTTTTAATCCTACTTCTTCGAGGAACATCTGGCGGTCTTCGTACGTTTCCAGCTCGGCGATGTCGGCTTCGGTCTTGGCGGCTACAATCAGGATTTCGGCATTTTCGTCCTTCACTGCTTCGCGCACCATTTCCACGTATTTATTGCCATTCACTGCGCTTGCCTCGTCCACGTTGCAGACGTACATCACCGGTTTGCTGGTCAGGAGGAAAAGCTCTTTGGCAATCTTCTGTTCGTCTTTGGTCTCGAACTGCACGGTGCGTGCGCTTTTGCCTTGTTCCAGTGCCTCTTTATACTGCACCAGTACATCGTAAGCCAGCTTGGCAGTTTTGTCGCCACCTGTTTGTGCTTGCTTCTGCACTTTCTGGATGCGGCTTTCAATGGTTTCTAGGTCTTTCAGTTGCAACTCGTAGTCGATGATTTCCTTGTCGCGCACCGGGTTGATGCTTCCGTCCACGTGTGTCACGTTTTCATCGTCGAAACAACGCAGCACATGGATGATAGCATCCGTTTCACGAATGTTCGCGAGGAATTTGTTACCCAGTCCTTCGCCTTTGCTGGCACCCTTTACGAGTCCGGCAATGTCCACGATTTCCACCGTAGTGGGCACGATGCGTCCCGGATGTACCAGTTCGGCGAGCTTCGTCAGGCGCTCATCGGGCACGGTGATTACACCCACATTCGGTTCTATTGTACAAAAAGGGAAGTTTGCCGCCTGCGCTTTTGCGTTGGACAAACAGTTGAAAAGCGTCGACTTGCCTACATTTGGCAGACCGACAATACCACATTGTAAAGCCATTATCTATTTCGTTATTACTTTGTTTTCTGCCTGCAAAGATAGGTATTCTTCTGTTTATTGCCTTATGGATTGTACATTTTTACCATTGGGGGTATTGGTTTTACTCTGAGATTAGTGGTAAATGCAGGTAGGTTTGTTTTTGAGGGAACGGGAATAGAACTTAATCAGTGAAATCCATATCTAAAATATATTCATAGCTTTTCCGGATATGAATAAAGTGTGATAGAGTGGTAGGGTGATAAAGTGATAGTGGAATAATACTCTGTGATATATAACGCAGCTACTTTATCACCCTATCACCTTACCACTTTATCACTCCTTTTGTTCCTTTCTTTCCCGATATGAACACAATCCAATTCCTGATCCGCATAAATAATATTAAGTTTCAGAGGTTAAGCTGCCGCATCGCCACTTTTATCCCTTTTCGCTGCGACGGTTAAGGAAAATTGTAGTAGGTACTTATTCTTTCCACCATGGAGAAAGTTGCTTTCCATCACGGGGAAACTTTCTTTCCACCATGGTGGAAAGAAAGAAACTCCACGGTGGAAAGAATAAGCGTTCGGAAGGAAAAGGCTAACCGTTGGAAGGGAAAAAGCATAGGAATGCCTAAGAAAGGAGTTAGCTATTGCATTTAGTTCATTTCTGCACGGTAATGAATCAGACGGCTGGTGATGAGTGATTTAAAATAAAAATAGGACAAAATGTATCAAGGTAAATAATTTATAACTATATTTGCCCAGTGTTCACTATAGCGTAGTGAACTTGTTATATTTAACAAAAGCGTTATTGAAATTATCTTCATACATCAAACTTCGCAACTTTGATTAACACTCGAAGATAATAACAACAACGCTCACGTCTTTGTTATATACCTGCATCTTCTTCCACGAGAGGAGTGGTGCGTCTATATACATAATTGACGTGAGTAGCTGTTGTTTATCCGGGTGTGAGGCATTGCGAAGGCCTGATGTATGGGTAAACAGATACGGCGACTCACGTTTTTTTATGTTAAACTTTAAACAATTAAGTGTATGACAACAGACAAGCAAACCCAGAAAGAGACCTACGAAGCCCCTTCCATGGAAGTAATCAAAATGGAGAATGAAGGTGTAATCGCGGCAAGCAGCGAAGGTTACAACCCCGTTCAAACGAAATCTTACTCTAACAGAACTTCTACACGCAACTATGGCTCTGCATCAAGCAGTGATTTGGAAGATTTAATCAATGACATTCTAACCATAGAAAACTAAGGAGGAACTTTATTATGCTAAGACTACGAAAACTCATGCAAGTTGCCTGCACGGCAACTGTTGCTTTGACCGTATTCAGTTGCAGTCAGGACGAATTTGAAATGACCAATGGGAAAGGGAACACCACTATTATGGCCACCTTTGAAGGTGCAGGCGGCAATACCCGTACCACAGTAAACGACCTATATCAGATTGTATGGCAATCCACCGATGCATTGGCATTGTTCTGTACGGACTATTCTAAAACGACGCTTAATTATCAAAGCGGTGTGGGAACAACCTCTGCGACTTTCACCGGAAGTGTAGAAAGTGGCAAGACTGCATCTTTCTCCATCTATCCTGATCAATCGGATATGAGTGTAACCAACAATGCGTTGACTATGACCTTGCCCGCCACCCTCAAAAAATATGCCGGTTCGAGCAATGGTCCGATGTATGCAAAAGTAACGGATGCTGGTAATTTAAGTGCTCTTTCCTTCAAGCATATGGCAGCCTTGATTAAGCTGACGGTAAACAAAATACCGGCGGATGCCACGACTTTCAAGATTACCGCATCCAATAATATCGCGGGAACTTGCACGGCAGACTTAAGTGCGGAATACCCTGTATTGACAATAAAGGATGAAAGAGCCAGCAAGACTATCACTGCTACTTTCGATGCTTCATCAAGCACTACTTCACGGAGTTTCTACATTCCATTACCCATAGGTACTTATCAATTCATCACAGCCGAACTGACCAATGGAAGCGACAAAGTGTACTTTACCAAGACTTTGAATGACAAGACGCTTAACCGCAGAGACTTGCTGGAAGTTCCGGCTTTAGACTGTGTTACGGTAGAGGCAACCACACCAACTGCACTTAACGAAGCTTTAGCAGATAGTAGTAACCTTCCGCAGACAGCACCGGAGAAAAAAACTACTACAGACATTGCCATAACCGGAGAGTTTGCCACAGCAGAACAAAGTACCGGAATCGAGATACCTGTAGTGAAGAACTCCGATATTAATCTGGCTTTTAATTCAGTCCCCGGCACAAGCAACGGGGCATTACAACTGACGGACAAGAATAAGGAAAGCCAAACGGACCCTGCAGAAATAGCCACTAACAAAGTCTCACTGGCAATTCCGGAGGTAAGCGACGGTGGAACCAGCGCCCCTTCTGTCGCTATTGATATGCCCCGAACAACCGTTACATTGAGTGCGGTGGGTGCAACGTCTACCTACAATGAAGTGACCGTTACCACCGCCAAACAAACATTAGTGGTGAATGCTGGGGTAACGGTTAAGAAACTAATCATCAAAGGCGGTAACGTAGAAATCTATGGAACAGTAGAAGAATTGGTGCGTGATGGCAGTAACAGTGCAACTGTGGATGTCGCTTCTTTTGGAGCCGCAAACATCAAAGCGGTAACCAATCCTGAGAACTTTAAACTCACTTCTACTTGGGATGGAATCTCTCAGGTGGAAGCTACAAACGGTAATATCTATACGGCTGCACAACTGGCATTTTATCAATCGAAGACAGCCCCCAACGACGTTAATTACAAATCACTTCCGGTGACATTGACTGCTGAAACAACTACTCTGTATGCCGATGTTGACCTTGCCGATAAGCCGTGGTTGGGTATGGTTATCAATGGAAAAATATTCGAAGGAAAGAGTCATACTATTAAAAACTTGAATATGAGCCAGTATATCATGAACCAGCAGGAAACCAAGTATACCCCACAGGCTTGTATTGGTCTGTTTGCTGTTGTATATGGTGCTGCCACCATCAAGGATATCACACTGGACAAAGTAACCATTCGTCCCGATGCCTCAGTTTCTCCCAAATGGGTAGGCGCACTGGTGGGCTATTCAAGAGGTAATGTTACCAAGTATGAGAAATTGCATTGCCAAAAATGTGGAGATCTTTACCCATGGTGCAGCCTCTTACCGTGTAGGTGGTCTGATTGGCTATATCGAAGCGGATGGAGCGGCAGCTAATACTGCAACGGCCACACTGAAAGGCTGTAAAGTAGAGAAGGCCTCTATAGCGGCATCCTTCGGGTATGGAGGGTTGGTAGGTTCCATGTATGACAGTGTGACGTTTGAGGATTGTTCTACAAAGAATATCACTCTGAGCCTGAACGGTGAATGTGATAACACTTACGGATATGTGTCCGGCTTTATCGGCGATATTGCCAATAGTGGCACCAAGGCGCGAACTGTCATCATCAAGAACTGTACTACAGATGCTTTGACTAATGAAACTGCTTTGAAAGTTCCGATGGGTGGCTGTAAATGGTGCGGTATTGTAGAGCCGGAATCAGTTCCTAATTTTACGATCAAAGTAACGGAGAATAGCGGAACAGAAAAAACGTTAGTTGCTGGTACGGACTTTAATATAGTCAATAATATTCCCTGGGATGGCAGCTGCGCCTTTGAACCGAAATGCGAAAACAATATTTATGCTATCACTGCTCCCAGCGAGCTGGCGTGGATAGCAAAACAAGTAGAAAAGAACAATACATTTGAAGGAAAAACGATTCAACTGTCCAATGATCTGGATATGGGTAATAAAAGCTGGAAACCAATAGGGGATAATTCAGCGCATAAAACGATTAACATGGATAAACAAGAGGCTGAATACGTGAAAACCGTGAAATACTTCAAAGGCACTTTCGATGGCAACAATAAGACTATCAGTAATCTTACGGTCAATCACAAATATCCTGGAGCCGGTCTGTTGGGCAATGTACAAAATGCAGTCGTTAAGAATCTGAACGTCACTAATGCCACTATTAATGGAAGTTCCAAATGGACAGCCATCGTAATAGGCTTTTCCAATGGAAGTCTGACGGTAGAAAACGTAAAGGTCAGCAATTCTGAGATTAATATGGAAAGTGATACGGATGGTGCTGTAAAACTGGCAGGTATTGTGTCTTATATGAATGGAAACAATACTGAAGATATCCATTTGAAAGGATGTTCTGTATCTGATTTTACAATTAACGGTGGAAGTTATAACATTGCCGGATTGGCGGGGTATATTATTAAAGCCAAATCATTCATCATAGAGAATTGCCAGACAAGCAATATAACGCTAAAGGTGTCTGATGCTAAATATGTCAATAAGGTAAACTATAGCTCGCCATTCCTTGGTTGTTTCGGGGTTACGGCAAGTAAGAATTCAGCCGTATTTAAGAATAATACGGTCAGCGGAACCTATACCTATAATGGTAGTACGGTCAATCTGAGTAGTTTTACTATAAGCGATGCTGGTAAGGCAAATGATAGTAATTATAGTAGTTTTGTCTGCGCTCCACTATTTGGAGATTGCGATGCTACAAGTATGGACATTACTATTAATGACAATGTTTATGCTTATAGCAATGGAAAATACATTCAGAAGCAGGATTAAAATAATTACTTAACAGATAGAAGAGGATGTGTCATATGATAGCAGTTCAAGTTGACACATCCTCTTTTTCTTTTAAAAGGGTAGAATTGCATAAATTCTGAGATATATTCTCTGTTTTATATATGGCTCTATTCCTTATTCTTTTTCCTCGGCAAGCAACTGTTGGAAGATACTCCTCAACTGTGCTTCGTCTGCGATAATCTTTTGCAGTTCTTTCAGCTTTTCTGCATTCTTTGATTCCGGAAACCAAAGTTTCAGATATCCACCCGGTGCATATTTCTCCATCAGATGCTGGCGGAAACGTTGGTAGTGCCATTCTTTTTCCGCTTCCGGTTTCTGTTTTAATCCGTATTGCACGGTGCGGCGTAAGGTGATTACGGGGTCAATCACACGATCTGCTTCTGCCACTATTTTGCCATAAATGCTTCGCGGTTCGTGATCGGTAGATGCCCGATGGTCTTCCACTGCCTCTTTCATGGTTTCTATTTCTTCCTCACTGAACCATTGGCAGAGCATTTTGTCTTGTTTCAGAATCTCTCCTGAGATGAGATGATGTGTAGCACGATCCCGACAAAGTCCTGTATCATGGTATGCGGCAATGGTATATGCCATGCTTTCGTTCACATTATATTCCTTGGCAAGTGTGAGGCTTTCTTCTACAACAGTACGTACGTGTGCGAGGTTGTGTGCCTTGTCAAAGTGCTTGTAACGGGGAATAATCTCTGTTTCAATGTAGTGGGTGAGGGTAGCAGGTATCATAAATAGGTTTTGTTTAGGCAGGCAAAGTTATGAAAAAAGCCGAAATACATCACGTATTCCGGCTTTCACTTGGTGTACAAAACTTATAAAGGTTTCGGTTTGTTCAATTTGTTTGTTAGATTTTTAAGAGAGTATCTGCTGTTTTTACAGATTTGGATTGTCCATTGTAACCGTCATTTCGGGAACAAGGACATATGCTTTTTGTTTGTTATTCCACTTATAATAAGTAGTAGTGAGAGTTTTTCCTTGATAAGCGTAGCAAACGCGAAGGTCGTTTTCCCAAGCATTCTTTCCGCTGTTCCATTTCATAGTCTCGCTTTCAGTCATGCGTTTTTGGTCATCATATTTATAACTATGCTTCATATAATTTGCTAAAGTACCACCGTCCATTTTGTAAACGGTCTGTCCAACCATTACTCCATCTTTCTCTTCCGAATTGTAAATGAGGTTGTTTTTGTTAGCTGTAGAAGCTGCAATGTCACCAAATAGAATAACTGCTGATAATGCAACTGTTTTTAAAAATACTTTTGTTTTCATGGTTCTATATGTTTTTAAGTTATCTCTTACTATATTCTATCATTATGTCATTAAATTCGCTGCAAAGGTACGTATTATATTGACATAATAGCGATAAATAGATTAAATATAGTCAAAATGTTAGCATGAATGGGTTTGTTATGTTTTCTTTTTGCCAATATTAATGATAAAAAATATCCGGCAGCGATGTTGCCGGATATTCTGGTGAGCAAACTGTATTTTGAATAGATTACTTCAGTTGCTTTCTGATTGTAAGTTAAATAAAGTTATAGTTGGATTTAGTGGGCCTTTAACCAGTTCTTTCCCCATCCACAATCGGCTCTCAGGGGTACGTGCATGCGATATGCGCGTTCCATCTCTTCGATTACAATTTGTTGCACAAACTCTTTTTCAGCCTCTGGAACGCTGAAATTTAGTTCGTCATGGACCTGTAAAATCATCTTAGCTTTCAATTTGTAACTTTGGAAGCGTTCATAGATGCGTGCCATGGCAACTTTGATGATATCGGCAGCGCTTCCTTGAATAGGTGCGTTGATAGCATTGCGCTCTGCATATCCGCGTACGGTTGCATTTCGCGAGTTGATATCAGGTAAGAAGCGTTTGCGATGGAAAATGGTTTCCACATACCCTTGCTCACGCGCTACTTGGATACTTTTATCCATATATTCGCGTACCTGCGGATAAGTTTCAAAGTATCCGTCAATCAGTTCCTTAGCCTCTTTGCGGTCCACGTTCATACGTTCTGCTAGGCCAAAGATAGAGATGCCATAGATGATACCGAAATTGGCGGTCTTTGCCTTACGGCGCATGTCGGAGGTGACGTCTTTGATATCTATTTTATATATTTTAGCGGCAGTGGCGGCATGAATATCATAACCACTGAGGAAGGCGTCGATCATATTCTTATCTTCGCTTAGATGCGCCATAATACGCAATTCTATTTGCGAATAGTCGGCAGAGAAGAACTCGCAATCATCATCCGGAATAAAAGCCTTGCGGATTTCCTTTCCGTCTTCGTCGCGGATGGGGATGTTCTGCAGGTTCGGATTGCTGGAACTGAGGCGTCCGGTAGCTGTGACTGCCTGGTTAAAGGAAGTATGGATGCGTCCGGTACGTGGATTGATCAATAGAGGAAGAGCATCCACATAGGTTCCCAGTAATTTCTTCAATCCACGGTATTCGAGTATCTTTCCAATGACCTCATGTTTATTGCGCAGGCTCTCCAGCACTTCTTCCGAAGTAACATATTGACCAGTCTTTGTCTTTTTTGCTTTATCTATAATCTTCAGCTTGTCAAACAGGATCTCACCTACTTGTTTAGGTGAAGCGATGTTGAATGTTTCACCTGCCAGCTCATAAATTTCTTTTTCGATCTCCTGCAGGCGGACAGTGAAGTGTTCGGACGTTTGCTTCAGTGCTTCGGTATCAATACGCACTCCGTTGCTTTCCATGTTGGCAAGCACACGTACAAGTGGCATCTCTATTTCATAGAAGAGGTGTTCCACGCCTTGTTTCTTTAATTCTTCCTCAAGAACGTTTTTAAGTTTCAGGGTAATGTCCGCATCTTCGCAAGCATATTTGTAAACTTCCTCCGGTGGGAGGTCGCGCATGTTCTTTTGATTCTTTCCCTTCGGTCCGATAAGTTCGTCGATATGGATAGTTTGATAGTGCAGATAAATTTCTGCCAGATAATCCATATTATGGCGAAGTTCGGGTTGCAATACATAATGTGCAAGCATGGTGTCGAAAAGTTCACCTTTCACTTCCACTCCGTAATTTTGAAGAACCAGAATATCGTACTTGATATTTTGTCCGACTTTCATTGAATTCTCATTTTCGTAGAGTGGTCGGAATTCATTTACTATTTTTAACGCTTCTTCCCGTTCGGGTGGAACCGGAACATAATAGGCCTGATTTTCGGTGTCGCTGAAACTCATTCCTACTAATTCTGCCTCCATTGGCTCAGCAGAGGTGGTTTCGGTATCTATTGAGAGAATTTTCGCTGTAAGTAACTTTTTAATAATTTCAGATCTTTTCTCTTCTGTATCAATGAGTTGGTAGTCGAAATTGCTGGTTTCTAAACGCGCGAGATTCGATTTTTTTTCATCGTCCAGTCGGTCGCCCGCAAATTCTTCAAACAAATTGCCTTGAACCGGGCCATTATTTGGGGTAAAAAGCGGACCTGGTGAAAAAAGATCGGGAGCAGCAGAAGAAGGAGAGGGGCATTGCTTTTTTGAGTACGCGATCAATGAGTGTACGAAATTCCATCTCTTCGAAAATTTTCCGAAGTTCTTCTTCGTTGGGTTCTTCACGAACGAGTGCTTTCATATCAAGTTTGATGGGAACATCAATTTTGATAGTTGCAAGAAATTTGGAGAAGGTAATCATTTCGCGATTGTTTTCGACTTTAGTCTTCAAGGCACCTTTCAGTTGGTCGGTGTGTTCCAGAAGGTTTTCGATGCTGCCGAATTCGCTGATTAGCTTTTGTGCGGTTTTCTCTCCTACGCCGGGACAGCCGGGTATGTTATCGGATGCGTCACCCATTAACCCCAACATGTCAATGACCTGCTGGGTCGATTGGATATCAAACTTAGCTTTTACCTGTTCTATACCCATGATCTCGAAACCACCTGTATGTTTGGGGCGGTACATGAATACATTTTCAGATACCAGCTGTCCATAGTCTTTATCCGGTGTCATCATATAAGTTGTGATGCCTTGGCGACCTGCCTCAGTAGCAAGCGTACCGATGACATCATCCGCTTCATAGCCCGGTACTTCCAGGATAGGGATGCGGTAGGCACGAATAATATCTTTTATAATAGGTACGGAGAGACGGATTGCTTCCGGGGTTTCTTCCCGCTGTGCTTTATACTGTTCGTAGGCCTCATGTCGGAAGGTAGGACCTGCCGGGTCGAACGCCACACCAATATGGGATGGATTTTCTTTTTTGAGTACTTCTTCAAGGGTATTTACAAACCCCAGAATAGCAGAAGTGTTGAAACCTTTGGAGTTAATCCGTGGGTTCTTGATAAATGCGTAATAAGCGCGATATATCAATGCATAAGCATCGAGAAGAAACAATTTATCGTCAGAATTCATATATTTATCCTTTTTTTCATGGTAAAAGTACAAAAAAATACCGTATTAAGTGTTTTATTACTATTTTTGTCGGAAAATAGCGATGCATGGACACCTCATCACTCATAAAAACTCCGATAGCGGCAGAACTGGATGATTTCAAAAAGCTGTTCGACAGCTCACTTACCAGTTCCAACTTTTTGTTGAATGAAGTTATATCTCATATTCGACAAAAGAATGGGAAAATGATGCGTCCGATGTTGCTGTTACTTATGGCAAAGCTGTATGGCAGGATTTGTCCTGAAACACTTCATGCAGCGGTATCCCTTGAATTATTGCATACAGCCAGTTTGGTCCATGACGATGTGGTGGATGAGAGCACTGAACGTCGTGGTCAGTTATCGGTAAATGCAATCTATAATAATAAGGTAGCAGTATTGGTGGGCGATTATTTGCTGGCAACTTCACTTGTGCAAGTAGGCAAAACGCATAATTATGCTATTATTGAGGTGGTTTCCCGTCTGGGACAGAATTTGTCAGAAGGGGAGCTTCTCCAACTTTCCAATGTGAGCAGTCTTCAGTTTTCAGAAGAAGTTTATTTTGATGTAATCCGTAAGAAAACGGCTGTGCTCTTTGCTGCTTGTACCAAATCCGGGGCTCTTTCGGTAGGGGTGACCGATGAACAGGCTGAATTTGCACGTCAGTTCGGTGAATATATCGGTCTTTGTTTTCAGATTAAAGACGATATTTTTGATTACTATGACAGCAAGAAGATAGGTAAGCCGACAGGAAATGATATGTTAGAGGGAAAATTGACCCTTCCTGTTCTTTATGCTCTGAATTCAACCAAAGATAAAGCTGCCGAAGAAATTGCCGTAAAGGTGAAGAGTGGTTCGGCTACTGCAGATGAAATCGACTATTTAATAGAGTTTGCCAAGCAGCAGGGTGGCATTGAGTATGCTGTGCAGACAATGCTTACATATAAGGAAAAGGCCATGTCTTTGCTGCTAACTTTGCCGGATACGGACGTTAAAACTGCACTTGTGGCTTACCTTAATTATGTGGTGGATAGGGATAAATGATTTCCGAGATTATTCAATAACTTCTCATATTTGTTTTGTAAATTCTGCTCATGTTTTGAAAGCGTTTTATGATATGAAGGATATTTCTACCGTAAATGAGTGGTGTCTCCAATGAATTTTGAGAAGAAAAGTCAATGTGGTGAATATTATTTTGTCCATTTAGTTTCCTTTTTTTATAACCTTACTCTACGCTAACAATTTGATTTATAGACGTGTGTCTGTCTTGTAATTTGTCCATAACCTATTTTTGGTTAAGTGTGATGTATTGTCTATTTTTGTGGTACTCTAAGTTGAATGTTAGCTGCATTTCAATTTTGGCACTAATACCGTATAAGTGTCATTTGTAACAAGAGAGCTATCTGTTATGATGGATAAGTCGGATAGTACTAACTTTATAAATTATACACATGAAAAAGTTTTTTATAAGTTTTGTTGCATGCCTTTTTCTTTTCTCTTGTTCACAAGAAAAAATAGCAGATGTTGAATCGGGGCATATAGATCCAATCTTGGTTGATTCTCTTAATAAAACTGTAGTTGCTTATGCAGGCTTAATCAGTCCGATTATTCAATAAGTGGAAACTCGTAGTATAAATGGAGAGTTGAAGTTTACTAAAGTAGAGGAAGACTTTATTCTTCAGGAATTTGCCCCTTCAATATCATGGGCTAAACAGGTGATGTATTCCATGGGGGTAACTGATCAAGAAATAACAGAAATTTGTGGTTCAGATGAATCGAGTGTTGTTACAGCAGCATTGCATGCAATAAATTCTCCAGAGTATAATACTTATATAGTAAGTACGAGAAACGTTTATGTAACTTGTGCATTGGCAGTTTTGGGGCTTGATGCTTTTAGCTGTATTTCTGAATTGGGGAAGACAACTCTTAAAAGAGCAGCGATTAACTTGTTAAAATCTGCTGCCAAGAAGTTGCTTGGTCCTATAGGTGTAGCGTTGGCTGTAGCTGAGTATGGTTTTTGTCTTGCTGGATTATGATGAATGTTCTCCTTCTTATTTGCAAAGCATTATTTTTGCTTATTGCTGCACATCCTATACTAAGTGTGCTTCGTATGACTTATGCATTTATTACAAGAAGTATGTTTAAAAAGTTGTATTGGGCTATTCCTGTGTCCTTATTGGCTGTGGCGTTTTACGTTTGGCTTGTAAGTTTTACGATGGATGCGTTAAAATAGTCAGATAAATAGAAATGCCTGACAGGAAAAGTTTGCTTCCTATCAGGCATCTTTGTATATTGGTTTTGCTTCTAGAAAAATTTCATTTCTTCGCCTTTAATTTCGGAAAGTAAAAGGTTAGCCAAACGGCTGGTACCTAAACGGAACCATTGGTTATCCAACCATTCTTCTCCGAGTATTTCTTTGACGATCGTATAGTAAATAACTGCGTCATTTACGGTGTTAATTCCTCCGGCAGGCTTGAAGCCTATTTTGTTGCCAGTCTTGTCATAATATTCTTTAATGGCCTGGCACATTACGTAAGCGGCCTCCGGGGTAGCGGCAGGCTGCTGTTTTCCGGTAGAGGTTTTGATGAAATCTGCTCCTGAATACATGGATAGGATAGAGGCTTTCATGATGTTGGAAGCGCTTTTCAGTGCTCCTGTTTCCAGAATAACCTTCATGTGATGTTCTTTGCAGACATCTTTCAGTTCCTGAATTTCTTCGCACATGCTCTCATAGTCTCCACTCAGGAATTTACCTACAGAGATAACAATATCTATTTCGTCTGCACCTTCCATCAATGCCATAGCAGTTTCTGCCACCTTTACTTCCGTGAAAGTCTGCGAAGAGGGGAAGCCAGCCGAAACGCAAGCTATTTTTACGTCTTCCACTTCCAGGGTATCCTTTACGATTTCTGCAAAATTTGGATAAACGCAAATGGCAGCTACGTTCTTTAAATCGGGGAATTCATTGTCGAATTGATTCACCTTTTGCGTAAATTTCATTACGCTTTCATCGCTATCCGTGGTGTTTAGCGTGGTGAGATCAATGCAGTGAAACAAGAACTTCTTAACTTCTTCCGTATGGTTTCCGGGTACTTTTTCTGCGATGAGCTTCGCTACTTTTGCAGCTATTTCTGCGTCATCCAGTTGTGTGTTATACTTTGCCAAAGCGGCATCATACTTTTTCTGCGTAGGTTCATTCTTCTCCATGGTCTTGCAATTTAGGGTTATTGATATGTCGGGCACTATCCCGTTGGGTTTTCTTCTCCAGATTCCGGGCGAACGCTTCTGTGACGTTTACACCTGTTTGGTTGGCAATGCAGAGGAGTACCCACAGGACATCTGCTATCTCGTCGTCAATATTATCTTTTTCTCCTTCTTTAAAGGATTGGTCACCGTATTTACGGGACATCACTCGGGCCAGTTCTCCGACTTCTTCGGTAAGAACAGCCATGTTGGTGAGTTCGCTGAAGTAGCGTACTCCATACTTCTTAATCCAGCAATCTACTTGATGCTGAGCCTCTTCTAATGTCATCATTCCTTGTTTTTTTATCCATACAGATGGTCACAGGACCATCGTTCAATAATTCTACCTTCATATCGGCACCAAATTCTCCGGTGCCTATCTCTTTACCTAAAGAAGAACTCAATTCCCTGCAAAACTGTTCATATAAAGGGATTGAAATTTCAGGTTTGGCCGCCCGTATATAGGAGGGACGATTTCCCTTTTTTGTAGAAGCATGTAGGGTAAACTGGCTGACTACCAGTATCTCACCCTTAATGTCGAGGATCGATTTATTCATAACTCCGTTCTCGTCGTCGAAGACACGCAGATTGACAATTTTTTTGCAAAGCCAGTCAATGTCTTCCTGCCCGTCTGTCTCCTCAATACCTACCAATATTAAAAGTCCTTTTCCTATAGCGGATTTACACGTTCCGTCAATCGTAACAGAAGCGTGTCCGGCACGTTGTATGACTACTCTCATGTTCTTTTATCCTAATCTTTTTAATCTTTTCCGATGTGCAAAGTTACGAATAAATTCGTGATTGCCTGTAATTTGAGCGTATGATTCATTGTATATTATTTAATCGTTATATTTTTGCATAAAGCTTCAACATCAGAGTGTGGAATAAGGCCGATGATTCATTGATCATGCAGATCGTAAGAAATGTTTTGTCCCCACACTTTTACATCAGAAACCGGATAGTTCAATGGGCTTTGACCCCGCATTTGCAATGGTGGCTCAAGATGTATAGATGTTATAATATAAAATATTAAGACCATGACTTACGTTGGAATTGATGTCAGCAAAGCGACTTTCGTAGTTGCTTATTCTTCTGCTAAAGGTAGTAGGACAAACTCTTTCAAGAATACTGTCAAAGGCATTCATGAGTTTATTCAAACCATTTCCGTAGCGGAACACCACTGTGTGTTGGAAGCAACCGGTAATTATAGTGCCCTACTAGTTTATCTACTTTCAGAAGCGGGTATTGCTGTTAGTCTTGAGAATCCTCTAAAGATTAAAAACTTTGCCCGTGTTATGCTTTCTGTCACAAAGACAGATGAAATAGACGCTCGTTTGATCGCCATGTACGGTGAGAAGATGCAGCCAACATCTTACAAGTTGCGTAATGACACCATCCTTATCTTGAAGCAAAAACGGACGGTCATACGCCAACTCAAGAAACAGCTCGTAGCAACTGGGAACTTGAAAGGCTCCATGGAAGTACTCCCATTCTTTGACCCTAAATGCAAGAAAACAATTGAAAAGACAATTATTTTTCTTGAGAAACAAATCAAAGGGTTGGAAGAGGAGTTGGCTTCTCTGGCGCAAAGCGAATACAAGAAACAGATGGATTTGCTTACTTCAATCAAAGGTATTGGTGTTACGCTGGCAGCTGCGTTAATCATGGCTACGGGAGGCTTCACCTACTTTGATAATGCCAAGCAACTCACCCGATACTTGGGATTGTCACCTACTTACCAACAATCCGGTACGTCAGTCAATGTCAAAGGTCACATCAATCGTAACGGTGATTCTTCCTTGCGGAGCCAACTTTATGTGGCTGCTTTTGCATCTTTACGATGTAATACTGAATGCAAGGCATGTTTTGACCGATTACGATCTAATGGCAAGCCGGGAAAGGTAGCACTCATTGCAGTCGCTAACAAACTTATAAGGCAAGCCTTTGCTGTTGTCACTCAAGAAAAACTCTATGTAGATGGCTTCAAGTCCGAGAAGCCATAAAGCTCCTACGGAGGGAACATCATGTGGCAAGGGGGTGAGCAATCAACCCCGACGAGCTTTCCATGTACGAGAACTGCATAACTATGCTAATTATCGTTAACCATATTCATTTTTCTTATTATAGTTCATTTTTAATCGACAAGAGATTTAGCTTGTAGCCTGTCTGAAGTATTCTTTAATAACTTTTGCTTTTGCCTCTCCTGTCACCTTTGCAAGTGTTTCCAAAGATGCCTCTTTAATGCGTTTTACGCTCTTAAACTCTTTTAGCAAGGCAGCTTTTGTTTTCTCTCCGATACCTTTTATCTCATCCAACTCAGACGCTATTTGCCGTTTACTGCGTTTATCCCGATGGAAAGTAATGGCAAAGCGGTGTACCTCATCCTGTATCTGTGTCAAAAGGCGGAAAAGGGGAGTGTTTTGCTTCAGTCCGATGGTTTGTGGAGGAAAACCGTAAAGTAATTCTGATGTGCGGTGTTTACCGTCTTTAGCAAGTCCGGCAATAGGTATATTCAGATTTAGTTCGTTCAGGGCTTCTTTTACGGCGTTCATTTGTCCTTTTCCACCATCGGTGATAAGGAGGTCGGGTAGAGGATTATTCTCTTCGATAGCGCGCTGATAACGACGTTTTACGACTTCTTTCATGGAAGCATAATCATCCGCACCAACTACAGTCTTTATATTATACTTCCGGTAGTCTTGTTTGGAGGGTTTGGCCTTCTTGAAAACTACGCAGGCAGCAACGGGATCGGAACCTTGGATATTTGAATTATCAAAACATTCTATTTGCATGGGCAGGCGGTCGAGGTGCAGCTCATCTTGTATTTCTTTCATCAGGCGGACGTTTCGTTGTTCGGGATTCAACTTTTCGGCCTGCTTCATGCGATCTGCCTTGTACTGTTTTACATTCAGAATAGAAAGATCCAACAGTTTCTTCTTGTCTCCTCGCTGGGGGATTGTGAAAACCACATCCTTTAGTTCCATATCAACCTCAAAAGGCACGATGATTTCGCGTGAAAGGCTCTTGTATCGCTCTCTCATCTCGATGATACCTAGTTCGAGAAGCTCTTCTTTTGTTTCGTAAAGGCGTTTCTTATACTCAAATGTAAATGCTTGGTTGATAGCTCCGTTCGTAATATGCAGGTAGTTGATGAATGCTGACTTTCCGTCGCTGTCTTCTTCTATGGTGAATACATCGATATTGTGCAGTACATTGCTTACAACTTCTGATTTTGCGCGATAGTTCTCAATCAACATATACTTTTCTTTCACTTTCTGTGCTTCTTCAAACCTCATATCGGTTGCCAATTCCTGCATTTGCTGGAATAAATGGCGTTGTATCTCTTGCGTATTTCCTTTGAGGATTTCCTTGATTTCACCGATATTTTTCAAGTAATCATCCAATGATTGTTTTCCGATGCAAGGGCCAGCGCAATTCTTGATGTGATACTCCAGGCATACGTTGAATTTGCCTGCATTGATATTCTCGGGTGAAAGATTCAGATTGCAGGTACGCAACGGATATAAATGCTTGATCAGGTCGAGCAGCGCATTCATAGAAGGTATATGGCTATAAGGGCCATAATAGGAGGAGCCGTTGCGTATAATCTTACGAGTTTTAAATACACGGGGAAAATATTCGTTTTGAACGCAAATAGATGGATATGTCTTGTCATCCTTCAATAAAACGTTGTATCGTGGTCTGTATTTTTTGATTAGATTGTTTTCTAACAACAATGCATCCTCCTCTGTATTTACAACGATATAACGTATATCTGCTATCTTGCTGACGAGCACTCTTGTTTTTCCCGGCTCGTGCTCTTTATTGAAATAGGAGGAAACCCTTCGCTTTAAGTTTTTAGCTTTACCTACGTATATAATAACTCCTTCGGTGTTCAGGTATTGATAAATACCGGGGCTTTCGGGAAGGTTTAATACTATCCCTTTCAAATATTCGCTGGTTTTAAGTTCCGGGTTATTCTCCATATATTGCTTGAGGCTATTCTATCTGTTTATAGAGAAAGTACTGATTGTACATCTACATCTTTACTGAATAAATCTTTTCCGTGCAATTCTTTCAACTCGATAATGAAGTTAACATGAATTTTCTTTGGATTCATCTTTTGTACTAACTTGCAAGCGGCCTCCATTGTTCCACCTGTAGCCAGTAAATCGTCGTGAAGCAGAACTACGTCGTTTTTGTTCAAAGCATCCTTATGTATCTGAATTGTGTCTTTCCCGTATTCCTTATCGTAGCTTTCTTCAATGGTTTCTGCCGGAAGTTTCCCCGGCTTGCGGATAGGAATGAAACCTGCGCCCAAACGAGTGGCAAGGATAGGACCCATAATAAAACCTCTTGATTCAATGCCTACAACTTTCGTAATGCCTTTGTCTTTGTACATCTCGTACAATGTGTCCGAAAGTTCCTGTAGTCTTGCAGGATCTTTGAACAATGTAGTCACGTCGTAAAATAAAATCCCTGGTATTGGGAAATCGGGAATTTCCCGAATGCTTTTAGCAAGAGTTTCTTTGCTCATAATCAGTATTTTTAATGCGTTTATTGAATTCTTTTGTTTCACGTGGAACGTTCCGAGTTATCTGCCCGAAAGTACCAGCAGAACGTTAATGTCGCTTGGAGACACTCCCGGAATTCGGCTTGCTTGAGCAATGGTTTCCGGGTCAATCTTTACCAGCTTCTGTCTTGCTTCGGTGGAAAGGGATTGAATGGAATTATAGTCAAACTTCCCTTTGATTTTTATACTTTCCAGACGGGCAAGCTTATCTGCTATAATTCGTTCCCGTCCGATATAGCCTTCATATTTAATAAGGATCTCGGCAGCCTCGATGATTTCCTCTTTTCTTTCGGTAACCTTATCCAGTTCTCGACGGAAAGCACCGACGTGTTCCGCCATATTTTCAAGTGTAACTTGCGGACGGTTTATCAAATCTATTAATTTACATCCTTGGCGCAGGGGAGTAGTTCCTAACTGTTCGAGTACCGGATTTATTAATGCCGGTTTCATCGAATAGTTTCGAGTAAATCCTACAATGTTACTGATAGCTTCACGTTTTTGCTTCAGTAATTCATAGCGGTCTTCTTTCACCAATCCGAGTTTCCATGCTTTTTCAGTGAGTCGCATGTCCGCGTCGTCCATGCGCAGCAAGATTCTATATTCCGCACGTGAAGTAAACATGCGATAAGGTTCATCCACACCTTTTGTTACCAAGTCATCGATCAATACACCGATATATGCTTCATCGCGTGCCAGCGTAAAAGGTTCTCCGCCATGGCAATTAATATGTGCATTGATACCAGCAATGATTCCTTGTCCGGCAGCTTCTTCGTATCCAGTGGTTCCATTTACTTGTCCAGCAAAGAATAAGTTCTTGATTTTTTTCGATTCCAACGTGTGTTTAAGTTGGGTAGGATCGAAGTAATCATACTCAATGGCATACCCCGGACGGTAAATCACCAGATCTTTAAATGCAGGGACTTTCTTTAAAGCTTCTATTTGTATGCTCATCGGAAGTGATGAAGAGAAACCATTCAAGTAAAGTTCCTGTGTTGTCTCTCCTTCCGGTTCCAAGAAAAGCTGATGCTGCTCCTTGTCAGGAAAGGTCACAATCTTGGTTTCAATGCTGGGACAATAGCGGGGGCCTATACTTTGAATCTGTCCGTTGAAAAGGGGAGAATCCGGCAGTCCCTCACGCAACACACGATGCACTTCTTCGTTCGTAAAGCAAGTCCAGCATGGGAGTTGTTTCAGGTGACGCACACTGGTATCCATGAACGAAAATTTGTGGAAGTCACATTCCCCATCCTGGGTTTCCATATATTCATAGTGTACACTTCGTCCGTCTATGCGTACAGGGGTACCGGTTTTCATGCGTCCGTATTCGACACCATGTCTTGCGATGGATTCAGTTAATTCGTAGGATGCAGGCTCTGCCATACGTCCACCTGCAAGCTGGGTACGTCCTATGTGCATTAACCCGTTTAGGAAAGTTCCGGCTGTTAATATGATACACTTGGCATGGAAAGTCACATCAAGGAAAGTAGTCAGCCCGGTAATTTCTCCGTTTTCAACGAGAATTTCGCGTACAGTATCTTGCCAGATGTGTAGGTTAGGAATGTTTTCTAATATTTCGCGCCATGCCCAGATGAATTTATTGCGGTCGCATTGTGCGCGTGGACTCCACATGGCGGGCCCTTTGGAACGGTTCAATATACGGAATTGAATAGCGGTTTGATCGGTTACTAATCCCATGTATCCGCCTAAAGCATCTACTTCGCGTACTATTTGTCCTTTGGCAATACCGCCTATGGCAGGGTTACAACTCATTTGCCCTATCTTATTCATGTCCATGGTGATAAGGCAGGTTTTGAGCCCAGATTTGCCGCAGCCGCAGCCGCTTCACAACCGGCGTGTCCGGCTCCAATCACGATAACGTCGTATTTAAACTCCATTCATTCAATGTCTTTAAAACTGTGCAAAGTTACGAAAAAAACAGCTACTCCTTTATTTTTTCTCTTTCTTATCATTGTTTAGGCTAAGGTGGGTTGTAGAGAAGGTATAAAGTAAAGCTGTGAATGATGCGGAGGATAAGTCTGAATTATTCTGATATATCTGTTGCCCCATCTCTTCCTTTTTGTTTTCTTTGTTATCTAATAATAGAATCATTTTATGCTAACCCGATTGAAAAACTTATTATCTGTCCTTTGTCTCTTTCTGCTGCTTGTTTCCTGCAATAAGAACAAAGTAGAAGACAAACAGTTGCTTCGTGCCGAGATTTTAATCTCTTTTTCTCCCGACAGTAGTTATCAGATTCTGTAATCCATTTCTCCCGATGCCCTTTCCAAGTCCGAACAAATGTATTACGGATTGCTTTTGGTTGAGGCAACGGATAAGAAATATCTTCCTCTCTTTGCATGTAACTCTTTGCTAAATGAAGCTTTCATTACTATGGTAGCGGTATAAATTGTGAGAAAGCTTTGATGTATAAAGGGCGTTTGCTGTTTCGGATGAATATGTATGCGGAGGCTATGGAAAACTACTTTGCAATATTGAAAGAATTTGGGGAGGCGGATAAAAAAGAATTGTAGGTAAAAGGAATGCTTTATGAGGATTTGTGTAATCTTTATTCTAATCAGGTGCTGACGGAAAAATCGACTGAAGCATATCAACAAGCTGAGGATTATTTTATGAGATGTGACTGTAAGGAAGGATTAGCTTCTGTTGCTAATTGTATAGGATGGAATTATTTGTTTCAGGGTGATACCCGACTTGCTTTTGAACACATGAAACGGAGATTGGGGCTTGCTTTGGAGAAGAACGACTCTTAACACGAAGCGGAAATGAAAGTCTATAAGGTAAGATAAAGAGACAGCAACTTTTCTCTCATTATTCTTAGTTTGCTTGTGATTGTTTTGGCTATTTGGTATGTTCAACAGGCAAAACGTTGCAAAAGGATTATACAATTGGATAGTGAGCGGGATGTGGAATTGCTAAAGGTTGATATTTAATGAAATATACATGTTCTTGTTATGGTTGGATATCTTAAATAACTGAACTCTGTGCTTTTATGAAAAAAAGAGATATTATTGTCTTTATTCTCTTTTTTGCTACGATGTGGTTAACTTTGCCATATTATCAATCTGGAAGAATGCGTGAAATATATGAAAGCGTTATCATTTGTTTTATTAGAAAGTTTGTGCTTATTGTAACCATCTGTACTGTCTATAAATGTATAGACTATAGCTAACTTTGTCTGTTCCTACAGAAAACCAGAAAGCTTGCTAATATTTATTTATTGAAAGGAGAAACGCTTACTTGTTTCATATTATCCGTAGTTCCCGGTTATATCGAGGATAATTAACTTTACATTTGTTTGGGGACGCCTCTTGAAAACGAATATTTAGTAGTTAAAGATACCGAATCCGGTGAAATCGTGTATTCTGACACTTTTATTGATAATACTCTTGTAATTTTTAACTAATTTGGGAGAATCTTATACGGTAGAATTTGTATAAGAGAACATCTTTCCTATCTGTTTTCCAAAGAGCATCTGGCCTCTTTTTTCATGTGCAATTTTCCTTTAGACATTAAAATTGTACAATTCTTCACAGCGGTGGCTATACTAAAAAATAGCCACCGTCTGTGAATTCTTTATGCAAAAGGGAGATAAATACCCACTGTTTTTGTTCCTTTTATTCTTATGGTCTTTCTAGGAAGTAAACGTTGCAACTACTGAATATCCTTCGGCGAGGTTCTTCATATTACGTTTTACTTGGTTGTAACTTCTAACTTGCCCGATTTTATCCCAAAAGCCTTTGCCTCAAGAGTTAGTTTTCCAGCAGCTTCTCCTGCTTGCACAATGGTAGTCAGCATACCATTAAAAACATGCATCTGGGGCAAATGAAATAAATCAAGCGAAGTAGGGTCTCCGTTGACCGAGGCGCGGTAGCTTCCGTTCCTTTTTACTGAAAACTTGATTAATCGTCTGTCATGTGGGCAGAGATTGCCATTCTTGTCGGTTACTTTTACAGTAATATATGCTAAATCTTTTCCATCTGCTGCGAGTTGTGTTCTGTCTGCCGTAAGCTCTATCTTGTAAGGAAGAAGACAACCATAAGAATAATACTAAAACTCTTTTCATATTCATATTATAACTCTATTCAAAACTGGAACCAAAGTTTCATCCTGAAGCCCTCGTCACCTTTATTGATTTTAATATAAGAGGCTTCTCCTCCTGTTCCTTGAGAATTGACAGCAGGAATTTCAAATAAGAATGAGATGTCTCCGGCAGGATATTCCTTTACCGATATTCCACGGCTTTCGCGGTCGCGCTGCTCTTCCGGAGTGAAGACACGAAAGAAAATACCGTCAGTTTCCGAATAAACCGTCATCGGAGTTGTCTGTGATTGGAGTGTCGCCCAATAGAGACCGGTATGATACCCTTTGAATTCCGGGTAGACAAGCGGATGATAATATTCTCCCGTCACAGTGTTGTTGTAGTCCTTTTGCCAAATGCCATAATTCGTTCCTTCAATACGATTCTTCCATACCCGGTAAGGGCCTTTACCTAACCAACGCATCCCGCTGACGTTCTTTTCAGGAAAAGAGAATGAAAAACCGAGATTATGAACCGGACGGTCAAAGTATGCACCGTCAAACTTGTTATCTGCCCTGTAATTCAGCACCAATGCATCCATTCCAAGCAATCCGTCAGGCGTCATTCTCCAGACTATGGAGTCGGCTGCACCTTTATATTTTACGGTATAAATGGCCGTGTCACCTTGCATTTTTAGGTTAGCAGAGCTGAAAAGCATCTTCATCCCGACTGGGAGAGGACCATTAGACAATGGTATTACCTTGCTGCCATTTTTCACTTCCACCAAATTGCCATTCGCTTTGTTGAATGTTGCTGCAACTCCATTTGCTATCAGTGTAACACTGTTGTCGTCTGCCTGATATCTGGCGGTGGTTGTTGCTGTTGGTTGTAAATGCCTGTATTCTGCAAAGTACTTGCGATTATTCTTGATGGGGAACGCCCAGTTACATACCGTGTCACCCGCTGCACTGTAGGCTTCCAATTCCAGAACGTCGCCATTGAAGAATTTTTCAGGCAGATCGAAGTGGGCTGTACCCTTTTCACCAGGTTGAATCGCAGGTAGCAGTACGCTACCTTCTGCTAAGCAGATGGGGCTGTCGGACGCTTGTGGAATAGGTAAACGCATTACCTTCCACTTCATTCGACATTCGTTTAAGTTGCTGAATAAGTAATCATTAGCTACGTAAAAATCTCCTTTGAAGGAAGAAGTTATTTTTAATGGATGTATTTGAATGGGTGACCATACCTCCCGAACAGTATAAAAACTGCCTTCTTTTTTCGCGATTTGCCCCCACAATACCATCGGGAGCATTAGGACCGTAAGTGTCCATTTGTCCGGTATCTGTACGGCGGACAGCTTCATCCACATATGCCCAAAGGAAGCCACCGGCAAAAAGTGGATTCGCCTTGAACTTTGACCATAACCCTTTGAGTCCTGCACCCTGTCCACGGTCATAGAGGCCATGCAGGAACTCCGTCATCATAAAAACCTTATGTCCGCGTTCCAACCGATACATGTTATCCGTACTATTGGGATAATGGCGTGTATCCAAACCATTGAAGTCTGCCCACGGATGAATGACGTGGCGTTTTTGCGGGTCATAGTTGGCAAAACGATTGTCAATGGCGGTATTCCATCCTCCTTCGTTACCATTTGCCCAAATAAAGATGCACGGGTGGTTTACATCACGAAACATCATTTCGGGCAGTAACTTTTCTGCTATTTCAGTGCTATAGCTATTCTGCCAACCACACAATTCATTGAGATAAAGAAGCCCTATGGAGTCGCATACCTCTAAGAAATGGCTATCAGGAGGATAATGTGAACGCACGGCATTCATATTCATCTGCTTAATGAGCAAAGCATCCTTTAGACTGAGCTCCCGACTGATTGTTCTACCCGTCTCAGAATCAAAGCAATGGCGGTTAGTTCCCTTTACTAAAAGCCGTGTACCGTTCAGATATATGCCATCTTCGGGACGAAATTCAATGGTGCGGAACCCAATGCGCTCCGTTATCTCGTGTACAACATCTCCTGTTGTGGAAAGAAGACGCATAGTAAGTCGATAAAGGTTAGGATGTTCAGGGTCCCATGTCTTGATATTTTCCCAATGTGTGGTAAGTGTCTGTTTCTCTCCCGTCGAAAGTCCACATACCTGTCTCCCTATGGAAAGCTGTGAATCGCAGGACATGAGCGACAGCTCTACTTGCTGTCCTTTGGAAATATTTTTCAGATAGACATCTGTGCGCAATGTACCATCTGCACGGGCATCCACCGCTATATGGTCTATTTGCGTACGAGGTTTCGCCATCAGATATACGGGGCGGTAGATACCTCCGAAGAGCCACCAGTCAGCACGGCGTTCCGCTGCATTTACTGATTTATCCGCCGATTGTTTCCTCACCGTCACTTCCATTGAATTCTTTTTCCCGAATTTCAGCTTGTCTGTGATATCATAAGAGAAACGATAGAATGCTCCCTGATGAGTGGGACCGACGATAACATCGTTGATTTTCACTTCGGCATCGGTCATGACACCTTCGAATACAATGCTTATCTGTTTGCCTTCCCAAGTATCCGGAACGTCAAAGTGGTGACGATAAATGCCGTATTCATCGCAAAAATCATGTTCTCTGTAGGCATCATATTGCTTTTCATTTTCGCGTTCCTTATAAATGTAGTAGCGTCCGTAGGTGTAGCCTCCAAAACCTTGCTGTTCCCAGCAAGACGGAACTTCTATCTTGCTCCACTTTTGGGAATTCATACCTGATGAGCACCAGAAATCCCACTTCACAGTATTATCCGGTCCTGTGCCGGAGAGATATCTCACTTCTGTCTGTTGAGCTTTTGCAGAACAAAGACACAGTAAAATAATGAATAATCCAATAATTCTTTTCATATAATTCATGCTATATTAATATGTTGGTTGGACAGGGAATACGTAAAACATTCTATCTGGCTTGAAATCAATCATCCATTGGTCTATCAATACATGGTCATCCAAAGCTGTGATGGATAAGGTGTGCTTTCCTTTTGCCAAGCGATGATTGGTTTCACGAATAGCCTGCCCCCGAAGCACATTCTGCTTCCAGCCCTCCGTGCGGAAACCTTCTTTAAAGGAGCATATCTGAGGTTTTTCACCATCTATGCTGACACTGAAACGAATATCCCCTTTATCATTAGGTTGTGTAGGTATGACGGCGGTGCGCAGTGTCGCTTCTCCATCCCATGAGCAATCAAATTCAAAAGTAATTGATTTTCCCTTCGGTACGGAAACTGCATTCATGCTGTGCCCCAATGATTGAATTGTCATGACACCTTCGGACGCTCTTGCATAATCGCAAGCATTAGAAACGATACAACTATCTTTAACTGCTTCTGCCAAAGGTAATGATTTTGTTCTTTTTAAAGAAGCATACTTCTCTATTTCTTTGTCTGTCAGCCATACAGGGACTTTAGGCGGATAGAACACATATAAATCCGCGGATTGTGGCACATGGAGTATTTCCATTTGCCACCTGCCAGCTCATTGTTGTAGTAGTCCGTCAAGTCGCGTATTTCCTGATAAGCCTTGATGCTTTTGGCACAGGCAGCCATTAATTGGCTCTCTCGGGTCCATAAAGTCGTGTCGCAGCTTCCCGGAGAGATGCAACGTGCTCTTTGTGCTTCCAATATCTTCGTGCTCATAGCTGCGGCACCAAACACAGGATACTTGATTTGGGCAAAGAAAGCATCTTTGCGTTCCTGAGGAATCATTGGTTCCACTTCTGATAAGATTTCTTTAATGGCTTCATAAGATTCCAGATAACGGTCCAGTTCTCCGCCGAATTCAGTCAGGCTAAAATCTGTATTTTTAACCGGAGACCAACCTTTAGTATACTTCTTCTTGTCAAATTCCACCTGATTCCAACCCATAAATTCCGGTTTACGGATGCCGCACAGGCGATAAAACTCTAACATGGCGGGCAATAGCTTTTCTCCTGCTTCTTTTCCGAATTCGCGGCAAAGCCAGTTCTTCTGATGCTCCACAAGCGTAGATGGAGATACGGAGTTGATATTCCATGCCATATCCAGAAAGAGTTCCAGATCGTAAGCCACCGGTTTCAGGTCGTGCACATTGACTACCCATAGGCGGCGGGCATTGCAGTCGTATGCCTGTTTCATTTCGCTATAAATCAATCCCGGCTGGGTAGTACATAGCCACATGTAGTCGTGCGGACGCCCCCAATAACTGAGATGATAATACACTCCGGCACCTCCGCTACGCTTTTGCTGTTCCTCGTCGCTCAAACGGGTCATATAGCCATAGTTGTCATCGCACCATATCAATGTGATGTCCTCCGGCAGTTGCAAGCCATTCTCCATTATTTGAAGTACTTCTTTATAAGGGACAAAAGCTTGGGGGATTTTCTCTACATCCTTATTTACATATTTCGCCAGTAGTTTACGCTGGTCGTTGATTACTTGTTGCAGGGCATCGGTCTTTTCCTGAAGGGTCTTGACTCCTTCCATTCCACTGTCATGGATACCTCTCATGCCCATGGTGTAGAAATTCTCATAAGGTCCTGCCTCTTTCAGCCGTTCTATCCAATACGATTGCACTCCTTCACGGTTGGTCATGTAATTATAATCGCCTCGCTCGCTGACTTTCCATTCACCTACATTATTGCGCATCATTGGTTCGCAATGCGAAGTACCAATTAGGATGCCGCAACTATCGGCTGCTTCTTTGGCTCCCGGTACAAAGTAGAAAGGAGTTGTGATGCCATGCATGCCTGGCCAGATTGCATTGGCACGGAGGCGCATCAGTAATTTGAAAATCTCTTTATAAGTACGTGCTCCAATACGCCCTTTTATGTCAGATGGCTCAAAGTTTTTCCAGCTCCAAGGCTGCAAACTCCAGTCTTCATCATTCAGGAAGATGCCACGATATTCTACCGACGGGCTTTGGAAGGTGGTGTAATTGGCAGGAACCGTCAGTATTTCTTGTTTCATCGGCGTCACGTCTCCCCACCATACCCAAGGGGATACTCCTGCCAGACGGGAAAGTTCAAGTATTCCATAGGCAGTTCCGCGTCCGTCACTTCCTGCTATCAGTAACTGTTTTTTATTGGAATTGCCTGTGACTTTGATAAAAAGGCATCTTTTTTAGTGCTAAGGCTGTCTACCGGAACTCCTGCTTTCCGTAGTTCCTTTATTGCGGCTTTGTCCTTGTCCAATTGGACAATACGAAGAGTCGAAGTCTCTAGCGAACCTTTCTTCGGTGATATGCCTGTTACCTGTTCTATATCATTGGCAAACATATCCAATGCAACGGTCACTACAGGAGATATGGATTTGGATATGGAATAAGTGACAGCTTGCTGCCCATTGAACCAGACAAACTCATTGTTTGCTGTTTCAGGTTTCTCTGCTGCATGAACAGTTCTAATACCTATAAACGAACTAACACACACAATAACCATTCCCAGTAATACCTGGCGTTTCTTTTCAAATCTCAAATTCATCAGTTATCTTGTTTAATTTAAAACTTTCCAATAACAGGAATACCCACTTGCGTGGGATTCCTGTCTTTTTATACATCCTGTTTCCTTGTTATCCTGTTAATATCCCGGGTTCTGGTCTTCAGTACTCATTAATTCATTGGCATCAATAGCTGCCTGAGGGATTGGGCGAAGTAATTTGTTCCCTATCGCTTGTTGGGCACGTCCTTTTATCTGAGGATTATATAAGTTGTTATATTCCACAAGTTTTCGGGTTCGTCTTAAATCAATCCATCTGGAGCCCTGGCCAAATAATTCACATGCACGTTCTTTGAGTATAGCGTCCACATCAATGGAAGTAACCGCATTTAGTTGCGCGCGGCGGCGTACTTCATTCAGGCGTGCCAAAGCGTTTTCATTATTTCCTGCTTTGAAATAGGCTTCTGCTGCTATCAGATAAACTTCCGATAGAGTAATGATGTGTATGTCACGGTAATCCGTTTTATTAGAGTAGCTTCCCGTATTAGAATCGTCAAATTTACGACATGGGCTTCCTCCATAGGAGTAAGTCACGAATGCTTCGTAATTAATCTCTCCCGGCATATACTCTTGAGGGTCACGGGTGTGGTCGGACATAGGAAGTATCCATGTACTTTTCCGGTTTTCAGGATCAAGGGCTTTCCAAGCCTCTATATCTTCTTCTGTTTCATACCAAGCCGGGTAATAACGTTTCAAAGGAATGCCTATAAAAGTTTCTCCGTTTTTGTACCAATCCCAATACCAATAGTTTGAGGCAGTAACGATATCCGGCAGTTCTTTCATGAATGTCACTTCATAGCGTACATCCCCTTTCTCAAAGTATTGCAAGGCATGTAAGGTTGCTATAAAGGCAGATGTACTTCCTTTTCCGTGATCTTCCTGTCCGCCAATATGGTTACAATAGAAAGAACTCCAGGGGTGTCCGCCACTGACTGTATTGGTTGCCGTCGCATAATCATATTCTACATCCCAGATAAATTCTTCATTATCATCCCCGCTATAATCTGCCCTCCATAGATTTGCAAAAGGAGTAACCAGACTACGTTTGGCTATTACATCATCTGCTGTTTGAGCTGCTTTAGAAAAATATTCTTTTTATCCAGGTCCCAGGCTGCCGCCAGATAAGTTTTAGCCAGTAATGCACGTGCTGATTCTAGACTTGCACGTCCTCCTCCATTCTGCGCTGTGGACTTTTCGAGTACTCCGTTAGCTACTACATTCTCCAGTTCTTCAATGATATAGGCGTATACGTCACCGATAGCTGATTTTGGATAACCTGTCTGGGCATTGGCTACGTATTCTTTCATCAAAGGTACACCCCCGAAGGTGTTAACTAATATATAATAATAATTTGCAGCCAGTACGCGTGCTTCATCCACGCGCTTATTACGTAATATTTCATCAATTTCTGCATCTTGGGCATAATGCTTCACGGCGTAAGCTGCACGAATTCCTTTATAACATGCTGTATAAAGTTCTTTCATTACGCTATTTTCCGGATTCAGGGTTTCATATTCATGCAATTCATCATTAATGTAGTTGCGTCCGTCGGCATACATGTCCGTACCTGCATTGAAATAGGTTGTATAACTGGAAGAGGCATAAATATCCCGTAAAGTTTCATAGGCATTGGATACCAAGGATTCAAATCCCGACTTCGTAGAGAAGTATTCTTTGTCCGTCACGTTCGATTTATTATCCGTAGTTAAAAAACCGTCACAACTTACCATCCAGGCGGAGAAAACCAGTAGGATAGCTATATATATAAACTTTTTCATATCACTTATCTTTGCTTTAAAAATTAGAATTTGATGTTCGCACCTATTTGATAAGTCACTGAAGCAGGACCACCATCGGTCAGCTTGGCACCTGCCCATTCCGGGTCAAAGCCTTCATAGTCCGTGAAACAGAATGGGTTCAGTACATTGACGTAAAGGCGCAAATGTTGTAATCCGGCTTTAGCAATCCATTTCTTGGGGAATGTATATCCCAAGCAAATGTTTTTTACTTTTACAAAAGAAGTCTTCTGATATTGAAAGCCTTCTCCCTTCGCGCTACCTTTATCAGAAAAGTAGCCACCGGCCGATGTGTCCGAATTGTTAGGATAAGGATATTTGCCGTAATGAGTTTCAGTGGTATATACTATATCACCGGTAGCGTGATTGATGGTAGGCGTACCTTTAGGAATATAGAAATCCATTGCCATATGTTGGTTGCCACGGTCAGACCATTTCATGTATTTATCATGGAAATAACTGCGTGACCACTGTCCTTGTTTAGTATAAATCATTACTGAAAAGTCAAAACCTTTGTAGTACATGCTTGAACTCAAGCTTCCCATCCATTTAGGATCTGTGCAACCATATATCTGTTTATCTTCATCGGTGATTTTGCCATCATTATTCCAGTCGTTTACAGCTACCTGTCCTTCATACCATTTGTAGTTCTTACCATATTTGGCATAAAATTCCTGCAAGGTATAATGGATATCTCCATCTTCTGTATGCATAGTTACTCCTTTATCGGTGATGACATCGGTGTGAGTATAATCACGGAGTACATTCAAAGGCTTACCTATAAAGCGGTTGGAAGCTACCTCGTCTACTTTCCCATTGCTGAGTTCCAGTATTTTGTTCCAGTTCTTGGAGTAATTGAGGCTTAAATCCCAAGTGAAATTCTGGTTTCTGATAACTCCGAACTGGACTCCCAATTCTACACCGGTATTGCGAACCGAGCCTACATTAAAAGTGGCTTTCGTTTCCCCTGTCTCAATGGGAACAATGCGATCCATTATCTGTCCGTCGGATAGCCTGTGATAGAAGTCGGCGGTCAGGTTAATGCGATTGTCCAATACGCTGAAATCTATACCGAAATCAAATTCCTTCACTTTTTCCCAGATGAGCTTTGTGTTGACCAATCCATTGGGATAATAGCCTTGCACTTCCGAACCATCCAATACTACGTAGCTGGGACCTGAAGCTGTGGCAATTGTCACGTAATCTCCTACGTTATTGTTTCCCGTAACACCATAAGACAGGCGTAGTTTCAAGTTATCCAACCAATCCGTATCTTTCAAAAAGTTCTCTTCCGACATGCGCCAGGCCAGAGCAACAGACGGGAACCATCCCCAACGTTTGCCTTTGGCAAAACGCGAAGAACCGTCGGTACGTGCAGTAGCAGTAGCCATGTATTTACCCTTATAAGAATAATTCAGTCGAAGAGCTCCGGATACTAATGTAGACTCTGTATAAGAAGAACTAATCTCTTTATCACCGGAAGCTTTATTCATTGCATGGAATGAGAGCATATCGTCAGATATCCCAAATCCTTTCAGAGTATAGATTTCTTTGTCAGAACGATACATAGAGAACAGACCCATAGCGCCAAATGTATGATTACCTATCGTCTTGTTAAAGTCAATCTGGTTATCCCAAGTCCAGTCCAAGCGGTCTGTAGTCTCGACTTCTGCAGAGTTCGTACCATTTATCTGATAATAATTCGATCCTGATGGATTACGGTCGTTCACTCCGGTTGCATTGAACATACCTTGCCGTCCATGATAAAAATTAGGTGAGAAAGTAGTTGTAAACTTCAAACCGTTCATAATATTGGCCCGCAAATAAACATTACCGAAAACATGAAATTTGCGTGTCTGATTCGTATAGTTTTCATCTGCCAGATCATTTAATGGACTGATAGTGGAAGTGAACTGTCCCGTAGACTCAAAAGCATCTTTTGAACCGGGATTGTTGATGATATTCCCATTTGCATCATAAGGTGCTACAAAAGGATTAAAATAAAAGGCATTCTCATAGGGGCAATATGTACTGTTTGTACTAAAATCATCCTGTACCGTATAGGCCATATTTACCGTGAAGCCGGCATCAAACACTTTTGAGATTTTTCCGTCCAGAGCACCTTTAATATTAAACCGGGAATAGTTATTATGCTTGAACACATTTTCTTCTCCCTGGTACCCCAAGCCTAAACGATAATTAAGATTCTCAGTAGCACCATTTGCACTGATATAATGATTCTGTTGTGAGCCGGTCCTGGTAACAAGGTCGGTCCAGTCATAACCATCTGTTCCGGACATCATCATTTCATATATCTTAGAATCCCTGTAGTTAGTCCCACCATTGCGTTTTAAGAAGGTAGTTTCTAAGTCAGATTGCTTTATTTCATAGTGAGGAATTCCATTTGCATCCACTCCCTTACGACTGGAACCGTCAAAAGCCTCAGAAGTCAGGACAGTGTGGCGTGCGAAACGATAGTCGATAAACTCTTGGGCATTCATGAAATCAGGCATACGCGCTACTTTCCGAATACCATAGTAGCCGTCGTATGATATAGATACGCGTTGAGGTTTTCCTGCTCCTTTGGCACCTTTCGTAGTAATCATTATCACACCCGCGGAAGCACGCGAGCCATAGATGGCGGTAGATGAAGCATCTTTCAATACATCCACGCGTTCTATATCTTCCGGGTTCAGGAAATCCATAGATGAGCATACAATACCATCAATGACATAAAGAGGGGAAGCCTGTTTGTTGATGGAAGCTTGACCACGTATCTGTATATTAAATCCACCGCCGGCACGGCTGTTGGACTGGGTAATGTTGACTCCCGGAACTGCTCCCTGCAATGCATCTTCCAGGCGGGTGGAACCTCTGGCGGCAAGTTCTTCGGAAGAAATGGAGCCTACCGCACCTGTTAAATCCGATTTCTTCATTGTGCCGTATCCCACCACTACGACTTCATCCAGTGTTTCAGCATCTTCCGATAAAGTCAAGTTAAAAGAAGTCTGTCCTTTAACTTGTACTTCCAGTGTTTTATATCCGATAAAACTAACCTGGATAGTTCCATTGGCCGGAACATCAGAGAGGGTGAAATTACCATCCATATCAGTTATTGTGCCATTAGTAGTACCTTTCAACACAATACTGGCTCCGATGACGGTTTCTCCGTTAGTGTCAGTTACAGTTCCCTTAATTTTGCCGGTTTGCTGAGAAGAGTAAGTCGGTTCCGGTTCATTAGTTGCATGCGCTACGTGACTACCGGAAAGAAGCACCGCGCAAATCATAATCGCTATCAGCGATTTTCTGTTTCCATAGAAAATAAGTTTCATAGGCCAACCTTTTTAAATTAGACATTAAAGTTTTTAACGTCGCAAAGGTAGTTGGCTGGTTGTTCGGAATGGGTGAAGCATCGTCCGGTAAGGTTGAAACATGTTCCTTCTACCTTTTAAGAACATGTTTCAACCTCACTTATACTGGGGAGATTATGCGTTTTTAGCCGCTTTCATCGCGTATTCTGTCGGCTGCATACCAAATTCTTTCTTGAAACAGATGGAAAAGTACTTGGGGTCATTGAAACCTACCTGATAGGCGAGGTCGGAGATACGTATGTTCTTATTCTCATCCATAATGTTGCAGGCGGCCTTTAGGCGGATGCTGCGTACAAAGCCTGTCGTATTCAGCCCCGTCAGTGATTTGAGTTTCTTGTGCAGGGTGGTGCGGCTTGTCGCCATTTCATCGATAAATTGGGGAACGTCAAAGTCCGTATCACTCAGATGCCTGTTCACACAAGCAATGGCATCCTGCAAGAACTTCTCATCGTCCGAAGCGATGTTCGTGAAGAACTGGAATTTGATGTGATGCACCTTGTCTGTTTCCCCTTTTTGCAGATATTTCCGGTTGCGCAGCAGCAGCCTTCTGCGTACCTCCCACCATATTAATGCCAAGACTGATACGGATATGAATGCATAAACAAGATATGCCCACCAAGTGGCCCAGAAAGGAGGTCTGATGGTTATTTCCATTTTCCGTATTTCTCCCCAATCTCCATTCTCGTTCGTGGCACGTAGCTCAAAGACGTATTCTCCCGGAGATAGTTTGGAGTAATAGGCATTGCGGTTGGAGGCATTTACATAATGCCAGTCGGTGTCGAGTCCTTGCAATCTGTAGGCGTAATTATTCTGTTGGGGATGATTGTAAGTGAGGGAAGCAAAGCATATGGTGAAATTGGAATATGCGGCAGGGACAACGAGTTGTTCCGTAAAATCGGCGGTGAAAGGGCTGATTTCTCTTCTTTTATTTTCCGGCATCTGCTCCAATGATTTCCCGTCTATCCATATATCCGTAATGCATAAAGAGACATCAGAGTGATTTTCTTCGGCCATTTTAGAGTTGAACGTAACGATGCCGCGACTGCAACCGAAGTAGAAAGTCCCGTTACGATAGAAGGATGCATTCTGATTGAAGAAGTTATCGGCCAATCCGTCGGCCACCGTAAATATCCGTACCCGCCCTTTCTCTTCTCCGGTAATTGTCAGCTTCACCAGTCCCTGGTTAGTACCCAGCCAAAGGTTTCCGTTATTGTCTTCCTCCATGCTGCCAACCATATCTCCCGGCAAATTGTATTCCTGATGAACAGACCGAAAGCAGTCATTCTGTGCGTCATACAGGCAAAGCCCGCTTCCTTCCGTTCCCACCCAAACCTTTCCACTCTTATCCAGAAGAAAGCAAAGTGGAGTGTTGACCGGTAACAAGCCATTTTCAATGCAGTAATTCTTGCATTGCAAAGACCCGGGTTGTTCCATATTGCCGGTGACGTGGACGATACCATTATTATTGGTTGCCAGCCACAGAGAGCCGTTATTATCTTCCATGATGCTGGTTATCTCTTTAGAAAGTAATTTATCGGCATCGGGCAATTGATTGAAACAGTATTCGCGGCCATCCTGATAACGCACACTAAGCCCTTTATATGTCCCCAACCACCAATTCCCTTTCCGGTCTTCGTGCACCCAATAGACTAAATCGTGAGGTATAAAACCGCAATTCGAGGCCCTGTATTGGTGGACAATCTTCCCATCCCGGCAAGCTATCACCCCTCCATCATGGATAGCAAGCAGCACCTCCCGGGCAGATGGACTGTAAGAAATATGATAGGGGCGCTTGGAGGGAATCAAAGTCACTTTCTCGTCTTCCGACTGATAATCAATTCCATATCCGAAGCCTACCCAGGAAGCTCCGCTTTCTTCCACATACAGGGTAGAGATAATATCCGTAAAAGATTTCCCGTTGCCACGCGGATAAAAGACTTCAAAAGGACGTGTGCGGGTATTCACATGAAAGACTCCGGCGCCTTTGGTACCAATCCACATCAAGCCATTTTTATCGCGAAAGACGGTGTTCACTTCACGGACAGGCAGATAGTGTTCTGAACCCGACTCTCGGTAGTTTATAAATTTCCCTTCATCGGTCAAGTCCATGATGCTGACCCCATTCCGTGTACCCAGCCATAACGAATGAGTTTGCAGGTCTTCGTGAATGGAATAAATATAATCGGAAGAGAGGGACAGCGTGTTAAGAGCATCGTGCTTATAAGCTTTTTCTACAGATAATGTCTTCTTATCAGGAGAGAAGTTTACCTTATACAGCCCGGAACCGCTTGTCCCCACCCATAATGCCCCTTTGGAATCCTGAAATAAAGCTAATACGGAGTTGCTCTCATCCAACGGAGGATAGTGCGTGAACTTATTCTCCTTTATATTATAGTGGAAAAGCCCATCCTGCCATGTGCCAATCAATAAATCACCGTTTTCATCTTCAAGCAAGGTTTGAATGTTGATTTGCTCGGGTACTTCACCTTTGCAATTCTTGCTTGTCATTAACTCTAATGTATCTAGCTCTGCATTATAACAAGCCATTCCACGGATATATCCCAGATAAACTTTATTATCTTTGGTTACGTGAATTTCGTTCAAGCGATGTTTGCTTATTCCTTCCAGCTTCATTTTCCTCATTTTGCCTGTTTGCTTATCGAGTACGCAAAGTCCTTCATGCGTCCCTATCCAAAGGCGGTGGGAATAATCTTCTTCTACGCAAATCACATTATTATTAACCAAAAGTCCGGGAGTGTAAAGGTTGGATTTATATGTACGAACTTCGTAACCGTCGTAACGGAATAATCCATAGAATGTAGAAATCCAGATATATCCATCCCTGTCCTGATAAACTTGGTGAACCATGCTGTTGGGTAATCCTTCCGGTGTGGAGAATTGCTTGAATTCCAGATTATCGAAGCGGGTCTGTGCTTGTCCGGAAAGAAATGATAAGGTTATTATCAGGAGAGCCAATGCTGCTTTAAGTGTTCTCATACTGCATGCTATTAGATTTCATTGGGCAAACTTACGAAAATCTTGGAATTCATAGCTTCTTTCTTAGGCACTTTTATTCTTTTTCCCTGCCAACGCTTAGTTCTTTGCTTACGAATGCTTATTCTTTCCACCGTGGAGGTTTTTTCTTTCCACCATGGTGGAAAGAAACTTTCTCCGTGATGGAAAGAAACTTTCCCCACGGTGGAAAGAATAAATGTCTACTGCGATTTTTCTTAGCCGTCGCAGGGAAAAAACATAAAAGTAGCGAGCTGAGTGTCTTTTCCTGATTTAGCTAGACGCTTTTTCTTTTTATAAACGATATCAGTAGACTGTTCTTTAGAATATTGTACTGCTTCAGTAGTCACTTCTTCCTAAGTCCTGCTGATATAGTAGACACAGCAAAGTGAGTTGTGCTGATTCTGTTGACAGTCGCCTTGCTGGACTTGCAGAGCCCGTGCTTGCTTGTTCGGCAAGACAGGGTGCCCCTGGATGGGGCATTCTGTCTTTGTCAGGTGCGCTGGCATACGCCTTCGCCCGGACTTGCTGTTCGGCTTTGCAAAGATATTGCATCCTTCTTTTTATTGCTACTTGTAGAAGGATATTTTTTCTTCTGCCACATTTTCTTCTGTATTCCCTTCTCCAGATGCGCCACAGCAGGAATTTTGTACCCGATGCTCATATGCGGCCTGCGATAGTTATAGAAATGTATGTAGCGACCTATTGCATTTCTTGCGTGCCCGATGTCATTGAAACGGCCTCGAGGATGGCTGCTTTCCGCCTTAATAATCCCGTTGATACGTTCCGCAACGGCATTGTCGGTGGGTTTGTAGTCTTCCGTCATACTGATGGCAATGCCATGTTTCTGAAGAAGTGCCACGTATGGGTCGCAACAGTATTGTACGCCACGATCCGAGTGATGTATCAGGCCCGTAAGATTTTCATCTCCTGTCATTTCAACAGCCTGCTCTATAGCCTGTTGCAATGCATTGATGGTTGCCGATACCCGTAAGGTGTCGGCAAGCACCCATCCCACTATCTTATGGGAGTAGGCATCAGTAGTCAGATGCAGATAACAGACTTCACCATTGGCAAGTGGTATATAAGTAATGTCGCTGACCCACAACTGGTTGGCTGAAGTCAAGGTAAGCCCTTGGATTAAGTTCTTCCACTTGTGGTAGCGATGGTTGGAGTTCGTTGTATGCCGGGTCTTGCGGGCAGGAAGCATCAAACGGTGTTGCCGGAGCAATGCATAAAAGCTGTCCCGGCCAGGCATGAACCTGGATCCAAAAAGCACAGTGAGCATAATCCACAGTTTGTAACCGCCTATACCCGGATCTTCGATACGGATATCACGGACAGCATCCAGCATGAGACGTTCCCTATGTATCTGACTCTCAATGTCAGCCTTTGACTGGTAGTAGGCTTGACGACAATGGCCAAACAGACGGCAGGCCAGCGCAACTTTCAGGTTGCGCTGACTGACCAGTTCCGTTACGATTTGGCCCCAGATTTTTTTGATAGGGATGTTGAAGAGTTCTTCAGCACGTGTGATCATCAGTTCACGAGCTTCTGTTTCCAACTTGGAAAGACAGGGCCTTCTCCAGCTCTTTAATGCGCTTTTTTAATTGTGCATTTTCATCTTTGTAGGCTTCCTTACTGCGATTGGACATCTCTGGTGATTCTTGTTCAGAAAGCAAAGATAGCTTTTCTGAAAAATTATCATACTTTTTAATCCAACTATTTAGCAAGGCAGGGCAACAAATGCCATGCTCACGGCAAAAGGCATGCTTGCTCAGCCCGGACTGGTAGTAAGAGTGAAGAAAAAACAGTTTTTCTTCTTCAAGGTAAAAAAAGCTTTCGTTTAGAGTTCATAATAGTAACACATTTATTAGTTGGTTAATGTGTCTACCTATATCAGTCTAAGACAGAGAACTTAATTCAAACACTTACTTTATCGCCCTATCACTTTAGTACATTTTGTTCATTAGAAAGATGATGAAGGAGGCTTTTGATGCGGTTGCCCTGCAACATTCCTGATTGCTCCATTTTTCTGTACTTTTGGGGTATCTTTCTGATTAATACGCTAAATATGAAAAGATTCTTGCATTTATTGAGCCAATTGCGTTATTTTGAAAATGTTTTTGTGGCTAACTTTGCTTTCGAACAATTAAAATAGTTAGATACCATGAAAAGATTATTTATCTCGTTATTTTTAGTGACGTTTTTTATTTCGGAGAGTGTGGCTCAGTGGAAGCCTGTCGGTGATAAGATAAAGACTAATTGGGCGGAACAAATCAATCCGTCTCAAGTTTTACCGGAGTATCCACGACCAATTATGCAACGTAATGATTGGAAGAACCTGAATGGCTTGTGGGATTATGCAATTATTGATAAAGGTGGAGCTATACCAACCAATTTTGAAGGACAGATTCTTGTTCCCTTTGCGATAGAATCCTCCCTGTCCGGAGTAGGAAAGAGAGTGAATGAGAAGCAGGAAGTGATTTATCAACGGAGTTTCGACGTGCCATCGGCTTGGAAAGGCAAACAAGTTCTGTTGCATTTCGGTGCTGTCGATTGGAAAACAGATGTATGGGTGAATGGTGTTAAAGTTGGAAGCCATACCGGAGGATTCACTCCGTTCTCTTTCGACATAACTCCTGCTTTGGCTGCCAAAGGTAATAATACCCTGGTGGTGAAAGTGTGGGATCCTACGGACAGAGGACCTCAACCCCGTGGCAAACAGGTGAATAGACCGGAAGGTATTTGGTATACCCCTGTAACCGGTATCTGGCAAACTGTATGGCTGGAACCTGTTAGTGGAAAACATATTGAAAACCTTCGCATTACTCCTGATATTGACCGCAATTTGTTGACGGTAAAGGCTGAACTGAATGCCAATTGTGCAACAGACCTCGTTGAAGTGAATGTATATGATGGCAATCAACTGGTAGCTGCCGGTAAGAGTATCAATGGAGAAGCTGTAGAGGTGGCTATGCCTGAAAATGCTAAGTTATGGAGTCCTGATTCTCCTTTCCTTTATACCTTGAAAGTAGCCCTGAAGGATGGAGGTAAAATTGTGGACAAGGTGGATAGCTATGCAGCTATGCGTAAATATTCTACTCGCCGGGATGCTAACGGTATTGTACGCCTGGAATTGAATAATGAAGCGTTGTTCCAGTTTGGACCGCTTGATCAGGGTTGGTGGCCTGATGGTTTGTATACAGCTCCTACGGATGAGGCTTTGCTGTATGACATCCAGAAGACGAAAGATTTTGGTTTTAATATGATTCGTAAGCATATCAAAGTTGAGCCTGCCCGTTGGTATACCTATTGTGACCAGCTTGGAATTATTGTATGGCAAGATATGCCGAGTGGTGACCGCAATCCACAGTGGCAGATGCGTCAATATTTTAATGGTACGGAAATGAAGCGTTCTGCAGAATCTGAAGGTTATTATCGCAAAGAATGGAAGGAAATTATAGATTGCCTGTATTCTTATCCTTGTATTGGTACCTGGGTGCCGTTCAACGAGGCTTGGGGACAGTTTAAAACGGTAGAAATAGCTGAATGGACAAAGCAATATGATCCGACCCGTCTGGTGAATCCGGCAAGTGGTGGTAACCATTATCCTTGTGGTGATATGCTCGACCTGCACCATTATCCCGCACCGGAAATGTTTTTATATGACGGTCAGCGTGCAACGGTTTTAGGTGAATATGGTGGTATCGGTTTGGTTTTGAAAGATCACCTTTGGGAGCCGAACCGTAACTGGGGTTATGTACAGTTCAATTCTTCTAAAGAGGCTACGGATGAATATGTGAAGTATGCCGATATGTTATATCGGATGATTGACAGAGGATTCTCGGCAGCTGTTTATACGCAGACTACTGACGTAGAAGTGGAAGTGAATGGTTTTATAACTTATGACCGTAAGGTAATCAAGCTGGATGAAAAGCGTGTGAAAGAAATTAATACACGTATTTGTAATTCATTAAAGAAATAATCTTTCCTAAAAAAGGAGGGAACTATGAATCGAACTATTATAAAGCTTTTCCTCTGTTTGTGCATAGTGACGGCATTGCCGTCCTATGCCTATAATACCGTTCACTATTATTTCAGAACGGTAGATATCAGAAATGGTCTTTCTCAGAACTCTGTGAATTGTATTTTCCAGGATAAGAAAGGCTTTATGTGGTTTGGTACTAAAGATGGCTTGAGCCGCTACGACGGTTTGTTTTTTCGCATCTATAACAATGAAAATTCGAATCTGGGTAGGAATTTCATAACGGTGCTTTATGAAGATAGTAAGGGGAATATATGGGTCGGAACCGATGGTGGACTTTATATTTATAATCCTATACTTGATTCTTTTACCGAATTCAATTTAGTAAGTGATAAAGGGACCATTATTCGGGATTTCGTAACTATGATAAGGTGCGATGAACATTCAAATCTTTGGATATCGGTTGAGAATCAGGGGCTGTTTTACTATAATAGTAGCGAAAACAAATTGCAGAATTACCTTCATGATGCAGGACTGGCCAACGTTCATCGTTTCTGGTTAAATGGGAATACCTGTTGGCTGGCATTGTATGGTGATAATCTTTATTATACAAAGGCTGACTTTGAATCGCCTTTACAGCCTTTTAAGGATGCGAATGGCGATGAGATATTCAAAGATGATATCATCAATTGTGAGATTGTCGGTCCTCATAATTACACTTACATAGCATCATCGAACGGATTGACTGAGGTTAATTTTGTGACGGGTAAATCCCGTAGGATTTTGGATGCTTTTGCACGTACGTTAGAATTTAAGTCCGATGATGAATTATGGGTAGGTACGGAAAAGGGATTGTACATTTATAATTTGACGACCGACAAGATCACACACCTGACGGTACCCGATCAAGATGACTCCTATGCGTTATCAGACAATGCTATTTATTCGATTTATCGCGATAGTGAGAATGGAATGTGGGTAGGTTCTTATTTTGGTGGCGTAAATTATTATCCGTATCAATGGACCTATTTTGAGAAGTTTTATCCGAGAGAGGAGATTAAGTTTTTTGGTCGTCGGGTGCGTGAGATATGTGAAGGCAATGACGGTACTTTATGGATAGGTACTGAAGATAAAGGATTGTTTAATTTTGATCCGGAGACAGAAAAAATGGTACCATTTGAGCATCCGGATATATATAAGAATGTCCATGCTCTTTGTCTGGATGGAGATGATTTATGGGTCGGTACTTTTTCGGGGGGATTGAATAAGGTGAATTTACGTACCAGACAAGTGAAGCATTATTTCAAAGATAAAGGTGAAGGGGCGCTGACTGCCAGTGATGCTTTTACTGTTTGCAAAACTGCTACGGAGGATATCTGGATAGGAACAACATCCGGTTTATTCAAATATAATCGTTCTTTTGATAATTTTACCCATATTCCACAGTTGGGAAATTTGTTCGTTTATGATATTTTAGAGGATTTTGAGGGGAATTTGTGGTTCGCTACTTTCTCAAATGGGGTATTCGCGTACAATACTCAGACCCAACAATGGAAGAGTTATCTTTCAAATGAAAAAGATTCGACTTCTCTCTCTTATAACAAGGTAATTTCTATTTGCGAGGACAGCAAGAAGCGTTTGTGGTTTATGACGATGGGAAAGGGGTTCTGCCGTTATAATCGGGAAACGGATAATTTTACACGTTACGATACGTCAAAAGGGCTTCCTAACAATACCGTCTACAAAATGGTTGAAGACAAACGGGGAAACCTTTGGGTTACAAGTAATTATGGACTTACTTGCTTTAATCCGGATAGTGAGGCTATGCATGTATATACTACGGCAAATGGGTTACTGAGCAATCAGTTCAATTTCCAGTCTGGATATCGTGACAAGAGAGGGCGTATCTATTTCGGCAGTATTAATGGGTTTGTCATATTTGATCCGGATAATTTTGTCGAGAATACTTTTCTTCCTCCGGTGGTCATTACCGACTTTTATCTGTTTAATAAACGCTTTTCTGTGGATACTCCGGGATCTCCTTTACGGCAGAATATAACTTATGCTGACAATATAGAGCTTGATGCAGACCAAAATTCTTTTGCCTTCCAGGTGGCAGCTTTAAGCTATCAGGCACCGGAGATGAACCGCCTGATGTATAAGCTGGAAGGCTTTGATCAGGAGTGGTATATGTTGGGGCGAAATTCTATGATTACTTATTCTAATTTACCCTATGGTAGTTATACGTTGCGTATAAAAGGATCTAATGGTGATGGAAAATGGAATGATGTGGAACGGATGCTCAATGTACGTATTCGTCCTCCTTTTTACTTATCAGTGTGGGCATACGTTATTTATGTTATCTTGGTTCTGTGTTCATTGGTTGCCACTATTTTGTATTTCAAAAGACGGACGCAACAAAGACATCGGTTGGCAATGGAGAAGTTTGAACGGGAAAAGGAACGTGAACTTTACTCTGCGAAAATCGATTTCTTTACGAATGTAGCGCATGAGATACGCACTCCGCTCACATTGATAAAAAGTCCGCTTGAGAATGTCCTGCTTTCTAAAAAGGTTTCTGACGAGATCAGGGACGATTTGGAAGTGATGGATCTGAATACAAACCGCTTGCTTGATTTGGTAAATCAATTGCTTGATTTCCGTAAGACGGAGACGCAAGGATTTCAATTGAACTTTGTGGAATGTGACGTTGTAGATATATTGCAAAAGACCTATAAGCGTTTTAAGCCTTTGGCACGTGAGAAGGGACTAGAACTTACCATTGATTCTCCGGAGAGTCTGTATGCCTCGGTAGATAGGGAAGGACTGACCAAGATCATCAGTAATTTGATGACAAATGGCGTGAAATATTCGGAAACATATATCCGCATTAAGTTATACGTTGAGGGGGATCAGATGTTGCTCCTGGCGTGTAATGACGGACGTGTGGTTCCGCTGGAGATGCGTGAAGAGATATTTAAACCATTCGTTCAATACAAAGCCGGAGTGCTGCATTCTGTTTCCGGTACGGGTATAGGATTGCCTTTGGCGCGTTCGCTTGCCGAACTTCATGGAGGGACTTTGTGTATGGTAGATTCCATGGAAAGCAATCAGTTTTTGCTTTCGCTTCCGATAAAACATGCCCATACAATACAGACAAAAGAGCAAGTTGTGCCTGAAGAATCTTTTGAAAGTCAGGAGGCTAAAGAAGAAGTTGATTCGCAAAATCGTTATACGTTACTTGTTGTAGAGGATAGTTTGGAAATGCAGGCGTTCATTGTAAAACAATTATCGGCGAAATACCGGGTTTTGACAGCCTTAAATGGTGTGGAAGCCTTGAAAGTATTGGAAGAACACACCGTCAATCTGGTTATTTCGGATGTCATGATGCCTGAAATGGATGGACTGGAATTATGCGAGCATTTAAAATCTGCGGTTGATTATAGCCATATTCCTGTTATTTTATTGACAGCTAAGACCACCCTTCAGGCTAAGATCGAAGGTATGAAGCTTGGGGCGGATGTCTATATAGAGAAACCTTTTTCTGTGGAATATCTTAAGGTTTGTGTTTCTAACTTGCTAAGTAACCGTGAGAAACTTCGTGTTGCTTTCGTTCATTCACCTTTTGAACAGGTCAACAGTATGGCAATGACTAAAGCGGATGAAACTTTTTTAAAGACCTTGAAAGAAGTAGTGGTCGCAAATATGCAGGATCCAGACTTTAATTTGGATGATATGGCAAGCCAGCTGAATATGAGCCGTTCAAGTCTTAACCGGAAAATAAAAGGTATATTGGATATGACTCCGAATGATTACATTCGTTTGGAGCGTTTAAAGAAAGCGGTGCAATTACTCAAAGAGGGGGAATGCCGGATAAATGAGGTTTGTTACATGATCGGTTTTAATACCCCTTCTTATTTTGCCAAATGCTTCCAGAAACAGTTTGGTGTTTTGCCTAAGGACTTTATAAAATAGCTATGAGGAGGGTTTGGTACTATTTTTGCATTGTTTGAGTGGATTTTTATATTTTATATCTTAAAATTTCACTACTTTTGGGCTGTTATTTTTATATGGGTATTCTGCCTGGAAAAAGAAAGGAGTATATCTGGATTTTATTTTAAAGACCATATTATGAAAGATACATTAATCAACAGAAGAGAATTCCTTAAAAATATAGGGGTGCTTGGAGCTGGGGTGTTGTTGTCAGCAAGTCCTTGGCTTTCTGCCTTTTCGGAAGTTAAGGAAACTTCCAATGAAAAATGCCGTTTGGCTGTTATTGGGCCGGGATCACGGGGACGCTTTTTGATGAGTTTCCTGATACAGAATCCTAAAGTGGATATTGTGGCATTGTGTGATATTTACCAGCCTTCCATTGATGAGGGGTTGAAACTTGCCCCGAAAGCGAAGGTTTATAATGACTACCGGAGACTACTGGAGGACAAAACGATTGACGCGGTATTGGTGGCTACTCCCCTTAATTCCCATTGCCAGATTGTATTAGATGCTTTTGACGCCGGTAAACATGTGTTCTGTGAAAAGACCATAGGTTTTACGATGGAAGAGTGCTACCGCATCTATCAGAAGCACATCAGTACGGGCAAGATATTCTTCACCGGTCAGCAGCGCCTTTTTGACCCGCGATATATAAAAGTAATGGAGATGGTACACGCCGGTACATTTGGCGAGATCAATGCTATCCGTACTTTCTGGAACCGGAATGGAGATTGGAGACGGGAAGTTCCTTCGCCTGAGCTGGAACGTTTGATAAACTGGCGTTTGTATCGCGAATATTCCAAGGGTTTGATGACTGAATTGGCTTGCCATCAGCTACAGATCGGAAGTTGGGCTTTGCAAAAGCTTCCTGAGAAGGTGATGGGACATGGAGCCATCACTTACTGGAAAGACGGCCGTGAAGTGTATGACAATGTAAGTTGTATATATGTGTTTGATAATGGAGTGAAGATGACGTTCGATTCTGTCATATCCAATAAATTCTATGGCTTGGAAGAGCAAATCATGGGTAATCTGGGAACAGTAGAGCCTGAAAAGGGTAAGTATTATTTTGAGAGTGTAGCCCCTGCACCCGGATTCTTGCAGATGATCAATGATTGGGAGAATAAAGTCTTTGATTCTTTGCCTTTTGCCGGTACCAGTTGGGCACCGGAAACTGCCAACGAAAACAAGGGAGAATTTATTTTGGGAGAACGTCCTAAATCGGATGGTACTTCTTTGCTGCTGGAGGCTTTTGTAGAGGCCGCTATTACCCGCAAGCAGCCGAAACGTATAGCCGAAGAGGGTTATTATGCAAGTATGCTGTGCTTATTGGGCGATCAGGCTTTGCTGGAAGAAAAAGTACTTTACTTCCCCGATGAGTATAAAATAGATTATCTGAATCATAAAGCTAAAACAATAGAAGCCGTATGAAAAATACAGTTATTACCGCTCGCCGGAAAAAGATAGAATTGCTGACCTTGCTGGTATGTTTCATTATCGGCAACTTGGCAAATTTGTATGCAATAATCTCCTATAAAACCCCTTTCTCGGAGATGCTGACATCTATTTTCTATGTTCTGGCATTTTCGTGTGTGCTTTATGCCTTTTGGACCCTATTGCGACTTTTATTCTACGGAATAAGAAATTTGTTCCTTAAGAAGAAAAGTGAAGTATAGAGATAATTGAAATAGAATTACTTAATTAATACCAATGAGATAATGACAACACGAAGAGATTTTTTGAAGACCATGACCATGGCTTCTGCCGGATTGGCATTGGGTGCTGGTGATATACTGGCAAATCCCACCTTTGCATCGCAAAGAAAGATAACAGATAAGGTGAAGATTGCCTATGTAGGTATTGGCAATCGTGGCGAACAGATTATTGGGGACTTTGCCCGTACCGGTATGGTAGAGGTTGTAGCTTTGTGTGATGTTGATATGGGAGCACCCCATACGCAAAAGGTGATGAACCAGTATCCCAAAGCAAAGCGTTTCCGTGATTTTCGCCAGATGTTCGATAAGGCAGGCAATGAGTTTGATGCTGTAGCTATAGCAACGCCTGACCATTCCCATTTCCCTATCAGCATGCTGGCTCTGGCGTCAGGTAAACATGTATATGTAGAGAAACCTCTGGCACGTACTTTCTATGAAGGTGAGTTGTTGATGCAGGCTGCGTTGAAACGGCCTAATCTGGTGACCCAAGTGGGTAATCAGGGGCACTCTGAAGCTAATTACTTCCAGTTTAAGGCATGGATGGATGCCGGTATCATCAAGATGTGACGGCTGTAACAGCGCATATGAATAATCCCCGTCGTTGGCATAAGTGGGATACGAACATCTATAAGTTCCCTGCAGGACAACAATTGCCGAAAGATATGGAATGGGACCCTTGGCTGGGAGTAACTCCTTATCATGAATATAACAAGGACTATCATTTGGGTCAGTGGCGTTGCTGGTACGATTTCGGCATGGGCTGTCTGGGCGATTGGGGCGCGCATATTCTGGATACGGTTCATGAGTTCCTGGAATTGGGATTGCCTTATGAAATAACGATGCAGTATGCCAACGGGCATAATGATTTCTTCTTCCCTTATTCTTCCACGATCCTGTTCCGCTTCCCTCAACGTAAGGGTATGCCGCCGGTTGATATCACTTGGTACGATGGTTTGGATAATCTTCCTCCTATCCCTGCCGGTTATGGTGTATCCGGTCTGGATCCTAACATTCCTACAACAAACCAGGGAGATGCTCCGGCTGCGAAGTTGAATCCCGGAAAGATTATTTATTCAAAAGAACTTACCTTTAAGGGTGGAAGTCACGGTAGCACACTATCTATCATTCCTGAGGAAAAGGCAAAGGAAATGGCTGATAAGTTACCGGAAGTGCCTAAGAGCCCGTCCAATCACTTTGAGAATTTCTTGTTAGCTTGTATGGGTCAAGAAAAGACTCGTTCTCCGTTTGAAATTAACGGTGTTCTGGGTCAGGTATTCTCATTGGGAGTAATGGCTCAGCGTCTCAATACGCAGTTATTCTTTGATCCTCGCACGAAGCAGATTACGAATAATGAATTTGCTAATGCCAGGTTGGTAGGAGTACCGCCACGTAAGGGATGGGATGAGTTTTATAAAATGTAATAGCATCATATTAAAATAATTAATAGAAGAGATATCAATATGAAAAAAAGAATTATTTGTTGCTTCTGTTTGTGTTTTGTACCTCTATGGTTTCAGCACAGAATTGGGAGCCTCTTTTCAATGGAAAGAATCTGAGTGGCTGGAAGAAACTGAATGGTAAGGCCGAATACAAAGTAGTGGATGGCGCTATTGTGGGTGTTTCAAAGATGAATACTCCTAATACCTTCCTGGCTACCAAGAAAACGTATGGTGACTTTATCCTGGAATTTGATTTCAAGATAGACGATGGATTGAATTCTGGCGTACAAGTACGTAGTGAAAGCAAGAAAGACTATCAGAAGGGCCGTGTACATGGCTATCAGTTTGAAATAGACCCTTCAAAGCGTGCATGGTCGGGTGGTATCTATGATGAGGCTCGCCGTAACTGGCTGTATCCTTTGACACAGAATCCAGCAGCTAAAACAGCTTTCAAAAATAATGAGTGGAATAAGGCTCGTATTGAGGCTGTAGGTAATTCTATTGCTACCTGGATTAATGGAGTACCTTGTGCTAATATTTGGGATGATATGACTCCTGTAGGCTTTATTGCTTTGCAAGTACATGCTATCGGCAACGCAGCTGATGAAGGAAAGACTGTTAGCTGGAAGAATATCCGCATTTGTACTACAGATGTAGAACGTTACCAGACAGCTCAAAAAGCACCGGAAATCAATGTTATTCCTAATACAATTTCTCCGAACGAAGCCAAAGAAGGTTGGGCACTCCTTTGGGATGGCAAGACTTCCGAAGGCTGGAGAGGAGCCCGATTGAATTCTTTCCCGGAAAAGGGTTGGAAGATGGAAGACGGCATCCTGAAAGTAATGAAGAGCGGTGGTGCAGAATCTGCTAACGGTGGCGACATCGTAACAACTAAAAAGTACAAGAATTTCATTCTGAAAGTTGATTTTAAGATTACTGAAGGTGCTAATAGCGGTGTGAAGTATTTTGTTAGTCCTGATATGAATAAGGGAGCCGGTTCAGCTATCGGTTGTGAGTTTCAGATTCTTGATGATGACAAGCATCCGGATGCTAAGTTGGGCGTAAAAGGTAACCGTAAATTGGGTTCGCTTTACGATTTGATTCCTGCTCCGGCAAACAAACCTTTCAATAAGAAAGACTTTAATACGGCTATGATTGTTGTGAAAGGTGATCACGTAGAACATTGGTTGAATGGTGTGAAGCTCATTGAATACACACGTCAGAATGAAATGTGGGATGCATTGGTTGCTTATAGCAAGTATAAAAATTGGCCTAACTTCGGAAATCATGAGTCAGGAAATATCCTTTTGCAAGATCATGGAGATGAAGTCTGGTTTAAGAATATAAAGATCAAAGAATTATAATTAATATTATGTCTTCGAAAAGGGCAAGTTGCAACACTGTGGCTTGCCTTTTTCATTTTTCTCTTAAGAAACACAGATTTGAAAATGTCGAATGTAATTCAACATCTTTATAAGTTCTCATCTGTCCACGGTGGACTGCTTTATGCTTGGTTTCCATCGATGCATACACGCGTTGATATAGTGCTGTGTAGCAAGCAAGGTGAAGAGGCCTTGATGTTTGTGGTCGGTGCTGTCCATGAAATGCTATGCCGTTTGGAAAAGATGGCAAATTATTATGATGTAGAGAGTGAACTGGCATATTTGAACCGTGCAGCAGCCACGGAACCACAACCGGTCAGTAAGGAGCTTTATGATATGCTTGCTTTCTGTGTAGAATGTTATACTCGAACTGACGGATGTTTCGATGTCACTATTCATTCGGCTAATTATACACGTAATTCTATCTATAGTATTCAACTCTCACCTCAGGAACATACTCTCTTCTTTTTGCAACCTGGAGTGACTATCAATCTTTCCGGTTTTTTGAAAGGATATGCTTTGGAGAAGATACGGGAGCTACTTCAGCAATATGAAATAGAGAATGCATTGGTTAATATGGGGAATAGTTCTGTATTGGCTTTGGGGCATCATCCATTGGCTGATGGGTGGAAGGTTAACTTCGGACAAAGTGCTGTCACGCAAGCGAAAGAATGGCCGGAAATATTTCTTAAAAATGAATGTCTCACAACTTCGGGTAATGATTCGCATGAGCGGAAACATATTATCGATCCTCAGAGTGGAAAACTGGTAGAGGGGAAAAGGGAAGTAGCAGTTGTTACGGCTAACGGAGCTGTAGGTGAGGTGTTGTCGACTAGTTTATTCGTAGCTGATGCTCGTCAGCGTGAACTTTTGAAGGTAGAATTCTGCCCACGTTTGATTCTTGATCTTTAAAATCTTTCTTTGCTTTGATATATATGCTATTTCTATCATAGTATAAAAGACATGACAAACAAAAAATGGTGGTATAAGAAGAGAAATGTATACTCCTGAAAAGTAAGAATTGCGTCAGAAAAAGTAATTATCCAGTCAAGGAGGCGTCCTAAGATGCAATTGACGTAATTATTCCATACGTTGAATCTTTTCTGTTATCCTGTGTGTTTTCGATTCTCTACTTTTGTATCACCATGAAAATATCAATTTTATGAAAACACATTTAATACTTTTCTTATTGTTTTTTATATGGACGTCTTGTGGAAATTCTACAAAGCCGTCTGCTCCTACATCAACAGATGATGATTTTGAGGTACTGGAAGAACGTTTGCCTATAGCAGACCCGTATGTACTCTTTTACGAGGATTGCTATTATGCATATGGAACAAATGTCCGGGGGTTCGAAGTTTATACTTCTACCGATTTAAAACATTGGCATCGGAACCGCAATTTAGCTTTGGCACCCGAAGATTCTTGGGGAATAAAGGCTATTGGGCACCTGAAGTTTATTATGTAGAATCGTTGAAGAAGTTTTATATGTTCTATACAGTAAACGAACAGGTTTGTGTTGCTACTTCCGATTCGCCTGAAGGACCGTTTGTGCAGGATGTGAAGCAGCCTCTCTTTGGTAGTGAAAAGAATATTGACCCTTCTCTTTTTATAGATTCCGATGGTAAAGCATATCTCTATTTTGTCCGTTTTACGGGTGGAAACGTCATTTGGTGTGCAGAAATGAATTCTGATTTGAAAAGCTTGAAAGAGGAAACATTGACGAAGTGTATTGAAGCGCAGGATGAATGGGAACGTAAACAGGCTACTGTAGCTGAGGGACCTTCCATATTGAAGCAGAATGGAGTCTATTATTTGCTTTACTCAGCCAATCATTTTGAAAGTAAGGATTATGCTGTAGGCTATGCCACCTCGGATTCTCCTTTCGGACCTTGGGAGAAATATAGTGGAAATCCCATTCTCAGGAGAGATATGGATCAGACTGCGAGGTTGTCGGGTACTGGCCATGGTGCTCCTTTTATCTGCGAAGACGGAAGCTATAAATACATATTTCATGCTCATGCCAGTGAAGAGAAGGTACAACCTCGTTCTTCCTATATCAAGGATCTTACTCTCTCAGATAAGGGGATAGCATCAATTCATGGAACAGTTATCCGACCTGTAGTTGTGAAATAACTAATGAATAATTAAGATAAACTTTTGGATTTTATGAAACGATTGATGACGCTATTGCTGGGATTTGCTACCTTGGCGGGATGTACCTCACCCCAATCCGAGCAGCATGTGAAGAATGAATTGCGTGCGCCTGCCTATCCGTTGGTTACTATTGACCCTTATACGAGTGCATGGGCTTTTCAAGATAACTTGTATGATGGTGCAGTGAAACATTGGACCGGCAAGAGCTTTCCTCTGATTGGCGTAGCTAAAGTAGACGGACAAACTTACCGTTTCATGGGAGCGGAAGAACTCGAATTGAATTCTGTGGTTCCCAATTCGGAGCAGGAAGACTGGGTAGCGAAATATACAGTGGTACAACCGGCTGAAGGGTGGCAGAATATGGACTTTAATGATAGTCGATGGAAAGAAGGCAAAGCTGCTTTTGGAACCATGGAAAATGAGCATACTGCCAAGACGCAATGGAGTGAAAAGTATATTTGGGTACGCAGAACTATAGATCTTCAGGAAGATTTGGCTGGTAGGAGTGTATACCTTGATTATTCACACGATGATGACGTAATTATTTATATCAATGGTGTCAAAGTGGTGGATACGGGTAATGCTTGTAAGAAGCATGCCCAGGTGAAGCTTTCGGATGAAGTGGCTGCTTCTTTGAAGAAAGGGAAGAACTTGATAGCTGCATATTGCTACAATCGTGTAGGAAATGCCTTGCTGGACTTTGGACTATTGGTTGAACAGGAAAACTATCATTGCTTTGAACAGACTGCCGAACAAACTTCGGTAGATGTACAAGCTATGCAGACCTATTATACATTTATTTGTGGGCCAGTTGATCTGAAACTGACTTTTACTGCTCCTTTGTTTATGGATAATCTGGATTTAATGACTCGTCCGGTTAATTATCTCTCGTATGAAGTTGTTTCCAGAGATGGTAAAAAGCATCAGGTGGATTTGTATTTCGAAGCCTCTCCTCAATGGGCGGTTGATGTACCTCATCAGAAATCTATAGCTGGCAGTTTTGAAGAAGGCGATTTGCTGCTTTTACGTACCGGAAGCCAGAGTCAGGAGATTCTGAAAAAGAGAGGGGATGACGTCCGGATTGACTGGGGCTATTTTTATTTAGCTGGTAAAAAGGATAATGCGACTTATGGTATCGGCGATGGCAAGACTCTACGTAAGAGCTTTTTGGAGAATAAATTAGATGCACCGGCTACTGATGGTTATGATAAATTAGCCTTGGTATGTTCGTTAGGTGAAACAAAGAATGCTGATGGTTATCTGATGCTGGGATATGATGATATTTACTCCATCCAATATTTTGGTGACAATTTGCGTCCTTATTGGAATCGCTCAGGGAAAGAAACTATTGTATCTCAGTTCCAGAAAGCTGCGGTTGACTATCAGAAACTGATGAAGGATTGTGCTGCTTTTGATAAGAAATTGATGGAGGAAGCTACTGCAGTGGGCGGTCGTAAGTATGCTGAACTTTGTGTATTAGCTTATCGCCAATCTATAGCTGCCCATAAACTTGTAGAAGCTCCGAACGGTGAATTATTGTTCCTTTCTAAGGAGAACTTCAGTAACGGTTCTATTGGAACTGTTGATATTACATATCCTTCGTCTCCTTTATATTTACTTTATAATCCGGAATTGGCCAAAGGGTTGCTTAATCATATTTTCTACTACAGTGAAAGTGGTAAGTGGACTAAACCGTTTGCTGCCCATGATGTCGGTACTTATCCACTGGCTAACGGACAGACATACGGTGGTGATATGCCTCTGGAAGAGAGCGGTAATATGTTGCTGGTGACTGCTGCCATTGCTGCCATAGAGGGAAATGCGGACTATGCAAACCGTCACTGGGCTACATTGACCACTTGGACTGATTATCTGGTGGAATATGGTCAAGACCCGGGAAACCAACTCTGTACAGATGATTTTGCAGGACACTTTGCTCACAATGCGAATCTTTCTATAAAAGCTATATTGGGTATTGCTGCTTATGGTTATTTGGCCAATATGCTGGGAAAGACTGAAGTCGCTGAGAAATATACAGATAAAGCAAAAGAAATGGCTACCCAATGGGTAGAGATGGCCGATGATGGCGACCACTACCGTTTGACATTTGATAAGGCAGGCACTTGGAGTCAAAAGTATAATTTGGTATGGGATAAATTGATGAATTGGCAGATATTCCCGGAAAAAGTAGCTGAAACGGAAATTGCATACTATCTGACCAAGCAAAATCGCTATGGTTTGCCACTTGACAGTCGTGAAACATATACCAAGACTGACTGGATTATCTGGACAGCCACTATGGCTAAGGATAAGACTACTTTTTGAAAGTTTTGTTGATCCGGTTTATAGCTTTATGAATGAGACTGTTGACCGCATTCCAATGTCTGATTGGGTCTTTACAGATAGTCCGAAAGAACGAGGCTTCCAAGCTCGTTCGGTGGTAGGCGGATATTTCATTAAGATGTTTGAAGAGAAACTGCATACTAAATAGTATGCAGTTTTATCAAAAGTTTCGCTATTTAGAAAATAGATATTATAGTCTTGTCGAGAAATGTCTGTAGGGGCATATTTTGGTTTTATAATTGTATTTCTTGAAAAGATCGTTCTATTGTTTTTTCTTATAAAGAGATAATTTTGCTTCGTGAAAACAGAAATTTCGTTTAATGTTAAATCTAATAATAAGCCTATGGTATAAAGAGAGACAATTTTTAATTAATCTAATTTGCTGGCTAAAAATTTGCTTGCAATACACTGTATTAATAAAAAGTACGGAATATTCATCTTCCGTAATATTTCTAATCTAATATCTATAAAACATGTCTAAGAAAATCTTATTTTTATTTTTTTGCGTGTTTGCACTTGCAGCACATTCTCAGAATGTTGTAATAAAAGGTTCTGTAACGGATGTTAATAAGGAACCTTTGTTGGGTGTGAATATTAAGGTAAAGGGAACTACTACAGGTACCATTACCGACATCGATGGTAACTTCTCGATAAATGGGCCAAAGGGTGCTACACTTGTAATTTCTTATATTGGTATGGTGACCCAAGAAGTGGAATATAAAGGACAACCTTTGAATGTTGTATTGAAAGACGATTCCCAGGCTCTGGAGGAAGTGGTAGTTGTAGGTTATGGTTCGATGCGTAAGAAAGACCTTACGGGGTCTGTAGTACAAGTACGTCCGGACAAGATAGCTAATGATAATCCCAAGACAGTACAAGATGTCTTACGTGGTACACCAGGTTTGACGGTAGGATACGGTGAAAGTGATGCCGGTGCTAAAGGTGGTGGCTCAATGAAGATCCGTGGTCAGCGTTCAGTTTATACCGATGGTGGGCACAATGACCCGTTGCTTATTCTTGATGGAATGTTCTTTTTATGGTGAGCTTTCTGAAATTAATCCGGATGACATAGCACAGATTGACGTGTTGAAGGATGCTTCTGCTGCTGCTGTTTATGGTGCACGTGCTGCGAATGGTGTTATCATTATTTCTACTAAAAAGGGTAAGCAGGGTAAACCGACAATCAATTTTACAGCTAGCATCGGATTGACTCAAAAAGCTGCTTATCGCGACAGGTGGCAGAGCCCGGAAGCATATCTGCAACATTATGTAGACTGGAAGGAAAAAAATACGTATGGTGTAAATGCTGAAACCGGTGAATATGCCGCTTACTCAAGACCGGGTAATGAATATACTTCAAAACCGGGTTACTTCCGCAATCCTAATAACCTTGACGATGTGTCTTTGGAAGCATGGAGAGGTTATACTACCAATGATGAAGGGGAATCAGACCTGAGTATTTGGGCAAGACGTTTGGGATTTAGACCTAATACAGCTTTGATGGATAATCTTTTGTCCGGTAAGGTTATGGACTGGCAGGACAAAGCATTCCGTCTGGGATTCAACCAAGATTATAATGCTAGTATCAGTGGTGCAGGTGAGAAGATTGACTATTATATGTCATTAGGTTACTTGCGTAATGAAGGTGCTTTTGTAGATGATACTTATCGTGCTATTCGTGGTAATTTCAAATTGAATGCAAAAGTGACTGATTGGTTTGAAATAGGTGCTAACATCAATTTCCAGGATCGTTCAGATGGTGAAATCGGTATGGATAAAGGTGGTTTCATGGAAAACAGTCCTTATGCAGTATTTAAGGATGATGAGGGTAATTATGTACAAGACCCTTTGATGTTCCAGTATGACCGTAATAGTCTGACAAACTGGTATTACGAAAAACAGTTTTTGGAATTACAGAAAGGATATACCACATTCAATACGATTTTTAATGCGAAATTGAAATTACCGTTTGGTATTACTTATACATTCAATGCTGCTCCGCGTCTCCAGTATTTCCATGATCGTTACTTCATGTCTGCTGAACGGCCGAATTCTAAACCAACTGACCGTGGAGTGAATCGTGAACAAGCTAAACGTTTCGACTGGTCTTTGAATAATACCATTACTTGGGATCATACTTTTGCTGATAAACATCATGTTATTTTGACACTGGCACAAGAAGCTGAAGAACGTCAGTATTGGTCAGACCGTATTGAAGCCCGTAACATTTTGCCATCTGATGTACTTGGATTCCACAATACACAAAATGGTGATAAGTCGGCAAGTTCGTTTAGAAGTGATGACTCACATCAGACTGCTGATGGTTTAATGGGGCGTGTGTTCTATTCTTATGATGATCGTTATATGGCTACTTTCACTATGCGTCGCGATGGTTATTCGGCTTTCGGTTCTTCTAATCCTTACGCTTACTTCCCCTCCGGTGGTTTGGCATGGACTTTCTCTAATGAAAAGTTTTTCCAGCCGTACACTCACATCATGAGTACAGGTAAATTGCGTGTATCTTTCGGTAAGAATGGTAACCGTTCGCTGGCTAATCCTTATGAAGCCCTTGCTAACCTCTATCCGGGTGGTGGAAAGATGCAGGGCTATATTACATCTTCTGGCGATTTATACTTGATGCGTTACTTAATGGCTCAACGTATGGAGAATCCGGGTTTACAGTGGGAGAAGACACAGTCTTGGAATTTTGCTTTAGATTTTGGTTTCTTGAATGATCGCATAACCGGTACATTGGAATACTACCGTATGAGTACCAAAGATATGATTATGGGACAGCGCTTGCCTAACTTTACAGGTTTTGAAAGTATCACGACCAATTTGGGACAAGTTGATAACAATGGTTTGGAAATTGCTTTGAACACGTTGAATATTGATAATAAGAATTTCCAATGGAGCACAACATTCAGCCTCTCATACAATAAGAACCGTATTAAACATCTATATGGTGATTATGAAGATATATTGGATGCTTCAGGCAATGTGATTGGTAAAAAAGAAGCTGATTACGTGGGTAATGGTTGGTTTATTGACAGACCTATCAGTGCCATTTGGGACTATAAAGTGACCGGTATTTGGCAGAAAGATGAAGTAGAGGAAGCAAAGAAATATGGTCAGGTTCCGGGTGATCCAAAAGTATGGAACAATCCGGCTAACGATGAATATGATGCTGATGGAAATCTGAAGAAGGTTATTTATAATAATGATGATAAAGTATTCCAAGGACAAACGGCAGCTCCCGTAACTTGGGCATTACGTAATGACTTTACTTTGTGGAAAGATTTGACATTATCCATCAACATTTATTCTCGTATGGGTCATAAGAGTTTGGAAAGTATGTATCTGAACAATGACGATGATGGTGGTGGTATGACTTACCGTTTAGTGAATAAACCAGCAAAAGAGTATTGGACAGTAGATAATCCAAGCAATAAATATGCGCGTATTGAAGCACAAGGTCCTGAAGGCGCTAGAGGAGCCCGCAGACTTTATAACCGTTCTTTTGTCCGTTTAGAAAATATTTCAATAGGTTATACATTGCCCAGACAATGGACAAAAAGAGTAGATATTGAACGTGCTAAGGTATATGCCACAGTTCGGAATGCTGCTGTATGGGGCTCTAAGGACTGGGAATATTATGGTGACCCGGAAACAGGCAATTATGCTTCTCGTATTTGGACACTGGGACTTAACTTAACATTCTAAATCTTTTAACTCAAGAATAAATATGAAAAACTATATTCAAAAATTTATTTGCAAGGGATTTATCCTGATGGCCGGAGCTTCAATGGTGCTGACCGGTTGTAAAGAAAGCTTTCTGGAACCTGATCCGCAAACCATGTTCAAACCTAGTGAAGTGTTTACTACAGAAGATGGTATTAGGTCTGTATTGGCTATCTGCGATCGTCAATTGAAGAGAAACTATGTGAGTGAAGATTCTCGTGAAATGATGGCGTTGGCTACAGAATACACCTTCTCTGATTTGATGGTACCTGCTGCGACTGATAAATCAGGATTCCTTGATAATGTAGATAATATGTTACGTTCGAATAGCGATCAGAGTACAGAAAAAAACTTAGGTCGTACAAACAGCATCTATTTCTTTTGGCGACAAGGATATGAAGGTGTTCGAAATGCCAATACAATACTTTCATTTATAGATGGTGTCCCTATGGATGAGACGTTAAAGAAAGAATATATTGGTCGTGCCTATTTCCATCGTGCTTATCGATATTATGCATTGGTATTCCAGTATGGGCATGTGCCTTTACTTACTAAATTGACATCATCTCCTAAATTGAGTTACCATTCTACTCACAGGGATGCAATTCTGGAGAAGATGGCGCTTGATATGGAGTTTGCCGTTCAGTGGGTACCTGAACAAAAGGATATGCAATATATTGGTATGGTGAATAAGGGAGCTTGCCGTATGTTACTGTCTAAATTATATCTGGCTCTTGGCAGATATGAGGATGCTAAGAAGCAGTTAGATATTCTGATTGACCAGTCCGGTTATTCATTGATGACAAATAACTTCGGTACCTTCTTTGAAGGTGGTGAACCTACTTCTTGGCCTATTACACGCAACGTGATTTGGGATTTGCACCGTCCGGAGAACAAACTGATTAGCGCTAACAAGGAAGTTATTATGGGTATGCCTAATCGTGGAGCGGCGGCTGAATCGTTTATTCCGATGCTGAGTATGCGTATCATGTATCCTTTCTTCTTTGATGGTAGAATCAAGATGCCCGATGGTAAACAGGCGTTGTACAACCTTGACCGTACTAACAGCAAATACCGTGTGGAATATGACTATATGCGTGGGCTAGGACGTGGTATTGCAACTTTCCGTACCAGTACTTTCTATCAGGATGGATTGTGGGCTGTAAATGGCAAGATGGACGAAACGGACTTGCGCCATAGTTCAGAAACCGGAAACTGGATGCACATGGAAAATTTGCGTTGTAACAATGTAGACTCCGAATTCTATGGACAGAACATTATGCTTCATTCCGATAGAGATTTTTGGGGTGTAAAAGACGGAGAACCTGTGCTGATTACCGCAAAGGGACAATTGTTGTGTTCCGATACAATTCGACGCTGGTTTGATGTGCCTCATTACATTTTCTGTCTGGATGATGTGGTCAACCAAAATTTGATTAAAAATAATGGTCTTGAAGGAGCTACTGAGGGCAGTGTTGCCGACTGGTATCTCTATCGTTTGGCAGAAGCCTATTTACTTCGTGCTGAAGCTAAATTCTACATTAATCCGAGTGATCCGACTATCAAAGATGACCTGAATATCATCAGAAAACGTGCACAATGTTCTGAACTCTATACTGGCAATGTGACTATCGGTGATATCATGGACGAACGTGCACGTGAACTTTTCTATGAAGAGTGGCGTAATGTAGAGTTGACTCGTGTATCTCTCTGTCTGGCTCGCAGTGGAAGACCTGATGAATGGGGCAATACCTATAATGTGGAAACTTTTGACAAACAAACCGGTACAGATCTGGATGGCGGTAGCTATTGGTATCAACGTTGTGTACGCAAAGGTATGTACAACAAGGGCGTAACGATTCGTGTTGATGCCACTAAGACAGACATTAACTTCATTATGGGTAAACATAATATTTATTGGCCGATTCCTTATAATGCTATCGAGGCTAATAAAAATGCCAAGCTGTGGCAGAATGTAGGTTATACAGAATACGACCCTGCTACTCCTATATGGAATACTTGGGAAGAAGCCGTAGCTGATGAAGATAAAATTTAATCAATCACTTTCGCTATAGTGCGGAAAGAATATTGGAGGTATATAGATCGGCAAAGTCAGAATGGTGAATCGCTGTGAGAAATATACCTCCATTTTCTTTTTTATCATAAATATTTGTTCTGATGAAAAAGTTCTTTATAATATCGGCATTATGTTGCCTGACGGCATGTTCTTCATCATCGTCAAAAGCGGAAGATGATCCGGTAGATCAACCGAAGAATGTATATTATAATCCGGTTATAAACTATAGTTTGCCTGATCCTTCTGTTATCAAAGGAGAGGATGGCTATTTTTACTTATATGCTACCGAAAATATTCGTAATCTGCCTATTCATCGTTCCAAAAATTTAGTAGATTGGGAATATGTAGGTACGGCTTTTACAAATGATACTCGCCCGGACTTTGAACCAAAAGGAGGATTATGGGCGCCTGATATTAATAAAATAGGCGATAAATACGTGCTTTATTACTCCATGTCCGTTTGGGGAGGCGAGTGGACCTGTGGCATCGGATGTGCTACTGCCGATAAGCCCGAAGGCCCTTTTAAGGATCATGGAAAAATGTTTCGTAGCAATGAAATCAATGTGCAGAATTCTATTGATCCTTTCTATATAGAGGAAGGAGGACAAAAATATCTGTTTTGGGGCAGTTTCCGGGGCATTTATGCTATCGAACTATCAGATGATGGACTTTCCCTTAAAGAAGGTGCTACACCCCAAAAAGTGGCAGGAACTGCCTATGAAGGCACTTATATTCATAAGAAGGAGGTAATCTTGTCCGGTGAGACTTCCATCGGATATACCGGTTTCTGCAATGTGGATGGTATGACTGTCTTGGCATACGGTTTCCCCTATAAGGAAGCACCGAAGACATATATCCGCAAATTGACGTTGGCTCCTGCCGTTGAGGCTTTCCAGTTGCTGCGTAAGGGCGACAGCATCTCCGTGACTTGGGAGGTGTCCGAAAGGAATGCTGCCGATTTCTCGGAATGCGTACAGCGCACCTGGGAGTATTGTTATGACACTAACCGCCCGAAACCGGTTGACACACCTTACACGGTAGACCGCATGAAGGAGGTGATGAGCAACTTCTTTGTGGAAAGCTATGTCAGCAATACCCCCACTCATTATTACTCCGGTGTAGAGTTGGAGACTGCTACTTGTGCCAATACCGATGTTGCCGAAGTGGGCTTTGTGGGACGTACGTTGCTGAACGCTTTCAATGCTTTGGAGTATGGCAAACAGCAGAATCGCCAAGACCTGGTGGATAATGCCAACCATATCTTTGACACTTATCTCCAGAATGGTTTTTCGCCTGCCGGTTTCTTCAACGAAGTGGTACACTACAACCGCGGCTTCAAGGAAACCAGACATAGCATCCGCCGTCAGTCCGAGGGAGTGTATGCCATCTTGAACTATCTGAACTATGAGAAACAGCAGAAGCGTAAACACCCCGAATGGGAGAAACGCATCAGGGGCATGCTGGACAGCTTCCTCAAGTTGCAGAACGAGGACGGCAGCTTCCCGCGCAAGTTCAAGGATGATTTCTCTATCGTGGATGCCAGCGGTGGTAGCACGCCTTCGGCAACATTGCCTTTGGTGATGGCGTCCAAGTATTTCAAGGACAAACGTTATCTGGCAAGCGCCAAGCGTACGGTAGACTATCTGGAGAAGGAACTGATATCCAAAGCCGATTATTTCTCTTCTACGCTGGATGCCAACTGCGAGGACAAGGAAGCCTCCTTGTATGCTGCTACGGCTGCTTATTACCTGGCTTTGGTTACCAAAGGAGAAGAGCGTGCACACTATGCCGGTCTGGCAAAGAAAGCCGCTTATTTTGCTTGTCGTGGTATTATACTTGGGATGTTCCTTTTGCCGAAGGTCAGATGCTGGGAGATATCGGCTTGAAAACCCGTGGTTGGGGAAATGTGTCGGTAGAGAATAACCATATCGATGTATTTATCTTCGAATTTGCCGATGTGCTGCATTGGCTCTCCAAAGGAGTACAACGAGCCGCGCTTCTCTGACTTTGCCGAGGTGATTTCCACTTCCATGCGCCAGTTACTGCCATATGAAGGACACATGTGCGGCATTGCCAAAGTAGGCTATTACCCGGAAGTGGTGCAGCATACCAATTGGGATTACGGACGTAACGGAAAGGGATATTACAACAATATCTTCGCTCCGGGCTGGACGGTTGCTTCTTTGTGGGAGTTGTTCACTCCGGGACGTGCGGAGCAGTTCTTGTTGAAAAAATGATAGTCTAAACAGTAACCAATATTTGTATTTATGAATAAGATGATGACTTTGTTGGCAAGCGTGATGCTATTGGCATCGGCTTGCACGGGCAAGCAGGCGAGCGAAAAGACTGCTTCTGGACTGGAACCTGCGAACTTCCGTACGGAAGTGGATGGCAAGCAGACAGACTTGTTTGTTTTGAAGAATAAGAATGGTATGGAAGTTTGTATTACGAATTTCGGCGGACGTATTGTATCAGTGATGGTGCCAGACAAGGATGGCGTTATGCGTGATGTGGTGCTGGGCTTCGATTCCATTCAGGACTACATCAAGTTCCCTTCGGATTTCGGCGCTACCATCGGACGTTATGCCAACCGTATCAATCAGGGTAAGATTACAGTGGATGGGGTAGAGTATCAGCTGCCGCGCAACAATTACGGTCATTGCCTGCATGGAGGTCCCAAGGGATACCAATATCAAGTGTTCGATGCCCGCCAGTTGAGCAGTCAGGTTCTGGAGTTGACTTATCTGTCGAAAGACGGAGAGGAGGGCTTCCCGGGTAACCTGATCTGCAAGGTCACTTTCTCGCTGACAGATGACGATGCCATCGACATTCGTTACAGTGCCGAAACAGACCGTACCACTGTTGTCAATATGACGAACCATTCTTACTTCAATCTGGATGGCGATCCCTCCAAGTCCAATTCGGATTATCTGCTTACTATCGATGCAGATGCTTATACCCCCGTGGACAGTACCTTCATGACTACCGGTGAGATTGTTTCCGTAGAAGGTACGGATATGGATTTCCGCACTCCTACTGCTGTTGGCGCCCGTATCGACAATGACTTTGAGCAATTTGAAGTATATGTGTTATTTTAATAAAAGACTTATTTTCGCATACGTTTAAAGTGATGTGAAAGAGGAAATTATTCGTTTGTGGAACTTATACTTAAAATAGATAGTTATGGATTTAAGAAAGTATCTCTTTTCAGGAGTTATTCTCCAGGGGTAGGCTTGTCCTTGTACGCTCAGACAGGTAAGCCCAATATTGTGGTGATAATGACAGATCAGCAGCGCGCGGATTTGTGTGGGCGTGAAGGTTTTCCGATGGAAATCACTCCGTACGTCGATGAATTGGCGCACCAAAATGCCTGGTTTGATAAAGCGTATACGGTTATGCCTGCCAGCAGTCCAGCACGTTGTTCTATGTTTACAGGCCGTTTTCCCAGTGCTACTCATGTGCGTACGAATCACAATGTACGTGATGTACACTATGCAAAAGATTTGGTAACTGTTTTGAAGGAGAACCATTATAAGACTGCTTTAGTGGGTAAGAATCATGGCTATTTGAGTTCGAAAGATATGGATTTCTGGTCTGAATATTCTCACTGGGGGAAGAATAAACCGGTGACGGAAGGAGAGCGTGCTATTTCCAAATTCTTTAAAGAGGCAGTCGGGCAGTATCTGGAACCTTCGCCTATACCTGTCAAGGACCAACAGCCCGCAAGAATAGTGGATGAAGCTATAGAATGGATCGACAGCCAGAAGGATAATCCGTTCTTTGTCTGGGTTTCATTTCCCGAACCACATAATCCGTATCAGGTTTGTGAACCTTATTACTCGATGTTTGCACCGGATAAGCTTCCGCCAGTGAAGACTTCACGTCAGGATGCATTGAGGAAAGGGGAGAAGTACCAGATACTGGCAGAACTGGAAGATGCTTCTTGTCCTGATCTAGAGAAAGATATACCTCGATTAAGGGGAAATTATATGGGAATGATTCGCCTTATAGATGATCAGATAAAGCGACTGATTGAGGACTTGAAAGAAAAAGGACTTTTTGAGAAAACAATCATTGTAGTTCTGTCTGACCATGGTGATTATTGCGGTGAATACGGCTTAATTCGCAAAGGAGCAGGCTTGTCCGAGTCCCTGACCCGTATACCAATGGTTTGGGCCGGTTATCAGATAAAGAAACAGGCTAAAGCGATAGATGCGCATGTTTCATTGGCAGATCTTTTCCCTACTTTTTGTACGGTGATAGGTGATTCTATACCTGTAGGTGTGCAGGGACGGAGTTTGTGGCCGATGCTGACAGGTAAGAAATACCCGAAAGAGGAGTTTTCAAGTATAGTTGTGCAGTTGGGCTTCGGTGGTGAGGATGTGCCTTTGGATGATAAACTGACTTTTGAGCAGGAAGGTGCGCTGGGACATGATAAAGTGGCTCGTTTTGACGAACTGAATACCTGGACTCAGAGCGGAACTTCCCGAATGGTGCGTATGGGCGACTGGAAACTGGTCATGAACAGTTATGGAAGGGGGAGAACTGTATAATCTGAAGAAAGACCCGTATGAAATTAATAACCTGTTTGGAAACTCAAAGTTTGTAAATAAGCAGAATGAGTTGTTGACAAAACTGGTGGCTTGGGAATTGCGTTTGCAGGATCCATTGCCACTGCCCCGACATCGTTATCATTTCAAACGGAATCCTTATAATTATCATTTTTCCGAGTGATTCATGACTGCACGGTTATGAATTAAGCCGACTATTTTCTTCTATTATAGCAATAACTCTTACAGGCATCTTTTATTTCACCGCCTGCCTATTGGGATATAGCTTACTAGGCACTTTTTATTCGTTCTACTATAGTATACTTTACGTTTTACTATAGTGGTTCGTAAGGAATGCTATAGTTATCCTTGCGAACCACTATAGTGGAACGAATAAAAAATAGGCAATGAAGAGGGTCTTATTGGGCAATGAAAGAAGTTCAAACAGCATTGTGGCAGAGAACCTACTTCGATGAAATGGGCTATTTTCATCGAAGTCTTTTCATAAACGACGGTTTCCTACATTTTTTAAAGTATTAAAGAGACGAATTTTTTATTTATTGAAGTATTTCTGCTATCGTTTGTCATCAGATTGAGCTATATTTGACGTGCGAATCTATCAAAAAACACAAAAATGAGGAAGAGAATAATAGCCCTTATTAGTTTTCTTTGCTATATCGTTTGTTGGACACAAGCAGCAGACGAACATTACTATTTCAAAAATCTTAGCATTAAGGATGGATTATCCCAAACTACAGTCAATGCGATCATGCAGGATAAAAAGGGATTTATGTGGTTCGGTACTAAGGGGGACTGAGTAGATATGACGGTATGTCGTTCCGGAACTTCAAGCGTGATATGAACGACAATCATAGTTTGGGGAACAATTTCGTAACTTGTCTTTATGAAGATAATAAAGGGAATATCTGGGTTGGTACGGATGCCGGAGTGTATATTTATTATCCTGCCCGCGAGATCTTTGTTCCTTTTAACTTGCAAAGTAAGGAAAACACCCAAATCGACCGGACTGTTTCTGCAATTTCGGGAGATAAGGAAGGACGGGTTTGGATAGCTGTTGAAACACAAGGGCTATTTTGCTATGAGCCGCAAAAAGAACAGCTTCACAACTATACATTAAACAGCTTCTCAGCCAATGTTCAGAGTGTAACTTCTGATAATAGCGGGACTATTTGGGTTGGATTCTATGGCAGTGGCTTGTTCTATTCTAAAGATAATTTAAAAACACTTCATCCTTATCTTTCCCCGAAGGATGGTGAAGAAATTTTTAAAGATGATGTCATCATGAAGATTGTGCCGGGAGCCTATAATTGTATCTATATCAGTTCCATAAGAAAAGGGGTTCAGGAATTGAACCTTACTTCCGGTAATTTACGGAGTTTACTGTTGATGGATGAAACCGGTGAAATGGTATATAGCCGGGATTTGCTCGTCAACTCGGATAATGAATTGTGGATTGGTACAGAATCGGGAGTCTATATTTATAATCTTCGCACAGATAAGTATGTGCACTTGTATAGTTCTAAAGATGATCCTTATTCTTTGTCTGATAATGCTGTTTATTCGCTATGTGAGGATAGGGAAGGTGGTATCTGGGTAGGCTCATATTTTGGAGGAGTAGACTATTATCCAAAGTCTTACACCTATTTTGAGAAGTATTATCCGAAAGATGGGGATAATAATTTGCATGGTAAGCGGGTACGTGAGTTCTGCGAGGACAATAAAGGGATATTATGGATTGGTACTGAGGATGGCGGTTTGAATCGTTTTGATCCGAAGACAAAAACATTTTCTTTCTTTGCACCCAGTTTCGGATTTACCAATATTCATGGCTTATGTATGGTCGGTGATAAGTTGTGGGTTGGCACATTTTCTAAAGGATTGAAAATCGTAGATACCAATACCGGGAATATCTTGAAAACTTATCAGAAAAACGATTCTCCCCGTTCATTGATAGACAATAGTATCTTTGCTATTTGCAGAACAACAACAGGAGATATTTATCTGGGAACTATGTTCGGACTGTTGAGGTATAATGAACAGACAGATGATTTTGACAGAATAGAGGAGTTGGCCGGTAGGTTTGTATATGATATAAAAGAGGATTCGGGTGGTAATTTATGGTTGGCGACCTATGTGAACGGTGCTTATTGCTACAATGTTAGTGAAAAGAAATGGAAAAACTATGTACATAATGAAAGTAATAAAGAGAGTCTTCCTTATGACAAAGTTTTGAGTATTTTTGAAGATTCACATCGGCAAATCTGGTTGACTACACAAGGGGGAGGATTCTGCTTGTTCCATCCCGAAACGGAGACCTTTACCAGCTATAATTCATCCAATGGCCTGCCCAATGATGTGGTTTATCAAATTGTAGAGGATGCAGAAGGACTATTCTGGCTGACAACGAATAGCGGGTTAGTACGCTTTAATCCCGAAACAAAACAGGTAAAGGGTTATACAACGGCCAATGGCTTGCTTGGTGATCAATTTAACTACCGTTCCAGTTATAAGGATGAAACGGGCGCTATTTATCTGGGTAGTATTGATGGTTTTGTAGTATTTAATCCTAAAACATTTACTGAGAATAAAAGTTTGCCACCGGTAGTGATTACAGATTTCATGCTGTTCAATAAAGAAGTCCGTGCAGATGAAGAAAATACTCCTCTTGAAAAGAGCATTACTTTCTCGGATAGTATCACTCTTCAGGCTAATCAAAACTCATTTTCTTTTCGTATTGCAGCTCTTGGATATCAGGTGCCGAAAATGAATAAGCTGATGTATAGATTGGATGGTTTTGATAAAGACTGGATCACTGTGGGCGAAAGCCCTATTGTCACTTATTCCAATTTGTGGCATGGTGATTATGTGTTCCGCGTGAAAGCGTCTAATAGTGATGGTATTTGGGGGCCTGAAGAACATTTGCTATATATTCATATTCTTCCTCCTTTTTATCTTTCGTTCTGGGCATATTGCATTTATATATTGTTGTTTATTGTCGGTTCTGTATATGCCTTTTGGTATTTCAGGCAGCGTAGCAGCAGGCTGCATCGCCGTCAGCTCGAGAAGTTTGAGCAGGAAAAAGAACGCGAGATCTATAATGCTAAAATAGATTTCTTTACCAATGTGGCACATGAAATCCGGACTCCACTGACGTTGATTAAAGGGCCTTTGGAGAATATTCTTTTGAAAAAGCATTTGGATCCGGAGACTCACGAGGATCTGAACATTATGCAACATAATACGGAAAGATTACTGAATCTTACAAATCAGCTCCTGGATTTCAGGAAGGTAGAAAGTCAGGGCTATAGTTTGAATTTTACTAAATGTGATATTACCAATATCCTGGAAGAAACTTATATGCGTTTTAGTTCTCTTTCACGTCAGAAAGGCCTTGACTTTAATCTGGAGTTGCCCGAAGAGAATTTCTGCGCTCATGTGAATCGTGAAGCATTTACGAAGATTATCAGTAATCTTTTGAATAATGGGATGAAGTATGCCGATAGCTATATGCATATTAAGTTGGAAGTAGATGTAGAGACACAGGCATTTTATGTGGTGACAAAGAATGACGGAGTCATTATTCCCGATGAAATGAAAGAGGAGATTTTTCAGCCTTTTGTTCGTTTCAGTCAGAAGGAGGAAGGAAAGCTTGCTACAGGTGCGGGTATTGGCTTAGCTCTTTCCCGTTCTCTGGCAGAGCTCCATCGTGGAACCTTGGTTATGGCTCCGGGTGAAGATGCCAATGTCTTTGTCCTGACACTTCCTATCATTCAGGATACGGTGATTACTTTAGACTCTGATATGGAGAATATGGATGCAGAGTTACAAACAGAAGCATCCGGTGAGCAATATTCGGATGATAAATCGGAGGGAAAACAATCAAAAGAAAGCAAGCATACGGTTTTGGTTGTAGAAGATAACCCGGAAATGCTCGCTTTCATCGAACGTCAGTTGTCATCTCAATATGCTGTAGTTACGGCAACTAATGGTAGAGAGGCATTGGAAGCATTGGATCGTAATTTTGTGAATTTGGTGGTGAGTGATGTTGTCATGCCGTTAATGGATGGTTTTGAATTGTGCAAGACAATAAAGTCAAATGTGGGTTATAGTCATATTCCTGTTATACTCTTGACGGCTAAGACTAATATTCAGTCTAAGATTGAGGGTATGGAATTAGGGGCGGACTCGTATATTGAGAAACCTTTTTCACCGGAATATCTTTTGGCTGTGGTTTCTAATCTGATAAACAATCGGGAGAAGCTTCGCCGGGATTTTGCCAAATCTCCTTTTGTTGCAGTCAATACAATGGCACTGACCAAGGCTGATGAAGAATTCATCAAGAAACTGAATGAGATTATTCTTTCTAACCTGTCAAATCAGGAATTTAGTATGGATGATATGGCAGAAAGTCTGAATATGAGCCGTTCCAGCTTCTACCGTAAAATGAAAGGGGTATTGGATTTGAGTCCGAACGAATATTTGCGTATAGAACGTTTGAAACGCTGCCCAGTTATTAAAAAGAAGGTGAAAGTCGTATTAATGAAATCTGCTATATGGTAGGGTTTAGTTCTTCTTCGTATTTCTCTAAATGTTTCCTGAAACAATTTGGAGTACTTCCGAAAGATTTTGCCGGATAAGGGGAGATAGTACTTTTATTGGGAATAAAATTGTGACTTTTATGCGATTTTGAGATGTTTTTTCTATTTATTGGAATGCTTCTTCTCTATTGAGAAGATGCTGCGTGCTATCTTTGTAACCATCTCGTAAGAGATATACCATGATAACAATTATGTATTTCTTAATGTCTAATAAATAAAGAATTAACCTTATGTGTAAGAAGTCGTTATTATTACTGTTTTTGCTTCCTTTTCAGCTGGTGTTTGCCCAGACAAGTTTGTTGACTGATTTTCCTGAAGGATATACTCCCAAAGAAGTAGGTAAACGTCTGGCATATCATTTTGTAGATGGAAAGCACATGCTTCATATCGGAAAATGGATTAGCTATCCGGAGACTTTTACCTGGAATGGTGGATTGAAATTTGCCGCACTCACCAATGATCAAGAGCTTGTGAAGCTTTTGCAGAACAGATTTGAACTTCTGTTTACAACGGAAAAAGCTCTGTTGCCTATCAAGAATCATGTGGATGTGAATATGTTTGGCAGTTTACCTCTGGAACTGTATAAGATAACAAAAGATCAACGTTATTTGGATTTGGGCCTTCCTTATGCCGATACTCAATGGCAACTTCCTGAAAATGCAAAACCCAAAGAAAAAGAATGGGATCAGAAAGGATATTCCTGGCAAACTCGTTTGTGGATTGACGATATGTATATGATTACGATTGTACAGACTCAGGCTTATAGAGTTACCGGTGATCGTAAATATATAGACCGTGCTGCCAGAGAAATGGTGATGTATCTGGATGAATTGCAGTGTCCGAATGGTCTTTTCTATCATGCACCGGATGTTCCTTTCTATTGGGGTAGAGGTAATGGCTGGATGGCTGCCGGTATGGCAGAGCTGTTGAGTAGTTTGCCCGAAGATAGTGAATACCGTCCACGCATCCTGCATGGCTATCGCACTATGATGAAAAGCCTGAAAAAGTATCAGTCTTCCAATGGCTTGTGGCATCAGTTGTTGGATCATCCTGATTGCTGGATTGAAACCTCAGGGTCTGCCATGTTCACTTTCGCTTTCATTAAGGGTGTGAAGAATGGCTGGCTGGATGCTAAAGAATATGCACCTGCTGCCCGCAAGGCATGGATGGCTATGGTGAAGTACATAGATGAGAACAACAATGTAAAATCAGTTTGCGAGGGCACCAACAAAAAGAACGATAAGCAATACTACTATGATCGTAAACAAAATGTAGGCGATTATCATGGACAAGCTCCTTACCTTTGGTGTGCTGTTGCGCTTTTAGAAGAATAATTTCTGTTATTTTAGTAATCTTATATCGAAACCTTATTTATACTTATAAAATGAATATAAGCAGTTGGGCCAAAGCCCTTACCTTTGTTTTACTGTTGTTTTCCTATTCGACAGTAGTAACCGGACAAACGCAAGTGAATGATGTCAGAGGCTCTGAACGCATCTGGCTTGACTCGGATATTACCCATAATGGGGGCTATCAGTGGAAAATGATGAAGGCGGGAGACGTAACAGATCCCGGAGAGAAAGTATCTTTGTCTGATTATCCGACAACAAATTGGTTGCCTGCCATTGTGCCCGGTACGGTTCTGAATTCATTGGTGTACAACCAAAAATATCCTGAGCCTTATTATGGTATCAATAATAAAATCGAATCTAAATTAATACCGGATATTTCTGAAACCGGACGTGATTTCTATACCTATTGGTTCCGGACTGAATTTACAGTTCCCAAATCATTTGAAGGAAAACATGTCTGGTTGCAAGTGGATGGTATCAACTATCGTGCCGAAGTGTGGGTGAATGGAAACCTGCTAAGCACGATTAAGGGCATGTTTTTGCAGGATATATTGATGTGACCAGCTTTGTAAAAATAGACAAGAGCAATGCGTTGGCTATAAAAGTATATCCGGTGGATGTTCCGGGCAGTGCTAAACCAAAATCCTGGGGAGCAGTAGGCGAATTCCATAATGGTGGAAACGGAAACATTGGATTGAATACTACCATGCTGATGACTGTGGGTTGGGACTTCACTTTTATGGATGGCATTCGCGACCGTAATACAGGAATCTGGAAGAATATTTCTCTCTATTCTACCGGTAAAGTGGCATTGCGTCATCCTTTCGTGAAATCGGAATTACGCAAACCCGGTTACGACCAGGCACGCGAATTTGTATCGGTGGAAGTTGTGAATCCGACAACAGGTTTTAACCCTATTAATTGCACGGTGAAGGGTGAGATTCTTGGTGAAAATATAACTTTCGAGAAAAAAGTTAAAGTTATGCGTGGAGAAGATAAAGTTTTGTCTTTTTCTCCGGAAGAGTTCCCGCAATTAGTTATTAATTCCCCCGTTTATGGTGGCCTGTGAATAAAGGGCCTCAGAACCTGTATGAGCTGAAAATGACTGTATCCATCGATGGGGTGGTGTGTGATTCGGTAAAAACGAAGTTTGGTATTCGTGAAATTACTTCTGATACGAATACACCTGATAAATCACGTGTCTTCTATGTAAATGGTAAACGTCTTTTTATCCGTGGAACAAACTGGATACCGGAGGCTATGTTGAGAACTTCCGATGAACGTACTTATGCTGAATTGAGATATAGCCTCCAGTCAGGAGTCAACCTTTTACGTATGTGGGGAGGGGGAATTGCTGAATCTGACTATTTCTTCCAGTTGTGTGACGAGATGGGATTATTGGTATGGCAGGAATTCTGGATGACAGGTGATACACGCCATCCGCACGATAAGGGCAACTATCTGAATAATGTGGAGTCTACCGTGAAGCGTATTCGTAATCATCCTTCTTTGGCTTATTATGTGGCTTCCAATGAGAGTACTGAGGTTACCGGTACCCCTGAATTATTGAATAAACTGGATGGTACGCGAGGTTATCAGATGCAGTCCGAATGTGCCGGAGTACATGACGGAAGTCCTTACAAGCAAGTGAATCCGATGCAGCACTATGAGAATACGGCATCTCCGCGTGGAAGCCGTGTCGATGGTTTCAATCCTGAATATGGTGCTCCTACACTTCCCACAGTGGAAATCCTTCGTGAGATGATGGATGAGAAAGACCTTTGGCCTATCAATAAGGAAGTGTGGGATTATCTGGATGGAAATGGTTTTCACCTGATGACTACCATGTATACTGATTTGGTAAATAACTATGGAAAGTCATCTTCCATTGATGAGTTTGCCCAAAAAGGACAACTGCTGGGTGCTATGAATTCTAAGAGTATCTGGGAAGTATGGAATTATAATAAATTGGATTACGGCGATCGTTTCTGTTCCGGACTTTTGTTCTGGTACCATAACTGTTCCATGCGTCAGGTTTCTTCCCGTATGTGGGATTGGTCTTTGGAACCCACAGCTTCGTTGTATCATACAGCTAATTCACTGGAACCGCTGCATGCTCAGTTTGACTATCTGAAAAATACAGTGTCCGTGGTGAACGATTACTATCGTGCCTTTACTGGTTATAAGGTGATAGCTCAGGTATATGATATAAATAGCAAGAAGGTTTTTGAAAAGTCTGCTTCTGTCGATTTGCCGGAAGATGGAGTTGCTAACGATGTGCTGACGATTCGTTTTCCTGAAAACATCTCTCAGGTTCACTTCATCAAATTAGTGTTGAAAGATGAAAAAGGCAAAGATGTTTCTTCCAACTTCTATTGGAGATCCAATGATAAGTATGAAGGCAGTAAGACCTTGACCGGGCCTACATCATCAGGCTTTGAGGATCTGAGTAAGTTGAAAGCAGCCAAAGTGAAGCTTTCCTACAAAACACGTCAGGCAGATGGACGCTATTTTGTGGACATTGTGATGAAGAATACGTCCAATGGTATTGCTTTTTTCAATCAGTTGCAATTTCTCAATTCCAAGATGAGCCCGATACGCCCGTCATTCTATTCAGATAACTTCTTCTCTTTGATTCCGGGTGAAAAGAAAACAGTCACCATTGAAACAGGGGAAGAGAAGTTGGCTGATGGGGCAGTCCTAGTGTTGAAAGGCTGGAATATAGATACTCAGAAGTATAAACTTCCGTGATAAAACGGTAACTTTACCATGTAAAACAAAGAAATAAAATGAAACTAAAATTAATAATGGGTCTGATAGGAGTGCTGTCGCTTAGTAGTTTTTCTACTCTGCCTTCTTCAGATGATACCGATAAGAAACCACAAGAGAGTTGGGTGATTGGCCCGTTCTTACGTCCTGAGGGGTTAACCCTGTATTGGTACCACAACCCACCTCTTTCCATTGCCCGATGCGAAAAGAACAGGTGAAGTGGGAGGAGAGTGATGTCTTCAATCCAGCTGCCACCGTGAAAGACGGAAAGATTGTTGTGCTTTACCGTGCCGAAGATAATTCAGCACAAGGTATAGGTAAAAGAACTTCCCGTATAGGTTATGCCGAGAGTGCGGATGGAGTGACTATGAAGAGACTGGACAGTCCGGTACTTTTTCCCGGTGGAGATGAATTTGAAAGCATCGAATGTCCGGGTGGTTGTGAAGACCCGCGGGTAGCAATGACCGAAGACGGACTGTATGTAATGCTTTATACAGCATGGAACCGGAAGACTCCCCGTCTTGCTGTGGCTACTTCCAAGGATCTGAAAAACTGGACTAAGCATGGTCTTGCTTTTGAGAAGGCATATGACGGTCGTTTTGCCAGAATAGCAACGAAGTCAGCTTCTATGCTTACGAAGGTGAAAGGTGGAAAACTGGTTATCGATAAAGTGGATGGCAAGTACTTCATGTATTGGGGAGAATATGCCGTACACGCAGCTACTTCCGATAACCTGACGGACTGGTATCCTGTACTGGATGAGAACAATGAATTATTGAAGATAGCCAAGCCGCGTAACGGATACTTTGATAGCCAGATGACTGAATGTGGTCCTCCTGCCATCCGTACCAAACAAGGCATTGTATTGATGTATAATGGCAAGAATGACAAGAAGAGAGGGGATGTCAACTATCCGGCAGGCGCTTACTGTGCAGGTCAACTTCTGCTCGATTCCAAAGATCCTTATAAAGTATTGGGCCGCTTGGACAAACCTTTCTTCATGCCTGAAGCTCCTTTTGAGAAGAGCGGACAGTATAAAGACGGAACCGTTTTTATCGAAGGATTGGCCTATTATAAGAAGAAGCTATATCTTTATTACGGCTGTGCAGACTCGAAGGTGGCAGTAGCTGTATGTGATGATATAAAAGGATTATTGAAGGTAAAATAGCGGTATCAGATACCCCAGTGAGTGTGAATTATTATAGTTTTAACAGATAGAACCCAAATTATTATGTACAAGAAAGTATTTACATTGTTATTATTATTACTTCCTTTTCAGTTATTAATTGCTCAGAAGAGTCTTCTGAAGAATTTCCCCGAAGGGTATACCCCCGATGAAATCGGTAGACGCATTTCCTATCGTTTTGTAACCGAGAAACATGCATTACATGCCGGAAAATGGATTGGTTATCCCGAAACCTTCTATTGGAACGGTTCTCTTAAATATGCGGCAGCAGCTAAGGATAAGGCACTTATCAAGCTTTTGCAAGCCCGGTTTGAGCATTTGTTTACTACTGAAAAGGCACTGTTGCCTATCAAGAATCATGTCGATTTAAACATGTTCGGCAGCTTGCCTTTGGAACTTTATTGGGTGACGAAGGATGAACGCTATAAAGAAGTGGGATTGCCTTATGCTGATACTCAATGGGAAGTTCCCGAAGATGCTAAACCTGAAGAGAAAGCGTGGGCGGAGAAGGGTTATTCATGGCAAACACGCCTTTGGATTGACGATATGTATATGATTACTATTGTGCAGACGCATGCCTACAAAGTGACCAATGACAGCAAATATATAGATCGTGCAGCTAAAGAAATGGTGATGTATCTGGATGAATTACAACGTCCCAATGGTCTCTTCTATCATGCACCGGATGTACCCTTCTACTGGGGACGTGGAAACGGATGGATGGCAGCAGGTATGACAGAGTTGCTTCGTTACTTACCTAAGAATCACAAAGACCGTCCCCGCATCATGGAAGGTTATCTGACTATGATGAAGAGTCTGAAGGAATATCAGAATCCGGAAGGACTGTGGAACCAATTGCTGGATGATCCTGAATGCTGGACTGAAACATCAGGCTCTGCTATGTTTACTTTTGCTTTTATTACGGGTGTAAAGAACGGTTGGCTGGATGCCAAAGAGTATGCGCCCGCAGCTCGCAAGGCATGGATGGCTTTAGTGAATTATCTGACCGAGAAGAATCAGGTAAGAGAGATTTGTGTAGGTACCAATAAGAAGAATGACAAACAATACTATTATGATCGTCCGCGTCGTACCGGTGATTTTCATGCACAAGGCCCTTACCTTTGGTGTGTAGTTGCCCTGATGGAGAAATAATTCATAATTATCGATAAAGCATGAGAATTTTTAAATCTATTTTATTAGGAGGCATGTTGCTGCTGAGTTCCTCGGCAGCACTGGCTCAGGTTTCGCTATCACAGAATAGTAGCGGATCTAACGTGTTTAGTCTCGTTGGCAAGAAGGATAAAGCCTGCGTGTACTATGACGCAAAAGACTTTGAAGTTGTAAAGACTACGGCAGGACTATTTGCAAATGATGTGAAAGAGGTGAGTGGACAGCTTTTGGGCGTTGCTACTACCAAAGAAGCGCCTCAAAAGAACTGTATTATCATCGGTACCTTGGGTTATAATGAGTGGATCGACCAGATGATTGCAAAGAAGAAACTGGATGTAGAACCTTTGAAGAATCGTTGGGAAAGCTATCTGGTACAGCTTGTGCGCAATCCGCTTCCGGGTGTGGACAAAGCGTTGGTAATTGTAGGTAGCGACCGCAGAGGTACTGCTTACGGGTTGCTTTCTGTATCAAGAACTATCGGTGTGTCTCCTTGGTACTGGTGGGCGGATGCTCCTATCATAAAGAAGGATCAGTTACACCTGAGAGTAGACAAGTATATTTCTAAAGAACCTACAGTGAAGTACAGAGGTATCTTCATCAATGATGAAGACTGGGGACTTTACCGTTGGTCAAGAGATAACTTCGAGAAAGAATTGGGCAATTTCGGTCCTCGGACTTATGCCAAAGTTTGTGAGCTTTTGCTTCGGCTTCAGGCCAACTATTTGTGTCCGGCTATGCACGATGCATCTATGGCATTCCACCGGATTCCGGAGAACAGGGTGGTTGCAGACCGCTTTGCTATCCTTATGGGAGCTTCCCACTGCGAACCGTTATTATTTAATACGGCAAGTGAATGGAAACGCGATAAGATGGGCGAATGGGATTACATCAATAATAAAAAAGGTGTAGACAGCGTGCTCAATGTCCGTGTGAAGGAATGCGCTCCTTTTGAAAATGTATATACGCTGGCATTGCGCGGACTGCATGACAGAGCCATGAATGCAAGCAATGATATGGGTGATAGAAAGGATATGCTTCAGGAAGCTCTGATGGCGCAAAGGCAGATGTTGATCGATGCAATCGGTAAACCGGGAGAAGAAATTCCCCAGGCATTTACTCCTTATAAGGAGGTACTGGACGTATATGATGAAGGTTTGGAACTACCGGATGATGTAACTATCATTTGGCCGGATGATAATTACGGTTATATGAAACGTTTGAGTAGCCCGAAAGAACAGAAACGTTCGGGTCGTTCGGGTGTATATTATCACTCTTCTTATCTTGGCAAGCCTCACGATCACCTTTGGATGAATACGGTTTCTCCTACATTGATGTATGAAGAACTTCGTAAAGCCTATGATGCAACAGCCGACCGCATCTGGTTACTGAATGCCGGTGACATTAAGTCATGTGAATTCGCAGTGGATTACTTCCTGACAATGGCTTTCGATATTGATGCTTTCAACTTTGAAAGAGCAGCCAATTATCGTACAGAATGGTTGTGTGGAATGTTGGGCGACCAATACCGCAATGAGTATCAGGATGTAGTCAATTCTTTCTATAAGCTGGCTTTTGCACGTAAACCCGAATTTATGGGATGGGGTTACCAGTGGACGACTGATAAACATGGTAGAGAACGGAATACGGATACGGACTTCTCACTGACCAACTATCGTGAAGTGGACAACCGTTTGAGCGAATACCGCCGTATTGGAGGTATCGTAGAGAATATTCTGAATAATATGTCCGATGAGAAACAGAAAGCATGTTTCTATCAGTCATTATATTATCCGGTAAAGGGATGCGAACTGTTGAACAGAATGGTACTGGACGGACAAAGAAACCGTTGGTATGCTATTCAGCAAAGAGCATCGGCTAAGGATTTGAAGAAATCAGCAAAAGCTTGTTATGACAGTCTGGAAGTTATAACCAAAGGATATAACTCACTGCTCGACGGTAAATGGAATCATGTGATGACCATGAAGCAAGGATTTGCGGCTGCTTATTTTGAACTTCCGAAGTTGAGAGATGTTGAACTGGCTCCTGCAGCCTCTCTGGGTGTAATGGCCGAGGGTGAGGCAGTATTGAAAGGTCTGCAAAGCTTCCATTCATTGCCATGTTTCAATACTTACCTGCGCCAATCTTACTATATAGATGTATTCAATAAAGGTGCTACTCCGTTGAAATGGAAAACATCTGTAACAAACGATTGGATTTTGGTAAGCAAGAAGTCCGGAGAGACAGCTACCGAAGAGCGTATTGAAGTTTCCATTGACTGGGCAAAGGTTCCGGCTGGTGAAAGAATCCTTGGTACATTGGATATTATGTCCGACCGTGGTGAGAAAGAAACTGTTTATATCTCCGTCTTTAATCCTACATCTCCTTCATTGGCCGAAATGGACACTCTGTTTGTAGAGAACAATGGGTATGTTGCGATGGATGCGGCAAGTTTCCACCGTAAGGTAGAGAATGATGATATTAAGATGATTGTGATTCCGAACTTGGGATTTGAGAATACAGCTGTTCAGTTGGGTAATCCTATGGCAAAGGCACAGCGTACGGCGGGACGTAATACACCGCGTCTGGAATATGATTTCTATACTTTTGAACAGGGATCGGTAGATGTTTACACCTATGTACTTCCTACTTTCCCCATAAGCAAGGATAGAGGATATGCTGGACATGAAGCAACTAATGTTGAGACTAAATATGGCGTATGTATCGATGAGGGTCCCGTTATGAATCCGTCTACTTCTTCCTTGGAATATGCTCAGATCTGGTATGAGAGCGTATTGAAGAATTGCAGAATCAATAAGACCACCCTTCATATAGACAAGCCGGGCAAGCATACAGTGAAAATCATCTGTGGAGATGCCGGAACCGTTTTGCAGAAGGTTGTATTGGACTTTGGTGGTATGAAGCGTTCTTATATGGGACCGCGACCTACCAGAAAGGAATAAAAGAGGGATAAGGTGGTAGGGTGATAGATCACTCTACCACCTTATCACATTTTGTTCATAACCCGATAAAAATGAATCAATCTATGTTTTTGTGTGTAATTTTTATTTCTTGTCTTGTTACCTTTTCCACCACCATTCCCCCTCAGATACCTTCTGGATGGGGGCACAATGAGTCAGGGACTGAAAGGCATTCAGTCAGTGAGTGAAAGGCATTCAGTCCCTGACTGAATCAGATTCATTCAACGAGTCGGAAGAGTAGCTGCAGGAAAGGAAGAAACTTACGAACTTTTTGTAAGTATAGTTGCTAACTGATGAAATATACGATGAATCATTATTTAACCCCTGATTCGCATAAATATCAATATTACTATGATGAAAAAGTTAATACTTGCCTTTTGTATGTTACAAGGTATCTTGTTATCGTTGGGAGCTCAGGATATGCATCAGAACATAGCATATGCTGACAACCATGTGCGCTTTACGGTTATCTCAGATGGAACACTCCGTTTAGAGTATGCTCCGGATGGCAAATTTGTAGATAACAAATCTTTTGTTGCGGTGAACCGCCTCTATCCGGATGTAGGCTACAAGCTGAAGTCAAAAGGAGCGTGGATTGAAATAACGACTTCTAAGATGAGGATGCGTTATAAAAAAAGACAGTGGTCAGTTTACCGGAGACAATCTAGTGATTGAAGCGGTGAAAGGGGCATTTCCATTCACTTGGAAGCCCGGAGTGCAGCAAAAGGAAATCTGAAAGGTACTTACCGCACTCTGGACGGAATGGATGGTGAAACGCAAACTCAAACTTGGGTAGCTGATACCAAGAAAGGGGAACAACTGAAGTTGGAAGACGGTTTGCTGGCTACTGATGGTTGGTCTTTTATTGATGATTCACAAGGACTTCTGTTCGATAACGATCCAGATTGGGAGTGGGCGAAAGAACGTCCCGCCAATGGAGGGCAGGACTCGTATTTTATGGCTTACGGGCATGATTACAAGCAAGCTCTGAAAGACTACACTCTCTTTGCAGGTAAGATGCCGTTGCCTCCCCGCTATGCGTTTGGCTATTGGTGGTCGCGCTATTGGTTGTATTCTGATAAAGAGTTCCGTAACCTAATTGATAATTTTAATACTTATCAGATTCCTTTGGATGTGTTGGTGGTAGATATGGACTGGCATTATACCGAGAAGGGTAAAGGAGGCTGGACCGGTTGGACTTGGAACAGGGATTTATTTCCGAATCCCCAAGGTTTCTTGAAATATCTGAAGCAGAATGACCTGAAAATTACTCTCAATCTGCATCCGGCAGACGGAGTGGCTGCATACGAAGAAAACTATACGGAGATGGCGAAAGACATGGGGGTCGATCCTGAGACAAAAGAAGACGATTCCCTGGGTTAATTCCGATAAAAAGTTCATCCGGAGTATGTTTAAGAATATACTGGGTCCGATGGAGAAAGATGGAGTAGACTTCTGGTGGCTGGACTGGCAGCAGGGAATGTTTGACCCGAAGATGAAGAATCTGAGTAATACATGGTGGATCAATTATGCATTCTTTAGTGATATGGAAAAGCGCCGGGAGACTCGCCCGATGTTATATCACCGTTGGGGAGGATTAGGAAACCATCGTTATCAGGTAGGCTTTTCTGGTGATGCGGTGATCTCTTGGAAATCATTGGATTTTCAGCCTTATTTCAATTCTACTGCCTCTAATGTGCTGTATGGCTATTGGAGCCATGACTTAGGAGGACATATCGGTAGTCAGATAGATCCCGAAATGTACACCCGCTGGTTACAGTTCGGAGCATTAAGCCCGATTATGCGTACGCACTCTCAGAAAGGGGCTAAATTGAATAAAGAACCTTGGGTGTTCAACAAGGAATATTGTGACATCATTCGTGAAACGATTCGCCAACGCTATGTGATGGCTCCTTATATTTATACGATGGCCCGCAAGGGGTATGATGACGGAATTTCACTCTGCCGCCCCATGTATTATGATTATCCGGAAAATAAAGAAGCCTATGAGTTCCGAAATGAATATATGTTCGGAGATGATGTGCTGGTTATGCCGGTCACTGCTCCGGTAGAGAATGACTATGCACAGGTGCGTGTATGGTTGCCGGAAGGAGAATGGTATGAATGGCATACAGGTGCTTTGCTGAAAGGGAATCAGATTGTGGAACGCTCTTTTGCCGTTGATGAATACCCCATTTATATAAAGGCAGGTGCCATATTGCCCATGTATCTGGATAATGTGATGAATCTGAATGGCAATGACGAAGAGGTGGCAGTAACGTTTTTCCCCGGTGGAGGCGATACTGCCGAGTTCAAGTTGTACGAAGATAATGGTAATGATAAGAATTATGCATCCGAATATGCTGTGACTAAGTTGAGTTCTGTCCGCAATGGTAATGAACAAACGCTTGTGATAGGTAAACGTGAGGGTGCTTATAAGGATATGCCTCTTGCCCGTCCGTTTAAAGTGAAGGTGCTTTCTTCTCTTATTCCCCAGTCTGTTACGGTGAATGGACATCCGGCTAAATACCACTACTCAGGTGAAGATTTTGCCCTTTTGATCGATGTTCCTGCTCAGGCTTGCGATCAGGAAAAGGTGGTTAAAATCGTTTATCCGTCTGAAAAGGTCGATCTGAACGGACTTCTTGGAGCATCCCGAAGAATAGCGAAGAGTATGGAACAACTGAAATATCGTAATTCATACATTGTCTTTAAAGAAGAGTTTGGTAAAATGGGAAGTTTGAGTGAAGCAGTGACCTATGCTCCCTCCGAAATGCCCGCTTTGATCGCTGATTTCTGGAAAAGTTATAATGAACTGCCTGCAGTGCTGGAACGACAAGGAATGAAGAGTGATCTTGCAACATGGTTTTTGCAATCTGTTTGTTGGAGCAAGCGATAAATAATAGATAGATAGATGAAACGATATTTGATGATATTTTTGGCCCCTTTCATGGCTTTTCACTGTATGGGGGCTTCTTTGCCCTCCCAGGTGGACAGCCATGATATAGCGTCTTTACATGCATGGGGACCTTATTCCAAACGCTATGCAGGCATCTCGCACATACCTGATATGAGTAAAGGAATACGTTTTGATTTCTCCGTGATGCCCGGATATTATCGGAATCGCCAGTTGGTGCCGCATGTCCTGTTTGAATCGTCTTACTATCCATGGGAGATAAATCCGGAGGTGAATCGCATCACTTATCGATATGAACTGGAGTGGAAGGACAAGGTTTATACGGATGTCACTTATTACGTGTTGGATGATAACCGTACGCTGGTCGGAATACATTGCGTCAACAATACGGGGATATCTCAGAATCTGGTCCTGAACCAGATGGCTTATATAGACTATCCTGAGACGTATCCGCAGGTAACTGCTACAGGAGCATCGCGGCTGCAATGGTATAATGCCATTGATTATACGGAGAATGAACCTGTTCGGAAATCGCCTCAATACAGACTGGTATATGATGGGTGGCGGCGGAATGAAGAACGTACTGCTTCGTCTCTCGATGGTTCGATTCTGGGGAGAGGTTTCGGTAGGAGCGAAGGTGACCGCCTGAGTTATCAAGTGAAGATCCTTCCGGATCAGGAAAACGGAGCCATAGGCATCCGATTTAAGGTAAAGAAGGGAGAGAACGCTGTACTACAGCTGAAAGGACTGGTAGAACAACCTGTTACTCTGAAAGGTACGGGAGAATTTTCTTTCGTATCAGTTCTTTATCAGAATAAGAAGGCGGGAGAATACAAACTGGAACTTATTTCGGGCAGTACCGTTGAAATCGGTCTGGATGGATTCTTTATAGGCAGTGCGGATGATATCAGCAATGTAAATGTAGTCCGTACTCCGATACCTTTTACTCCTGCAATGGAAGTAGGTAAAAACAAGAAAGACTTTATTCTGAAGTACAAAGACTGTGAAAACTATTATGGGGTGGCTTGGAACCATCAGCATTCGGAAGTTCGGGAAATACTGAACGGTGAATTGGAATCTTTCTTCCGGAGAAAGGTGCACGATCATGTCTCGTCAAGGCTGGTTGGAGATAGGAAGTGGCACTATATGAATGCTTTTTTGCGTCCTGTCGTGCTGGAACCAGATTCTGAACAGACCATTTACATGTTGGTATGCACAGGAGATAAGGAACAGGTACAACAAGAATTGCAGAGTTTCCATTCAACTCCGGATAAACTGATTGCGCAGGTTAAATCTATGGAAGGTGCAAAGTCTAAGGATAAAGTGTTACCGGGCGGAGAGAAGTATCTTCTGGGAAATCGTTTATTGCAAGCCTCGCTTTTATCGAATATCGTATATCCGGTTTATACGCAGAAAGAGTACATCAGGCATTTCACACCGGGCAAGAACTGGAATAGTCTTTATACTTGGGATTCCGGATTCATTGCACTGGGACTGATTGATGTGGACCCGGCTAAGGCTTTCGAATGCATCAAGGCTTATACAACTCCGGTAGGGAGTGAATCGGCTTTTATTCATCATGGCACTCCATTGCCTATCCAGATGTATGCTTACGCTGATTTGTGGAACAATAGCCTGTCACGTGAGACCTTGGAATTCTTATATCCCCGACTGAAACAGTTCTTTAACTTTATGGTTGGAAACAATCCTTACTCTACTACCCGGATGAAAGGTTCCGGTCTGCTTCGCACCTGGGATTATTTCTATAATTCCGGTGGATGGGACGATTATCCGCCTCAGCATGCACGTGGGGGAATAAACTGGTGACTCCTGTAGTTACTTCAGCTTATTATCTGCGGGCTGCGAAAATACTGCGCTTGGCGGCAAAAGAGTTGGGACTGAAAAAGGATATGAAAGAATATGAACAGGTAATCAAACGACTGTCGAATGCTTTGCAAACCTACTCTTGGGACGAAGAAAGCGGATATTTTGGATATGTACTCCATGACTCCTTGGAGAACGCGAAAGAAATCTTACGGTATAAAGACCAGTCGAACTTCAACAAGGGGTTGGATGGAGTGACTCCTCTGACAGCAGGTATCTGTTCTCCGGATCAGGTAAATCGGTTGGTGGGACATCTGTTTTCTCCTGATGAGTTATGGACAAAAAGTAGGCATTTCAACGGTAGACCAGTCTGCGCCTTATTATAAAGTAGATGGGTATTGGAATGGTGCCGTATGGTTTCCCCATCAGTGGGTAATGTGGAAAACTCTTTTAGATTTAGGTAAGGGAGAAGAAGCCTATCGGGTGGCGCATACAGCCCTGGATAATTGGGAAAAGGAATGTGCAGCAAGCTATTTTACGTTCGAGCATTTCATTATCTCTTCGGGAAGAGGAGCGGGGTGGCACCAGTTTTCCGGACTTTCATCACCTATTTTGAATTGGTTTGCTGCCTATTATAAGCCGGGTAAAGTTTCTACCGGCTTTGAGGTATGGATTACGAAGAGCGAATTCAATAGTACTTGTTCTGGATATAAGGCTGATATCTCTTTTGACGATTCGACAAAGGCTCATGAACGCTGCATGATTGTCTGTATGGATGCAGAACATACATACGAAGCATTCTTCAATGGCAAGCCTGTCAATTTCAGACCTGGTCATGCCGGAATGTTAGAAATTACTTTGCCGGCTACCAATAAAACAGGTGAACTCACAATCCGAGCTCTTAATTAAACTCATTTTTGCAGGGATATGAATGACGGATAGTACCGCTTAATCATTTGCTTCATTTCTGCACGGTTATGAACAAAATGTGCTAGGTTGGTAAGGTGATAAGGTGGTAAAGCAGCTGCGCTATATATCGCAGACTATTATTCCGCTATCACTTTATCACCCTATCACCTTATCACTTTTTATTCCTTCTATTAATTTCTGAGATACCTAAATAAGATATTCGTCTCATTATTGATAATTTTGTGTCTACCATTATCTTGTGCCTCTCAGACTGCTAATTTGAGACGTTTTTTCTCTTTTTTTAGGGATAAGTTTATTATCGGTTATTCAATTGAATCTCTACTTTTGTCTTGCTTTAAAGCCAAGAAAGTCTTTACAATTTTTTTAAAATTTAATATTATGAAGCAGAAGATTTCAAAATTCTTTTCTGATGCGAGGATTAGGATGTTACTACTATTCCTGATCTCTACAGTTTATATTCAAGCTCAGTCGGGCAGAATCGTTACGGGTGTCGTTAAAGATGCCGCGGGCGAAACAGTTATTGGAGTAAACGTAACTGTAAAGGGTAATGCTGCTTTGGGTACTATTACCGATTTGGATGGTAAGTATTCATTGAGTGTTCCTACGCAAAAATCTACTTTAGTGTTTTCATTCATTGGTTATCAAACTATAGAAAAAACGATTGATGCTAACACGAGAACTCTGAACGTAACGTTGGTTGAAGATTCTAAGTTGCTGGATGAAGTCGTTGTAGTTGGTTATGGTACAATGAAAAGAAAAGACGTAACAGGTGCTGTGGCACACGTTGGAGATGAAGTGACCAAGAACAGAGCTGCAACAAATGCTCTTGATTTCCTTGTAGGTACTGTACCCGGTGTGCATATAACACCTTCTACTGAAGCTGGTGGTGGTGCTTCCGGACTTCTGATTCGTGGTAAACAATCATTGAAGGCAAGTACTTCTCCTTTGATTGTTCTGGATGGTGTAGTATTCTATGGTAACATTGGAGATATTAACCCGAATGACATTGAAAGTATGGATATCCTGAAGGATGCCAGCTCTACTGCTATCTATGGTTCTAAGGGATCGGCAGGTGTTATTCTTATTAATACTAAGAGAGGTACTTCTGAAAAGCCTATTATTAATGTAAGTACCAAAATCGGTGTGTCGCAAGCAACCTTTATGCCTGAAATGCCTACTGCCGAACAATACATGCAGAGACGTTCTGATTATTATAAGACAATCGACTATTTCAAACCGGGAGACCAACAAAAAGGTTTAGGCTACTATGATAATCCCGACCATCTGCCTGAAGGAATTTCCCGCGATCAATGGGCTGCTTATGATCCTTCTTTCTCCGGTGATTACATTGAAACCTGGATGCAACGTCTGGAATTCAATCCCATTGAGGTTACCAATTACAAAGCCGGTAAATTCGTTGACTGGATGGACCTTGTTTACCAGAATGGTTTGAGACAAGATTACAGTGCGTCTGTTTCAGGAAAGACAGCGAGAACCAACTATTATGTTTCATTAGGATATACCAATAATGACGGTATTGTTGTAGGCGATCAATTCCGTGCTTCAAGATCACGTGTGAATTTGGATACTGAGATTACAAAATGGCTGAATATCGGTTTGAATGCGCAATTCGTTCATAAAGGTTCGGATGATATTAAGGCGGATACAGGTGCAGCCAAGGCAGCCAGTCCTTTTGGTGATGTTTATGAAGCTGACGGAAGCATCAAAGTTAGACCTTGGGATGACAACCGCGTTGCCAATCCGTTGCTGAATCGTTCAGCAGATGATAAATATTATAGAACACAAACCTTCAACTCAAGCGTGTATGGTAAGTTGACTCTTCCGTTCGGATTCACTTGGCAGACTACTTTCAACGTACGTTATGGTTGGAGAAAGGATTATTATTTTGATTCTGATATCAAACCGGGTGTGGTAGCCGGTGGCAAAGCAAAACGTGTGGACTACTCTGACTACGAGTGGAGCATTGATAATATGCTGAAGTGGAACCGCACTTTTGCTAAAATACATAACTTTGATTTTACCTTTGTGTATACTGCTGAAAAATATCAGAACTGGCAAAGTACGGGAAACAATGAAGGTTTCCAACCGAATGGTGCATTGAGTTATCATGGCATTCAGGCCGGTATTACTCCTACTGTCAGCGCAAACGATGAAATGCAGACTGGTAATGGTTTATTATGGCGTTTGAACTACTCTTTGATGGACCGTTATTTGCTGACCGGTTCTGTACGTCGTGATGGTTTCTCTGCTTTTGGTCAGAACAATCCTTTCGGTGTATTCTCTACAGTTGCTGCCGGATGGCGTATGTCAGAAGAAAAGTTCTTGAAGGATGTGAAATGGATTAATAACCTGAAACTGCGTCTCTCTTGGGGACAGACCGGTAACCGTGACATCGGTCGTTATGCCGCTTTCTCAAGATTGACTATTACCAATGTTATTCAGAATGGTGTAAACTATAAAGGTGTATATCCCTCAAGTTTGGCCAACAGAGATTTGAAATGGGAAACGACTACCGGTTTTAACCTCGGTGTCGACTTCGGGTTGTTCAACAACCGGTTAAGCGGTTCTGTGGAACTTTATAAGAATAAAACGAACGATTTATTGATGGACCGTGCCATGCCCGAAATCTCCGGATACGGTAAGATTGCCTCCAATCTGGGAGAACTTGCCAATCAGGGTGCTGAGTTGACTTTGTCAAGTGTAAACGTGAATACTCGGAATGTACATTGGGGTACTACCTTCACTTATTCTACTAACAAGAATGAAATCAAACATCTGTATGGTGATATGATTGACGTGCTGGATGCAGAGGGTAACGTTATCGGCCAGCGTGAGGATGATGATGTACAGAACGGCTGGTATATCGGACATGCTATTGATGAGATCTATGATTATAAGTGGATTGGCGTATGGCAACTGGGTGAAGAACTGGAAGCTGCAAAATATGGTAAACAACCGGGTGACCCGAGATTGCTGGATGTCAATAATGATGGTAAGATTAATGACGATGATAAACTTTGGTTGGGTACAAAGACTCCGAAACATCGTATGACATTGAGCAGTGACCTGAATCTGTTCAAATGTATCAACTTCTCTTTCGTACTGCGTGGAGAATTCGGCTGGATGGATATTGATAATCTGCCAAGAAACGAAACTAATCGCTTCTACAATACTTCAAACTCTGTTTGGACTGAATATTGGACGCCTTGGAATCCAAATTCAAAATACGCCCGTTTAGGTGCGAACATTGATAGCCCGGGTGTGAATATTTACGAAAAGAGAAACTACGTAAGAATGCAGAATATGGCATTGTCTTATACATTCCCGAAGAAACTGATTAACAAGTTCATGATTGATAACCTGAGATTCAGTATCAATGTGGATAATGCTTTCGTTATCTCTAAGTGGAGAACTTCCGATCCTTTGACTAAGGCTATCACTCCACGTATCTGGACATTCGGTGTAGACATTACCTTATAATCTGATAGAACGATAATTAAATAAAGATATTCAAATGAAAACAAAGAAATATATACTAAAAGGTCTGGCAACCTGCCTGATAGCTGCCGGTCTTTCTGCTTGTGTTGATCTTGAACCGAAAGCGATGTCCTTTCTGACGCCGGAGAACACTTTTGTGGATAAAGCTGGTTTAGAAACCATGCTTCGCCTTTGCCGTAAACAAATGAACTTTGAATGGTTCGGAGATGCTTTCAATTCTGGAAACTGTGAAACCTATTCTGTGTATGAATATGCTTGGTCTGACCTGGCTGTAATGGGTGGCCCTGAGACGAAGGAAATCCATAATATGGTGACTCAGCTGACTCCTACTACCAATATGTATCTGCACTTGCGTTATTGGGTTTTCGGCTGGAATGGTATTAAGTATGCTAATACTGTCATTACCCGTGCCCCGGAAGCTGATGGTATGGCTTCGGAAGAAGACAGAAATGCTTGTCTTGCCGAAGGATATTTTCACCGTGCTTACTGGTATTATCTGCTGACTAACCAATTTGGAGATATACCTTGGATCGGAGAAGAAATTACCGGTGCAAAGCTGGACTTTAATACTGTTTCCCGTAAAACGATCTTGGCTAATATCAAGAAAGATATGGAATATGCCATACAATGGTTACCTAAAGATGTGATCCGCGGTGCTGTGAGCAGAGCAGCAGGTGAACATCTACTGGCTAAGATATGTCTGGCTACGGGTGACTTCCAACAGGCAGTAGACGCAACAACCCGTTGTATTAACGATTATGGATTGCACTTGATGACCGAACGTTTCGGTATTAATGCGGATGATAAGAGCAAAGATGTTTATAATGACTTGTTCCAGGAAGAAAATATCAGTATTGTTGAGAACAAGGAAGGTATCATGATCGGTCAGGAAATTTATGGTTTGGATGGATGTTCTTCTCCAAGTGGCTCAAAGCGTAAACGTAATTTCGTGCCGCAGTGGCATGCCGGAAGCAAAGTGAAGACACCGGACGGAAAGAATGGGACAACGGACGCTTCGGGTATCTACGATGGGTACGAACAATTGGAAGAGCTGGGTAGAGGTCTTGCCAAGATACGTCCTACCAACTATGCACAATATGAGTTGTGGAAAGATTGTGGTGACGATATGCGTCATAACTCCAATAACTGGTTCGATAAATCACGTATCAAATATAATTTGCCGGCTTCAAAAGGGGGTAGTAGCAAATACTTCGGCCAACCGGTGGATCCTGCTTACTGTACGGATACCATGCGTTGTTACTTCTCTTTCCCGATTGTGAAGGTTCTGATTGACAAAGATGATCCAAATGCAGGAGGTAAAGTTCCTGTAGGTGGTTTCACAGACCAGTATATTTTCCGCCTTGCCGAGACTTACCTGAACAGAGCTGAAGCTTACTGGTGGTTGGGTAAGAATGATCTGGCTACTGAGGATGTGAATACAATCCGTCGTCGTGTGAATGCACCGGAACTTTCATCTGTTACATTGGAAGATATTCTGGATGAAAGAGCCAGGGAATTGTTCTTGGAAGACCATCGTAAGTCAGAGTTGACTCGTATTGCCTTCCTGAAAGCAGAAAAGGGTATAGATGGATATTCTCTTGATAACTTCTCTGAAAAGAACTGGTATTATGACCGTATCATGGAAAAGAATAATTTCTTTGCAACGGAATACTATTATTCAACCAATGCCTTTATCATGAAACCATATCATGTGTTGTGGCCTGTTCCGCGTAATGCTATAGAATCCAACACTCAAGGTCGTATCAATCAGAACTACGGTTACGATGGTTATGAAGATAATATTCCTGTAGAAGAACTTGAAAAAAGATATAATAATTGATTATGAGAAGTAAATATATATTGTTTGCCTTGGCTCTGACAGGAGCCTTGGCATCCTGTTCGGATGATGATAATAATAAAAAGCCGGTTTATAACAACCCTTATTCAAACCCGCTGACTAACTACAGTGCGGCTGATCCGACAGTTTGGAAAGAAAACGATCATTCGTTCTATGTATATGCTACCAACACATCTGTAATCCGCAAATCAACAGATTTGATCCATTGGACAGATGGTGGTAAAATGTTTGAGAAGAAACCTTCGTTTGTTACTGAATCTGGTGCGGCAGTATGGGCTCCGGACATTGAGAAGATTGGTGATAAATACATTCTGTATTATGCTATGTCTGCTATGGGTAAACCTGCATCTGCCGGCATTGGAATTGCTTCTGCAGATTCTCCCGAAGGTCCCTTCTCATTGGATATATCTGTTGATGGAAAGGGTAAGTTATTTACTTCAAATGAGATTAATGTAAGAAACTCTATCGATCCTTGCTTTTTTGAGGACAATGGACAAAAATGGCTGGTTTGGGGTAGTTTTAATGGTCTTTATGCAGTAAAATTGAATGCTGACGGAACAAGAGTATATCCCGACCTTGCAACTGCAAAGAAAGAAAGAGTACAGGTTGCGGGTACTGCTTTTGAAGCACCTTACATACATAAGCGTGGTGATTATTACTATATGTTTGCATCTGTAGGTTCGTGCTGTAACTCTATGTTGAGTACGTATACTACTGTTGTCGGACGTTCTACTTCCTTCTTAGGCCCGTACGTGAATAAGAATGGAGAATCAATGCTTGATAATAAATATGAGGTTCTTATCAGAGCTAATGATCGCTTTGTAGGTCCTGGCCATAATTCGGAGATTGTGACGGATAGCGAAGGTAATGAGTGGATGTTGTATCACAGTTATGACAGACACACTCCAAGCAAAGGACGTTATCTGATGATCGACCGGATTGTTTGGGAGAATGATTGGCCGGTAATTGCTGGTAATAGTCCATCTACCGAAGCAGAAGCACCGGTTTGTAAATAGTAATAGTGAATATATGCAGAAAATATTGTTAATAGGAGCTTTTCTCGCCATAAGCTGTTTGCTTATGGCGAAAAAGCCCGTCAAGAGCTATCAGAATCCGGTTATAAACTATAGTTTGCCTGATCCTTCTATTATCAAAGGAGAGGATGGTTACTATTACCTGTATGCCACCGAAGATATTCGAAACTTGCCTATTCATCGTTCGAAAGACTTAGTGGAGTGGGAATATGTGGGTACTGCTTTTACTAAAAGCACTCGTCCGGACTTTGAACCCAAAGGAGGATTATGGGCTCCTGATATCAATAAAATAGGAGATAAATATGTACTTTATTATTCCATGTCCGTTTGGGGAGGCGAGTGGACCTGTGGCATCGGATGTGCTACTGCCGATAAGCCTGAAGGTCCTTTTAAGGATCATGGGAAAATGTTCCGTAGCAATGAAATCAATGTACAGAATTCCATAGATCCTTTCTATATAGAGGATGGAGGAAAGAAATATCTCTTCTGGGGTAGTTTCCGTGGAATTTATGGTATTGAATTGTCGGATGATGGACTTTCTATAAAGAAAGGTGCTAAACTCCGTCAGGTAGCGGGGACAGCCTATGAAGGAACATATATTCATAAAAAAGATGGCTATTATTATTTCTTTGCATCCATAGGTACTTGTTGCGAAGGATTGAAGAGCACTTATACTACAGTTGTAGGCCGTTCGAAGAAGCTTTTTGGACCTTATGTTGATAAGAGTGGTAAGAAGATGCTGGATAACCACCATGAAGTACTGATTCATAAGAATGATGCTTTTGTAGGCACCGGGCATAATTCTGAGATTGTGACGGATAATGCCGGTAATGATTGGTTTTTCTATCATGCGGTGAGTACTAAAAATCCCGGAGGTCGCGTGCTGATGATGGATAAGGTGAATTGGAAAGACGGATGGCCATCAGTGACCGGCAATTCTCCGTCGATAGAAGCTGAAAGACCTGAAATGTAGAATAGTAAAATGAAGATTGAATATGAGGTTAAAAAGATTGTTTTTAGGGATAATGCTTTCTGCGGGCATTGCAAATATAGGAGCGGCAAATTATACTCCTGAGAATGTTTCCATTTCTTTAAAAGTTCCGGGTAATGACGCCCAACACTATTCACTGACACTTCAGAAGCAGCAGGACGGTGTGTATACCTGCCAGTCTTCCGAGCAGTTACCATTGGTTATTACCCGTCAGGTAGTTGATAAAGATGGCAAGCAGCGTATTAACGTTGTCATCATGGCCTTGGATACTGTTTATTTCAATTATGGCGAGCAAATAAACACCGGATACCGTCATTCCGATTGCCAGTTCTACATGCCCGGCTTCTGGTACCGCCAGAATCTTCGTTCTCCCGAAAAGGCGCCTTCTTTCCATACCTCGGATAGCTGGCTGGTACGCGAAGACCGTCTGAGTAGTCCTCTGACTGCCGCCTTCAATTCAAGTAAAGGCAAGTCCATGTCAGTCATCCGTATTGACAAGTTTGACAAGGAGGCTTTGGCTACTCACAAAGAAGGCGAGGTCATAGTCTCCGGTGAGACTTCCATCGGCTATACCGGCTTCGAGAACATAGGTGGCATGACTGTCCTTTCCTATGGTTTCCCTTATAAGGAAGCTCCCAAGACTTATATCCGTAAACTGACTCTTGCCCCTTCGGTTGAGGCTTTCCAGCTGCTTCGCAAGGGTGATAGCATAACTCTGACCTGGGAACTGTCCGAGACTGATGCTTCCGACTTCTCTGAGTGCGTACAACGTACCTGGGAGTACTGCTATGACACGAACCGTCCCCAACCGGTCAATACCCCTTATACGGTGGACCGTATGAAAGATGTACTGAGCAACTTCTTTGTAGAGAGTTATGTGAATACTACTCCTACCCATTACTATTCGGGCGTTGAGCTGAAGACAGCCACTTGTGCCAGTACTGATGTTGCCGAAGTCGGCTTTGTGGGCCGTACATTGCTAAATGCCTTCAATGCATTGGAATACGGTTTCCAACAGAACCGTCCTGAACTTGTGAACAGTGCTAACAGTATCTTTGATACTTATCTTTCAAACGGTTTCTCTCCTGCCGGTTTTTTCAATGAGGTTGTCCATTATAACCGTGACTTTAAAGAGTCTAATCTCAGTATCCGCCGCCAATCGGAAGGTGTGTATGCCATTCTTAATTATCTGGCTTACGAGAAGCAATACAAGCGTAAACATCCCGAATGGGAGAACCGTCTGAAGGTAATTCTGGACAGTTTCCTCCGTCTTCAGAATGCCGACGGTAGCTTCCCCCGCAAGTTCAAGGATGATTTCTCTATCGTAGACGGTACCGGTGGCAGTACTCCTTCGGCTACTTTGCCTCTGGTAATGGCCTACAAGTATTTCAAGGACAAACGTTACCTGGAGAGTGCCAAGCGTACTGTAAATTATCTGGAGAATGAGCTTATCTCTAAATCCGATTATTTCTCTTCCACTTTGGATGCTAATTGTGAGGATAAGGAAGCTTCCCTTTATGCTGCTACTGCCACTTATTACCTTGCTCTGGTTACTAAAGGTGCGGAGCGTGCTCACTATGCCGAACTTTGCAGGAAGGCCGCTTATTTCGCCTTATCCTGGTATTATACCTGGGATGTTCCCTTTGCCGAAGGTCAGATGTTGGGTGATATCGGCTTGAAGACCCGTGGCTGGGGTAATGTGTCTGTTGAGAATAACCATATTGATGTGTTTATCTTTGAGTTTGCTGATGTGTTACATTGGCTTTCCAAGGAGTTCAATGAGGCTCGTTTCTCAGACTTTGCTGAGGTTATTTCCACTTCCATGCGTCAATTGCTTCCCTATGAGGGTCATATGTGTGGTGTTTCCAAAGTAGGTTATTACCCTGAGGTTGTCCAACACACGAACTGGGATTACGGTCGTAATGGTAAGGGATATTACAATGATATCTTTGCTCCGGGCTGGACGGTTGCTTCGCTGTGGGAACTATTTTCACCAGGACGTGCAGAGAAGTTCTTATTGAAATAGAATTTTGATTCAATATAAAAAACATCTCCGTTTATTCAGAACACATTATCTGATTAAACGGAGATGTTTTTTATGTTATATCCTGATACAGGAATGCTGTCTTGATCTTTTTATCGCATAGCCAGAGCCCTGTTTTCTGCTTCTTCCATTATTTCACGTTCTCCAGGACCTTTATCGTTAATCCCGCATAGGTGCAATATGCCATGAATAATAACGCGGTGCAGTTCTGTTTCGTAATCGCTGCCGAACTGCTCCGCATTTGTGCGTACCGTATCAAGGCTAATAAATAAATCTCCACTAAGGCGATTGCCTTCACAATAGTCGAAAGTGATAATATCGGTGTAATAATCATGTTGCAGATATTGACGGTTTACCTCAAGTATCTTTTCATCGGAACAGAAAATATAGGCGATTTCACCGACTCTTTTTTCATAAGTTGCGGCAACGGCCTTAATCCATTCCGTTGTTTTGTTTTTTTTGATGGCGGGCATTTCTACACCGTCTGTCTGATAAGAAACCATATCAATTAAGAATTAAGAATTAAAAATCAAAAGAAGAATATGTAACTGATGATGATGGCGGCAAGGATACCTGCCAAGTCCGCTATTAGTCCGCAGGTGACAGCATTGCGTGTTTTGGTGATACCCACACTACCGAAATAAACTGCCAGGATATAAAACGTAGTGTCTGAGGCACCACGGGCTACACAACTCATACGTCCTACAAAAGAGTCCGCACCATATTCTTTCATAGTATCGATCATTAATCCGTTGGCTCCACTACCACTCAGCGATTTCATCAGAGCAGTTGGCAAAGCACCTACAAAGCTGGTATCTACGCCGAACAATCCCACTACATAGCCGATGCCGCTTACTAACATGTCCATTGCACCGGAAGTTCGGAATACGGCAATACCCACCAGAAATGCTACCAAATAGGGAATGATGCGAACGGCAGTGGCAAATCCTTCTTTGGCGCCTTCCACAAAAGCGTCATATACATTTATTTTCTTCCATAATCCCCATACAATGAAGAGTAGGATGATACTGAACAGAATAATATTGGCAATCAATGTGGAGTATGTACCGATTTCTTCCCGACCGAGTCGCATAAACAGGTAAATCAATCCGGCAAAGAAAAGGCTGATACAACCAATGAGGATAAGAATAGGCTTATTGATAAGGTTAATGCGTTGTGCGATACTGACCGCAATTACTCCTACAAGAGTGGAGATAGCAGATGTTATCAATATTGGGATAAATATATCAGTAGGTTGTGTAGCACCCATTTGTGCGCGATACATCATAATACTGATTGGGATTAGTATCAATCCGGAAGTATTGAGCACCAGGAACATAACCATCGGATTAGTCGCCGTATCCTTCCGGGGGTTCAGTTCTTGAAGTTCTTTCATAGCTTTCAATCCCATTGGAGTAGCAGCATTATCGAGCCCCAGCATATTGGCTGACAGGTTCATAAAGATAGAACCCATAGCAGGATGTCCTTTCGGTATTTCGGGGAAGAGGCGGCAGAAAACAGGGCTTAACCAGCGGGATAATGCATTAATCATACCGCTTTGTTCTCCAATCTTCATAATGCCCAACCAGAGTGAAAGAATACCAGTCAGTCCCAAAGATATTTCGAAAGCCGTTTTTGAGGAAGTAAATGTAGAGTTGACAAGCTCCGTAAAAATTTCAGTGTTGCCCATAAACAGAAGTTTGATGAGTGCCACAATGAAAGCAATTACAAAGAATGCTACCCAAATGTAATTTAAAACCATAAAATAACGCGTTGATTTCTATGCAAAAGTAGGAATATCTTTCCATTCAGCATGATAAATGGAAAGATTATTGCATTTATTAGGGCAATAACGCTATTTCAAATATGAAATTCTACTTATCTTTGCTTTCTGACATTGGAGCGGTTGTGTGTTATAATGCGGCTGTTTGCAATGCCTCTGTTTAAATCAATAATTAAATAATATGAGAAACAAATGTATTTTATTTGCTGCTTTGCTGATGTTATCCGGTGCAATCTCTGCTAAGGTTGTATTGCCACCGATGTTCTCGGATAATATGGTACTGCAGCAGCAGGCAGATGCTCCTATATGGGGTGAAGCTAAGCCGATGAAAACGGTGAAAGTAACAACTTCCTGGGATGGAAAGACGTATGAGACACAGGCTGACAAAGAGGGTAAATGGAAACTTTCTGTCCGCACCCCCGAAGCGGGTGGACCCTATGAACTTACGCTGACTGACGGCCAGAAACTGGTATTAGAGAATGTAATGATTGGTGAAGTCTGGATATGTTCCGGACAATCCAATATGGAAATGCCTCTGGAAGGTTGGGGAAAGATTATGAACTATAAGAAAGAGGTTTCTGCAGCTGATCACCCTAATATCCGTTTATTACATGTAGAACATGTGACGAGTACCCAACCGGAGTCCGATATCAAAGTCCGTGATAATGGCTGGCAAGTATGTTCGCCGCAAACTATTCCTAATTTCTCAGCTACTGCCTATTTCTTTGGTCGTGAAATCTCTGAAAAGCAGAATGTGCCTGTGGGACTGATTCATACTTCCTGGGGAGGAACAAATGTAGAATCCTGGATAAGTGGGAAAGTGCTGCAAGAGATGCCGGACTTTAGCAATGTAGTAGAGGAAGTTCGTGCCATGCCTGATAAAACTGCGATGAAAGCGGAATATCTGAAAACTCTGGAAGCTTGGAATAATCGTGTGGATGAAGGTTTTGCTGCCGGGAAACCGGTACGGGCAGAAGTTTCTTTGGATGATAGTAACTGGGCAAAAATGAAATTTCCCGGTATGGTGGAGGAGCAGGGGCTTAATGGCTTTAACGGACTAATCTGGCTCCGCCGGACCGTTGATATTCCTGCATCCTGGGCAGGTAAAAAGGTTCAATTGATATTAGGAACTATCGATGATAATGATATAACGTATTGGAATGGTCAGGAAGTAGGACGCACTACTGGTTATACTATTCAGCGTAATTATACCGTTCCCGGTAAATTAGTCAAAGCCGGACAACTGAGTCTTGCCATTCGTATTGTAGATACAGGCGGTGGTTGCGGCATGCCGAACGATCTTTATCTTCGTTCTGCCAATGGAGAACAAATTAGTCTGGCCGGTGAATGGAAACATCAGATAGCGGCCGATGCCCGGAAAGAGGGAATGCCTCCCAAAGACATGTCCGAGAATCCTAATCTGCCGACATCTTTGTATAATGCGATGATCCACCCATTAGTGCCTTACGGTATTCGTGGAGCTATCTGGTATCAGGGAGAAAACAACGCCTCACGTGCTTACCAATACCGTGAACTTTTCCCGTTAGTCATTGAGAACTGGCGTAAAGATTGGGGCAAGGATTTTCCGTTCTACTTTGTACAGTTAGCCAATTTTAAACCTGTATCTCCGGAACCGGTTGATTCTGATTGGGCGGAACTTCGCGAAGCACAAACCCGTACATTGTCTGTGGCAAATACAGGTATGGCGGTAATCATAGATAAAGGCGAAGCAAATGATATTCACCCCAAGGATAAACAGGCAGTTGGTCATCGTTTGGCATTGATAGCCCGTGCCAAGACCTATGGAGAGCAAATACCTTATTCAGGCCCTATGTACCACTCCTATGAGGTAGATGGAGATAAGATCATCCTTTCTTTCGACCATACTGAAGGTGGTTTAAAGAGTGGTGACGGAAAAGCATTACAAGGTTTTTCTATTGCCGGACGTGATCATAAATTCCACTGGGCAAAAGCAGAAATACAAGGTGATAAGATTGTGGTAAGTTCTCCGGAGGTATTATATCCCGTTGCTGTTCGCTATGCATGGGCCGATAATCCGGTTTGTAATTTATATAATGGTGCTGGCCTTCCGGCTTCACCTTTCCGTACAGATGATTGGAAAGGAGTTACGCAGAAATAGTCTGTGCGTCTGCTGTAGTGGTGACTCCGCTACTATAAATTATATCTTTCCCCGTTATTAGAGGCTGTTCGGCATCCTGTCAGAACCGTACTAAAGAGGGGTCAAATCCCTATTTGCTCCGTACCATCCCCGTATAGAGGTACTTCTAACCGAATTTGGTACGGAGTTGGTACGGAGCTGATACTGCCCAACCCCGGTTTTGATCCCTTTTAATTCATCATACTATAAACTAATTGTGAACGCTTTCTCATGGTTATCCGGATGGCTATGAGGATCTAAACGGATGTTATGCGGTAAAAAAAAGGCATTAAAAACATCCTGAATAATTTGGCATGTACACTGAAACCTCTTAACTTTGTCACAATCTCAGCTAGCCGGTGGGTTAGGGGGAGGTTTTATTAATAGAAAGACGTTTACGGACGTTATCTTCTGACTTCAAATCTCGCAAATTTGAAATTTCCAGGAAGATACGGCAACGGGAACGTCCACTTGAGGTGTTTTATCTAAACATTGCGCTTGGCGTAGTGTTCTGTATATTCATCTTGGCGTGGGCTAGCTGCGTTGCTTATCCTTGGAAATGGGCATGCGAGAGCCTGAAGTCGGGATAAGCGAAAGTACAGATTCCCGCGCCTTTTTGTATACTGCCGAATCAGGGGAAGTCTATAGGCATTAATCTATATGGATTATGTTTACGAAATTATTTTTTAGAACTTCTGTCATTTTGTGCTTGTTTTTTGTACTATCTGGTTGTTCACGCCGACTGGTAGATTTCACTGTAATTTCATCGAAGAATGTTCCGATAACTGAGAAAGGAACAGAGTTTAAAAAGGCTACGACTCGTGTAAAGGGGGTTGATAGTAAACTTAGTATCCTTTTTTTTCCAGGCATACCTGATATGAAAGAGGCTATTGATGATGCTATTGAAAAATATCCGGGTGCTGTCGCTTTAACTGATGGTGTGGTATATAATAAATCCTGGAGTTGCCTCCTATTTGGAAAAAATAAGTATGTTGTAGAAGGGACTCCTTTGTATCCGGAACTTGGAAATGGAGGTGATCATTATGACCAGAAGCCAAATCCTACTTCTCCATCAACTGTAGTTTCTCAACCAGTTGTTACTCCACAACCTGCTTCACCAAGTGTAAACGTTATGCGCGTAACTCATACTGTTGAAGACTCGGAAACTCTAATATCCATTGCTTCGGCATATAAAGTCAGTGTTTTGGATATCATGAAGTGGAATAACTTGTCTTCCAATACGGTATATAAAGGAATGAAGCTTATTGTTTTTATAAAGGAATAGTTGTAATCTGTAACTATCTTATTGTTTTAATAGAAAGACGTTTACGGACACTATCTTCTGACTTCAAATCTCGCAAGTTTGGAATTTCCAGGAAGATGCGGCAACGGGGGCGTCCACTTGAGGTGTATTATCCAAACATTGCGCTTGCCGTGGTGTTCTGTACATTCATCTTGCCGTGGGCTGGCTGCGTTGCCTATCCTTGGAGATGAGCGTGCGAGAATTTGAGGCTGAGATAAGTGAAAGTACAGACTCCTACGTCTTTTTTGTATACTACCGAATCTGGGGAAGTCTATAGGTATAATACTTTTAGTTATGTCTAAGAAAAGTTTCTTTATTTCCTTAACTGTCCTATTTTCGTTTTTATTGCTATCTGCTTGCTCCAAAGATAAGGATGACATTGAGCAGATGCCTTCCGCTCTATTTGTTGGTGATGAAATTGTACTCAGCCAGAGTTCACCTATGCAGTTTGGCTTTTTTCGGGTAACTGGTTCTGGAAAGGGGCAATGGGCTGATAGGAAAGTTGACGATATCAGTGCCAGTTTCTCTGATGCTACCTATGTATATACTGTTACCGGAGAAAATACGGCAACATTGAGCAGCGTGAATACTCAATACCGAACCGGAAGAATGTGGAGTGTTGATTTGTATTTGACGTTTGATACACCGACTTCCGGGAATTTTGTCCTTAAAGATAAATCGCTTGATAGCGGAGTGTCTTATACTACACATGGTACTTTTTATTTTAGAATAATTTATTTTTTATCATGAAAACCTTATTGAGAATCGTTTTTGTACTAATGTGTGCATTGACGGCGTGTCATTCAGAGGCACAGAATTTAGAGCAGATTTATCGGCAGGCTAAGGCAATAGCAGAAGCAAACGCCCCTGCTGTATACCTCCGTGCTCCGGGTACTGATATGAAGAATATTGTCTTAAAATCCTTAAGTATGCCTTATTACTTTCTGCTGACGTGGACGCAAAACGGTCGGTATTGCCGATATGAATTTCCAGTGAAAGGGACATCTGCACTTGTAGGAAGTGACGGTATTTTTGAGTTTAATTTACCTAAATTGACTATGACAAAATTGTCAACGGGTGAAAAACTACAATTTGAAGTAATTGGTAGTAGCGGTGGCTCAAATATAATAATACCTGAAGATAATTCAAGTGAGGGTGGCTCTTCTGCCGTAGAAAGAAAAAAAAAAATGTAGTTTATGCAAAGGTAAAGGGTGGACTGTTGGGTCTAAAAATTCAACTTATGGGCTTTCCGGAAAATATTGGTGTGAGGATTGTCACCAGAATGTCAGTTATTCACATAGCCATGACCGTTGTCCATCTTGTGGTGGAAAGGGATATATCAACAGTATAAAATAGACGAAAAACAAGATTTATTATGAAGAAGATATTATTTGTACAGTTTACTTTGTTACTATGCTTTTTTTTTAAGTGCTTGTGACAGTGATGATAAGGAACAGGATTATGCTCCAACTTCTTTGAATTATGTATGCCTGAATTTTTTTATGCCTGATAGGGAAGGACAAGATAAATTTACCGAAATGGTGTTTTATATATCCACCAAAATTGATGCAATAAAAGAAGGAGATAATGCAAAAAACTATCTATTGATTATCCTTATTTCTGTTATAATAAAATAGGTAAGAATACGGCAGATGTAGAAATAGAATATGGAAATGATACTTACTTTACAGAGGAGTGGGAGGTTATATTAAACTTCGAAGATAAACATTCCGGAACATTTATTGGAGTTTATGAATATGAATTAGATAATGGAGAGGAAGGTATGGAAGAGATAAGAGGAAGTTTCTCTTTAACTGACTATGTGAAGAATGATTTGGAAATAGTCTTTTCTGCTCCAACCATTACGGACATAACACAGAATTCTGCTATGGCAAAAGGTAAAGTTTGGGGCGATATAGATAAAGCTTTAGAGTTTGGAGCCTGTTGGAGTTCAGAGGGTGAACCTGTTATTACAAGAGGTATTCATCATTCTATGCAAACTGAAACATTTCTTGCCACAAAATCTTCTTCCAATGATATCTCTGTACGATTAGAAGACCTTAACCCGGGTACTACCTATTACGTTCGTCTATATGCGAAAGTTAACAATGGATATATTTATAGCGAAACGGTTAAATTTTCCACAAAAAGAAAAGAGAATGAAGTACCTTCGGCTTTGTCGACCGGTGATGAAATTGTACTCAGTCAGAGTTCGCCTATGGGGTTCGGCTTTTTTCGGGTAAAAGGTTATAGGAAGGGACAATGGTCTAATAAAAAAGTCGATTATATTGATGCCAATTTCTCCGATGCTACCTATACATATACTGTCACCGGAGAAAAAACGGCAATATTGAGTAGCTTGAATACACAGCACAAAACCGGAAGAATGTGGAGCATTGATTTGTATCTGACATTTGAGACATCGGTTTCCGGGTACTTTACCCTTAAAGATGAAGCGCTTAGTAATGGAACTTCTTATACAACACATGGCACTTTTGTGTTGGAATAAGTTTCTTTTGCAACGGGTTAAGGAAGTCTTTAAACTATTCTATATTGTGATATTATGAGAAAAGTATTGATTTCCTGAAAACGCTATATGTAAATAGAACTGTGTGGCTTTCATACAGTTCTATTTTTTTTCACTGTAAGTTTGATAGTGCCAAAAAGATGGATAGGAGTAGAAGTGATTGTGAAAAGAGTTAACTTATAGGGGTTATCTCAAAATAAATTAGTTATTTTGCAGAAAACAAAAAGTTGCGGTATGAAGTCACTGTGCATCAAGAACTACAAAAATCTTAAAGAATTGTCACTCAATTCGCTTGCTCCGGTTAATCTGATAGTGGGGCGTAACAATGTAGGTAAGTCTACGTTGCTGGAGGCCATTTCTATCTACATAACGAATGGTAGCGATGAATGGCTGAAAACGATTCTGGATATTCGGGGAGAATTGGTGAATGTAGATTTTACGAAAGGAGAAATAGATTCCAATAAAATATTATTGGAGCATTATAGCTCTTTGTTTAATGACCACTGCAAAGAGTTTGTAAATTCTGCTGCTATTTCAATAGGCGAAAATGAGGACTTGTTGAATATCAGACTGGTGCATGTATCCGAAAAGACGATAAAGAGCGAAGATGGATTTGAAACGAAGAAATATGTATCGTATAATGATTGTGATAATGTTTCAGATTCTCTGTCGTTGTTGTATTTAGGAGATGGACTGGAGATTTCTTCTGCTTCTGCTTCCAAAATTCTTATTCCCTTTTTTCAACGTAGAGCCTTCGGGAGTGTGAAAGATAAAATGCCATTTGAATATGTCTTGGTAGAGGATTTTCAGTTGAGAAGGAATGTGCTGCTTTTCGATAGAGTTTCTTTGTCTGATAAAGAAAAATACGTTGTTGAGGCTTTACGTATCATAGAGCCAAGAGTAGATAGACTCAATTTCTTGAATGAAAATGAATTCTCGAATGTAAGGGTACCTTATGTAACTTTAAAGGATACAGGACAACGCTTTCGCTTAAGTTCGATGGGGGATGGCATCAATAGGGTCTTGAGCATTATTCTTGGTTTGGTCAACTGTAAGGGAGGTGTTTTCTTATTAGATGAGTTTGAAACAGGACTTCACTATACTGTACAGACAAAATTGTGGGAAGTGATTTTTATGCTTTCTGAGAAGTTGAATATTCAGGTCTTTGTTACTTCGCATAGTCGTGATTGCATCAACAGTTTTGTTGCTGCCAATGAAAAAAAGTTGGGGCAGATTATTCGTTTAGATAACAGAGATGGAAATATTGTTGCTGTAAGTTATGATAATGAAGAAGACATGAAATTTATAGCACAAAGTAATGTAGAAATACGTTGATCATGAATAATAAGACGATTTTTCCTTATAGACTGTTTGTTGAAGGGGTGAATGATTTGCATGTCGTATCTTCGTTATGTGAGAATCATAAGCTGACGGAGAACTTTAATATAGAAGCTTGCGGAAGTGATAAAAATGTTATCAGGCAATTCAAGATAGCTATTACGAATCCTGCAGTTTATCAGCGTATCGGAATTATGGTGGATGCGGATAATGATGTTAAGGGACGCTGGATGCAATTGGTTGATATTTTGATGAAAAGTGGTAAGTATGACTGTGAAAACCTTGAGTTGCCACTTGATGGATTGGTGCTTTATCCTTTGAATAGCTGCGATGCTATAATTGGTATATGGATTATGCCGAATAATAACTTGGAGGGAATGTTGGAGGATTTTGTTTTGCAATTAGTTTCTTCAGAAAATGTTCTGATGCAAAAGGCTGAATCCACATTATCTGAATTGGAGGCTGAAGAAATTCAACAATATAAAAGAGTACACAGGTCAAAGGCTAAGGTACACACATTTTTGGCATGGCAGGATGAACCGGGGCGACCTATGGGACAGGCCATTACTGCTCGTGTGCTAAATCCAGAAGCTGAACAAGCGAGGGTATTTATTGATTGGTTGAACAAGTTGTATAATTAATAAATGGAACGAGAAGATTTTGATATACGTGATCATCAGTTGACCAGTCGGGAGCGCGATTTCGAAAACGCACTTCGTCCGTTATCCTTTGAAGACTTCAGCGGACAGGATAAGGTGGTGGATAATCTGCGTATCTTCGTTAAAGCGGCTCGTCTGCGTGGCGAAGCACTGGATCATGTTTTGTTGCATGGACCTCCGGGATTGGGTAAAACGACACTTTCCAATATTATTGCGAATGAGCTGGGAGTGGGCTTTAAGGTAACTTCCGGTCCGGTGCTTGATAAGCCGGGCGATTTGGCGGGGGTGCTTACCAGTCTGGAACCGAATGATGTGCTGTTTATTGATGAAATTCACCGTCTTTCTCCGGTGGTGGAGGAGTATCTGTACTCCGCAATGGAGGATTACCGCATTGATATTATGATAGATAAAGGCCCGTCTGCACGGAGTATTCAGATTGATCTGAGCCCGTTTACGCTGGTGGGTGCTACTACCCGTAGCGGTTTGCTGACTGCGCCTTTGCGTGCCCGCTTTGGTATTAATCTGCATTTGGAATATTACGATGACGATGTGCTGAGCGGTATCATCCGCCGTTCGGCAGGAATCCTGAATGTTCCTTGTTCTACAAGGGCTGCGTCAGAGATTGCTTCCCGTAGCCGTGGAACGCCGCGTATTGCAAATGCGTTGTTGCGTCGTGTACGGGATTTTGCACAGGTGAAAGGTTCGGGGAGCATTGATACGGAGATTGCCAACTTCGCTTTGGAAGCACTGAACATTGATAAATACGGTCTCGATGAAATCGACAATAAGATACTCTGTACCATTATCGATAAGTTCAAGGGCGGTCCGGTAGGGCTTACTACCATTGCTACGGCATTGGGTGAAGATGCCGGTACTATAGAAGAGGTGTACGAACCGTTCCTGATAAAAGAAGGCTTCCTGAAGCGTACCCCTCGCGGACGTGAAGTAACTGAATTGGCTTATAAACATTTAGGACGTAGTCTTTACGATAGTCAGCGTACGTTATTTAATGAATAACGAATAAAAATGAGTGGATTAAAAAGTTTAGCAAAAGAGACAGCTATTTACGGGGTAAGTAGTATTGTAGGACGTTTCCTCAATTATCTGCTGGTACCTGTATATACGATAGCTTTGCCTGCATCATCGGGTGGTTATGGTGTGGTTACGAATATATATGCCTGGGTGGCATTGATGCTGGTATTACTGACGTGCGGCATGGAAACGGGATTCTTCCGTTTTGCCAATAAAGGGCAAGATGACCCGATGCGGGTGTATTCCACCACCTTGTTGAGCGTAAGTATCGGCTCAGTGGTATTCGTTGTTTTGGGATTGTTGTTTTTAGAACCTATTGCCGGATGGTTAGAATACGGAGAGCACCCTTGGTATATAGGTATGATGATGATTGTGGTGGCAATGGATGCTATTCAAAGTATTCCGTTCGCTTATCTGCGTTATAAGAAACGTCCCATTAAGTTTGCTGCATTGAAGTTGCTGTTTATCTTTCTCAATATTGCTCTCAATCTTTTCTATTACGTTGTTCTGAAAGGAAATGATGTAGGTTATGCTTTCCTTTTCAATCTGGTATGTACCTCTGTTGTCATGTTGTGCATGATACCGGAACTGAGAGGATTTACCTATGTGCTGGATAGAGAGTTATTGAAACGGATGCTTCGTTACTCCCTGCCATTGGTGATATTGGGTGTGGCAGGTATCTTGAATCAGGTGGCTGATAAGATTATTTTTCCTTTCGTTTATCCCGATGAGGCTGAGGCTACCGTACAACTCGGTATCTACGGAGCTGCCAGTAAGATTGCCATGATTATGGCTATGTTTACCCAGGCATTCCGCTTTGCTTATGAACCTTTTGTATTTGGTAAGAGCAAGGAGAAAGATAGCCGTGAAATGTATGCGCAGGCAATGAAGTTCTTTATCATCTTTACGCTGCTGGCATTCCTGGCAGTCATGTTTTATCTGGACATTCTGCGCCATATCATCGGGCGTGATTATTGGGACGGGTTAAGGGTGGTACCCATCGTTATGGCAGCGGAAATCTTTATGGGCATTTATTTCAACCTGTCTTTCTGGTACAAGCTGATTGATGAAACCCGTTGGGGGGCTTATTTTTCATTGACGGGCTGCACCATCCTGATATTGATGAATATATTTCTGATCCCGAAGTATGGTTATATTGCTTGTGCCTGGGCTGGATTTACAGGATATGGCGTTGCTATGTTGCTTTCTTACTTTGTGGGTCAGAAGAAATATCCGATACAGTATGATTTGAAGGCAATCGGTATGTATGTGCTTCTTGCTGCTGTGCTTTATCTTGCTGCCGAATATGTGCCGATAGACAATATCTACCTGCGTATGGCATACCGTACAGTTCTGCTGATACTGTTTATCGCCTACGTTGTGAAGCGTGATTTGCCGCTGAATCAAATACCAATCCTAAACCGTATCATAAGACATTAGAATAGTCCGCATGGCAAATTGTAAATTGTAAATCGTCAAATTGTAAATGATATGATGGAAACACCTGAACAAAACCGAAATGTTTTTGCCGTTAAAAAGTTCCTGAGCGAGTATCTTGATCTGAGAAAAGACAAGGACAATGAGCTGGAAACAGTAGACTCCATCCGCAAAGGAGTAGAGTTTAAAGGGGCTAACCTGTGGATTTTGATCTTTGCCATTTTTATGGCATCATTAGGACTGAATGTTAATTCCACGGCCGTAATCATCGGTGCCATGTTGATTTCTCCACTGATGGGACCTATCATGGGGTGGGACTTTCTGTCGGTCTGAATGACTTTGAATTGATGAAACGTTCACTGAAGAGCTTTCTGATAACGACTCTGTTCAGTGTAACCACAGCTACTGTCTTCTTTCTTGTAAGCCCTGTTGCCGAAGGACAGTCAGAGCTTCTGGCACGTACTTCACCTACGATTTATGACGTATTCATCGCATTGATGGGCGGTCTTGCCGGTGTAGTTGCCCTGTCTACCAAGGAGAAAGGAAACGTAATTCCTGGTGTTGCCATTGCCACTGCTTTGATGCCGCCGCTCTGTACGGCAGGTTACGGGCTGGCAACGGGGAATCTGGTTTATTTCCTTGGAGCATTTTATCTCTACTTCATTAATTCGGTATTTATCAGTCTTGCCACGTTTGCCGGAGTGCGTGTGATGCACTTCCAGCGTAAAGAGTTTGTGGACAAGAAGCGGGAGAAGAAAGTACGCCAATACATAATACTGATTGCCGTGCTGACCATGTGTCCGGCTGTTTACCTGACGGTAGGGATCATTCAGAGCACTTTCTATGAGAGTGCCGCCAATCGGTTTGTTGCCGAACAGCTTTCTTTTGAGAATACACAGGTATTGGATAAAAAAATCCATTATCATGGCAGCAAGGACAATGAGATACGCGTGGTACTGATCGGACAAGAAGTTCCTGAGGCTTCGATTGCCATTGCCCGTAGTAAGATGAAGGATTACAAGTTAGGTGAAACCAAACTGATTGTTCTTCAGGGAATGAATAACGAAGCTGTGGATATTTCTTCTATCCGGGCTATGGTGATGGAAGATTTCTATAAAAACAGTGAGGAACGACTGGTGGAACAAACAAAGAAGATTACAGTGCTGGAACAGAGCCTGGCAAGATATAAATCTTTCGATGAATTGGGCAAAACGATTGTTCCGGAGCTAAAAGTTCTCTATCCATCAGTGAAAACCGTTTCTATCTCTCATGCCATAGAACTGACGATTGATTCGGTACGGACAGATACCATTACACTTGCCGTACTGAAGTTTGGCAAGCATCCCGACGCCCACGAGAAACAAAAAAGATTACCGAATGGCTGAAAGCACGTACGGGAGCGAAACAATTAAGACTGATTGCAGAATAATTTAATACGAAATAGAATGAAGCTAAAGTATATACTGATTGTTGCTTGCAGCCTCTTCACGTTGACGGGACGGGCGGACGAAGGTATGTGGATGCTGGGAAACCTGAATAAACAGACCCGTAAGGCTATGAAAGAACTTGGCCTGCAAATGCCTGCTGATAAACTATATAATCCGAAGAAGCCGTCGTTGAAAGATGCGGTAGTCAGTTTCGGAGGATTTTGTTCTGGAGTGGTAGTGTCGGAAGACGGGCTGGTGTTTACCAATCATCACTGTGGTTTCAGCAGTGTGCAGCAGCATTCATCAGTGGAGCACGATTACCTGAAAGATGGTTTCGTAGCCCGTAGCCGTGCGGAGGAATTGCCTAATCCGGAGCTTTATGTTCGTTTTCTGCTTCGTACGGAAGATGTAACCAAGCGTGTGCTGGGAGCCGTTAAGCCTTCGATGAGCGAAATGGAACGTTCCAGTGCGGTAGACTCTATGATGATGGTAATAGGTGGTGAGGTATCCCTGAAAGACTCCACTTTGCTTGGCGTGGTAGATGCTTATTATGGAGGCAATGAGTTCTGGCTCTCCGTTTACCGCGATTTCAACGATGTGCGGCTGGTGTTTGCACCTCCTTCCTCTGTCGGTAAGTTCGGTTGGGATACGGATAATTGGATATGGCCCCGGCATACAGGAGATTTCTGTGTGTTTCGTATTTATGCAGACCGCAAGAACAGGCCTGCCGATTACTCTCCCGACAATGTCCCGTATCACCCGGAATATGTGGCACCGATTTCACTGGATGGCTATAAGGAAGGCTCTTTCTGTATGACGATAGGCTATCCGGGAAGTACGGAACGTTATCTTTCTTCATTCGGCATCGAGGAAATGATGAATAATTCCAATCAGGCACAGATTGATATTCGTGGTGTGAAGCAAGCTATCTGGAAGCGTGAAATGGACAGGCGGGACAGTATCCGCATAAAGTATGCTTCTAAATATGATGAAAGCTCCAATTATTGGAAGAACAGTATCGGTGTCAACCGTGCTATTCGTAAGCTGGGAATCTTAGATAAGAAGCGTGAAATGGAGCAGGAAATCCGTCGGTGGATACAGCAGAACCCGGAAGAACGTGAGAAGCTTCTTCAACTGTTCACAGACTTGGAACTAAACTACAAGAACCGCCAGGAGGTAAACCGTGCGCAGGCTTATTTTATCGAGTCTTTCCTGTATGGACCAGAATTAGTGCAGCTTGCTCTGAAGATTCTGAACTTTGACTTTGAAGGAGAGCAAAAAGCTGTTATTGCCGGTTTGAAGGATATCGTCGAACAATATTCTAATTTGGATCTGGATATAGACAAGGAGGTATTTACGGCTATGCTGAAGGAGTATCGTTCCAAAGTGGATACCATCTTCTTGACGGAAATCTACCATACTATTGCACAGAAATATGATGGTAATGAGAAAGCTTTCGTAGATAGCCTTTATGCAAGTTCTGAGTTGACTACTCCTCGTGGTTTGAAGCGTTTTCTTGAACGGGACACTACCTATCAGATTTTCGACGATCCGGCTATTTCATTGGGCATTGATATGCTGACGATGTTGTTCGATATGAATATGCAGACGCAGGCACCTGCTACGGAAATCATTCGTGGAGAACGCCTTTTGAATGGGGCTATCCGTAGGATGTATGCATCTCGTAATTTCTATCCGGATGCCAATTCCACCATGCGATTGAGTTTTGGGACGGTATGTGGATATACTCCGTTTGACGGAGCGGAATATGATTATTATACAACGACAAAAGGTGTACTGGAGAAGGTGAAAGCTCATGTGGGAGATGTTGATTTTGCAGTACAGCCGGAGTTGGTATCTCTGCTCTCTTCCCGTAATTTTGGAAGATATGCCGATGAAAAGGGGGAAATGAACGTTTGCTTTATTTCTAATAATGATATTACCGGTGGAAATAGCGGGAGTGCGATGTTTAATGCAAAAGGAGAACTTCTCGGATTGGCTTTTGATGGAAATTGGGAGGCTATGAGCAGCGATATTCTTTATGAACCGAAGATGCAGCGTACCATTGGAGTGGATGTGCGCTATATTTTGTTTATGATTGAGAAGTACGGGAAAGCAGGGAACCTGATCAAAGAATTGAATATTATCAATTAGTGGGCAGGTTCCCGCATTTCCTGGGGGAGACAATTATTTGTTTCCGGACAAAATACCTGTATCAGTATCCTTGTTATTGATTCTTCTGCCTTGACTGTTGCGCTTCTTTCCAAAGTCCAGATTGAAGGATACGTTTAGCATGAACAGAAGCCTTAAGTTCTTGGAATATGCTAACTGGCGATAGGGAGCCGATTTTGAGAGGTTCTCTATTTCCTGTTCATACTTCTTGGTGAACGGGTTCAGTACCCCGGCAGACAAGCTCCATTTCTCCGTATTGTATCCCGCCATGATGGTGTGCAGCTTTTCTTCCTTAGTCAGCGTTTCACCCCACAGGATGTGGTTGCTGGTATTCATTTCTGCCATCAGTACCCAATTCTTATACATTGCCATCAGGCTGCCTCGTAGTCCTGCATTGGTGTGTGTATGCGTGTAGGTGTTGCCGTGACTGATATAGCGGTTCAGGAACGGAGTAAACTTGATAGAGATATACTCCCTGTAAGGTCGTATCTGTATGGCTGTTTCCAGATTGATTCGGTGGAAACCTTTATGATTCTCGGTAGTGCGGATAAAATACCCGTCTTCGTAGTAGGTATTTTCTATAATTGGCTTACTGTCATAGCTATATCTTCCAAATAAATCGACAGATACATACTTGCTTTGCCAGCTGGCAGATAGTGTATTGGCATAGAATGTAACAGACTTTAAGTCGGGATTTCCTTTGCGTATCTGGTACTTATCCATTGCTTGCGAAATGTTGTTCAGGTCGGACAGGGAAGGAGCATACCCCGACACGTATCCGTTGTATCTGAAAAACCACTTCCCGTTGATAGAGTACGACAGGCTTAAGGAAGGTTTGACTATATACTTCTCGGAAGAATACTGCTCCTGGCTGTTATAAGTTCTCATGGCTCCAATCCCTACAGTGTAGTTCAGAGCTTTTATCTTTGATTGATATTCGGCAAATAGGTACGTTTCGGCCGTATTCATCGTGATTTTATTCTCTATATTACCCGAATATCTATTTTGCAAATAGGCCTGTGTATGCTTGATACCTCCGGTAAACTTACCTGTATTGAATTGTTTTTCGTAGATACCTTCGCCGATGACGGAGTACTTCTCACCTTTGGTTTCTGAATAGATATCCGTATCGTTATTGTCATTATTAAGGGCTTTCTGAATAAAAAGTCCGCTTGTTCTTGCTGTCCAGATAAGAAGCCACTACATCCGCATAGATTGTCTGTTTGTTTTCAGATTTCTCTGGTAATAGATATCCAAAGAGGGGATCAGTACTTTGGAGGCAGAAAGGTCGGATATGGAGTAGGAGGCATCTCCTTCATACAATGTACTGATTCTGTCCGACATGGAACTGGGAGTATCACTGTATTGGTTTCTGAGAGCAATGTTGAGAAGTTGCTTGTCATGATCCTGGTAACTGTAATTGAGGTTGAAGTTAAGGTTATCGTACTTTACTTTTGTAGGTTCTCCTACCTCTCTATTCTCTTGATAAGCCTCCGGGAAGTGGAAACTTTCATAGTTTTCGCGTGTCCACTTCAGATCTCTCTGTCCCCAATATACGGTAGTACTGAGTTCAGACTTGTTGAAGTGGTATTTGGCAGCGAGGTTATGCTCGCCGTATCCTGTATCAGATACTCCGTTGGTGAGATCAGCAGAGATACTTCCTCCCGATTCCCTTCTCTTTACAATGTAGTTTAATACGGCACCTGCATTTCCGTAGCGTGCGCCGGGATTGTCTATATATTCGATGCGGATCACATCTGCCGGACGAATGGCAATGATTTCAGCTTGAGTCACTTCTACACCGTTCATCCTAAGTTGTACATTGTCTCCTCCGGGAACCGTGATGCTGTTGTCTATCGGATTGACCAGGATGCGCGACAGTTGCAGATTTCTCAGTAAGGAAACTCCGTTGGAAGCGGCTTTAGTCTGCATTTCGGTTGGGAGGATAATTTGCCGGTCAGTCTTTTTGATGATGGGGCTGGCTGTGACGGTAACTCCTTCCAACATTACATTATCGGGCGACAGGGGCAGCTCTCCCAGATTCAGGTTAGCTTGCAGGTTATGGATAGAGAGGTAGGAGTTTTCATATCCGATGCATGAGATACATAAGATATAATCTCCATCGTTTACTTCTTTCAGTAAGAAATAGCCGTCGTTGTTTGTGGCAACTCCGGTGATGAATGTCGAGTCCTGAGCCATCAGGCTGACATTGGCATACTCGATGTTCTGATTGTTATTCTCATCGATGATTTTCCCTGTGATTTTGTTTGTCGCCATCAGGGAGGTGCATAGGAATAATGCTCCTAAAATGATACTTAATCTTTTCATTTTTCTTATTATCTTTAGTGATTATTTCTGTTCTTTGAACATGACAAAGATAGAGCGATAGAAACAGAAAAGCGGTTTATATGCGGCACTAAATAAAGTGCAATGGCTTTTGCAACTATTTGAAAATTAAAGAGTTTTGAACTGCGCTTTATGAAAAAGTTTATATCTTCCCATTTCAGGTTTATATATAAAGAAAAGTGCAAAAAAAGGGAGACCGTAACTTCCGTTAATTGATAAATATCTATCTTTGCAAAGACTTAAAGCAAGAAGGAAGGACGGCATGAAAGCATTGAAACATGGTTTGATAGGTTGGGTATGCGTGTTGGTATTAGCAGCACGTACGGAAGTCCTGTCATTGCAACGCATCCAAATAGAAAAGGCGGAACAGATGTTACAGCAGAATGCAGAGGAGGCGATTGCTCTGCTTCGGTCGGTGAAAGATCCCGAAGTATTACCAGACTCGTTGCGGGCACGGTTTGCGCTGGCTATGGGGCAAGCCCACTATAATGCGCATTGGGTGATGAATGAAGATTCTTTGCTGTTATACGCTCTGGATTATTATGGAAGACCGGATGTGAGTGACACATTGCGCTTGTTGCGTACCTACAAACTGGCGGCGCATTACTTCTACGATAGCGAGAGATATAAAGAAGCTACTGAGATGATGGCTGAAGGGAATCGCATTGCAGCCTTGCGCGGCGATACGGCTGCCCGTCTTGATTTGCTGCGGTCTGTAGCGAATATAGGGGAAGGTAATGATGATTTTGAAGGGCTGATACGCTTACAGAAGCAGTTGATAGCTATAGAGCCTGATTCCACCCGACAATATAATAACTATAACAGCCTGGCGGTATCGTACTACTGTGCAAATCAGAATGATTCTGCGCTGCTGGCTCTTCGTAAAGCTACTGAATGCCTGTATACCTCCACAGACTCTTTGAAGGCATTGTACTATGTGATGCGCAACTACGCTGATATACTGAGTGATTCTGGCAAGAATCGGGAAGCCATCAATTTGCAGCGCCATAGTTTACAAGAATATAAAGAAACTAAACACCCTTTTGAGTCCTTATCTTATTATGCTCTTTCGCGTTATTTCCTGAATATGGGTCAGATGGATTCTGCCCGCTACTATATGCAAATGGGAGATAGCGTGCGTTCGCCCTACATTGATCAGGATTTGTCATTGGCTAACTTTTGGCTGGTACAGAAAACATTGATGGATTATATGGATAGCCGCTCTTTTACCATTCGGGATGTGGCGTTCTTCTCAAACCGGCTGTATAACAACTTTATCCGTGACCAGCGGGTGATAGCCCAAAAAGGAAAGGTACAACTGTTACTTCAACAGCAGAATATGAATCTGCAATTGGAAAAGCAGAAAGAACGGACTTTCTTTGTCGGATTGGTGGCTCTCTGTATTTTGTTGTTGCTGGTTGTCGTCTGGTATTTGCAGCGAAGAAAGCATTTGCTTGTGGAAAAGGAAGAAGAACTGGAGGCCTTGCGCCGTCTGCTGCATGAGACGGAAGGCGATGAAAGCGGCAATAATGATAAGTTTGTCAAGAAGATGCTGCTCCAGCAGTTAGGTCTGATACGTATTGTGGCTACGAATCCCAGTTCCGATCATCAGGAGCTATTGGTACAGATGGGACGGATAGCCAATAAAGATGTAGCGGTGGACGATTTGCTGGTTTGGAGTGATTTATATAAGACTATTGACATGGTGCATGATGGCTTTTATACCCGTATCTGTCAGAAGTATGGAAATATCCTGAATGAAAAGGAACTGCAACTCTGCTGTTTGTTGAAGTCGGACTTTTCAACGAAAGAGATTAGTGTGGTTATTCAGCAGAGCATACGGACGGTGTATCAACGTAAGACGGTGATACGGCAGAAATTGGGCATGGAAGAAAAAGAAGATATCGCTGAATTTCTTTCTAAGCGGATATGAACAAAGTGTGATAAGGTGGTAAGGTGATAGGGTGATAAAGTGATAACGGGATAACGCTCTGTGATATATAGCGCAGCTACTTTATCACCCTATCACCTTACCACCTTATCACTCCTTTCCTCCCTTTCTTTTATGCTAATGATTACTTTTGCAGTTTCATTAAATGTAATCTGCTTTATGCAATTCCCCGGATTCGGTCATCAAATGCCGACAGTGCCGCCTTCGCACCTTCACCCATTGCAATTACTATCTGTTTGTAGGGAACGCTCGAGACATCTCCTGCCGCATAAACGCCCGGAAGCGTGGTGCGGCAAAAAGCATCGATCTTGATTTCGCCTATTGGTGTCGTCTCCAGCATGTCACGGAAAGGAGCACTATTAGCTGCCAGGCCAATTTGTACGAAGATACCATCCAATGGGAAATCCCGTTCTTCACTACTTACACGGTCTTTGACGCGGATAGCTGTTACCTTATCACCGTTTCCCACTACTTTGGTAGTCTGCGAGGAAGTGAAGATTTCTACATTCGGTAAGCTTTGCGCCTTTTCTTGCAATACCTGGTCGGCTTTCAGCGTATCGGCAAATTCAAAGACAGTCACTTTCCGGCAGATACCCGCCAAGTCGATGGCTGCTTCTATACCGGAGTTTCCGCCACCGATAACGGCTATATCTTTCTCCTGATAGAACGGTCCGTCGCAATGCGGACAGAAGGCAACTCCTCTGCCTATATATTCCGTTTCACCTTCCACATTCAGTTTGCGCCAGCTTGCACCGGTGGCAATTATTACACTGGGAGATATGAATGCTTCACCGCCCACTACTGAAATCCTCTTTTCTTTTCCTTGAAGTTCCGCCTTCTCTATCTTACGGTCCTCAAACAAGTCGATGGGATAATGATTGATATGGCTTCTTAAATTGTCTGCTAACTGTGCACCTGTAGTCTGTGGCACGGAGATCAGGTTCTCGATTCCTACGGTTTCCTTTACCTGACCACCGATCTTTTCGGCTACAATGGCTACCCGTAATCCCTTACGGGCTGAATAGATTGCGGCTGAGGCACCTGCCGGTCCGCCGCCTAATACAAGGACATCATAAGTACGTGAGATAGGTTCTGCATTTCCCATAGGTTCGGAGCCGAACATTTCTTCCAGCTTTTGCAGAAGTTCGCCTAAAGTGCTACGTCCTACATGAAGCAATTTACCGTTGGCATAGACGGACGGTACGCCTTGTATTTTCAATGCATCCACTTCTTCCTGGAAAAGAGCACCGTCTATCATTTCGTGTGTGACCTGTCCGTTCAGCAGAGCTATTATGTTCAGAGCGTGCACCACATCGGGGCAGTTGGTACATGTCAATGATACATAAGTTTGCAATGAAATGGGCCCTTTCAACGCCTGAATGCGTCGGCGGATGGCTTCATCGGGAAGATTTTTCCCCTTTCCATCGGCATTCAGTATTGCCAGAAGCAAAGATGTGAATTCATGGCCGTTCGGTATCCCGCGGAATTTGACACCGGTTTCTTTCCCGTTTTTCAGTAAAGAGAATTCCAGCTTCGGTTCTTCAGTTTCAGTTACCTCACAGGAGAGTTTATCGGAACATCCTGCTACATCTTTCAGCAACTCTCTCAGCTCCTGTGCGCTTCCGTGCCGGGGATGGCAGGTGATATGAAAAGTGTACTGTGCTTCCAGGTTTTGGAAGACACTGCGTACTTGATTTAAAATGCTTGTTTCTAACATAACAGTATATGTTTAATTCCAGCCATAAATGCATGCTTATCACATTGTATATTAGGAAAATGTAGTTTCCTGACTGTAGGAAACTGTAGTTTCTGCAGTTGGGAACAGGAGTTTCTAAACCTTGGAACTGCTGTTTCCGGCATTCAGAAACTCCTGTTTCTTATTGCAGGAACGATCGTTTCTTCTAATGGAAACTGTCGTTTCTTCAAAAGGGAACGGCCGTTTCCTCTAATGGGAACTGACAGCAATACATATATGGGACTGATTGATTACTAATGTAAGATAAAAGAGGTCCCCTCTATGTGTGCAATGGATAAAGGGGACCTCGCTAATAAAAAAGGGATGTGAACTTAAATTTTACCAACCAAATCTATACTTGGCTTCAGTGTTTCGCCGCCTTTCTTCCATTTTGCGGGACATACTTCACCGTCGTGCGTGGCTACGAATTGTGCAGCTTCTACCTTGCGGAGTAGTTCGTCTGCATTACGTCCGATGCTGTTGTCTTGTATTTCGGCAAGTTTGATTTTGCCTTCGGGGTTTACGAGGAATGTACCGCGGTAGGCCATGCCTTCTTCCTCAATCATTACACCGAATGCACGAGTCAGCACGCCTGTAGGGTCTGCCAGCATTGGATACTTGATCTTGCGGATACTTTCGGATGCATCGTGCCATGCTTTGTGCACGAAGTGAGAGTCTGTGCTTACGGAGTAAACCTCTACACCCATTGCCTGGAATTGGTCGTATTTTTCTGCAACATCAACCAATTCGGTAGGACATACAAACGTAAAGTCTGCCGGATAGAAGAAGAAAATAGCCCATTTGCCTTTTACGTCTTCGTTGGTTACTGTCTTGAAACTTCCGTTTTGGAAAGCCTGAACTTTGAATTCAGGAAGCTGGGAATTGATAATTGGTTCCATAATCTTTTTTTGTTTTAAAAGGTTTAGTACTTTGTTTTTTCGATGATGCAAAGTTCATGCAAACCGAATGCAGAAGCAAGCTCGCTTGATTATGCTGAGGTACAGCTGATCTTCGCGTTTGCAAAAATATAGCATCTTTTGCCGATAGAACAAAAAAAACGATTGAAAAGATTTATGGGCCGATAGACGAAATCTATAATTGTCGTATGCTATGTAAATCCCCATTCCTCCTATCATCAGGAGGAATGGGAATATAGGAAGAAATCCTTCATTTTAGAAGTTCACGTTTAGTTCTGCTTTTATAATATCGGTCATTGTTTGGCATCATAGATGCTCTTTATTTCGGATGCTGAAAGATGTCGGGTGTCGTAGACGCAGAAGTTGTCTACAGCCATATTGGTTCCGTTTAAGGTATTGCTGTTAGACAGTTTTACACTGCCACCCATTATGAACTTGGTTCCTGAACCGTAGCTGTTGCCTGACGTTTCGGCTTCGCTGAACGGATTGGCATCTTCTGTCACGACATCCACGAGTTGGCCGTCCACATAGAGGTTGGTCGTAATGGTGGCATACGTCGTTTTGTTGAAGTCCGAAGTCAGTGCTACGTGATGCCACTTGCCGTCCGTAAGCGTGGGGTGCATGAATGTACCGGTCTTTGCATACTGGTAGCCGTTATTGTAAAGCGTGACGACGAACTTCAAGGCACCATTTTTCATGCTGAACGTAAACATTGGACTGTTTTGGTGGGAAGAAACCATATAGAAGATGTTGCCGTCGCCGAAGTCCTTGCCCCAGAAGCTGATGGTCATGTCCCGGGAGTCGATAATGGGTTTGGGTACTACGAATGAGCTGTTGTTGGTTCGATTTAACTTTACAGCTTTAGAATCTGCCGCAACGCCTTCAACAAACGTTGGGGAGTTGGAGCCGAAACCGTGGACGGCATTTTCGGTAGCATCGTTAAAGTCGTTGTCGAATTTGTAGTAGACGTACATGCCTTCGGGAATGACCGTACCGGCTGTGACACTGCCTTTCACGGCGGTCACAGCCACTTTTTCTTCTTGTGTGCCGTCAGAGATCGTAATAGTGGCATTCAGTGTTTGTGGCATGGTTGAGCGGTTCAATTTCACAATTACTTCCGAAGAGCCTCGTGCCGGCACTTTGCCGGAAGTCGCGGCAACGGAGAGGCATTCATCAGATACATTGGTGATGTTCCAACTTAGTTCCGCATTGCCCGTGTTGCCAATGTTCAGTTGCAGTTCTGTCTGCTCTTCGCCGAAGTCTAGGTTTTTCGGAGAGATGGAGAGTATGGCTTTTGCCTTGACTGCCTTTACGATGATGGCTTCTTCTTTCGTACCGTCCGAAACGATGAAAGAGGTGCTCAAATCGTTACTCATCTTGCTTCTGTCCAGTTTCACCTGCACCACTCTGTTACCGGAAGGGGCTACTGTACCTTCGCTTTCGGAGACGGTGATGCAATCAGAAGTGATGCCTTCAATCTTCCAGTTAAGGTTTGCCTCGCCCGTGTTCTTTATTTCCAATGTTTGCTCTTGCGCAGTATCGCCAAAGTCCAACGTAGTGGGAGATACGCTCATTTCGGGCTTTTTGTCGTCTTTGGGTGAGCAGGAGATAGAGATGGGGAACGAGTTGCCGAAAGCAGAGAGGTTCACTACTACGGACTTCGATTCTCCCAGCTTGTCGCGATTGGCGGAGAAGACGATGCTCTGTGTTTTGTTGCTGCCGATTCGCCCGGCTTTCGGATTGGCGGAAAGCCAGCTGTTGCTGCCTAATTCCAGTGTCCATTCCGTTTCCGTGTTTCCGTTGTTGGTGATGGTGACGGACATTTCTTCCTGCGTGGTTCCAAAGTTCAGCGAAGAGGGGGTTATCGTAATCTCTGCATCCTTTTTTTCGGGCGTGAGCCGCATGTCTCCGGAGGCGGCTTGCCCCACCAGCACGTTCACCGACTTGGTGTCCGTCACATATCCCATCTTCTGTGCCTGCACCTGATACTGCTTTGCTTCAAGATCGAGGAATTCATACGTGCCGTCACTACCCGTAGTGCGCGACAGTCCGCCGGGTATCAATGTGATAGTCACTCCTTGCAGCACTTTACCGTTTTTGCTGTCAGTCACTTTTCCGTAGATGGAGCCGATTATCTCTTCTTCACTGCTGGTACATGCCCCTATGGCTAACAAAAGGAGCATTATTCCTGTTTTTACAATTAGTTTGTTCATCATTATTTTTGTTTTGGTTGATATTACTATTCCATTGCCGGACAAACTTTGCCTTCACTGTCTTTCTTATAAATCCATTTGCGGTAGAGGGTAGGGTCATTGTTGTTTACCCATTCGTTGAGAGCGTCAATAAGATCTTGGCTGTTCATTGTGATAATAGGGCAATTAGTAGAATTACGAGTATAATAACCACAATTTGTTTTTTTCCAACGTCCACTACTGTTTGTTGAATATTCAGTACCGACATTACTGGAAATATCATTTAGGCAAAAGCTGTTCTCTATTGTTGTGTAATTATAAGTTTTGTAAATGAGTCCACAGCCTCCTGTCACATTCGAATGGTTACAACAATTAAAAATGGTTCCGGAAGACCAATATCCAATGAGACCGGCATTCCCTGATATATCTCCATAATTAGCACAATTCATGATTTTATTGTTGCTACTTGTTCCACCATATCCCAATAAACCTCCAGACCAGTTTCCTGAGATTTGGCATCTATTAATGCAGTTCTGCATTTTTAATTCGCAGTATCCAAAATCGCCACAAAGTCCACCCACATTTTCATTGCCAATAACCAATCCAAATGTTTCTACATTATTAATAATAAATGTTCCTATTTCAGCTTTCCCACATAGCATGGATACGGCAGACTTTGTTTCACATTTAATATTTCCACTAACTTTCAAATTAAGAATAGCAGCATTTTGCACCATGCCTAAAAGACCAGCATTAGCTTTGTTTGTGATTTTGAGATTTGTTATGCTATTCTTATTACCATCAAGAATGCCCATAAATGGCTTCTTGCTATTTCCTATCGGTGTCCATTCCTTATTATTCAAGTCAATATTCGACGCCAGCTTAAAGTAAACTCCTGCATACGTTGTCCCACTATTCACCTTGTCTGCTAATAATTTCAATTGTGCCGCACTCTCAATGACAATTGGGTCGTTCTCAGTACCTGAACCTCCGGCAAACTTTGTGTCCGCAGAGACGCCATCCCATACATCCACTTCGCTGTTGGTAGTGGTGAACGAAACTTCATTGCTATAAGCAATGCCTTTGGCGTTTTGCGCATACACTCGTAAATAGTAGGTTGTGGTTCCCTGCAATCCGGTTACTTGAGTTGAGATTGAGTTACCATTCTGGCAAACAAACTTTTCATCATAAACAGAGGATTCAGGATGAGTAGCCCAGCATACCCCCATCTCCGTAATTTCTGCATTTCCATTGGAAGTCAATGCAGCAGAAACATTTACGCGAGTACGTCCAATGTTCAAAACAGAGGCTGTACCCCATATCGGAACGGTGATGGCTGTAGTGGTAAATTCGGCTTGTTCGCTATATCCGATTCCCATTGCATTGATGGCATAGGCACGTACATAGTACTTCGCACCGTCTTTCAATCCGCTAAGTTTCGCTCCGAAGGCAGCATTGGCTGTTTCACAAGCCAAAGTCTCATTCTCGGTAGTAGGATTTGCGTTTGTGCTCCAACAGAAGCCGCAAGTCGTAATGATGCTGTTACCTTTGTCTGTTACCGAGCTTTGCAACGTTGCTCCTTGCGTGTCTATACCGGTGATTGTCACCTTGGCAATGGAGGGCAGCTTCACTTCTTGCGTAGTGGTGAACTTGCGTATCGGACCATAGAACAGCGCCCCATCCGAGGCTTGCACATAAGCCCGTGCGTAATAATCGGTTTCTTTGTCCAATCCTTCCAGGCGGCAACTCCACTTGTCTTTCTCCAGTTTACTGATAACTTTCCAGTCGTTTGTACTGACAGCCTCTTCTTTCAGGCTCCAGCAAACACCACATTCTTTCACGGTGCGCCCGCCGTAGTTGGTGATTGTGCCACCGCAAGTGGCTGCATTATGAATAATGTCCGTCACTTCGTTTGTTGTAAGCACCATGTCGGCAGCCGATGTCGTAAACTGTATGGTTTCTCCATACGCCGTTCCTTTCTCATTGGTGGCATACGCGCAAACGTAATATTTCTGGTTAGGATTTAAATCCGTTATCTCGCTGCTGAAGGCAGTCGGCTCTTCCAGCTTACCAAGCTCTGTCTTTGTTGCCTTACTGACTTCCAGTTTGTCAGAAGTTCCCCAGATATGTCCGTGCTGACTGATAACCGTAACATTACCTAAACTGGAAAGGAACCCGCCGGCCGATGCCGTATTGCTCTTTATATTTGTTATTTCTTTGGTTTGTACAGTAGGGATGACGGGGATTCCGGTAGTTGTGAACGCTTCCTCGTTACTATAAGAAATGCCTTCGTCATTTTCGGCATAGGCTCGTACGTGGTACTTCGTGTTGGCTGCTAAGTTTGTAATAGTTCCGTCAAAACTCATCGGGATGGAACAATCTCCCATGTTGGAGAAAGAATCATTCACTGTAGGTTCTGTATGTTGTGCCCAGCAGAAGCCATAGCGGGTAATCTTGGTATTGCCTACGGATACAATCGTGCCGCTTAAGACAGCCCCGTTGTATGCTACATTCTTCACGGCGTCGAAGCTGACCATGGGGCATGACTTGGCAGGGATGATTAGTTTGATGGGCACAATCACTGTTTCCTCTCCCACTATGAAAGTTATCTGCCCGCTATATTCACCGGCGGCAAGGCTACCACGATTGACGGTTACCGTCATGTAGTCCGTTGTAGATACCTTGCCGGAAGTCTTGCTGAGGCAAATCCAGTCGTTTGAGGACTTTATTTCATAGTTTACTGAACCGTTTCCTTTGTTGGTCAGGGTCAGTTTCGCAGAGCTTTCTGTTTCGCCTAAGTCAATCTCTTGCGGAGACACTTGCAGCGCGCATCCGCTGACGGACATATTTACTTTGATAACGGCACTTCCACCGTTGGACGAGAAGACAAATGTGCGCGAATAGTCGCCCTTTGGCCAACCTTCGCGTGACACAGTAACGACTACTGAAGAGACTTCTTTCTCGGTCTTTCCCGTCAGCGGTTTGCATTCCAGCCACTCGATGTCTTCTGTTATTTGCCATTGCAATATGCCCTTGCCGGTATTGGTAATGTCGAGCGTAAGGGTTGTATTCTCTTCTCCGAACTCAAGAATATCTGTAGAAACCGTTAACTTTGGGCGAAGCGGAGTGAGTACCATGTCTACCCTGCTGCTTATTCCCGCTTCTATCTTCACCTTCTTGGTGTCCGGTTCATAACCATCCCGCTTATAAGCAACGGTATATTCGGTAGGTGCCAGTTCCAAGAATGTATATGCGCCATCACTTCCCGTTACTTTGGTTTCACCTTGTGGAGTGATGGATACGGAGACGCCATTCAAAGGCTGTTTGGTGTCTGCATCCGTGACAATGCCCGAGAAGCTGCCGTATAAATCTTCTTCTGAACTGGTGCAACTTATCAATAATCCTATTGATGAAAAAATACAGTCCAATATATACAGAATTATCTTTTTCATAATTGAATGTTTTGAAAATAATAGTTGTTTATCATTTTAGTTTGATAATCTCTATTGGTATCCCCATCAGCTGTGGCATTCCCATTCCCAAATCGGCACCGATGTACGTGGGGTCGCAAAGCAGATACTTCGTGCCGTCCACGGTGATATAGTCGCCCGTCGTATCGGTATTGCTGAAACGGACGGCCGTTGCCAGATGCCTGCCCGGATAGTAGACAAGAACTATCGGCATCTTCAGCAGATGGCGCACCAATTGGGTAAACAAGATGGAGCGGTCTTCACAATCGGAATAAGAAGAAGCAATGGTCTCTTCGGCGAAGAACCATTTTTCATAGCCGAACTGTTCTTCGTCTGTCTTGTACTGAAATGCATATTGCACGAAGTGCAGCAAATAATTGATGGCGGCTTCCTGCGTCATGCCTTGCAGGGCGGGAGCCAGTTGCCGCTCCACGCTTTTCAAGAATACAGGGTCCAGTGCAGCCTGTCCGTAGACTGCAAAGCTGACACAAGGCAATGTGGCGTAAAAGTCCACTAAGTTTTTGTTATACGCTAGGCGGTAATCGTTCCGGCGGTCGTTGAGCGTCTTGGTACGTATATCAGCGGTCAGGTGTGGAAATTCTGGTAGGGAGACATCTGCCGGCCGGTGGGCAATGGCATGGTTTAGCGTATAGCATTTCACCGATGAAAGAGAACGGTGCTTCCGGTCGATGACTGAATAGCGAATGCCTTGTTCCGTAGGGAAAGTAAAATAAAGAGCATTGTATGCTTCACAATTGAAGGCTATTAGAGGAAGCAACTCTTGTCCCGTCCGTCCGGTCTTGGCTTTACAGCCCAATTGGTTGAGAGTAAATACGGAGAATACGACCTGTTCGTTTTCACTGCCTTGTGGGCAATAAGCTTTGAAGACGTCGCCGATGAGCAGGTATAGACCCCAGTCATTCAATCCTAATAAGGATTTCAGTTTCCCGATGTGGGCGATCCACATCTCGTAGGGCATGGCAGAGAGCGCGTTCCAGTAAGAGGCGACGTGCGGTTCGTCTGTACCGATCAGGTGGGGAAAGCGTGCTGTAATCTTGGGTAATATGATGGTAGTCCCGAAAAAAGAAGCCTCCACTTCCATTCCTCTACTGTCCTGAAAAGGTTTCTGCGGTAGAGGAGGATTCTTATCGGCATCCGGGAGCGGTAGAGGAGCTGCCGGAAGTTCGATTTCTCCTCTTACAGGTTGCTTCATCGGGGTAGGGCGCTGCTTGGAGGGATCGAAAGTCTCGGGCGGAACAGGATTCTTAATGGGCTGTTCGGGTTTTATCAGAGGACAGTCTGGCCAGGCTTCTGTCAAGTAGCGTCCGAACTCCCGGTTGACGGAATCGGAATAAGCTTTGAAATCGGTTTCCTCCTTATCCGAATAGGCCTTGAATGACACTTCTTGTTCATGGGCATATTGCTCAAAATCATTCTGCCCGCAGATGCTGCTCCAAGCGGGGAGTAGCATTGCCAGCAGATAAAATATTTTTCTCATGGCTTCTGTTTTAGACGTTAAACTTGGTTTAGAAACGAACTGCCAAGGCAATGCCTCCGCTCTGGGGAGATGCATAGGGAGCTATGCGCAGTTGGGCATCTCCTATGACAATTCCTTTCTTCTTGCCTTTGGCGGCGATACCGTCTATCACATTCCATACGTAGAGCACGGCGGCACCGGCAATGAATCCGTTTCGTACGTTGGCACAGTTGTCTCGCTTGTCGGCATAGCTGCGGATTTTTCCGGCATCGTGCGTGGATTTTATCTTGGAGTCGTAGGAAGAGCGCATGCACTCCGTTGCCACGATTCCACCCACGCAAGTAGCTTCACCTATGATGAAGAAAAGGCCTTTTCCTGTACTGCCTTTTGTGCAGTTGTGCCATGCCGGGCACAAAGACGCGGGCTGAGAAGGGATAACGTCCGGTGAGTTGGGCATTGTAGCCCTTCATCTTCTTGTTGAACGATGTATCTTTGAAGCTTGAGGTATTCAGCGAGTAGAAGTCATCTGTATCGTTTACGTTGCGCTGCACTTGTATCAGGATGTATATCTTCACCCGGTTGGCGGACAGGGTGATGGGTTCTGTAGAGGTTATGATACGTCTCTTCATGCGGTTGAACTTTACTACGGCATTGATGCCGTTTGTTGCCACGGTATTGATGTCTTGTGCCGTAATGCCCACTACGCCCAGCTCATGCAGAGATTTCTGCAAGGCATCTGCCCAGGCCATGTTGGTGGCTTCCGACTCTGTACGGCCTTCGCCTACACCCCAGTTTACAAAGTAATTGGCTCCTGTAGGCGTTTGGGGTACTTGTCTTGCCCAGAAGGGACGAAGTTCTGTTACAGCTTGGGGAAAGGCATTCATGCTGATAAGTATGAGTGTTGCGAGGATTATAAGTTTTTTCATTCTTCTTCTTTATTTGTTGTACAGTTAAATGATTTGAAGACGGGAGGTATGTGTGCGTCATTGGCTACTTGACACAGCATATAGACCCGATAGCCGCGCCGGGTAACGAGTGATTCGGCACATTGGCACACTTTATTTATGGGAATCTTCACGTAACGAGAAGCTTCCATCAGGAGGCTGTCACTTTGCACCTTTTCCAGCTTCTTCATGTCTACAGGGATTCCTATGGCGAAAGCACTCTCCATGATGGCTATGACGAAAGCCTTCCGTCCGGCCTCTTCCTCCGTCAGCCCCGTCGCTTGAGACACTCTGTAATAATAGGTAGGCGTGCGTGAAGGAGGCGACTCTACCCAATCGGGAAGATGCTGGGCATAGCCGGAAAGAGCTTCACCCAGCAGCAATAAAAAGAGCAGATAGCATTTCATTGCCTTGGTACTATTTCATTGCATCCACTTCTTCCTTCTGTTTGGCTGCACTGGCTGCCAATTCCTGATCCATCTTCTCAAAGAATTTTTTCTTGTCGTAATCCACTTTGCGGACTTCCAATTCTTCGGCGAGTCCTTTCTTGGCATCTTCCAACAGCACATGCACTGCTACATAGCCTACGTATCCGCCGGTGGCGCTTTGTGTGAACTTGCGGCATACGGCATTTGCATATTTGTCTATTACTTTTGTGCCTATGGCCTTAGCACCGCCTTCCAGGGAACTTTCATACATTTTCTTGCCTGCAGGCACATTGGTGTCCTTGCTGTAATCTTCTATCGCATTTTTTATCATGCCCACATAGCGGGATGCAATGTCGGCAATGGCTACACGGTTGGCATCGGTGATGGCTCTTGCACGATCCGGACGGTCTTCAGCAATGCCAAGTCCTGCCATATATTCGCCAGGTTTGTCGTATGCGTCGTCAATGCAAAATGTGATGAGTTCTACTTCGCCATTGGGTAGCTTGGGAGTAGTAGGAGTAGAAACAGTTGTGTCTTGGGCAGGTATATATACCTTTTTCGCGCAAGAAGTCATGAACATAGCCAAAGTGCAGGCGCAGCATGCAATTACAGAAAGTAAGCCGTTGTTTTTCATCTTTTCCGGAGTTTAAAGTCCACCCTTTTGTAGACTGTCTTGATAATTGTGTTCATGCTTATAGACTCCCCGGATTCAGCAATACATAAAAAAAGCGTGGGAATCTGTACTTCTGCTTATCCCACGTTCAGGCCTTCGCATTGCCCACCTTCAAGGATAAGCAACGCAGCTAGCCCACGCCAAGATGAATATACGGAACACTACGCGAAGCGCAATGTTTAGATACTACACCTTTAGTGGACGTTCCCGTTGCCATATCATCTTGAAGGTTTCAAATTTGCGAAGTTTGAACGTAGATGATAACGTTTGGTAAACGCCTTTTTCTTAAAATCAAGATCCCACTAAACCCCACCGAGCCAGCTGGATGCTGCAAATATAATGTAAATTTCTTTAAGGTATATAGAAAAGTCTTCTTTTTTTTATTGCCTTCGTTGGGATAAGGCTTTAGAACAGATGTCTTGAGTCGGACTGATGGATGAGCTTATATTTTAAAATATTTACCTATTGTCTGGGTTATATCATGATTTGGGTTACCTTCAAAGATAGCATCTCTTTGGGCACAGCGCATTGTATCTCTTTGGACAGCATTTCCAGCAGAGTATGGCGGATAAGGTTCTTGTTGGTCAGCATCACAATCTGGCGGGTGGGGCAGGGGATGGCAAAGGGGCGTACCAGTTCTTTCTGTGGTTTGTTCAACTGCAATACAGCCAGCTCGGGAATGAAGGTGACGCCTTTGCCGCTTTCCACCATGCGCATGAAAGTCTCCATGCTGCCTAAATGATAGGCAAGCTGGCTGGCGCGCGCCGACTTCATCTGGCAGAAGCGTACCAACTGGTCGCGGAAGCAATGCCCTTCGTCGAGCAGCCAAAGCTGTTCGCCGTTCAGGTCGGAGGTGCGTATTACCTTATTATTATAAAGAGCATCTTCGCGTGCTACGTATGCAAAGAACTGTTCATAAAACAGCGATGTCTGGCGGAACTCTTCCATTCCCGCCAGGCTTGCCACGACACCTGCGTCTATCTCCCCGCTCTGCAGAGCCTGCTTGATGTCCTTCGTCTTCATCTCCGTTACGCGGATATCCAGTTTGGGATATTTCTTCATCAGTTGCGGAAAGAAGCGCGGCAACAGATAAGGGGCGATGGTGGGAAGTATGCCTAATTTAAAGACACCCGACAAGGAGTGCTTTTCTTCTTCAATAATATCCTTTATATGGCCTGCCTGTTCCAATACGATACGGGCTTGCTCTATTACAAGCTGTCCGACGGGAGTAGGGCAGATGGGTTGTTGGTTTCGGTCGAATATCTTGGTGTCTAACTCGTCTTCCAATTTCTGAATCATGGCACTCAGGGTGGGTTGCGTGATCCGGCAATATTCGGCAGCTTTGGCGAAATGGCGGAACTGATTAACGGCAAGAATGTATTCCAGTTGTTGTAAAGTCATGATAAATAAAGGGTTTGAACGGGTTATATAGATTCTGTCTATGCAAAGATAGAAATTATCTGTTTGACAAGCGTTGATTTGCCTCTTATCTTTGTACAAAAAACGAAGAAAGGCTGCATCTCAGCATAAGCAAGCTTGCTTCTGCCTTCGATTTGCACTTTCTTTGCAACAGGAAAAAGAAAAACAGTATAAACTATTAAAACCATAAAATTATGAAGACTTTAAATTATATCAAGTTAAATGAATCGGGAGTAGCTAACGTAGTATCTGCATTGCATCAACTTTTGGCAGATTTCCAGGTATATTACACGAATCTGCGCGGTTTCCACTGGAACATCAAGGGACATGGTTTCTTCGTATTGCACGAGAAGTTTGAAAGTATGTATGACGACGCAGCCGAGAAGGTGGACGAAATTGCAGAGCGTATCCTAATGTTGGGTGGTGTACCCGAAAACAAGTTCAGCGAATACCTGAAAGTTGCAAAGATCAAAGAAGTATCTGACGTGGCTTGTGGTAGCGATGCGGTCAGCAATATTCTTGAAACTTACGGATACCTCATTGGTGAGGAAAGAAAGATCATTGAACTGGCCAATGAAGCAGGTGACGACGTTACTGCCGACCTGATGACAGGTTATCTGAAAGAACAGGAAAAGATGGTTTGGATGCTGGTCGCTTTCAGTACAAAAGGATGCACAGACAAATAATATATAGGTTTAGGTGATAAATGATGGAAAGGTGATGAAGTGGTGGAGACACTGCTTTATCACCTTTTTCCTTGTATATTATTTCTTTTTCGGTGCCCGTCTTGCCCAACCTTCTTCACTGAAGTCAGGTTCTTTATCGCGGAACTCCTTATTGTCATTTTGGAAGAATTGCCTCCAATCGTCTTTCTTGCCACGGGCACTAGTATAGCCACGTTCTTCGCGGCTCGGTTTGCCTTTCTTTTTGTCAGTCGGAGCATTGTCAGATTTACTTCTACTGTTTCTGGGCGTATCGTTACGTTTTCCAGATGTATCACTGCGTTTTTCGTCTTTGAAGCTACGCTTCTTGCCATCAAACTCCTTTTTTCCGTAACTGCTTCCTTCGCTTTTACGTCTGCCTTTAGGAGTTTCCTTGCCTTCTTCGCCGGCAATCTCCACAGAAACCTTACGACCGTTCCAGTTGGCTCGGTTTAAAGCTTTTACTACATTTCCCGCTTCTTTCTCGTCTACCTCAAAAAATGAGAAGTTCTTCATCAGATCAATACGTCCCAGTTCCACACGACCACGGGTATTACTGTTCAGAAGACTGATCAGTTCATTGGGGAAGAAATTATCCATCTTACCCAGATTGATGAACAGGCGCGTAAATCCCGGTTCAGCTTTGCGGCTGCTACTTCTGCGGTCACCACTGCGTTCATTGTCACTTCTGCTTTTGCGTTCGCCACGGCTATCGGTAGGCATTTCTATTTCTTCGCGATTGCGGTTATTCTGAGAAACGGTTGAACTCGTGGGAAACCATACGTTTGATAAGGTCTTCTTTGCTCAACCAGTCCAGTTTACGGTATATTTCAGGCATAAAGTCAGCCATGTCTTCTTCGTTCACTTTCACCTTTTCCAGATCGTCAATCACTTTCAGGAGCTGTTTCTCGCAAATCTGTTTGCCGGTAGGCATTTCACCAATAATAAACTTCTTGCTGATGATACGTTCTATTTCGCGCATCTTACCTTTTTCGCGCAAGTTGATGATGGCGATAGAAGTACCGGTCTTTCCGGCGCGTCCTGTACGTCCGCTACGGTGGGTGTAACTTTCGGTATCATCTGGCAGACCATAGTTGATAACATGTGTCAAGTCGTCTACGTCGAGTCCGCGTGCAGCAACGTCCGTGGCAACCAGGATTTGCAGATTACGGATGCGGAATTTCTGCATTACGGCGTCACGCTGCGCCTGACTTAATTCACCGTGCAGTGAATCGGCATTGTAACCGTCCTGCATCAACTTGTCGGCAATTTCCTGCGTTTCTTTGCGCGTACGGCAGAAAATGATACCGTATATCTGCGGATAATAGTCAACAATGCGTTTCAGGGCAGCGTATTTGTCTTTGGCATGAACGGTGAAAACCACATGCTTCACGTTGCTTGTGCTTTCATTCTTCCGTCCGATAGTGATTTCTTTGGCGTCACGTAAGTATTTCTTTGAGATACGTGCAATCTCCGGGCTCATAGTGGCAGAGAATAATAACGTATTACGCTCCTGAGGCACATCGGCAAGAATAGCGTTGATGCTGTCCGTAAATCCCATGTTCAGCATTTCGTCCGCCTCGTCCATCACTACATTCTGGATAGTGGTGAGCGATACAGTCTTACGTTCCATCAGGTCGAGTAGTCGTCCCGGGGTGGCAACGATGATATGTACACCTTGTTTCAGGGCACGTATCTGGCTATCAATGGACGAACCGCCATATACGGGCAATACCCGCAGGCCGTCAATGTATTTGGAATAGTCATTCAAGTCACCTGCAATCTGCAAGCAGAGTTCGCGTGTAGGGCAAAGTATAAGGGATTGTGGAATCCGGTTCTTTACATTAATTTTTTGGATAAGTGGCAGGCCGAATGCGGCGGTTTTCCCCGTTCCTGTTTGTGCAAGTGCTACAACATCATTATTTTCTCCTAAAAGGTAAGGAATCACTTCTTCTTGTACCGGCATGGGACACGCATATCCCATTTCTTCAATGGCGCGGCGTATCTCCGGCGACAGACCGAGCTCTTCAAAATTCTTCATTAAATCTTTGTATATCTTTATATTCGGGCACAAAGATAGAACAATTTTAGTGATTAATTATCGTTTTTCACTAAAAGAATACTTTGCAGCTTCTTAATTTCTTCTTTCTTGAGTCCGATGCCCCTTTCCAGATAGGTCTCCACGTCACCGTACCTACGTTCTATTTCTTCTTTGGCAGCATTCAGGAAATCTTCTCTGGCTGAATAAACAGTCGTGATGGCTTCTTGCGAACGTGCAGGCAGATTGTAGGCATAACGTGAGGCGCTGGGAATATTAAAGTAGTCATTGCTGAGACGATAATCTTCCATGATAATATCGCTGTTCACACCAAGAGAAGCGAGTATCAGTGCCGAAGCAATGCCGGTGCGTCCCTTACCGGAGGAACAATGAATGACGACAGGATAGTTAGCACTGTCCAACAGGATATCGAATATCTGCCGGTATTCATGGTGGTAGTTCATCACTAACTCGCGATTCATTCGTTCCACCATACGGTATACAGTATCACTTTTTATTTTTTGTTCCTGGATACCTCTCAGAATATCTTCCATATCTCCCGTTTTTATGGGAATATGTACGACATTGAATCCTTCTTGTAATGGGGTATGTCCTTTTAACTCTGATTCGGAGCGCAGGTCTACAATAGTCTTGATGCCTATATTCTTTAGTTCTCTGCGCGAGTAGCATTCCAGACTGTCTATCTGGGCTGAGCGGTAAAGCATACCCCAGCGCAATTGTTTCTGGGTAGGATATGATGGATATCCTCCCATATCGCGGAAGTTCTGTATACCAGGGATATTGACATTACGGGTAGCAATCTTCACACGGTATTTATCATTAAATACAAGGGTATAGTAATACCGTCTGGTAGGGTCCGTGGTAACAATTGTCATTCGTTGGTCGGCAATATTTGCCATGGCCACCGGAGAATCTTCGGGAATATAGTTCGGGTCGGTAGAGGCATATACCTTTACGTTTCCTTTAATAAGAGGGGCCATTTCCCATTTGACGATACTATTTCCAACGTTGTTTTCTTCGCAAACGACGGAGATATGGGGAGCTGTGCCGCTACAAGCCGGTAGCAGTAATACACATGTTAGCAAGTTCAACAGATTTTTATACATAGTTTTTTGTCTGAGCGTATACTGCAAAGATATGTATTCTGCTGACTTTTGTTACTTCAAGGCGCAGAGTTTCACAGTTTTTTCTCCTTTAACGGGGATTTAGTTAATGGGAGGCAACTGGCGGGCAAACTCCGGTGATATGGAATTGTTAAAACTCCGGCATACATCTGCCGAGAACTCGATGCCGCAACGGATAATCTTGTCCCAGGTGGCCTCGTCTATTTGTCCCAGATCGCAGTGGCGTACATTGTACTTCAGCAGGCCATAGATGATTCCGGCATTGAAATTATCACCCGCTCCAATAGTACTGACTGCCTCCAATGGCGGAATAGCATACTCTTTGGTAATGCTTTTCGTACGCAGTGAAATCTCTTTCGCTCCGGCAGTGCAAAGAAAGTTAGAGCAATAAAAACGAATCTTATCTTTGTAGACCTTATCCACTTCCTTTTGATTATACATATAGAAGAAATCTTCTATAGAACCGCGTACAATGTCGGCATATTCCAGATTCTCGATGATGGTTGATGTCAGTTTAATGGCTTCATCTTTATGCGAGGAGCGGAAGTTAGGATCGTAGTAGACAATTGCTTTCTTCTCACGTGCCTGCTCCAACAGATCCTGAACTTTATCGCGCAACACCGGGTTCAGGGCAAAATATGAACCGAAAACTACGATGTCGTCTTCTTCCAGTTTTGGGAAAACCACGTCCAGCCGTTGCTTGGGATAATCCTTATAGAAAATATATTCCGCATCACCATGTTCGTTCAGGTAAGCCAGTGATACGGGAGATTTGCCATCGGGGAACACATTGACATATTCGGTAGACATGCCGCTATCCTGCATGAATTGCAGAATTGTGTTGCCCACCTGGTCGTTTCCCGTTTCGCTGATGAAGCTCACAGGTACGCCTGTCCGTGCCAATGACACGATGCCGTTAAATACTGAGCCACCCGGTACAGCTGCTGTCGGCTGCCCGTTGCGGAAAATGATGTCAAGGATAGTTTCTCCTATACCGATTACTTTTCGCATAATTTTCTTGATTTTTCACCCAAATACCCACCGTGATGACGTTTAGAGTAGTCTCCAATCGTAAAGCCGGTCTGTTGCATTACCTGTACTACAAGAATGTCACCGATGACGGTCATTACAGTAGTCGAGGTAGTGGGCGTCATTCCCAGAGCACAGACTTCCTTGGGCTTTCCTGTGCTGAGACATACATCAGACTCATGAGCCAACGGACTATCCGGATTTCCGGTAATAACAATAAATTTAAGCTCTGGGTTCAAATTATGAGCTAATTGTGTGAGTTCCACGATTTCGCGTGTTTTGCCGGAGTTAGAGATCAATAGCAGTAAATCGTTTTCCTGCAAGATACCTAAGTCACCGTGTTGAGCTTCGCTGGGATGCAGAAATACGGAAGGGATTCCGGTAGAACAGAACGTAGTTGCAATGTTCATGGCAATCTGTCCTGCTTTTCCCATACCCGAAGTTACCAGTTTCCCTTTCCGCCGGTGAATTTGTTCCACGATAAGTTCTACTGCACGCTCGTAAGCGTCTGTCACGGGGATGTTTAGAACAGCTTGTGCTTCTTTCTGCAAAAGCTCTTGAATGGATTCAATCATTATACTATTTTTGTTAGTAGTTAGGTTATAGCCTACAAATATCTGCAATTTTCCATAAATGGCAATAAGTTTTATTGTATTTTTGCTTTGTGAAGATAGGGGAGCTCATCAAATTGAGTTATCTTTGCGCCCTCAATCAGTTTTGAACGTAAGAATGAAGAAGTTAGCACTTTTCCCTTTACCGGGACATAACGAATATACACTTGCCAACGGTTTGCGTATTATCCATCAACCGGCCTATTCCAATGTAGCTTATTGTGGTTTTGCTGTTGATGCCGGAACCCGTGATGAACTTGAGAATGAACAAGGCATGGCGCACTTTGTGGAACATCTTATTTTTAAAGGTACACAGAAGCGGAAAGCCTGGCATATTCTCAATCGTATGGAGAATGTAGGTGGTGACCTGAATGCTTACACCAATAAAGAAGAGACGGTTATCTATTCTGCTTTCCTTACTGAGCACTTCGGCCGGGCCTTTGAACTGCTGGCGGATATTGTATTTCATTCCACCTTTCCGCAACGTGAGATTGAAAAGGAAACGGAGGTAATCATTGATGAAATCCAGTCTTACGAGGACACGCCTTCCGAACTTATTTTCGATGACTTCGAGGATTTGATCTTCCGCGGACATCCGCTGGGACGTAATATTTTGGGTAATCCTGAATTACTGAAAACGTTCCGGAGTGAAGATGCTGCTGCTTTCACTTCCCGCTTTTACCATCCGGGCAATATGGTTTTCTTTGTTTGGGGCGATTTGGATTTCAAGCAAGTCATCCGTTGGGCAGAGAAACTCCTTATAGATGTCCCTGCGGTATCGGTGGATAACCGTCGTATGCCTCCTCCTCTTTATACGCCTGAGAAACTCACTATACATAAAGATACGCATCAGGCTCATGTCATGATTGGCAGTCGTGGATACAATGCCTATGATGATAAACGTACAGCCCTTTATCTGCTGAACAATATTCTTGGGGGCCCGGGTATGAATAGTCGTCTGAACGTTTCTCTGCGTGAACGCCGGGGATTAGTTTATAATGTGGAGTCCAATCTGACTTCTTATACGGATACAGGTGTCTTCTGCACTTATTTCGGATGCGATCCTGAAGATGTGGATACATGTATGCGATTGGTAATGAAGGAACTTAAAAGCTTGCGTGATACCAAGATGACTTCCCAGCAACTGGCTGCTGCCAAGAAGCAACTCATCGGACAGATAGGTGTAGCGTCGGATAATAATGAGAACAATGCGCTCGGTATGGGAAAGACCTTCCTGCATTATCATAAATATGAAACCTCTGAAGCGGTTTATCAACGTATTGAACAACTTACTCCGGAGATCCTATTGGAAGTGGCGAATGAAATGTTTGCAGAAGATTATCTGTCGACGCTGATCTATCGCTGAGTATCCTTTATTGATTGGCATAAGGCAACGTCTGCAATCACAACTCCATGAACCGGTCGTAGATGTAATAACCTTTGTCGGATTTGAATACATATTCCTTGTTTATTTATGTAGCATTTTTTATCAGTCCGGTTTTCCCCATGCGGCGTGGACTCATCAAAGTGATGTTGCGTCCATTCCTTAAGGCAGAAATTAACTTCTGTGTGTCCTCTTTCTGGTCACAAAAATAGTCTGGTCCGGCATAACCGTAAACCAGAAAAGGATTCGTTATTCTATTCATAAGCAAAAGTTTATGTGCAGCGTAAAAAGTGTAGCACTTTTTACGCTACACTTTTTACGCAATAACTTTCGACTTCTGCAAATGTTTCAGAGTAAATTATGAGAATTAGTGTGAATCTGACTCGTTTTATTTAAATACCTGCTTCATCGGTCTTCCAATCCAAACTTGCGGTTGTTTCAGTCCGAAGATGTGGGCAATGGTAGAAGCAACGTCATATTGCATCATACTTTCGTGGAATTCACCGCTCTTCTTTACATTTTTACCGGAGATGATGAAGGGAGTCTGCATTTCCTGCATGGTCTTGCCGCCATGTCCTTTTTCAATACCTCCGTGGTCGGCAGTAACGACGAAGATTGTTTCTTTCAGCATGCCGGCATCTTTTACGGCTTGAATAATACGTGCTACATAGGTATCCAGTTCTTTCAGTTTGGCATAATACTCAGGAGTGTCGTGTCCGGCCTGGTGTCCTACGTGGTCAGGATTATCAAAACAGACGGCGAGTAGGGTTGGCTGTTTCTCTTTGATATAAGTTTCCGCCATTGCGCACAGGGCTTCGGGATGCTTATTGTAATCGGGAGCCTGCGCATAGTGGCTCAAAGAAAGTGTATCCACCAGATATTTGATACCGTCCCATTCGTACAGGCAACCGATTTCGGCTTCGGGCTGTGCATCGCGCAATAATTGGAAGATAGTGGGGAAAATGCTATGCTGATTGAGTACACGCGAAGGTAATTCGGGTGTTTTAGATCCCCATTGTGTGTACCCGTGCAGTTCAGGACCGGCTCCCATAAACATGGAAGCCCAGTTGATGGCACTTGAAGAGGGAAGTGCGGACCGCTTTTCGAGCGTATAGGCTCCGTCAGCCATCAGTTGCTTGATAGTAGGAATATCTGCCTTGGGAACACTATAGGCTCCCCAGCCATCCAAACCGATTAATACGACATGTTTTGCTTTTCCTTTAGCATTACAAGGAGTGGCAACTAACAGCACTGCAAGGATAGAGAGTGCCAATGTGATAGTAAATTTCTTCATGTTTTTCTACTTTTTTTACGTTAACTGCCGGCAAAGTTACGGAAATTATTATGCTGTATCTGCCAGTTTTATACGTGAAAGATGCCTCTATTGTCCGTGTATGGTGAAAAGAATATGCACGATAACTTTTCATGTTTTCAAGTGTTTTAAAATTGATCTTGAAGATTATTATGAATATAATTATTATATTTGCAATAATTTAAAATGCAATAATCATGAAGAGTGTACAAACAAATCCTTTTGTTATAGGTGCTTATGCTGGCAGCCATTACTTCTGCGACCGTGAAAGAGAAACTGATGAACTGATTCAAGACTTGATGAATGGACGCAATGTAGTATTGATTGCCCAGCGGCGTATGGGAAAGACCGGATTAATACTGCATACTTTTCATCAGGAAAAAATCAGTAAACATTATAATGTTTTCTTTATAGATATCTTTGCAACAGCCTCTATCCGTGAATTTATATATGCTTTCGGCAATGCTATTATTGACCAGTTGAAGCCGCGTGGCAGGAAATTCTTGGATCAGTTTCTGCAAACCATTACTTCCTTGCGCCCTGCTGTGAAAATAGACGCTTTGACAGGTGAACCCACTTTAGAGATAGGTCTGGGAAGCGTATCTTCAGTCGATACGACTTTAGATGAAATCTTTGCCTATCTCAATGCTGCTGATAAACCCTGTATTGTTGCTTTTGATGAGTTTCAGCAAATAAACCACTATGCCGAAAAAAACATGGAAGCCTTGTTGCGCACGCAGATACAGCATTGTCCGAACGCGCGTTTTATTTTTGCCGGTAGCGAACCGAGTTTATTGGTCGATATGTTTAATAGTGCCAATCGCCCTTTTTACCAGAGTACCTTTACCTTGCACCTCGAAAGCATACCTTTGGAAAAATATATCGAATTTGTCAAGATGCATTTCTGTGAGCATGGGAAAGTTGTAGATGCTGCCTTGGTGGAAATAGCTTATCATAGTTTTGAAGGTATTACACTTTACCTGCAAATGCTGATGAACGAAGTGTTTTTGCTCACTGAAAAGGGAGGAACTGCTACGGTGGCTTATTTTGAAATTGCTTTGACTTCTCTTATTAGAAAACAAAATTTCATCTATCAATCTATTTTTGCCGACTTAACCGAACGCCAGCGCGAAATCATTCGTGCGATAGCTGCTGAAGACATAGCAGTCAATGTAACTTCCGGTGAGTTTGTGCGAAAGTATCATTTGAAATCACCCAGTTCCGTACAATCTGCCTTGAAAGGGCTTTCCGGTAAAGGAATGGTGAGTAAGACTCTTGATGGATATGTTATTAATGACCGGTTGCTTAAGTTCTGGGTAAAACGATATTCGGTCTGATGAAGTCCACAGAGGAGAATTCTTTATATCGGGTTCATCAAATGTTGTTTCAGGCACTGTTACAGTCAGGCGAATGCTGTTGGCTGACAACTTCCGTCGGTACAACAAAAGCTGAGATAAGCAATCAGTTCATTGTTCTGCCAGTCAGCCGGAAGTTGCAGTACGGCATGACAACCGGAACGTAGGGCGGCTTCCGTATCGTAAACGGCTGTTTCTTTATTTTTGTTATACACCAGTACATAGCTATATCCGTATCTTCTGCATTCCCCATGCCGCTATTGTCCTGCCAGTTAAAGTACATTTGATCCTCATTCTGTGTGGCTGTTCCCTCGAATGCGGGCATTAGGGTTCCTATGGAGACCAATGCCCGGTTAAAGTCAATCGAGGTTTCTTTCCCATTGCCCGTCACGGCTCTTTTCAGTGTATAGGACATGGCAGCATTGAATGCGGGCTTTTCCTGCGTAAATTCCTTATAGCCGATACGAATAAAAGGTTTTATGGCTTTCAGGAAACTGAATGCCGTGGCAAACTTACCTCTCTGTTCCTGCTGTTTCGGTGTGCGTGGATTACTGACTTTGGCCGCCCGTGCACGTATGTAGTATTTTGATTTCCAGTGAAACCCTACTATCGGTCCCACTTTGCCGGAGAAGCCTCCGAGTATGCCTTGATTGATAATTCCCATGGTGTCGCATTTTAAATTGGTTATTCTGTTTCTGACGTAAAGGTATACATTTTTATTTCCTTCAGCCAAACGATTTTAGCGGTTTGTCTTCATGAATGTGATATTTGCGTTCGTTTGCAGCGATTTGCTTAGTTGGCTATTCTTGCTTGGGATTGATGGCCTAAAATATCTGCTTCTTATCTGGGATATACTTGCTCCGTATCAAATCCATACTTTCTCCACATAGAAGTACCTCTGAGTGGAGATTGTACGGAGCAAGTATGTCGCAGGTATGTCTTGAGTAAGGTAAAGGGTAAGAGTTCAGAAGTCAATTTTTATTCTTCAGTCTGTTTTAGAGGGTTCAAGTCTTCGCATACTGAATTCACAACCGCAATATTGCTGGTTATAGAAATCATGCTCTTTGAGAAGCTGGTTTCGTCGGTCTTGTAATCCTCCTTTTCGCCAGTTTTGTGCCCAGAAAGTGGTTCCGGGGTAAAGGGCAGCGGCTCTACGTCCCGCTTCGTTGATCTGATCGAGGCTTTTCCAGCGCGAAGAGGCGAGGGTAGTGGTGAATACGGAGAAACCATGCTCGGAGGCATAACGGGCAGTTTCAGCCAGACGAAGGTTGAAACATTTCAGGCAACGGCCACCTCGTTCGGGCTCATCCTCCATTCCTTGCATGGAGGTGCGCCAGAATGAGTAATCGTAGTCGCCATCTATAAAGTCAAGTCCTAACCCCTGAACATAACGGATGGCCTCGGCTTTCCGGATTTCATATTCGGCCTGAGGGTAGATATTGGGGTTGTAATAAAACACGGTGGGGCGGATGCCGTTAGCAAGCAGGCATTCGATAATGGCAGAAGAACAAGGTGCGCAACAAGAGTGGAGCAGCACCTTGTCTTCATGGTTAGGAGTTTGAAGCTTTAACATCATCTTTTCGTCTTTTTAGGTACGTATTTATACCTTCAGTTTTATTTTAGCCTTCACCAGTAGTCCGGTCAGTTGGACAATGATGAGGGAGAATATGAGTGATCTTAATAAGCCGGGGGCATCTGCATTCAGGAGCTCGGGGTAGTGCCAGCCCAACAATTGCTGTGCGGCGTACCATATATATGGAATGATATAACACGTAAGCGTGGCAGTCCCGGCAGGTTTGATGATATCGAACCAGGGTGTTTTACCTTTTACATCCGTCAGCCAATAGAACAGGCCGAACAACGGGAAGAATGCGGCAAGACAATAGAACAGCCAGCTCGGAGTGGCCTGTATCTTTGAGATAATCCAGTGGGGGTGTGAGCAAAGTGCAGCGATGAGCATGATGACACCTAAGGCACAAAGGATTACAATGAATTTACGCGGATGTTCCCGGTCGGCATATTTCTGCATCAACAGGGAAGTGAGTACCCCCGACATACCGAATGCATGCAGCGTCCAGTCACTGGGGATGAAAGGCAGAAGGATGATGCGTAAACCATATTCCTGTGGGATCAGGTTAGAGTGACTGATCACCGCAAGGAGCATGACGACCAGCCATGCTATGACATTTTTGCGCAAACTTTTGCGGGTGAACAGGTAGATACCGGCACACACGACATACGTCCAGCCGATAAGTCCGAGGATGCCCCACCAACCTTGATGGAAAGGTTTCCCGTTTAAATCTTTATATAGAACGAGGAATGCCAACAAGGCAATACCAAGCACCTTCATTGCGATGAATAGGTACTTTTTTGCCCCTTCAGCCTTCGGATAAACGGCCCAGACCAGGAAAAAGCCGATAACCATCAGGATGCAGAACCACTGGTGGGAAATGCCACCTGCTATGCCACCCGAATTAAGTGAAAATAGCCCCATAGCGATGAGTGCCACTGTCCGCCAGAAGATATGGGCAATGACCTGAAGTGTAGTATCTCCTTTTCGGTAACGGTTCTGGATGGCAAAAGAGACAGACATGCCCATACAGAAAAGGAAAGCGGGGAAGATGGTGTCGGAGAATCCCATCATGTCTTCGTTGATGTCGGCATGTTCGAGCCAGTGGGGGACGTTTTTCAGTCCGGGAATGTCGTTGACAAAGAGCATGAGGAACATGGTGAGTGCGCGGAATACGTCTACCGCGGCCACTCGTTGAGGTGCTAAGTTTTTCATTATGGAATACATTTGGGGGTTAATGCTGCAAATATAGGAAACTAATTTTTTATATTTGTCCCCATGAAGGTAAAACTGCTGATATTTCTCGGACTGGTTTTAGTAGGCATTCATGGAATGTCTGCTTCGGTGGATATTCCTGCAATGGATAGATGGTCTGCTGCCTTGGATGAGGCTATCGAGGCGCATCAGGAATATGTGGCATTGCGGGAAGCTCGTATTGAAGCTTTGAGGCAGCAATTGTTGCAGACAGATATGGAGGCGTCGGAGTATTTCCGTCTGAATGGAGAAATGTTTCAGGAATACAAGGCATATATATGCGATTCAGCCCTTCTTTATCTGGGCCGCAATTTGCGCTGGGCGCAGCGCCACGGTGAACAGGAAGCAGTGGATGAAACCCGCATCCGACGGGCGCACCTGATGTCTTCGGCAGGTATGTATAAGGAAGCTTCTGAGGATTTGGAACAGATAAATCCTTCCGGACTCTCTTCCCGTCTGTTGCCCGATTATTACGAAAATTACCGTCATTTATACGGTGAATTGGGGGCATATACGCAAGATGCTTTCCGTCGTAACCGCTATTATGGTTTGTCTGCCGCTTATGAGGACTCACTGATGCAGGTGCTTTCCCCTGCCTCCGCCCTTTATCCGGAACGCAGAGAGATGCAGGCAGCTGCTGCCGGTAGGTTGGAGGAAGCTTTGAAGATAAACGATGACCGCCTGGCAAGTGTGCGCCCCGATACTCCGGAGTATGCGTTGGTAACGTATCACCGTTCTTTGCTGTATCATCGCTTGGGGACCTAGAGAAAGCAAAATATTATCTGGCTTTGTCCGCTTTGACGGATATCCGTCTTGCGATTACAGACCATGCCTCCCTGTGGACTTTGGCACAATTGTTCTATGAGGAAGGAGACATCGAACGTGCTTATCGCTATATCCGTTTTTCGTGGAATGAAACCAATCATTACAATGCCCGTAGCCGCAGTTTGCAGACAGCCGGCATTTTATCGCTTATAGATCTTACCTATCAGGCTATGCAGGAGAAACAGAATGAACGTCTTCGTTTTTATCTCTGGATGATTAGTATTCTATCTCTGCTGTTGGTCGTAGCTGTTGTCTGGATTTACAGGCAGATGAAGCATCTTTCTGTTGCCCGGGCTCATTTGGAGCAGGCGAATGAACAGTTGCAAATGTCTATTCATATTAAAGAAGAATATATCGGGCGCTTCTTGAAACTCTGTTCTACCTACATCGACCGACTGGATGCTTACCGGCGCATGGTGAACAAGAAGCTTACCGGCGGGCAGATGGAAGAACTCCTGAAAATGGTACGTTCACGAGATGTGCTCGACACGGATCTGAAAGAATTATATGGGAACTTTGATACGGCTTTCCTGCACCTTTTCCCTGATTTTGTAGGAAAATTCAATGAACTGCTTCAACCGGAAGAGCGGATCATACTCCGCAAAGGCGAACTTCTGAATACTGAATTACGTATTTTTGCTTTAATCCGATTGGGCATTGACGATAGTTCGCAGATTGCCGAATTTCTCCGTTACTCCGTCAATACAATCTATAATTACCGCGCCAAAGTGAAAAACAAAGCTTGTGTTTCGCGTGATGACTTTGAAACATGTGTTATGAAGATACGCTAAGCATACGTCATTACCTTATTTCCTATCCACTTTTTTACTTTCTCTATTGATTTTTATCTGCTTGTTCTTTAGAGGGTTATCTTCGCTGTATATTTCATCTTATCCACATATTCATAATGTGGAGGTACGTAATGCCTTTATCTTGCCTACCTTTGGGGGAGATTAATTAACCCTTGAAAAACATACCATGAATTTGAAATTACCTCTTTTATTAGGATGCTGTTTGTTGGTTGCTACTACAACCTGTGCCGGGACTTCCGGTTCATTGGGTGAGGATGCTCCGGGAAAAAACAAAGCGGAAGTTTACATTACGACTGCCGATCGGCAGCAAAGCTTTAACCACATTACTCAAGAGCTTTCCAAAGTCTCTGCATCTGAGTCTGTAATCACTATAAATCCTACGGTGCGGTATCAGGAGATGGATGGTTTCGGAGCTGCTGTTACAGGTTCTACCTGCTATAATCTGATGCAGATGACACCGACCGACCGTACGAAATTCCTGACTGAAACGTTTTCTGATAAAAATGGGCTGGGATTTAGTTATATCCGCATTTCTATTGGTTGTTCCGACTTTTCACTGAGCGAGTATACCTGTTGCGATACAAAAGGAATTGAGAATTTCGCTCTGCAAACTGAAGAGAAAGAATATGTAATACCTATTTTAAAAGATATTCTTGTTCTTAATCCCACTATCAAAATATTAGGTTCTCCGTGGACATGCCCCAAGTGGATGAAGGTGAATAACCTGGAAGAAAGGAAACCATTTGATTCCTGGACAAGCGGACAATTGAATCCGGATTATTATTCTGATTATGCTACTTACTTTGTGAAGTGGATACAGGCATTCCGTGATGAAGGTATTGAAATCTACTCCGTCACTCCACAGAATGAACCGTTAAATAGGGGTAATTCTGCTTCTTTGTTCATGGGTTGGAAAGAAGAACAAGCTTTTGTCCGCGATGCTCTCGGTCCTGCTTTCAAGGCTGCCGGACTGGATACGAAGATTTATGCTTTCGACCATAATTACAACTATGATAATATGGCCGATCAGCAGGAGTATCCTGTTAGAATGTATGATGATGAAGTGGCTGCTGCTTTCCTTACCGGAGCTGCTTATCACAACTATGGAGGCAGACGTGAGGAATTGAATAACATTCAGCAGAAATGTCCCGATAAAGAACTTATCTTTACGGAAACTTCTATCGGCATGTGTAATGACGGACGCAACCTGGAAAGACGTTTGATGGAGGATATGCGCGAGGTGGCTCTTGGTACGGTAAACAATTGGTGTAAAGGCGTCATTGTCTGGAATCTGATGCTGGACGATGAACGTGGACCCTGGCGTGAAGGTGGTTGTAAAACCTGCTACGGAGCTGTTGATATTAATCGTGGGGACTATAAGACGATGACTTACAATTCTCATTATTATATTATCGGGCATCTGTCGTCCGTAGTAAAACCGGGTGCAGTTCGTGTGGAAAGTAAAGGTGTTGACGAGAAAGGATTAATGTACTCTGCATTTGAAAATCCCGATGGAACCGTTGCTTTTGTACTCTTGAATGAGGGAAATGAGGAAACTCGCCTGACTGTAACGGATGGAAAGAATTATGTAGATTGTGTGGTGCCTGCCAAAGCAGTAGCTTCTTATCGCTGGAAGAAATAATCTTATAGTATTAGAATATCATGTTGAAATCGATTTTAGTGGGTACATCCCTTTTAGCAGCTTCTCTGATGTTGGGGAGATGTGGTGAAAAGGCAGAAAAAATACAGGATTCTGCTGCGTTTATAACCATTCAGGGGCAAGACCTGATAAAACCTGATGGTACGAAACTCTTTATCATGGGTACCAATCTGGGCAATTGGCTGAATCCAGAAGGGTATATGTTTAAGTTTAGCAAAACGAACTCTCCCCGGTTTATCAATGAAATGTTCTGCCAATTGGTAGGACCCGACTTTACTGCTGAGTTTTGGAAAGCTTTCAAAGACAATTATATCACCCGTGAAGATATTCAGTTTATTAAGAATACAGGTGCGAATACAATCCGTCTGCCGTTCCACTATAAGCTGTTCACAGATGAGGACTTTATGGGGTTGACTGCCGGTCAGGATGGTTTTGCCCGTGTAGACAGTGTTGTGGAATGGTGCCGTGAAGCCGATCTTTATCTGATTCTTGATATGCATGATGCTCCGGGTGGGCAAACGGGTGATAATATAGATGATAGCTACGGATATCCTTGGTTGTTTGAAAGTGAGGCCAGCCAGCAATTGTATTGCGATATCTGGCGCAAGATTGCAGACCGGTATAAGAATGAACCGGTGATTCTCGGTTATGAGCTTTTCAATGAACCTATCGCTCCGTATTTTCCGAATATGGAAGAATTGAACGGTAAACTGGAAGATATTTATAAGAAAGGGGTAGTTGCTATCTTCGGTTTGGTTCTGGCCGCTGTCGCGCTGCCTCTTTCGGCCCAGCAGAAGCCCGTCTATCTGGACGCAAGCAAACCTATTGAAGAAAGAGTGGAAGACGCCTTGAGCCGTCTGACCCTGGAAGAGAAAGTGAAGTTGACTCATGCGCAAAGCAAGTTCAGCAGTGCGGGTGTGCCCCGTCTGGGCATTCCCGATGTATGGACGGACGACGGCCCCCACGGCATACGTCCCGATGTGTTGTGGGACGAGTGGGAACAAGCCGGATGCACCAACGACTCCTGCGTGGCTTTCCCTGC